>ERZ651776.19-NODE-19-length-210807-cov-8.952195_pt1 | contig 210807 bp, 204 predicted proteins | sample MGYA00514761_ERZ651776 | MGnify/ENA metagenome assembly ERZ651776
ATAAATCAGGTATCATTGGGTATTCTTGGACATATTTCTTTTTTGGGTTTTTTGTTCCCATTTTCAGAGGAGAAATAGGAATTGGTCTAATGCATCTTATTTTTTCAATAATCACGTTTGGTCTTTTTCACTTAATCATGCCTTTTTTATATAACAAACAATACACAACTCGCCTACTTACCAATGGGTGGAAACTAAATGATAGCGATGACAGAAATACTTTAGCTAGACTGACAATCGGAATTAGCGAATAAATAACTTAACGCAAGTAATTATCTACTTAGACAGCACCACCCAACAGTTTATACTTTTGGTTTAAAGAGTAGCCCTCACCATAGTTCTTTCCTATACTTTGCGATGCCCAACCACATATTTCATCAATTACCTCAGAACTTACATCAGCGTATCTAAGCCTATCTCTCATACTATGTCTAAAACTATGCACTACACACCCTCTTGGTACTCTTGGTTTAAGCCATTTATTCAAAGCGGCAGACGCTGAGTTGCCATTACAGCTTTTTTCATTTGCATACCTATTAAATAAAAAGGGGGTACTCTGCTCAGGTTGATGCATAACTTCAATAGCCCTTAAAGATACTCCAACAAGAGGAATCTGACGTTTACTACCCATTGTTTTTAACCCACGCCAAGGATGAGGTCTTAAATTAATGTGAGGGTACTGATGATCTAAAACCACATCATCCCATACAAGCCCTACTGCCTCAGATAATCGCATACCAGTATCAGAAATCAGTGCTATTAATAATCTATTAGTATCACCAACAACTAGGCACTCAGATTGAACTTTTTTCAAAACATCCAAAGGGATTGATTTGCGTTTTTCAATCGTTTCATCTCTGGGCAAGTAAGTATTTGCAAAAGGGTTACGGCAATCAAGCCCCTCCTCACCAATAGTCAAGTTAATCACTGCTCTGATTGTAGCAAAGATTCTTGCCACAGATGTTACCTTTAATCCTCTACCTAACAAATGATCTCTTACATTTGCCGCGTCAGCACTTGAGTATGCATCAATGGGTCTATCCCCAAACTTAACTAAAACGTAACCAATGTTTCTTTTGGCTGCAGTGAAAAACGTTTTTGGCTTTCCCGCACCCTTTAAACGCACATATCTCTCAAGAGATTCAGTTAACTTGGGTTGTTTTGACAAAACAGACTCAGGACCATTACCATTTATTAATAAATGAGAGGCAGGAACCGCCATTTCAGTTAATCTTAACTTCATCCAGTAGTCATCAAGTTTGCTTGAAATTGATCTACTTGACCTTAAAGCCAAAGAACCATTTTGAGTTTTTAGACATATAACTATACGAGACCGTGAATAAAAATGCCTCAGATCAAGGGGTACATGTCTAGTGAAATAATACGTACCATCCTTCTGAAACACATATTTAGGCACATTTTTGTCTACCATATTGTATACTCCACATTAGCTATCAGCATAAAATGCTTTAATATCAATTGGATATGGGAGTGTTTCCACTAAAAGTGGTGCGGTCGGAGGGACTCGAACCCTCACCCTTTTTACAGAACAGCGACCTCAACGCTGCGCGTCTACCAATTCCGCCACGACCGCAATGATTGTAGCAACTGAGTTTATCTATAATTAACTTGCATTGATGTGAAGGGTTATTTTAAAAATTGTGTTATATCCTAATTTTACAATGCTTTCATCTGGGAATTAACTTTTCGAGTGTGTATACTAACTTCATAAACAGGAGAACACATTGGTCGAATGGATAAAATCTGAAGGTCTAGTAGAGTTTGATCACTCATTAAGCTGGATGGAAAAACGTGCTGCACAAATCTACGCCGGGGAAAAGCCAGAGTGCGTTTGGCTTTTAGAGCACCCTGAAATCTATACGGCTGGGACTTCTGCAAAAGACTCAGATTTAAGGGATCCAAACAGGTTTCCTGTTAAAAAAACTAATCGAGGCGGCCAATACACATATCATGGGCCAGGGCAAAGAGTTGCATACGTGCTACTAAACCTCAACATTCGTGGGAAAGATGTAAAAAAATATGTGCATAACTTAGAGCTTTGGGCAATCAAGACGTTATCTAAGTATGATATCATTGGTGAAACACGAAATGGGCGCGTTGGAATTTGGGTGCAAAGATCAGACCAGCCATTACTAGCTAATGGAAATATCCCTGAGGATAAAATAGCTGCCATTGGCGTAAGATTGAGAAAATGGGTAAGCTTTCATGGTTTATCTATTAATTTTAATCCAGACTTAAGTCACTTTGATGGGATAGTACCTTGCGGGATTTCTGAGCATGGTGTGACTAGTCTTACTGATTTGGGTGTGAAAACAAAAATAGATGAACTCGATAAGAATTTAAAAGAAAGCTTTCAAGAAATATTTTAAGATAGATAGGACGAAAAACTCTATAACTTAAGTAGCGCGACATTTTAGCCGAAGATAAATGAGCTTAAATTATTGCTCCTACGGTATAAGAGCATATATACACGAGGTAAGTTATTAAAATATTAATCTTTTCTACTATTTGAGGCATACCTCAAAATAAAACTGGGAGTAAGACATGGTAGACGCAACCATTCAAAGCCATCAAGAACATGCTAAACCGGGTTTCTTTACCAGATGGTTTATGTCTACGAACCATAAGGACATAGGTATCCTTTACCTGTTTACTGGCGGACTTATGGGGTTAATATCAGTTATATTCACAATCTATATGCGTCTAGAGTTAATGGAGCCTGGCGTTCAATACATGTGTTTAGAAGGAGCACGGCTAACGGCAGCCACAGTTGCTGAATGTACCCCTAACGGTCACCTTTGGAATGTTTTGATTACAGGTCATGGAATATTAATGATGTTCTTTGTTGTTATTCCCGCTTTATTTGGAGGCTTTGGGAATTACTTCATGCCACTTCAAATTGGGGCGCCTGACATGGCTTTCCCGAGAATGAACAATTTATCTTATTGGATGTATGTGGCTGGCTGTTCTCTGGCGGTAGCGTCCCTGTTAACACCCGGAGGAAATGATCAAGCAGGCTCTGGTGTTGGATGGGTTCTTTACGCACCACTGTCAACGTCGGAAGCTGGTATGTCTATGGATTTCGCAATATTTGCTGTTCACATGTCTGGTGCATCTTCAATTTTAGGTGCGATTAATATGATTACAACTTTTTTAAATATGCGAACACCAGGCATGACCTTGCACAAAGTTCCGCTTTTCTCTTGGTCAATATTTGTAACAGCATGGTTAATTCTATTATCACTACCCGTTTTAGCAGGTGCTATAACAATGCTTTTAACAGATAGAAACTTTGGAACAACGTTTTTTCAAGCGAGTGGTGGCGGTGACCCAATACTCTATCAGCATCTTTTATGGTTTTTTGGGCATCCAGAGGTTTATATTATAATTGTTCCTGGCTTTGGTATTATAAGTCATGTTATTGCAACGTTTTCAAGAAAACCTGTGTTTGGATATCTACCAATGGTTTACGCTATGGTTGCTATCGGCGCATTAGGTTTTGTTGTCTGGGCACATCATATGTACACTGTAGGGCTTTCCTTAAGCCAACAGTCATATTTTATGCTTGCCACAATGGTTATAGCTGTTCCAACAGGAATTAAAATATTTTCTTGGATTGCCACAATGTGGGGTGGTTCAATTGAATTCAAGACTCCAATGCTCTGGGCCTTTGGCTTTTTGTTTCTATTCACTCTAGGTGGAGTAACAGGTATCGTTCTTGCTCAAGCTGGAGTAGATCGAGCCTACCACGATACCTATTATGTTGTTGCACATTTTCACTATGTAATGTCGCTTGGAGCGGTGTTCTCTATTTTTGCTGGAATATACTTTTATCTACCAAAAATGTCTGGAAGAATGTACCCCGAATGGGCTGGAAAGTTACACTTTTGGACAATGTTTATTGGTGCTAATATAACGTTTTTCCCTCAACATTTCTTAGGTAGGCAAGGAATGCCCAGACGTTATATCGATTATCCGGAGGCCTTTGCTTATTGGAATTATGTCTCTAGCTGGGGAGCTTTCTTATCATTCGCCTCGTTTTTGTTCTTTATTGGCGTTATGATTTACACACTCACCGCTGGGAAACGAGTGACTAGTAATAACCCCTGGAATGAGTACGCTGACACACTAGAGTGGACGCTACCTTGCCCTCCTCCTGAGCATACGTTTGAGATTCTTGCTAAGCAATCGGACTGGGACAAAGGCCATTCACACTGAAAAGTAAGTTTAGCTACTGGCTAAGCCTACTTTTTACCATTGGACCCACACAGCTAAAATTTATTTGACCTGTATGCTGACTTTTGAGCCGAGCCATAACCTTTCCCATATCTCTGATACTTGCAGCACCAGTTTCCTTAATAGCTTCTAACACAGCCATTTCGGTTTGATCTTCGGTAAGTTGAACAGGAAGAAACTCTTCAATTACTAATATTTCTAAACGCTCTTTTTCTGCCAACTCTAATCTGCCACCCTCTTCATAAGCTTTTATACTTTCTTGTCTTTGCTTGACCATTTTAGACAAAATAACTAAAACTTCAGAATCCCCCACTCCTCGATTTTCGACTCTAAGCGCAATATCCTGATCTTTTAGTGCGGCATTAATTAATCTTAGAGTCCCCAATCTCAGTGTATTTTTAGACTTAAGTGCCTCGATTAAAGAAACTGATAGTCTATCTCTAATTCCCGTGAACATGTTCTTCCTCATTAATAGCGGCAGAGGATGGCCGTCTACTAACAAACAGCACCTTTTACAATGCTTAATCGTATAAGTCGGTTGACCAGGTCGCTATAGAAACATAAGTTCTCATGAATCTGTTGGGAGCTCTTTAAATGAAGTCACAACCTACTGCTTGCCTGGTTCTTTCAGACGGAACTATATTTTATGGTAAAGGCTTTGGAAAAGTCGGAGTCTGCACCGCAGAATTATGCTTCAATACAGCCATGACTGGTTACCAAGAGATAATTACAGATCCATCATATGCAGGACAGCTAATTACATTTACTTTCCCTCACATTGGCAATACGGGAATTAACACAGAGGATGATGAGGCGCTTGAACCATTTGCAGAAGGAATAATTGTAAAATGGGATCCTACAAATCCATCAAATTGGCGTAGTACTGGTGATTTATCACAGTGGTTATTAGAAAAAGGCCTAATAGGTATGGGCGGCGTTGATACTAGGAGATTAACGCGAGCGATAAGAGCCCAAGGAGCACCAAATGTAACTATAGCCCATAATCCTGAAGGGAAATTCGAAATAGAAAAGATGGTTCTTTCTGCAAGGTCCTCCAAGGGGCTAGAAGGGTCCGACTTAGCGGCAGAGGTCACTCATGTAGACCCTTATGAATGGCATGAAGGGCGATGGAGTTGGCCCGAAGGGCATAGTGATGTTAAAAAAGATGACCATAAGGTGGTGGCAATCGATTATGGGGCAAAACGTAATATTCTTCGTTGTCTAACGAATTCAGGATGTGACGTAACAGTACTTCCTGCGGATTCCACTTTAGAGACAATACTCTCTCATAATCCTGATGGGGTATTTCTATCAAATGGCCCAGGGGACCCAGCAGCTACAGGCAAATATTCAGTCCCAGTGATAAGAGGCTTGTTAAAAAATAACATTCCAATTTTCGGGATATGCTTAGGTCACCAGATGCTAGCATTAGCTCTTGGTGCCGAAACTATTAAAATGAATCACGGGCATCATGGAGCAAATCATCCAGTAAAAGATGTTGAAACAGGAAAAGTTGAAATAACATCTATGAACCATGGTTTCGCTGTCGATAGCCAAACATTGCCTGATAACGTTATAGAAACCCACGTTTCACTTTTTGATGGATCAAACTGTGGAATACGCGCTAAAGATAAAGATGCTTTTAGCGTTCAGTATCATCCAGAGGCATCTCCTGGCCCTCAGGATAGTTATCATTTATTTGAGAAGTTTACTGAACAAATTTTAAAAAATAAATTAAGTTCAACGCACACTGGTCAATAATTTCTTATCTTAGCTAGTAAAAAAATTAATTACCGTCGCCTATTTACTTCCAGTACTACCCCCTTATTAAATGTAAGAAATTTTTTAGAAAAGTATTATGATTTCAGATAGTTTCAAACATGTAAACAGCTGGGTATTTGACCTAGATAATACGCTATACTCACCAGAAGTATGCTTGTTTGATCAAATAGAAAAAAAGATGACAGATTGGATTTCTCAAAAACTTTCAATTACAAAGGAATCTGCAGACATCTTACGTAGTGAATATTGGAAAAAATATGGCACATCGTTGGCTGGTTTAATGCGAGAACATAAAATCGAACCCGAAGAGTACCTAACTTATGTTCATGACATATCATTTGATAACTTGACTGAAAACTTAGTATTAAAAAACCTCATAGAAAATTTACCAGGAAGGAAAATTGTATATACAAATGGTACAGCTCCGTATGCTGAAAATGTCTTATCTGCATTGGGTTTATTAAATGTATTTTCAAGTATTTATGGGGTCGAAGATGCAGATTATAATCCAAAGCCAGAATATAAGGCATATGAGCTTGTTTTTAAAAAAGATAAGTTAAACCCTTTAACTAGTGCAATGTTTGAAGATGAGCTTAGAAATTTAAAAGTCCCGCATCAGTTAGGTATGAAAACTATTTTTGTATCCCCTGAGTCTAAAAATGAACCTTATATAGATTTTCACACTTCTGAATTGAGCGGCTTTCTGAAGCACCTGATCTAAAAAGACTTTTTTAACTCAACGGTTAGCATTAAACAGATTCTTATGACTCAATCATGCGATATATTAGTTTGTGGCGGTGGAATTTCTGGTCTCCTAGCTACAGCATTTTTTGGAATATCAGGTTATAAAGTAATCTGTGTCGACCCTTTACTTAATGATGAAACATCAATTACTAAAAATCTAGATTTAAGAAGTACAGCTTTTTTACAGCAATCAATAAAGCTTATGCAAAAGTTTAGTATTTGGGATGACCTTATTCCTTATGCTACACCATTGTTTACTATGCGAATAATTGATGCCGGTGGAGAAAGTGAACTCCCAAGGACCAGGCGTGATTTTAACTCCTCAGAAATATCAGGACTTCCCTTTGGATGGAACATACCAAATTCTACACTTAAGGAAGAGTTGATTAAAAAAATCTATACTCTTTCTAACGTACAATTATGTTTTGGTGTGAACTCAACTAAGATAGTCACTCGGACAAGCGAAGCAAAAGTATGGTTAAGTAACGGTGAAAATATTAAAGCTAAACTTATTATTGGTGCAGATGGTAAAAACTCTTTTGTAAGGAAAACTCTTGGAATAAAATCTAGTATTAGTAATTTTAAGCAATCCGCTTTAGCTTTTACTGTTAATCACTCAGTTTCTCATCAAAACATATCTACTGAAATTCATATGAGTGGTGGTCCCTTCACGCTAGTTCCACTTAACGAAAGAAATGGTCAGCATAGATCAGCTGTCGTTTGGATGGAGAAAACAACTTGCGCAAAAAAGCTAATTCAGCTCAATAAAGATCTATTTCAAGATAAGGTAAATAAAAGATCATGTGGTGTGCTGGGGAACTTAACTATAGACTCAAAAATTTCTCTATGGCCATTAGTAAGCCAGCTTTCTGAAACATTCTATTCAGAACGGACAGTATTAATAGCAGAAGCAGCACACTCCTCTCCCCCTATTGGTGCACAGGGATTAAACATGGGTATCTCAGACATAAGCACATTATTCGACTTAGTTGAAAAAAATGGCCTAGACAGTGAAAGTGCCATTGCAGAGTATAGCAGATTAAGACGACTGAAAGTAAATTTAAGAATGAAGGGGATAGATGCTTTAAACTTAACTTCGATGGCCAAGACACAATGGTTTAAAGATTTACGTAATAAATCACTAGGTTTAATACATGATATTACTCCTATACGTGACCAATTAATGAAATATGGCATGAATGCACTTTAAACTGGCTAGAGTAGTACTAGTTATATCCATATTTTTTGTTAAAGAGTTTTAAGAACGTATTTTAGACCCTAATGGATCATATACCGAATTCTCGATCACAGTGGCATTTCGTTCTTCTCCAACAATATGGGTTTGGAGTATTGTTCCAGGTTTTAAGTATTTTTTATCTACCATAGCAAGCGCAAGGGATTTCTTTACAAAGTGCCCATATCCACCGGAAGTTATGTACCCTACTTTCTTCCCATCATCCCAAACTGGCTCATAACCAGATGCATCAGCATCTAATGCATCAACCTCTAGCATAACTAGTTGTCTGGATGGAGTACTGCTAACTTTAAGGTCTTTAGGGCTCAGTTTTCCAATAAATTTGTCCTTTTCCCAATCTATCCACCTATGCATACCTGTTTCAAAGGGGGTATAATCTTGTTTAAATTCAGCTGACCAAATTCCAAAACCCTTCTCCAAGCGAAGAGAGTTCATAGCATAAAACCCGAACTCACGAATATTAAACTCAGCACCAGCTTCTAATAGGGTTTCTCTTAAGGATATGTGCTCAAGGGCTCCACAATTTATTTCGTACCCAAGCTCACCACATACAGAAAGGCGTCCAACTTTTGCTCTAATCAATCCAACATCCATTTCTCGACAGGACAAAAATGGCATGTTTTCATTACTAACATCACTGTGAGTTAGTTTTGACAAAACATCTCGCGACTTTGGTCCAGTTATCGAAAAACCGACAATTGTATCTGAGATATCTTTCACTGAAACTCCGTCCTCCATATGGTCTTCGAACCACCTCATATGCCACTCTCTCAAGTAGTAACTACCCATAATCCACCAGGAGCCATCACCCCAATTAAAGAGAGTTAAATCACCCTTCAGGCGTCCACTGGGAGCAAGCATTACAGCTAATCTAGCTCGACCAGGCTTAGGTAATTTGGTTGCCATTACATAATTTAACCATTTTTCTGCATTCGGTCCTTTTATTTCAAACCTAGAAAAACCCGAAATATCTAAGAGCCCTACGTTTTCTCGAACAGCCCTAACTTCTTTTTCTACTTCAACAAAAGCGTTAGATCTCTTAAGTGTAGGCGTTTCTTCAAAACCCTCAGGGCCAAATAGTAACGGGACTTCTAATCCCCAGCTTTCTCCCCACTTACACCCTTTTGCTGTCATTGCTGAGTAAGCTGGAGCTTTCTTAAGAGCCCTTCCCGCAGGCAACTGTTCATTAGGATAAGTCATAACAAACCGTCGCGAATAAAACTGCCCAGTAGTCTGCTTAATATATTCTCGATTTGATGAAAATTTTCCGTATCGAGCTATATCCATTGGCCAAGAGTCTGCTTCACTCTCTCCGTAAATCATCCATTCTGCTAGAGTTTTACCTACGCCACCACCTTGTAAAAATCCTGCCATTACACCACACGCTAACCAGTAGTTTTTAAGACCTCTTATTGGCCCAACTAAAGGGTTTCCATCAGGGGAGAACGTGAAAGCACCGTTTACCCATTTCTTTATTCCAATATTTTCTAGAGTCGGATACCGATTATATGCCTCAATCAACTCTGGACCAATTCGATCAGTATCTTCTTGTAGTAATTCAAACCCATAATCCCAGGGAGCACCGTCAACTTCCCAATGCTGATGGTTTAACTCATATATTCCTATCAAAATCCCCTTTTGGTCTTGTCTCATATAAGTAAACCCCTCAAGGTCGACTGTCATAGGAACCTCAAAATCTATTGCCTCAAGTTCTGGGATAGTATCAGTTATAAAGTAATGGTGTGATAAAGGTGAAACAGGTAAGTCAAGGCCAACCATCCGACCTAGTTGTTTTGCCCATAATCCACCTGCATTTACAACGTGCTCGGCATGTATAATACCCTTTTGGGTTATAACATCCCAACTCCCATCCACACGTTGCTTTAACTCGTCAACTTTATTGTGTTCTACTACTTCTGCTCCAAGTTTACGGGCAGCTCCAGCATAAGCATGTACTGTCCCAGTTGTATCAACATAGCCCTCTCTATCAGCCCACAAACCTCCCAAAATACCTGTAATATCCATTATAGGACATTTTTCTTTAATTTGGGCTGGAGACATCAAGTAACAGTCTTCAATTCCTATAGATTGAAACACTCGAAAGGCTGATTTTAACCATTGCCAACGCTCTGGTGTAGAAGCAACTGTGATCCCACCAGTCATATGCAACCCAATATTTTGACCACTTTCTTTTTCAATTTCGGCAAGTAAATCAATTGTATAGGCTTGCAAAGAAGCCATAGTAGGGTCAGCATTTAATGCATGGATTCCACCAGCAGCATGCCAACTTGAGCCGGCAGTAAGAACCGATCTCTCTAAGAGAACGACGTCTTTCCAACCAAATTTCGCAAGATGGTAAAGAACAGATGCCCCCACGACACCACCACCAATAACTACTACCTTGTACTTATCATTCATTTTAGTCTCCGTATTTTACTACAAATAAATACTTAATTAAAAAAATTGGGAGTCAAGGCGTAAATATTTGTTCAAAAGCTTGATCTAAAGTTAATAAAGTACTTTCAATATTCTTTAGTTTATCTAATCCAAAAAGGCCTAAACGAAAAGTACTAAATCCTGGAGGCTCATCACATTTTAACGGTACCCCAGCCGCAATTTGAAACCCAAGCTCTTTAAATCGTGATCCATTTTGAATATCAGAAGAATCAGTGTAGCTAACAACAACACCAGGAGCACCAAAACCGTCTGCTGCCACTGACTGAATACCCCAATTTTTCAGAGATTTTCTAACAGATTTTCCAAGTTTCCACTGAGCATCAAACGCTGTTGAAAATCCAAACTCACGAGTCTCTGATAAAGTATCTCTAAAAACTTTTAAAGAATCTGTAGGCATGGTTGCATGATATGCATGACCTCCGGCTTCATAGGTTTCCATAATTGAAAGCCATTTCTTTAAATCCATAGCAAAACTATCTGAATCAGTCGTATTTATTTTTTCTCTAGCATTAGTCGACATCATAACTAAACCAGCACATGGCTGAGAAGACCATCCTTTTTGAGGTGCCGAAATTAGAATATCAACCCCTGTATCTTCCATATCTATCCATACGCATCCACTAGCAATGCAATCTAAAACCATTAGTGCATTAACAGAGTGCGCCGCTTTGGAAAGCTCTCTAATGTAATTATCTGGAAGTATGATACCCGCTGAAGTTTCAACATGAGGCGCAAAAACGAAGTCCGGCTTTTCAGATTTAATCTTTGCAACAACCTCATCAATTGGAGCGGGTTCAAAGCTTGATTGCAGGTTATTACCAAACTGTTTTGCTTTCATAACAATGACAGAGCTACAAATATTACCTGTCTCAAATATCTGGCTCCATCTATACGAAAACCATCCATTTCTGACGACTAGTGCAGTCTTTCCCGACATAAACTGTCTTGCTACAGATTCCATTGCAAAGGTTCCTCCACCTGGAACCAGCGCAATACTATTAGCCTTATAAACCTCTTTTAGTGTACTGGATATATCATTCATTACACCTCCAAATAAGTCAGACATATGATTTAATGATCTATCAGTAAAAACAACTGAAAACTCTTTTAACCCATTTGGGTCAACATTGCTGTGCGAAATTACCATGATATTTACTCTCCATTACAGATTTTTAATTAAATAATATATTTTTTATATATAAGTTTAAAGTATATTTATTATTTTAGTATTTAATTTTATTCCACTAAGGGACCAGGACGACGCTCTTCGCTAAGAAGTACATTTGCCTCAACATTTCCTACACCAGGTAGTGTCATAATTCTTCGCCTTAAAATGCGTTCAAAGTCTGGCAAGTCTTTAGAAACAATCCTTAACCTATAGTCATATAAGCCAAGTACATGCTGTATCGCTTGGACTTCTGGAATTGAAATTACTGCCCGCTCAAAATCACTAAGTGACACTCTACCCTTCGTTGCAAGTTTTATTCCTAAGAAAACAGTTACTCCAAAACCTAGCTTTTCTTTATCCAAGTTAACCCGATAACCAGTAATTACATGTTTTTCTAACCTCTTTATTCGTCTCCACGCTACTGGTTGACTAAGCCCTAACTTCCGTCCAAGTGCACCAGCATTATTATTCCCATGGGAAGATAAGGCCAATAATAACTGATGATCAATGTGATCCAAATGTATCATAATGGTAACATTTCATTTGATTTCACGGATGCTATATGCATCAACGCCTCTACTTCCAAAATATTTGGTAAAGTTAAGATCTGCGACATATATAGCTCTTGATAATGCCCCATATCTCTAGCCAAAACACTTAATCTTACATCGACACTCCCCAAAAAAGTTTGAATTTCAATGACCTGCGGTATTTGACGGGCACCCTGTATAAAATCCTCAAAAGCCCTTGGCTGGCTTTTATCAAGATTTATTCTGAGTGAAACCTCAACTTCATAACCTAACGAACGCCAGTCAATTATTGCATGAGTTGATATAATTATATTTTTAGCTTTTAACTTTTCCACCCGACGCCAGCAGGTAGTACTTGTTACGCCACATAAATCCGCAAGCTCTCCAACACCGATTGTCGGTGATTGCTGCAAGTGCTTTAAAATTTCTTTATCAATAGTATTAATTATGATTTTTCCTTTAATAAAACATTATTTGAATGATTTTTTCGTAATTATATCAATTTATACAATAAATAAAAAATATTATTATAATTAATAGTATATACATACTACCTATAAAAACTATAAATTCAATCGAAAGGAAAAATATATGCGTGTTTATTATGATCGAGACTGTGATATTAATCTTATAAAAGACAAAAAAGTGGCCATTTTAGGTTACGGATCCCAGGGCCATGCCCACGCTCTTAACTTAAGAGACAGTGGAGCTCAAAACCTAGTTGTTGCGCTACGTGATGGATCACCTTCAATAAAAAAAGCAGAAGGCGAAGGACTAAAAGTCATGGGTATTGAAGAAGCCGCATCCTGGTGTGATTTAATGATGTTTACTATGCCAGATGAGTTGCAAGCTGAAACATATAAAAAGCATGTCCACGATCATATTAAAAGTGGTGCCGCAATTGCATTTGCGCACGGTCTAAACGTTCATTTCGGTTTAATTCAACCAAAAGAGGGACTAGACGTAATAATGATGGCTCCCAAAGGCCCTGGGCACACTGTTCGTGGCGAGTTCGTTAAAGGTGGTGGAGTGCCGTGCCTTGTTGCTGTTGATAACGATGCATCTGGGAAAGCATTAGAAATTGGTTTAAGTTATTGCTCAGCAATTGGTGGTGGTCGTTCCGGTATAATAGAAACAAATTTTCGAGAGGAGTGCGAGACTGATCTATTTGGTGAACAAGCTGTTCTTTGTGGAGGCATTGTAGAATTAATCCGTATGGGCTTTGAGACATTAGTAGAAGCTGGTTACGCTCCTGAAATGGCTTATTTTGAATGCCTCCATGAAGTAAAACTAATAGTTGATTTAATATATGAAGGTGGAATCGCCAATATGAATTATTCAATCTCTAATACAGCAGAGTATGGTGAATACGTGAGCGGTCCAAGAGTACTACCTTACGAGGAAACAAAAGCTAGAATGAAAGGTATCCTAAATGATATTCAGACTGGCAAGTTTGTTAGGGATTTCATGACAGAAAATGCTGTTGGACAACCATTTTTTAGAGGTACCCGTAGACGGAACGATGCTCACCAAATCGAAGCTACTGGAGAAGTATTACGAGGAATGATGCCTTGGATTTCTGCTGGTAAATTAGTTGATCAAGAGAGAAATTAATTATTTAATGCTAATGGAGATACCTAAAAGGTATCTCCTCTTACTTTTAAATGGAGACATTAAATAACTAAATCAATCGCCATCTCTCCAGATAACCCAGGTAAATTAAACTGGTTTCTAATGTGTGCTCTAGGGGTTATCTGGGGCGGCTCATTCTTATTTATAAAAATCTCACTAGAAACAGTTGGTCCTTGGACATCGGCCGCAATACGAACTCTCATAGCCGGAATACTCCTATCCACTATTGCTCCTACAATGGGACAGAAACTTACACATATTCAAAATTTAAGATCATGGGTTTTTGGAATATTAATTGGTGTTGTATCAATTGCTCTTCCACTTTATTTACTTAGTTGGGGACAGCAACACGTCTCATCAGCATTTGCAGGTGTCTCAATGAGTTCCATACCCCTTTTAGTACTTCCACTTGTCTACATTTTCTCTCCCGATGAAAGTATAGGGCCAAGAAGAATTATTGGGTTTCTATTAGGGTTTTTAGGCATAATTGTTTTATTTGACTTTGAAACTAGTGAAATAGGAACAAATCTTACCGAGGTATTGGGGCAACTAGCATGCTTTATGGCAGCGCTATGCTACGCTGTTGGGTCAGTTCTGACTAGAAATGCACCCAGAATGCCACCATTGATTTTTGCGGCTATCACATTAATAGCTGCAGCTCTTATACTCACTCCTTTAGCTATTTATTACGAGGGATTCCCAACTGAGATTTCGTTAAGATCTTTATCTTCTTTACTATATTTAGCAATTTTTGCCTCAGCCCTAGGAGCCGTACTTAGAATTCATATAACTAAAAGTGCAGGCTCTTTATTCATGAGCTTAACAACCTACCAAATTCCAATTTGGGCGATATTATATAGTGTTACTTTTTCTAATGAAGAGTTACCACCAACTTTATTTATAGGTCTATTAATCATTTTGTTAGGAATCGGAACAAGTCAATCCAGAGCTATAATAGGGTTTTTGAAGAAATAATTTTAATCATTTCCACTCTCTAATTTAATTTTTTCAGCTATTTCATCTATCACGCTATTCAATAGAGCTTCATCTTCGCACTCTGCCATTATACGAATTAGTGGCTCTGTTCCTGATTTACGTATCAAGACACGGCCTATACTAAAAAGTTTTTTCTCTAGGCGGTTTATAGTTTTCTGAACTGAATCAACTTTTAATGGATCTTTATTAGGACTGTAACCTATGTTCAAAAGTTTTTGAGGGTATGCTTCAAATTGATGTAATAGTAGACTTGCCGGAGTATTTTCTTTTTTCATTATTGATAAGAACTGTAAAGCTGCCACTATCCCATCACCAGTTGTAGAATGGTCGGTCATTACAATATGACCTGACTGTTCACCACCTAAGTTATAGCCACCTTTACGCATTGCCTCCACAACATACCTATCACCAACAGATGTTCTTAATAGTTTTACTGACTTACTTTTTAAGTAACGTTCCAGTCCTAAATTAGACATGACAGTTGAAACTAGTGTTCCACCAGTTAATATACCTTGGGCAGCCCATCTGCTTGCAAGTGCAGCTAAAATCTGATCCCCATCACCTTCAACTCCAAACTCATCAATTAGAATTACCCTATCAGCATCTCCATCCAGACATATTCCAAGATCCGCCTTATTTAAAAGAACCGCTTCTTTGATTGCTTTTGTATTCGTAGACCCACAGTCTTTGTTAATATTAAAGCCATCAGGATTAACTCCGATTGGTATAACGTCAGCTCCCAGCTCCCACAAAACCTCGGGAGCACTTTTATATGAAGCTCCATTAGCACAATCTACAACTATTTTTATTCCATCTAATCTTAAACCTGACGGAAAAGTACTTTTTACTCGTTCAACGTATCTACCCAAGCCATCATCAATACGTTTTGCCTTGCCAATATTTTCAACACTAGCTCTATCAATATCGTGCTCTAGCAACTCCTCTATCTCTGCCTCAGCCTGATCATTTAACTTGTAACCATCAGGTCCAAAAAGTTTGATTCCATTGTCATAATAAGGATTATGTGAAGCTGAGATCATAATCCCAAGATCAGCTCTCATAGATCGTGTAAGCAAACCTACTCCTGGCGTAGGGATTGGTCCCAATAAAAATACATTCATTCCAGTTGACGTTAAACCTGCAGTAAGCGCATTCTCCAGCATATAACCAGACCGTCGTGTATCTTTTCCTATGACAACTCGATGCTGGTTTCCATCTCTCCGAAAATACCTTCCAGCCGCAGCCCCTAGCTTTAATGTCATTTCTGCATTTATTGGATACTGATTAGCTCGTCCACGCACACCATCTGTTCCAAAAAATTTTCTTACCATCTAATGTCCTAATCGCCTAAGTTAAATTGTTCAAAATATCCAAGTTAGTCACAATTCATAGCCTTCCACATCTTAGTGGCTTGATAGTTCCCTACTATATCATGTACACGCAGAATTTGCACACCCTGCCGTAAACCCTCTAAACTTACAGCGATAGAGCCAGCCAGTCTCTTTTTAGGTTCTGCTTCCCCAGTGATAGTGCCTATGAACCTTTTTCTTGAAGCTCCAAGAAGCACTGTGCAACCTAACGAATGAAATAAACTTAAACCATTTAGCAAACTTAGATTATGCTCCATAGTTTTTCCAAAACCAATTCCTGGATCCACAACTATTTTTGATCTTGGTATTCCTAATCGATCAGTATCCTTAAGCCTCTCAGCAAGAAAGTCGTAAACATCTAAAAGGACATTTTCGTAGAGTGGCAAGTTTGAAGAGTCTGTTGTGATTGGTTCAGAATGCATCAAACAGACTGGGGCATTATTAATTTTTACCACGTTTACCATATTAGTGTCAGAAATCATCGCCGAAATGTCATTAACAAAATCAACCCCTGCTTCCAATGCCTTCGCCGCGACTGCCGCCTTTGTTGTATCAATCGAGAGAGGCACATTTAAGTCAGCATCCCTAATTGATTTGATGATTGGAATAACACGAGACAATTCTTCATCCTCAGAAATAGCTTTAAAACCTGGTCGCGTTGACTCGCCCCCTATGTCAATAATATTAACCCCAGCATTTATCATATTTTTAACTCTTACCAATGCTTGAGCAGGACAAGACCATTTATTTCCATCAGAAAAACTATCAGGAGTTGCATTAAGTATACCCATTATAATTGGGCTTGAGGGCGAAAAACCCAGAACGTTAGCACGCTCATCAACTAATGCAGACATCACTTGATCAGGAATTTCTAGCCCAGGGACAATACAACTATCTCTGTTTCGTTCTAGGATTTCGACTTCAGAAAACCAAACTTTTCCTCCAGCAAGGGAATAGGAGTCTTTTCCTCTAGATCTATCAATTTGTGGAATAGGACGATAATATAATGTCATTTTTTTCTTTATTTAATTCTGAGGAAGGATTCTTTTTGATTTAAGTACAGAGTCTAACGAGAGCTCTTCACCAAGCCCTTTGGCTTCAGACCCCATAGAAAAAATACCTTTCGTATTAATTTGTTGTGCTAACCATAAAGTTAAATCAACCACACTATAAGAATTTTCTTTAAAATCTATATCAGAACTCATAACTAATTTAGAGGGCCCCCAAACACTAACCTTTTTGTTTCTTATAGCCCACTCCAGTTCTGTACGTGTCTCAACAACCTGAACATCAGGAATAAGATCTGAAAGGATCCAAGCATTTTGATCCATTGCCAACAAAGCCACTCTCATTTTTGAAAAAATTGACATTGAGACTGGTAAACTTTGGAAAATTGGCGGCACCGTTATAATTACAGGATACTGTTGCAAAGCTAATATTTCTAATAATTCGATTGTAAAATCAGACTGAATCAACTCATTACTTATAAATACAATAAGACACTCAGGAAGGGTTAACTTACTAGAAATAGCACTTTCATTAGCTTTTCTAACTATTTCAACACCAAGAAACCCAGGACCTCTATCTAACTTTTCGATCCTAATAAAAGCTCTAACTGCGCGCTGATCTGACAAAATGTTACTCGCCAATCGCTCAGCTAATGTCTCTAGTAAGTTTATTCGCCCTAACGAAAGTTCTTTATCAATGGCTGAGGTAATAGTGTCATAAGAGAATATTAAATCAACATCATCATCTGGATTCATGGGAATTATCACTTCAACAACTATGTTGAACTGTATTCTTTGTTTTGCACCTCTCTCTGAATGAAATGCCCCAATTTCAACTTCTCGAATATGGTTTCTAAGAGAAATCCTATCAAGAGGGTTGACTTCTAGAGGTTCCTTTGACCTTTTCTCAGGGTGCTCAAATGCTAGTTTTAATTCATCAACCATAAAAATCTTTTCATATAAACGTTTTAAAGTGAGACCCCCCACCGAGTGAAAAACACTAAACTCTACTTAACCTTTATACCAACATAAAAAAAATTTTAAGACTTGAAACGATAAAAGATATGGGACCCAATATTGGTTGTTCTAGCCACTGAGGTCCTCCAAAACGGATCAACTTTTTTACTATGATAAAAAGTAGCACCTTTTGTAATATCCCTAGATGCACCGTCTAGCATTAGGCGAGCGATTTTACTAACTCTCTGATAGGCTATTTTATCAGGAAATACTTCTAAGAGACCATCACAATTATAACTAAATTGGCATTTGTGTCGGTGACCCGTAGTCTGCCCTACTACCCGGCAAACTGACTTAGGAAATTTTTTTGAGTCAACTCGATTTAGAATTACTTCAGCTACAGCAATTTGCCCTTCCACAGGCTCCCCTCTAGATTCAAAGTAAAGGGCCTCCGACAAACATCTCCACTCCGAATTTCCAGTAGCAACGGGAAGAGCATCCAAAACTTTTATATCATTTAAGTTCCCAGTTACTCTTTTTTTTCCATTGATAACAGTTGTTATATAAATTGCTCGGCCAGGCCTTTTAAGTGGTCGAAAGTTGAGGCGGTTATAAATATTATCAAGGTTAAGTTTTGAAAGTATAGCGCTCCCGTCGATACCTGTCCCACACCCTGTGAGCAACATAAAGAAAAATATTATCAAGTTTTTTTTAACAAAACTAATCATTATTAATTCACTAGGATTAACAAAAGTTATCTCACCAATTATTTAAAAATCGAGCAAATCGGCTTATCTATTAAAAACACAAAAAGATAAAGGGTAAATTGAACATTTATTTATGTATGCCAATGTACTCTTTTACTTGTTTATAATGGCAAGTTGCGCTGCGGCCAATTTTGCTACTGGCACTCGGTATGGTGAACATGAAACGTAGTCCATACCTAAGGCTCGGCAAAATTCAATACTCTCTGGGTCTCCTCCATGCTCTCCACAAACTGATAACGTCAAATTCTTATTTGTTTCCCTACCACGCTCACAAGCTAAAGATAGTAGTTCTCCCACGCCATCACGATCAAGAATATGAAACGGGTCCTCTTCAAAAACACCTTGGCTAACATAGTTAGACATAAACCTACCTGCATCATCCCTAGATAATCCATAAGTCATTTGCGTCATATCGTTCGTTCCAAAACTAAAAAAAGTAACATCCCTTGAAATCTCTCCAGCTCTAAGTGCTGCCCTTGGCGTTTCCACCATTACACCTAGTTTATAATCAATACTGCACCCAGATTCTTCTGAAACTTGCTTAGCAACAGAATCTATTGAGGACTTGACCAATTCAACTTCTCTTTTTGCGGAAACAAGCGGTATCATTATTTCTGGAACAATATTTTGTTTGCTAGATATCGAAATATCAATCACTGCTTCAAATATAGCTCGTGCCTGCATTTCATATATTTCAGGAACAATAATACCTAGTCTGACACCTCGCATACCCAACATAGGGTTAAACTCTGAAAGACCTTCGATACGTTCTTGTACCTCTTTCAAAGTCAAGTTCATTGCTTCTGCTAATTGTTGAACACCAGCCCTACTATTTGGAAGAAATTCATGTAAAGGTGGGTCAAATAACCGTAAACATACAGGCAAAGGCGCCATAATTTTAAACAATGCAGAGAAATCTTTTCTCTGCATAGGTAATATTCTCTCTAATGCGGTCGCTCTATCCAGTGAACTATGAGCAAATATAGCTTCTCTTAAAACTGTCAGTCTTTCTTCTGCAAAAAACATATGTTCAGTCCTACAAAGGCCTATGCCCTCAATACCAAATTTACTTGCCACACCGGCATCTTGGGGCGTATCTGCATTCACTCTAATTCCTATATCTCTATACTCATCAGACCATTTCATTAAAGTATAAAAACTATCCATTAACCCTACTGACACAAGAGGAACCTGGCCCTCCAGAACCTCTCCAGTAGTTCCATCTAGGGTTATTAAATCGCCTTCAACAAAGATACGGCCATCTTCTGTGACTAGAGACTTTTGCTTAGGATCAACTTTAATGCCTAGAGCACCCGACACACAGGGCAAACCGAGACCTCGTGCAATAACTGCAGCGTGGCTAGTATTGCCACCACGCTCAGTTAATATCCCATTTGCTACATGCATTCCTCTTATGTCTTCTGGCGTAGTTTCTCTTCGAACAAGTATACAACTCTCACTTTTTGCAGCGGACACTTGTGCTGCCAAAGAACTAAAAACTAACTTCCCAGTAGAAGCGCCTGGACTAGCTGCTATACCTTTTGAAAGTATATTCCTGATTGACTCTGGTGCAACTTGCTGATGGAGAAGATCACTTAAAGATTTTGGATCGATACGAAGTAGTGCCTCTTTTTTTGATATAATTTTCTCTTTCACCAGAGAGGTAACCACTTCAACAGCAGCCAGGGCATTTCTTGGGGTAGGAATGGCATCCAGAATAAATAACCTGCCATTTTGAAGAGTAAACTCTATCTGCATTTCTTCCTTTAACCCTTTAGAGCAGTTTACACCTGCTTTGGTTAATTCATAAAAAATATCTGGTTGGGTATCCTCTAACGAAGGCCCTCGCTCATCTTTAGTTAGAAAAATAGCTGCTTTTTTATTAATTAGGGCATCTCTACCTTGCGATTGACTTAGATAACGACCAATTTCTCTTTTAATTCCAGTATCTGAATCAACAAATTGTATAACACCTGCCCCACTCTCTCCCTTCCCTAAACCAAAAGCCATTTGTTGCACTACAAGACCTAACCCAGCATCGTCTGCTGCCCCTTTAGAAGCTCTTAATAATCGAGCCGAAGTTCCCTGCCAAGCTCGTGACATAGACTTCAAAACTTCTGACAACTGAGCCTCAATAGTTCTAGGGAAACATTCAGCTATTTCTTGCTCATAGGCATCTATAGCAACTTCAGGTGTAATATTAATATGATCAAAAATTTCATCGTCCAGCCGCATAACTTCTATAGCAAACGATTTAATAAATTTTATGTGCAACTCTCTAGCTGCAAAACTTCCAAGAGTATTAGAGTAAACTTTCTCTATCTCACTGTTCATTCCTATATTCAAAATAGTACTAGGTCCTCCCCATTCAGCACTCACTGGAGAAGATCTAACAGAAATGATTGGGCTAGCAGGGAAACATGTTACAAGTTTTTTTAGATCAATACTCTTACCTAGAGCAATAGAATTTACAAAAGGCACAGACAAAGCGACAGACTGTGGAACAGGTAAACCAAGCCTTATCAGTCGCTGTAGGCATTTTGCCCTAGAACCATACATATCTGCTTGGATATTAGATGTCGAAGTAATCAGTTCGTAGTTAACAATTTTTGACATGTTCTTAATCCAATTATCCAAGCATTAAAGTTTTTATTAATTCACGCCCTTAACCCTCAATGAGACTCAAATCAGCTATTTTAGTAATTGTTGTCTTTATACGATGTAACAAACACAATCTATTTCTCCTTACAATTGAATTTTCTGAATTTACCTTAACCATACTAAAGAAATTATCTATTGGTTTTCTTAACTCAGCGAGATATTCAACAGCCACAGAAAAATTGTTTTGAGCCACAGCCTTAGCAACTTCATCACTAAGGTTATTAAGATTACTCCAGAGTTCGTGTTCTTCTTTTACTTCAAAAAACTTTGTATCGGGATCGAGTTCATAAGAAACACCATCATCACTTTCTGCCTTTGTTAGAATATTATTTGAACGCTTGAACCCCTGAACTAAATCTCGACCGCTTTCAGAGTTTAGTACTTTTGAAAGTGCCTTTGCCTTTAAATAAGAAATAAAGATATCGTTATTACTATTTGCAGCCAAACAAGCGTCAACAATATCATGAGTAACATCGTCATCCCTGAGAAAAACTCTAAATCGGTCATAAATAAAGTTCAAAAGGTCTAAAGCTTTTTCATTTTCTAATGAAGACATCTGAGAGACTAAATCCAAAGAAATATTATTTTCTATTAAGAGCCGAATAACACCTAGAGCTGCTCTCCTCAGAGCAAACGGGTCTTTTGAACCTGTAGGTCGCTCACCAGCCTTCCAAAAACTAATTAATACATCCAGCTTATCGGCTAGAGAAACTGTAACCGATACAGGTTCCGTTGGGCACTTATCTGTAGGACCTAGAGGAGAATAATGTTCTCTAATAGCTAAAGCCACCTCTACAGGGAAATCGCAAAACTTAGCATAATGAGAACCCATTACGCCTTGAAGTTCAGGAAATTCATAAACCATTTCAGAAGCAAGGTCTGCTTTAGCGAAGAGTGCGGCCTGTCCAACCAACTTTTTGTTTGCACCCACAATATCTGATAGTTCAATGGCTTTAACCCTAAGTCTTTCTACGCGTTCATTTTGATTACCCAATTTCTTATGAAACGTAACATTTTTTAATTTCTCAATCCATGAAAGCATTCCTGAATTAACAACTCGCAAATCATTTTCTAAAAAAAACTTAGCGTCAGACAACCGGGCAGATAAAACCTTTTGGTTCCCCCTTAAAATAGTTGCCCCTTGATCTTTTGTCTTTATGTTAGCAACAGTTATAAAACCTTCTATACGATTTGTTTTTTTTCTTTTTAAACTAAAAAACTTTTGATGTTGTCGCATAGATACCTGCAAAACTTCTGCTGGAAGCTCCAAGAATTCTTTATCAATCTGTCCAATTAAAACCGTAGGCCACTCCACGAGACCCGTCACTTCATTTAAAAGAAGTTCGTCTTCTACAACGTCAAACCCTAAAGCAAAAGCACCGTTAGTTGCACTGTTTTTTATTTCAGCTCTTCTTTCTGCTTGATCTAAAATAACAAAAGACTTTTTTAGTTTTAACTTCAACTCATCAAAGGAATTAACAGAAAACGATTGTCCAGCCAAAAACCGATGGCCTACTGATTTATTATTTGCAACCAAACCATCAATAGTTAAATCAATTACGTTGGCTCCTGTTTCATCGTAAAGAATACCCATAATATTTTTTAGAGGTCGAGCCCATTTCATTGTGCCGGCACCCCAGCGCATGGACTTAGGCCAAGGAAAACTCTCTATCGTCTTTTTTAAAGTTTCAGATACTATAGCTCCAGAGGGGCGACCAGGCTTTTTAATTTTAGCAAAGAAAAATTCTCCGTTTTTAACTTTCTGGACCTCTAAATCATTTCTCTTCAAGCCCGTAGACCGAAGAAAACCCAGCACAGCATTTTCGGGGGCATCTGTCCTAGGTCCTCGTCGTTCTAAAATTTCAGAACTAGACGTGTCTGTAAGACCTGAGACAATTAACACTATTCTAGTAGGTGTAAAAAAAACAGCAGCATTCTCATAAGTTAGCCCCGCATCTACCAGTCCATCAGTCATCAGTTTTTTAAAATTCATGCTTCCAAGCGCCTGCATGCCAGAAGGGATTTCTTCTGAAAACAGTTCTATTAAAAGATCCTTCATCTTAATACTCACTTTTTGTACTTGTTATTTAACTGATGCCAAGAATATGCCCGACCATCTGGGTAAAAAGCCACAACTCTATCTATACCAGTAGAAATATCCTTCTCAGAAAAAACTACTTCCACTCTACCTCCTTCAATATCTAGTCCCAGGTCTTTTGCTTTAAAACATGAAAACCAATGTGGAGCAGTAATAGGAACAGGATCAAGGACAGGTATAGAAATATCCTTTATGTGCCGAATATTAACTATATTGAAACAACTCCTATATTTTAAGGGAGAATTATCTGCATCTATTCCTTTGAAATCATAAAAATCAATACTTTCAGTTGTCTTATCTTTTCTTAATAGAATTGTAACCTTTAACTCTGGGTCACTGCCATCCAAAATAGTATAAAAATAATAAACCTGAAGATAATACATGGAAACACCACCAAATATGGTAGAAAACACCAGTATCAAAACGACAATTTTTCCTCTCATTCCAAGTAACCGCCAGCGTTAGTCAACATAAACCCGTCAGCACATGCTTTTGCCAACGCTCTAACTCTCCCAATGTACGCCTGACGTTCAGTCACAGATATAACTCCACGCGCATCTAGTAGATTAAACAAATGGCTGGCTTTCAAACATTGATCATAGGCTGGGTGAGCCATCACAATGCGCTTTTCAAATTTTGGATCAATTTCTTTAGTAGCCAGTATTGCTTTACACTCTTTTTCGGCATCCTCAAAGTGCTGAAAAAGAATTTTAGTGTCAGCAACATCAAAGTTCCATCGAGAATACTCTGCCTCCACCTGCCTAAAAATATCACCATATTTAACATGATGCATTGAACTAGGATCGTTAAAAGGTAGTTCCATTACGTGATTAACTCCTAAAACATACATAGCAAGACGTTCCAGGCCGTAGGTAATCTCTCCGGAAACAGGTTTACAATCATACCCAGCCATCTGTTGAAAATATGTGAATTGTGAAACTTCCATTCCGTCGCACCAGACTTCCCAACCTAACCCCCAAGCACCCAATGTAGGGCTTTCCCAATCGTCCTCTACAAACCGAATATCGTGCAACTCCAAATCAATACCAATAACTTCTAAAGACTTTAGGTATAAACTCTGAAAATCTTCAGGTGATGGTTTAATCAAAACTTGAAATTGATAGTAATGTTGTAATCGATTAGGGTTTTCTCCATATCGACCATCAGTTGGGCGTCTTGATGGTTGAACATACGCCACGGCCCATGGTTTAGGTCCTAAAGCTCTGAGGGTAGTAGCAGGATGAAATGTCCCAGCGCCTACCTCAATATCGTAAGGTTGCACTATCGCACACCCAAAATCTGACCAATAACTTTGAAGTCTAAAAATAATTTCTTGAAAACTTTTGGGTTTATTCGTTTTATTGATCATTTTTTTGCCTTTAACGTGTTATTTTTTCAATAAGGAACACATAGATGTTGGTCAATTGCAGAAACTATTAGTTTTCTTGATGCATCATCCATGCAACCGTATTACTACAGTGTATAGATTATAATTAAAAAAATACATATAGGACAATATATGCGCCACCTAATGATTCTAAGTATTATCTATTTCTCCTTTACTTTCAGTTCAATGGTGGTTGCTCAATCGTTCTGGATTGAAGTTGAAACTTATGTAAACAAGGAGGATGCCGAAAGCAGAGTTTTTAAATATAATGACACTCCACACAAAATTCATGGATTCCATTTTAAAAATGGTTCGTACGGTTTAACACTGGGCCCATTCACAAAAAAGAAAGCCGAACAAGAAATTCAAAAGCTTCTTTCCAATCAGAAAGTTCCTATTACAGCAACTATTACAAACGATTCTAATTTTCTTTCACAATTCTGGCCTAAACAAACCTTAATTTTAAAGGAAATTCTCCCCGAGATCTTATCTGACAAAAATAAGTTGTCTAATTCAAGTACCTATTCAGAAGACAATGCAGTAATTGAGACATCACTTGAGGAAGTAAAGAAAAACGAAGATAATTTAACTCTATCTAGAAAAAAATATATACAGCTGGCATTACAAAATCTCGACCTATACTCCTCTACGATCGATGGTGATTTTGGAAAAAGAACTAGAACAGCTATGGGGAGTTGGCAACAGCGTCAAAAACTACCAGTAACAAATATTTTAACTTCTGCTCAAAGAGAAGTACTTCTCTCAAATTATGAAGAATATTTAAAAAAAATAGGATTCTCGCATATCATAGAAGCCAAATCTGGAATACAAATTTTACTACCAATTCTGCAAAAGTTCCAAAAATATGAAGCCCCATTTGCATATTTCTCAGAAAATACATTTGGAGAAAAACTTAAAACCATTCTAATTTCTCTGCCTGGAAATCCTAAGACATTGAATGACTTTTATCGTTTTCTAAAGAAGCTTCAAATAATTCCTCAAAACAGTAAGGGTCGTTTACGAACAAATTACTTTACGATTTCTGGAGATGATAACGGACAAAATGTTTTTGTCTACGCGCATCTAGATGGTGAGTTTATCAAAGGGTTTTTATTTAAATACCCTGATGACATAAAGACTGATATCGAAATGGCTATTTACTTAGCAAAAAACTCCATTCAAGGTATTGAAACAAACATTTTAAGTGCAGAAAGTCCTGACACAGAAGAGCAACTAAATTTATTTTCTGGTTTAAAAATTAGAACTCCAAAGGCATCACAAACTGGCTTTTTTATAAATAGATCAGGAACTATATTAACATCCTCAAAAATAGTTGAGAATTGCCAAAAGATAACATTAGACATGGACATAGAGTTAGATATCGTTGCTACAGGTAAAGGAATAGCGGTACTCAAACCTAAGACTATTCTTAGTCCCTTAGATTATCTTAAATTTTCAAGATCCTATACAAAACTTAACTCTAGGGTATTTGCTTCAGGGTTCTCCTATGAAGGCGCATTAGGAACACCATCTATGAACACCGGAACACTCGTAAACACTCGGGGTTTAAAAAGAGAGAAACATTTACAGCAATTGTTAATACAAACAGAAAAAGGGGACTATGGAGCGGGGGTACTGAGTGCTACCGGAGCTGTGATAGGACTCCTTTTACACTACGATATCGAGAACAAAGAGATACCAAAAAGTACGGCTTTCTCTGTGAAGTCTTCTTTCATACGAAAACTTTTAAAAAAACAGCGTATAGAATTTGACCTTAGCACAGAGGTAACTCCATTATCTGTTGAAAAAATTAGTAAATTGGCAGAGGATAGTTCAGCTTTGATCAGTTGTTGGTAAGAAAATTTAGGATATTAAAACAGTAGCTTTAAATATTAGAAGAATATTTCAAAATGATAAAAAAAAATGAAAACCTTATTAAAGAAATACGAGATAGGTTTGAAAATGTTGGGAAATGTTCTGAGGGAGGAGAGAGGATTTTTTTTGAAAATGCAGGTGGTTCACTTACATTAAAAAAAGTTATTTCAACATCCTCAAAGTTTTCTGCACTCCCCGACAATCAGGGAAGGAATAATGAAGCTTCAAACGAGGTTAGTAGAGTAATCCATAAAGGAAAAGATGATCTATCAGATTTTCTAAATGCCACCTCTGGTCAAATATTTGTTGGTGAAAGTGGTACTGAGTTATTATTTAGGCTTATAAGCGAAGCCTGCTTGTACACCTCAAACTCTGGAAACTTAGTAGGAAGTACTTTGGAGCACCCATCCTCTAGAAGTGCATCACAAAGATGGGCTGGGATAGCCTCCCTTGGCTACGTAGAGATTATTCACAGTGATGAGGAAGGTATAGTATCTCCAACCCAGTATTACGATTCCGTTAGTTGCGATACAAAGATCGCAACGATAATTCATACTTCTCCAATTACTGGTATGACGTTAAATCTTTCAGAAATTTCAAAAGCAATAAGAAAAAAATCACCTAGCTGTTTTATCATCGTCGATGGCATCCAGCATGCACCTCACGGTAATATTGATATAGATAGCTATAATATTGATGGATATGTTATTTCACCTTACAAAGTATTTTCTAGACATGGTTATGGAGTGGCTTGGATTTCTGATAGATTTGCAAAGATTCCACACAACTCCCTAAATGGTGCACCAGAAAACTCATGGGAGCTAGGTACTCGTGACCCAGGCTCATATGCGACATTCAGTGAAGTTGTTCAGTATTTTAGCTGGTTAGGTGAGAAAGTTTCCAACCAAGTTGGCATACGAGAGAAGATTAACGCAGCAGGTGAAGCAATTAGCAAATATGAGAGGTATCTTACAGATTTACTTTTGTTCGGGACAGAAAATTTGAAAGGTTTGTCCGAGTACCCACAAATATATATTCTAGGGGGTGCTAAAAATCCGGCTCGAACAGGTTTAGTCTCTTTTTCAATTAACGAAATAGAAAGTTCTGATTTTGTTGAATACCTAGAATCTGAGGGTATACGGGTTCATATAAGAAAAAATGATCACTATTCAGGAAATGTTTTAAAGCCTCTAGTCATAAATGACTGCGTGAGAGTCTCGATATGTCACTACAACACGGAGGATGAGGTTAGAAAGTTCTTATTTGCAATTTCAAAAAAGTTTTTAACCTATACTGATAGTAAGCTGAGCAAAGATTATACTAACTCCTAAAAACTTAATACCTTTAGGGAAACCAAAATAGTTATAAGTCAAAATGGATATTCAAAATATAATAATCATTGCTACCGCATTCGCTTTTGGAGGTATTCTTAAAGGTGCAACTGGCGCAGGAGCACCCTTATTAGCTGTTCCTACACTAGCTATAATATATGATGTTCCGTTTGCTGTAGCTATGATTGTCCTTCCAAACATAGTTCCCAACATATGGCAAACCTGGCAGTATCGTAGAAGTTTGTTACCAAGAAAATTTGTTTTCAGTTTTGCCTTTGGAGGTGCGTTAGGAGCTGGTTTAGGAACTATTGGATTATCAGTTCTAGATAAGTCTTTATTATCTACCAGCCTTGGTATTTTTATTATCAGCTACGTTTTGTTTAGAGTTACTAGACCATCTTGGGTTCTAGATTTTAAATTAGCACAAAGGTTTGCACTAATTGTGGGTACCTTAGCAGGATGTCTACAAGGAGTATCAGGCATATCTGGACCCATATCTCTTACTTTTTTTAATTCTATAAACCTGAAACGTAGTGACTTTATATTTATTATTTCCATATTTTTTATTGCAATGGGGTTAACACAATTACCTGTCCAAATATACTTAGGGATAATGACCATGGAGCGTTTTGGATATAGCTTCCTGTCTCTAATCCCACTAGTGCTATTTATGCCTTTAGGTTCATTTCTTACCAGCCACATGTCAGCCAAAACTTTTAACAAAATTATTTTAGTTCTGCTACTAGTACTCGGTTTAAAACTAATTATTGAAAATATGCCTGTTTAGGAAATAAAAATTCTAATCTTGGAAATCAATTTCACTTTTAATATAAATTAATGTGGGCCCACATCTAGAAAAGGCTTCACCAATCGCACTTTGAAAGTCTTTAATGCTTTCTGGTTCGGTGAAAGCTATACCATAAGCTTCGGCTAACTTACTAAAACTTGGATTTTTTGAAATTACAGCATTTGGTGCTATCTGAGAGCTCAACATACTATCTTCAATTTCTTTTAGCTTACCATTATCCCATAGCACTATCGGTAAGCTCAGGTTTAACTCTACAGCAGTAGCCAGCTCGGGAAGAGTATATTGAAAACCGTAATCGCCAACTATTACAACAATTGGATCATCTGGTTTCCCCACCGCGGCACCAATAGCAGCAGGAAGGGCGTATCCCAACGTCCCAAACCCATATGGATGATGCCATAGATTAGGGGCAGGCATTGTAATTACTTCTTTTGCTACATAGGCAAACTGCGTCATATCAGAAAAAAACATTGTATTATCAGGAGTGCAGTCACGAAGAGCATGGCAAAGTGGAACAATTCCAGGCCTATCTATACTAACCTCCAGTTCACATTTTCTTTTAAAGTCAGAAATCTCACTCTCTATCCAATGTTTGGAAATATTCTCTGTTGTATTATCAAGGACATGCCTTAAAAAAAGTTCACTATCACAAATAACTCTTTCATGTGATCCCACGTCGTCTGAAAACGCTTCTGAATCAGAGTTAACCCAAATAAACCTACCAGTTGTTCCAAGAGTCTTTCGCCAAATATCCACTTCAGATAAAGAGGTGCCAACTGCTATTACAACTTCAGCTTCCGAAATTGGTTTAATACTAAGTTTCCTAGAAAGGTAACTACCAAAACTTAACTTATCCTTAGGGGAAATAATGCCTCTTCCTGAGAAAGTCGAAAATGAGGCAGCATTAAGTTTACTTAAGACTGTTCGAGCGAGTGTTGAACAATGAGTCGCTCCCCCACCAAATATAAACATCACTTTTGGATTGTCCTTGAAAAGGTCTTTTACTAAAGTAAGGTTCGGATCAATTTCAGCTTCTATCTCTGTTGATAATTCTATTCTTTTTTCTGAATAAGGCTTTACTTTGCTCTCTAAAAGCCAGATTGGAACTTGAATATGTTTTGGTCTTTTTCTTTGAGTGCGAAATTCAAGAAAAGCTTTATCAATCAAATCATATGCTTGCATATCATCATTTGCTATTTCTGACCAGTCACATACCGTTTCTGCGGCTAACCGCTGGTCTTTCATTTCATGAAGTCGTCCCCGCCCACGCTCTAGAATAGACTCATCTAACGCCGAAGAGATAACAAGCATAGGCACACTATCAGAGTAGGCTTGGCCCATTGGTGTCATAATATTACAAATTCCTGGACCTGAAATAACATATGCAACTCCTGGGAAACCAGTTGCACGCGAAAAACCATCTGCCATGAATCCTGCTCCCTGTTCATGACGTGCTAAAATATGTTGAATTCCAGCTTCTTCTATACCCCTATATAACTCTTGATTATGTACTCCCGGAATTCCAAATATGATATCTACTCCTTTGGACTTTAGGTAATGCGATAATTCTGCACCAAGAGTTTTTTTCATTAATTAATTCCTCCAAAAATTAACTGTTAAAATAGCGTATATGACTAGAAGTTCCAAACGTCCAATTAACATTGCAGACGCTAGCAACCATTTTGAAACATCATTTAAACCAGAGAAGTTTCCCGTTGGCCCAATTTCATTACCCAAACCAGGTCCAACATTTGCAAATGCAGTAGCGGCTCCCGATACGGATGTTACAAAATCTAGTCCAGATAACCCTAACAGTATCGAAAAAATGCCAATTGAAACCAAGAATAGGACAAAAAATGAAATAACAGAGCTTAAGACTTCTTCCTCGACAACCCGACCCTCGTATCTTGGTGAAAATACACCATGAGGCGACTGAATTCTTTGCAATTGGGTCTTTATCGAGGCAAATAATAATTGAAACCTAAATATTTTTATCGAACAAGAAGTGGAACCTGCACATCCGCCTATTAAACCCAAGAAAAAGAAAAATGAAACAGCAAAAGTCCCCCAAGAACCATAATCTGCACTTACGTAACCTGTACCAGTTATAATCGAGATGACACTAAAGAAAACCTTTCTAAGTATTACCTCGTTAAAATCTTTAAATTCGACAACATGCCATAGGGCCATCAAAGCCGACAACAGGAATATCACGACTAAAAAGGTTCTAATTTGACTGTCTTGAAAAAATGGTCGCGTATTACCAGAAACAAACTGTACATACCGAACAAAAGGTAGTGCTGCTAAGATCATAAATAGAGAAGCTACATACTCTGCTCCCTGGCCATACTTCATGAACGACAAATCAGAATTTGAAAACCCCCCAGTAGCAATCGTAGTAAAGGCATGCACAATAGCATCAATAGCTGTCATTCCTGTAGCCAAATAGGCAACAAAACATAAACCAGTTAAAGCCAAATAAATTATTGATATCGATTGTGCAATCTGACCAGCTCTAGGTAATATTTTTCCAAAAGTATCAAATCCCTCTGTTCTAAAAAGCTGCATACCTCCAATTCTCAAAGCTGGTAAAAAAACCATTGCCATCACCACAACACCAATCCCACCAAACCATTGAAGTAATCCTCTCCAAAGTTTTAAGCCAACCGGCAATTGCTCAATATTTGTCAAAACTGTTGAACCTGTAGTTGTGAAACCTGAAATTGATTCAAAAAAAGCATCCACAAGGCTCGCATCGGTGGCCCCCAAATAAAAAGGAAGGGCACCAAAGAATGGTAGAGCCACCCATACCACTGTTGTCAAAATAAATGTCTGCTGAATACTTAACCTATCAGTCACCCCATTTGCAGAAGCAAGTGCAGTTAGCCCCCCAACAGTACAAGTAATTAGAGCGCTTTCCAAGAAAGTAAACCAATGGCCATTACCAACATAGCTATCCCATAGCATTGGCAATAGCATAGAAAGCCCTAAACCAAAAACTAAGAGGCCTACAACATATCCAACCGGTCTAAAATCTAGCATATACCTAACTTAATTTTTAATTATTATAATACTTATTAAAGTAATAACATATACTGTTTTTTAACTCTCAACAATCACGATCAACGAAATTATTAACTACAAAACTTCAATCAATATAGATTTTAAGCTTTGGTTTGGTGACAGATTGGTGGTCAAGTTAAAGAGATTATAAAAAAGGTTTAATTGATATCTGCTAAAACACACTTTTTCTTACAACGCTTAAAGACATTACAATTTTAACTAAAATAAAAATACTTTTCACAATGTGTGACAATTTTTACCTTTTATTTTAAGTATTATAAGGTAGATAATTGTGTACATAAGCAGTTTTAAGTAAAAATATTTTTAAATCATGCGAGGTATAGGGTTGACTGTTCACTCTCCAAAAATTGAATCTGTTCAAAGCACTGAAGATATTAAAGACTCTTTAAATGTATTGAAGAAAATTCAAAAACTATCCTCAAAGTTAGATCAGTCAACTTCTGACTCTAATCTTTCTGAGATACTAACTGAGATACAAACCCTTAGCTCAAAGAGTTTAAAGACTATCTATCCAAGTAACTTCATCCCAAATGAAGACTACCTAAAAACAATGCCGGATATTCAAAATGGCTCTGCTTCACTTATCCGGGGTTCAAAACAAAGAATACAGCATGTTGGAATTTCAAACTTTCGTTTGCCAGTGAGCTTTAAAACTAAGAGTTTGTCTTCGATCTCATTAGAAACATCAGTAACTGGCTCTGTTAGCTTAGAAGCTAATAAGAAGGGTGTGAACATGTCTCGGATAATGCGAAGCTTTTACAAAACATCTGAAGAAACGTTTAGTTTTGATGTGATTACAAAAGCTATTTCTCTTTACAAAAAAGATCTCGACAGCTTTGATGCCAGAATACAAATGAAGTTTTCTTTTCCAATAAAAATAACCAGCCTTCGTTCCAAACTTGAAGGATATCAGTATTACGACATAGCATTAGAAGTAGTTGATTTTGATGATATAACAAAGAGAATTATACATCTTGATTATGTTTATTCCTCGACCTGCCCTTGCTCATTAGAGCTAGCAGAACACGCTCGATCGAGTAGAAATCAACTAGCAACACCACATTCGCAAAGATCAGTTGCAAGGATTTCTGCCGAAATCAATCCAAACTTCTCAACTTTCTGGTTCGAAGACTTAGTAGAATTATGTAGAGAAGCAGTTCCCACTGAGACACAGGTAATGGTCAAGAGAGAGGACGAACAGGCATTTGCTGAGTTAAATGGCTCAAACCCAATTTTTGTTGAAGATGCTGTACGGTCGTTTGCTCAAAAACTAAGTGCGGAACCCAGGATAAATGATTACAGAATTATCGCCAGTCATCAGGAAAGCTTGCACTCTCACGATGCTATTTCAGTTTTAACTGAAGGCAAAACTTTTAAACAGGACAGCCTTGACCCGAACACGTTTAAAAGCCTTTTTCACATAGGTTAGACAACTGAACTACTCTGATTGACATCTATTTCTGTGAAGTCTTTCCATATTTTTGGATCAAGCCATTTTGTGCTACAAAGAAAATAAATATTGCTCCTGTAAGGCCAAAGGTTTTAAAATTAACCCAACTGTCTGTACTCATATTCCTCCATATAAGCTCATTAAGTAAAGCTAAGCTTAAAAAGAAAATTGCCACTCGCTTTGTTAAAATCACCCACCCTATACGCTCTAACGGAAGCATGTCTTCCATTACATATTCTAAATATGATTTTTTTCTTAATAAGCCAAAGCTCAAAATTCCTCCAAATAATAAATATATGATCGTAGGCTTCATTTTGAAAAAACGATCATCATTAAACCAGATTGTTAAACCACCAAAAATTACAACCAAAAGAGCTGTAATAAGTTGCATTTTAGCTATCTTTCCGGATAAAATCCAAAGCACTAAAATCGAGAGAAGCAGTATTGGAATAAACACTCCTGTTGCTATTATAAACCCTTGGTAATCTACGCCAAAAATAGAAAAGACTTTGTCTTTAATCCTGCCATAAATAATAAAAAATATGACTAAAGGTCCAAGCTCTAATAAAAACTTCAACACAGGGTTTACATCTCTTTTTTTCATTTAAGCTCCTACTCCAACAACAATAGCACCAATAGCGATTAGAGTTATAAGGCACAATCTTAATAACCCCACATTTTCATTTAAGAATAAAAATCCTATTAGAACGGCAAATATAATGGAGGTTTCCCTCATAACTGAAGCCTGACCAACATCATCTAATCTTGTTGCCAACATTATAGAGCCAAAGGAAAAATATGCTATGATACCTCCAATAATTCCTCGACCAACTAACCCAGAAAGATTTGGTTTTTCTGACACTAAACTCCAGCGCATATAAGCTATCAGGGGCATAAAGAAACCATCTAGTAGAAAGAGCCAAAAGATAAAAGTAAAGGGATTATATGTAGATCTAATCCCATATGTATCGTACGTGGTATATATTGCCACAAATAGCCCAGTTATCACTGCTAACATTAGTGCAAGACCTAAGGAAACTCTATCAATAACAACTGTCTTTAAATTATAGAACGCCAAACCAAAGATTCCAATTAGTAGAGAAATTAATCCTAATATCTGTATTAATGAAAAAACCTCTCCAAAGATGAAAAATGCTGCAACAACTGTAAATACTGGTGATGTTCCTCGAACTATTGGGTAAACTACCGTGTAAGCACCTCGGCTATAGGTCCAAGCCTGTAAAACTTTATAAATAGAATGAATCACAAGTGCGATGAATAATATTGACCACATATGTGGTTCCGGGACTGGCACGACAAAAATTACAAATGGTAAGGCTATTAGGCCATAGCTTAAGTCCATGGCACCACGTGATAGCCAAGGATCATGCTTACCTTTTTGTAATGCTCCAAAAGTTGCGTGCAAAGCTGCAGCAGCTAAAGCTAAAAATATAGCAACCCAGTGACCTGCGTTAGTTCCTTCTAGTAATAAAAACTGTTCTATCAATTATCAGAGCCAGTTAGTGCTCGAGCAAAGTCTTTAGAGTCAAATGGTGCAAGATCATCAATCTGCTCACCAATTCCAATTGCGTGTACTGGTAGACCAAATTTATCTGCTAGAGCAACCAGAACTCCACCTTTTGCAGTTCCATCCAACTTAGTCATTATTAGTCCAGACACCTCTGAGATTTGACGAAAAACTTCTACCTGATTTAAAGCATTTTGACCCGTTGTAGCATCGAGAACTAATAACGTATTATGAGGTGCTGTCGGATCTTTCTTCTTAATAACTCGTACAATCTTTGCTAATTCTTCCATTAAATCAGAACGGTTTTGTAATCGCCCTGCTGTATCTATTAATAAAAGATCAGCTCCATCTTCTTCTGCTTTTGTCATAGCTTCAAAGGCCAACGAAGCAGGGTCAGAACCCTCTGGTGCAGTCAGCACTGGAACTTGTGCTCGATCACCCCATACTTGCAATTGTTCGACTGCCGCTGCCCTAAAGGTATCTCCAGCAGCTATAATTACTTTTTTGTTAGCCATTTTAAATTGGCTAGCTAATTTTCCAATAGTCGTAGTTTTACCAGATCCATTAACTCCAACCACTAAAACTACTTGTGGTCGCTTTGAAAAAATTGGCATCGGTTTAGCTACACTATCCATAATTTCAGCTATTTGATTGGCTAATAAGCCTTTAACCTCTTTGGTGGAAAGTCTCCTTCCCATATTACCTTCTGCTAAATTTGCCGTGACACGCACAGCTGTTTCCACACCCATATCTGATGCAATTAGAAGCTCTTCTAGAGCTTCCAACATTTCATCGTCTAATGCTCTTTTAATAATCTTGCTTTTATTTTTACTTCCAATAATTCTTTTAAAGAAATTTGTCTTTACTGGTTCTGAAACTTTCTCATCATCTAAAACCACTTTAGTAGATTTATTACTAGGATTTATCCCTTCCTGAAAATTGGACGTTGGCTCTGGTGCAACTGCTGGCTCAGGCGTTAGTTCTAGTACAACTTCAGGCTTAGGTGTTGGCTCTGGTACAGCTTCTGGCTCAGGAGTTGGCTCTGGTACAGCTTCAGGCTCAGGCGTTGGCTTCGGTACAGCTTCTGGCTCAGGCGTTGGCTTCGGTACAGCTTCTGGCTCAGGCGTTGGCTCTGGTGCAACCTCTGGCTCTCCGAGGCCTCCATTCTTAACAATGTGATCTATACCTTCTTCCAATTTTGAAGAAGATCTAAATAAACGATCTTTTAGCTTTTTAAAAAATGACATTATCTACCAAAATTTCACAATTACATATGGAGTAGTACTTTGAGAGTGGAAGTAAAAGAGGTTATGCCTGATTAATTTTCAGTATTAAACCGTTTCTTTTTAAGCCTCCTAATAATTAAATATTTTTTTACATTTATTTTTATAACAAATATTTTCCATCTTTGAACTCAATAACCACATCTTTCTTTTTTTTGATATTAAACTTTGAGGAGATAATTTTTTTATCAATCCAAACTACTGAATAACCACGCTCTAAAGTTGTGTGATAACTCAAATTCATTAAAAGTTGACCTTGATACTTTAATCTCTTCGACTTTTCTTGCAATTCTATATTCGTAAGAAAGGATAATTTCTTAGTCAAAGCTTCAAGTTTTTCTTCTGCACTCTCAAGATTTTTCTTTAGTTTCGCATTACTCAGCCGTACTCCAATACCATCAAAAGTACTCCTTTTCAATTTAACTTGGCTACCGATCAGCCTCCGAATTGATTGAAAATGATCATCAAATAAATTTTGTGCAATAGTCATTACATTCTTCAACAAATTTGATCTTAGACCAGCCATAATTCTTTCACTGTTTAACCTTTTAGCTTGAATAGCGTAATTCAATGCTTTTGGCATACGTAAACTTATAGACTGTAGTTTATCTGAAGGGCTAGCTAACAAGTCCTCTGGACGATTTAGAAAACGAAGTAAATAAGTTAGTCTTTCTGCTTTAACTTCATGGAGTTTAGCTATCACATTGATTAATCTTGCTTCCAAACTTCTTAGTTCTGCAAGTAAGTTCACTCTTACTGGAACCACAATTTCTGCTGCAGCGCTAGGCGTAGGAGCCCTTATATCTGACGCATAATCTATCAAAGTAGTATCAGTTTCATGGCCAATTGCCGATATAATTGGGATACTGGAATTTGCCACTTCTCTTACTACAACTTCCTCATTGAAGCCCCATAAATCTTCTATAGAGCCCCCCCCTCTAGCGATGATCAAGACGTCTGGTCGATAGCCCCCCTTGCTAACAGGAATGGCATTAAAGCCCCTTATTGCCTTAGAAACTTCAACTGCACATTTTTCGCCCTGCACGGTTACTGGCCAAACGACAACATTACTAGGGAAACGATCTCTCAATCGATGTAAAATATCGCTTAGAACAGCTCCTTGGGGTGACGTAATTACTCCAATTAAATTAGGGATATAAGGAATTCGTTTTTTATTTTCTTTATTAAAAAAGCCTTCTTTTTGAAGAGTTTCTTTTCTCTTTTCAAGCATTGCCATTAATGCACCGATCCCTGCAACTTTGAGATCATCGACTATAAGTTGATACTTTGATTGACTTCCAAAACTAGTAACTTTTCCTGTTGCCGTAACCTCAAGTCCCTCTTCTGGAACTATCGCCAAACCAGGTACTTGCCCTTTAAAAGTCACTGCTGCTAACACAGACTTTTCATCCTTAATATCATAGTATAAATGACCAGAGCGGGCAGTGAATACTCTTCCTATTTCGCCTCTTACACGAACTCTTGAAAATTCACTCTCTATTAAACTTTTTATTGATGCTGAAATCTCAGAGACACCATATTCTGGAACATTCCTGCTCTTATCGTCTTCATCAATTAACTTCATTTAGTTGGCTCTCTTGTTTTTTTCTAATCGCCATCATAATAACTTTTATAAGGAAATTAAACTGGAACTTTAAATGAATATATTAATTATAGGTTCAGGAGGAAGAGAGCACTCCTTGGCCTGGGCGATAGCACAAAACCCTAAATGTGAAAATCTAATGGTTGCTCCTGGTAATCCAGGTATTGCTGAAATAGCAACATGTGTAGATATAGACGTCTATAATAATTCTCAAATACTAGAGTTCTCACAAAACAATAAAGTAGATCTAGTTATAATAGGTCCTGAAGGACCACTTGAAAATGGACTATCTGACCGACTAAGAAAAGGTGGAATAACGGTATTCGGATGCTCAAAGGAAGCAGCAAAATTAGAAAGTTCAAAAAAATTTACAAAAGATTTATGTAAAAAAATTGGTGCTCCCACGGCAAACTTTGAGTTTTTTAGCAGTGTAAAAAAGGCTAAAGAATATGTGGTAAAACACGGTGTACCGATTGTAATAAAGTTAGATGGTTTAGCAGCGGGCAAAGGGGTTATAGTCGCAATGGACCAAAAAACTGCTTTCAATGCTATTGATAGTTTTTTAGAAAAAAAAGAAACTGCGATACAAAATAAAATACTTATTGAGGAGTACTTAGAGGGTGAAGAAGCGTCTTTTTTTGTACTATCAGATGGAAAAAACTTACTACCCATTGGATCAGCACAAGACCACAAAACGGCTTACGATAATGATCAAGGCCCTAATACTGGAGGAATGGGCGCATATTCTCCAGCCCCCGTATTAACTCAATCGATAATGGATCTAACCATAGAAAGTATAATAAAGCCCACAATTAAAGAAATGTTTAATAGAGGCACACCTTACAAAGGCGTTATCTTTGCAGGCTTAATGATAAAAAATGGAATTCCAAAGCTTATAGAGTATAATGTTAGATTTGGAGATCCTGAGTGCCAAGCTTTAATGATACGACTAGGTCCACAGGTCTTAGATCTCATTGTAGCATGCTGCTCAACTAAGTTAGATAAAGCAAAAATAAACTGGGCCAAAGATCATTCTGTTACAATTGTTCTGGCGAACAAGGGATATCCTGGAAATTATAAAAACGGTTCAAAAATACGTTTTGTTGAAGAATTAAAGAATGATAGCCTCAACCAAATTTTTCATGCTGGAACCAAAAAACATAACTCCCACCTTATAGCAAATGGAGGTAGAGTTCTAAATATTACCGCACGTGGAGATAGCCTTTTAGAAGCTCGTGATCGAGCATATAAAACTCTTGAAAAAATAAATTGGCCAGAAGGGTTTTATAGGTCAGACATCGGATGGCGAGCGCTTTAATGTGTATAATTCCCAGTCTAATCCAATTCTTTAAATACACTTTTAAGGAAAATTAACGTTATATTTGCCTTTCTGGCATATTAACTACTAAACCATCAAGTTGATCAGTTACTTTTATTTGACATGTAAGACGAGAACGCACCGAGTCAGGTTCATATGCAAAATCAAGCATATCTTCTTCCATAGGATCCTTCTCTGGTAGTTTTTCAATCCAGTCTTCCGATATATAAACATGGCATGTGGAGCAAGCGCAAGCTCCTCCGCAATCTGCTTCAATCCCTGGAATATTATTATTACGAGCACCTTCCATAACAGTCAAACCAGGCTCAACATCTACTAAATGCTTTTCGCCACTGTACTCAATATATGTAATTTTAACCATCTTGATGCCTCATAAATAAAACCTAAGAGAAGGGAATAGTATAGACTATCAGGTTTTTCTAGACCAAGTTTTATATATTGTAAAAATAATTATTTGTTCTATCTTTGTTCTTATGATTAAAACTAAAAATAATAGTATTTGGCCAAAGCCACCTTCGTGTATAGTGAATTGTCAACTGCAGGAGCCCCCAAACGGAACAACTATATCTGTGGCAGGGCTTGTGTTAGTTCGCCAACGCCCTGGAACAGCGAATGGCGTTGTGTTTATTACTCTAGAAGATGAGACAGGTACAGCTAATATAATTATTTGGAAGAACATATTTAAACAATATAGAAGAGCCATCATAGAGAGCCGGCTACTACGAGTAACAGGAACTATTCAACGCCAGGGAGATGTTAGTCATATTATTGCAAAGCATCTTGAAGATATATCTTACATGCTCGATGAAGTCTTAAATTAGTATTCAGTTTAAGACTTCAATCCAGCCTTAAAGATAAAAAACGCAAGCGATCTTCTGACTTTATAAGAAATAATAGTGATTTCTTTTTAGCACTTTTAGAGTCTTGAAGAAGTTTTTTAAAGATACTTAAAGATAGCAGCTTTTCTTGAGCTACCTCAACTATCAAATCACCTACTCTTATTCCTTTTTCATAAGCCTCACTATCTTTTAAAACATCTTTAACTATAAGCCCATCAACATCTTTACTAAAGTTAAACTCACCTCTCGAACTATCATTTAACACTGACAGGCTCATACCTAATATAAGCTCTACTACGGGGGCAGAAGGATTTTCATTTTTAGGAAAGGCTGTTGCCTCAGCTAACTCCCTTTGCCCTAAACGTACTTTAATAGTTATTTTCTTTCCTTTTCTGAGTAGCACTACATTTACAGTCTTATTTACAGCTGTTTTACCGACCACTCTGACCAACTCTTTAGTATTACTAACTTCAATTCCATCAAAAACTAAAATGACGTCACCCGACTTAATACCACCGTCTTTTGCGGGCCCCTCCGGAACTTCAGTGACGAGGATTCCATCAATTGATTCAATCCCAATTGCTTCTGCGATATCCTCAGTTAAATCTTGTATTCGTACGCCCAACCAACCGCGTCTGGTTCCTCCAAACTTTTTTAATTGCGTAATAACTGGCGAAACAACATTTGAAGACATTGAGAACCCGATGCCAATAGAACCGCCATTCGGTGATAATATAGCTGTATTAACTCCAATCACCTCCCCGGCCGTATTAAATAACGGTCCTCCAGAATTTCCTCTATTTATAGCAGCATCAGTTTGAATAAAATCGTCATAGGCACCAGCCAACTCTCTTTTCCTGGCTGATATAATACCTACAGACACAGAAAAACCTTGGCCTAAAGGGTTCCCAACAGCCATAACCCAATCTCCAACTCTACCAGAGTCGCTGTCACCGAATGACACAAACGGTAAAGGTATATCACTGTCAACCTTAAGAAGAGCAATATCAGTCTTTGGATCCAATCCAACTACTTTTGCTTTAAGACGTCTTCCACTGAAAAATTCAATCTCGATTTCGTCAGCTTTGTCAATGACATGATTATTTGTTACGATATAACCATCCTCAGATATAATGAAACCTGACCCCAAAGCTGATGAAGCTCTAGGTTTTCTATTTTGATCTCGTTCTAAAAAATCTTTAAATAGATCTTCGAAAGGTGAACCTTTTGGTACTACTGGCTTTTGCTCCCTAGAAATCTGTTCAATAACTGTAGAGGTAGTAATGTTTACAACGGATGGGCTAACAGTCTCTGCCAGGTCAGCGAAGCTTTTTGGCATTTCAGCAACTGAGTTATGTGCACTAATTGTAATTAGTAGAAAAACTACAGATACAAATTTATATAATATCAAAGATTTTTGCTTCATTAAATTCCTCATAAACAAGTATATTGAAAAAAAAGGATTGTGGTTCAGTACTTAATTAAGACTGTAAAAAGTTAAATAAAAGACCTTAAGTTAAATATTACTATCGTATTAAATTTCACATAATTTTTTCTGAAATCCATATTAAAAAGGTTCCTATAGCTAAACCAAAAAGCCCTATTATGCGCCTATTCTCTACTGTCGATTTAAGTAAAACTTTTAATATTTTCTCTAGGTATGTCGGCGCAAGAGCGATTATACACCCCTCAAGCGCCAACACTAACCCAATTGCCAGTACAAGCTTATTAAATATCAACTACCAGTATCCGATTTAAGATAGTTAAAAAACTCACTGTCCGGTCGAACTACCATAGTCGTACTATCTGCACTCAATGCATTTCCATACGCATTTATTGATCTATAGAATTCAAAAAACTCTGGATCTGCACCATATGCTTTAGCAAAAATTGCATTTCGTTGAGCATCAGCTTCACCTCGTACGATTTCTGATTGTTTAGTAGCTTCAGACACCAACTCTACAACAGTTCTATCAGCCTGAGCACGTAGTCTCTGAGCCGCCTCCTTACCACGCGCAATTTCATCAGCTGCTTCTCTGTCACGCTCTGCTCTCATTCGGCTAAAAGTAGCATCCAGATTCTGTTCAGGTAGATTAGTTTGCTTCAACCGCACATCTATTACCTCAAGACCGAGAGGCAATGCCTTTCTACGGGCTTGATCTGTTATTCGAGACATAAGTTCTGCACGATCCGCAGATAAAATTGTATTAGACGTAACACCTTCAGAACCCAAAACTTCTCTGATAACAGGGTTCAATATACTCTCCAACCTATCCTCAGCAGTTCTCAATCCTCCAACCCCAACAGCTTGTCTGAACTGAACAACATCCGAAATTCTGTATCTTGCGAAAGCATCTACCACTAGCCGCCGATCATCCGACGGAGTTACTTCTGTGGGAACAGTGTCAAGAGATAAGATACGGTCATCATATCGCACGATTTCTTGAATAAAAGGTATTTTGAACGCTAATCCCGGGTTTTCTTTAACTGCTTTAATTTGTCCAAACTGTAAGACTAAACCTTTTTGACGTTCGTCGACTATAAAAACAGATGAAAGTAATATAAGTATTAAACCACCTACAAAAACTGATATGAGAACACTTTTACTCATTAGTTAGACTCCCCTGATTTATTGTTACTTTTATTCATTAACTCATTTAAGGGCAGGTATGGAACAATATTTGAAGTCCCTCCACCACCAGCATCATCTACAATAATCTTATTCATCGAACCATAGATTCCTTCCATAGCTTCGATATACAACCGTTTTCTCGTAACTTCTGGTGCCTTTGTATACTCTGCTAACACAGCTGAGAATCGACTTGCTTCACCTTCAGCCCCATTCACTACCATAGCCCTATAACCTTCAGCTTGTTCGAGTAACTGAGAGGCTTCACCACGAGCTCCAGCTAATACCGTATAAGCATAAGCATCAGCCTGCCTCTCTAACTTATCTCTTTCCTGCTCTGCAGCCTGAACCTCTCTAAAGCTATCAATAACTTCTAAAGGAGGGTCAGCTTTATCGAGATTTAATCGGACTATGTTTACTCCACTATCATATTCATTCATTGTCTCTTGGATAAGGAGCTTAGCGGTGTCAGCAATAATTTGCCTATCCCTATTAAGGATAGGGGCTAATTCCGATCTAGCTATTACTTCTCGCATAGCAGACTCAGAAACTGCTCTAATTGTCGACCTTGGTTCAGCAAGGTTAAATAAAAACTTTGCCGGATCATTTATATTCCAGACAACTTGAAAATCAATGTCTACAATGTTTTCATCCGTAGTAAGCATTAGGCCACTATCACCTCTGCCACCTAAACCAATATCTTCTGTTTGCTCTCTGGTTACCGGAATTACTTCTTTCGAAACAAATGGCCAAGGTGCAAAATTTAAACCAGGGTTTCCTATCGATGAAAATTCTCCAAGGAATAACTCTACAGACTGTTCTTCAGGCTTTACTGAGTAAAGTGATGTAAATAACCAGAGAGCCGCCGCTCCTAATACTACCAGACCAAAAGATCCTTTTGAGAGCCCGCCACTTCCATTTTGTCCGCCAGAACCACCTGTTTTTCCGCCTTTTCCTCCCATTAAAACTCGAAGTTGTTCCTGACCTTTTTTTACGATATCTTCAATTTCAGGAATCTTTTGTCCTCCAAGTCCTGACCCAACTGGCTCATTAGTTTTTTGTCCGTCATCACTGTTATCACCGCCACCCCAAGGGCCACCACCATTATTACCAGCCATTACTTTTTTCCTTTACAAGAATTTTTAAATTAAACCTCTTACCGTTAAATGGGGCCTTAATACTCAAATTCAACCTCTATTAATCGGATTCTTCATCGTAACCAATTCTTCTGCAATTGTGGGGTGCACCGCACAAACTTGATCGAACTGATCTTTGGTCGCCCCCATCTTAATTGCAATTGATACTAGTTGGATCATTTCTGCTGCATCAGGCGCCACAATATGACAACCAATTACCACATTTGTCTGTTTTGATACAATCAATTTCATCAATACTTCTTCACTTTTTGAAATAAATGATTTCTCCATGGATCTGAACTTAGATTCGTAAACTAATATTGGTTCGAGTTTTAAAGCATCTTTTTCACTCAATCCAATGGACCCTAATTCAGGTTGTGTGAACACCGCTGAAGGCACCAAATGATGATCAACTGGTGTGGGATTTCCAAAAAACATAGTTTGAGCAAAAGCCATTGCCTCGTTTATTGCTACAGGCGTTAAATTAATTCTGTTTGTAACATCCCCAATTGCAAAAATTGAAGGTAGATCCGTTTGTGAATATTTATCTACTAATATCTCACCAGATACCCCTGTTTTTAGACCAACATTGTGTAAACCTAAGGTTTTTGTGTTGGGCTTTCTTCCAGTTGCAAACAATACATCATCAAATAATTCCGTGGATCCATGCTGAAAATTAATTTTTAACTGATCAACTTGACGACTAAGTTTTGAAATATTTTCATTACATCTTATCTTTATTCCGTCAGTGACCATATTTTGAGAAATCAGTTGTGATGCATCATCATCGAAACTCCTCAATATATTTTGTCCCCTGTAAATCTGAGTTACATCTACACCTAACCCATTAAAAATGCAGGAAAATTCACTTGCTATATAACCACCCCCAACTATTAAAAGTGATTTTGGTAACTTTTTAAGTCCAAAAACATCATCTGAAATCATACCCAAACTGGAACCAGTTACCTCAGGTCTTGCTGCCTGCCCTCCAACCGCAATCAAGATAGTCTTGGCTCTAATTTCCTCACCTGAACTCAACAGGACTGTATGGGGATCTTTGATCTGTGCCCAATCATCAAAAACACTAACCCCTGATACTTCGAGGAGTTTCCTATACACTTTTTCTAATCGAACTAGTTCAGCATCTAGCTTTTCCTTGAAATGCTTCCAAGAAAACCCAGTCACATTTACATCCCAACCATACTCTCTTCCTTCATTAAAGTTTTCTTGGTATTTAGAAGCATAAACCATCAATTTTTTTGGGACACAGCCCCGAATGACACAAGTACCACCCATTCTATCTCCCTCTGCAAGGCAAACTTTATATCCTTGCGCTGCGACAACACGAGCAGCCCTAACTCCTCCAGATCCACCACCAATAACAAAAAGATCACAATCAAATTTCATCTAAAACTTACTTTCTAATATTTAAACTCATGAAACATTTGGTCCAAATCTACGTTCCGGCTAGACACCATGTTCCTTGATGGCTCATGTACCGAAACCTTACCCCCTTTTTCACCCAAGATTAAAATGTCACAACTATTAATAAATAATCCATTTTCCACAACACCAGGAACCAAATTAAGTTCGCGACTCAATAACAAAGGTTCAAAAATTTTTGTAAGCTCTAAGTCTAAAATAAAATTTCCTTCATCAGTTTTTAGTGTAAAATTATCATTCATTCTCTGATTAATTTGGTAATTTTTATAACCAAGTTTATTTAATATGGATACTATGCATTCTTTACTTGAGCTTGAACCGAATTTGATCAATTCAACAGGAAGCGGAAACGAACCCAATGAATCAACGTATTTCATTTGATCAGCTACGATAATTACTTTATTTGAAGCTGCTGCAACAATTTTTTCATGCAACAAAGCAGCACCACCACCTTTAATAAGGTTGTAGTTTTTATCACATTCATCAGTCCCATCAATTGTAATATCTAGAAATTTAACCTCGTCCAGTGTAGTGGTCTGTATCTGATACTCCAAAGCAAGTTTAGCAGTCTGATTAGAAGTCGGAACAGCCTTAATACTTATTCCTTCCTTATAGATCTTGTTCGCCAAACATTTTATCATCCAGGCAGCCGTAGATCCGGTGCCAAGACCAACATTCATGCCATCTTGTATGTATTCAACTGCAATAGCTGCTGCGGCCAACTTTGCCCGATCAATATCTTTTAGATCCACAGATTTTATCATTTTGACATTCCAGAGTCATTTCATTACTTGAAGTTACTAGATTTCTCAAAGAATTACTAAAGTACTTCGAGCACATTTGTAAGATATTTTTTTGGAAGTATAATTATAGCTGATCTATGATTAAAGCTTAATTGGACTTTTGAAACTACTTCGTTAGAAGTCCCAACTTTTTTTGCAGGGTTCAATTTTAAATTATCTATTGGGTACTTTAGCCCTTGGCTAGCCCCCTCAATAGAGCTCATCGGAAATACTGAAAAACGAGTTCCAACCGGTAACTTAATTGAAAGAACGTCAGGGCAAAGAAAACAAATGTCTCTGGAGCCAATCAATATACACTTTTGCTCAGGAAACTTTACTAAAGCTGACAAGTTTGCGAGCTCGTGATCCAACCGCCCGCCTAAAAACCCAATACCTATAAATTTTGGGGCGATCACTAGATGCAAGCACTTTTCTAAATCTGTACTATCTTGGCAATCAATTTCACAAAACTCATCTTTGCTATATAGAGCCTTAACTTTTGTAGAGACAGAATCCATATCCCCTATTACAAACTTAGCCTTTACTCCCTCTCGATGTGCGGCATTTGCTCCGCCATCCGCAACTACAACAGAGGAAGATTTTAATAACGCTATTTTAAAATCATTTCTACTATATGGCCCATTACCAACTAACATTACAGTCTCAGTAAAGTTAATCGATCTATCCAATTGTTATTTCCATTTCACTTGTAGAGATTGAGTTAGTTCTAGTTATCTTGCTTTTCTATCTGTCCAATTCCCTTAAAAATAAACTTGAAGGGTAGAGCCCAAACGACTCCTAAGAAAACATAAACAAAAAACTCTAAAAATAGATTAGATCGAGGGAAAAAACTCATTATAAAAACAGCTGCAATAATATAAAGAGGTAAACCAATTATAAGAATTACTAACGATAACTTTCTACGACTTTTATACTTCATTTTTTCTCCTGAATCCAAATTAATCCGAAAAAGGATCTGTCACAAGTATAGTATCTTCTCGTTCTGGCGAAGTGGACAACATTGCAACAGGGCATCCTATTAATTCTTCTACTCGACGCACGTATTTGATAGCTTCAGGTGGCAAATCAACCCAACTTCTGGCGCCTTCAGTACTTCCACTCCATCCGTCCATAGTTTCATATATAGGCTTACAACGCGACTGCTGGTCTGCCGCTGTCGGTAGAAAATCAAGTTTCCTGCCATCCAACTCGTAGCCAATACAAATATGCAAGTACTTAAATCCATCAAGGACATCAAGTTTTGTTAGAGCAATTCCGGCCACGCCAGATATCGCACAGGTTTGCCTAACCAATGCTGCATCAAACCATCCACAGCGCCTTTTTCGTCCTGTTACTGTACCAAATTCTTTTCCCCTCTCCCCCAATCTTTGTCCATCATGGTCCAATAGTTCTGAGGGGAATGGGCCTTCTCCAACTCGTGTTGTATATGCTTTGACTATCCCTAGAACAAAGTCGATTGCTCCTGGACCAACTCCTGAACCAGTTGCTGCTTGTCCTGCAATTACATTAGATGATGTAACAAAGGGATAAGTTCCAAAGTCGACATCAAGCAAAGAGCCTTGAGCACCTTCAAATAATATTCGTTTTCCAGACCTTCTCTTTTCGTTCAAAACCTTCCAAACGGGAGCAGCATATTTAAGTATTTCTGGTGCCACATCTTCCAATTTTTTTATTAAAATTTCTGAGTTTACAGGAGCCATATCCATACCACGACGGATTGTATTATGATGTAAAAGTAATCTCTCCACTCTTTGAGTAAGTGTATCTCTATCACCTAAATCAGAAACTCGAATCGCTCTTCTTCCAACTTTGTCTTCGTAAGCTGGCCCTATACCTCGTCCAGTAGTCCCAATTTTCGCTACATCAACTTGAGACTCTCTAGCCCTATCTAATTCACCGTGGATCGGAAGAATAAGCGATGTATTTTCAGCCACAATAAGGTTCTCTGGAGAAATTTTTACTCCTTGACCTCTAAGTTTTTCTATTTCTTCACAAAAGTGCCATGGATCTAAAACAACACCATTACCAATAACACTAAGCTTTCCTTTTCGAACGATACCAGAGGGCATTAAGGAAAGCTTAAATACTTCTCCGTCAATAACCAAAGTATGTCCAGCGTTATGTCCACCTTGGAAACGTACAATTACGTCAGCTCGTTCACTTAGCCAATCAACAATTTTACCTTTTCCTTCGTCACCCCACTGAGCTCCAACAACAACGACATTAGCCATAATATCTCCTTAAAGGTAATCTAACTAGATTCGTATACCTGTGTGAGCTGAATAGTGAAAGTTATATTCTTACAATTGAACTAAACTTTTCTATAAAAAACCTTGCAAGCAGTCACTTGTCACCTTAAAGACAAGCCCAAGTGTAATAAAGAACTGTGAAAATGCAAAATATAATTTTAACTATACATCTAATTATTACCCTAGCCTTAATTTGTATTGTACTGATCCAAAGGTCTGAGGGTGGTGGACTAGGAATAGGCGGCGGCGGCGGCGGCGGCGGAATGACAGGTAGACCAGGAATTAGTGCTCTCGGAAAAGTGACTTGGGCATTAGGAGTAGCTTTCGTAATAACCTCAATTACTCTCACAGTGGTAGCAGCGCAAAAATCAACTGACGCTTCAGTTTTAGATAATATAGAATTGATTGAGGAGCTAAAAAAGGATGGAGGATTGAAATCTTCAACAGTACCAACTTTGGATGGCTCTTCTCCTTTAACTCCTCCTAGGGCTGATAAATGATCTAGTTCGTGAAACACGAACTAGTTAAAATATATACCCTAAATACATTTTATATTAAGTTATGGTGTTGTTAAAAGTTGTAAAACACTTTATTAATTTAATCCCGTGGGTAGATCGCTTTTTAAGGTAATCTAAACCTACAGAAAAGGTATCACGGGGCACCCAAATATAATGGCAAAATATATATTTATTACTGGCGGAGTGGTTTCATCATTAGGAAAGGGGCTAGCCTCTGCAGCGCTAGGGGCTTTACTCCAGGCAAGGGGGTACTCCGTACGTTTAAGGAAGTTAGATCCCTATTTAAATGTTGATCCTGGAACAATGAGCCCTTTTGAGCACGGAGAAGTATTCGTTACAGATGATGGTGCAGAAACAGATCTAGACCTAGGCCATTACGAGCGTTTCACTGGTGTTGCAGCAAGTAATACTGATTCTATTAGTTCGGGAAGAATTTACTCAACGGTTCTTGAAAAAGAAAGAAGAGGGGATTACCTTGGTCGCACTATTCAGGTAATTCCACATGTTACTGATGAAATAAAAGAGTTTTTAAAGATTAATGAAGCAGATGTAGACTTTATGCTTTGTGAAATTGGGGGAACAGTTGGTGACATCGAAGGGTTACCTTTTTTTGAGGCCATAAGGCAATTTGGTCAAGACAAACCACGTGGAGAATGCATTTATGTTCATCTTACTTTATTACCTTATATAACGGCATCAGGTGAGTTAAAAACTAAACCCACTCAGCACAGTGTAAAAGAGCTTCGCTCTATTGGGATTGCTCCAGATGTTCTGGTATGTAGATCTGAGAGGCCTATTCCCAAAAAGGAACGTGAAAAGCTCGCATTGTTTTGTAACGTTAGATCTGATTGCGTAATCAGTGCACAAGATCTGAAATCCATATACGAAGCCCCATTAGCTTACCATAGTGAGGGGTTAGACAAGGCTGTTCTAGATGCATTTGGAATTTCTCCTACAACGCAACCTAATTTAAAGCGCTGGGAAGACGTATATGATTGTATTTTTAATGCAGAAGGTGAACTAAAAGTTGCTATCGTCGGGAAATACACCCAACTAGAGGATGCATATAAGTCCGTTGCAGAGGCGTTAACTCACGCTGGTATTGCTAATCGCGTAAAAGTTAAAATATCTTGGGTAGATGCAGAGGCTTTTGATTTAATCCCAGCAGAGCCATTCCTAGAGGGATTTGATGCTATTTTGGTTCCAGGCGGATTCGGAGAGCGAGGCACCGAAGGAATGATCAAGGCTGCTCGCTTCGCGCGAGAGCGCGATATTCCCTATCTTGGTATTTGTCTGGGCATGCAGATGGCAGTAGTAGAGGCATCAAGGAACCTAGCAAACATCAAAAATGCAGGATCAGAAGAGTTCGACGATAAGAAGAAAAAGAATCGTTTTACATATGTTGTGTATCATCTCAAAGAATGGGTGCAGGGAAACAGTAAGGTTAAAAGGAAAGAGCATGACGATAAGGGTGGAACTATGCGCCTTGGTGCTTATAATGCTAAGCTGAGAGCTGGCTCAAAAGTTGCACAAATTTATGGTAATTTACTCATAGAGGAACGGCATCGTCATCGCTACGAAGTTGATATCAAGTTTAGAAACGAATTAGAGAAATTAGGTCTTATGTTCTCAGGAATGTCTCCTGATGATCTACTACCTGAGATAATAGAGTTAGAGGATCACCCTTGGTTCATTGGAGTACAGTTTCATCCAGAACTAAAGTCTAAACCTTTCAATCCACACCCATTGTTTTCTGACTTTATAAAAACTACAAAAATGATATCAAGATTAGTTTAAATGCTAAAATAAATTTAAAAGGATTTTAAAATGACCAAAGGTTATTGGGTTGCACATATGGACATCGAAGATGTCGACAAATACAAAAGCTACCAACAAGCAAACAAAAGGCCGTTTGAAAAGTTTGGGGCGAAATTTTTAATTCGAGGTGGAGTACAAGATGTACGTGAAGGTGTTTCTAAAAGTAGGACAGTTGTTATTGAATTTGAAAGCTTGGAAACAGCGATTGCCTGCTATGAAAGTCTCGATTATCAAGAAGCAAAAAAACTTAGAGATCCTATTTCAAATGGAGATCTAGTAATAATCGAGGGCTCATAGCCAAAAACCAATTTTCTACTAAAAGTGAGAGAGATGATAAAAAACTTTTTTAAAAAAAACTCGAAATCAACTGAAGAGTTAGTTGAACACAATGATGAGAGGGTTGCACTTACAGCTTTACTAATAAAGATAGCAAAAAGTGATTATGAATACTCATCTTTGGAAAAATCTAGTATTAAAATTATACTTAAGAAACGATTTTCAATTTCAGAACTCGAAGTAACAGACCTCATCACTAAAGCCGAACTATTAGAAGATGAATCTTCAGATAGCGTTAGGTTTACTAAGGTAATAAAGGAGTTTGTTCCACTAGAGAAAAGAAATGAAATAATTGAAATATTTTGGGAGTTAGTTCTAGCTGACGGTATAAGGGAAGATGATGAAAATAGTCTTTTGCGGATACTCGGTTCCTTACTTGGTGTGAATGATCGTGATGTTGCCTTCGCTCGTCAAAATGTACAGATCAAACTTTAATAATTAAAATCTGTTTGATTTACTTACTATAAAAATGAAATTGTGCGCTTAATCAAAGAAAGTCCCTGATCGCTAGAAAACCTGTGATCTTCACCCTTAAGTAATATCAGTTCTATATCTTTAGCGTTTATATGATTAAATAAACGAATTGCCGTTTTCACTTCTACAGATATATCCGCAGTACCTTGAAGAACTCTAACAGGAACCTGAAAATCTAGAGGCTCACGTAATACTAGATTTAATCTTCCTTCATTAATTAATTCTTTGGTAATAATATACGGTTCACCATATTCTGAAGGTATTAAAAGTTCTCCAATTCTGAGTTTTTCTTTTTCATCAATAGAAAGGTTCTTCCATATACTATCTTCTGTAAAGTCAGGTGCTCCAGCTATTGTTACAATACCACCTACAAGTTTTGGAAGTTTCTTTGCTATTAGTAACGCGATCCATCCACCCATTGAGGACCCTATTAATATTTGTGGCCCGTCAGTTAGTGTATCAATAGCGTCAACTGCATCTGTGAACCATTGACCAATTGTACCATCAGAAAATTTTCCTGAAGACCTACCATGACCAGAGTAATCAAACCTGAGGTATCCTTGCCCAGTTTCTTTGGCATAGTTCTCTAGAAACATAGCTTTGCTACCTTCCATATCTGACATAAATCCACCCAAAAACACTAACCCTGGGCTACTGCCAATTATTTTATTATAAGCTATGTTTTTTCCAGAAGTTCCCTTGAAATACTCTGTCATACTAAAGCTCCTTATAAGTAAAAATCACTTTACACAAAAGCAATCTATTACTGAATAGTAAAGCTTTAAGACATCAGTAAAGTAAAGTCAGTATAATTATGGGGTAAGGAATATATGGTCTTGACGCGTATACAAAGTATAGTGCATTTAAAGACAAAGCTTTGTAAACGGGCGTACTGTAGGCGCCAAATCAACGAGGAGAATACTTTTTGAGTAAAATACATTTAACTTTTCCTGATGGCCATAAACGTGATTTTGCATCAGGGGTAACTCCTTTTGAGGTTGCTAAATCAATATCAATATCGCTATCAAAAGCAGCAATATCTGCATTTATAGATGGGCAGCATTGGGACCTAAGTTGGCCTATAATTAGAAGTGGGACAATTTCAATTAACACCACAAAAGATAGTGCTCCAGCCTTAGAATTAATAAGGCATGATTTAGCGCATGTAATGGCTAGAGCAGTCCAAGAGCTTTGGGTAGACGTAAAGGTTACTATTGGACCAGTAATCAAGAATGGATGGTATTATGATTTTGATAGAAAGGACCCCTTCACTCAAAACGACCTTATAACAATCGAAAAAAAGATGAAGGAAATAATTAATTTAAGGGACCCTATAACCACTGAAATTTGGGAAAGATCAAAAGCCATCGAATTCTACAAAAAAAATAATGAAAAATATAAAGTTGAGTTAATTGACGCTATAGGAAATGAAGAACCTTTAAGAATGTATTGGCACGGAAATTGGCAAGACCTTTGTAGAGGACCCCACTTTCAACATACTGGTCAAATTCCAGCCGACGGCTTTAAGCTTATGTCAGTTGCCGGCGCATATTGGCGTGGGGATTCCAAAAACAAAATGCTTCAAAGGATATACGGAGTCGCTTTTCAAAACCGAGAAGGCCTAAAAAATTATCTAAATTTCTTAGAGGAGGCGGACAAACGGGATCACCGAAAGTTAGGTAAAACTATGGATCTTTTTCATATGCAAGAAGAAGCCCCAGGACAGATTTTTTGGCATCCAAATGGCTGGAAAATTTATACAATACTTCAAGATTATATGAGAAGAAAACAGTTGGATGGGAACTATGTGGAAGTAAACACACCCCAGGTTGTTGACAGAAGGCTTTGGGAGAAGTCAGGGCATTGGGAAAAATATCAAGAAAATATGTTTATTGTAGAGGTTGACGAAGAGCATGCTAAAGAAAAAGCCGTAAATGCCCTTAAACCGATGAATTGTCCATGTCATGTCCAAATATTTAATCAGGGCTTAAAGTCTTATAGAGAGTTACCATTACGGATGGCTGAGTTCGGATCATGTAATCGATACGAACCTTCAGGTGCATTACATGGAATTATGAGAGTGCGTGGGTTTACCCAGGATGACGGCCACATATTTTGCCAAGAAGATCAAATAGAGTCTGAGACTAAGTTTTTCATTGAATTCTTATCAAACATTTACAGAGATTTAGGTTTTCCTAAATATAGAATTTTATTTTCTGATCGACCGCAGATTAGGTCAGGTTCTGATGACGTCTGGGAAAAAGCAGAGAACGCCCTTCTATCTGCGACTAGAGCTGCTGGTGTTGAACCTGAAATGAATCCAGGGGAAGGGGCATTTTATGGGCCAAAGTTAGAGTTTGTCTTAACAGATGCAATTGGACGCGATTGGCAATGTGGGACATTTCAAGTTGACTTTGTAATGCCAGAAAGGCTGGATGCGAGCTATGTTGGAGATGACGGTGCTAAGCACCGTCCAGTGATGTTACATAGAGCGACACTGGGTTCTTTTGAAAGATTTATAGGTATATTGATTGAGGAGCATTCAGGAAAGCTACCCTTTTGGCTTGCTCCAGTACAAGTAGTAGTTGCATCAATAATCTCTGATGCAAATGAGATGGTCACATCTTTAGTAAATTCCCTAAAAAACGTCGGAGTTCGAGTTGAGACAGACATTAGAAACGAGAAAATAAATTATAAAGTTAGAGAACATTCTTTGAAGAAAGTTCCAATTATACTTGCTCTAGGGAATAAAGAGGTAGAGAATCAAACAGTTACTGTACGTCGACTAGGAGAAAAAAATACCGAGATATTATCCTTAACAGAAATAATTAACTCACTAAAAACTCTTACTTTACCGCCAGATTTAAGGTAAAAATTTATGTGTAGTTTTTGAAAACCCACTATTTAACTAAACCCAAGGCCTGTTTTATTTCGGTGTTCCACCCCAAAAACAACGTACCATTATCAACTATTGGGCGTTTCATTACTGAAGGTGCAAAAATTATTAACTCTTTAACAGAAAGAGCCTGTTGCGCATCACTTAACTGACGCCACGTTGTGGACCTTTTATTTACTAAATCAAGTTTAAAAACTTCGATAAAATGTTCTAAATCTGCTGAATTTAAGGGGTTTTTTCGTATATCAATAAACTCAACATTATCCCATCGTTTCTTTAATTCAGAAAAAGCTTTTCGGCATTTATCACAGTTTTTTATTCCATAAATTTTTATCATTATAACTCCAGAACTATTAACATTAAGGCCATCTTAACATGTCATATATTAAACTAATTATCGAATTTTGGACAGAAACCTTGTTTAACATAATTTAAATAATTGAAAATTTTAAATTAAATATATTTTTGGTTTATGTGGTAAATAAAATATATATTATTTATTATTTTGTCTTTTTTGAAGTTTTTATTGCAGTTTCTGAAAATTCCGCTAATAAGATGGCTTGTGATACAGACTTTACGTTCCCGCCTTCTTTCTAGCAGCCGGACCAACTTGAAGATGCTGCACCGAACCGCCGCATAATGTGGGCGGAATAAAAAAGGAGATACGGGAATGGCTAATGGCACCGTAAAATGGTTTAATACAACTAAAGGCTTCGGCTTCATTGCACCAGATGATGGTGGAAAAGACGTTTTTGTTCACATTTCAGCTGTTGAACAAGCAGGTCTAACTGGTTTAAGAGACGATCAGAAAGTTCAATACGAAATGGTAGAAGGCCGAGACGGAAGAGCTTCTGCTGGTGAACTAGTAGCACTAGATTAATTAAGTTTTCTAGCTTATTTTAAAACGCCACTTTTAAGTGGCGTTTTTTTTATTACTCTAAATTTAAGTGGTTAGAAATCTGTCGCTATTTAATAAAAATTTAATTTCGTTCGGTTAATAGTCTCATCAAAAATTTATACACCGGATACACCTAAATATTTCTTTGACCTATACACTTTATTTTTACGCTGGTAGCCAGAGTTATCCTCAGCTCGAGGACATGAAATTAATTAATATATGTTCTCGAATACAGTCGTTACAGTCGTGTATAAACATTCGACAATAGCTTCATAATCAACTAACTCACCCAACCCCCTTTTGCATTTTCAGATATAATTTTCTATAATTGTCATAACATCCAGTCAATTATAAAAAGAGTATAATTATATTGGACTGAAAATTTATACCGTCATTATAAATTACCACTTTCACTAGATAACTGTAACCGATAGTGGTTACTCTATCACTCTTTAATTAACTACTTTTGGAAGGCACCCATGAACATAGAATACTTACACACCATGGTCAGAGTAAAGGATTTACAAAAATCTATCGCATTTTATAAGCTTTTAGGACTAAAGGAGACACGTCGAGTGGATAGTGAAACTGGAAGATTTACACTAGTATTCATGTCTCCTCCTGGGCAAGAAAATGCTCACTTAGAACTTACTTATAACTGGGACGGTGACGACCTTTTACCATCTGATAGCAGGCATTTTGGTCACATAGCTTACCAAGTAAAAAATATATATGATACTTGTACATATTTAATGGACAACAATGTTACTATAAATCGTCCACCTCGCGATGGAAGAATGGCTTTCATTCGTTCGCCAGACAATGTTTCAATTGAGTTACTTCAAATGCACAGCGCGCTAGAGCCTATTGAACCATGGTTAAGTATGGAGAACGTAGGTAAATGGTGAATCGCTAGATTGCCAACAAAGCTGTGCCAATTCTACGACCTTCTTCGAGCAGCACGTTATAGGTTCTACAGGCAATAGGAGTCGACATTGCTTCGACACTAACACCTATTGCCTCGACACTATCTCTAAATTTACTAGGAATATCACAGAGCTTAGCACCTGTACCAACTAGTAGAACATCTATTTCGGATTGAGCATTAACTATTAAACTTACATTTTTAAAACCACTCCAAGAATGAATTTCCTTATTGAAAATAAATAAGTTTCCCCATTTTATATCGGGTCCAATTCTAAAAAACCCAACACCATATCCTTTTATTGGTAAACTATGCTCATATGAAACTTCAGTAATACGCATCTAGTATCAACTCCAAATTGGTAAAGCAGAAATAGCCGAAAAGAATATTATGGTATATGCAGCAATGCGATATAGTTTTTCTCTACTAGGGTTAAATAATTTTGCCCCAACAACACAAAAAACTAAATATGGTATCGCTATGATTAACCCAACAATTATAAAATTAAATATTAACATTCCTTTTAACCAAAAGATTAAAAATAATAAAATATCAATCAAAATAAGAAAAAGCGTGTTATTTGCTCGGATAACAGAAACCGGGAGTGAAGACGCCATATAAAGCATAATAACAGGTGGTCCAGGAATACCAAAGGCACCTCCAGACAAACCACCTATGGCACCAGTAAAAAATATAAGTCCCTGATTCAACGTACCTTTATATCTAACTCCATAAATCAGTAATAATAGCAGACATAAACTAAACACAGCCCCTAAAAAGCTGAAAGTATCTGCTGACATGAGGTTAAGAAAATAAACCCCAATGGGGGCACCAATAAGTGCTCCTGTGATTAACCTCAATAAATCAGGAAGTTTACCATCACGTATTGCTCTTGGAATATTTGGTAATGGCCCAATCAAGTCCATAACTAACAGAACGATCAAGGTAGCTACTGGAGAGAGAACTTGCCCAGCAATAGGTATAAATACCATTGCCGTCCCAAACCCTGAAAACCCTCTAACTAAACCTGCTAATACCGCCCCTAGAACCAAGTAAGCGAACACACCTTCGTCAAGAATAACAAAAAGTGTATCAATCACGCGTCAATGTTACCAAATTTATTTCCTTTATTGGCTGACGATTTCGACCAATCTCGCTTAACCCCAAGATAAAGTAGTGCTGTTCCTGCTATAAAAATAGAACTATAAGTTCCAACGAGTACTCCCCATATCATAGCAAAAACAAAACCTTTAATTACATCTCCACCAAGGACATAAAGAGAGATTAATGCTAACAAAGTAGTAACAGACGTCATAAGTGTACGTGCCAATGTTTCATTTATAGACATGTTCAAGACTTCACTTAGGTTTTTCTTCTTATATTTTCGTAAATTTTCTCGAACTCTATCAAAAACTACAACCGTATCATTTAAAGAGTAACCAACAATTGTTAGCAAAGCTGCAATTATAGCCAGATCAAATTTAATTTGTACTTGTGAAAAAATTCCCATCGTCAAAATGATATCATGGACCAATGCTAGGACCGCACCCAAAGCAAACTGCCACTCAAATCTAAGCCAGATATAGAATAATACTGCTCCAATAGCAGAAATAACTGCCCAAACGGCAGCTTTTACTAACTCAGATGAAACTTTCGGACCGACACTCTCAACCAAAGGAAACTTTATACCGGGATCCACAGCCGACAATGCGACTTCCACCGACTTAACCGTTGATGCTGTTATGCTTTCGTCCCCATCTTGCGCCTCAATTCTAATCTGAGTAACATTCTGATTTTCTCTAAATGTTGGGTCAAAAACCTCTGTAATTACTATATCCCCAAGGTTTAAAACGTCCAAAGCCTGCCTGTACTGAGAAACATTTACAGTGATTTCTGATTCGGTCCTGATTGTTGTGCCTCCCCTAAAATCAATTCCATAATTAAGGCCTTGAAAAAATAAAGAAACACAACTTAAGATAATTAGTGTCGAAGAAATACCAAGCCAAAGCTTCCATTTACCAAAAAAGTTATAATTCGTTTTTCCTTTTATTAGCTTTAATCTCATCTTACACCTCTATACTTTTGGGTCGTTTTCGTTCGAACCAAACAATAATAAAAAGACGAGTGAGGTAAATCGCTGTAAATACTGACGTAATTATACCAAAACCTAGAGTTATTGAAAAACCTCTGACAGGGCCCGAACCCATCACAAACAAAATAATAGCAGTTATTAATGTAGTAATATTTGCATCCAAGATAGCACTTAATGCTTTTTCATAACCAACCTCAATTGCCCTTGCAGGACCCTTAGAGGTTTTCAGCTCTTCTCTAATTCGCTCAAAAATTAAAACATTCGCATCTACAGCCATCCCAATTGTTAGTACAATTCCTGCAATCCCAGGGAGTGTTAGTGTCGCGCCAACGGCGCTTAAGAGACCAAATATTAAAGTTACATTAATAATCAATGCCACATTAGCAAAAATACCAAACAATCCATAACTTAAAAACATAAACACTAATACAGATATAAAGGCGACTAAGCATGCAACTTTTCCAGCATCTATGCTGTCTTGCCCTAATTCAGGACCAATAGTTCGTTCTTCAAGAAATATCATTCCAGCAGGTAATGCTCCAGCTCGCAACAAAACAGACAGCTCTGAAGATTCTTCAACCGAAAAACTTCCACTTATTTGGCCTGAGCCACCCATTATAGCATCTCTTATTACAGGGGCACTGATAACCTCATTATCCAATACTATAGCAAATGGTGAACCTATGTTATTAGCTGTAAATAGACCAAACTTCTTTCCTCCAGAAGGATTAAACCGGAAGTTTACGGAAGGTAACCCGTTCTGATCAAACGAAGGTTGGGCATCAGTTAGATCCTCTCCAGTTACTACTGGCGATTTTTTCAATATATAATATTCAGCATTTGTACTTTCCTTACTATAAGCTTTGTACAAACCATTTTCTGGTTTAATGGCTTCGTCTGGATTTGAAATTCGACGAACGACCTCCTGGAATGTTAACTTTGCAGTTGTGCCTATAAGACTTTTTAATTCATTTGCCGAACCAATTCCTGGAACTTGAATAAGTATTCTACGCTCACCTTGTCTTTGGATTGTAGGTTCACGTGTCCCAACTTCATCAACTCTTCTTCGAATAATTTCCAAAGATTGTTTAAGTGTACGATCATTTGTTGCGAGCTTTTCAGCCTCGCTTAATTCGATTATAAGCTCCCCATCCTGACCTGAAACTAATAAGTCTTTTGAACCAAGCGCATTAACTGATGAAACTGGAACAGCCATAGCTTGAACAATTTCAATTGCCCGAATTAAACCTTCTTTTTTTGAAACACTAATTCTTAGCTGTCCAAAGGAACTTTCCTTTAGCTTCCTTATACTCCCAATTTGTCCTCTTTCGGCCTTAAGCGCATCTCTAACAGTCGGCCACATAGAGTCCATGCGTGAAGCATAAACCTCCTCAACATTAACCTCTGCTAAAAGATGTGCTCCTCCTCTTAAATCTAGACCAAGGTTAACTAACCGCGAAGGTAAAAACTTGGGCCACCAATAAGTTAAATCACTCTTATTGGTGTCTCCATCTAAAAGAGCTTTCGATTTAATGGCATCATTATAGTCTTCCACATGCTTATAAAAAAAGTTTGGAAACGCAAACAGAATGCCAAGTAAAACTACAAATAGAATTGAGATTCTTTTTAATGAAGAAATTTGAAGCATTAATGATTTACTTTGCTGGCTCTGTTTTACTTATAACGGTTGCAACAGTCGATTTTATTACACGAACTTTTACGCCATCCGCAATTTCAACCTCAATCTCACCATCTTCTTTAACTTTTGCAACTTTACCTACTATTCCACCCTGAGTGATTATGTTATCACCGCGGCGTAAATTAGAAACCATGTTAGTGTGTTCTTTAGCTTTTTTCTGTTGAGGTCTAATCAAAAGAAAATACATTATTGCGAAAATAAGAATTAAGGGTATGAACTGTTGAATTTGAGACATAATATATCCTTTAAGGTTTTTGGCAGGTGCCATATTAATTTGAAAGAGACACTATCTGTGCAACAAGAAAGTCGCAAGGTGGCTATACAATGAATTTCATGGTTCAAAACATATTTTTTTTCATGCATATGGAAACTAGGTGATTTTTTAGGAGAATCTATAGATGCATAATATTCGTATGATAAGAGAGAATCCAGCAGAGTTCGACAAGGCATTAAAAAGACGCGGATTATCTCCTCTATCTGAAATGATTTTAGCTATAGATAGTTCACGACGGTTAAAAATAAGCGTCTCTGAAAAAGAAAGAGCAGAGCTGAACAAAGCTGCTAAAGATGCGGGACTTGCTAAAGCCGAAGGAAATGAAGAAGAGTTTCAAAGACTTAGAGAGCTAGTCTCTAGGAAAAAAGATGAGATTCAAATACTAACTTCTCAGGCAAGAGATGAAGATCAAAAGCTTGAAACCCTATTAATGGGCATCCCAAACACAGTTTCAGAAGAGATCCCAGATGGTGACTCAGAGCTTTCAAATGTAGAAATGAGAAAATGGGGAAAGCCCAAACAATATACATTTCTACCAAAAGAGCATTTTGAAGTTAGCGGCGCAAAATCTGGAATGGACTTTGAAATCGCTGCAAAAATTTCAGGATCTCGCTTTGTAATTCTCCAGGGGGCAATAGCACAGTTACATAGGGCACTGGCTCAGTTCATGTTAGACACTCATATACAGCTGAATGGTCTGTTGGAAACCTGGGCTCCTGTTATTGTTAATGAAGCAATGATGTACGGCACAGGGAACCTTCCAAAGTTTGGAGAAGACAGTTACCAAACGACAACAGGGCAATGGCTTATTCCAACAGCTGAAGTTACTCTTACTAATATAATAAATGGACTAACTGTGGATGAAAGTAGTTTACCTCATCGATACTGCGCGCATTCTCAATGTTTTAGATCAGAAGCAGGCTCTGCCGGCAGAGATACAGCAGGAATGCTAAGGCAACATCAATTTGAAAAAGTAGAAATGGTCTCTATCACAACTCCAAACACTTCCGCTGCAGAGCACTCTCGCATGACAAAGTGCGCCGAAGGGCTTCTAGAGGCCTTAGAGTTACCTTACAGAACCGTTATATTGTGCGCTGGAGATATTGGGTTTGGAGCCAAGGTTACTCATGATATCGAAGTTTGGTTACCTGGGCAGAATAAGTATCGGGAAATTAGCTCCGTTTCGCTTTGTGGTGATTTTCAAGCTCGACGAATGAATGCAAGATACAAGCCCGATGACAATGGTAAGCCAGAGTTCGTACATACTCTAAATGGGTCTGGTTTAGCAGTAGGGCGATCTCTCATAGCAGTTATCGAAAACTATCAAAATGAAGATGGTTCTATCACAATTCCAAGTGTTTTAACAAAGTACATGGGTGGAAAATCTTTAATAACGGATCAAGGGAAACTAAATTAGTAATTAACCTAAAACCCTCTACACCTCAAACTCAATATCAATTATAATAAAATAAAAAGGTACAAGAATGCGTATATTAATTACGAATGATGACGGTATTAACGCACCAGGATTAAAAGTGATGCACGAGATTGCTTTAAAGGTAGCTGGCCCAGATGGTGAAGTCTGGATTGTGGCACCTGAATCAGAGCAATCAGGAGTAGGCCATTGTATAAACTATATAAACCCAACACTAGTTTCTGAGATAGGCAAAAGAAAAATAGCAATCCAAGGTTCACCAGCGGATTGCATACTAGCGGGCCTCCATTACGTATTAAAAGGTAAAAAACCAGATTTAATTTTATCAGGAGTAAATAAAGGTAATAACGCTGGGGAAAATACTGTCTACTCCGGCACTGTCGGAGCCGCAATGGAAGGGGCACTTCAAGGGATTCCATCTATTGCTATTTCTCAATATTATGGCCCTAAAAATATAACACTTGAGAACCCTTTTGAAGCAGCCTTATTTCACTTAGCACCTCTAATTAAAAATATTTTTGAAAGCGGACCATGGGCTGGATCAAATTATTACACCTTTTATAATATAAATGTCCCCCCTACTCCATCAAATGATGTAAAAGGAATTAAAGTAGTTTCTCAAGGGCTCCGGAAGACAAAATTTGGGGTCGAACCAAGTGTTGCACCAAATGGTCGAAATTTTTTATGGATAAAGGGAAATCGGCAGGATGTTCCTACGGCTGAAAACACTGATGTGCATGCCAACCTAAATGGGTATATCTCTGTGACGCCCATGGATTGTGATTTAACAAGGTACGATTTATTAAATGATTTGAAGAAAAAACTAGAATGCAACAATTAGAAAGTGGTCACTCAGAACGTTTAATGCAATTTCTTTATACCCTTAGATCTAGAGGGGTTCTTGATTCCAATGTATTGCTAGCAATGGAAAAGATTGACAGAGCGCACTTTATTAAAGGACCATTTGCCGAAAGAGCTTATGAGGACGTACCTCTTCCAATTTCATGTGCTCAAACCATTAGCCAACCATCTGTTGTAGGATTGATGACGCAGGCACTAAATGTCCAACCCAGGGATAAAGTTCTAGAAGTGGGAACTGGTTCAGGGTACCAAGCAGCCATTTTAAGCAAGTTAGCTAGAAGAGTTTATACTATTGATAGGCATTCTACGCTAACAAATTATGTAGAGAAACTTTTTATTAATCTTAACATCAATAATGTGACTACTTTTTTTGGCGATGGTTGCTTAGGTTTACCAGAACAAGCACCGTTTGATAAAATAATGGTTACAGCAGCAGCAGAAGACCCACCTAATATCCTTTTGCATCAACTAAAAGTTGGAGGTATAATGATCGTACCAGTTGGACAGTCAGACTCAATTCAAAACTTAATTAAGGTTGTACGTGAGGAATCTGGCTTCGTTTATGAAGAACTATTTCCAGTTCGATTTGTTCCTCTAGTCGAGGGATTGAGTAAGAAGTAAATAAAGGGTAATCAAGATTATGGTATTAATAAAGGCATTAAGATTTACTTTAGCTATTAGTTTAGTATTCAGTCTTTCGGCGTGCAATTTAGCTATTCAAGAGAAACTCTCAACTTTAGATTTTAACCTTAGAAAGTCTCTAAATATAGATGGATTAAACCTTCCTTCTATCAAAACAAAAAAAACGGCTACTGTTACGAGTACACCACCAAAGGCCTCCCAACAGGTCAATCAAAAAGAGAGCGCCATCATAACAAATAGTAAAGCCAACAACGGTAAACCTAAGGCGAGAATAAAAAGTTCATTGGCAACAGCAACTATAACAGAAAAAATAGAACCAGAATTAATAAGTTTTATAAAACCCGTAACTGGTGAAACGCTTCGCCAGTATAAAAAAGGGTTAAGCGATGGAATAGACATTTCTGCGACTAGTGGCGCAACTGTTAGGGCAGTAGCAGATGGCAGAGTGATAGCTATAACACAAGATACTGAACAAAGGTATGTTCTGATTTTAAGGCATAGTGGTAATCTTTTAACCATCTATGCAAATATTTCAAATATATCTGTTCAAAAAGATGAAATCATAAAAGCTGGGCAAAAAATTGCAAAAGTGTCGAGTGGTAAACCTTCATTTCTACATTTTGAGGTCCGCGAAGGAATGGAAGCGGTAGACCCCTCCAAGTATTTTTAAATACTAATTCCTTTTCGACCGGCTAAGTCAATAAAATATTGCCAAGCCACTCTTCCAGATCTACCACCTCTTGTCTGTTGCCACTCGATGGCTTCTTGAACTAAATCTTCCTTACTAATCTGAATTCCATATCTTATACAATAACCTTCAATCATCAAAAGATATTCATCCTGAGTACATGGATGAAAACCCAACCAAAGGCCAAACCTATCAGATAATGATACTTTCTCCTCTACTGCTTCCGACGGATTAATTGCACTACCAGATTCGTTCTCGATCATATCTCTAGGCATTAAATGTCTACGGTTAGAAGTAGCATAAAATATAACATTGTCTGGACGACCTTCAATTCCACCATCAAGGACTGCTTTAAGGGATTTGTAATGATGGTCATCATTTGAAAAGCTAAGGTCATCGCAGAACAATATAAACCTTTCTTTAAGATCTCTTATATAACTCAGTAATCTTCCTATGGATGGAAGATCTTCACGTTGGATTTCTATCAATTTAATAGGTAAGTTCTCCGATTGAACTTTTACACAAATCGCTTTTACCAAAGACGATTTACCCATCCCACGAGCACCCCATAATAGCGCGTTGTTTGCTGGGAAACCCTTTGCAAATTGATAAGTATTCTGTAACAATGTATCTCTCGCACGATCCAAACTTAACAGTAAATCAAGATCTACATGATTAACACTTTCAATTACTTGAAAGGAATCAGGCGTTGTGTTCCACAAAAATGCATTACCCACACTAAAGTCTGGGTTAAGTTCGTTGGGAGGAGAAATCCTCTCCAATGCGTCAGCTATACGAGACAGAAACTTTTGAGACATAATTAATAACTCACCCTAATTATCTGTATCATCATCTTCGAACCACAAACCTTCCGCTCGGAGTTTCTTTTCTCTTTTGGTTTCCACCCTTTTAACTAGAAGAATTGAAATTTCATATAACCCATATACCACCACAAAAAGAATTACCTGTGTTATGACATCAGGAGGGGTAACCAAAGCTGCGAGCACTAATATCGCAACCACAGCATATTTCCGTACATTTCCAAGCCCCTTAGAGGAAACTAAACCAGCCTTACCCATTAAGGTCAATAAAACAGGTAATTGGAAACAAAGACCGAAAGCAACGATAAATTTGATAGTTAAACTTAAATACTCTGCAACGGAACCTTGAAACGTAATCCCAGGATCTCCCAAGCCCGCACCCTCGCCCTCTACCCAGTCTCCTGACGAACCAATCTGCTGAAACCCTAAAAAGAAATCAAAAGCCAACGGTATAACAATATAGAACGCAAATGCAGCACCTAGAAAAAACATTGCAGGAGAGGCCAAGATAAACGGTAAAAAAGCGGACTTCTCGTTTTTGTACAATCCTGGCGCAACAAAACGCCAAAGCTGGCCTGCAATTACTGGAAAAGACAGTATTAACCCCCCTAATAGAGATATTCTAATGGCTACAAAGAAACCTTCTTGAAGTTTTATAAGTATAAGTCCGCAATCCTGACCTCTTTCCAAAAGTTGACCACATATAGGTTGCGTCAAAAAATTAAAAATGGGGTTCCATACAGTAAAACAAATACCCATACCAACAATAAATGCTAATACAGACTTAACCAAGCGTGATCTCAGTTCGGTCAAATGCTCTATTAAAGGAGCACCACTTGACTCAACGTCCTCAGCCTCAGGTTCAACACTCATAGTATAGTGTCTTTCTTTTTAGTACTTTTCTTACTAGGTTTTTTTTTAGCTATCTTTACTTTAGGCTTTAATTTCGGTGCTCTAATGTTTTTATCTTTATTAGTAGCTTTAACCACTACTTCAAATTCATTATCTACAGAATCAACATCTGTATTCTTGACTGCCTTTTCTTGGCGTCTCTTTTCTACTGCTAACTTATTTTTCTCTCTCTCTTTTGATCGATCTTTAGCCAACTTTTCTGTTTCTGATCCTGGATTATAGCTACTGAAGTCAGTAGCAGTTTTCAAAGCATCCAAACCCATTTTTTTTGGATTTGCGATATTACGAAGACTACTTGTAATATCGCCCACACCAGAATCTTCTGCCGCATCTTCCATAGCTCGAGAAAACTCTCTTGCCATTTTCTTTACTTTTGAAGTGGCTTGCCCCATCATCCGAAACATACCCGGTAACTCTTTTGGACCCACTACGATTAACGCAACAAGACCGATAAGTAAAAGTTCGGTTGACCCCATATTAGACCCTCAAAAAGTTATAGTACTTAAACTTTTTCCTTATCATCTTTAGGCGTCACGTCTTTTACTTCATCCGATTCAGAAGTGTCGATTTCTTTTTTGGTTTCATCAACACCTTTTTTAAAAGCTGTTATGCCCTTACCTACTTCACCCATTAATGAAGAAATTTTTCCTCTCCCGAACATAACTAATACTACCACCGCGATCAAAAGAACACCTGGTAGCCCAATATTATTCAACATCTCTTCTCTCCAATATAATACCTATAATGTACCTACTTAATTGTTAAAGATAATCAACCTATAACTTAAACTTATTGTAAACCAATATGACATATAAGGATGTATATATTCAACGATTAATAATAAAAAGGTATTTTTAAATACTCATCTTTCCATTTCGTAGCACTTGTTACTGCGACAGAGACCGTTTAATAGCTAGTTAATAATATAAAAACCGGGATACTTAACCTTATGATCGAACGTTACTCAAGGCCAGAAATGATAAAAATTTGGTCTCCTGAAACAAAATTTAATATTTGGTATGAGATTGAAGCTTACGCTTGCGAAGCACAGGCGAAACTAGGCGTGATCCCAATTAAGAGTGTAGATGCTATTTGGAAAGCAAAAAATACAGAATTTGATATCTCTCGGATAAATGAAATTGAAGCTGAAACAAAACACGATGTAATTGCATTCTTAACGCATCTGGCAGAAATAATTGGTCAGGATGAAGCACGTTTTGTGCATCAAGGAATGACCAGTTCTGACGTATTGGACACAACATTGAATATTCAATTAGTCCGAGCAACTGATATATTGCTACAAGATATTGACCACCTCCTGGAAGCTTTAAAAGCTAAAGCCTATTCTTTCAAGGACACCATTCGCATTGGACGCTCGCATGGTATCCATGCGGAACCGACTACTATGGGACTAACCTTTGCCAGATTTTATGCCGAAATGGCCCGCAATAAAAAGCGACTGTTAGTAGCTCGCTCAGAAGTTTCTACCGGAGCCATCTCAGGAGCCGTGGGCACCTTTGCGAACATTGATCCATATGTAGAGGAATACGTTTGTAAAAAGTTAAATATTGCCCCAGAGACAATAAGCACCCAAATCATACCACGCGATAGACATGCTGCATACTTTAGCGCATTAGGGGTCGTTGCCAGCTCTATAGAAAATATAGCAATCGAAATAAGACATATGCAACGCACTGAAGTGCTCGAAGCTGAAGAGTTCTTTTCCAAAGGGCAAAAAGGTTCTTCAGCTATGCCACATAAACGGAACCCTGTTTTAACAGAAAACTTAACCGGTTTAGCGCGTCTTGTGAGGATGTCAGTCATTCCAGCACTTGAAAATGTTGCTCTCTGGCATGAAAGAGATATTTCTCATTCATCTGTTGAACGAGCTATAGCTCCAGACACAACAATAACGTTAGATTTTGCTCTTCATCGGTTAACTTCTGTAATTGATAACTTAGTACTTTATCCAAAGAAAATGATGGAGAACATGAATAAATTTAGAGGTCTCATTATGTCTCAAAGAGTGCTTTTAGCTCTTACCCAAGGCGGTTTAAGTAGAGAGAAAAGTTATAGTTTAGTTCAACGCAATGCAATGCGAGTCTGGAACGAAGGTAAAGATTTTGAAACTGAGCTCCTGAATGATCCAGAGGTGCTATCGGTACTCTCAACAAAACAAATAAAAGAAAAATTCGACTTAAATTATCATACTAAGCACGTAAATCATATTTTTGATCGAGTATTTAATACCAAATAAGTTTTAAAGAAAAAAACCTAAAATTTAAAAATCTAATATTTTTATTGCAAATTTTTACCTATAACGTTTTCTTCATTGCTTTGTACGGCCGCCTGTGCAAGCTCCTCCGCCACCTCGTCCCACTCGATTGGTATAGGCTTAGAGACTAAGGCGTGTTTTAAAGCTTCTTTCACGTGACTTACTGGGATAATTTCGAGTCCCTCTTTTAAGTTCTCAGGTATTTCCGTCAAATCTTTTTCATTTTCTGCTGGAATCAAAACTGTTTTAATCCCCCCCCTTAGAGCGGCTAACAACTTCTCTTTTAGCCCACCAATCGCTAATGCGTTTCCTCTTAAAGTAACTTCGCCTGTCATAGCTAGGTCTTTACGAACAGGTATTCTAGTTAAAACCGAAACGATAGATGTAACCATCGCCAATCCAGCAGACGGTCCATCTTTTGGAGTTGCGCCTTCTGGAACGTGAACATGGATATCTAATTTATCAAAACTTGTTGGTTTCACACCCAATGTTGGACTGATAGATCTAACATATGAGGAAGCCGCATCAATAGACTCTTTCATAACGTCTCCAAGCTTCCCTGTGGTCTTCATTCGACCTTTCCCTGGCAATTTTAGGGCCTCAATAGATAGAAGTTCTCCCCCTACACTAGTCCAAGCCAAACCTGTAACGACACCTATTTGATCTTCTTCCTCTGCCAAACCGAACCTATATTTCTTAACACCAAGGTAATTTGCGATATTATTATCTGAAACTGTAACAGAGTTTAGCTCTTTTTTTACAATTTGGGTAACAACCTTACGTGCAATTTTAGCAATTTCACGTTCTAGATTTCGAACACCAGCCTCTCTAGTATAGGTCCTTATAATCTCTGTAATCGCACTTTCAGTTATCTCAATTTCTTTTTTCTTCAAGCCATGGTTTTTAAGTTGTTTAGACACCAGATGCTGTATCGCGATTTCTAATTTCTCGTGCTCTGTATATCCTGATAAGCTTATTATTTCCATTCTATCAAGTAATGGTGCAGGCATATTGTAAGTATTTGCTGTTGTTAGAAACATTACATCAGACAGATCATATTCTACTTCCAAGTAATGATCTGAGAAAGTATTATTTTGTTCAGGATCTAAAACTTCTAACATAGCTGAAGCTGGGTCTCCTCTAAAATCCTGTCCCATTTTATCTATTTCATCGAGCAATATTAATGGGTTAGATGTTTTTGCTTTTTTTAATGCTTGGATTACTTTTCCTGGCATTGAACCTATGTATGTTCTCCTATGTCCTCGAATTTCGCTCTCATCCCGCACTCCACCTAGGGAAATCCTAATGAATTCTCTGCCTGTAGCTCTGGCAACTGATTTGCCAAGGGATGTTTTACCTACACCCGGTGGACCCACAAGACACATTATGGGTCCTTTAAGTTTTTTTGATCTTTGTTGCACAGCTAAATATTCGATTATTCGTTCTTTTACCTTTTCCAGTCCATAATGGTCATCGTTTAGTATAGTTTCAGCCTTGGACAAGTCCTTTTTTACTCGGCTTTTTACATTCCATGGAATCCCTAAAATCCAATCTAAATAATTCCTAACCACGGTTGCCTCAGCGCTCATTGGTGACATATTTTTTAACTTCTTAATCTCACCGTCAACCTTTTCCTTAGCTTCCTTAGATAGTTTTATATTTGCAATTTTATTTTCGAGTTCTGTTATTTCGTTTTCACCATCTTCGCCATCACCTAATTCTTTCTGAATGGCTTTCATTTGTTCATTCAGATAATATTCTCGTTGAGTGCGTTCCATTTGGGTTTTTACCCGACTTTTTATCTTCTTTTCAACTTGTAAGACACCCATCTCGCCTTGCATAAGACCATAAACTTTTTCTAATCTTTCTGTAATACTTAACGTTTCAAGAAGATCTTGTTTTTGTTCAATTTCAAGACCGAGATGTCCTGCCACTAAGTCTGCTAACTTATTAGCTTCCGTAGCCTCTGCAATCGAACTCAGAGCTTCATCAGGAATATTTTTCTTGGCTCGAGCGTAACGTTCAAACTCTTTTCCTACTGATCTGACAAGAGCTTTTGTTGTTGTTTCATCTCCATCAACTTCCTTAATTTCTGATGCATTTGCCTCAAAAAAGAACTCATTCTCTACAAAGTTAATAATTTTAACTCTTACTCCACCTTCAACTAAAACCTTTACTGTCCCATCAGGTAATTTCAGAAGTTGCAAAACATTTGCTAAAACCCCAACTTGGTAGATACCGTCTGTATGAGGTTCATCAATCGAAGGGTCAATTTGGCTAGAAAGCAAAATCCTCTTATCATCTTTCATTACCTCTTCTAATGCTTTTACAGACTTTTCCCTTCCAACAAATAAGGGTACAATCATATGTGGGAAAACCACGATGTCTCTTAAAGGTAATACTGGAAAAGTTTCCAAAGGTTTATTTGTCATATCTATTCCTTTAACACACTAGCACTTGATTTGGGTTCTATACTTCATACTGTTTATTTGGGGGTTATCATCTCCTCTTTCAAGGGATAAAGTTTTATCTGTAACTTTCCAACAAACTTTTTAATAAAAATATATTTTTTACTAGGTTAAAGAAAGACTTATATAGGCTCAATATCACCCCTTCTTTGTTCTTCAAAAAAGTAACTCTTAAAATTATTGAACTTATTTTCTTCTATAGAGCACCGTATCCCAACCATTAAATCTTGATAATATTGTAGGTTATGCCAAGTCATTAGCATTGAACAAATAATCTCATTAGCCTTAAAAACATGGTGAAGATAAGCTCTACTATAATTTAGACATGCGGGACACTTACAAGCCTCATCTAGTGGCCTTGGATCCATTGCATGCCTTGAATTTTTTATATTCACGACACCGCGCCGTGTAAAAGCCTGGCCAGTCCTACCAGATCGTGAGGGCAAAACACAATCAAACATATCCACCCCTCTAGTTACTGCTCCCACTATATCACTTGGTTTTCCAACGCCCATCAAATACCTAGGTTTGTCTCGAGGAAGTTGATCAGGAGCATAATCTAGAACCTCAAACATTAAATCTTGTCCCTCTCCGACAGCCAACCCCCCAATTGCGTAACCATCAAAACCTACTGATTTTAAATGCTCGGCACTTTCTTCGCGTTGTGATTTATATATCCCTCCCTGCTGAATTCCAAATAGGGCGTGTTCGGGGTAACACCCAAAAGCTTCTTTCGATCTTGTGGCCCACCTCATAGAAAGTTGCATAGAATTTAAACTAGTTCTTTCAGTGCTAGGGAAAGGAGTGCACTCATCGAAACACATGACAATGTCTGAACCTAACATTTTTTGGATCTCTATTGATTTCTCTGGAGTTACCAAATGCTTGGAACCATCTATATGCGACTTAAATGTGACGCCAGATTCTGTTAAATTACGTAACTTAGCTAAGCTCATTACTTGGAAACCTCCCGAATCTGTCAGAATTGGTTTTCTCCAATTCATGAAAGTGTGAAGACCTCCCAGTTTTTGAATCAATTCTGCTGTTGGCCTCAGCATTAGATGATAAGTATTTCCCAAAAGAATTTCAGCTCCAGTTTCTCTAACATTTTCCGGCATCATGGCTTTTACTGTTGCAGCAGTTCCTACTGGCATAAATGCAGGCGTCTGAATGTTTCCACGTGAGGTCTTAATAATGCCTCGACGCGCTTTGCCATCAAAATTCTTTACACAAAATGAAAAATTAGTAGTCATATTATCAGATCTAGAGTAAGTCGAGACCAAGGGAAAGGGCTGTTACCTCTAGACGTATGGTTCGCGCTGACTTATATAGTTAATAAATAAAAAATATTAGGCTAGTCATAAATGAATAATAGAACAGACCATCTCGAAGGAGAACCATTAATAATTCCTTCCTCTACTGATCATCCGCTTCATGAAAGCATTGTAGAAGCCTGCCGTTCTGTTTTTGATCCAGAAATACCAGTCAATATATATGACTTAGGGCTCATTTATACTATCGAAATTGGCGAAGAAAGTACTGTAAAGGTACTAATGTCTCTAACTGCTCCAGGTTGCCCAGTTGCAGGGGAAATGCCCGGATGGGTAGCTACCGCGGTAGAATCAGTCCCTGGTGTCAAAGACGTCAACGTAGAACTAATTTGGGAACCACCTTGGGGTATGGAAATGATGAGTGACGAGGCAAAACTAGAGTTAGGTTTTATGTGATGGTAGAGAACGTAAAAAATCCTGTTTTACTGACACCTATGGCAATTGAGCAGATTAAGAAGCTGATGAAAAAAAATGATGACTATGGCCTTCAAATTGGTATAAAAAAAGGTGGTTGTGCAGGAATGGAATACACAATGAAATCTGTTAAATTTGCTGATCCTAATGATCTTATAATAGAAGATGGCGAAGCAAGAGTGATGATTGCTCCAATGGCACAAATGTTTTTATTCGGAACAGAGATTGATTATAAAATTGACCTTTTAGAAAGCGGTTTTAAATTTAATAATCCAAATGTTACAGAAGCTTGCGGTTGTGGAGAATCTATTAAATTTGAAGATATGACAGTTTAGTAAAAGTTAAGAAAATAGACTTATTTATTTTACTAATAATATTTTTCATAGTTAGAGGTTAGCAGTGGAAGCACGTCGTAAAATAATAATAGGCAACTGGAAGATGAATGGTCGATCTAAAGACCTGGTAGATATTGATCTATTATTTAAAAAAGTTCCCCAACAAGAAATCGATATAGTAATCGCCCCTCCGGCAACGTTACTTTACGAACTTAAAGGTCTTAATACTCCAAAAAATTTACTACTTTCTGGTCAAAACTGTCATCAAGTCGAGTGCGGAGCATACACTGGAGAAATTTCAGCAGCTATGCTTAAGGAAGCTGGAGCGAATTATGTCATTTTAGGTCACTCTGAGCGTCGTACAGTTTATAAAGAAACTAGCACCCTCGTTCGATTAAAAGCACTCGAAGCAGTCAAGCAAGGTCTAATCCCAATTATATGTGTTGGTGAAAATCTAAAATCTTACGAAAACAATCAAACATTAAATGTTATAGAAAGGCAATTAAAGGTATCGTTAAACTCAAAAATTATATGTGATAATCTAGTAATTGCTTATGAACCAGTATGGGCTATAGGTTCCAACAAAACTCCATCACCTGAAGAAATAGAAAAAGTTCATTCATTTATCAAAAACCACATATCTGAACGCTTTGGTGAGCATGCTACTAATCATTGCCGTATAATCTATGGGGGGTCAGTAAATAAAAATAATGCCTTAAAAATATTTTCATTAATTAATGTCGACGGTGGCTTGATAGGAGGGGCATCACTTAAAGCCACTGACTTTCTTGAGTTAATTATGATTCTGAAAAATAGTTTAAACTAAGATAGTTTCTTTACTGGGAATACAAAACATCTATCTCTACGCATGGTAAGCCATAAAATAGTTCCTGGTTTTGGTAAAAAAACTGCTGGGACGCTCGCTTTTAAAATTGAATTATCAGAATTCATTTTAAACTCTATTAAACTCTCTCGACCTACAAAACGTGAGGACTCCACAACCGCTTTGGACGGAACTCCCTCTTCCTTAGTTGGATTCGGTCCTCTCCCATTTCGATCAAAGTCTATCCGTAAATGTTGAGGGCGAATGACTATATCTACTTGCGTACCATCCAACAGGCCGGGTGTAAGAAATCGTCCAAAAGGTGTATCTGTCAAAGATCCTTTTGAGTATCCCTTTATTACATTGATTTCTGAAAAAAAAGCTGCTGAAGCTATATCAACTGGAGAATTATAAATATTGTAAGGACTTCCTTTTTGAACTATTTTTCCTTTTCTCATTAAAGCTATTTCATCAGCCATACACATAGCTTCATACGGATCGTGAGTTACCAAGAGAACTGCCGTGCCCTCTTCTTTAAGTACAGATAGAGTTTCGTCTCTAATGCCATCTCTTAACCTGTCATCTAATCCCGAAAAAGGCTCATCCATAAGCATTATTTTTGGTTTGGGTGCCAAGGCTCGGATAAGTGCGACACGCTGCTGTTCCCCTCCTGATAATTGATGAGGGTATTTCAAAGCAAAATTCTGCAAACCAACGCGTTCAAGAAGTTCATTTGTACGCCTATCTTTATTCTTACATTTACTTTCAAGCCCGAAAGACACGTTCTCGAAAACATTTAGATGGGGAAATAAAGCAAAATCTTGAAAGATTAAACCAATTGACCTGCTCTCTGGAGGATCATTAAATTGATCATTTGCGACGGTACGCCCATCTATAGTAACCACGCCGCCATCAGTATCTTCAACACCAGCTATCATCCTTAAAGTCGTAGATTTACCACAGCCGGAGGGACCCAATAAACAAGTTACCTGACCAGGCGCTATACTGAACGATATATCATCAACAACCTTTACCTTAGCAAATGACTTCGAAAGCCGACTTATTTCTAAACGTGGAATCAAACTTTTCATTTCTCTTTTTTTTAATCAAAACAATCTAGAAAGTATTAAAAATTAGCATTCTTGTCAGCTATGTAGCGACTCTAAGCCTTAAATCAAGACTGATTAAAATATTAATAATATAAATTCATAACTTGTTATAAGGTGACATTTACGGCACCACCGTCCACTAATATATTCTGTCCAATTATAAATCCCGCATGTTTAGAGCATAAGAAAGCGCAAACCTCACCAAACTCTGTATAAGTCCCCAATCGCTTAGCTGGAATACTAGCCTCCAGCTCTTTCCTTAAATCTTCAACACTTACTCCTTGCTTTTGTGACGAACTCTTGAGCAGGTTTTTAATACGATCAGTTGCATGACTGCCTGGCAAGAGGTTATTTATAGTCACTCCAGAATATGCTACTTGACGAGAGGTTCCAGCAACATAACCAGTAAGGCCCGCTCTAGCAGAATTAGATAACCCAAGAGTAGAAATTGGGGCTTTTACCGATTGACTAGTTATGTTGACAACACGCCCCCAACCCCGCTCCATCATCCCTGGCAAATAATGTTTCATTAAGGAGATTGGCGTTAACATATTTGCCTCTAAAGCTAAAACAAAGTCTTCTTTATTCCAATCTTCCCATGTTCCGGGAGGTGGTCCACCAGCATTTGTTACTAGTATATCTATATTTTTTATTTGATTTAAAATTGTTGAACGCTCGTTATCAGAAGTAATATCAGCCACTACTGTTTCCACTTCAACACCATACGTGTCAATAATTCTATTAGCTGAATATATTAAATCCAGTTCTGATCTAGCATTCATTATAAGGTTAACTCCTGCACTTGCTAAGGCTTCGGCACACCCTAGTCCCAAACCCTTACTTGAAGCACACACTAAAGCCCGTTTTCCAGAAATTCCTAAATCCATTTATTCTACCTCAAATTAATTTTTCTAATTAGCTCTAAAAACTTACAACTTGAATCTTAAGTAATCCAAAATATTATTTAATATATCTTACAATGTGGTTATTATTTCGGAAACAAAAAGGAATGTATAGGATAGATTGCGCTAATGTAAGTTCGTCTTTATATGAGTGGTTATGTCCGAAAAAATTTCAAAAAATTCAATGTCTCATAACGAGATAAATCGCAGAAGAACTTTTGCAATAATAAGTCACCCTGACGCAGGAAAAACAACTTTAACAGAAAAATTTTTACTCTATGGAGGTGCTATCCAGCTTGCAGGCCAAGTTAGAGCTAAAGGAGACTCACGGCGAACAAGATCAGATTTCATGAAAATGGAGCAAGATAGAGGAATTTCTGTTTCAGCATCTGCAATGTCATTTGACTTCCATTCTAACCGATTCAATTTAGTTGATACACCTGGGCACTCAGACTTTTCTGAAGATACGTATAGAACATTAACAGCAGTTGATTCTGCCATAATGGTTATTGATGGAGCAAAAGGTATCGAAAGCCAAACTCGAAAACTATTTGAAGTTTGTAGATTAAGAGATCTACCAATTGTCACTTTTTGTAATAAAATGGATCGAGAGAGTAGGGATATTTTTGAGATCATCGACGAAATTCAAGAGAACCTTGCAATTGACGTTTCTCCTGCGAGCTGGCCTATTGGCACAGGAAAGGATTTTATTGGTTGCTATGATTTGCTAAATAACACTTTAGAGTTAATGAGTCGGAAGGATAGAAACAAAGTCTCACAGAGTATAAAGATCCAAGGGCTAGATGACCCAATATTAAAAAATCACATACCAGAAGATCTATATATAAAGCTCCTGGAAGACTTAGAGTTTGCCCGTGAGCTACTACCTAGTTTCGATCACCATGCTTTTTTAGAAGGCACTCAGACACCTATATGGTTTGGATCTGCTATTAACTCTTTTGGTGTTCAAGAACTGATGAACGGCATTGCAAAATATGCTCCAAAACCACAAAGCCAAAAGACACTCACTCGGACGATTCAACCCGAAGATGAAAAAGTAACCGGTTTCGTTTTCAAAGTTCAAGCAAATATGGACCCAAAGCATCGTGACAGGGTAGCTTTTGTTAGAGTCTCATCAGGGCATTTTAAAAGAGGTATGAAACTCACACAGGTGCGTTCAAAAAAACCTATGACGATATCTAACCCTGTTCTATTTTTAGCAAATGATCGTGAAATAGCTGACGAAGCCTGGGCAGGTGACATAATCGGTATTCCCAACCACGGGCAACTTCGTATCGGTGATACTTTGACTGAAGGTGAAGTACTTAAAGTGACAGGAATTCCATCATTCGCCCCAGAATTATTACAAACATGTCGAGCGGGCGATCCTCTGAAGGCTAAACACTTAGAAAAAGCGTTAACCCAATTTTCTGAAGAAGGTGCAGCCAAGGTATTTAAACCTAGCATTGGGTCTGGGTTCATAGTGGGGGTTGTCGGAGCTTTGCAGTTTGAAGTACTTGCAAGTAGAATTGAACTTGAATATGGATTACCTGTTAAATTTGAAGCCTCTCAATTTACATCAGCACGTTGGATTTCTGGTCCAAAAACTCTTGTAGAAAAATTTATTAGTAATAATCCAAGTCAAACTGGTCGTGATAATGATGGCGACTTAGTATATTTAACCAGGATTCAATGGGATATAGATCGAGTTGAAAGAGACTTCCCAGAAATAAAACTAAATAAAACGAAGGAGTTGATGATTTAGTTTATTTATTCAATAAGATTGACCAATTGCTTAAGATACAGTATCCGGTTTCCGTTAGAAGAGTTCGTCTTCGATCCGACGCAAGGACGCGTTGCTTATTGCGTCTCAAATACCTGCGATAATAAATCGCTAATCTCAGGACTATATGAAAAAATTTTCAGAGCTAAAACTCCACCCAAAAGTACTAAAAGCTGTCGAAGAGGCTGGTTATACAACTCCAACCCCAATACAAATGGGAGCTATACCACCGGCCTGTGAAGGCAGAGATATACTTGGCATTGCTCAGACCGGTACAGGCAAGACAGCAAGTTTTACTTTACCAATGATTACTTTGTTAAATCGGGGTAGAGCTAGAGCGAGAATGCCTCGCTCTCTTGTATTGGCACCAACGCGAGAACTAGCAGCCCAAGTAGCCGAAAACTTTGATACCTATTCTAAATATACTAAACTAACTAAGGCTTTATTAATCGGTGGGGTTTCATTTAAGGAGCAAGATCAGCTAATTGATAGGGGTGTTGACGTATTAATTGCAACGCCAGGTCGACTGTTAGATCATTTTGAAAGAGGGAAACTGTTATTAACCGGCGTTCAAATAATGGTAGTTGATGAAGCTGATAGGATGTTAGACATGGGTTTTATACCAGATATAGAACGCATTTTTAAGCTTACACCATTTACTCGACAGACTCTGTTTTTTTCAGCAACCATGGCCCCTGAGATTGAGCGTATAACTAACACATTTTTATCTAACCCAGCTCGTATCGAAGTTGCACGACAAGCAACCGCGTCAGAAACTATTATTCAACAGCTTTTTAGGATAGCTACTGTAGGGAAAGATCAACAAATAAAGGCAAAACGAAATTTACTTAGGACGCTTATTGATCAAGAAGGATCAAGTCTTACAAATGCGTTAATTTTTTGTAACCGCAAGGTGGATGTCGATATAGTCGCAAAGTCTCTAAAAAAGCATGGCTACATAGCAGAAGCTATTCATGGAGACTTAGAGCAGTCACATAGAACAAAAACACTCGATGGCTTTCGTGAAGGCCATATCAGGCTTTTGGTGGCTTCTGACGTAGCAGCACGAGGCCTGGATATATCTAGTGTTTCTCATGTATTTAATTTTGATGTACCAATAAATGCTGAGGATTATATTCACCGTATAGGTAGAACAGGAAGAGCTGGAAGGTCAGGAAAGGCAATAACTATAAGCACGTCGAAGGATGAAAAATTTATAGATGCTATTAATTCACTGATCGGAATTAATATTCCCCTACAAACAGTGGTTAATAATAAATCAGAAAAGATTAACACACCTAAAGAGCCAAAAGTAAAAAAAGCTGAAGCAAAAGTTATTTCAAAAGAAAATGTTAAAAAACGCACTAATTTAGAATCCAGTCATCCCTCGATTAAACCTTTAAAAACTGGACCTATTATTAAAAAAGAAGAAGTTTTAACAGATCCTTCTGGAATGCCAAACTTTATAACTCAAAGCTTTGAAGAGCGTCAAAAATAGTAGATGTTCAATAAACGGACTAAGCTAGTCTTGAAATAAGAATAGTAACCTCAGGCTTTTTTCCGATCTCATTAGAACAAACCCTTTTTACCAACCGTGTCAGTTGTTCTTCAAGTTTCTTGTCTTCAGTAATTAGCTTCTGATCCAAAAAGGGTAGTGTTTTCTCAATATCCTCTTCGATTACATTACTTAAATCATTCAAAGAAATACCTCTTTCAGGAAGACCTCTTAGCTCACACCAAACATCCTCCATGGGTTCATCATTTTCATCAATTAGAACACCTACTGTTACGTGACCATTTAACGCCATTTTTATTCTATTTCTAACAACACCATCATGAGCCCCAACTTGTATAATACCATCTTGATAAACCCTTCCTGTTTCTACATGATCAACAACTTGTAATCCATTGTTTGATATAGAAATGACCATACCATTTGTGGCAAGAATACTATCAATGTTATTTTCTGTTGCCAACTTACAGTGCTCTCTTAACATTCTATGTTCTCCATGCATGGGGATAATAAAGTCTGGCTTTACAATTTTATGCATTTCCTCCAGATCTGGTCTATTAGCATGTCCTGAAACATGGTAATCGCCCATACTATCATCTACAACATCCACACCAATCTCACTTAAATTATTAATAATTCTGATAACAGAGACCTCGTTACCCGGTATAGTTTTTGACGAGAAGAGAAAAACGTCTCCCTCTTTTAACGAAAAACCTTTAAACTTCCCATTACTTAACTGAGCAGACGCCGCCCGTCTTTCTCCTTGAGAACCAGTTACTATTAAAAGTAAATTTTGTCTGGGAACATCTAAAGCTTCCTCAGCACTAATGGTGCTTGGAAAGTCTTTGAGAACTCCCGTTTCCTGTCCAGCAGAAATCATTTTATGCATGGCTCTACCTAATACTACCACAGACCTTCCTTCTGAGATTCCTGCTTCCGCCAATGTTCTTACTCTTGCTATATTTGACGCAAAAGTAGTAGCTACAACTAAACCTTGTGAATTTCTAATTAGTTTTTTAATAGGAGATTTTACGGTTTCTTCAGACCGACCTGAAAGACGATTAAACACATTTGTCGAGTCACATATTAATGCTTTTACCAGCCCTAACGACGACCAGTCCTCTCTATTAAACGGATCGCCAACACCTGGTGTTTCGTCTAATTTAAAGTCACCAGAATGAATAATCCTTCCGCATGGCGTATCAATTACTAATGCGGAAGACTCTGGAATAGAATGGCTAATAGGTAAAAATCCAACTTTAAAAGCGCCAACAGCTATCTGTTCAGGCATTGAGGTTACTACAGTTATTTTGTCAACATCTTGCCCATGCTCTTCCATTTTCATACGTGCAATATGTGCAGTAAATTTTCGAGCAAAAATAGGAGCTCCTAATTGTTCATAGAGATGCCCCAAGCCACCAATATGATCTTCATGCGCGTGTGTTATAAAAATTCCATCGAGTCTATCTTTCCTTTCCGCAAGCCAGGTTACATCAGGAAAAATTAAATTGACCCCAGGTGATGTTTCCATATCCGGGAAAGCTATGCCAACATCTACTAGAATATATCGTTCAGAACCCTTAGCTCCATATCCGTAGAGATACATATTCATTCCAACCTCCCCCGCTCCACCGAGAGGTAGGTAAATTAAGTTTTCATCTGACATTATTTGATCTTTCTATTGAATTCGTTTATTTCCACTAATCCACGCATTGTAAGGTCATCATCGAATATATCAAAAATATCATCACCCTGCTGGAATAAAGGGACTAAGCCGCCTGTACCCACTACCTTCATTTCTTTCCCATACTCTTCTTTTATCTTTGCTGTTGTTTCTTTAACTAAACCAATATAGCCCCAAAAAATTCCTGACTGCATGCATGCCTCCGTATTCGTTCCAATAACACGGTCAGGTTTGGTTACATCAACATGTGGCAGAGCAGCAGCTGCTTGATGAAATGCCTCCAAACTTACATTAACGCCAGGGGCTATCACTCCACCAATATAGGCACCATCAGAAGCTACTACATCAAAAGTTGTTGCCGTACCAAAATCAACTATAATTAAATTTCCACCATATCGACTAAAACCTGCGACAGTATTAACCAACCTATCCGGTCCAACGTTCGTACCCATATCTACTCGTACATCAACTGGAAGCCTGCAATCTCCCTTCCCTACAACAATAGGTCTACTATCAAAATATCTATCTGCCAGCACTCTTAAATTAAATACAACTCGTGGCACTGTGGATGAAATAATTACCTCATTTATTTCAACTTCTAGTTTATTTAACTTCATCAATGATGACAACCACACAAAATATTGATCCGCAGTTCGCTGCCAATGAGTTGAGATACGCCAAGTCGCAATAAAATTAGATCCATCCCATACCGAAAAAACAGTGTTAGAGTTACCACAATCTACCGCTAAAAGCATATTAACTCCCTAAAAATAAACATCCCCAGCAGGGATTACCTTGATGCCACAGTCCATTTTCAAAACTAGATTACCACTATCGTCAATTGTATCAAAAATTCCTTCGTATAAATCTAACCCTGTTCTTACAGTTATCATTTCTCCAATTTTAATAGCTCTGCTAAGCCACACTTTACGTAATTCACTGAAACCAGTCCTTCTTAACTGTTTTTCCCAATAATCGAAATTAGCTGCTAAATAAACAAGAAAATCTTCAGGATTTATCTTAAAACCAAAATCACTTAAACTAGTTGGTCGAACCATACCTCCAAAAGATGGCTCTATTCCATCAGGTAAGGGAACCAAGTTTACACCAACGCCTATGAGCAAAAAATCAGTTATCTTACCTGAACCAAAACTCTCTAAAAGAATTCCTGCCACTTTCTTGTCTTCCATTAACACGTCATTAGGCCATTTTAATGATAATAATTTTGATGCTTTTGTTATATAAGCTAAAGTATCAAATAAAGCCAAAGCTGTTACAAACGATCTCAACGCTAAGTTAGCCGGGTCTCCACTTAGTTTAAGTGCTAATGTTGCAGAAAAATTACCATTTGGATTACTCCAAACTCGACCTCTTCTACCATGGGCCTTAGTTTGATTTTTTGCTAAAATCCAAGTTGGTTGATTTATATACTGCTGTCTTCGACGAGCTTCCTTCATAGTACTATCTACTTCGTCAATAATTATCTTTCGATAGCCCGTCGGCCAATCAATTGACAAGAGCGTTTGCCGCAAGCTCACTTATGAACTCTAATCCAAACAAGTTCACAACTCCTAATACCATTGCTAAAGCACTTATCACTAAAACAGTTTGGTTGAAAAGTGAATGTGTTTGATCTAATGCTCTGGGGTTTTCTCCAAAGTAGATGTAGTAAATAATTCTTAAATAGTAAAATGCACCAATCACAGAAGCTATCACACCTGCAGTGGCTAACAAATATAATTCTGACGTTATCGCAGCTTTTAGAACATAGAACTTACCAAAAAAACCAAGTAGAGGAGGAATACCCGCTAGGCTAAACATTAAAATAAGTAAAGCCATAGAACGACCTGGATTAGTTTTAGAATACATCTGAAGACTGTTTATTTCTGAAACAGGTTTCCCATCTACTTCCATAGAGATGATAAAAGCAAACGTTCCAATATTCATCATTACATAAATAGCCATATAAATTAACATTGATTGGACTCCCTCCAAACCTCCAGACGTCAAACCCATTAGGGCAAACCCCATATGGGAAATAGAAGAGTAAGCCATTAATCGTTTTATATCCTTTTGCCCTATTGCAGCGATAGATCCAAATAACATTGACAAAACTGAAAGCAAAATTAAAATCTGTGACCAATCGTTAAAAGCTCCACCAAATGCATCGTGAACTACCCTTGCAAAAAGCCCCATAGCAGCAACTTTTGGCGCCGTGGCCAAAAACGCAGTTACAGGCGTTGGAGCACCCTCATAAACATCTGGTGTCCACATATGGAAAGGTACTGCTGACACCTTGAACGCCATACCAATAGTAATAAAGACAAGTCCAAAAACAAAACCCAAAGATTTCTCATTTGCAGCGGCAGTTATAAAGATCTCTGAAAAAACTGTTGAACCAGAGTAACCGTAGATTAATGACGATCCATACAAAAGCATACCAGAAGATAGTGCCCCCAGGACAAAATATTTTAAACCGGCCTCAGTAGATCTGACACTATCTCTACTGAAAGAAGCTAGTACATAAAGTGAGAGAGATTGTAGCTCTAAACCCATGTATAACGACATAAGATCTCCAGCAGACACCATCATCATCATTCCAACTACCGAGAGAGTCATAAGAATTGGATACTCAAATTTAAACAGGTTATTACGCTTTAAAAAATCCTGAGATAACATAAGTATTATTGCTGCTGACATGAGAATAAGAACTTTTAAGTACCTTGAAAATAAGTCATCTATAAAAGCACCACCAAACGCAGTATAAACAGCCTGACCTCTAAAAATAATAAAAATACTTACTAGCAAGAAAGTAGTAGCGGTACTCCAAAAAACTATAGAGGTCACTTTATTTTTTCTACTGTAAACAGCACCCAATAGAACAATCATAGAAAAAACTGCTAAAACAATTTCAGGTAACAAGATCTGAATAACTTCAAGAACACCTTGGGTCTCTGACCAACCAAAATAGTTACTACTATTAAATATATTATATGAGCTACCATTCATTTGTTAACCTCAATGCTTACTAAAACTTAATATTGAGTGACTATAAACAGAAATACTTTTCTCATAGTTTTCAACTAGTAGGCCAACAGAAGGCCCTATAACATCCAAAATGAGAGCTGGGTATATACCCAAAAGAATAGTCATAAAAACTAAAGGAGTAAAAATAGCTCGCTCCCTTAAATTCATATCCGTAATTGTTCTTAGGCTCTCTTTAATAAGATCTCCCATTACTACCCGCCGATATAACCATAAAGCATATGCAGCAGACAGTACTACTCCAGATGTTGCAAAAACAGCTATCCAAGTATTGACTTTAAACACCCCTATAATGGTTAAAAACTCCCCAACAAATCCTGACGTTCCAGGTAATCCAACATTTGCCATTGTAAACAACATAAAAACCAACGCGTACCCAGGCATTCGATTGACAAGCCCACCATAAGCTGAAATTTCACGAGTATGCATTCTATCGTATATCACACCCACACATAAAAATAACGCACCTGATATAAAACCATGCGAAATCATTTGAAAAATAGCACCATCAATCCCCTGCTGGTTTACCGTAAAGATGCCCATCGTAACAAATCCCATATGCGCAACCGATGAATAAGCAATCAGTTTTTTCATATCAGTTTGAACCAGTGCAACTAAAGAGGTATAGATTATCGCAATTACACTCATCCAAAGCACAACTGGTCCCAAAAGCTCTGAAGCAATCGGAAACATTGGCAACGAGAAACGTAAAAAACCGTACCCACCCATTTTTAAAAGAATAGCTGCAAGAACTACAGAACCGGCTGTAGGCGCTTGAACATGTGCATCAGGAAGCCAAGTGTGAAATGGCCACATAGGCATTTTCACTGCAAAACTTGCAAAGAATGCAAGCCACATCAATGACTGAAGGCCGCCCGTAACCTTTATTCCTAAGACTTCAAGCGGTATTGCATCAAATTCATGTAAAAATAAGGTAGGGATATCAGTGGTCCCTGAATCAACATACATTGCTATAATTGCAACTAACATCAAAACTGACCCTAAGAGCGTGTATAGAAAAAATTTGAATGAAGCATAAATCCTATTTGCACCACCCCAAATTCCAATAATAAGGAACATTGGGATTAGACCCGCTTCAAAAAACAAGTAAAATAATACTAAGTCCAAAGCACAAAAGACACCTAACATCAAAGTCTCAAGGAATAAGAGTGCTATCATATACTCCTTGACCCGATGTTTCACATCCCAGCAACTAGCAATAACTAAGGGCATTAAGAAAGTAGTTAAAAGTACGAATAAAATAGATATCCCGTCTACGCCCATTTTGTAGCTAAATCCTAAAAGCCAATCTCGATCCTCAACGAACTGGAAATCTGTATTCGCAGAGTCAAACCCAGCATAAAGAAAGATAGATGTTAGAAAGGTAGCCAAAGTAGCTATTAACGCGAGCAACTTTGCATTGTTTTGCGCAGCAGCATCATCACCCCTGAGAAATATCATCAATATTAAACCTGCAATTAACGGTATAAATATCATTATCGTTAAAAGGTTTTCCACTATGAGCTACTCCCACTAATCGCAAACCAGGAAATTATTACTAAAATACCTATTATCATACCAAAAGCGTAGTGAAATATAAATCCAGACTGAACTCTACTTGCTAATCTTGTGAACAAAGGGATTATACCCAAAGCTATACCATTTATGGTCCCATCAATCATATTACCATCACCACGTAACCAAAGTAATTTTCCTAAAGCTTTTACGCCCCGTACAAAAACAAACTCGTAAAGCTCATCAAAATACCATTTATTTAATAAAAATCGGTAAATATATTTTTGCTGTACTGAAAGGCGGCGTGGAAGTTCTGGGTCACGAATATAAAAGACCCAAGCCAAAGAGAAGCCAAGAATCATGGAAATGAATGGTGATATTTTTACCCATTTAGGTACATGATGCGCATTATCAATAACATGGTTATCATTTCTAAAAAATAATCCACCCTTACCTAAAGTTGACTGACCATGTGTTACATCAATACCTTTTGAACCCTTACTATCAATAGTATAATTAGCTTGTTCATTTGAGCTATTATGAACTTTTCCCTCAATTTTTGTTGCAGGATCAGTTGAGTTGGACAATGTCGCATGAGACTCAGGTCCGCTAATACCAAAAAACTGATTAACTTTTTGATGGTCTCCAAAGAAAGGTCCAAGGAACACGATCCCCGAAAAAGTTGCGCCCAGCGCTAATATACCCAGAGGAATAAGCATTGTAATTGGGGATTCACGAGCATGTGAATAAGTTTCTGGCTTACTTCTGGATTTTCCAAAAAATGTCATAAACATTAATCGCCAACTATAAAAACTAGTAAAGCCCGCTGCAATTATAAGAACCCAAAATGAAAAGTTAGAGCCCGCACCATAAGCACTCTCAATGATAGCATCTTTAGAAAAGAAACCCGCGAACCCAAAATGCGTTAGAGGTATACCGACCCCCGTAATTGCTAAAGTACCAATCATCATCGCCCAAAAAGTATAAGGTATCTTCTTTCTTAAACCCCCATAAAATCTCATATCTTGCTCATGATGCATTGCATGTATGACCGAGCCCGCACCTAAAAATAGCATCGCTTTAAAAAAAGCGTGAGTTAATAAATGAAACATTGCTACTGAATATGCTCCCAAACCCGCCGCTACAAACATGTATCCCAACTGTGAGCACGTAGAGTAGGCTATAACTCTTTTTATATCATTCTGAACCAACCCAACAGTTGCCGCAAAAAAGGCGGTAGCTGCTCCAACATAAACTATAAGGTTTTTAGCTAAGGGAGCGTACTCCATTAAAGGTGACATCCGACATACCAGGAAGACCCCCGCAGTAACCATAGTGGCAGCGTGAATTAATGCCGACACAGGAGTAGGACCTTCCATTGCATCTGGTAGCCATACGTGAAGAAATAGTTGTGCAGATTTTCCCATAGCACCTATAAATAATAGTATTGCTATTAAATTTGCTGCGTTCCATTCACGCCACAAGAAAGTAAGTTTTGTATTTGCAATCTCAGGAATGGCTTGGAAAATTTCATTAAGGTTTATACTATCAACAAGTAGATAAAGCCCAAATATGCCTAATAAAAATCCAAAATCTCCTACGCGATTTACTACAAACGCTTTTATTGCTGCAGCATTGGCTGACGGTTTTTTGAAGTAAAAACCTATTAAAAGATAGGATGCGACCCCTACCCCTTCCCAACCAAAAAACATCTGAACTAAATTATTAGCTGACACCAAAGCGAGCATAGTAAAAGTAAAAAACGAAAGGTACGCAAAGAATCTAGGCTTGTAGCTTTCTGTCTCTCCAAAGTTTTCATCATGCGCCATATACCCAAAACTATAGAGATGGACCAAGCTCGAAACCGTAGTAATTACAATAAACATAATAGCTGTGAGCCTATCAAAACGAATTGCCCAATTCGTGGATAGTGTTCCACTTTCTATCCAACGTAGAATAGCTATATTTTGAGTATTACCATCAAATTTTAAAAATAAAATCCACGATAATACAGCTGAAAGAAATAGTAAGGCCGTTGCAACCCAACATGCCAAATTTTCTCCCAGGAATCGCCATCCAAACCCACAAAAAAGAGCTCCAACTAATGGTGAAAATAAGACTAAAACTTCCATACTATACTAACCCTTCATCATGTTGACATCGTCAACCAGTATGGAGCCTTTGCTGCGATAAAAACAAACTAATATAGCAAGACCTATTGCTGCCTCCGCAGCAGCAACAGTAAGAACAAATAGTGTAAACACTTGTCCAACTAAATCATTCATAAAGCTTGAGAAAGCCACTAAATTTATATTTACTGCCATAAGTATAATTTCGATAGACATCAGAATTATAATTATATTTTTTCTGTTCACAAATATGCCAAAAATACCAATAATAAATAAAGTAGCCGACATTAATAGATAGTGCTCTAAACTAACCATTACTCTACAAACCCTTTCCCGATTCAACATCTATAATTTTTAACTGTTCTTTAGGGTCACGATAAATCTGGCTCAAAACGTCTTGTCTCTTTATATTGGGTCGGTCTCTCACTGTAAGTACAATAGCACCAATCATTGCTACCAACAGAATTAAGCCAGCAGTTTGAAAAAGATAAATATATTTACTATAAACAACATGGCCTAAAGCCGCTGTATTTTGAACCTGGGATAAATCTGGTGTTATCACTGCACGAGCCTGATCAGCACTTTCCGCCGTCTGCCAAACACCAAAAACCAAAGAAAGTTCCATTAATAATATTATACAGATTAACCCCGCGATAGGCATATACCTAGCAAACTCACTCCTTAAACTGCCAAAATCAATATCTAACATCATCACAACAAACAAAAATAAAACAGCTACCGCGCCCACGTACACTATCACTAGAAGCATGGCCACAAACTCTGCACCTAACAAAACAAACAATCCTGCGCATGATAAAAACATTAATATCAGCCATAATACCGAGTGAACTGGATTACGAGATACAACCACCAAGAGTGCAGAACTTAGGATTACTGTAGAAAATACATAAAATGAAATGTCTATAAGTAACATTTACTCTTTATCCCCTGCTTTTTAAGTTGGACTGAGCATTTTCAAAAAATGCAAAGCACATGATTTCTAAGACTTGATAGGCCTTGTATACTTGTCGAATAACTATCATCTGTACGGCGCATCTATTTCAATATTCCGTGCGATCTCTGATTCCCACCGATCACCGTTAGACAGTAGCTTTTCTTTATCGTAAAAAAGTTCCTCTCGAGTCTCAGTGGCAAATTCGAAATTAGGCCCTTCAACTATAGCATCTACTGGGCATGCTTCTTGACAAAACCCACAATAAATACATTTCGTCATATCAATGTCATAACGTGTTGTACGCCTAGACCCATCATCTCGAGGCTCAGCATCAATAGTAATAGCTTGCGCAGGACAAACTGCTTCACAAAGTTTGCACGCAATACAACGCTCCTCACCGTTTGGATAACGCCTTAAAGCATGCTCACCTCTAAACCGCGAAGACAGTGGACCTTTCTCGTGAGGATAGTTTAGGGTTGCTTTAGGTGAAAAAAAATACCTAAAACCCAAACCAAAACCCTTTAAAAAATCAAATAATAGAAAATACTTGATTCTTCTCTTTATACTAACTGCCATATTACGCTCCAATCACCCATCGTGCATACAAACCACCAAAGACCTCAAATTTTGCCAAAAATGCAACTATAACCACCCATCCTAATGAAAGTGGTAGAAAAACCTTCCAACCTAGCCTCATTAATTGATCGTATCGATATCTTGGAACTACTGCTTTTACCATGGAAAACATAAAAAAGAAGAATGCCATTTTAATGATCATCCAATGTGCACCATCTGGTAAGAATGGAAACGGTGACAACCAACCCCCAAAAAATAAAAGAGAGATAAGCGCGCACATTAAAAAGATTGCTATGTACTCTCCAGCCATAAATAACAAAAATGGAGTTGAAGAGTACTCAACCTGGTAACCTGCTACCAACTCTGATTCCGCTTCAGGTAAATCAAAGGGTGGTCTGTTTGTTTCTGCTAAAGCAGATACAAAAAATAGTATCACCATAGGAAAATGAGGAAGCCAATACCAATTTAAAAAACCTAAATTTCCTTGTTGCGCAATCACTATATCAGAGAAATTTAAGGACCCCGTAGAAATTACAACTCCTATTATTATTAAGCCAATTGAAACCTCGTACGAGATCATTTGTGCAGCAGATCTTAGGGCACCAAGGAATGGGTATTTGGAGTTAGACGCCCAGCCCCCCATTATAACTCCATAAACTTCCAGTGAGCCTATCGCAAAAACATATAATATAGCTACGTTTATATCAGCCAGGACCCAACCAGGGTTAAATGGTATAACGGCCCATAGCATCATAGCGAGCACAAAGCTTAACAGTGGAGCTAAAATAAAAACTGTCTTATCAGCTCCAGCGGGTATAACTATCTCTTTCAATACATATTTTAGAGCGTCAGCTACAGACTGTAACAAACCCCAGACGCCCACCACGTTTGGGCCACGACGCATCTGAACAGCCGCCCATATTTTTCTATCACTATAAACCAAAAATAGGAGTGAAATCATCACAAAGCCAATTATGCCCAAGCACTGGATTACGATTAAAAAGAGCATGCCAGGCCCAGTAGCTAGAAAATTACTCATAAAATATTCCATAGCATATTAATATTTCTCTTAATATTGACCATTTCTTTACAATCTCTTGACTTCTTTTATTTTATTTAGAGCACTTAATTTAGCCATTACCTTACTCGCCCGCACGATAGGGTTAGATCTATAAAAATCAATTTCATAACAGTTAATATTTTTATTTTTAATCTTAGTTAAATTAATTACATCTCTTTCATTCTCAGGAACTATGTCTAATTTCCCTAAATGCGGCACTGTTTCAAAAAGATTTTTTCTAAGCTCTGAAAGATTATCATATGGTAACGATTTACCAAGTGCACCAGATAGAGCTCTTATGATTGCCCAATTCTCTTTAGCTTCACCAGGGGGGAATCCTGCTCGTAACGCAAGTTGTGGCCTACCCTCCGTGTTTACAAATATACCATCCTCTTCCGTGTAGGCAGCTGATGGAAAAATTATGTCAGCTCTATGAGCCCCTCTATCTCCATGAGAGCCCTGATATATGACAAAGGGCCCCTCTTCGATTGAGATTTCATCTGCTCCTAAATTGAAAATTACTTCAGCGCCGTCTAACAAGGTTTTTAATCCTCCTTCAGTAACGCATCCTACATCTAGTGCTCCCACCCTTCCAGCCGAAGCATGTAAAACTAACATACGGCTTGAAATGGACATACACTTATCTAGAACCCCCGGGACATCACCATCTGACAAAGCACCAACCCCAACAATTACAATAGAATCCTTACTAAGAGCTACTTTATCTAAACAATCCCTATCAGCTCCTAAATGATTATAATCAAACGTGAGGTCTATTTCATCACCAATTAGACTCACTTTGCAACCGTTCAACCAGGCTTTTCTTATACGAGAGTTTAAAACGGGTGAATCATTAGCTGGGTTCGCTCCAATGATTATAATTTCTTTAGCATCATCAATTTCCTCAATACTAACATTGCCAACGTAAGCCGAACGGTTTTTTGGCGGGAAATCGATCCCGTCAACACGGCACTCAATAATTCCGTCTAAGCTATTAACCAAAGTTTTTAGTGCAAAAGCTGCTTCGACTGAATTCAAATCACCAACAATGGCAGCTAACTTTTTATCTCTCATGTTTTTCACAGCAAAATCTATAGCTTCAGCCCAAGATGCTTTCCTTAACTTTCCATCATCTCGTATGTAAGGAGTATCTAGCCTTTGCAACCTTAACCCATCCCAAACAAATCGAGTTTTATCAGAAATCCACTCCTCGTTAATCCCATCATGATTACGAGGAAGAATCCTCATTACTTCACGACCTTTTGTATCAATTCTAATATTTGCCCCTAGAGAGTCCATAACGTCTATTGATTCTGTTTTATTTAACTCCCAAGAGCGAGCAGTAAAAGCGTAAGGCTTTGAGACTAGCGCCCCAACAGGGCATAAATCAATTATATTTCCCTGCATGTTACTATTTAGTGTTTGACCTAAATACGATGTAATTTCAGCGTCTTCACCTCTTCCTGTTTGCCCCATTTGGGATATGCCAGCAACCTCAGTGGTGAATCTGACACAACGCGTACATGAAATACATCTAGTCATATGAGTTTCAACCAATGGGCCCAAATCTAAATCTTCGTTAGCGCGCTTCGGCTCTCGATAGCGAGAAAAATCTGCACCGTAAGCCATTGCCTGGTCTTGAAGATCACACTCTCCTCCCTGATCACAAATTGGGCAGTCTAAAGGGTGGTTAATTAGCAAAAACTCCATTACGCCTTCGCGAGCTTTCCTGACCATAGGAGAGTTTGTCTTAATCACTGGCGGTTGACCTTCAGGACCAGGCCTTAAGTCTTTAACCTGCATAGCACAACTTGCCGACGGTTTAGGAGGTCCGCCAACAACCTCAACCAAACACATCCTACAATTTCCAGCAATCGAAAGTCTTTCGTGATAACAAAATCTTGGGATTTCTATTCCCACTTCCTCGCACGCCTGTATAAGGGTCATTGCAGGATCCACCTCAACTTCAGTATCATCGATTATTATTTTTCTCAAATTAGTCATTAGATACTTATCTCACTTCACATTGTCCTGAAAAAATCAATTTTCCACTATTACTATCAAACGCCCAATCCTGGGTAATTTGACTTATTTTCCAGTTAATATTGGAGGTTCCAAATTTAAGGAGACAATATTTTGTCGCTTCAAACCTTACTGACTCACGAACCTCTTCTATACCTTGTTCTTTGTGTTTTACCGAAACAACAAACCCTTCAGCATTTTTTTGTGCAGTTAGGCTCGTTTTATAAGGAAGCGGTTCAGTTGGTTTTACTTTAAAACTCTTAAGAGACGAGTTAATGGATCCGCAACCTAGTAAACCAACTATGACAATCATGTATATAGATATTTTTTTTATCATTAAAAAACTTTACCCCGCAGCAAAAGCAGAAATCTTTCCACTTTTTTTTGAGCCTACCCGCTCTTCAATTTCATGCCTAAAATGCCGTATTAACCCTTGAATTGGCCACGCTGCAGCATCTCCTAATGCACATATAGTGTGTCCCTCTACTTGCTTAGTGACGTCAAGTAACATATCAATCTCATGAACTTCAGCATCACCAGAAACTAATCTTTCCATTACACGCATCATCCAACCAGTACCCTCCCTACAAGGGGTACATTGCCCACAAGACTCATGCTTATAAAATTTCGAAAGTCTCCATATGGCCTTTATTATATCGGTACTGTTATCCATAACAATTACAGCCGCCGTCCCCAAACCAGACTGATTTTCTCTAAGCCAATCGAAATCCATAATTGCATCTTTATGCATTAAATCACCAGGCAAACATGGGACTGAGGATCCCCCAGGGATCACTGCTTTAAGATTCTTCCATCCGCCCCTTATTCCGCCACAATGCTTGTCTATTAACTCTTCAAATGTAATCGACATAGCCTCCTCAACGACGCACGGGTTATTTACATGTCCAGAAATTGCAAAAAGCTTTGTTCCATGGTTATTGGGGCGACCAAAGCCTTTAAACCATTCAGCACCTCTACGTAAGACAGTAGGCACTACAGCAATCGATTCAACATTATTAACAGTTGTAGGACAACCATACAGGCCTGCGCCAGCTGGGAATGGCGGCTTCATTCTTGGCATACCCTTACGCCCCTCTAAGCTTTCTAGAAGAGCTGTCTCTTCGCCACAGATGTACGCTCCTGCTCCATGATGAAGATATAAGTCGAAATCAAAACCTGAACCGGCTGCATTGCGGCCTAAGAGTTTTGCATCATAGCACTCATCTATCGCAGCTTGAAGCACCTCTCGCTCTCGTACATACTCTCCTCTTATATAAATATAGCAAACGTTTGCATTGATTGCGAAAGAAGAAATCAAGCAGCCTTCAATTAGTGTGTGAGGGTCATGACGAAGAATTTCTCTATCTTTACATGTTCCAGGTTCAGATTCATCTGCATTAACAACTAGATACGAAGGCCTACCATCACTGTCTTTAGGCATAAAAGACCACTTTAATCCAGTAGGGAAACCAGCACCGCCTCTTCCTCTTAACCCAGATTCTTTCATTATATTTATAATATTTTCCGGCCCTTTTTGAATTAGCTTTTTAGTTCCGTCCCAATGCCCACGCGCCATTGCACCCTTTAAGGAGCGATCATGCATACCGTAAATATTTGTAAAGATTCGATCCTTATCTAATAGCATAACCTCAATTATCTCCATCACGATTGTTTTTTTGAAATGCTCTGGCAAGAACTAATAAAGCCCATAAAAACCCAATAATAGCAGAAAAATCAAAGAAGAAGATTAAACGAAAATCCCAGCCATAATTTGAACCCAAAAATTGTAATAATACCCAAAAAACTGTTACAAATAAAATTACAATAGACGCATGTTTAGATGGATTATTTACGGTTCCAAAGTTAGTGTTTATCAGTTTTTGGTACATTACTCTTTAACCACAGCTGCATTTTTAATCTTATTTGGATTTATTCTTTTAACGGTATCACCAAAACTATCTGCTAATTGCACAGATGCATTGAACTGATTTTTATCACTCTCATGATCCTTTAGACTTGTTAACCCTTTTAATGGCTCAGAGGAATACCTACCAGTTTGTGATCCTGCTCGAGGAATCTTTCCAGATCTAAATGTTTCAATAATATTTTTAAAACTTTCTGCATTAAGATCCTCGTAATAGTCTTTACCAATCTGAATCATGGGCGCATTTGAGCACGCACCTAAGCACTCAACTTCTTCCCAACTAAATTTGCCATCCTCACTTAAGGTGTTTTGCTCAACCGATATCAATTCCTTGCAGATATCCATTAAATTCTCCGAGCCACAAATCATACATGAAGTAGTTCCACAAACCTGTACATGAGCAATCGATCCAACTGGCTTTAGATGATACATAAAATAAAATGTAGCTACTTCCAGTGCCCTAATATAGTTCATTCCAAGGAAGTCCGCGACGTATTCGATAGCTGGTCGAGACAACCAACCTTCCTGTTCTTGCGCTCGCCAAAGAAGAGGAATTATTGCGGATGCTTCCCGACCTTTTGGGAACTTTTTTATTTGCTCTTTTGCCCAAGCCTTATTTTTGTTTGAAAAAACAAATGCCTCAGGCTGAATTGGATGAAGACGTCTAAGCATTATCTATCTATCTCACCAAAAACTACATCCATAGTACCAATAATAGCAGATACATCTGCAAGCTGATGACCCTTAGACATGTACTCAATAGCTTGTAAATGCAGGAATCCAGGGGCTCTAAGTTTAACTCGGTACGGCTTATTTGTACCGTCAGCAACTAAATAGACCCCAAACTCACCTTTAGGTGCTTCTACTGCCGCATAAACGTCCCCCTTGGGAACATGAAATCCTTCTGTATATAGCTTAAAGTGATGGATTAAAGCCTCCATTGATGTCTTCATTTCAGCTCTAGTAGGGGGAACTACCTTTCCACGAGTCATCACATCTCCATCTTCTAAACGAATTTTCTGTATAGCCTGTAGAATTATAGACATAGATTGACGCATTTCTTCCATTCGCACCAAATATCTGTCGTAACAGTCACCACTTTCACCTACGGGAATGTTAAAATCAAAATCTTCATAACACTCATAAGGCTGTGATTTTCTTAAATCCCATGCAAGACCAGAACCACGAACCATAACCCCTGAGAACCCAAAATCGAGTATATCTTGTTCAGAAACAATTCCTATATCGACATTTCTTTGTTTAAAGATACGATTTTCAGTCAGTAAACCGTCAATATCGTCAAGTACTGCTGGAAATGTCCCACACCAAGCTTCAATATCATCGAGTAGGTCAGAAGGTAAATCACGATGAACCCCGCCGGGACGAAAATAAGCAGCATGCAATCTAGCCCCAGATGCTCTTTCGTAAAAGACCATTAATTTTTCTCTCTCTTCAAAACCCCACAATGGCGGAGTTAAAGCACCAACATCCATGGCCTGTGTAGTTACGTTTAGTAAATGATTAAGAATTCGTCCAATTTCACTATAAAGAACTCTAATTAAAGATGCCTTATAAGGCACAGGGGTCTTAGTTAGTTTTTCAATAGCTAAGCACCAAGCATGCTCTTGGTTCATCGGGGAAACATAATCAAGTCTGTCAAAGTATGGTAAATTTTGTAGATATGTTCTACTCTCCATTAGTTTCTCAGTGCCTCGGTGAAGCAACCCAATATGAGGGTCACACCGCTCTACAATCTCTCCATCAAGTTCTAAAACTAGGCGCAGAACACCGTGTGCAGCAGGGTGCTGCGGACCAAAATTTATGTTGAAGTTTCGAATCTTATGCTCTTCGAGTAAATTTCCATCTAAACCAGAATTACTCATTTTTTACCCTCAGATTCTTTATTTATTTCATCCTTTGACAAAATATACTCTGCCCCTTCCCATGGGGACATAAAATCAAATTGTCTATATTCTTGTGTAAGCTCTACCGGTTCATAGACTACCCTTTTTCTTTCTTCGTCATACCTAAGCTCGACGTAACCGGTCGTAGGAAAATCCTTTCTAAGCGGGTGCCCTTTAAATCCGTAGTCGGTTAAGATTCTTCTGAGGTCAGGATGTCCAGAGAATAGTAGTCCAAACATATCAAATATTTCTCTCTCAAACCAATTTGCAGCAGGAAAAATTTCTATAATGGAAGGAATGATTTCTGTTTCTTTCACCTGGACTTTCACTCTAATACGATGGTTTAGGTACATTGATAGATAGTGATATACTAATTCAAATCTGTGCTCTTTATTCGGATAATCAACAACAGTTATATCTACGAGTGTCGAAAACTTACAGTACGGATCAGTCTTTAAGAACTCAGTAAAAGAAATTAATGAAGACAATACGATAGTGACTGAAAGTTCATTAAAAACTATTCCGGATGACACAACGCTCTCAGTATGTTTTTTCTGGATATAAGAGTCTAACTTTATCAAACTTTCTGAACTCATGAGCACCACGTCATCTAACAATTGTACCAGTGCGTCGAATACGACGTTGAAGCTGCAAGATACCATAAAGTAATGCTTCCGCTGTTGGTGGGCACCCTGGAACATATAGATCCACCGGAACAATTCTATCACAACCTCTAACTACCGAGTAACTATAGTGATAATAACCTCCACCATTTGCACATGAACCCATAGAAATAACATATCTTGGCTCCGGCATTTGGTCATAAACTTTTCTTAAAGCTGGAGCCATTTTATTTGTTAACGTACCAGCAACAATCATCAAGTCGGATTGACGAGGACTTGCGCGCGGAGCTGTCCCAAACCTTTCCAAATCATATCTTGGCATAGATGTATGCATCATCTCTACCGCACAACATGCCAAACCAAAAGTCATCCAGTGCAAGGAACCAGTGCGGGCCCAGTTAATTACACTTTCCGTAGAAGTGAGTAAAAAACCCTTATCTTGTAACTCTGCATTCAATTCCTGTGTGGCCACTTCCTTATCAAATCCAGCAGCATTAAGCCCTGTAGCTACTGCCATTCTAAAGCCCCTTTTTTCCATTCATAGGCAAATCCAACTGTAAGAACAGTTAAAAATATCATCATAGACCAAAACCCTAAGAAACTAATATCCTTAAATGCAACCGCCCAAGGAAACAAAAATGCTATCTCTAAATCAAATATAATAAATAGAATGGCAACTAAATAAAACCTTACATCAAACTTCATTCTCGCGTCATCAAATGCTGCAAAACCACACTCATAGGCAGAAACTTTTTCCGCATCTGGGCTTCTGACAGCCAAGAAAAATGCAGCTAAAAGCAAAATAATCCCTAGACCAACTGCCAGCCCTAATAAAATAATAATAGGTAGGTATTCCTGCAAAAGTCCGTCCACAAACATTCTCCCTGAATCGGTATTATCAAGCATAATAACTTTTCTACCAAGAGCTGTTTACGACTACCCCTCTCAGCCGTCAACAGAGGTAATAGCGTTATCAAGACTTTTTTAATAATTAGATTAGCAAAAGTATAATTTACTACTACTTTTTTATTTAAATTAATTTCAATTGCGTATTCTCAATCACCTATGAAGTAGTTTTTTTTCAAAAAAAGACTTGATTCCTTTTTTTGCTTCTTCACTCTCCCACTGACGAACCAGCATCGACACAGAATAGCCTATTTCCTCTTTGCTCGGCACACCACCTAGGCGTAAAGCTAGTTCCTTTGCTTTTTCAACTGCATACGGCACACAGTCTAGATACGGAAGGACCTCCACATTTAATGATTTTTCTCTCAACTCGTCTTTAGTAATTCGATGAGCAATATTAAGATCTTTTGCTTCATTCGCTCCAAAAACTCGGCTAGACATAAACACTGTTCGGGCTTTAGCTTCAGTCATTCGGCGAATTACATATGGTCCAATAGTTGCTGGAATTAAACCAAGTCTGGTCTCTGTGAAACCAAATTTTGAATCATCTAACGCTACGACTACATCACAAACGCACGCCAGTCCTACACCTCCTCCAAAAATGTTACCGTGAACCAAACCAATTAATGGCTTTTGAAGTGAATTAAGTCCACCTAACATGTTAGCTAGTTTTTGTGCCTCAAGTCCGCGTTGATTGGCACTTGCTTCCATTTGTTCCTGCATCCATTTTAAATCAGCACCCGCACAAAATGAGGGACCCTCTCCTCTCAACACAACTACGCGAAGAGCATTTTCATTATTTATAATTTCAGTAACCTCAGCCAGTTCATTTATCATAGTAGATGAAAGGGCGTTGTGTTTTTCTGGTCTGTTTAGCTTAAGTGTCCCGACACCTCGCTTGTCTATTTTTAAGCTGATCGTTTTAAACATGACGCATATCTCTCGCTAGCTTTGCAGCCTGCATTATAATTTCCATATTAACCCCAGTCTTGAAACCTTTTCCTTGAACATACTTTAAAACTAACTCAGTCGCTACATTTCCTGGTGCACCAGGAGCAAAAGGACAGCCTCCTAATCCACCAACAGCAGTATCAAAAACACGAATTCCTCTCTCTAGAGACACCTGAATATTTTCAAGTGCAAGTCCCGAAGTATCATGAAAATGTCCAGCTAATACTTCTACCGAGACCTCATTAAGGACATTATCTATCATTTTATCTACTGCGCCAGGAGATCCTTTTCCTAAAGTATCTCCCAACGAAATTTCATAACAATTAAATTCCCTTAATTTAGCAACTACTTTTGCCACATTACTAGCTGGGACAGGTCCTTCAAAAGGGCAATCTGTTACACACGATACATAACCTCGCACTAAGATATCATCTTTTTTCGCAAGGGATATAAATTGTGAAATTCTCATAAAACTCTCATCGATACTCGCGTTTAGATTAGCTTTTGAGAAACTCTCAGACGCACTACAAAAAATAGCAATCGCGTCTGGTGAACATTTCTTTGCCTGCTCATATCCATTTAAGTTTGGTACAAGAGCAGAGTAAGAAATACCTGGGCGTCGAGTAATTTTGGAAAAAACTAGTCCACTATCTGCCATCTGAGGAACCATCTTAGGATTTACAAAACTTCCAACTTCAATTTGTTTAAGCCCAGAGGTTGATAAAAGGTTTATTAGTCTTACCTTTTCATCTAATTTAATAGTCTTTGGTTCATTTTGCAAACCATCTCTAGGTCCAACTTCTACTATTGTTACAGGATCAAACACAATATCCACTCTCTTAACCTATTACTAACATATAACACCTATATTATGCTAAATTACTCATCATCACTTTTTAAATAAATTCTTAATATTAATTCTCTATTGTCTACTTTTTGACCCTTTGAAACTAAAATACTCTCAATTTTTCCACTCATATTTGCAGAAATAGCGTGTTCCATCTTCATGGATTCTAAAACTACTAATCTGTCACCTTTAAGAACTAAGTCACCCTCATTGACATATATTTCTGAAATTTGTCCAGGCATTGGCGCTATAACAAGGTGGTTATTATCTGAATTTTCAGAGGATACTGTAAGCAAATCCTTGATTTGAAAATCGTACTTAAACTTACTAATTATAGAGAAATCGCTTTTACTTTGCCAATATAGAAACTCTGTGTTTTTGCCATCAATAGTCCAGCCATTATTCTCATAGTTAATTTCATGAATATTTTTTTCAACCTTAACTAAAAACCTAGTTCCCCCCAAACACTCGACTTCTGTCAGAAACTCTTTTTGAGAGTTCGAAAACTTAACAAATTTTCTTAAATTTTTCCAAAGTGTAAAACCAGTTAAGAAACTTGTATTATTTAAATTACTTAAACCAAGGATTCCAATTGAAGCTAAAGCTAACACCTCAGTTGTAGGTGTTCTTAAACTTGCCAATTTTTTAATATTACTACCAATCAAGCCTGTATCAAAACTCTCATTAGAAAACTCTGACAAGTTTAAAAGCCGATTTAGGAAATCTAAATTTGTTTTTACACCCATGATATGTGTTTCTAATAAAGCACGTTTTAATGCCTCAATAACCAAAGGTCTATTATCAGCAAACGCTGTTATTTTTAAAATCATAGGGTCGTAATATGTACTAATTTTATCACCTTCAGAAATACCCGTATCGATTCTAACATTTTCTGGATAAACTATTTTTTCAATAGTTCCTGAATCTGGTAGAAACCCTGATTGAACATCTTCTGCGTATATCCTTGCCTCAATAGCATGACCCTGTATCTTTAACTCGTCTTGCCTAAGTGGCAACTCTCCACCAAATGCAACCCGAAGCTGCCACTCGACCAAATCTAACTTTAAAATAGCTTCTGTGACCGAGTGCTCAACTTGAAGTCTTGTATTCATTTCTAGAAAATAAAATTTGTTCTCAGATAAACCACTGGACGTATCAACAATAAATTCTACTGTCCCTGCACCTTTGTAAGATACTGCCTCTGCAGTTTTTATGGCCGCATCACATAAGGCCTTTCTCATTACTGAAGAAATTCCAGGGGCTGGTGCTTCTTCAATGATTTTTTGATGTCTACGTTGCAAACTGCAATCTCGTTCAAACAATGCAATAACTCTATTTCCATCACCAAAAACTTGCACCTCAATATGACGAGGTTTTTGTATATATTTTTCAATTATTACTCTGTCATTACCAAAAAACTTCAATGCTTCAGATTTAGCCTCTGACAGCAAGTTTTGGAATTCATCAGGTTTATCAACCAAGCGCATCCCTCTACCACCACCACCCGCAATGGCCTTTATTATCAGTGGGAAACCGATATTGGTCGCAATTTCCTCTAAATTATTTTGTTCCTTTGCATGATACCCAGGAACTACTGGAACCCCTACCTTTTCCATTAAACTTTTAGCTCTATCTTTTAAACCCATTGTAGCTATGGCATCTGATGAGGGCCCAATAAAAACTATCCCAGATTCTTCAACAATCTTCGCAAATTCAGCATTTTCAGAGAGAAACCCATACCCGGGGTGAATAGCTTCAGAATTTGTTTGTTTCGCTATCGTAATAATTTCATGGCTCGATAAATAGCTGATGTTGGGATCTTCGCCAGGTATCAAATAACTTTCATCTGCCATCAAAGTATGTTGAGAAGCACGATCAATATCTGAGTAAATTGCCACAGTTTTTATACCTAACCGTTTACAGGTACTAATCACTCTACAAGCGATCTCTCCCCTATTCGCAATTAAGATTTTTGAGAACATAAACTTACACCCTAAATATATGATAAATGAACAAAAAAGTTTCTAATTTTACTATACCAAATTTCGATAACATTAATGATATCTAAAACCATCCTTACATCCTAAAAATACCAAAAGTGGTTTTTTTAACTTTAGTATTTAAAGATATTGAGAGGCTTAAAGCCAAGACCTCCCTTGTCTTTCGCGGATCAATTATACCATCGTCCCAAAGCCTAGCCGAAGCATAAAGAGGATGCGACTGTCTAGCAAACATCTCTATTGTAGGAGCCTTAAATTTCTCTTCTTCTTTAAGGGACCAGCTTTGACCAGCTTTTTCAATTGCGCGTCGCTTAACAGTGGCTAATACACTAGCCGCTTGTTCACCTCCCATAACAGATATTCGAGAATTTGGCCATGTCCATAGAAATCTGGGTTGATAAGCTCGACCCGCCATTCCATAGTTTCCAGCACCAAATGATCCACCTACGATTAGGGTAATCTTTGGCACAGCCGTTGTAGCTACAGCGGCCACTAATTTAGCTCCATGCCTTGCAATACCTTCATTCTCGTATTTTTTACCAACCATAAAACCTGTTATATTCTGTAGAAATATTAGAGGGATTTTACGTTGAGAGCATATTTCCACAAAATGAGTACCTTTCTGAGCAGCCTCAGAAAACAACACACCATTATTTGCAATTATGCCTACAGGACATCCATTCAAGTGCGCAAAGCCAGTTACCAAAGTTTCTCCATAACGAGATTTAAATTCATCAAACCTAGACCCATCAACAATTCTAGAAATAACTTCTCGAATATCAAATACTGTCTTTAAATCTTTAGGTATTATTCCAAGGAGTTCATCAGGATCGAAACATGGATCTTCAGGTGTTTCCCACTTTACAGATAATGGCCGAGCTCTGTTAAACGAGCTCACCGATCTTCTTGCCATTTCCAAAGCTTGCATATCATCTTCTGCTAAGTAGTCAGCAACTCCTGATAATCTAGTATGCACATCCCCACCACCAAGTTCTTCAGAGGAGACAATTTCACCAGTTGCCGCCTCAACTAATGGCGGTCCAGCTAGAAAAATAGTTCCTTGGTTTTTTACAATTATTGTAACATCAGACATAGCGGGGACATAAGCTCCACCAGCTGTACATGACCCCATAACCACAGCTACTTGAGGAATTGATTTAGCACTCATTCTAGCCTGGTTATAAAAAATACGTCCGAAGTGATCTCGATCAGGAAAAACTTCATCTTGGTTGGGTAGGTTGGCGCCTCCACTATCCACCAAGTAAACGCACGGCAAACTGCACTCCTCTGCTATTTCTTGAGCTCGAAGGTGCTTCTTTACAGTTATAGGAAAATAGGTTCCACCTTTTACGGTAGCGTCATTGCAGACAACCATTACGTCCTGACCATGGATACGACCAATACCAGTTATAATGCCAGCACATGGCGCTTCATTGCCATATAAGTCGTGTGCCGCGGTCGCTCCTATCTCCAAAAAAGGTGATCCAGGATCTAGCAGATTTGAAATTCTATCTCGAGGCAACATCTTTCCTCTAGCAACATGTCTCTCTCTAGATTTCTCTGGGCCACCTTTTGATATTTTTGTCGAAATTTCTTTACAAACATTAATAGCATCAATATTTGCTCGATAATTACTTTTAAAAGTTTCAGAATTTACTGATATTAAACTTGTTAATTGCACTTTTACCTCAATATGTCTAAATTCTACTCTTTAAAATCACTACGATTATTAGTTGCGTTAATTAATACTTTCCACAAGTTCTCGACCTATTAACATTCTTCTTATTTCTGATGTGCCTGCTCCTATTTCCATAAGTTTTGCATCTCTAAAAATTCGTGAGACGGGAGAATCTGCCATAAAACCGGCGCCACCCATTGCTTGAACAGCCTGGTGAGCCTGTTTCATAGCCTCTTCAGATGAATATAGTACACATGCTGCTGCATCTTGTCTGGTTACTTCTCCCCTGTCACAAGCTTTAGCAACTTCGTACACATAAGCCCTTGCTGAATTCATTGCGGTGTACATATCAGCAATCTTTCCTTGCATTAATTGGAAACTACCAATTGGCTCTCCAAACTGTTTTCGTTGTGATACATAAGGCATTACTTCGTCCAAACAGGCAGCCATAATCCCAGTACCTATACCTGCAAGAACTACCCGCTCATAATCGAGTCCCGACATCAACACTTTTACACCATTATTTTCCTCACCTAATACATTTTCAAATGGCACTTTGACATCATCAAAAATTAGTTCGGCTGTATTTGACCCTCGCATTCCTAATTTATCAAAATGAGCGCCTGAACTAAAACCATGCATTTCTTTTTCAATTATAAAAGCAGTAATTCCCTTGGAGCCGAGCTCTGGGTTAGTTTTGGCATAAACAATTAACGTTGAAGCTTCAGGGCCATTCGTTATCCAATATTTGGACCCATTAAGTTTATAATGATCATTCCGCTTTTCTGCTTTTAGTTGCATTGACACTACATCAGAACCTGCCCCAGCCTCACTCATTGCAAGAGATCCAACATGCACCCCAGACAATAAATTGGGTAAAAACTTTCTCTTTTGTTCTTCTGTCCCATTCAAATTTATTTGATTCACGCATAAGTTAGAATGGGCACCATAGCTCAGAGAAACAGATGCAGATGCTCGGGCGATTTCTTCCACAACAATAACATGGGCAAGATATGACATACCGGCACCACCATAATCCTCACCAACAGTAACTCCAAGAAATCCTAAGTCCCCCATTTCCCGCCATAACTCTGCTGGAAATTGATTATCTTTATCAATTTTCACTGCTATTGGCCTCAAACGTGCTTGAGCCCACTTGTTGACAGTCTCTCGAAGAGCATTAACGTCATCACCTAAATCAAAAGTCATAGAATTGTTAAACATCACAGTAATCCATTAATTGAACGTTTGTTCATTTATATATTAATTAGAAAAAAGTCTATCCTTTTATACCAACTTTTACACCCTGGATAGTTTCATAGCTTCGCTGGAAATAATTCTAGCAATGATCTGACAGTCCTTTAAACTAAAAGTCAGCGGCAAACGCATATCAATAAGGCCAGAAAGTATTCTATCAGTATTTGCGAGCTCTTGAGGTTCAACATATGCCCAACTATCATATTTTGATGTAAATGCTTTTGGAACACTGGCCCCAAACCATTTCAGTTCGACCCCTCTATTCATACAACCATTTAAGAAAAGCTCTATTTGATTGCCACTCGTTTTTGGTATCTCAAACTGCAAAGATGATCCAACAAAAGATTCATTTTCACTTCGTTCTATAATTTTTATTATAGGTACATTTCTAAGTCCCTCTTCAATCACCTTATAGCGTTCATTCCACCGAAAAACTCTATCACTTAGATCACTAAGTTGTGGCCTTAGGATAGCCGCCCTAAGATTGTCCATACGTCCAGAAATATTGGGAGTTTGAAGTTTGATCTCTTCGAATATAGCAGAATCTGGAATAGATCGATGTTGTTGATAAAGCATATAGGACCCAGACAAGATTATTGCTCTAGCGATAATCTCATCATCATCTGTTACTAATAACCCCCCCTCCCCAGAATTAAGATGCTTATATGTTTGAGAAGAATAACAGCCAATTACCCCATGACGTCCAGAAGGAATACCAGCCCAGGAAGCTCCCATAGTGTGAGCACAATCTTCAATTACTTTTATCTCATGTAAATTACAAATTGCCATTAATTTATCCATATCACAGATGTGACCTCGCATATGCGAAAGCAGCAATACTTTTGAACTAGAGCTTTTAATTTTTAGTTCTAAATCTTCTAAATCTATCGTTAAATTATCTACAGTATCAACAAAAATAGGTTGAGCACCAACACCTGCTATAGCTCCCGGAACTGGTGCTAAAGTAAATGCATTTGATAAAACAAAATCTCCAGCTTTAACTCCTATTGCCCTTAAAGCGCAACCCATAGCATATCCACCTGATGCAACAGCTAGCGAGTACTTGGAGCCAATTAAACGTGAAAACTCTTCCTCTAATAATGTTGTTTCAGAAACCTCACCCTCAATAACATTATATCTATGCAATCTACCAGATCGAAGCACCCTAAGCGCTGCTGATATGGCAATTTCTGAAATTGGTTCTTGTTGAGTAAAACTTCCATCAAAAATTTCTTCCATTAAAGCCTCTTGATTGCTGAACCTAAACATACTTATAGCAAAATAAAACATGATCAGCCATAAATAAAACTATTACTTTCCTATTAACAAAGGAAGTTATTATAATGAGATATGCATGAATTACCTAATAAGAAGTTTTTTGGTGGTCGAGAAGAGTTAAAGCTAAAAATTAGATCAAAAAAAATCAAGAAGATATTTTTAATATTTTCGTAGAACGTATAATTAAATTAAAAACTTTATTTTAAGTGAATACTATGGGATTAGAGTATTAGAAATTTCGAGTAAATCTCGATAATCTGACAAGAAAGCATCTGGACTTAGCGAATCTATTTCAAATTTTCCAGGCCCAAAATCAACTAAAACTATTGGAACGCCTGCAGCGCGTGCAGTATCATAATCTGTTAATGTATCGCCTACTAACAGCGATCTCTTTACTTCGCCGCCACACCTTCGAACAGCTTCAATATAAGGCTCAGGGTGTGGTTTTTTAAATGCTATTGTATCAGCTCCAACTAATGAACCAAATTCTTGACGGAAATTTAGATCAACCAATAATTTTTCTGCCAAGTACTCAGGTTTATTAGTACAGATACCAACTAAAAAATCAGAATTTTTTAAGGTTAATATGGTTTCACGAACTCTTGGGTAAAAGAATGTGTGAACGCTTAAGTTTTCTTCATATGTTTTAATAAAAAATGGGTACTCCCGAGTGATATCGCTTTCATTATAAACTACCTTTGCCAACTCAAACCCCGCCTTCAATAAGGCCCGACCACCTTTTAATGCTATATGAGAGTGGTCTGCCAAATTAAGCGTTCCATCTAATCCAAGTTTTTTAAAACAACTGTTAGCAGCATTAAGTAGATCCTCGCTTGTATCAGCTAAGGTACCATCTAGATCAAAAATTATTGTTTTCATCATTTTTCCATTCTACAAATTTTCATTCACTGTAATATGATGAAACCAGAAGTTACAGATCAATACTTGCAACCTAGCAAGATAAGATTATGAAAGTATAAAATTATAAAAGAGTACAATAATGGAACGTGCAATAGTAATATTAGCTGCCGGCCGCGGGAAGAGGATGAATTCAGGGATCCCGAAAGTGTTGCACAAAATAGCAGGCGCGCCAATGATAATGCACGCTCTTAGAACAGCAAAAACATTAGATCCAGAGAGAGTAATTGTTATAACTGGGCACGGTGCCGAGAGAGTTGAAAAAGAGATAAGTGAAATTGAACCTGAAATAGGTTTTGTTAGACAAATTGAGCAGAAAGGCACTGGCCATGCCGTTAAATGCGCCGAGAAAATACTGAAGGACTTTACGGGAAACACACTTATACTATATGGAGACGTTCCTTTTATTTCTCCGGAAACTCTTCAATTGCTTATAGAAGAAAAGGAGCGTGGGACCGATCTGGTAATATTAGGATTTAAAAGCAAACAGCCCAGAAGTTACGGCAGGTTAATAATTGAAAATGACCAATTGATCAGCATTGTAGAAGCCAAAGATGCAACTAATGAACAATTAAAGATCACTCTTTGTAACTCAGGAGTACTTTATACAGAAAACAAAATTCTTTTCCAATTACTTAGTAGCATTACCAATAAAAATGCTAATGAAGAATACTATCTAACAGACATCGTTAAAGCTGCAAAAGATCAAAATCTATCAGTTAAGGCCGTGTTTTGTGATGAACCGGAGACATTAGGTATTAATACTCGATCTGAGTTATCCACGGCTGAGCTTACATTCCAAATAAGGGCGCGTGAACGTATAATCGAAAATGGGGTAACATTAAGTCAACCTGAGACCACCTATTTTTCTTTTGACACCGAAATAGGTCGCGAGGCTTGTATCGGACCTAATGTAGTTTTTGGACCAGGAGTGACTATTGAGTCAGGAGCTGAAATTTTACCATTTTGTCATTTAGAAGGATGTCATATTTCTAAAGGAGCGAGGATAGGCCCATTTGCAAGATTGCGTCCAGGAACCGAGTTAAGCGAAGACGTAAAAGTGGGAAACTTTGTTGAAATAAAAAATTCAACAATAAATACAAAATCAAAAATTAATCATCTATCATATATTGGCGATACCACTATAGGAGAGAATTCAAATATAGGTGCTGGGACGATAACTTGTAACTATGATGGTATAAGTAAACATACTACAAAAATTGGAAGTGACGTCTTTATAGGCTCAAATACTTTACTCGTGGCCCCTGTATCGGTTGGCGATAAGTCCATGACTGCCTCAGGAACTGTTGTTACTGAGGACATCCCAAGTGGAAATCTTGCTATTGGTAGAGTGAAGCAAGTAAATAAGCCAGGATATGTTAAAAAACTAGTTGCTCTCCTTAGGTCAAAAAAGAAATTAAAAGATAACTGAATGTGTGGCATAGTAGGGATATTAGGTAAAAACGAAGTATCTCCTCTTATTTTGGAGTCACTTAAACGCTTAGAGTATAGAGGGTACGATAGCGCTGGAATAGCAACAGTTAATCTAGGAAAACTTGAGAGGAGAAGATCTGTTGGAAAGCTCCTCAACCTTTCAGATCATTTAGTAAGTAATCCGCTATCAGGTAAATCAGGTATTGGGCATACTAGGTGGGCTACTCATGGAGCACCAACAATTGTAAACTCTCACCCACACCAATCAGGAACATCAGTCGCGGTTGTCCATAATGGAATAATCGAAAACTTTAATGATCTAAAGTCTAAGCTGATAGCAGAGGGTGCAAATTTTGAATCTGAAACTGATACAGAAGTTATTGCTCATCTAGTACACAAATTTTTGGAAAGTGGTATGCACCCAACGGATGCAGTAAAAGAAACTTTGCCACTATTACAAGGGGCGTTCGCTCTATGTTTCCTTTTTTCAGGAGAACCTGACTTAATGATTGCTGCGAGACAAGGGTCTCCATTAGCCATAGGTTATGGTAATGACGAAATGTTTATTGGCTCTGACGCTATTGCGCTATCCCCCTTAACAAACAAAATTTCCTATTTAGAAGAAGGTGACTGCGCTGTCATCCAGAGACACAGTGTTAAGATATTTGATCAATCAGATAATCTCGTTGAACGCAAAATCAATAAAATTAAACCTGATCAGACCCGGAGTAGTAAAGATGGGTTTAAACATTTTATGTTGAAAGAAATATTTGAGCAACCTGAAGCTCTCTCTCGAGTTATCACTAAATATATCTCAGCTGATGGAAAATCGATTACAATTAAGTGCTCTGAAATGGATTTAGATAAAATCGAAAAAATTACTATGGTTGCCTGTGGCACCGCTTACCTGGCATGTGCAACTGCCAAATATTGGTTTGAGAAATTTGCACGCATTCCTGTCGAAGTTGATATTGCCTCAGAGTTTAGATACCGAGAACCACCACTCACAAAAGATACTCTCGCAATTTTTGTAAGTCAGTCAGGTGAAACAGCAGATACATTAGCAGCCTTACGATACGCAAAAATACATGCTAAAAAAGTTATCTCAATCGTAAATGTTTCTGAAAGCTCCATTGCTAGAGAAAGTGACCTAGCAATCCCAATTTTAGCTGGCCCAGAGATCAGTGTCGCATCCACAAAAGGTTTTACAAATCAATTAGCAGTACTTGCAATTTTAGCTCTAAAAATTGCTGCAGAGCAAAACCAACTGTCCTCCCCTCAATTGCAGACCTACCTTGCAAATTTGCGCTACTTACCCAGCTTACAAAATGATGTTTTAGATGCGAGCCCAAAAATTGAAAAAATCTCTCGAAAACTTTCAAAAATTACAAACATGTTATTTCTTGGTAGAGGAGTGATGCACCCATTAGCGTTAGAGGGTGCACTCAAACTAAAAGAAATTAGCTATATACACGCAGAGGGTTTTGCCTCTGGAGAATTAAAGCATGGACCAATCGCCTTAATAGATAATAAGGTTCCTGTGGTCGTAATTGCACCCACTAATGATTTATTTGAAAAAACAATTTCAAACATGCATGAGGTTATGGCAAGGGATGGTAAGGTAATATTTGTAACAGATCGTGAGGGCTCCGAAGTTGCTTCGAAGGGTTCATGGGAGATTATAGAGATGCCAAAAATTACTCACCTCTTTGCACCAATTGTTTATGCTATTCCAATGCAATTACTTGCGTACTATACCGCAGTCACCAAAGGCACAGACGTTGATCAACCTCGCAATTTAGCAAAATCAGTCACTGTGGAGTAGTTTTAGAGTAAAAAATAAATATTCATCAAGAAAGTAAGAGCAATGCGAAACCTTAATCCGATAAACTATGTCTCTTCCAGTATCCATTTGTCAGATATAGATAGGGTTTTTGGAGCAAGCTGGCAATTAATTGGCCCCACCTCACGGCTAACAAATCGAGGAGATTATATTGCAACAGAAATAGCAGGAAACAAAGTTTTTTCTGTAAGGACTAAAGATGGATTGAAGGCCTTTCGTAACGTTTGCCGTCACCGTGGAGCACGTCTTTTGCCAGAGGGAACTGGGCATTGCACAACAATCCGTTGTCCTTACCACCAGTGGGTTTGGGGCGAGGATGGTTCCCTCTTAAACGTGCCTTGGTGGGGAGAGGATCCAGATTTTAATAAGAACGAGTGGGCTTTAGATACAGTAGAACTACACGAATGGCGTGGGTTTTTGTTTGCCTCATTGTTACCCAAAGTGCCCCTTGAGGAGCAACTAGGGGCTCTCGTCTCCGAAATCAAAGATGAACCAATCGAAAAATATAAATGGGTGCACGAAGAAAGACTAGTCTTTGACGCCAATTGGAAGATTTATACTGATAATTTTGTTGAAGGTTATCATATTCCCGGAATCCATCCAAAATTTCATAGTGCCATTGAGTTTGAAAAATTTGAAACAATCGCATTAGAAGGGATGGTAAAAATGACAGCACCCCCGCGAGAAGAGTTGTTCTACCGCGGAAAATGGTTGTGGATGTGGCCCAACTGGACATTATCTCTCTTTGACGGGGGAATGAACACGTCACGAATTAACCCTATAAACCATCATCAAACCGAGTTAATCTATAATTTTTACTTTGAAGATATTTCCAAAAATAATGCTCCAAAACGCGCAAAAACCATCGCTGACAACCTAGAGGTGATACGAGAAGATTTTGAAATCTGCGTCTCTACTCAAAGAAACTATGAAAGTGGTGGATACAAGCCAGGACCTCTTTCCCCACGCCACGAAGCTGGTGTTGCTTACTTCCAACAAAAATTACGGGACGCTGGGGGTCGGTAAAAGGTATACTAAACTTTCCGTAGAAAAATAGATCTGTATATGGCAAGGTTTAATAAAGAAAAGGACTAGTAATTTATGACTGACACGCAACAAGGAAAACTTAAATCAGAAAATGGCACTGAGTACGAAGGAGAACATAAAAATAATATCCCGCATGGTAAGGGTACAAGTATCTATGCTGATGGTAATAAGTATACAGGTGAATGGAAGGACGGTAAACGGCACGGTCAAGGTACGTTAACCCGTGCAGACGGTGCGTGCTATGTAGGTGAATGGAGAGATGGTAAATTCCACGGTCAGGGTACGTTAACCCACGCTGATGGTGCTTCCTATGTAGGTGAATACAAGGATGCTAAGTTTTACGGGCAAGGTACGTACACTTTTGCTGATGGTGAATCATACGTGGGTGAATGGAAGGATGACGAAAAGCATGGGCAAGGGACATTAACCCGAGTAGACGGTTCACAGTTAATTGGTAATTGGAGAAATGATGAGTTTGTAGGCAAATCGAGTATTAATTAATGAAAGAAAGTGACGTCAGTGAAATTATAGAGATGGCTTTGAGCGATCACATATCTTTTTCGAATATAAAGTTACAACACAATATTAGCGAAAAAGATGTTAAATTATTAATGAGACAAAACCTCAAGCCAGGAAGTTATAAAGCATGGCGAAAGAGGGTTGCCGAAATGGGCTCTAGAAGAGAGCATTACAAGTAATGACAAAACCTAAATTTACCTATAATAAACTAAATGCAACGTGTTGTTTTTGCTGTAGAACTGCCAACCCACATCCTGATTTTGATGAGCCTCTTGTTACTACTAAGGTAGAGACTAACAATAAAAGAATTGAACTATGTATAAATTGCTATTTTGATTTAGAAACTTTTGCTCAAGAGAATAAGCAGTCAATTGTAGAAGTTGTTAAAGAAAAAGAAAATCTACTAAGGATTTTAAATAAATCGAGTATTGTGTAGTCTACCACCTTTAAGCGAATAAATCATTAGAACTGAATTACATTTTATATAACTAGAAGATTAAAAAATGATCACATTTTTTGTTCTATTTACGGAAATGATGATGACTATTCTTAAAAAAAATTCTAAAACTATTTTGTATTCTCTTCCATTTTTATCATTTATTAATCATATTAAAAGTCTATCCTTTTTCTCTGTTGAACGGTTGTTTCATAAAGAAAAGCTTAGTAATCTTAGTACTCTAGAAGTTGAAGAGGAGGCGTTCTGCAAGTAAATAAGAGACGAAAAGAAAAATCTTCAGTACATCTTGCACACCTCTCCATTTTTTGGTCACTTTAGTATGACAGTTTAATTGGAGAATAAAAAAATTATCGTATTAATAAAATCTATAACTTGGAGTGAAAAATGCCTTATACATTAAATGATCTAGCCGGTGATATTAAAGATATAGTTCAAACCAATAAAATGCCTGATGACTCAGAAAAAATATGCCATTTCGTATCAAAAGCATTGATGGACCCCAGCTTTGTGTTACAGAATCTTCCTGATAGAAAGGAAGGAAGTTCTCCAAGAGAAATTCTTTATGAAGATGCGCAAACTGGATTTTGTATTTGTGGGCACGTCTATTCGACTAAAGCTATTGGGTTTCCACATGACCATGGGTCAAGTTGGGCAGTGTACGGGCAAGCTTCAGGCGAAACAGAAATGACAGATTGGAAGATTATAAAAGATCAGCCTGATGAAGGAGTTATTTACGTTAAACCTAATAAAACTTACATAATGAAACCTGGAGATGTTCATTTTTATAGTGTTGGAGATGTCCACTCCCCCGTGAGGAAAGCACCTGTAAGGTTATTAAGAATTGAAGGTGTAAATTTAGATAATATTCAAAGATCTAATATCAAGGCAGAAGTATAAAATGATACTGCCTAGGATTGAGCTAACTATTAAAAATTTGGTTGATATAGTTTGAAGAAAGATAATTCTTGTTCATCCATTTTCTCTACTAAGTTTATTTCCCATTCAAGATATTGTTTAGCGTGTTCTTTATTCCCTTTGTGTCGCATATGCGTATGAAAATTAAAGTCTATATTATTTTGTTCTGAAAGCGGCTTAGTAGTTTTATCTATTATAGGACCGCAATTTTTAATTTCACTTTGGTTCCATTTATAAACTTTAACAGTTACTTCTTTATCCATTTCTCTTAAATCCCTGATAACTAAACTTGCTTTATCAAGCTTATCAGTAATTATTACGATTTGATCATCCATATTAATATTTTGTTTGTTTAGACTTGCACGGTTTAACCAAATGGAGTTTTTTATCCTGGTTTTACAGAATTCACTACTAGGCCTTATATCATATAAAGCTTGATTTTTAACTCTGCCTAGATCCTCTAAAGTTATCGAATGTAAATTTATTATTTTAGAACTTACTTCTTTCTGAAATTTTAACTTTTTTGCCTTTAACAATCCTTCTTTTAAGATGTAGACTTTAAAGCCCATTTTTTTTAACCAAAAAGATGTTGTTCCGGCTCTAATTAAATCACCATCGTCCACAAGTATAACCGTCGCTTTCCAAACGCCAATATATTTATCAGTAGCTTGAACAAGTTGGCCACCCGGGACATTCATAATAACATCCTGCGTGTTATTAATTTTTTTAGAAGTAGTGACATCAAAAATAAATGTAGATCTGTTCTTATCTATAATTAGTTCTTGAGCTTCTTCAAAATCAATTAAATCAATATTAAGGTAGTCTGTTAATTTCAAAACCTTGTTTTGTAATTTTTGTATTTCTATATCGGTAGGATTAACTGCGAGATATTCAGTTTTATTATGCTCCAAACTTAAGTCAGAGAGAAACCACCCTTGCGTTCCATTTTCAAGAGCACGCACTTTATTTTTTATACCAAAATCAATAAGTGTTTGTGCGCCAATAATGGATCTTGTTCTTCCTGCACAGTTTATAATTATTTCCGTATTGGTATCTTTTACATGAGATGAAACTCTATATAATAGTTCAGCATTTGGGCAACAGATACTCTTAGGTATGCTCATCTTGTTATACTCTTCGAACGGCCTACCATCTATGACAATACAATTTTCGTTATTGTCTTGTTTTTTAATTAAATCCTTTGCTGTGATTGAAGGAGTATGGAAATGTTTCTCAATTAGTTCACCAAAGCTTTTACTTGGAACATTAATACCATCAAATAATTGATATCCTGCATTTACCCACCCCTCAATCCCCCCATCTATGATGAAAATATTAGAATAACCTAATTTATGTGCTACATTATATGCTAATTTTGATATGCCATCATTATTATCAATTAAAATAACTCGTGTTTTTTTATTAGGAACAAGTGTTTCTATTTTCAATTCAAACAAGCTATATTGTATTGATATAGAAAAGAATGGATGCCCGCTCGTGTGTTGTCCTATTTCTCTAACATCAATAAATGCAACTTCTTCTTTATCTGACAGCCAAGATTTAGAAGTTTTTGGAGTGATGTTTGAAGTCATTTAAGTTTATCCTTACTTTATCAAACAAAATATCTAAAAGTGCAAAGTTTTGATTTCTTGGAAATCTTCTAGGCCTAAAGTTCCACCTTCACGACCGTTTCCAGACTGTTTATAGCCTCCAAAGGGGGATCCATAGTTAAAACCACCTCCATTGATGTGAACCGCACCTGCTCTTAGCTGCGAAGCTACCCGTTCTGCCTTTTCACTATCTCCAGTCTGCAAATAAGCAGCTAGCCCATAAGGGGTGTCATTCGCAATCTCAATTGCTTCCTTCTCATTCATAAACGGAATAATAACAAGAACTGGGCCAAATATTTCCTCTTGAGCAATTCTCATATCATTTGAAACGTCCTTAAAAATCGTAGGCTTCACGTACCACCCATCCTCAAACCCCTCTGGCTTACCTAATCCACCTACTAAAAGGTCAGCTTCATCCAATCCAACTTTTATCATATTTTGAACACGATCAAATTGGATTTTGTCAAATAAGGGCCCTAGATGCTCACCTTCTTTAGTAGGTTCGTCTACTGCTTGATTCTCAGCTGTGCGCTTTGCAATTTTTAAAACCTCTTCATAGCAGGACCTTTCAACTAATAAACGCGTAGGAGCATCACAGGATTGGCCGGAATTATAGAAACACTCTAAAACTGAACCAGACACTCGCTCTTCCAAATCACAGTCAGCAAATATTAAGTTCGGGGACTTTCCACCTAGCTCTAATGTTACTCTTTTGACCGTATCTGCAGAATCTTTTGTTACTGAAGTTCCAGCCCGAGTAGAACCCGTAAAAGACATCATCTGTATATCTGGATGACGGGACATCGCAGATCCAACTGTAGGTCCATCACCATGTAGTAAATTAAACGCTCCCTTCGGAAAGCCTGCATCGTGAAGCATCTCTGCATAAAGTGTTGCGGACAATGGTGTATACTCTGAGGGTTTCAAAACACAGGTGCTTCCAGCAGCAAGGGCTGGTATTACTTTTAAAGCTATTTGATTGATTGGCCAGTTCCATGGAGTAATTAAGCCACAAACCCCGATAGGTTCTCTTAGTATAGTATCACCACTACTTAAAACTTCTCGATCTTTTGAGTTTTTTAGTGCATCTATAAAACCTTCTAAATGACCAATCCCAGCATCTGCTTGTGCCTCACGAGACATGGTTATTGGCGCTCCCATTTCAGTTGTAATCGCTTGAGCTAATTCCTCAAATCGTTCTTTGGTTATTTTTAGTAAGTTACTTAGCAGTTTTAGACGATCTTCTTTAGTAGTTTTTGCATATGTCTTAAAAGCTTCTTTCGCGGCTGCTACTGCATTATCAACATCAGCCTTGTTTCCTAAAATTATTGTGCCAACCTGACTGTTATTAGCTGGATTTGAGACAGGAAACTCAGTTTTAGAATTAGGTGTTACCCAATCACCATTTATATAAAACTTTTTTAAATTACCCATTATTCATTCCTTATATTTTGTCGCTAATTATTAATTCTAATCATCCCTAATGTAATCTACAAAAACAAGATGCCTTAATTGGAATGTCCGCTCTACCCATCGCCAAATCCAAGCTTTGTGAAATCAAACCTAACTCAATTTGTTTGTCTTGACGCTTTAAACACTCGGCTAAACCATGCAAACTCCACACATTATTAGGATGTCTTCTTGCTCTTATTAGGGAATCATCAAATCCTAAGTCAGCTTTATAGACAGCCTCCGCTCTCTCTATTTCCCCTTGCTCAAGAAGTAACGCTCCTAAAGCATGCCTTGCTGGCTGCATCCAACCCCACGGTTCATCATAGGGTAACGTATCTTCATTGCTAATTGCCTTATTCAAATACTCAAAGGCCGTTTTAAAATTATTCTTACGATACTCAATTTCTCCATTTAACATCTCATCTGCAATCTTTAATAAATCAACACATTTATTATTGAACATTACTCTATCATCTGGGACTTTTTTTACAGAGTCTTTAAATAGCTTTTGCTCTTTTATTGCTGAAGGTACATCTCCTAAAGCAGCATGTGCCAAGGCCTTGGCATAACGACAAATAGCTGTCGTTACTAGATATAGATCTGGATCATGCGGAATGTTTAAGTCTATAATTTCTTGCCACTTTCCAAACCTAATTAGCGCGTGATATTTTAAACCGTAATAACCCTCATACAAACTTGCCATTGGAGGACTTTTAATTCGTATTAAATCTTCGGGTATTAGGTCATCGAACTGCTTAATTGCTTCGATTGAAGAAGAATAGTTTCCCATAAACATTGCACCATAAAGTTTAAAGTGAATATTATGTATGACTGAACCAGCAAATAAATTTAAATTCCCATCTCGCAAAATCACCTTCTTATCAGACTCAATTGCTTCTGAATTTCGTTCAACAACATCATTATAATTTCCACATTGGAAATCAATATGTGTTGGCATATGCAGTAAGTGTCCACAATCGGGAACTAGAGTTCGCATTATATCTCCTGCCCTCAATGCTGCCTCCGGCGTTGGAGACATTTCCATCACATGTATATAATAATGAAGTAGTCCAGCATGTTGGTGAGACCCATTTGATTCCACATCAGCTATTGCTTGTTCTAAAATATCTTTCGCTTCAAGTGTGGCAGCACCATCGGCAGGTTTGCCTAAATTTAAGTCCCATAACTTCCAAGGTGTCCTTGAAACTAAAGCTTCTACAAATAGTGCGCTCACATCTGGGTCTTTGGGGTATTTATTTTTTACGCGTCTCATCGCATCCGCATATGACTCAGTCCAGTCATCAAAATTATCAGGTGCGCAATCAGAAGGATGTCTAATCGCAAGTGCATTTATTAAGTCTTTCTCCACGGGAGTCACATCAGAGCTTAGTTCTAAAGCTCGCTGAGACGCTTTAAAACATTCACTTAAAACTAGTGGTAGCTCTATCTCATCTAACTGATGCCACATTCTGTTATACTCAGGCCCTACTGAGTAGGCAACTCCCCACCAACTCATGGCACATTCAGGATCTGCCTTCACAGATTCCTTAAAGCAAGTTACCGCCTCTTCCCAATGGAACCCATATGCCCAAATTAAGCCCCTATCAAACCAAAGCTGTGCAGTTTCTGAGGTAGTTGAAACTTTGCGACTATAGGTTCCAGTATCAAAATCATATGCCATATTAATCCTTACACTAATTTTCATTATTACTCTTTGGTAACAGCCAGGCTATTATTATGAAATAGTATAGCTCAAAACTATATACTCTGAGAACACAAGAATAGTAATCAAGTTTCAAGAGATAATTATTATTCAAAAATATTATTAATAATTTCTATTAATGCAATCAGTAGGGCTTCAGATCGTATTGATTCATAAATAAAAACTAAGTTTTTCTAAAATTAATGATCACGGTTTTTACGAATAAATATAAAAGAGCGCACACAAAGGAACGTAAATATAAACCCAGTAATTAACATCATAAGCTTGGATATACTCGCCCAAAAATTGCTGAACACACCATCATCTGATCCAAAACCTCGTAAAAAATCTAAACCACCTAAGAAAATAATTAGTCCGACAATAACTATTATGTGCATAAGTAACTTCTTAAGTTTAGGTAATATTAATGATAAAACTGCCAATATGAGTACTGGAAACCCAATAATTGAGGGGATAAGAGATGTTAGAGAATTACTAGCACTTAACGAAGTAACTACCAAACCCCAAGTTATTAAAATAATCCCGTACACTATTGATATAATCTCCATGTTCATACCAAAAACAGTAAATTCTTTTTTATTCATTTTTATTCATCGTCCTAAAAGTTATTAATCAAAAGTTAATTTACCATTTTTCCAGGTTTCTATTTTTTCAAATGTACCGTCTTCTTTGAAATATTCAAACTCACCATCTTCTTTGCCAGCCTTATAATTTCCCTTAAAGGTTAGCTGGCCATTTTCGTAATAATGCTCCCACGGTCCGTGCAAACAGTCATTTTCGTAAGAACCTTTCCAACTCAATTGACCACTCTCATAGTATGATTCCCAGAAACCATCCCGTCGACCATTTTTTATATTTCCATTTTGTTGACCTGATACTTCTCCAATAAATGGTGTGTCAGTGAATTTTTTATAAAAAATACCATTCCTTACAACAAGCTCATCGGGCGACACCGTTTCATTAAATCCAAGCTGACTATTCATCGTTTAAAATCCTGTGAATTAATTTAAAAATAACCTATCTGAAACAATCAATTAAGTGTTTTTATCAGATAAAAAATTTACTACTTAGTTAATCTACAAATAAACAATTAACTTGAATTTGAAAGTAAATCAATCGTATCCTCAGTCATTCTTAAATCAGCAAAAAACTGCATCATATTAATAAGCGTTGCATTATGCTCGTCGTCACTGCGTGTCCCAGTTGCGTCACCAATAAAAATCGTTTTATAATTTAAAAGCATAGCATCTCTTGCCGTAGACTCGCAGCAAACATTAGTTAAAGTACCAGTGATAATCAAAGTATCAATTGCAAGATCATCTAATACTTCCTTTAAATTTGAAGAACCCGGTGTGAGTGCACTTGACCGGGTCTTGGTAATTAGAAGGTCTTCACTTTTTCTGTCCATTCCAGACCAGATTTCTCTAGCAAAAGATCCTTCAGCTGTATCATTCACAATTTTTTCTCGAGATTCCTCTGTTGTAAAATGTTCGTACCATGATGACCAACCGGGAGTGTAAACATGTTCGGTCCAGATAACCTTACCTCCAACCTCTCTGATTTTTTTTGCAAGAGTGTTTATATTTGGAGCAATGGCCCCAACTCCAGGAACCTCAACCATAGACAAACCAGGAAGTATAAAACAATTTTGCATGTCAATGACTAGCAATGCTGTTTTCTTTGGATCAATTCTTTCAAAAATATATTCACTACCACGCCTTGCAATACAATTATCAATATAGTTTTGAGGAATTTTAATCTTATGCATTTATAAACCCTTAGTTCGATAACTTTCAGCAACCCGTTCGATAGCCACTAGATATGCCGCTGTTCTTAAATCATCAACATCTTTTCTTGAATGCCAGAGTTCTCGCATATGTTGATATGCAGTCCGCATAGAGTCGTCCAACCCTGATCTAACAAGCTCCAACTCACCTGCACCACGCAAATACGCTTCTTTAAATTTATCTGACAATTTTGTTCCTAAACCAGAGGCTTCCATTACTCTATTTAACTCCTCAACTAGTAAGTGATGTCTTGCTTCCTCTTGGCGCCTTTGCATTCGTCCAAATCTAATATGACTCAGATTTTTTACCCATTCAAAATAACTTACTGTTACTCCGCCAGCATTTGCGTACATATCTGGAATAATCACCGTTCCACGATTTCGTAAGATGTCATCAGCTCCCGCTGTGACTGGACCATTGGCCGCCTCAATAATTAAAGGTGCATTAATTCTCTCCGCGTTAAGAAGATTAATACTCCCTTCGATTGCCGCAGGAATTAAGATATCACACTTCATCTCTAAAACGCTCGAACCATTCGTTTGAAATGTTCCTCCACTAAATTTCTTTATGCTCCCAGTTTTTGACATGTGAGCATACAGTGCCTCTATATCCAACCCATCTTGATTTATTACCGCACCATCGCGTTCAATAACTGCTATTATTTTACAGTTATCTTCCTGACTTAAAAATTTTGCTGCATGGTATCCAACGTTACCGAACCCTTGTATAACAATATCTTTTCTATCCAATGATCCACTTAGTTTTGCTAGATTTACGTCCTCCGGGTGTCGAAAGAACTCTCTAAGAGCGTATTGAATGCCACGCCCCGTAGCTTCCACTCGACCAGAAATTCCTCCAGCGTTAATTGGTTTTCCAGTTACGCATGCTTTTGCATTTATGTCAGTTGTATTCATTCTTTGATATTGATCTGCGATCCAAGCCATTTCTCTCTCACCTGTCCCCATATCAGGTGCAGGAACATTTTGGCTCGGACTTATCAAATCCCTTTTAATTAACTCGTAGGCAAAACGACGCGTAATTTGCTCCAGTTCTTCCTCATCCCATTCTTTAGGGTCAATACAAAGTCCACCCTTTGAGCCACCAAATGGTGTTTCTACCAAAGCACATTTAAAAGTCATCAAAGCAGCTAATGCCTCGACTTCATCTTGGTTCACACTGAGTGCATATCGTATTCCACCTTTAACTGGTTCCATATGTTCTGAGTGAACCGACCGATAACCTGTAAATGTATGAATTTCACCACGCAAGCGGACACCAAACCGGACTGTATATGTAGCGTTACAAACACGAATTTTTTCTTCTAAACCCGCCGGGAGGTCCATCAGCGAAACTGCCCTATTAAACATTACTTCAACGCTCTCTCGAAAAGACAAATCGGTAGTATGTTTCATATTAACACTCTCTATTTAAAGTGGTTTGCGACTCATTAGATACATTTAAAGGGTTATCATAAATTATACTAATATGTCTCTACAAAATAATTTTCTAGACAAAACTGCCATTGCATTAAGGATGTTGAGCCGATTATACTGGGACAAAACAAGCGAAAGAGATTAATTGAATAGTGCCGATACAATAGATTTATCAAATATCAACAAAAATTGGTTTGGTCGGCTTATTTTATCGAGTTGTCCGACAATTAATCGTAACGCCGAACCCTCTTTTCTAGAAAATCTCCTTATTGAGTATAAGAGGAGAAGGGTTAAGCTAGTCGTGACCCTACTCGACTCTGACGAAATCGAGGATTTGGGAATTATATCGTTTAGTACGTTTTTAATGGATAACGGTTTCCATTGGATCCATTGTCCAATTCGAGATCGCAGTACATGTAGTGATCAAAAAAGGATTAGAACTTTATTAGAGGACATAAAAGAAGTACTAAAACCTAATGATTCAGTTGTAATCCACTGTCATGCTGGTCTCGGGAGAACTGGGCTTTTAGCGGCTACCTTTCTTGTTTCAATGGGTTTGGCAGCAGAGTCAGCAATCAAGGCTATACGCAAAACCCGTCCAGGATCAATTGAAACGATTCAACAAGAAAGATATATCAAAGAATGGGGATTCCGTTTCAAATAAAGTTCCCTATCAGATAATCCACATACATTTTATTGAGCTGTGCTTCAATCTGCAGTCCAACCACCATCTACCAAAAGTGATGAACCAGTGACTAATGACGAAGCATCAGAGGCAAGATATAAAACAGCTCCCATAATATCTTCTACTTCTCCAACACGATCTAGTTTAATTTTACTATTAATCCACGCCCTTTTTTCGGGATCGTCAAAAGTTTGTTGTGTCATGGGCGTTAAAATAAATGTGGGGCAAATTGTGTTAATGCGTATTTTATTAGGTCCAAACTCTAGAGCCATGGCTTTAGTAAATCCTTCAACTGCAAATTTAGAGGCACAATATACGGATCTATCGATTCCACCCACATGAGCCATTTGACTTGAAATATTTATCAAAGATCCAGCCTTTTCCTCTTTAACCAAATTCTTTGCAACAGCTTGCGTAATAAAGTATGCCCCTCTTAAATTAACATTCATAACAGCATCAAAATCCTCAACAGTAGTGTCTAATGCATTTGAATGACGCCCCATTCCAGCGCTATTTACAAGAATATCAAATGCCTTATCACCTGAAATTTTTTCAAAAATTTGTTTTGGCTCCGCAATATCAAGTTGTAAAATACGCGAAGACCAACCCTTGGAGTTCATTTCATCATGTAATTCTTTCAGCTTAGGTAAACTTCGAGCCGCCAATGTCACCTCCGCCCCACTGGATGCAAGAGCGCAGGCGCACCCAATCCCTATTCCGGACGAAGCGCCAGTTACCAAGGCTCGCTTGCCTTCTAAATTAAAGTTTGGCATTTTAGGTAAAATCATAAAAACATATCCATATATTTAAATTAAACATCCCTGTTAATTGATTTTGCTCAGACAGCAAACCATTTTCCTAAGTAGACATATCAATTCAGAAAAAAGGCAATGATCCGCTTGAGAGCCGAGCCGCAGTTGTAGAAAGCTTTATTTATTATTTTGTTTGAAAGCTTAGAGAATAGTTACAATATAAATAAAAGTGATGCCACCAATTATCAAAATTTTTTGATATTAAGAAAAATCTAATATTAGATTGATTGTCCAGTTTTAGGGAAAGCCAAACAAATATATCTCATTTGAACATTTCGATCTAAACCCATTTGCACATCAGATAAACTTCTAGAATTCATATTTTTGGCAGAAACTATACATTCTTTTTTAAAAAAAAAGTGAGAATTTAAATTCGTAATGGAGTGTGAGACATCAAAGCCCATTCCACTTACAATTGAATACAAAAAAAGACCCCAAACGATATCCATCTTATTCACCTTTATGACAATAGTTTACTGGATAAATATACAACCTTACTTTTTCCTTGTCTACAAAACGGTTTTTAGCCGTTAATACTAGCACTTATACTTATATTTTGATGTTTTAGGTTTCTATTACATATGTTAGAAACCACAATATAGGATAAAGTATGAGCTTATATGTTTAGCAAATCAAAAACGATTATTCTCGTAGCGTTAGAGGACGAACTTCCAAAGAAATACCTTCCAACATGGAATATTATATATACTGGTGTTGGTAAGATTAATGCGGCTTATTCTCTTAGTAAGGCCATCCATGAGTTTGCACCTAATACTGTTATTAATTTTGGAACTGCAGGTGCGTTAAGTAATAATTTAAATGGAATACAAGAGGTCTCAGTATTTAAACAACGTGATATGAATGCAGAAGGTTTAGGGTTTGGTTTAGGCGAAACTCCATTTGATAAAATTTCGACGATTGATAATAAACGGATGGGACTATCCTGCGGAACAGGAGATAGCTTTGTAAATACAAAACCAAAACTCTTAACAGATTTAGTTGACATGGAAGCTTATGCTTTAGCTAAAATATGCAAATTAAATCAGATTGAATTTATTTGTTATAAATACATATCGGATAATGCAGATAGTAATGCAAACAATGCTTGGAATGAGAATTTAAAAAATGGAGCGCTCGCATTCTCAGATCTATTAAGCTAGGGCTTTAAACGAAGAAATATTTTAAAAAATGTTAGTAATGTAAAAATAAAAATGCTTAAATTAGTCTTTACATATTTTTTTTATGCGTTCGCTTTATTATTAGTATTTTTGGGTGCCTTTTTTTTACTTTGGATGGTGTTAACAAAAGAGCAAATAGATCTGGTGCCTCCATCCAATAAAGTTATGATAGATAGTGCAACAGAGTAAGGAAAAGAATATGTTAATTACTGGTGGCTGTTATTGTGGAAAAATAAGATATAAATCAACCGATAAGATTCAATCATCAATTCAATGTCACTGCAGGGAATGCCAGTACATTACGGGGGGTGCACCAAATACTATCATTGTAGTTCCAGACTCTGATTTTTCTTTTACTCAGGGAACACCTACAAAATTCAAAAGGGATGACTTAGAAAACCCAGTCACACGTTTCTTTTGCAACAACTGTGGAACGGGTATTGGTACAAAAACCCCAAGCCGCCCAGGTTCAATGGTTTTGAAAGTAGGAACACTTGATAGGCCCGATATTTATGAACCAACTGTAGCAATTTTTACAATTGATAAACAAGCTTTTCATCACATTCCTGATAATATAAAAGCTTTTAAAAGAAGGCCTTAAATCCTTTAGTGGAAATGGTTGAAGATATTCTTTCTTACAATTTTATTCCAAAACAGCATTACCAAAAAAGCTATTACAACAATTATACTAGCCAATGCCATAAAAACTAAACTGAAATTATAATTTGCTAACGCAAAGCCAGCACAAACTGGGCCAATAACTTTACCTATATTGCGTAAGGATCCATATACGCCCATAGCTGTTCCTCGATAATTTTTTTTAACTTCATCTGCTAATATTGCTACACTGGTTGGAAAGATAAAACCCTGACCAGCACCAATGAAGATAGCTATTATTAAAAAGAAGTTCTCAGTAAAAACATTTACTAACAAAAGACCTGAAGCAAGTAATAACATACCAAAAATAATAGTTACTCTGTAACCTTTTTTGTCTGCCAACTGGGCACCAATAGGTCGGCAAAGCATATGAGTTATCTCTTGAATCGAAAAAAATAAACCTGCCTGTAATATAGTTCCATTATCTTGAGAAATAATAAAAAGTGGTAGAAATGCCCTTAAGGAATATACTATGGAATACACGAGCATCTCTAATAAACCAGCCATCCAGACAGCAGGAATAGATATAATATAATGAAAAGCTATACCAATTTTTTTCCAGGATATATTATTATTTATATTATTTGAAGCTGAATTATCTCTAATTAAAAATAATGGTATCATTGCAAAAATGGACCCAAAACCAATAAAAATAAAAACTGTTTCAAAATCGAAAACAGTTAAAGCCACACCAGCAGTGATGGGCGCGCTTAGCGAGACCAAAGATCTAGAAATACCAAAATATGCCAGCCTTTTTGTCTGAGTGTCATTGTTGAGATGCACGACATAAGCGAGCCCAACTGGTCCCAGAATTGCAGTAGAAATCCCGTGGAAAAGTCTTAAAAAGACCAAATCCTGTTCTGAACTTACAAATTGATATGCAAATGGCGTGCACGTAAATATTACTAAAGCCACACACAACCAGACTTTTTTTCCCCAAAAATCAGATAAAATACCAAAAATAGGTTTCAATATTATTCCTGAGGAAGTTGAGATGCCAACGATAAAGCCTATCATTATCTCTCCTGCGCCAATCGCAGCAGCGTACAAAGGCAATAATGGTGTTTTCCCCAACTGATAGAACCATCGCAAAATGAAATCTACTGCAAAAATACAAAAAAAATCTCTTCTTCCTTTAAAGGATGCAAAATTTAAAAATGGCATTTGCGGTTGATCTACCAGCCCGTCTTAAGAGCTCCAATGCTACTTCCACTGACAGCAGGCGGAGAAGCTTGTGCAATAACACTATTGAATTTAGCGATTTTATCTTCGACCAATTCATCCAATTTATCTAAAATAGTATCTACCTTTCCAAATACATCATCTGCCACTTCATGTGATTGCGCAGGGGGCCTTGCATCAGCAATTTTTACGACCCACAATAGATCCTGAAGAGTGTCATCAAGGCCAGCAGGATGTCTTAAAACGTCCCTAGGAGTCTCCCTTTTTGTATCAACTAATTGCCCCTCTAACAGTTCTAATTCACTTATTAACACACTGGCAGTCTCTGCCTCTGAGGGAATAATCTTATCGATACTTCCTAGTTGGGACTTCATTAATCGTATGCGATTGACAGCGATATTAAGTTCAGACAGCTTTGATGTTATATTTTTATATAAAGTATTTTGTATCTCAAAATCTTTATCCGTTGTGTCAATTCTTGGATCTTTAACTACTGTTACTCTTGATTCTTTAGAAACTGTATTTACGGTTAATACTAATGAATAATCCCCTGGTTGTACTTTTGCGCCAGCAGCTCCCCCTTCAGATTTTGAAAATGGTTCATATTTTCTATTTCTTAAACCCTCATCAAGCTTTATCGGTGGGTCTTCGGTCAGATCCCAAACAAATCTATTCAGCCCTTCTTTAGCAGTTGGTTTTCGAGAACTTGAAAGCTTCTGGTTATTAGACTCACATACTACAATAGTATTACCACTTTTATCTTTAATCTCTATTCTAACATCTGACTCAGAAATTTCTTTATCTAACCAATAATAAATAATTGCTCCTAAGGGAGGATTCTCTCCGGTGTCCAAGTATTTCCTTTTCTTTCTTCCATCAAGAGAATCCGTCAAATAACTCGCACCTTGAACACCAAAAGCTGGTGAGTAATCTTTACCATCTCCATTGAATAAGCCAGCACTCCAATGAATATTTTGTCTAACTGTGATTCGTGGGTCGTATAACTTTACAGTCTCAGATGGTTGCTTCAAACCTCTTAAGGGTGTGATATCATCTAAGATCCAAAAAGATCTACCATGAGTAGCAACAACTAAATCAGAATCTTTTATTCTTAGATCATAAACTGGGACAACTGGAAAATTACTACCCATTCTATTCCATATTGTTCCATCGTCAGACGAAACATAAATACCTGTCTCTGTGCCTGTGAATAGTAATCCAGGTTTTTCAATATCTGCTCTTATCACCCGAGTTATTTCATTTTGAGGAAAACTATCAGAAATAGAAGACCAGGTCTTTCCACTATCTTTAGTTACAAAAAGATAAGGCTTATAATCTGAGAGCTTGAACCTTGTAGCAGAAAGGTAAACCGTGTCTGGGTCATGAGATGAAATTTCTACATTACCCACATACGCCCACTCGGGCATATTTTCTGGAGTGACATTTTCCCATTTCGCTCCACCGTCACGTGTCACATGCACTAATCCATCATCAGTAGAGGCCCAAAGCTCACCTTTTCTGTGTGTGGACTCTACTACCGAAGCACATGAGGCGTATTGCTCTGCTCCAGCACTATCATGATTTAATGGCCCTCCAGAAAAATCTAGCTTTTCTATATCGTTACGACTTAAATCTGGTGAGATGCAATCCCAGCTCATTCCTTCATCGTAACTTCTAAATACATGATTTCCACCAACATATAATGTCCCGCTATCATGCGGTGAGAATAAAATTGGAAAAGTCCAAGCAAATCGATACTTTAAATCTCTAGGTGCAAAACCGGTAGCTTCTTCAGGCCAAACATTTATAAGCTGCAGCTGCCGGGTACGATGATCATACCGCTGCAACGCCCCGTTACCACCAGGACTTGAGCCTACTGCACCAATGTAAACAATATTTGAATCCTCTGGATGAACAGCTATGAAACCACTTTCACCAGTTCCAGGTAAGGTTGTGTCCCCTAGTGTTATCATTCCCCATTCAGCTTGGCTCGGCACAGATATCGAAGTGTTATCCTGTTGAGTGGCGTAAACCCGATATGGATACTGGTTATCAATATCCATACGGTAAAATTGAGCCGTATTTTGATTATAGATCGTAGACCAAGTATCACCCCCATTAAAGCTGACACATGCGCCACCATCATTTCCTTGAACCATTCGTTTTGAATTTTTAGGATCAATCCACAAATCGTGATTATCACCATGAGGCGTAGTCACCTCCTTGAAGGTGTAGCCACCATCTGTAGACTTCCACATCTGATAATTAGTCACATAGACTGTGTCTGCGTGAACAGGATCTGTAAATATGTGGGTATAATACCAAGCTCGATGAATAAGATCTCTATTGGGGCACCGCAATGTCCAACTCTTACCATAGTCCTCAGATACATATAATCCGATATTATCCTCATCACCCTCAACAAGCGCAAACACTCGACCTTGCTTTGCGGCCGATAGAGAAACGCCTATTTTTCCAAGTACTCCTTTAGCAAAGCCATTATCAATTGTTACATCTTCCCATGTGTCACCGCCGTCAGTAGATCGATACAAACAACTTCCAGGCCCTCCAGATGAAAGATGCCAAAACTTTCTATGCGCTTGCCACATAGCTGCAAACAAAATACGAGGATTAGTAGGGTCCATAGAAATATCTATTGCCCCAGTATAATCATTTTCAAATAAAACTCTTTCCCAGTTTTCTCCCCCATCTAAAGAGCGATAAACTCCACGATCATTATTTGGGCCAAACGCGTCACCGAATGCAGCAACGTAAACATGGTCTGCATTCTCTGGATGTACTCTAATTTCTCCAATTTGTTTGGTATGATCTAAGCCAATATGCTTCCATGTTCTACCAGCATCCGTTGATTTATACATTCCATCTCCGAATGAAACATCAATTCGAATTGTAGTCTCGCCCGTGCCCGCATAAATAACGTTGCTATCTGAAGGAGCAACTGCAAGAGCCCCAATAGTTGCACTATTTAAAAACCCATCTGAAACACATTCCCAATAAGTCCCACCATCTGTAGTTTTCCAAACTCCTCCCGCGCAGGCTCCAAAATAAAATGTCATAGGATCACTGTAATCTCCTGATACAGCAACGACACGTCCGCCCCTCGGGGGACCTATACATCGCCAATGCAATTCATTTGAAGTCAAAATAGCGTTTTCATTTCCCATAAGATTTTCCTTAAAAATACGTCAATAGTTTTAAATTCAGCTAGACAATGCAGATATTTTTTATCAGTGTAAATACAAATCTGGATAAAATCTTTATGGCTAAAGTTATTAAACCTAATTAATAAATTAACAAAAAAATCAATATTTCTTTTAAAAGGGTTAAATTAAAGAGTGTATAATTTATTATGACAAAATATGCCAAAAATTAACAGCTACAGACCGTTCACTCCTAATCCTGAACAAATGGCAAAAATGCCAGACATTTCTGGGAACTCAATAAATGGACTCGATGAAAAAAACTTCAGGCGACCAAGCTATGTCTACTGGGGCAATGACCCTAATGATATCATATATGGTGATTTGCAAAAATGGTTTTATACTGTCGACCCTAAAGACCCAGGTTTTTCTCAAGAAAGAGAGAAGCGACAAAAAACTTTAAATCAACCTTTAGAAGCTATCAATCAAACTAAAGTGAAATGGTCTGATAAGAATTGGAGTAAGAATCTAACATCGTTTAAGAATGAAAAGATTTTTGATAAAATCGGAGCTACTAAATTTAATTCAGATTGGGCTTTTGAAGGCGTGAACATAAATTATGAAAATATAATATTACTCGGATTTCAACACGAGTATAAAAATATTATCGAAGCTCCAAAAACTACAGCTGGCGTCGAGGTTATGCGTCAATATTCTAGAGCTGCGTCTGGTGCAAAAAATATCGCAAATTGGCTTCGGAAATTAGGTTGGGACTCAGAGCCCTTAACAGGGCCAATGTCAGGGAAAATAACTATGGTCCCCGCAGCTATCGAGGCTGGGTTTGGTGAATTAGGAAAACATGGATCTATCATTAATCCAGAGTTTGGGTCTAGCTTTAGATTATCAGCTATTCTAACTAATGCCCCAATCCCCTTATCTAGCAAACAAGACCATAAAGTAGATGATTTTTGTTCAAAATGCCGAATATGTGAGGACGCTTGCCCCCCCGATGCTATTTTTAAGGAAAAAAAAATAGTTCGTGGTATAAAAAAATGGTATGTCGACTTTGACAAATGCATACCGTTTTTTAATGAACATCAAGGCTGTGCAATATGTATTGCAGTGTGTCCATGGAGTAAGCCTGGAGTTGGCTTTAATTTGGCTGCAAAACTTCAAAGTAGAGCAAAAAGACTTACGGAAAAATAAGTAAAAATTAAACTGAAATGACGTTAAATTCTTTTTGGATTACATACTTGCCCACCAGACATTTCCTTATCAACACCAGTCGTCATTGGAAAGCTTATAGGTAGATCATTAATTGAGCGTACTGCCAAAAAACCAAAACATTCTGCTTCTATAGCATCACCACGCCAACCAAATTCTTCGGCTTGAAAAACCTCAATATCCGCAATTTCCTTTATTTCCTGAAGCAGCACAGGGTTATGGCGCCCACCACCGCAAACAATAAGGTTTTTAGGTCTTCTTGGTAAAATATTAAGTGCTTTGGAAACACTCTCGGCACAAAGGCGTGTTAAAGTAGCAGCCCCATCTTCTACAGAAAGACTAAGGATTTTTTCATTACTAAAGTCATAGCGATCTAACGATTTAGGGTATTTCTTATCAAAGTAAGGATTATTCAAAAAATCATTTAAAAGAACTTTATTTACAACGCCTTTTGAAGCTAGAAGCCCATCTCTATCCATATCCCCTAAACCGAAATGTGCAACGAGATCATTAATTGGCGCACTGGCAGGGCCTGTATCAAAGGCAATTAAATCTTCGCCATGATAACACCATGTTATATTTCCTATACCACCCAAATTAAGTACTGCAGTTTCATCTTTATTAATTAGCCTTGCTAATAAAGCTCGATGGTATGACGGGCATAGCGGCGCCCCATGTCCACCAACCAACATGTCTGCAGATCGAAAATCATAAACCACTTTGGTTTTCAATATCTCAGACATTAAGGAACCATTTCCAAGCTGACGTGTCCTCCCCTTTTTTAAGTCACGTGGGGGCTTATGTAAAATGGTCTGCCCATGAAACCCAACAACGCCCAACTCCTCTTTGTCTATTGGAGAGCCCTGTATTAAATCATTCACGGCATCAGCTTGCGCAACGGTAATAAGTTCTTCTGTTAACTTAAAGAGCTCAGGCTCTTTTCCCTTGAAGTTCCATTCTCTGGCAACCTCAACACTATCTTTTATACTCTCTCTAACTTCATCTGAATAAGCATAGCTTTTAAAGCTTGAGAATTTTTCAACTATAATTCCGTCAGTTTTTATGAGTGCCACATCTATGGTTCCATCAAGAGAAGTCCCTGACATTAACCCGGCTGCCCAAATAGAATTCATACTACGCCCTACAGTTTACAGATTTTGGATCGTTTAGAAGAGAGCCGATCACAAGATATAAATATTCATACTTTATATTTAGGATAAACTTTAAGATTATTAACACAAGATAATTTCGAAAATGTAGTGTTAACTAAATAGTGCAAAAACCCATTTATTATCTTTTTTAATTAATGCCGCATATCTTAACAAAAAAATGCCTCAAATATCGAACTTGTGCAAACCTATGGATCACTATAATAATTTTGTCATGAACAACATATTAGTGGATCCATTCGAGCGAAGAATTTCTTATCTGAGGCTATCTGTAACGGATAGATGCGACTTTAGGTGTCTTTACTGTATGTCAGAAAATATGACGTTCCTTCCTAAAAAAGATCTCCTTACTTTAGAAGAGTTAGATAAACTATCCACTGCTTTTATCAACCTAGGAGTGAAAAAGCTCCGTATTACTGGTGGAGAGCCCCTTGTTCGAAGAGATATAATGTCTTTCTTTAATAGTGTAGGTAGGCATTTGGATTCTGGTAAACTTGATGAACTCACGTTAACTACAAATGGGTCGCAACTTGAAAAACATGCACAAAATCTTTATTTGGCCGGTGTAAGAAGGGTAAATATTTCATTAGATACCTTAAATGAAGAAAAATTTGCAACCATAACTAGATGGGGAAGGTTACCACAAGTATTGCGGGGTATTGATGCCGCTCAGAGTGCTGGGTTGAAAGTAAAAATTAATGTTGTAGCACTTAAAGATTTCAATGATTCTGAACTATTCGAAATAATGGCTTGGTGTGAATCTAGGGGCATGGGTCTTACATTCATTGAAGTTATGCCAATGGGAGATATTGGAAATGAGAATCGTCTAGATCAGTACTGGTCTCTAAAGGATTTAAAAGCTACAGTTTCTCAGCGTTTCAATGTTACCGATCTTAATGAGAGTACCGGTGGACCAGCAAGGTATTTCAGAGTCGAAGAGACTGGACAAAAAATTGGTCTAATCACTCCCTTAAGTCATAATTTTTGTGAAAGTTGTAATAGAGTTAGAGTAACTTGTACTGGAGAAATTTTTACATGCCTCGGTCAGGAAGGAAAGTCTGACCTCAGAGCACCACTCCGAGATTCCTTAGATCCCAAAATACTAAATAACGCTATAAGGAAAGCAATTGGTCTGAAACCAAAAGGTCACGACTTTAATTACTCACGAACAAAAGTTAAGGGACAAATGACACGCCATATGAGCCATACTGGCGGTTAAAATTTAATTAATCTTGTACTTTCATAAAAGGTAATAAATGTCTGAAATTAAAGCACTTTTATTTGATGTTTTTGGAACAGTTGTAGACTGGAGAACTGGTATTGCCTCATCTGCCCGCGATATTCTAAAAAAGTACAACAAGGATATTGATTTTTTTGAATTTGCTGATGCATGGAGAATTAGATATCAACCAGCAATGGAAGAAGTGAGGTCCGGGAAACGTGATTTCACTATATTAGATATTTTGCATCATGAGAACCTTCAGGAAATTAAGAAAATCTATGGGTTAACAGAAATGTCCACGGATGATGACCACAATCTAGTAAAAGCATGGCATAGGCTACCTGGGTGGCCGGATAGCTCCAATGGTCTAAAAAGGCTAAAGAAAAAGTTTATTATAGCAACCCAATCAAATGGTAATATTGCACTTATAGTAAATATGGCTAAAAATTCAGACTTACCATGGGATATGGTGTTAGGAGCAGAAGTTGTGAAACACTATAAGCCTAAGCCAGAGGCCTATACAGTAGCTTGCCAAATGCTTGGCTTAAAACCAAACCAATGTATGATGGTTGCAGCACATAACAATGATTTAGAAGCAGCACGACTTCAAGGCATGCGGACAGCATTTGTGAAAAGGGAAACTGAACACGGTGTGAATCAATCTTCAGATTTAAAATCTGAAAGTAACTGGGACTATATTAGTAATAACTTTATAGATTTGGCCGACCAATTAAACTGTCCTAAAGTTACTTAAATTATAGTAAAAATAAACCTTGAAGCTTATATTAATTTTAACGTGGTAATCTTTTTTCTACAATTTCAGCCCAAAAGCTACATCCAGAAGGAATAGCATCATCTGAAAAATTGTACTCCGGATGATGACAAGCTGCGGTATCTCCATTACCAACTAAAATATATGCCCCAGGTCTCTCATTAAGCATATAAGAAAAGTCCTCTCCCCCCATGACCAATGGAGCATCCTCACAAGAACCATAAACTGATTCAGCAACTGATGCAGCAAATTGTGTTTGTTCTTCAGAGTTTGTCATCACTGGGTAACCTCGATTAAACTTAATATCAGCTTGACCACCAAACATGTGAGCAACAGATGTTGATATTTCCTTTAACCGTTTCTCAGCTAACTTCCTTATATCTGCTGACATGGTACGGATTGTGCCCTTCAGGAACACATGCTCCGGAATAACATTAAATGCCTTACTTTCGGACTCAATAGAAGTAACCGAAACAACGATTTGTTCGGTGGGATCAACATTTCTGGATGCAATAGTCTGAAGCGCTAACACCAAGTGAGAGGCTAAAACTGTTGTATCAACTGTTTCTTGAGGTTTTGCAGCGTGACCTCCCTTACCAATTAAATGAATTTCGAACGTGTCCGTTGCAGCAAAGAATGGGCCAGATCTAATAGCAAAACTACCAACCGGCTGTCCCGGCCAATTGTGCATACCATAAACCTCATCAATTTCCCATCTATCCATCATACCATCTTCGCACATCTCTCTGCCTCCACCTCCGCCTTCTTCAGCGGGTTGGAATATCAATACTACTGTTCCGTCAAAGTTACGTGTCTCAGATAAGTATTTAGCCGCACCCAATAACATTGCCGTGTGTCCGTCGTGCCCGCAAGCATGCATAATTCCAGATGTTTTTGATGCATAATCTAGACCAGTTGCTTCAAATATAGGGAGAGCATCCATATCCGCGCGTAAACCAATTACTTTTCCAGACTTATTGGTCTGACCCTTTATGATACCTACTACACCAGTTCTGCCAATCCCACCAACAACCTCATCACATCCAAACTTCTTAAGTTTTTCTTCAACAAGAGCCGAGGTTCGAGGCGTATCAAATAAAAGCTCAGGATTTTCATGAATATCTCGTCGCCACTCAGTAATTTCTGGTAAAAGTTCTGAGAACCGGTTTTTAACTGGCATTCATTTTTCTCCTAATATTAAGTTTTCAATTATGTTGCTAAGTTTTCAATTAATTGATCTATAAAATTTTCACCTGCAGCAAACTGTTCTAATGTAATAAACTCGTTTTTCTGATGAGCTTGGGCTATATCGCCAGGACCACAGATAATAGATGAGTACCCCTCAGCTTGGAACTGCCCGGCTTCTGTTCCGTATGATACAACGTGTTGTCCATTATCGCCCGTTAATTTACGTACCAATGCTTCCGCCGCTCCATCATCTTCAGGCCTCAAACCCGGGACATCATGAGCAGCATCTAGCTTTATGAAACTATCTGGATTAATTTTCTTCATAGCAGCTTCAACTTCCCTTACTTTAGACTCATACGCCTGTTTCCAGTCTGTTGCCCTCTCATTTGGGATCACTCTAAATCCCATCACAAAGTGACAATCTTTAGCTGTGATATTGTTTGCAGTTCCACCCTCAATTGTACCAACATGAACAGTTGTCCAAGGAGGAGTAAACATAGAAGTTGCTTCACTTCGATCAAGTAATTCATTTTGAATATTCATTTGATTGGCCCACTCTATGAGTTTTGCAGCCTCGTGAATTGCACTGACACCAATATGCTGTAATGATGAGTGCACCTCAAAACCTCTAACATGCGTTTTAATACCCAATCCACCTTTATGCCCAGAAACTGCCTTCATCATTGAGGGCTCACCAATAATAGCCGCTGAGGCTTTAGGCATTAATTTGGCCATTTCTGCAGCCATAAAAGGTGCTCCAATACACCCTACTTCCTCATCATAAGACATCGCTATTTGAATAGGTCTTTTTATACCTCGCTTTAAAGCCTTTGGGACTGCTGTTAACGCTATTGCATCAAAACCTTTCATATCACAGGTTCCACGGCCATAAAGTTTTCCATCTTTCTCTACTACTTTGAACGGGTCAGTATCCCAATCTTGGCCTACAACAGGCACAACATCTGTATGACCTGATAGAATAACGCCACCATCTACAGCAGGTCCCGCATTTGCGTAGAGATTTGCCTTATCACCAGCCGGATTATAAACTCTATGACACTCAACACCGTGAGAATTTAAATATTCTTCGATGAAATCAATTATAGGTAAATTGCTAACATTAGAAACAGAAGGAAATGATATTAACTTCTCCATCATTTCTCTCGCACTTAATTCCATTCCCATGATAAACCTCCAGTTCGTATTTAAAAATTGTTAAATCAAAGTATTTGAAAATAAATTATCTTCCCCTAATTCGAGGATCAAGAGCATCTCTAAGACCATCACCGAGATAATTTACACTTAAAACTGTCAAGGATATGGCAAAGCCAGGCCAAAAAACTCTCTCAGGATACATTGTCAAATAGTCTGTCGCATCATAGAGCAATCGTCCCCAAGTAGGAAAATCCGGCGGAAAACCTAACCCAAGAAAAGATAAAGCTGACTCAGTAATAATTGCATTTGCGATACCCAGAGTAGCTGACACCATAATTGGGGAAACTACGTTAGGTAAAATATGCCTGCTTATCAATTTACTATTTTTGGTTCCGATTGACCGTGCAGCCAAGACGAATTCTCGCTCTTTAATTGCGAGAATATCACCCCTCACAATTCTAGCAGTAGGCATCCAACTTGTTATTCCTATAGCTAAAACAATCAATATAAATATCCCCTTTTCAGGACCAAAGGCTGCATTCAATGGATCTCTAAAAAGCAACATCATTAGTAACAAAAGAGGTAAAAGAGGTAGTGCTAGAAACAAATCCGTAAGTCTCATGAGAACGTTATCAAGCTTATTAAAAAATCCAGCCATCACACCTACGAATGTTCCTAAAAACAACGATAAAGCCATTGCTGTTAGACCGACAGCAATCGACGTTTGCCCACCCTGCATCATCCGAGCAAAAGTATCCCTTCCCAGCTGATCAGTTCCAAACGGATGCCATAAACTAACTCCCTGATTTCTAGACCTAATATCAATGAAGGTAGCGTCATGCGGCCAAAACAAAGGAATAAGGTAAACTGCCATAACGATGAAAATAAAAAAAATGCCACCAACCAAAGCGCCCTTGTGCGATTTAAATTGGTCCCAAACATCAAACCACCTGCTTCTAGGTTTTTTTATCAGGTTATCACTGGGTATATTAGTCATATCGGATCCTCGGATCTAGTATGCCGTAAAGAACATCAGCAATAAGATTAAAAATTACGATCAAAATAGCGAACATGAAAGTCAATGTCTGCACAAGTGGTAAATCAGTTGCCTGAATAGCAGTTATCAATAATTGACCTATTCCATTTACTCTAAATACTTGCTCTGTGATAATTGCTCCGCCAAATACAGAAGGAACTCCAAGCGCTATTACCGTTACCACAGGGATCATTGAATTACGTAACACATGTACCATTACCACGACACTCTCCCCTAGTCCCTTCGCTCGAGCAGTTCTAACATAATCTTGATTTAGGTTGTCTAGCATTGACGCCCTCATAAAACGACTTAGCTGTGCTGTGGTTTGTAGTGCCAAAACCATTACTGGCATAATCATCTGCTTAAGCTGCAAAACAAAGTTGTCCCAACTATCAACAACTAAAGTTGTATCATATATTGAGGGAAACCAACCAAGAGTTACAGAAAAAATAACAATTACTAGTACTCCAGAGAAGAAAGGTGGTACTGAGTAACCAATCATAGAAATGAATGTCCCTGTCTGATCAAAAATTGAATATTGCTTATAGGCAGAATATATCCCAATTGGTAAAGCTATCACTACCCCTACTATGTAAGACATACCAACAACCCAGACGGTTTGAGGTAATCTCTGAACAACTAGGTCCATTACCGGACCACGAGTTTGCCAGCTTATAACTCTAAGTTTTCCTTCTGAAAAACTACTACCAAAATAATAATCAATTAGAACCTGAGGTTCTAACCAGAAAAATTGAACAATCCACTTCCAATATCTAATGTGCATGGGTTCACCAAGACCAAGGGCTAACCGCATTTGCTGTTTAACCTCCGGTGGTACCGTAAGCGGAATCTGAGCCATTGGATCCCCTGGGGCTAACTCCAACAGTAAAAAAATAACCAAGCTGATTAATAATAAGGTCGGTATCATTATTATCAGTCTGCGAATAGTAAATGATAACATGTATCGAACCTTTTTTGAAAACTCTTATTTTGTGTTATGGGCCTCAGATATTATTCTGAGGCCCAAAAACTTCTAATTATAGGTGTTTAACCTAAGATCACTGACTTTACTTAAGACGATACCAATCTGATACATTCCAAAGTTCAGAATCCCATGCGTTCATAACAACACCACCAAGTGAATTAGAGTGTGCTGCTACACCACCACGGTGAGTTAGAGGAATCATAGTATAGCTATCTTTTGTTAACATATCGTTAAGTTTTTTAGCTATCTCATAACGCTTCTCCATGTCACCAGTTCGTGTCAACTCAGCGTGAAGTGCATCATATGCTGGGTCACAGTACCGGTTGATATTCTCACCTTGCCATTGGCTCTCAGGTTTTGGTTCGTTACCACACAGGTACATAGCCAAGTATGACTGAGGATCTGTTCCATCAAAGTTATTCGTATACATTTCTACATCCGAATAGAATTTTTGGAATGTGTCAGGGCTCGCTGGATCTCCACCAAAGAATATTGACGCACTCAGGTTTCTCAACTCTGTTTCAACACCAATTTCTCCCCACCACTGTTTGACCAGCGCTTGGTAATCTTGGCGAACCGCATTTGTGGATGTTTGGTAAAGAACTGACAATCTCATGCCATCCTTAGTACGAACACCGTCAGAACCTGTTGCCCAACCTGCACTGTCAAGTAACGCATTAGCTGCAGCGATATCTTGTTTCATACAGTGAGTGTTTTGTGACGAATAAATAGCAGGGCCTGCAACTAAATCACATGTAGGCTTACCCATTTGTCCGTAACCGATCTCCGTTAGCAGAACACGATCAATCGCAAGAGATAACGCTTTCCGAACACGAATATCAGTTAGGAATGGATGAGGTGCCTTTCGTGTAGCACGTGTATCAGCATCCAACAAAGGTGAAGGATCAGTCATATTGATTTCAATACGCTCAACGCTAGGTCCAAATCCAACAATTACCTTGCCTTTTCCAGCTGATTCCATTTTTGCAATCACGTCTGGTGCCAATTGAAGGTTCCAAGCATAATCAAACTCACCAGTTTCCATTACAGAACGTCCAGCGCCTGTAGCGTCTCCACCACCCTTGAATAGTAGAGTAGCAAAAGCTGGTTTGTTAGGATCCCGGTAGTTATCATTCGCAACCATTCTGATTACATCATTTGGTTTGAAATCTACTACTTTAAATGGTCCAGTTCCGATAGGTCCAAAGTTCTCTGCTGTACAAGTTTGAGCTTTTGCACCCATACAATCTGCGAATTGTGCTGCTTGTAAAATTGGCGTTTGACCACCCACAAAAGGACCATAAGGATTTGGTGACGCTTCAGCAAAATTTATAACCACTGTTGATGCATCTGGAGTATCTATGCCTGTTACACCATTAAATTTAACAGTATTTGCGCAACCACCATTTGGATCCATACAGTAATCATATGTGAATTTAACATCCGCTGAAGTCAACGGAGTACCATCAGACCAGACAATAGCTGGGTCTAAGTTCCACGTGATCGATTTCTGATCTGCACTAACTCCACCATTTCCCAGAGTTGGTATGCTTGTCACAAGATACGGAACCATTACACCATCTTGATTGTATCGAGCTAACGGCTCAATTATTAACGATGATGATTCGATATCTTTCGTACCATTTGAAAGGTACGGATTCAAAATTGATGGTGCCTGCCAATAAATTATTTTGACTTCTCCATCTGTTCCTCGGCCAGCAAATGACGCGGGCGCGAACGCCAAAGCCACTACAGCACCGAGTAATATACTCTTTAAGTTCATTTTTATCTCCCTTTTTTATCCCGAAGCTAAATTTATAATCTACTCCAAGACCTTAAGCTAACTTTTTATAATTGTTATTTCAAGTAACTTTTTATCCTAGAATTGTGTTCGTATTTACAATAAACGTAACCAAACATAGTTTTAAAAAAATTCAAACAAAAATATCACAAAGAAAGAAAAATTAATTTGTTCTAGTATTTTAGAAGTATCATACATCATTTGTATCACTATATAAGAAATACCTTTATTTGATAAATTACTAATTTAGCGGCATAAAAAAAAATAAACAGCAATTAATTGACATGGGCTTCAGAGCAATCCACATTACGTGTTAAAATAATTTATTTAAATTTTGCTAGAATCAAGAAAGTTAGCCATGTTAGATGAACTCCAAAACCCAATTGCTTCCTATCGCAGTCTAAAAGTTGAATTTGAAACAAAAGATGGCACAGTAACTGGTGTGGAGGACGTTTCTTTTGATGTGAATGCTGGAGAGACTGTCTGCATTGTCGGAGAATCTGGATCAGGAAAATCTGTATCATCTTTATCTATGATGAGGTTGGTTGAGTTTGGTGGAGGAAGAATTGCCGATGGTGAGTTAATTTTTGATCGAAAAAACGGTGAAAAAATTGATGTTGTCAAAACTAATATGTCCCTAATGAGGACAATCCGTGGCAATGAAATAGGAATGATTTTCCAGGAGCCAATGACAGCATTAAACCCTGTGTTTACAGTTGAGCGGCAACTTACTGAAGGTCTCAGACTACATAAAAAAATGAATAAATCTCAGGCAAAAGAAAGGGCTATGGAACTTCTTAAAGAAGTTCGAATTCCAGAGCCTGAACATCGAATCAAACAATATCCACATGAGCTTTCAGGTGGGATGAGGCAACGGGTTGTAATTGCGATGGCAATGGCTTGTGAACCTCGCCTTCTTATCGCTGACGAGCCAACGACTGCTCTAGACGTCACTATTCAAGCTGAAATTCTTGCTTTAATGGACCGTTTGAAACGTGAAACAGGCACTGCAGTGATGTTCATAACACATGATATGGCCGTGGTAGCTCAAATGGCGGACAGAGTAATAGTAATGTATCAAGGAAAAAAGGTCGAAGAAGGTACAGTAGAGCAGATTTTTGAAAACCCAAAACATGACTACACTAAAGCGCTACTGGCTGCTGTACCAAAATTAGGCGAGATGCGAGGTAAAGACCTACCGGAACCAATGCGTTTAGTAGGAGTTAAAAATCAAAATTTAAACCCCATACCAGGAACTACCGAGGCTCTTCTGACAGTTAGTAACTTAACTACAAGATTTCCTGTAAAAGGAGGATTTTTCAGAAGAACAGTAGCAAATGTTCATGCGGTTGAAGATGTCTCTTTTACTATAAACAAAGGGCAGACACTATCTCTAGTGGGAGAATCAGGTTGTGGAAAATCAACTGCAGGCAGATCACTTTTAAGATTAGTTGAACCAAAATCAGGAAGTATTGACCTAGATGGACAAAATATTTTAGCTCTATCACAAAAAGAGCTAAGAGAGACCCGACGGCATATACAGATGGTTTTCCAAGATCCATTTGCCTCTTTAAATCCTCAAATGCAACTTTCAGATCAAGTGGCAGAACCCTTGCGAAACTTTGACACGCATAGAGGAAAAGATTTAGATGATCGTGTTGCAACATTATTTGACAGAGTAGAGCTCCCAAAGAGTTTTATGCGAAGATTTCCGCATGAGCTATCAGGAGGGCAAAGACAAAGAGTAGCAATTGCGAGAGCACTGGCTCTTAATCCAAAGCTCATTATCGCGGATGAAGCGGTATCTGCTCTAGATGTATCCGTTCAAGCTCAAGTGTTAAATCTGATGATGGAGCTTCAAGCTGAGTTAGGTCTTTCATTCTTATTCATTAGTCACGACATGGCTGTTGTAGAAAGGGTTAGTCACCAGGTTGGAGTGATGTACTTAGGGAGAATTGTAGAATTAGGGTCTCGCACCTCTGTCTTTGAAAACCCTCAGCACCCATATACACAGGCGTTAATCAAAGCTGTTCCAATTGCAGATCCTAGGCAAAGAAAGCAAGAAAAGGATCTTAATTTTAAGCCTATTCCTTCGCCGATACATCCGGTTGGATATGAAGCTACGGCTTCAGAATACGCTGAAATTTCTCCTGGCCATTTTGTCTTAACATCTGAGAGTGGTTATTAAAGGTTAATTTGTCTTCGTCACGCCAAACAGTAGTCTTTCTAATCAATTTTAGGTAGTAAAGCGTCGATAGAAACCTTTGCATCTCCATAAAGCATTCTAGTATTCTCTTTATAGAAAAGCGGATTCTCTATACCTGAATAACCAGTGCCTTGTCCCCTTTTTGAAACGAATACCTGTCGTGCTTTCCAACATTCAAGTACCGGCATTCCCGCTATTGGACTATTTGGGTCATCCTGCGCTGCGGGATTGACAATATCATTGGAGCCTATGACGATAACTACATCTGTATTGGAAAAGTCTTCATTTATCTCATCCATTTCTAAAACGATGTCATAAGGAACTTTTGCCTCTGCCAATAAAACGTTCATATGACCTGGCAATCTCCCTGCCACAGGGTGGATTGCAAACCTTACTGTTATATTTTTATCTCTAAGTTTACCTACCAAGGCAGAAACTGATTGTTGAGCTTGGGCTACGGCCATTCCATAGCCTGGGATTATTACAACGCTATTAGCATCATTTAAGGCAGAGGCGACACCATCGATATCAATAGAGATTTGCTCCCCATCAACCACCATTTGTGGACCAGTATTTTCACCAAACCCTCCTAAGATAACCGAAATAAAACTTCTATTCATAGCTTTGCACATTATATAGCTTAAAATTGCTCCAGAGGAGCCAACTAAAGCACCCGTAACTATTAATAAATCGTTTCCCAGAGTAAATCCAATGGCTGCTGCAGCCCAACCCGAGTAACTATTCAACATAGAAACTACTACAGGCATATCAGCACCACCAATCCCCATGATCAAATGCCAACCAATAAATCCTGATATAATCGTAACTATAATCATGGACCATATCCCTGCCCCATTCAGATACATCCAACCTAATATTAAGCAAGCAAACAAAGACATAGCATTTAAATAATGACCACCTTTAAGCTTTTTTGGTGACCCATCAAGTTTTCCTGCAAGCTTACCGAATGCGACTATTGAGCCGGTAAAGGTTACTGCACCGATGAATATTCCTAAAAATACTTCAGCTTTTAAAATACCTATTTCTATATAATCTTTTTGCCAAAGTTTTTCTCCAAACCCTGTCAGCTCAGACGAATTCATTGGCAAACCTGAATCTCTTAAAGTGATTATGCTATTCAGCATCATTTCCGCGTTTAGCCCTATAAATACTGCAGCCAGACCAACAAACGAATGTAAAGCTGCAACAAGTTGAGGCATCTCAGTCATTTGAACTTTGCCAGAAATGAAATAACCAGCATAAGAACCCGCCAAAACAGCCACTAAGATAAGAAAAATATTATAAACGCCCGGGCCGAAGATGGTAACAAAAACTGCAATAGCCATGCCCAGAATTCCGTACCAGACAGCACGCTTAGCACTCTCTTGGTTTGAAAGACCACCCAGAGAGAGAATAAAGAGGACCGCTGCTCCAATATATGCGGCTGATACTATACCACTGCTCATTTTAAGCTCTCCCTAGGATTTCTGAAACATAGCAAGCATTCGACGTGTAACCAAAAATCCACCTACTATGTTTATTGAAGCAATTAAGATAGAGATAGTACTTAATAACAAAACTAGAAAGTTACTAGATCCAACCTGTAGTAAAGCACCAAGAATAACTATACCTGAAATTGCATTAGTGACCGCCATTAAAGGTGTATGAAGTGCATGACTTACTTTCCATATAACTTGGAAACCTATAAAACATGCTAGTACAAAAACAATAAAATGTTGCATAAAGCTCTCTGGAGCAACAGAACCTACACCTAACATTAAGAGCCCTCCTACGCACAGTAAACCTATTTGCAACTTGGTTGCGGTCTTGAAGGCTTTATCACTTAGGCTTTTTTCTTCTGCTCTAGAAAGCGGTTTGGTAGATTTGTTTGTTTTAGGAGATGCTATGGCTGCTATTTTAGGAGCTGGTGGTGGATAAGTGATTTTTTTATTATAGGTTACCGTAGCTCCCCGAAGAACATCATCCTCCATATCATGAATAATAATACCATCTTTCTTTGGAGTAAGATCTGCAATCATATGTCTAATATTTGTTGAGTATAGTGTCGAAGCCTGGTTAGCCATTCGACTAGGGAAATCAGTGTAACCGACAATTATTACTCCATTTTCGGTAACAATCCGCTCATCAGGGACAGTTAACTTACAATTACCTCCTTTTTCTGCAGCTAAGTCAATTATTACAGAGCCCGGCTTCATCCTCTCTACCATCTCTTTTGTCCAAAGTTCAGGAGCTTCATGGTTTGGAATTAATGCCGTGGTTATTACTATATCAATATCAGAAGCCTGGTTAAGAAATAAACTTAATTGTTTGTCACGAAATTCTGGACTTGAGGGAGAGGCATACCCACCAGTCTCTGCGCCACCTTGATTGTCATCAAAGTCTAAAAACAAAAACTCTGCCCCAAGAGACTCAATTTGTTCTGCTACTTCGGGACGTACATCAAATGCTCTAACTATTGCTCCCAAAGAGGTGGCTGTGCCAATAGCCGCTAAACCTGCTACTCCTGCTCCCACAACTAAAACTTTTGCTGGAGGTATTTTTCCTGCGGCTGTAATTTGACCTGTAAAAAATCGACCAAAATTATTTCCAGCCTCTATTATTGCCCTGTAACCTGCAATATTCGCCATTGAGGATAGGGCGTCCATTTTTTGAGCTCTAGAAATTCTTGGAACCATTTCCATCGCTATAACATTTGTCCCCTTTTTTGCTGCCAACTTTAAAAGCTCTTCGTTATCTGCCGGGTTTAAAAATGAAATTAATGTCTGGTTGTCTCTAAAAAACTTCTGTTCTGCTTTTATTGGGTCACGAACCTTGATAACAATATCGCTGGCTTTCCATAATGCTGCAGCTGACTTTAAAACCTTCACACCAGCCTCTTTATACGCTTCATCACTAAATCCCGCAGCAAGACCTGCACCCGTTTCAATAATACACTCGTGTCCCAGTTTTTGCATCTGGACTGCTGAGCTAGGCGTAATTGCCACTCTACGTTCTCCAAGGTAGACCTCTTTAGGCGCTCCTACTTTCATATCAATTCCTTAACTTTTATTCTCAAAATTTTATGGCTCAAACCTATTACTATTAATAATAAGATTAAAGTAGCTAATTGTATAAAGGTATCCTCTATTAAAATATTCTAATATAAATTTTTTATACAAACACCTCTATAAAACACTGTCATAACTGGGTAGTTATTTGAACCTGAAACTAAGTAATAGTAAAACTAGGTACTCCATAATAGCGTTTTAAGCCTTATCCTTTATTAGTAACCCCTGCAGAACTGAAGGTCGACATACTCGAGTGACATGCGATTGCTGCTCTTATAACTCCAATTGCAACGGCGGCGCCTGATCCTTCTCCAAGACGAAGGCCTAAAGACAACAAAGGTTCCAATCCCAACTCTTCTAACATTAACTTATGTGCATTCTCAGCTGACTGATGAGCAGCGATTACATGTTTTATTGCCGTTGGTTGCGTTTTTTGTAAAACGAGTGCCGCAGCACTGCAAATAAAGCCATCTAATAAAAATGGTATTCTTTTATGACGAGCTGATGAAATAGCACCAACCATAGCAGCTATTTCTCTTCCACCCAGTCTTTGTAATATAGTTAGGGGCGATGGTTTATCTAAACAATGAATGCTAAGTCCTTTATTCACAACTTTTATTTTTTTATTTAAAACAAGATCAGTAACCCCTGTGCCTCTTCCAACCCATTTAGATCCATAGTCACCGCATAGTGCCGCCGCGATTGCAGCAGCTGAAGTTGTATTGGCTATTCCCATTTCACCAGCTAAAAATAGATCACTTTCAGGATCCACGGAATTCCATCCTATATTAATAGCCTCCATACATTCATCCTCAGTTAAGGCCTCTTGTTTGGTAAAGTCTTTCGTAGGGCTCGTTAAGGATAAAGGATAGACATCCAACTTAGCATCAAAAAGGTTGGCCAATTGATTTATCGCTGCTCCACCATGCTTGAAATTTAAAACCATTTGCTCAGTTACTTCAGAGGGAAAAGCAGAAACACCATGACTTGCCACCCCATGATTCCCAGCAAAAATTGCTATTTGAACTTTATCTAATTTGGGCTTTGAAACACCTTGCCAACCAGCAAAAAATAACGCGAGTGTCTCCAGTTTTCCCAGTGATCCTTCAGGTTTTGTGAGTTGAGAGTTATGTTTTTTTGCTAATATAAACGAGTTTTCATCACTAACTGGTTGATTTTTAAGTATTTCATTATACTCTGATAGAGTAAAAAAATTTTGTTGCATTGACTCACCTTAATTTATAATTAGTCTAACTTCCTGCTAAAGTGTATTTACTAAAATTGAAATAGTCTGAGACCTTAAAAAATGTTCATATTTGATCCAAATAGATTTAGTATTAAGAGTTTTTTTAAAGCAGTAGCTCTAATTACTAGAATCCCCGTTCCCGATAAAACATTTGAGGGAAACCAATCAAATCTGTCTATCGATTGGGCATATCCATTGATTGGCTTACTTCTAGCTCTACCAGTCTACTTTTTGGGATTATTTTTATTAAGTTTCAGTTTTGACAGCGGTTTGGTTGCGGCAGTAACAATTATACTTCTTATAATGTCTACGGGAGCAATGCATGAAGATGGGCTTGCAGATACAGTTGATGGATTCTGGGGGGGATGGAACAAAGAAAATCGTTTAGAGATTATGAAAGACAGTCATGTCGGAACATATGGGATTATTGCATTAATATTTTCTATTCTAATACGATGGTACTGTATAAAACTCTGCATAGATCAGAATCTTTTTTTCGTAGCAATAATAACAAGTTGTACCTTGTCACGAAGCTTTATGACTTTTTACATGTGGGCCACACCTTGTGCTAAAGAGATAGGACTCTCCGCTAACACTGGTCGTCCTGACGACATATCAACAGGTCTAGCACTTCTAATAGGTTTGATCACAACTATCTTGTTTTTGGGGATTAAAAGTTTAATTGTTCTAACACTGTGTTTTTTCATTTTATGGTCCGCTAAAACCATAAGTACCAAGAAAATAAATGGGCAAACTGGAGACACTATAGGCGCGGTACAACAAATATGCGAAGTGTGTATACTTTGTGTTATTTCACTTTAATAATCAAATAGCACAAAAACTAATTCATGGTTAAATTTCAAATCTGAAATTATAAAGTCTATTCTTTCATTAAAACATCATCAATTTCTTTTCGTGTATCGCTATCGTCATCACCACCACGTACAACCGCTATTTCACGAGTTAATCTCTCAAGCGCCGCCTCATACAACTGCCTTTCAGAATAACTTTGTTCCCTTTGACCGTCACTTCTATGCAGGTCTCTGACAACTTCAGCAATCGCAAGAATATCACCTGAATTTATTTTCTGTTCGTATTCTTGAGCTCTTCTGGACCACATTGCTCTTTTTACTCTTGCACGCCCTCCCAGTGTCTTGATAGCCCGTGCTACTTCCTCAGGAGAGCTAAGTGATCTCATACCAACTTCGATAGCTTTATCGACTGGAACCATAAGTGTCATTTTATCTTTTTCAAAAAACACGACAAATAGTTCAAGAATAACACCCCCAACTTCTTGAGATTCTACATTCACTACTTGTCCTACCCCATGAGCAGGGTAAACAACGTATTCGTTAGCTTTAAAATCTTTACTTCTAATATTCATTTTTACCTTCTTTTATTTAGAAATTATTTTGTGAATCTTACAAAAATCACGGAAACTAACATAATTTATATACGACTTGAAAAAATTCTTAATCCCAGCTCTGTTGTTCGTGAGTTGCTAACACAAGTCTATCAAAGTTGCAAAAGCTTGAGTAGTATTGATTTTACCCCACCTGATTTGCCCCATTCGAAACTTAAATTAATTACTAAAATAATAATAAATTGGAAAACTAGCTCTTAAACTGAAAATAAATTAATCGCCCGCTCCAGGTTTTTCTGAAAAATATTTCTCTAATTTCCCTTCCTCGGCTGCCTTTTCATCATGCCCTGGAAGCGCCTCTTTCTTAGTTATAATTACAGGCCAAAGTTCTGAATATTTTCTATTAAACTCCACCCACTTTTCGCCCTCTGGCTCAGTATCAGGTAGAATGGCATCGACAGGGCACTCAGGCTCACAGACCCCACAGTCAATGCATTCATCAGGGTGAATCACTAACATATTCTCTCCCTCATAAAAGCAATCAACAGGACAAACTTCTACGCAATCAGTGTGCTTACATCCGATACATAAATCATTAACTATATATGTCATTTTTAAGTCCAATATTATAACTTAATACGGCAATAATACCAAGGAGTGGATCATTCAAGAGATGATTTAATTTTATCCAATATGCGTCTATTCTTTTTAGTTGGCCGCGCTCCAACCCTGTCATAATTTTTATTTTCTGTTAAAAAGCTACTATATTGTAAAGAGTATAGTAACGAAGCATCAAGCGCTGAGCCCCTTCTAACACCACAACTTAAAATTTTTACAACTTTAGTTGTATTGCCTATAGTTAATGTAATTATATCTCCAGGTTTTACACTGGCTGATGGTTTTTTGGTCTTTGTTCCATTCACACGCACACTATTTTCACTAATGTATTTTGATGAAAGAGAGCGGGTCCTAAAAAAACGAGCGAACCAGAGCCACTTATCAGCTCTTACTTTGTCAATCTTAGAAATCAATTAACCCTGTTCCTTTAACCCCTTTAGAGCAACAGCAAACGGATTGTCCGGATCTATCTTTTTTTCCTCTTTTTGATAAGTTTTTTTAATTTTTTTATTCGCTAGTTTACTTTTCTTTGTATCTACATCTATTTTTTTGTATGTTTCTTGCTTCATTTTAGGATATCTTTTTTTAGTATCAGCTTTTTCATTTATCCATTTAAATGTATAAAAATCCTCTACTAAAGTACCATCATTCTCCAACTTGTCTGAAGTGTCTTGTTCATCTGGCTTTGCTGAAACAGGAATATCATCAGTATTTTGCTTATCGCTCAATTCAATAGCTAGTACTTTATCAGTTATTTTATTTCGTTCACCTTTTTCTACATTATACCCCAAACCTGCCATAAGGTTTGCAAATTGCTCAAGTGATGTTCCTGTAATTGATAACATTTCAGGCTGAGCTTCAAAGCCTCGACGACTATCCCTCTCCCTTAAAAGATCAGCTAGTCTTTCGAGCATATCAATTCTGATAGCCCGATCACCGCATAACCGGTACCCTGCATTACTATAATAGTCAGACACTGGGCCCTCGATACTTGGAATGGTAACTAAGCCCGGTGTAGGGGCCTGGGGGAATTCACTTAATCCCGAGAATAAAGAGTTTAAAGTTAACTTTAGTTGTGTAGCTGCTGGCTTTAATAGTATTGGCATGAAAATCGTAAATTGACCAAATCTCACACCATGTTTTCTTAACTTGGCTCTCTGGTCTTGATCAAGGGCCTTTACCTCACTTTGAACACTATCACGAGATATAACACCAAGGTTCTCTACTAGCCTAAAGGCAAAGCCCTTAGCTGTTCCGACAAGCTCATCATCTTTTGACATACTTATTAATTTTTCAAAGCTTGATGCTATTTTTCTATCAATAAAATGTTGTAATCTTCTCAAGATTTTATTTTTTAGGTCAACTGTTATTTCTTGATCTACAAAAGCATCAACACTCGGGTTTAAAGTCTCTGAACCTCTAACTAATTTTCCTATAACCACAGCACCCCAAGTAATTTTACCTTGATCAGTTATGTACAAATCTGAATCCGGAGCATTATATAGTTTCTCAGCTCTCAAAGTTATATGAGGCTCTAAGGCTACAACCGCTGATTGTCGCAATGCTTTGCTCTCTTCACTCGAAGAAGATTTATCTTGCTTAAACCTAAAACCATCAAGTGATCCGATAACCTCACCCTCAATAGTAACTTCTCCAAACTCACTCACTTTAGCCAATATAGTCTCCCTACCTTTTAACTTCTTTAGTAAAATACTAGTACGTCGGTCAACAAATCTTTTAGTTAATGATTCATGCAAAGCATCTGATAATTTATCTTCTACCTCTCTAGTGCGCTCTCTCCAATAGTTTTCTTCATCTACCCAACTGTTACACTCCGAAACATATGTCCAAGTACGTATAAAGGCTAGACGCCTTGATAAGGCATCTATGTCACCATCAGTACGATCAATCCGAGATATCTGTTTATGAAGCCAATTAGAAGGTATTAGTCCTCCCTCACGCCTGAATTCAAATATCTGTTGCAACAAGTTAATATGTTCTTCTATCGTAATGTCTCTAAAATCTGGCAGTCTACAAATTTCCCACAAAAGTTTAACATCAGGAACACTCTTAAGTTGTTGTTCAATTGTGGAGACCTCGTTTAAGAGCTTTAGAGAAGTTAGGTCAATTGTTTGCCGTGTACGCGATAACCACTGATTATTCGTTTGGAGTTCTAAGGATTCGACAAGGTCTTGAATCGAGTTAAACTCAAGTTTATTATTTCTCCATTGCAGTTTTTTTATGGAGGGAAAACGAGATTCTTGGATCGCCTCAATTACGTGATCCTCTAATGTATCAGAATCTCCCGTCGTACCAAATGTTCCTGAATTCATATATCGTCCAGCTCTACCAGCAATTTGAGCTAACTCGTTTGGTGCCAAGCGCCTAACTCTTCGACCATCAAATTTTGTCAAACCAGAAAAAGCAATATGGGACACATCTAGGTTTAATCCCATTCCTATTGCATCTGTGGCTACAAGAAACCCAACATCACCATTTTGATACATTTCAACTTGAGAGTTTCGTGTCCGCGGACTTAAGGCTCCCAAGACAACTGCACATCCACCTTTATAACTCCTAATAAGTTCTGCTATCGAATAAACTTTCTCCGCAGAAAAACCAATAACCGCAGATCGAGGTCGAAGTCGGTTAAGTTTCTTAGACCCAGCATGTGTCAAAGTCGAAAAGCGCTCTCGTTTTATAAATTGTGCCTCAGGTACTATTGATTTAATAATGCTTTGCATTGTATCTGAACCCATAAATAGCGTCTCGAAAATTCCCCTAGAGTGCAAAAGCCTTTCTGTAAAAATGTAACCTCGTTCTGCATCAGTACAAAGTTGAATTTCATCAACTGCCACAAACTCAACTTCTAACTGTGTTGGCATAGACTCAGCTGTGCAGACCCAATATTTTGGGTTTAACGGGATAATTCTCTCTTCACCTGTAACTAACGCAACGACTTCTTTTCCACGTAAATGAGTTATTTTATCATAAACTTCTCTTGCTAGAAGTCGTAAAGGAAGACCTATTATACCACTTTTGTATGATAGCATTCTATCAATCGCATAGAAAGTTTTACCTGTGTTCGTAGGTCCAAGAACTGCTATGACAGATGGAGTTTTTTTCATATCAGGTTATCTATCCAAATTTTACTTTAGTACAATAAATTATATAGCTTTATTTTGTTATCAGTAGCTAAAATTAGAGAAATAAATACGATAGATGGCTTATAAAAGCTTTTTTTATTAAATTACTACAATACTTATCTAATTTTCTGCCAAACGTTAATTCCTATTTGATTATTACCTGTAAATAGTAGAGACAAAACCATCGTATAATTATTATGGTATCAAAATATGGAATCCACTATTGATCGCGCCATACAGAAATTAAATAAAAAGCTCAAAAATGGCTTTAAAGAGACTGTCAAAATACATATTTTGGGAGAAGGATCAATAATAATTGATCATTTAGGAGTTCGCAGGTCTGATGAAACAGCAGAATGCACCGTGACAGCCACCGAAAAAACATTTAAGTCAATATTAGACGGAAAAACAAAAGTACAAGTAGCAATCCTTTCAAAAAAATTAACTATAAACGGTAATATTGCACCAATTATGAAACTAGGGTCCTTTCTCTCTTGATATTGTCAGATGCGCCATTTTTTTCAAAAGTATCTATGGGCCCCTCGGGGGGAACGGCTAAATGGCTTGTAACCGAAGACAATATAAAAATTCGCTTAGGTATCTGGAAATCAGGAACTAAAGGAACTGTTATAATTTTTCCAGGAAGAGGTGAGTTTATTGAAAAATACGGTGTCGCTGCAGAATTATTAGAAAAAAGGGGTTACTCAGTACTTGCAATAGATTGGAGAGGACAAGGACTTTCTGATAGATTACTGAAAAATAGATCAATTGGTCATATAAAAAAATATTCTGATTATCAAAAAGATGTAATGGCTACAATTAAAGCATTCCATTCTTTAAAACTACCCGAACCTCTTTATCTTCTTTCTCACTCAATGGGGGGATGCATTGCTATGCGAAGTTTAGTAAATGAGTTACCTTTTAAAGCAGCTGTTTTCACAAGCCCTATGTGGGGCCTATCGATTTCACCATTAGCAAAGTTGCTGTCAAAAATTGTAGCACCCCTAGCAAAGATGGGGCCGTTATCAACAAAAGTGGTCCCAGGTGGTCGAACAGAAAACTATGTTTTATATACTCCATTTGAAAAGAATGTCCTAACAAACTCAAAAAACATGTATGGCAGGATTAAAAATCAACTTAATAGTTACCCGGAACTTATGCTTGGTAGTCCTACTCTTGGATGGATGTATGAGACCTTGAAAGAATGTGAGCGGTTAGCCAAAATAATAGCACCCCCAGTACCTAGCTTAGTCCTAGTAGGGTCAAATGAAACTATAATAGATACGTTAGCAATTAGAAAAAGGATATCTGAGTGGGATATAGGAAAATTAGTAACTGTTCAGAATGCAAAACACGAATTAATAATGGAAGTTAAGAAGGTACGTGATCAAACCGTAAACCTAATTGGGGACTTTTTCGAACAACAAATTACATAAAACTCTAACTTATGATTAGCCCTCGCTCTAGATGAACAACCCGATCCATGCGGTGGGCTAGATCTAAGTTGTGCGTTGCAACAAGAGCTGCCAAACCAGTTTCGCGAGTTAACTCTATTAAAGTATTAAAAACATTTTCAGCAGTTTCAGGGTCTAGGTTTCCAGTTGGTTCATCAGCCAGTAACAAGTCAGGTTGGTTAGCTATCGCTCTACAAAATGCAACCCGCTGTTGTTCTCCTCCAGAAAGCGTGCCAGGTCTATGATCTCTACGGGAAAGAATTCCTACTTTCTCAAGTAACTTATTTGCTCTTGAAATAGCTTCATCCTTGGGCACACCGGAAACTAACTGCGGAAGTACAATATTTTCGAGGGCACTAAACTCAGGCAGGAGGTGATGTGATTGGTAAATAAACCCAACTTGGTTTCTTCGCATACTGGTACGAAAGCTATCAGATTGTCCAGTTACATTCTCTCCAGCCAAAAATACATTTCCTGAATCAGCTTCATCTAGCAAACCAGCAATATGTAAAAGTGTTGACTTTCCTGCTCCTGATGGTGCTACCAAAGCAACAATTTCTCCCGAGCTTACAGAAAAGTTGGTTCCATTTAAAACGCTTACTTCTCTTGATGTCCCCTTATGATAACTTTTGCATATGTCTGATAGGGTTAATACCTCACTACTCATATCTCAAAGCCTCAACTGGATTCATTTTTGATGCACGACGAGCTGGGAAAATTGTTACTGTAAAACTCAGAAACAGTGACAAACAAACAGCTGAAATTACATCTGTAAATTCTAATCGAGCAGGTAACCTGGATAAGTATCTAACGGACGGGTCCCAAACTCCACCACCAAGAAGGTAATCTAATAAATCAAAAATTGGTTCAATATAAAAAGTAATTAGACATCCAAATACTAATCCGAACAACGTGCCAATTAGCCCAACAGAAGCACCACAAAGGAAAAAAATCTTTAATATTGAATTTTGGCTGACTCCCAAAGTGCGTAAAACACCTATATCTCTACCTTTATTTTTAACCAACATAATTAAACCTGATACAATATTCATAGATGCAATTAAAACTAAAATTGATAAAATCAAAAACATGACATTATCTTCCATCTCAAGAGCTTGCAGAAATGCACCAGAACTGTCTCTCCAAGTCCAATACGACAGCTGTGGGAACGTACCATTTATTTTTTCTAATAACTCATCTTTAATCGTTTCAGGTTTAAATAAAGTTATCTCCACCTCGTCAGCAAAATTTTCTCGATTTAAAAAAGCCTGTGCCTCTTTGAAAGGCATATAAACACGGGTTCGATCAATATCGTATCTTCCGACCTGGAAGATATAAACCACCTCAAAACGGGAAATTCTTGGACTCGTCCCAAAAGCAGTCTTTAACCCGTCTGGAGAGGTTAGTTGGACTTTATCTCCAACAAATACTCCTAGTTCTCTAGCCACACCCAACCCAAGCGCCAATCCATCAGAAAAATTTTCTAAATCACCATAAGATTTCTCAGGTTCAATAACTTTCTTGGCATACATAAGGTCTTTCTTCTGAATTCCAAAAACCTCTACACCTACATTCCTACCGTTTCTTGATGCCATCAGCTGACTTTTTACCAGGGGCGCTGCATTCAAAACACTATCAAAGCCATTAAGCTTTTCTGAAATTAATTCATAGTTTTCTATTCCCCTTGAGTAAGTCCCAGAAGAACCCATTTCACCAGAAGCGTATAAGGTAATGTGAGCATTCGCTCCCAAGATACTTTCGACAAACTCATGCCTAAAACCTGATCTAACCGCTAATGTTACGATTAGAGCCATCACAGCAAGAGTAATACCAATTAAACTAATCCAGGTCATCGCACTTATACCACCATCCGAGCGCTTTGCTCGAAGGTAACGCCATGCAATTAGAAATTCAAAATTTGAAAAAAACATTCATTTCGCCTATCTTCAAATTGACAAAAAATTACCTGAAAATTTTAAAAAGTAATTAAATAGAAGTTATTGAGTCCTTAGATTATCATACTAACCCATAAATTACAGCTAACCTTTTTGAAACTTGGTCTATTGACACCTCTTCACTTGCTCCAGCACGCCTACTGACCAGCTCGACAACATTATTTTTTAATCCTCGCGGTCCTACTGTTATTCTCCAAGGTAACCCTAAAAGATCCATTGTAGCAAATTTTCCACCAGCTCGCTCCGCTCGGTCATCATATAATACATCTAACCCAACAAGTTTTAAACTTTTATAAATTTTTTCACACGCTAAATCTGTTTCATCATCCCCTTGCCTGAGATTTATTAATCCGCAATGGAATGGAGTCACACCTTCAGGCCAAATTATACCCTTTTCATCATGATTAGCTTCGATTATCGCACCAACTAAACGAGATACTCCAATACCGTGACTTCCCATGTGAACCGATACATTCTCTCCTTTATCATTCTGAACTTTAGCATTCATTGAATCCGAGTATTTTGTTCCAAAATAGAAAATTTGTCCAACTTCTATTGCCCTAGATACTTTCCTGTGTTCTTCTGAAACCAAGTTAAACAAAGTTTCATCATGGGTTTCTTTGGTCCTTGCGTATGGCTTAGTCCAATTTTCAACTAAGCCTGCACACTCATTTCTTTGCTCATAGTTAACCTCTTTATTACCAAATTCTAAATCTAGAATTCGATCATCATAAAAAACTTCACTTTCCCCAGTTTCTGCTAAAACTAAGAATTCGTGAGTATCATCTCCCCCAATAGGACCACTATCTGCTCTCATTGGAATTGCCTTTAATCCCATTCTCTCAAACGACCTTAAATAGCTTATCATATGTCGATCATATGAGTGCATTGCTCCTTCATAGTCGAGGTCAAAATTATAACCATCTTTCATATAAAATTCCCGACCTCGCATGACACCAAATCGAGGTCGAATTTCATCTCTAAACTTCCATTGAATATGATAAAGTGTTAATGGTAAATCTTTGTAGCTGGTAACGTGTGACCTGAATATGTCAGTAATTAACTCTTCATTAGTCGGCCCATACAACATATCTCGACCATGTCGATCAGTTACTCTAAGCATCTCTTCACCGTAGTCTTCGTACCTTCCACTTTCTTTCCATAAATCAGCTGCCTGTAGTGTTGGCATTAACATTGGAATATGGCCAGCCATAACTTGTTCTTCATGAACAATTTTTTCAATTTTTTGAAGTACTTTAAACCCTAATGGAAGCCAGGAATATATACCAGCACTAGATTGCTTGATCATCCCCGCTCTAAGCATATAACGATGACTCACGATTTGAGCTTCTGACGGAGTTTCTTTTAATACCGGTATAAAATATTTGGTTAAGCGCATACTAACAACTCGCAGTTTAATTACTATCAATGGCTTAAGCTAAACCTAGCCTATTGCCAAGATCACTAAATTAATTATTGATCCTTTTGTTTAAATTACCTCAGCCACAGCTCCCAAGGCCTTAGCAAGTGACGAAAACCTTTTATCAACAATCTCACCATATAATGGCTTACTTTTCATTTTCAGGGTTAATTTAACTAGGTTTTGCTTTGGATCCCACGCAAGCTTAGCTGGAATATGCTCACCCAACCTAGAAAACGTTGCACCAAAACGCATGGCTTTCCCCAATATTTCAGCCTCTCTTAACTCGTTAGCACTTAGAAGGCTTAATACTTTTTGGTAAGTTGTATACTTTCGACTATCCTTATAACGATAGAGCAAAGAGACCCCCAAAAAAATACGCTCCATATGAGTCAAACCGCCCAGATTTGCTCTCGTAGCATTGTCAAAACACACTTCTGCTCTATAATCTGGATGCGCTCTCCAGTTCACATCATGAAGTAAACACGCAGATTTTATTAACCTTATACGCTCATTAGATACGTCTTTAAAAATTGGTTTAATAAATCTATACAATTCGGATCCAAACCCAGGAAACCTGGCATTTTGTTCTTCATCCAAGCGGCAGGCTTCTAGCAAAGGATCAAGTCGTTTAAGTTTATATGGCATCTGCTCATACAAAAGCCCCTCTCTAATACCATAACTAGAAAGAAAGATGGATCGGGGTTTTAATTCTCTTGTAAGAGACCTTAAAATACGGGCTGCTATTGGAACCAACCTAAGTCTAGATTTTGAGAGGCCAGACACCGTTCCTAGTTTTTTAATATCTTTAGATAAGATCCATTTAACCGTTTCGGACACTGATTCTTGCGTCATCCGATACTCGTGCAAAACCTTTAAAGGATATCGACGTCTTTCCATATCAAGACGAGCAATTGCTCTCCATGAACCTCCAACTAAAAAAAGGTCTTTTCCAGAGAACTTTGAATAATTTCCAATAAAATTTACCTCCTGATTAATTTTTTTCTTAAGCGCTTTTTTATCTAACATTAGTGATACCAGATTTAATGGGCCCAACGGGACTGACACACATTTACCAACCACACCATTTCCTATTTCTGCTACTTCCAACGATGAACCTCCAATATCACACATTACTCCATCAGCCTCAGGCCAACCTAAAAATACCCCTTGGGCGGACAAATTTGCTTCTTCTATTCCAGATAATACCTTAACGGTTAAACCTGTGCTTAAGAAAACATCCTCGCAAAATTTTTGACCATCTGTCGCTTGTCTAACTGCCGCAGTAGCTACACATGTTATAGGACTTATTTTCATACTTTTTATCAGTGACGCAAAACGTGAAAGTGCTCTAAATGCCCGTTCTTTTGCTTTTAAGTTTAATAAACCACCTTTTTCTAACCCTTCACCTAACCCACAAAAGATATTTTCATTGAAAAAATAAGCTGGACTTCGTGCAGCCCCATCAAAGACGACCATACGCACGGAGTTAGATCCAATATCAATTACACCAACTCTTGTTAAGGACTCCTGCCTAATACTGGAAAACATATCGCTGTTAGTTGAAGTACTATTTAGTTCTAATTTTTTTAACGATATCTTACCAACCAAAAGCAGGACCTCCACAATATCTCATTCTTATTGCTAGCATTAATGAAACCTCTACTAATTAATGTTAACAAGCTTTGGGACATCTCCAGCTCCCGCCGATCCACGACCTGACAGAGATGGGTTTTCCATAAAAAATTTGTGACAATCAAAAGGCATAACACCATCTGAATTAACGTTCCTTATGTAATCACCTTCACCAGAGAGAACCCAACTTTGTGAAGTATCTGCTAAGTTGGCAGCCATTATTTGACTAACAACCTGCGCTTTAACTGTTGGGTTTTTGATTTCTACCAGCGTCTCGACTCTCCAATCCAAATTGCGACCCATCCAATCTGCTGAAGAGATAAATACCTTTGCTTTTTGAGAAGGTAATAAGTTTCCATTTCCAAAGCAAACTATCCGAGAATGTTCTAAGAATCGACCGACAATAGATTTAACCCTAATGTTTTCGCTTAAGCCTTTTATTCCTGGCCTGACACCACATATACCTCGAATTATTAAACTTATTTTTACACCATGCTTGGATGCCCTATATAAGGAATCAATAATTTCAGGATCAATTATGGAGTTCATTTTTGCCCATATCTGACCAGGTTTTCCTGCTTCAGAATTTACAATCTCTTGATTAATCATATAAAGAAGTTTTGCCTTCAAATTTACAGGCGAAATACTAAGATTCTCAAGATGCTCAGGAGTAGCGTATCCTCCAATATAATTAAAAACCTTTGTGGCATCTTTCCCTAAAGATGAGTCACATGTAAAAAAGCTTAAATCTGTATAAAATTTAGCAGTTATCGGATGATAGTTTCCTGTACCAAAATGTGTGTAAGTGACAAGTTTTTCACTCTCCCTCCTTACTACTGTACTGATTTTTGCGTGCGTTTTATACTTAGTAAAACCGTATATCACATGAGCGCCCGCATTTTCCAACTTTCGCGCTTGTCTAATATTTGCCTCTTCGTCAAACCTAGCTTTTAATTCAACCAGTGCTGTCACAGATTTCCCATTTTCGGCAGCAAGACATAAAGCATCTACTATTGGACTTTCATTGGAAGTTCTATAGAGCGTCTGCTTGATCGCAACCACATTTGGATCAGCTGCCGCTTGTTTTAAAAGATTAATAACAGTTTCAAAAGTTTCATAAGGGTGGTGCAAAAGCATGTCTTTTTGCTTTATTGATTTGAATATATCACCATCATGATCCAAAACTCGTTCCGGAATACGTGGCGTAAAAGGTGCCCATAACAAATCTTTACGAGGTATATTAGCTAATTCTTTCAAATCAGATAAACCAATCATACCGTCAACTTCGATAACTTCATACTGATTCACATCTAGGGAGCTCATTATCAGAGAGCGCAACTCAACCGGTGCATTTTTAGAAACTTTCAGACGAACCACTTCTCCAGTCCTTCGTCTCTTTAAAGCAACTTCAAATCCCCTAACTAAATCATCAGCTTCTTCTTCAACTTCAATGTCACTATCTCTAAGAACACTGAACGTGCAATACCCATTTAATTTAAAACCTGGGAAAAGATTTTTTATATTCATCAGCAGTAAATTATCTAATAGTAGATATCTATGATCTTTGAGGTCAGAGGGTAACTTTATAAACCTGTTTATTTGAGATGGCACCGGCAAAAGTGCTCGTAAAATACTACCATCTTTCTCTTTTTCTAACTCCAAAGCCAAAGCTAACCCTGAATTAGGTATAAAGGGAAATGGGTGTGCCGGATCAATTGCTAGCGGTGACAAAACAGAAAAAACATTAGAAAAAAAATAAGTTTTTAAAAAACCTAAATCATGCTCCGTTAATTTTTCATTTGTTAAAACTGCTATATTCTCATTTTCTATTGCTCTCATAAGCAAACGATTCACATCACTTTGATAAGAGATTAACTTACGACACTTTTTATCTATTAACCGCAGTTGGTCTAAAGATTTTTTTCCATCCTCAGATTGTCGTTGGCTACCTGACTTCAATAGCTGTCGCCAACCAGCAACTCTTACACTATAAAACTCATCTAAGTTTGTGCCAGAAATAGATAAAAACCTTATTCTTTCCAAGAGAGGTATTTTAATGTTATTAGCTTCTTCCAAAACCCTATAATTAAAGTCCAACCAACTTAATTCTCTATTAAAAAACCTTTCTGGACTGGATAAATCTAACTTATTCACAACAACTGGAACAGTGAAGTTAGTTGAAAGAAAATCCGAATTAGCTTTCATTTTATTATTCTTATCTAAATTTATTCCATCAATCATGCTATATAATTCCTCAAAACAGAGCTACTTTCACCCACGAGCCTCTAATATATCCCTCACTAATCTTTTTCCAATAACTCGACTCTCTGCCATTGCCTTTGAATCCACTTCCTCAACAAATAGCTTAGCCGCTGTATAGCTTCTCTCTACTCGAGGTAATACGTAAGCCAATAATTTATCAGAAAAATGAATTTGTCTATCAGCAAACATTTTAATCAAAATAGCTCTAAGCAAATCATCATCAACAGGGTATAGTCTTGCAATTGCCGAAGCTTCCACTCTACTCTGCAAGTCTTTAAGCAAAAAGTTCAATCTACCAGGTAATATTTGAGATGTCATTAAAAGGCTATGGCCTTCAGAATATAGCAGATTATGTAAATGGAAAAGTACTACTTCAACAGGCTGGTTTCTCTGAACTTCGTTTATATCTTCGACTAAAACTGGTGTCTTAGAGAGTTCATTAATTTGTTCATCCATCAAAGTTTTTGCATTAATAATGGTGGCGCCAACTTGGGAAGCCCAAAGATGACCAAGATGAGTCTTCCCTGAACCTTCAGAGCCGACTAAAATTAATTTCCTTGAGGGCCAATTAATCCAGTCTTCTATCAAGGATACGGCACTTTGGTTTGCCTGAGACACAAAATAATTATCTTGATCAAGAATTTCTTTTTTTGGAAGAGAAAATGATAATTGATTGCTCATCTAATCAGTCTGATCTAGCTCATTATAAAAATCTGTCTTTTTATAGCTAACAATTAGAAGACGTAGTAAAACACCAATTATTGCAGCTATTGGAACACCAACAATTAATCCTGTAAAACCAAACAAGAAAGAAAAAATTGATAAAGACAGTAAAAGTGAAACCGGATGCAGCCCAATATTTTTTCCTATTAGTATCGGTGAAAGAATATTACCTTCAACAACCTGTCCAATCAAAAATACAAAACCGACAGCCCCTATCCAAATTGGGTTATCCCAAAATTGAACCATCGCAAGAACTATAGCAATTCCTCCTCCAAAGACAAACCCAACATATGGAATAAGTGAAAATATACCAGCAAAAATTCCTACTAAAAGAGCAAATTTAATCCCTAAGAACATTAACGCTACAGCATAGTAAATGCTAAGGATTAAACAAATAAATAACTGCCCTCGCACAAAACTTGCTAACGTCTTATCAATTTCCAAAGCAATTATTTTTATATCAGAGTTATATTTTTTTGGCACTAATCCATTTAACTTTTCAATTAAAATAGTCCAATCTAATAGTAGGTAGAACGTTACTACAGGAACAATAAGGAAAAATGTAAAGATATTTACCAACCCAACTGTTGAAGTAACTAGAGCCTGAGCTAGATAGACTCCCTTGGATTCTATCATTTCACTAAAGCCATTCAAAGATTCACTCAAAATTGGCGTTTTGTCCTGCAAACTTGGAAAATTATTAAAAAAGTACTCCTGAAAGGCGAAGATATATGATGGGGTGCTCTTAAACAGTTCTAATAGTTGTTGAAAAATGATTGGAAAAATAAACAACACTGCACAAACCAAAGTACTCAAGAATAATAGACAAATCAAAATAACAGAAAACAGCCGTTTTACCCCTAACTTTTCTAAACGTTTTATTAACGGGTCTAAAAGGTAAGCTATCACGCCTCCTACTATAAACGGTGTTAAAGCGTGCAAAAAGTACCATAGAAAAATAAACAATCCCAAAAGTATTATCAACGCGTATTTAAATTTATTATGAGAAAGTAATCCCATTAAATATCCTTAAAAGTATTTTTATTTTTGACTTTTATTGGTTTGAATTAAATTTAACACTGCTTGGGCGGCATCTGGAATATTTGTACCTGGCCCGAAAATTGCCTTAACTCCTTTTCTATAAAGGAAGTCATGATCTTTTTGAGGAATAACGCCTCCACAAATTACAATTATTTCAGATGCATCATTTTCATGAAGAGCCTCTATTAACTTAGGAGCAAGTGTCTTGTGACCTGCTGCCTGAGAGCTAATTCCAATAATATGAACATCATTATCTATAGCATCTTGAGCCGCTTCTGCTGGCGTTTGAAATAGAGGACCGACATCAACATCAAAACCAATATCTGCAAATGCCGTAGCAATAACTTTAGCTCCTCTATCATGTCCGTCTTGCCCCATTTTTACAACTAAAATTCTTGGTCGCCTACCTTCAACTTCTACAAAGCTTTCAATAGATTTTTGTATGTTTAAAAAATTTTCATCAGTGGCATATGCAGCTCCATATACTCCAGATAACATTCGATTTTCAGCCTTATGTCGTCCAAAAGGAACTTCCATAGCCATACTGATTTCTCCCACGGTGGCTCTCACTCTGGCTGCTTTAATCGCAAAATCAAGTAAATTTCCGTTTCCTGACGAAGCCGCTTCCTCAAGATCATTTAAAGCCGCTTCGCATTTCTTTGGATCTCTCGATTTCTTAACTTTTTTGAGCCTTCTTATCTGTGAATCTCGCACAGCAATATTATCTACATCAAGTATATCTACGATAGTCTCCTGATCTGGTTTAAACTTATTTACCCCAACAATAATTTCCTCGCCGCGATCAACTGCTGCCTGCCTTTTGGCCGCAGCCTCTTCAATTTTCAACTTTGGCATTCCTGAGGCTACTGCCTTCGTCATACCCCCTAATTCATCAATCTCCAAAATTAATTTCCATGCTTCTTCTGCCAGGTCTGATGTCAATTTTTCAATATAATAAGAGCCAGCGAGTGGATCTATAACAGTCGTAACTTTAGTTTCATTTTGAAGAATTAATTGGGTATTCCTTGCAACACGGCTTGAAAAACTCGTTGGTAACGCCATTGCCTCATCAAAACTATTAGTGTGGAGAGATTGAGTTCCTCCTAAAACTGCACTCATAGCTTCATAGGAAGTTCTAACAATGTTATTGTACGGGTCTTGTGCCTGCAGCGACACACCAGAGGTTTGACAGTGTGTTCTAAGCATTAATGACTTTTCATTCTTTGGGTTAAATTCTTTCATAATCCTATGCCATAAAAGCCTTGCTGCTCTAAGCTTCGCGATTTCCATAAAAAAATTCATACCAATTGCAAAGAAAAAAGATAACCGACCCGCAAACGAGTCAACATCCATACCCCTTTTAATGGCAGCAGTTACGTACTCCTTTCCGTCTGCCAAAGTGAAAGCGAGTTCTTGGACTAGATTTGCTCCAGCTTCTTGCATGTGGTACCCTGAAATAGAAATTGAGTTAAACTTAGGCATTTGCTTTGAAGTATACTCAATTATGTCCGCCACAATTCTCATTGATGGTTCAGGAGGGTAAATATAGGTATTTCTTACCATAAACTCTTTTAATATATCATTTTGAATTGTTCCAGATAGGTCAGATTTACTTACACCTTGTTCTTCTCCAGCAACTATAAAAGACGCTAATACTGGAATAACAGCCCCATTCATAGTCATGGAGACACTAACTTTATCCAGAGGGATATTTTTAAATAATATTTTCATGTCTTCTACACTATCAATGGCGACACCAGCTTTACCCACATCCCCCTCGACACGTTCATGATCACTATCATACCCTCGATGAGTCGCTAAATCAAAAGCAACGGAAACACCTTGCTGCCCTGCCTTAAGCGCTTTTTTATAAAACTCGTTTGATTCCTCAGCAGTAGAAAATCCAGCATATTGCCTGATGGTCCAGGGTCGACCCACATACATTGTTGTTCTTGTTCCACGAACGAATGGTTCTTCACCCGGAACTGATCCTAGATGAGGAAGGTCATCCGAATCTTCTTTAGTATAGAGTGGAAAAATTGGAATACCTTCAGGGCTAACCCACGTTAAGTCTTCAACATTGCTTTTAGAAGATTCAGCCTTTAAATTTAGTTCCCATTTTTTCTTTTCTGACATCATATTTTTAGTCCTTAAAGGTTATCAAAAAGATTTTACACTACTCTTTAAGTTTTGTCCTCGTTATTAGGTACTTATATTTAATAAAAAACTTCTGTAGACAGAAACCCTAGGAGATTCCATGAAATACCTTTTATTAGTTTCTATATTATTATTCAACTTTGGCCAAGCCACCGCTGAGGATTCAAACGATTTATTAATTATAGATTTAAACTCCTCAAATGGCTCTTCTATTGGTTTAAATAATTTTTTATGGCAGAAGAGAGTTATTATTGTATTCGCTGATAATCCAGAAGATCCAAACTTTGTTGGTCAAATAAAACTATTACGTACTAGGCCCACTCAACTGGTAGAAAGAGATGTAATCGTCTTCACCGATACAAACCCTATTCCAGCTAACTTGACTAGATCAAAGCTTCGACCAAAAGGCTTCTCTTTTATACTAATAGCCAAAGATGGAAAAATTTCTCTACGTAAGTCCAGCCCCTGGAGTATCCGTGAGATTTCTAGGAGTATTGATAAAATGCCTCTTAGAAAACAGGAAATGAAATTACTTTATAAAAACTGATTAAAGAACCATCAAATTTTTACTATTATTCAAACTCCATAATCAACTGATCTACTGAAATACTTTGGTTAACTCGGGCTAATATGGTCTTAACCACCCCTTTTTTCTCGGCTTTTAGCATATTTTCCATCTTCATCGCCTCGACAGTACATAAAGTTTGGCCTTGCTCAAACTCGTCACCCTCAGAAACATCAATTGATGTAACTAAACCTGGCATTGGGCATAGTAAGCTTTTTGATGTATCCGCCTCTTTTTTTTCTAACATCAATAAAGACATCTGCACTTGTTTAGATGTCTTTACTTGTACCTTTAAGTCTGCCCCTCTAAATCTAACTCGGTATCCGTCAATTATATTATTTACCTTTAAAGAATATTGTTCTCCGTTAATTATAAACTTCACCAGAACGTCTCCCGGTGACCATTTAAAATTTACTTTTTGTGTTTCTAAGTCAGTATAATGAACCAACACTTCATTTTCACTCTTAACAACTTTTACTTGGCTTTGGACACCTTGAACAGACACATGCCAATCTTCTCCAACAACCTCTACTCTGTCATTAACTCTACCAGAAATATTAGATTTTCTAATCTCCTTAAAAATATGTATTGAAGCTATTGCGGAAGATAATGACCGAAGGTCTTTTTTTTCCAACTCCACTCCAACAAAACCTTCTTGGTACTCTTCCTCAATAAAAGCAGTAGTAATATCACCGCTAAAAAACCTAGGGTGGCCCATAACCGCTGAAAGAAAGGGCAAGTTATGACCAACTCCCTCGATCTCAAAATTATCTAAAGAATCTTGCATAAGTTTTATAGCTTCGGGCCTACTTTTCGCCCACGTACAAAGCTTGGCAATCATTGGGTCATAAAAAATTGAAATTTCACCGCCTTCTGTTACCCCGGTATCATTTCTCACAACAAGTTCAGGAAGTGTTAATTCATTTGGAGGTCGGTAACGGGTGAGACGTCCTATTGATGGTAAAAAATTTCTATAAGGATCTTCTGCATATAATCTGCTTTCAATAGCCCAACCACTCAACCTTATATCATCTTGTGTGAATGAAATCTGCTTTCCTTGAGCTATTTTAATCATTTCTTCTACAAGGTCTATTCCAGTAATAAGTTCAGTAACGGGGTGCTCCACCTGTAACCTGGTATTCATTTCTAAAAAATAAAAGTTCTTATCTTTATCAACTATAAACTCAACTGTTCCAGCACTTGTGTAACTCACAGCTTTAGCTAGCTTACAAGCTTGCTCTCCCATTTTTGTTCGAGTTTTTTTGTCTATAAAAGTAGATGGAGCCTCCTCTATTACTTTTTGATTTCGCCTTTGGATGGAGCATTCTCTCTCACCTAAGTGTACAAGATTATTATGTGAATCACCCAAAATTTGGATCTCTATATGCCGCGGCTCTACGATATATTTTTCAATAAAGAGGCGATCATCTCCAAAGGAATTTGCAGCTTCATTTTTTGAAGCATAAAAACCTTCTTTCACCTCATTATCATTCCAGGCAACTCTCATGCCTTTCCCACCACCACCGGCGCTCGCTTTTATCATAACCGGATATCCAATTTCCATAGATATTTCTACGGCCTTCTCAACCGTTTTTATTAAACCCATATGACCAGGGACTATACTTACACCAGCTTTTTTTGCTAATTCTTTAGAAGTAATTTTATCACCCATGGATTTAATAGCTTCTACAGGGGGACCTATGAATATTATTCCCACTTTCTCTAAGGCAATAGGGAATTTTGGATTTTCTGATAAGAAGCCATATCCAGGGTGAATAGCCTCAGCACCAGTTTCTTGTGCAGCCCAAATAATTTTTTCTATAGAAAGATAGGACTCGCTAACTAAAGCTGGACCAATATTTATTGCTTCATCCGCCATCTCAACATGTAATGAATTTAAATCAGCGTCTGAATAAACTGCAACAGTCTTTATACCTAGTTTCTTTGCTGTTTTAATTATTCTACAAGCTATCTCACCTCTATTAGCAATTAATATTTTTTTGAACATTTTAATAACCTTAATATTCTATTGGCTTACCTTATCGAAAGGTTGTGTATCTTTAATCATTTTCCTTAAGAAGGTCTGGAAAGGAATGTTCTGCTACAACCTTACTTACTTTTAAAAGTGCAGAATAACTCTCCGGATCAAAAGGATCGGTTGCAGCAACTATCTCTCTTTCAAACAACCATGAGAGCCTACCCGCATCTAAATTGCCTCTTTCAAAAGTTGACTCACCAAAATATTGCCAAATAGCATCAAGGAACCCGGCGTCCGCTTTTTTATCAGCAGGTTTCCTATCAAGGTAACGCTCTCGTCGTAAAATTTTACTCGCACCCAACTTATTTTCACGACGCACCGTGAACTGAAAATCTGTGCCAACGAGTCTGGATGGAAACCCCTTATGTTTTATCAATGCCTTACTCCGGGGTAAAAAAGACAGGGGAGTTGTGAAGAATGGACTTCAAAACCCATTCTTCAATAAGATTAGTACTTACTAAGTACTGGCTCTGATTTAACATCTTCAACTGCCTGAGTTGTAGAACACGCCCCAAGAAAGGCTACAAATCCTAATGCCAATACTATTTTTATGCTTCTAGACATTTTAGTCTCCTATATAACTGCTCAAAGTTCAAAGCTGAATATTTATCAACTTATTCTTTTAATACTTTGTTGATAATCAAATTGCAATATAAGAACATACTACATTCTTAAATACTAATTTTATACTAAAAATAGAGTTATTTAGAGCCAATTTTATTCATCTTATCACAGAAGACGATATACAATATTATATAAAACATAAAATATTTTTTTATATCAAAAACTAAGTAAGTACTTAAAGAGGGATATTATCATGCTTTTTCCAAGGGTTTTTTAAATCCTTTCCTCGAAGAGAAGTGAAAGCCCTCGCTATACGACGACGAGAGTTCCTAGGGACAATTATATCATCAATGAAACCACGTTCTGCTGCGATGAAGGGATTAGCGAATTTCTCTTCATATTCAGCAATCTGTTTTAAAGTTTTTTCTGGGTCATTTTGATCTGATTTATATAAGATTTCAACCGCACCCTTGGAGCCCATTACTGCTATTTCTGCAGTAGGCCAAGCGTAATTAAAATCCCCTCGTAAATGCTTTGAAGCCATAACATCATAAGCCCCACCATACGCCTTCCTTGTAATTAAAGTTACTTTAGGTACCGTTGCCTCACCGTAAGCAAATAACAACTTAGCACCATGTTTAATAACTCCATTATGCTCCTGCCCTGTGCCGGGTAAAAAGCCTGGAACATCCACTAGTGTTAGTATCGGAATCTCAAAGGCATCACAAAAGCGTACAAACCGAGCAGCTTTTTTTGATGAATCAATATCTAAACAACCCGCTAAGACCAAAGGTTGATTAGCTACAACTCCGATAGTTCGGCCCTCCAAACGTATAAAACCTATCAAAATGTTTTTTGCAAAATTTTCTTGAATCTCAAAAAAATCACCATCATCGCTCAGTTTAAGAATTAACTCTTTCATATCATAAGGTGTATTCGGGTTGTCTGGGATTAACGTATCCAAACTAATCTCAACCCTATTTATGTCATCATGGAATGGAAAAATGGGAGACTTAGATCTGTTATTTGCTGGTAGGAAGTTCATAAATCTTCTAGTTTCAGCTATTGTCACCATATCATTTTCATACGCACAGTCAGCAACAGAAGATTTTGTTGTATGTGTTGTTGCACCACCTAATTCTTCCGCTGATACTATCTCATTTGTAACAGTTTTTACTACTTCAGGACCAGTAACAAACATATAGCTTGTATCCTTAACCATAAAAATAAAATCTGTCATTGCTGGTGAGTAAACTGCACCACCAGCACATGGCCCCATAATAAGAGATATTTGTGGGACGACTCCACTAGCCAAAACATTTCGTTGAAAGACTTCTGCATAACCAGCCAATGAGGCTACACCTTCTTGAATTCGCGCACCACCAGAGTCATTTATTCCTATGATAGGGGCCTTGTTTCGAATTGCCATATCCATTATTTTACATATTTTTTTTGCATGCGTCTCAGATAGAGAACCTCCAAAAACAGTGAAGTCCTGAGAAAATACATATATTTGTCTGCCATGAATAGTACCCCAACCAGTAACTACTCCATCGCCAGATGGTCTATCATTCTGCATCCCAAATTCTGTAGATCTGTGTTTAACAAACATGTCAAACTCTTCAAAACTATCATCATCAAGTAAAAGGTCGATCCGCTCTCGGGCTGTCAATTTCCCTTTTGCATGCTGTGCTGCTATCCGTTTTTCACCACCGCCTCTTCTGGCAAGTTCTCGTCGTTCCTCTAAATTGCGTTTTATATCTTCCAATATTTTCAAGCCTCCAATCCATGTGACTTTACTATACATTGTTAAAGAAAGTAAAAAAGATCCTAATTAGATATTACTGATCTATTTTATTATTTGTTATTAAAAATAAAATAGAAATTACCATTATTATACAAAACTATATTGCAAAATCTCATCAAACAGTACTATGTCAATGGATGAATAATTCCTTAAAACCTATGTTTTTAAATAATAGAACTCCACCACATATATCCACACTCATCCTATTATCAGGAATTGGTGCTCTTAGTATGAATATGTTTCTACCGTCATTACCTCAAATGACGATAGATCTAGAGACAGAATATAGTGTTATGCAGTTATCAGTGTCACTGTACCTTGGCTTTACAGCTATTACACAATTTTTTATTGGACCGATTTCAGACAAATATGGACGACGAGCCTGTACATTAGTAGGCGTTGCAATATTTGTACTGGCATCTGTGGGATGTTATTTTTCTCAAAACATTGAGACTTTTTTGATATTTAGGATGATACAAGCAATCGTTGCAATCGGTATGGTTCTAAGTAGAGCAATTATTAGAGACACGGTAGCACAAGACAAATCTGCTTCAATGATTGGTTATGTAACCATGGGTATGGCACTAGTACCAATGTTTGCTCCAGCACTTGGTGGTATTATTGATACATATCTCGGGTGGCGTGCAAATTTTGGATTTATGGCAGTATTTGGTTTGTTTTTCTGGATTCTTCTTTGGTTCGACCAAGGTGAGACAAATTCATCTAAAGGACAAAGTTTTCTAACTCAGGTAAAACAATACCCAGAACTGTTCTCAGCAAGAAGATTTTGGGGTTATGCTTTAGCAGCAGCCTTTGCATCAGGAACTTTTTTTGCGTTTCTTGGAGGAGCTCCATATGTCGCAACCGTTATCTATAAACTGCCTCCAACTATGACTGGCTTACTGTTTGGCATACCTGCAGTAGGTTACTTACTGGGAAACCTTATTACCGGACTTTATTCAACAAAGTTTGGAATTAATAAACTTATTATGATTGGTACCGTTGTACTTTTTACAGGAATGCTTCTTTCTTTAGTAATTACTTCTAGTATTTTGGATGGCCCAATCGTGTTCTTTAGTTTCTGTATGTTTGTGGGATTTGGGAATGGACTGGTACTACCCAATGCTCAGGCTGGAATGCTATCAGTTAGGCCTAAATTAGCAGGAACTGCTAGTGGAATCGGTGGCGCTATAATGATTGGTGGCGGAGCCGCTCTTGCAGGCCTTGCAGGGACACTTTTAGAGCGTGGAAGCAGTAGTCAACCTCTGCAAATAATTATGTTGATTAGTTCTATTTTTAGCCTGCTTTCAATTTATTACGTAGTTAAGAGAGAAAAGATAATTCAGAAAAGCTAATAAGCAATTATTAAGATAATGCTTAGAGTTATAAAGGCCAGAATATTTCTTGTCTAAAGTTTTGTTTCAGGAGAGGCCGGTGTGATTGTTTTCTTTCTGACACGCTCTTCTCTCCACATAATAAAGCTTATTGATAGTATGATAATTGTTGCACCAATAACAACCCATTTATCAAAGCTCTCATTAAAAATTAAAACACCTAACAAAATAGACCAAACCAATTGAAGGAAAGTAATAGGCTGAGTTACACTAATTGGGGCAGCTCGTAATGCTAAAGTCATGGTGTAATGTCCTGCAGTTGCAAATATTGCTAAAATAAATGTCCACCCAAGCTGAGTTAACGTTGGTGGCACCCAAACCCAAAAAGCCCATGGAGCCAGTCCTATCGTTACAAAAATAGACAGCATACCAACCACAACAAGGGGTTCTACTTTATCGGCCATAACCTTTACAATTAAATATGAGGTAGCAAAAAGGCCCCCATTAATGATCATAGCCATATGCCCTAGAGAAATTTCTCTGAACCCTGGCCTTAGAACTACCAAGACGCCTATGATAGCAAAAACTACAGCAATAATGCGTAGTGCTGCTAATCTTTCTCCTAAAAATAATGCGGCACCAATAGTAACATAAACTGGGGTAAGGTAACTCATAGCTGTTACCTCAGCCATCGGAAGCATAGTCATGGCATAAAACCACAATATAACGCCCAAGCTATGAACTACGCCCCTCCATGCAAAAAATGAAAGCTCTACTTTTGTTAAATGTGCCCTCTTTATTATAGCAATCAAAGGGATAACAAAAACTAATCCCAAAACGTATCTTAAAAATGCCGCCTGTGCTGCAGGTAGTTCCGAGCCAAGATGCTTTACTATTCCAGTAACTCCAACAAAAAGTAGACCTGTTATGAACATCCAAAATATTGCTACTAAAGATTTATTTTTCTTTTCATCAACCACTTGTAAGACCAATCATTTAACTAATTATGAGCCTATCAATAGCTTTATAGCTAAGGTCCACATAACAACACCCACAAAAAAGTCTATATAACGCCAGACATAAGGAGCCTCAAAAAATCGAGAAACTAATCGTGCTCCATATCCTAAGCAAAAGAAAAAGACAAAAGATGAGGTTATAGCTCCAAGCCCAAAATAAAAGCGACCAGTTTCAAACTGGGTCGCAACAGCGCCTATTAAAAAAACAGTATCCAAATACACATGGGGGTTAAGAAAAGTTAAAGCTAACGCATAACCAGAAGCATGCCATGCTCCGTGGATATCGGTAGAGTTTTTTTTTGATATGTTTACGCCCTGCAAAGCTGATTTAAATGAAAAAAATCCATATAGTGTAAGAAAGATAATGCCAAGGTATAGAATTAACTTACCTAAAAATGGCCAAACTTCGGTTAAGTTTCCAAATCCAAAAACACCAGCAGAAATCAATAAAGCATCGGAGGTTGAACAAATAGCACACACTAAAAATACATGCTGTCTACGCAAGCCTTGTCTTAGAACAAAGATATTCTGAGACCCTATTGCAAGTATTAAAGAAAGGCCAAGACTTAGACCAGAAATGTATGTAGTAAAAATTGTGAAAACACTCCAAAACCTAAAATATGTTCAAGGCAATAGTCTTAATTTAAAAAATCACACACTATAAATTAGCCATTACTTCATCCGACACCTCAAAATTGGCTGTCACAGTCTGAATGTCATCATCGTCTTCGAGTGCATCGATAAGTTTCATCAATTTTTGCATGCCTTCGAGATCTAACTCGGTAGTTGTTTTTGGAACCCAGACTAACTTGGCAGATTCAATCTCGTTCAGCTGCTTCTCTATAGCGTCTGAAACAGTACTCAAGTCATTGGCGGCACAGAAAACTAAATGAGCCTCATCACTGCTCTCAACATCATCTGCACCTACATCAATAGCCATCATCATAATCGTATCCTCATCTGCAATATCTGGGCTTAAAGATATTTGTCCTTTTCTATCAAACATAAACCCAACCGAACCAGTCTCTCCCAAGTTTCCTCCATACTTAGAAAATGTTGACCGGACTGTGGAGGCTGTACGGTTTTTGTTATCAGTCATTGCCTCAACTATTACTGCCACCCCTCCTGGCCCATAACCTTCGTACCTAATCTCATCATAACTATCAAAATCACTTGCCTGAGACTTTTTAATTGCTCGATCTATTACATCCTTCGGAACTGATTGGGATTTAGCTTCTTTCACAGCCATCCTTAGACGTGGGTTTTTTTCAGGGTCTGGGTCACCCATCTTTGCCGCAACAGTTATCTCCTTAGAAAGTTTAGAAAAAAGCTTTGATCGAGCAGCATCTTGTCTCCCTTTCCTGTGTTGGATGTTTGCCCATTTGGAGTGCCCCGCCATATTTTTCTCCATAATTAAAAAAGTTATTAAAATAATATACTAATATTCTTCTATCAGGCAAAGAACTAGATCGCAATTTGGCTAAGCGTTAAATTTATATTTTTCTTTATATAGAGCTATCTAAATTTTAAAAATGAGCCTCAGATCTCAGTTTGAGGTAAAAGACCACCAGAACGGAAAAGTTCAATCCTTTTCGCTAGACCAGTTTGGTTATCAATTTCAACATAAGTACCCGACAAAGTAGCTTCACTAACTGCAGGAACAAACCTTCCCTTTACCATGCCAGAGACAAATCGATTTAAAGGTTCAACTTTGTTCATTCCAATAATAGAATTGTAATCTCCACACATGCCAGCGTCAGACAAATAAGCAGTTCCCTTCTCAAGGATCATAGCATCAGCTGTTGGCACATGCGTATGAGTTCCTACACACAAACTAACTCTTCCATCACACCAATGCCCCATCGCCATTTTTTCTGATGTCGCCTCGCAATGTATATCAACAATTATTGCGTCTATTTGCCCCTTCAAAGGATATTTTTTTAAAATAGCATCTATCTTACCAAATGGATCTTCATAAGCACGCTTCATAAAAACTTGACCAAGAACTTGAACAACAAGAACCTTTCGTCCTCTAGATATTTCAAATATCCGATACCCTTTCCCTGGAGCATCTTTTGCAAAGTTTATTGGGCGAACGATACGGGACTCTCTCTCAATAAATTGTATCATATCACTTTGATCAAATGCGTGATCACCTAAAGTAATACTATCAACACCCACCTTCAGAAGAGCTTCTGCATGCTTAGGGGATAAGCCTCTTCCTCCCGTCGCATTTTCTCCATTAATAGTTACAAAATCTAATGCCATCTCGGAGCGTATCCGAGGTAGATTGTTCTCAATAGCTTCGCGACCCGCGCGACCCATTATATCACCTAAAAAAAGAATTTTCATAACAGTGTACTATTCTTAATTTTAAGAACAGGCAAGAAATGTTAAATAGGAACCATGCTTTGCATAACTATCTCGCTTAAATCCACAAAGTTCCTAACTCTGTGACGATTCCATCAAGAGATTGATCCGTTTGTTCTACGGGTACTTTTTCAACACATTGTCCAGAAAACGCTACTCCTATAGCTTTAATATTTTTTTGAGAACGCAACATACTGAGAGACCGATCATAAAAACCTCCTCCATATCCCAGTCGACCTCCTTGGCTATCATAGGCAATCAGGGGGACTAATAAAATATCAGGAACGACCCAGGAAACTAATTTTGGTATTAAAACCCCAAAAGCGCCTAATTCTAATTCAGAATCTGGTGTCCAAATAGTAAATTTTAGAGGCTTATCTTTTCCAACAATAACAGGTACTGCGACAATTTCATCTAAGGCCAGTTTATTCATAAAGTTGACTGGATCTGCTTCAGAACCTATGGGCAGATAACCACCAACGATAAGATTATTAATTCCCCCTAAAGCCGAACCCAAATTTTTTTGTATAAGGTAATCATTACTCTTCGTTTTAAAAATTTTTCGTTGTGCAAGTGCTCTCGTACGGCATTTTTTTTTTAAAATTCCTATTTCATCCATGATCAACACTCATAATTTAAACTCGTAATATACTATCAATTCAACAGAGTTTTTAAAACTCATTCCTAGAATCAAAAATAATTATACATTTAACGAGATAATAAAACTCAGTTAATCGATTTTTGTCAAAAAAATTATACTAAAGATAAATATAACTTTTAGCCCTCAAACATTTTTAGTATGGATACGACATGTCAATTTGGTATAGAATTTCTCAAGCATTAGCTGCTCTGGCTGCAGGTGAAAGCTTGGCTGAAATCTTCCAGCGGTTGAAATCACCACCAGAACAAAGCGCTGGCTTCACAATTGCAGTAATCGCATTAGGGGCCAAAATGGCTAAAGCAGACGGCATAGTTACTAGGAACGAAGTTCGTGCATTCAGAGAAGTGTTTCATATTCCAAGAGCTCAAGAAGAGAATGCTGCAAAAATATTTAACTTAGCCAGACAAGATGTAGCAGGTTTTGAGTTATATGCTGAAAAAATTTATAAAATGTTAAATAATAAACCCGCAGTGCTCTATGACCTTCTTGAGGGTTTATTTCATATTGCTATTGCTGATAATTCATTTGAGGAGGAAGAAAATCATTTTCTAGAGATTGTTAGGAAAATATTTAAAGTTAATGATCAACAATTCAGAATACTGAGTGCAAGATTTATACCTAATCAAAAACTTGACCCTTACGTAGTGCTGGGCATTGAACAAGAAACTTCTACATCCGATATTGAAAAAGTTTGGAAAAAACATATTTTTGAAACACACCCAGATCGTATGCAGGCACGAGGTGTCCCAATCGAGGCAGTTAAGCTGGCAGAAAAGAGGTTAATTCAAATTAATGAAGCCTGGGGTGAAATCAAAAAAGAAAGAGCACTCTAATTGCTAAGATACATAAAAGGCTGGTTTCTAAGCACTCAAAACCCTATTTCACTTTAGTTAAACTTCCTTTTTCAAGATATTTCAGTATTTCAACCACCTGGTTAGGTTTTTTACAAACTGCTAAGGCAGCCGCATCAACTTCTTTTAGAGCATGTTGATGCTCATCCGAGTGGATAATAATTAAAGACTTTCCAAGCGCAACCGAATAACCAGCATCAAAGGCCGCATTCCATTGCTTATATTTTTCTCCAAACCTCACAACAACTATATCAGCTTTACTAATGCCATCTCGAATACGTATGGCATTTAATTTAGCACTTTTATTATCATGCCAAAACTTTTCTTCTTCTGCTCCCAAGATTGTAGGACCGCAATCATCAGACGCAGCGTGATCTGTCACAGCGCTGGAAAAAGCTATATCCAAGCCCTGTTCAACACATCCAGACATAATTTCATTTCTCCAGTCAGTATGGATCTCCCCAGATAAAAATATTTTTAAACTCATACTCAGAACCCCTCAAACCTTGGCAACAGTGACCATTATTGGTTATTAGCACATTTGGTCAAGTTAAAGGTCACGTCAATAAACTTTTTTATCTCTGCATTTTTTACTTGCTCCGCCCACCCTTTCACTTATAAGCGGCGTATTCAAGGACGCGGGCGTAGCTCAGGGGTAGAGCATAACCTTGCCAAGGTTAGGGTCGTGAGTTCGAATCTCATCGCCCGCTCCATGAAGTTTAGAAACGGATGTTATTCCGTACGAAAGTTTTTTTATTTACTAAAACATCAAAACGGTTTGTAAAAAGACAGTAACCCTTGCAAAATATGGCCTTACAAGTAATTGAAAAAAATTTATTAAAAGTTCTATATGAAATTATCTCAAAATGAATTTATAAATTTTATCCTGTAAAGCCAAGAGTCGAGGAATGGTATTTCTTGGGGTAGAATATGTGGGGGCTACATTATTAGAAGGAATGATTTACCTGTTGGTCTAGTATTTGATGGTGAATTGTACCTTAGAGTAAACAGTAGAAATTTATCTGATTATCAAGAATTAAATAATGAACCGTTTTCTTACATAAAAACGAGGAAAGACCATAAAGCTATCAAAGTGGCGAGTACCTGCAGAAGTTCTGGAAGATAACAAAACTTTTCAGGTATGGGCAAGGAAAGCCTATCTTGTTGCAGAAGATGCTACTCAAAATTAATAGTTTATCGTAATGACAAAAATATTTCAGGAAATTTCACTATTTAATTACAAATAAAAAGATTTTCTATTCTTATGGTGGGCGACCCTGGAATCGAACCAGGCGTGCGTCTCCGCGAGGGAGTTACAGTCCCCTGCCACACCTTGCGGCCTGTCGCCCACTGTCAAGATAAACTTAACAAGACAGCAGATATAAGGAGGCCACTCGTGCGTCAACAAGAAAAACTATTACTAAGCTTGTCATAATCCAATTTAAGTGATCAAGGTTGTTAAAAGAGAAGGGAATTTTACTGTGTCAGCAAAGAAAAGTACTGGGATGTTTGACAAGGCACGTCAGGTAAAGAAAGTTGTGTCAGAAACAATATGGCTTTTTGGCTTACATGCTGTTCGAGACGCGCTAAAAAACCCGTTAAGAGAAAAGCTCAAATTAATTGTTACTCAAAACGCTGCAGATAAGCTTTCATCTGATATAGCCTTTAATAAAATAAAGTTTGAAATCTCTGATTCAAAGAAATTTACAGCTCCGATTGACAACCAATCAGTCCATCAAGGTGCTGCATTAGAAGTCAGACCATTAAAGTGGGGAGAGATATCAGAGATTTGCAAACCTTTGGATAAATCGGCAAGAGTAGTAATGCTCGACCAAGTCACCGATCCGAACAATGTGGGAGCAATTCTACGATCCGCTGAGGTCTTTGGAGCTTTAGCGGTAATTGCGCCCCTGCGTTATTCCGCCCCAGAAACGGGAGCGTTAGCGAAAACTGCCTCAGGCGCGTTGGAGCGGCAACCATATTTAAGAGTAAAAAACCTCTCTGAAACAATCAAAAAATTAAAAAGTATGGGATATTTTATTATTGGCATGGATGGAGATGGAGATTCAAATTTGGATGAGCTCACAACTCTGAAAGAGGGCCCCTTAGCAATAGTAGTAGGTGCAGAAGGCCCAGGTCTTAGACAAAAAACGAAAGAAAACTGTGATGTGCTAGTAAAGATTCCTGCAGTAAAAAAATTTGGTTCACTAAATGTCTCAAATGCGACTGCTGTTGCTCTCTATTCAACTATCATAAGAAAGCATTAACTAATCTACTGCTATCTGATCAAATGGCAGAGCAACATTATACTTCATTTCTTGCAATGAAACACTAGATGACATGCTAGTGAACTCAATCTCATTAATTAAAATTTGTTGAAATTTGTCATAGGATTCAATACTAGCTGCTACTATTTTCAACATATAATCCGCACCAGAACCCGTAAGACGGTGTACCTCTGTGATTTGTCCATATTTAGAGACTATATCTGAAAAAAGTGTTGCCCATTCAGAAGAGTGCCTACTCACCGAAATAGACAAAAACACAACAATCGGTAAACCAAGTAGATTTCGATCAAGGAGCGTCGCTCGCTTTTTTATGACTCCAGTCTCTTCTAACCTTCGAATTCGATTCCAGCACGGAGTCTTTGAAAGACCAGCACGACGAGATATCTCTGACAAAGGCAAAGTTGCGTTACTTTGAATAAGTTTAAGAATTTCAATATCAATTTTATCCATTCTTTAATTCCCTAATCTAAAAGAATAATATTCTTTATAACTTAGCTAGTTAAAGAAAAAAAGAACAAAAGTTAATATTAGCTATTTTACTTAGAATTATTTTCTGAAAAAGAATAAAAAACCTTACTTAATGGTTATAAATCATCTCTATAGGAGCATATACAATGGCTGATACAGAAAGTTACGGGTTCGATACATTGCAAATCCATGCCGGAGCAAGACCAGACCCGACTACGGGATCACGGCAAACTCCAATTCATCAAACAACTGCTTACGTATTTAGAGACGCAGAGCACGCAGCTGCTCTCTTCAACCTCCAAGAAGTAGGTTATATATACTCGAGGCTAACGAACCCGACAGTAGCTGTCTTACAAGAAAGGATAGCCACTTTAGAAGGTGGTGTTGGAGGAGTCTGTTGTTCTTCAGGGCATGCTGCACAAATAATGGCCCTATTCCCTCTAATGAGTCCAGGCTGTAATGTGGTTGTATCTACCCGCCTTTACGGAGGAACAGTTACACAGTTCTCTCAAACAATTAAAAGATTTGGCTGGTCAGCTAAATTTGTAGACTTTGATGATTTATCAGCAATAACTGAAGCCATAGACGAAAACACGCGAGCAGTCTTTTGTGAGTCAATTGCAAACCCAGGAGGTTATATAACTGACTTAGATAAAATATCTAAAATTTCAGATAAGGCATTAATACCATTAATTGTTGATAATACTTCTGCAACTCCTTACCTTTGTAGACCAATAGAGCATGGTGCTACACTGGTTATTCACTCAACTACTAAATATTTAACTGGAAATGGGACAGTTACTGGTGGTTGCGTCGTAGACTCTGGCAAATTTGACTGGGCATCATCTAACAAGTTTCCATCATTAAGTGAGCCAGAACCTGCATATCACGGGCTTAAGTTTTTTGAAACCTTTGGTCCCTTAGCATTCACTTTTTTTGGTATTGCCATTAGTCTACGCGATCTAGGAATGACAATGAATCCACAAGCAGCACATTACACATTATGTGGAATAGAAACGTTGTCTTTGAGAATGGATAGGCATGTAGATAATGCCGAAAAGATTGCAAAATGGTTAGAGGAAGATTCTCGCGTGGAATTTGTTTCCTATGCTGGTCTTAAATCATCGCCTTACTATGAAAGAGTTAAACATATATGCCCAAGGGGTGCTGGAGGACTTTTCACTTTTGGTGTCAAAGGGGGGTATGAGGCATGTATAAAGTTAGTAGATTCTTTGGAAATATTTAGTCATGTAGCAAACCTAGGAGATGCCAGATCTCTCATTATTCATTCTGCATCTACGACACATCGTCAACTTACTCGGGAACAACAACAGGCTGCGGGAGCAGCGCCAGATACTGTTCGGGTCTCTATAGGAATTGAATCTGTAGAAGATTTGATTGGTGATCTTAATCAAGCTTTAGCAAAAGCTACTTCTTAGTGAACGCGAATGACAAACGCATAAAAAATATTTTAGGTTCAACAAAGGTGATTGCCTGTGTTGGAGTTTCACCAAATAGAATTAGACCCAGTTATTTTGTATTGAGGTATTTATACTTTAAAAACTTCAGAGTAATCCCAATTAATCCTATGTATGTAGGTGAAATATTGTTTGGTGAAAGAATTTTAGGTTCTATTTCTGAGATAGACTCAGAAGTAAAAGTCGATATGTTAGATATTTTTCGAAAATCTGAAGCCGTATTGCCTATTGTGGAAGAGGCCTTAAAGCACCTAAAAAAACTTAAAACGATTTGGATGCAAATAGGTGTTCACAATGAAGAAGCAGCAGGAATCGCATTGAAACAGGGCTTAGAAGTTGTTCAAAATAAATGCCCAAAAATAGAGTACCAAAGACTATTTGGAGAATTAAGAATGGCAGGATTTAATACAGGTATTATTTCATCGCGTTTAATTTTGAACTAAGTGATCCAAAATATTATAGAAAATAATTAATGATATTTTGATAAATCTTCTTTCCCTTTTGGTAATATAGGCCTTAAAGTAGGTAACACTTATATTGCTGTCAAACTCATCATATGTAAACAAATACATAACTTAGCTTAGGGACCATGACCCCAGATTTTGCGCTCAAACTATCAGAAGATCATATTGTTCTTTTACAACGCTCTCTAGAACAAAAAGGATGGCAAGAAAAAGGAATGGTTTCAACTGAGTCTGAACAGTTGGACTTTGAATTAAATACTTTAAGTGACAAGGTTATCTCTCTGGGAGGTAATAATTCTTGCGTAAAAATTATTCTTCCCCATAACCAACTATTTTTTACACAAGTTTCAGTGCCAAATGTAAGTGAAATAGAGGTGCAGTATGCATTAGAGAAGCAGGACTCTCTAACAGATTATCTTCAATCAATGAGTATATCTCAAGATTCTTCATTTGACGAAACAACCAGAAAGGTAGAAAGTTTATCATACGCTGTAAGTGGCGATCCACCCAATGTCTCTATCATAGCAGTATCAAAGGAGCTGTTACACGAAGTAGAGAGGTTTTTTAAACAGTTTCAATTCAAAATAGCAGGGTTCACCACCATACCACCTATAGGCTTGTTTGGAACAGAGCCTAATTTAGGATCAAATATTTTGCCGCCTACCTATCAGTTTAAACCTGATAACGAGATCGTAAAAATCATTAAAATTGACAATACTACTCTGGAATTACCCTCTCAAAAAAGTCACTTGCTAAGCCCGCATATTTCAGAAGAAAATATAATTAAGGATGCATTGAATGAGAGCCCTTCCTTAAACACCGTAAATCAGGAAACCTTTCAAAGTAAAAATCCTCTTGAACTAAATTTAGGGTCTTTCAAACCATTTTCTGAACTAGACGAAAGAAATGCAGCAGATTTCAGAAAACGAATCAAACGCTTTCTGTTGGTAGTTTTGTTAATTATACTTGGTCCAATTGCATTCATTTCGATTTATTTTCTTTCAGAATTTATTATAAGTAATAATAGGAATGAGGGAGTTGATAACCAAGAAAATACTTTATCTCAATCTACGACCAAAGAGTTCGGTTCAGGGGAAAAAACAACGGGGAAACGTGTTGATGCCAAGCTATCACAGCCTCAAAAATTTGATAAAAAAATAGCACAAGAACTCTATAAAAAAAATGGGATTTGGCAACTTTCTCCATTACTAGAAGCTACAAAGAATATTGAAAATAAGTACCACTCTTTTAACCCTGCAATCGATAAAGTACCAATTTTTTCTGATGCTCCATCAATATCTATGGATAAAAGTGTATATCCAGAAGTTCCCTTTAGGGCGCCACTATCTCCCATTTCACCAGAAACTAAATTTGCACTTAATGCTCAAGGGTTAGTCAATCCAAGTATCGAAGGTACATTAAATTCTGATGGAATAATGATTTATTTGGGTACTACCCCAGTACCCGCACGAAAACGCCCATTCGAACAAAGTTTAAAGCAAAAAGAGGAATCAAAAAATGACCTAAAACTTAATAAACCAAGGTTACGTCCTTACAGTATGGTTGAGTTGCAAGAGCGAATAAAGTCAGGTCAATTTTCTGATCTAAAATTAATCACACAGATGCCCGGGAAACGGACAGGTTTACTCGAACAGAAAATCTTGGATGTTATAAAAGAAAATATTAACAAAACTTCCGTGGCTGTCGTAAGTCGAGCGCGCCCAAATGGGGTCTCTTCAAAAACCGTGATTAAAGCAAGTGTTGATAAAAACTCAATTAACCTAAAGCAAATAACTTTAATAGGAACATCGGGCAGAACTACAAAGGTAAAGGCACTAATTAGATTTCCAAATGGAACAATAGAGACAATTAGATTAGGTGATTATCTTGATGGAGGCCGCGTCGTCTCTATAAACAGCAAAGAGCTTCGGTATAAAAAGAATGGAAAAACAATTGCTCTCAAGATTCCAAAAAGTTGAGTTATACCAATATCCCCATGAATTTTCATTATACTCCTTCCTCAAATTTTATTTTCAAAAACTAATTGTTCTTATAATGAGTTAGGCTTTAATTTTTCATTTCGTTATTTTTTACATTAGGGTACGTTGTATGAATGTATAGTAAAACAAAAATAATTTTAGGAAAAACTCTCAGCTTTAAACAGAACCCTATGGTAGATGGTTTAGAGGGTTCATATTCATTCCTAGATACCGGCGCTGTCTTTATAAAAAATGGCGTCATTGAAAAGGTTATAGATACACAAGGCTTAAATTTACCAGCTGACGCAGAAATCATTGATCGCAAAGAGAACTTAATATTAGCAGGCTTTGTTGATGCACATCTACATTTTCCACAAACGGCAATTATTAATAGCTGGGGTCGTCGGTTAATTGATTGGCTGAATGAGTATACATTTCCAGAAGAAGGAAAGTTCCATGATATTGGATATGCATTGGAAATTGCTTCAAGATATTTTGATATTTGTCTTTCTCATGGAGTCACAACATCCGTAAGTTACGGAACTATACACCCCGAGAGTGTGGACGCTTTCTTTACTGAAGCGAAAGCCCGAGGTCTGCGTGCTTTAACTGGAAAAACTTGTATGGATAGAAATGCCCCTAGCTATTTACGCGATTCAGCTCAAGCTTCCTATGATCAAAGTAAAACATTAATAGAGAAATGGCACGGGGTTAACAGGCTTGGTTACGTGATCACTCCACGTTTTTCTCCTACCTCAACTCCAGAACAAATGAACGCACTTGGTGCATTATGGAAAGAGTATCCAGACTGTCTCATGCAAACCCACATTGGAGAACAGCCTGAAGAAGTAAATTGGGTAAAAGAGCTTTTTCCAACATCAAAGGATTATTTAGATACTTATGAAGAAAGTGGGCTTTTAGGACCGAGAAGTGTCTTTGGGCATGGCATTTATCTAACTGATAGAGAGAAAAGTAGGATAAAAGAGGTTAATGCATCACTAATTCACTGCCCTACATCAAATACATTTATTGGGTCCGGCCTATTCGATATGAAAGGGTTATCACGTACAGGACAAAAAATTGGGTTAGCAACAGATATTGGTGGAGGCTCATCTTTCTCAATGTTAAAAGTTATGGCCACTGCATATGAAATAGCTCAATTGAGAGGTCACGCTCTTCATCCAGCTGACCTTTTATGGCTTTCAACTAGGGGCTCAGCAGAGTCGATACATCTGGATAAAAAAATTGGCAATTTAGCTCCTGGAATGGAGGCAGATATTTTAGTCTTAGACCTCTACTCCACTACCGCTATCTCACAACGCGCAAAACAGTCTAAGAATATTTGGGAACTCGTATTTCCTACAATTATGATGGGTGACGATCGCGCAATTAAAGATGTTTTTATTAAAGGTGAAAAATGGTTACCTAAAGTAAAGTAGTTTTGGGGACACTTCTAATTCCTTAAAGATTGAGGCCTGAAAACCTTACAGTAGCTCACGTAATTAATTTTAGAATATTCAAAGCTTTGCTGTGAAGCTGTGAATTACACGTAGCTAAAACTCGGCCACCTTCTTCAGCTGGTCCACCGATCCAATTAGTTACGTTACCTCCCGCTGCTTTGATTACTGCTATCGGTGCTTGAACATCATAAGCCTTTAATCCCGCCTCAACAATGATATCAATATGTCCCAATGCCAAAAGACCGTAAGCGTAACAGTCTAGACCGTAACGAGTTAACTTACAGTGTTTTGCAACCTGCTTGAAGCCCTCCAATTCTGTTTTAGAACCTATTTCGGGATAGGTAGAAAACAAAACTGCCTTTCTTAACTCTTTAACTTTTGATACGCCAAGGTTTTTCTCTCCAAACGGACCGCTAAAAAGTTTTTCATCAAAGCCACCAGAAAATCTCTCGTTAATATAAGGCTGGTCTATAATCCCAAACATTGAAGTACCTTTATGATTTAAAGCTATTAAAGTACCCCATGTAGGGGTTCCAGAAATATAACCGCGGGTACCATCAATCGGATCTAAAACCCAAGTAAACCCTGTTGATCCAATTTTTGGAGGATACTCCTCCCCTAAAATACCATCGTTTGGACGATTTAATTCAATAAGTTCTCGCATAGCTTTTTCTGCTCTCCGATCAGCTATTGTCACTGGATCGAACAAAATATCCTCTTTTGACTCCACAGTTAAAGAACTTATACGAAAATATTTTAACGTCTCAACTCTAGCTACATCCGCCACTGCATGGGCAAGTTTTATCAATTGATCTTTTTCTAATTTATTCATAACTAACCTTAAATTAAGTGAATAATTATCACGTAACACTAATCCTTAAGTTTGAATATTTTAAATTTGCTCTTTGTATTTAAAAATATACAAACTCATATAAGAAAGTAGTTTAAAAGGAGTCAATTTTGTTATGAAAGCAATGCAAGTTATACACTTTGGTGACCCTCCAGCTTTAGTAGATATTCCCAAACCTAAGCCGGGACCAGGGCAAGTTTTAATTAAAATTTTTTCTTGTGGTCTAAACTTTGCTGACCTTCTAATGTTAAAAGGTACCTACCAAGAACTACCCCCTCTTCCATTCACCTTGGGAATGGAAGTTGCCGGCGAAGTTGTTGGGCTTGGGCCAAATGTAAACTATCCAGCTGTTGGATCACGAATTGCAGTTTTTGGTGGAAATGGTGGGTTAGCAGAATTTGGTGTATTCTCAGCCGATCTGTGTATCAATATACCTGAGAGCATGACCTTTGACGTGGCCTCAGCGTTTCAGGTGGCTTACTCTACAAGTCACGTAGCCTTGGATTACCGGGCAAAACTTCAACCTAACGAAAACCTTTTAGTCTTAGGTGCCGCAGGTGGGGTTGGTTTGACAGCCGTAGAAATAGGTAAAGTCCTGGGAGCTAATGTAATAGCAGCGGCAAGAGGCGCAGAAAAGCTAGCAATCGCAAAAAAAGCTGGAGCCACTCACCTAATTGATACAGATAAAGATGACCTCCGAAAAATAGTAAAAGAACTAGGTGGGGCAGATGTTGTTTACGATCCTGTTGGTGGAGAGCAATTTAAATCAGCTCTCAGAGCCAGCAACCCAGAAGCAAGGTTATTGACGATTGGATTTGCAAGTGGAGACATTCCACAAATTCCAGCAAATCATCTACTCGTAAAAAATATAAATATAATTGGTTTTTATTGGGGCGGTTATCAAAAATTTAAACCATCTGTGATTTCGAATAGTTTGATCAAGTTATTTGAATTATATGTGGACAGAAAAATTCAACCCCACATCAGTGATACTGTAGAACTAGATAACACTGAAAGCGGCTTAAACTTACTTAGATCGCGAGCATCCACTGGCAAGGTGACTGTAAGAACGAATAGGGCACAAAAGTAATTTGACAAGTATTTGATCAAAATTTTAAAGTTAATTTAAATTTCTGTTATACTTGAATTTTTGTGAAGAATTGATCATATAGGGAGTAGGTGTAAGTGTTACACAAGTAATAATTTGTTTTAATGGAGAAAAAAATGGCTGAATTTGACACAATCCGTACAGCTGGAGCCAGCTCAAGACCTTTAGCAATCGACGAAGGTCTTAAGAAACACATGAGTAAAACCTATAGTTTAATGGCTATAGCTATGCTTATCACTGGAGCAGTCGCCTATGTAGTAGGGAATAATAATGCAATGCTTTCCGTAATTTTTGGATCGCCTCTTAAATGGGTAGTTATGTTCGCACCACTAGCAGTAGTGTTTGGTTTAAGTGCAACAATTAATAAATTATCTGCAGGAGCGGCTCAACTTTTATTTTGGGCTTTTTCAGCTCTCGTAGGGTTATCAATAAGTTATATTTTTGCAGTATATACCGGTATGTCAATCTCTCAAACTTTTTTAGTTACGGCTATTGCTTTTTCAGGTTTAAGCATATGGGGATATACAACAAAAAAAGATATTTCTGCGTGGGGCTCATTCCTAATGATGGGTGTAATCGGCCTAATAGTGGCGTCAATAATTAATATTTTCATGGCGTCAGCAGCAATGCAATTTGCCGTCTCTTCAATAGGTGTACTAATATTTGCAGGTCTTACAGCATACGACACCCAAAGAATTAAGAATGATTATATTCAAATGTCACGTAGCGGAAATACGGATTGGTTAGCTAAATCTGCTATTATGGGTGCTTTGAGCTTATATCTTAATTTTTTAAATATGTTTATGTTTTTACTTAGCTTTATGGGAAACCGTAATTAATAGGTAAAGCTTTCGGTTATAAATAATCGTAAGTAATAAAATAAAAAACCACGCCTGGGCGTGGTTTTTTTATTTTAAATTTATCAGAAGTTTACTTAATCTTTCCTTCTTTATATTCAACATGCTTACGGGCAACAGGATCATATTTTCGAACTACCATTTTTTCTGTCATAGTTCTTGCATTTTTCTTTGTTACATAAAAATGCCCTGTTCCCTCCGAGGAGTTTAACCTTATTTTAATCGTGGTTGGTTTCGCCATTATAAAGCTCCCTGCATCAACATAAATAAATTCACCAGAAAGAGCCTTTTACTACCATGGAGTTCTAAGTCAACTCTAAACGATTACTAGCAGGCATCAATTATCAAAAATAATACGCGGTTGGCCTATAAGCCGGATTCTGTCCAAGACTTTAACGTCTCTGGATGACCATTCATCTAAAGATACAGTTACCTGTATCCCTTAAGCCGCCAACCCGAACCATATAGAGCTAAAGCTGCCCCGGAGTTAAACTCCACTAGGTTCCTATTTGGCGTTGCTCCCGGTGGGGCTTGCCATGCCACGTCTGTTACCAACCGTGCGGTGAGCTCTTACCTCGCCGTTTCACCCTTACCTCTAAAAAAAGGCGGTATACTCTCTGTTGCGCTTTCCCTCAGGTTTCCCTGGCCGGGCGTTACCCGGCACCGTTACTTTATGGAGTCCGGACTTTCCTCAAGTTATAAAACCTGCAGCCATCCAGCCAACCGCGAGAGACACATCTAGATATTATTTTTTTCAACGTCAACTGGGTACTTCACAGCTAGCTCGTTTGCTACAGTAGCATCTATATTATTTAAAGCTCCCAAAGCTAACGGGTTAAACCTCAATCTAAAGGATAGTAATAAGTTTTCAAATGGTATCTCTACATTATAACCAAAAGCCTTCAAGTCACTTACAAACTTATCTTGATCAACTTTTAAAGTATCTTTTTTTTCAACATAAACAGCCAACCCATTTAGTGAAAGTCTCTCCCAATCAAATTTTCTTCCTGGATCGATCTTTCTTCCTGGAGAGATATCAGAATGACCCAAAACTCTGTGAACAGGGATATTCCATTTTCTAAAAATCTCCTTAAGAAGAGTTTCTAAACTTCCCATCAATTTCTCACCAAACGGAGAGAACCCATCATTAGATAACTCTATCCCAATCGAGTGCGAGTTAATATCTGAAACACCCCCCCAGTGACTTAATCCAGCATGCCAAGCTCTTTTATTTTCATCAACTAAATTGAAAATACACCCGTTTTCTGAAATTAGATAATGAGAGGAGACTTGAGCTTTAGAACTACAAAGTGTGCCAAGAGCGTCAGTGGCACTTAAAGTGGCCGTGTAGTGAATTACAACCATATCTGGCTTAGACGTACCTCGGCGCTCCGTAAAATTAGGCGAAGGACTAGAAACACGTAACACGTACTAATTCTTTTTTAAATTTCGATATACCGAGGGATCCCATCCACACGCATATCCATCTCCATCTGGGTCAACACCCCGGCTATCAATATTAGGTCCACCAGATCTAAGAAATGCATATTGGGCTAATTCCTCTGACTGATACCTTAAGCATGGTTTCGTAACATTCCCCATATTTACTGTTAGCCTATTATATCGACGCTTTCCAACCGGATGAGTAGTCTTAACTGCAAACTGGACTGGAGTGAGATACCTCATCTTTGGCCTTTCAGGAATGGCTACCGGCTTAACTAAAACATATTTTGCACTTTGTTGTTTACGGCGTTCTGCATCAGATTCTATCGTTTCTCTCTCAGAAACTGCTTCAAAATTCTGCTCATCAGAAATGGTTGGATTTCCTAAATCTACTGTTTCTTCAGTTTTAACATTTTTTTTCTTTGTATTATTAAGCGCGTTATCTAATACTTGTCGTCCCGTTTCAATTGAGCTTTCTACTACACTTGAAACTGAGTTTATTCCAGCTGCATACTGCTCTGTTGTTGCCACACAAGCTGATAAACTAAAAAGTGAAAGAATAATTATAAAAGGTCGTATCACCATTTTTGCTCCAATATACAATCTACAATTACCACCATTTTTGAGGTTTGTCGAAAAAACTAGCAGAGGACTCTAAACTATAAGCTATATTCAACATCTCCGCTTCTTCCCACGGTCTTCCTATTAACTGCAAGCCAAGGGGAAGTCCTTTTTTATCTAATCCAGTAGGAACTGAAATACCCGGCAATCCAGCAAGATTAACAGGCACTGTAAATACATCATTTAAATACATTTGAACAGGATCAACCTCTTTCATCTCTCCAAGACCAAAAGCAGACGAAGGTGTCGCCGGTGTTAGTATTGCGTCTATATTTTGCGCAAAAACATTTTCAAAATCACCTTTTATTAAAGTTCTTACTTTACGTGCTCGATTATAATACGCGTCATAGAATCCCGCTGAAAGCACGTAAGTTCCAATCATAACTCTTCTCTTAACCTCTTCACCAAAACCCTCTGCTCTCGTTTTTTCATACATTTCTGTTATGCCGTCACCTAGTGAAAGGCTTGACCTATGCCCAAAACGTACCCCATCATACCTTGCTAAATTTGAAGAGGCTTCTGCTGGAGCAACAACATAGTAAACTGGTAAAGCAAACTTGGTGTGTGGCAATGATATATCAACTATCTTAGCACCTGCGTCTTTTAACATTGCCGTGCCTTCAGTCCAAAGCTGTTCGATTTCATCTGACATACCATCCATACGGTATTCCTTTGGTACCCCAATCTTTTTCCCTCTAATATCCCCAGTTAAAAAACTTTCAAAATTTGGAACAGGGATATCAACACTTGTTGAGTCTTTAGCATCATGACCAGACATAGCTTCTAACATTATTGCTGCATCCCTAACACATTTTGTCATTGGACCAGCCTGATCCAGGGATGATGCGAAGGCAACAACACCCCATCTCGAACATCTTCCATAGGTTGGCTTTAATCCCGTTATGCCCACAAATGCTGCAGGTTGCCTAATGGAACCTCCTGTGTCCGTGCCGGTAGCGGCCAAACACAAATCCGCAGAAACTGCTGATGCTGATCCTCCTGAAGATCCCCCAGGTGATAGTTTTTTATTATTATTTGCTTCTTGCCATGGGTTTACTACATCACCGTAGGCAGAGGTCTCGTTTGATGAGCCCATTGCGAATTCATCCATATTCAGTTTTCCTAGCATTACAGCCCCAGAATCCCATAACTTTTGCGTTATTGTACTTTCATACTCAGGTTTAAAGCCTTGCAAAATGTTTGAAGCAGCCTGAGAGGCGACACCTTTCGTGCAAAATAGATCCTTTATACCAATCGGTATACCACACATAGAGGACGTATCACCCTGACTGAGAGCTTTATCTGCATCAGTCGCCTGTTTGATGGCTATCTCTGGTGTATCATGTACAAAAGCGTTTAATTCCTTCGCCTGTTGAATAGCATTTAAGCAAGAGCTTGTAAGCTCAGCTGAACTGAAAGTTTTCTTTCGAAGACCGTCTCTTGCTTTTTCAATAGTAAGTTTGGTTAACTCTGTCATTATTCTACTACCTTAGGTACAGCAAAAAATCCTTCTTTTGTATCAGGAGCATTAGCTAGCACAGAAACTTGTTGGTTCCCGTCAGTTATTTCATCTCGCCGAAGCTTTAATTCCATAGGTGTCACTGATGTCATTGGCTGAACATTGGTAACGTCAACTTCGTTAAGACGCTCCATAAACTTTAGTATACCCGACAACTCTTTTGCCACCTTGGACAATTCACTCTCAGGCACAGCTATTCTCGCCAGTTTTGCTACTTTACGAGCGGTATCGACATCAATTGCCATTTTAAGCCTCCATGTTTACTTTCGTATCGTTTAACTATCCCGCTACCTGCATACAAGTTAAAGAACATAAATTATTTATATCAACTATAAAATAAATTTTATAAGTGCTCATCTTAACGTTTTAAAGAACTCTTTTAAAATATCTTCACATTCTGTGCTATTTATTAAATCATAAACTTCGGGTTTATGGTGGCACTGTGCTTGCTCAAACACGCGAGCTCCGTGCACAACTCCTCCAGATTTCGTGTCTGAGGCCCCAAAATATAATCTTCTTATTCTTGAATTAGAAATAATTCCAGCACACATTACACAGGGCTCTAACGTTACATACATATCATACCCAGCCAATCGCTCCGAACCCAACTTTTTACACGCAAGCCTAATTGCTAACAGTTCTGCGTGAGCTGATGGATCAGAAAGCTCCCTAGTCCGATTTCCAGCTTGCGAAACAATTACACCAGCAGGGGATATGACAACTGCTCCAACGGGGACTTCTCCTCGATCACCAGCTGCTTTCGCTTCATTTAAAGCTGTTTGCATATAGTTATTAAATTTCATATCCCCTCACTCTATCAAGTAGTGTACTGACCAATCCCTTATAAAGCTTTCTTGTTAACCTAAAAGGCACCTAGATGACATCTAAAGTAAACCCAGGCGACCGAATAGCAAAAATACTTTCTAGAAAAGGAATAGCTTCAAGACGTGGGGCTGAAAAGTTAATACTGGAAGGTCGTGTAAAAGTTAATGGTATTATAATTGATAGCCCAGCTTTAAACTTAACTGACAAAGATATGATCATGGTTGATGGAAATCTTGTAGGTGAACAAGAGCCTACTCGGATATGGAGGTATCATAAGCCTTTAAATTTAATCACCTCAACAAAAGATGACAAAGGCCGCACCACCGTCTTCGAGTCTCTACCTAAGTCAATGCCCAAAGTTATGAGTGTTGGGCGCCTAGATATTAACTCAGAAGGGTTACTACTCCTAACAAATGATGGGGCTCTAAAACGAATTCTAGAACTGCCCTCCACTGGTTGGATAAGAAAATACCGAGTTAGAGTGCAAGGCCGCCCCACTGAAAGTACATTCAAAAGGTTAAGAACTGGCATGAAAGTGGGGGCTGATATTTTTAGACCTATGGAAGTAATTATTGATAGGCAACAGGGTGCTAATGCTTGGTTAACTATTGGTCTAAGAGAGGGGAAAAATAGGGAAATAAGAAGGGCATTGGAAGAAATTGGCCTTAGAGTAAGTCGGTTAATCCGGATAAGCTACGGACCTTTCCAGTTGCTTGAATTAAGGCCAGGAGAAGTAGATGAAGTTAAAAAACGTGTTATGCGAGATCAATTAGGAGAATTATTACCAGAATTAACTCCTAAGTAACTAATAAATTAAAAAATTAGAACTCCACATTAATTACTAGACCTCTCTCAACAGCTTCTGTTACCACCCGACCAGCCACAGCTAAGTCTTGCAGGCCGACGCCAGTACCATCAAACATGGTAATCTCTTTCTCAGACTTCCTTCCAGGATGAGTTCCATTTATCACAGAACCAATCTCAATGATGTTTTCCTTAGATATCAGTCCTGAATTAAATGCATGCTGCGCTTCTCCAATCGTTATTGACTGCTCCATTTCATCAGTAAATAGCGATGCTCGAGCCACAAGATCGCTACCCACCTCTTGCTTTCCTTTTGTATCAGTACCCATGCAAGCAATGTGGGTTCCAGGCTTTACTTGACATGATTTTAGTATCGCTGAGAAACTTGAAGTGATAGTTATAATAACATCACTTTCTGCCCCCAACCGATCTAAACTTACTGTTTCATAGAGAATTCCTAGCTCTTCAGCCGTTTGCTCTAGTCGAGAGATCATTTCTGGGTGGTGGTTCCAACCTAATATTTTCTCAAAGCCTCTTTGCCGAGCCGCTGCCTGCATTTGAAAGGCTGATTGGTACCCTGCTCCAATCATTCCTAAAACTTTTGAATCTTGTCTAGCTAAATGATTTATAGAAATTGATGATGCCGCAGCAGTCCTAAAAGCCGTTAACAAATTTCCACCTACGATTGCGGAAATTTTACCCGTATTTGCATCAAAAAGGAATATTGTAGATTGGTGATTTGGTATACCCATACTCTCGTTTTCAGGCCAATATCCACCGGCTTTAAGCCCTAGAGATAAACCCTCCTTATCAAAACCAGACTTAAACCCGTACAAGGCATTCGAGTATCCTATTGATTCTCTTATCACTGGAAAATTATACGCCTTTTTTTTTGCCATTGCAGAAAAGACATCTTCAACTGCAGAGTAACTGGTTTTAAATGATATTAATTCTGAAATTAACTTTTCTGGTACTATATACATGTAACACTACCCCTACATTTTTATAAAAAACTTTTTAATCAGTCTCTATACGAAATACTTTAAATTTCCCAGACTCAAGTAGCTCGTCGCTTTTACTACTATGTAATAAATTGCAGACCTCTTCCGCGTCTAGCACTGAAATTTTTTGATTTGGCTTAAGCATCCCAGCCTGATCTAGCAAGCTGTTAATAGAGCTCTCTGTCTTATCTCCCCAAACCCCATCCAGAGAGCCAGGATCAAAGACAGTTTTTGTTAAAAACTTTTGAAGGCACAGTACACTAGTGTCAGCGCTCAAATTTGGCGCAAAGAACAAAGTATTTATCGACACTATTAATATTATTTTTATAAAATTAGCCAAAAATGTGTCCGTAGGTGCGGGGAATAGATTTGTCTAGGAATACTCTGTCTGAAATAAGATCGTGATCCAACCCAAAGGCTGCCTCCAAGCACGCTGCACAAATAGATCGATAGTCAATAGTAGCATATAAGTCTCGCTTTTCATAAAGGTCTTTGTTAGACAGACCCGGCCAATTTGCAACAACACTCGAACGTTTTATTAACCCCCCTGCGAGCAAACCAACTGATCCATAACCATGATCAGTTCCGGCTGATCCATTCTCTTTTACGGTTCTTCCAAACTCCGTCATTGTTAGTACAATAGTATTATTCCACTCTTCCTTTAGTTCACTCTTTAATTTCCCAAAGGTTCTGTCAACCAGCGTAAACAACTCAGGGTGATGACCTATATCTGTTCCAATTTCCGAGTGATCATCGAACTGAGGAATCTTTACAACTGCAACCCGTGGACCATCTTTTTTACGCATAGCCCGCCCAGCCTCTGCTGCCAAGCTAAGGGGATCACGGGCCTGCGAAACAACACCCATCTTCATAGAGTTTTTAGTTAATTTTCCAATTACTTTTGCAGCGTTATTAAGATGAGTGCTCTGAATTAATCTTAAAGTTTCAGAGGAAGGTAAACGAGCGTGTTTTATACGAGCAGGGTAAAAATTGTCTAAATCATTAGCACCTCTTATTATCAAAGGGGTTTCTAATGACATTGCTTTCCCCGCTATATTTGCAATATCCATCGCCCTACCCAGCCAACCTGTTTTTATAGAAAAGGGTGCAAGCAGGCCCCCCTGTAATACATTTTGACCCTCAAAATGTGATCTTCCAACGTAAGGAAAAGAAGTTGCATGAATAATAGATGCTTCATCATTTAATAGCATTGATGAAAAGTTCTTAAAATTTGGGTGTATCCCAAAGAGAGGATTTAATTTTAACGGATTTGATGCCACTAATGCTCTTCTTTGTTTAAATAGATTGTCATCTCCAATCGGTGGAACCGCAAGCAATCCGTCCATACCACCTTCCAACAAAACTACGACTATTCTTCCCTCAATAGTATTCTTTGTAAAACCGTGGACTGGATAACCAGATAAAAATAAACCAGCCCCTGTTCCTGAAAGAAAGTGCCTACGCGTTAACATTAAACCTCCATAAAATCAGGGCTACAAAGAGCCACTATAAATTTGTCTCTCATGTTTGATGCCTTATCAATAGCTATTTTTGTATTGTCAGAAAAATCTAGTAGATCAGCAATTTCTTCTCCATGTCTATCAGGTTGAAAGGAGTAGATCCTCGACGCAACTTTAATTCGACGATCAAAATGTTCTGTTGAAACCCAGTCATCTTTTCTTTCAGAATAACCATCAGGCTGCCGCGACTCCCAAAAACTATTACCAAGTTCTTCCAAAATTTTCTTGGGTTCATAGTTTAATTTACTGAGGTCCACTTTAGCATAGGAGCCATTACCGTCTCTAAATCCAGATAAGAAATTCGATCCAGAAAAGCGAATAGCCTGAAACATCCAAGTAGACGGCCAGAGAAACTTTTTTCCTTCAGAGCGAGCTGTAACGTTAAGAACCTCTTTATGCACCTCTTCTAGGTTGCCTTTAGAATCCTTCCAAACATTATAAATAAAATCTATTTCACTTTCGCTAACTGATTCACCAATAAAGTGCATTGCCAACTTTTTTGAAAGGTGACGTGCCGTAAAATCATCATGAGCTAACATGTTTGTTAATTGCCTTAAGGATTTTTTACCCGAATGAAATTTTTTACCTAAAACTATCTTGCGCCCTGGCTCTGCTCGATCTTTGAAGTACGGCTCATGAATAAATTTTTTGAGTGATCCGATTGCTGGATTGTCCCGTCTCCGTTCTCTGAAAAATTTACGAATAACAGAGTCAGTGTTCGCCCCCCAACCTGCTAATATCTTAGCAGAATTACGAATATCATCCTCAGTATACATTCTCTCCGGAGAAACGGAGTGTAACTCAAGTAGTTCACGTGCAAGGTTGTCATTTAGGCCCTGCGTTTTTCCATTTCTTCGCGCCCATCTGGCGGACTCCGACCTCTCCCCAACACTTTGAGTGTTATCCAAGTAATCTAACATCCCAACATGAGTAGTGACTTTATATAAAAGTTCATCAAAGGATGCGTTTAAATTTCCATAAATAACTCTATAAATAAAATCACCAATGATATAGTTCCGACGACCACCACCTCCAACAGTAAAGTGATTTGTCCAAAAATGGGTTAATCTTTGCTTAACCATATCATCGCCGTATATTGCCGAGTTCCAAAACTTATATACATCAAATAATGCTACATCAGTTTGATCTCTAAGAGTTCTAACACGCTTTTTCTTTTCAGCCGATGTTAGCTTTTTCGACTTTTCAATTTCTTTCTTACCCTGATCATATTCGCCTGCTCGCCTCAATCTGTCTTCAAATGAAAAGTTATATTCCGTGGGCCAAATTTCTAAACCTGAATACTTATTTGCCACACCAACTGTCTTAAAATTACTGGTAAGTTGACTATTATTCCAAGACTCAACATCTGTGTGCAGAAGTTCATTTGGTCCAAAACCAAATCCAATTTTCCTAGCCCATTTATGTTTGTTTATGGACATATTACTCCCTAATCTTGTAGAATTACTATAAACTTACCACGACTTAATAAAACTACTAATTAATTTCTAAAAAATAAAATATAACCGTTAATATTAATAAAAGTTAATGTTAGGAATCTAGTAATGATAATTAAGTTTTCTTATGGAAAAGTACAAAGGTTAAAGCTGTTGTCAACTATTTACCCTAACGAAAGTGATAAGGCTGATGTTTGATAAAGTAGCAGATTTATTGATTCCAGATTTTGACATTAGTATTTTTTTTATAATTATGATTATTTTTTATATAGCTGGTTTAGTAAAGGGCTTCTTAGGTATTGGGCTTCCTGCTGCCGCAATGGCATTGTTAACCTTATTTATTAACCCGTTAGATGCTATAGCTTTAATAATAATACCAATTATATTCACTAATGCTCTCCAATTTCTACGCTCTGAAAATAGAAAACAAATAGTACTAGAATACAAACACTGTGCAGTAGCACTAATAGTAACAATTTTCATAACATCCATGTTTATTAAATCATACCCAAGCGCTCTAATAACTGTTTCTATTGGCATTGCCATGGTGGCTTTTTCTATCAACACCTTAGTGGGCGTAAAACTCCCAATTGGCCCAAAAAATGGATGGCAAATCACAATTGGGATCGCCTCTGGTATCCTTGGAGGGTTAAGTTCAATTTGGTCCCCGCCTGTTGCTATGTACCTCCTTGCTAGAGAGGTTCCAAAAGAGAAATTTATAGCCGCGACAGGTTTTCTATTCTTCGTTGGTAGCTTTCCTCTTGCACTTGGATACTATCTTTCTGGCATTCTAACTATCAATATTATATTAAAGTCTTTAATTGGATTACTTGTAGTCCTTGCCGGTTTTCGCACTGGAGAAATTCTTCGTAAAAGAGTCCCTCAAGATATTTTTAAAAAGTTTGTTTTATGGTCATTTTTGATTATGGGACTCCGACTAATAGCCACAGGGGTTTTAACTGATTAGGATAAAAACAATAATTTTACTAAAACTGGAAATATCAAAAAACCTTATTCTTTAAAGAATCTAGTTTTTTTTCTTTGGTGAAACTAAAGCGAGACCTAGAAGCATCATTGCAAGGGAAGACCATATCCATATAGAGTTATTCTCTCCAAACAATAAAATACCCCAAAATATACCTGATAATGTTACTAGATAGCCAACTTGGCTAGCAAAAAGTGGTCCTGAACGTGTTATAGTAAAAACAAATAGCGTGTAGGCTGTAGCATTTATAATTGCCAGCCCTAAGATAGTCCAAGTTAGTTGGTCAAAAGGTATCGAAATGACAAATAAGTTATTAGTAAAGTAACCGGTAACACCAAGTATACACGCACCGATAAGGCTCATTCCACAGGCTAATCTGACTGGGCCGATACCTGTTAAACTTCGCTTAGCAAGAATAATATTCTCCACGGCGTAACAAACCGAACTCAAGCACGCAACTAAGATCCAGATAACAGCTTTTTGATCAGGTAAGCTGGTATCCGGAACAACCAATAATATTATTGCTAAAGTTCCAAATAGTATTCCTGTAATTCTACGGAAAGATAAAATCTCAATTTTAAGTATAGTTGCAAAAGCATATGTTAAAATAGGCACAAGCGTCACGGTAATGGCCAGTACTCCAGCCGGTATTTTTGAGGCTGCATAATAAAAACATACACTTGGAATAGCTGTCCCAAGTAAGGCGAGTATAATAAAAAGTATTAAATTATTAGCAGTTATCCACATAGGACGCCCTCGAACTGTAGTAAAAATTAGTAAAATAAGCCCACTAATCAAACTACCCCAAAAAGCTATTCCGATAGGGGTTCCACCCAGACTTGTTGCAATTTTTCCTAATGAGAACGAAAGCCCCCAAACGGTACCCATATAAAAAAGTGCTATCCAAGGCAGACTCTTTCTTAGCATTACTTCCCAAACGTAGTAATCATTTAATTAATTTTAAAAACAAAATAAATTTGTTTACTTCGCACCTTATAGAAACTTATCTTTCATAAAAGCAACTAAATTAAAAGCTAAAGCTATATGCCAAAATTAATCTTTACTGTTCTTTAACAAAGAGTCTTTCAAAAAATAGGATTGCAAGTGTTGTACTATAAGGTAATACTTGCCTGAAATCATCAAGCAAGTGGGGAATATATGCAGTATTACACACCAAAAAGCTTTTCTGAGGCAATTGAAATTTCAAGGGGAGCAAAAGGTATTACTCGTTTCTTAGCTGGTGGAACTGATGTTCTAGTTCAGCTTAGAGCTGATATTCTTACCCCAGATGTTTTAATAGACATAAAAAGAATTCCTGAGGTAGGAGATATTTTACAAAATTCAGACGGGAGTTGGCGTATTGGGGCAGCTGTCCCAGGTGCTCAACTCAATGAACATAAAGATTTAAAGGCTCAGTGGCCTGGAGTAGTCGAGGCAATGGATTTAATCGGATCGACACAAGTTCAAGGTAGAGCTACATTGGTGGGTAACTTGTGCAATGGCTCACCAGCGGCTGACTCTGTTCCTGCATTAATAGCAGCTGGTGCAAGCGTCACAGTTATAAGCCCAAATGGTAGCCGTGACGTGCCAGTCGAGGATATTCCACACAGCCCAGGAAAAACGACGCTTGAAAAAGGTGAGTTAATTTCAGCAATTAATCTACCTAAACGAAACACAAATGGTGGGGATGCATATTTACGTCTAATACCACGTACTGAGATGGATATAGCCGTCGTGGGCTGTGGAGTAAATTTATCAGTTAAAGAGGGCATAGTATCTGATGCGCGGGTTTCGCTTGGAGCTGTTACCGCCAAAGTTATCTTAGTTAAGGAAGCTACAGACGCAATCATAGGTACAGGCTTAGATGATAAAGCTCTGACAGCGCTTTCTCTTGCCGCTAGTGCTGCCTGTAAGCCGATTAACGACAAAAGAGGGACTATCGAATATCGGACGCATGTGGCAGGCGTTCTGGCAAAAAGAGCGGCACAAATAGCATATAAACGCGCGAGGTCTTAAAAATGAGCAATATACACGTTAACACTATGGTAAACGGTGATGAAGTAGGGTTTCTATGTGATCCACGAGAAACCTTGCTAGATTGTTTAAGAGATAAATTAAGCCTTACAGGCGCTAAAGAAGGTTGTGGAACTGGAGACTGTGGCGCTTGCTCTGTTAAATTAAGTGGACGGCTCGTATGTTCATGCCTTGTACTTGGTGCAGAGGCAGAAGGTCAGGAGATCGAAACAATAGAGGGGATGTCTAGAGATGAAAACTTACATCCCTTACAAGAAAAATTTATAAAATATGCAGCATTACAGTGCGGAATATGCACTCCAGGAATCTTGGTTGCCACAAAGGCTCTATTGGAAAAAAACCCTGATCCAAGTGAAACAGAAGTAAGATACTGGTTAGCTGGAAATCTATGTAGGTGCACGGGCTATGATAAAATTATACGCGCTATTTTAGATACAGCAGCAGATATGCGGGAGGCTTCATAATGGCTCTAGACGATCAAAGTAAATCAGGCTTTAGGTTTGTTGGTACTCGACCAAAAAGACCTGATGGAATAGACAAAGTAACCGGACGTGCAAAATTTGGTGCTGATAGTTACGCCGCGGGAATGCTTCACGGAGCGATAGTGAGATCTCCCCATGCACACGCAAGAATTAAAAGTATTGATACTAGTGAAGCGGAAGCTCTTAAGGGTGTAAAAGCAGTTGTAACTCGAGCTGACTTTTCAAAGGATATAAAATTTACAAGCGGAAAAGATTCAGAGCACTGGAATGTTCTGGAAAACGTTATGGCTGACGAAAAGGTTTTGTATGATGGGCATGCCCTAGCTGCAGTAGCTGCTACTTCGGCATTAATAGCAAGAGATGCAGTTAAACTTGTTAAAGTAGAGTACGAAATATTACCACATGTCACAGATGTAGATGAAGCTATGGCAATAGGTGCTCCAGTTATACGTAAAGGTGCGTCTGATAAATCTGTACCATCAGGCCTACATGAAAACGTAGTTAGCTATTATGAAAGTGGTCACGGCGACGTCGAAACTGGCTTCAAAGAATCAGACTTGATTATAGAAGAAAGTTTTAAAACTGAAGCCACTCATCAAGGTTATATTGAGCCTCATGCCTGTTTGGCCTCCTTAGGGAGTGATGGAAAAGGTGAGCTATGGTGTACTACTCAAGGTCATTTTAGTTTTCAAAAAGTCTGTGCCGCTCTATTAGGCTTGGAAACAAGCCAATTGAGGGTAACAGCATCTGAAATTGGTGGTGGATTTGGAGGAAAAACAACAGTATTTATTGAGCCTGTAGCATTAGCTTTATCACGAAAAACAAATAGACCTGTAAAAATAGTTATGAGTCGTTCAGAAGTTTTTCGAGCAACAGGGCCGACAGCATCTACGTCTATGGATATAAAAATCGGAATGAAAAAAGACGGGACAATTACTGCTGGGCAAGGAACTTTCCGTTTGCAAGGTGGAGCATTTCCAGGTGCTCCCGGTGGTATGACAGCGATGTGTGCATTCGCGCCATATGCACTAAAGAATGTTCATCAGATTGGTTACAGCGTAATGTCGAATAGGCCAAAGCAGGCCGCTTATAGAGCTCCAGGATCTCCGATGGCGGCATTTGCAGTAGAATCTGTAATTGATGCATTATGTAAAAAGTTAGACTTGGATCCAATTGAAGTTCGTCTTAAAAATGCCTCTCGCAAAGGAACTAAAGCAAGTTATGGTCCGACTTTTGAGGAAATTGGTTTAGTAGAATGTCTTGAAACTGCAAAATCACACTCTCACTACAACGCGCCCCTCAAGAAAGGACAAGGTAGAGGAATCTCTTGTGGTTTCTGGTTCAATTTCGGTGGTGAAACAGCAGTGTCATTAGCACTATCAGAAGACGGAACTGTTCAAATTTCAGTTGGTACCCCCGATATTGGTGGCAGCAGAGCGTCAATAGCTTTAATGGCAGCTGAAGAACTTGGAATACCATATGATCATATTCGATGTACTGTGGCCGATACAGCAACACTTGGATACAACGAGATTAGTCACGGGTCTCGTGTCACTTATGCAACCGGGTTAGCTACTATTAAAGCAGCTAGAGACGCTATTAATAAGCTATGTAAACGTGCAGCCGAAAAATGGGGTATTCCTGAGGAAGCTGTTAAGTGGGAAGATGGGCACGCTATACCGTCCGGACCGAATGCTGGAGACTTTGAACCGCTTTCTTTAAAAAATATCTCAGAGAAAATGGGAAAGACTGGTGGGCCGATAGTTGGCCACTTTGAAGCTAATCCAGAAGGAGCAGGAGTAAGTTTTGCTACTCACATCGTAGACGCAGAAGTAGACCCAGAAACTGGTAAAACACAGATTTTACGATACACAGTCATTCAAGATGCTGGAAAGGCAATTCATCCTTCTTATGTCGAAGGGCAATTTCAAGGTGGTGCGGCACAAGGAATCGGTTGGGCTTTAAATGAAGAATACATTTATGGTTCTGACGGTAGACTTCAGAATGCTGGTTTCTTAGACTATAGAATACCTTTAGCTTCTGACTTACCAATGATAGATACTGTAATTGTTGAAGTTCCTAATCCTGGACATCCTTATGGAGTTAGGGGTGTTGGTGAAACCTCTATTTGTCCTCCTCTTGCAGCCATCGCAAATGCTGTTTCTCAAGCAGCAGGTGTTCGGTTAACAGAATTACCGATGTCTCCTCCCAGTATCTTGGCAGCCTTGAAAGCTGAGTAAATGGTTCAAGTAAATCTCTGGGCAGGGTTGCGGAGGTTCACTGATGGACATGACGTAATCGAAGTAGAGGCAAAAAATATAGGTGATATTCTGAAAGGAGTATCAAAAGCTTACCCAGCACTTAAGGAAATTATTGACGGTGGTGTGTCTGTCTCAGTCGATGGCAGAATTATTTCGAGTGGAGTAACCGAGCCTGTAAATCAAGACAGCGAAATTTTTCTTTTACAACAATTAAAGGGAGGTTAAAAACTAGGTATGGCAAGGAATATCATTGTTGGAGCAGCCCAGCTGGGCCCTATTTCTCGACTAGACTCTCGCACCTCAGCCGTTGATCGAATGATTAAGTTAATGGACGAGGCCAAACAGCAAGGTGTTGAGTTAATAGTTTTCCCAGAATTGGCACTCACTACCTTTTTCCCACGCTGGTTTATTGAAGACCAAGTTGAACTTGATTCATTTTTTGAACGTGAAATGCCAAACCTAGAAACAGCACCCTTATTTAAAAAAGCTACTGAGTTAAGTATGGGCTTCTACTTAGGGTTTGCCGAATTAATAGAGGAGAGTGGGAAGAAGCGTCATTTTAATACTTCTATATTGGTAGATGACAAAGGTTCCCTCATTGGTAAATACCGGAAGATTCACCTCCCTGGTCACTTTGAAAATGAGCCCAGCAGAGCGTTTCAACATCTTGAGAAACGTTACTTTGAAACTGGAAATCTTGGTTTTCCTACTTTTGAGGCCTTTGGCGGTCGAATGGGGATGTGTCTGTGTAATGATCGGCGTTGGCCGGAAACTTTTAGGATGTTAGGTCTTCAAGGAGCTGAGCTTGTAATGTTAGGGTATAATACTCCCGCTCACTATCCTCCAGTTCCCAAACATGACCATTTAAATGACTTTCATAATCATTTAGTTATGCAAGCAGGTGCCTATCAAAACGGCACTTGGGTCGTCGGAGTGGCAAAAGCAGGTAATGAAGAAAATTGCGATTTAATTGGTGGAACCTGTATTATTGCTCCAACCGGTGAAATTGTTGCTGAATGTAAAACATTAGGAGATGAGTTGATCGTTTATCAATGTGATTTAGATAGGTGCACAGAAATTAAAAATGGAATATTTGATTTTGCTCAACATAGAGAACCCGAAAACTACAAACTTATCACTGAGACAAAGGGCGTCAAAATAGAGGGCTCAGATTAATTATTAACTATAACGCCTTTTTATAAGACTTACTTATTAATTTCTTTCATTAGGCTTTTTCTTTTTTAATTTAACAGATTTTCCTTTTGGAGAAAATCTTTTTGATGTGTCATTAGCATTTGATCGAGACTTAACGGGCCTTGCACTTTTAGGTTTAACGCTCGATTCTAACCTTGGTTTAGCTTTTGACCGAGCCTCTTTAAGTGTACTGCTATCCGCTTTGTTGCTTTGGCTTTTAGCAGAATATTTCTTATCTTTAGGTGAAAAAACTTTTGTACCTTCGCTAGACATCTTAGTATTTTTTTTAAACCGCTTTGGTCTCTCTGAATTTGATAGATCCTTATCATTACTTTTATGAGTATTAGATTGCCTAGGTTTTGCAAAGCTCTCTCTCCGTTCGGATTTTTCTGAAAACCCCCTTGGTTTTGACTTGCGTGCTCTTTTTATGGGCGTCACTGCACCTTCTTGAGGAACTCTATCGATAGGATTTAGCCTTTTTGAAGCACCATTATCTGAGGGACCCCTGTTATTGCGTTTATTCATATTAGGCTTTGAATAGTTTTCTTTCCGTTCAGCCCTTCTTGGAGAACTTCTCGGTTTTGAGTGCGGGCGAGTGGAATTCGGAGACTGATCAAAGTCTGGAACCTTTTCTAGCTGACGCAATTGTACTCTATCTTCCAATTTTTTACTTGGTCCTACAGATAGAACGAACCGTTCGACACACTTCTTCTTAAGCTCAAAAAAGGTTTCATTACTTTGAATCCTTATCGCGCCAATGTCATCTTTAGTAATTCCACCACCATTGCATATCATGGGCAACAAAGATCGTGGATCTGCCCCTTTATTTCTTCCTAGAGCAAGTGAGAACCAGATAGTCGGTCCAAATTTTGACCGTGAACTGTCTCTAGTTACGTTCGGTGTATCATCTAACTCTTCAGGGGATGACTGCCTGCTTTCATACAGCCTTATGTAGGCTAAAGAAATTTGCTCCGCAGTATAGACAGACTTTAATTTAGTAAGAAATTTTTGTTCACTTTCTTTGACTGGAATTGACCAGTTTGGATCTGACAATAATCTCTCATGATCTTTTTCACGCACTGCGTCCGCTGACGGTGGTTTCTCCCACGTCGCATCAATCTTTGCCATCTTTAGTAGACGTTCCGCTTTTTGTGAGCTTTTACCTGGTACAATTAAGACACTAGTTCCCTTGCGACCTGCTCGCCCAGTACGCCCTGATCTATGTAACATTATTTCAAAATTAGTAGGCAAATCTGCATGTATTACCAATCCTAAATTAGGTAAATCTATTCCCCGAGCGGCTACATCAGTTGCAACACAAACTCTCGCTCTACCGTCGCGCATTGCTTGAAGAGCATTTGTACGCTCGCTTTGGGTTAATTCTCCAGATAAAGCTACTACGGAAAACCCACGGTTTGAAAATCGTGTAGTTAGTCGGTTAACCATTGCTCGAGTATTACAAAACACTAAAGCATTTGGCGCTTCATAATAACGCAAAACGTTTATGATAGCATTTTCAGTATCTCGGCCACTGACACTCAGAGCTCTATAGTCAATATCACTATGTTGCTCTGTTTCTCCCTTAATCGAAATGCGATATCCATCGTTCTGATAACTTTTAGCTAAATTCGCAATTGCTTTTGGGACAGTCGCTGAAAACATCAAAGTACGTCGTTCTTTAGGAGACTCTCCAAGGATAAACTCCAGGTCTTCCCTAAACCCTAAATCTAACATTTCATCAGCTTCGTCCAGAATAACAACTTTTAGTTCTGATATATTAATTGAACCACGATGAATGTGGTCACGTAATCTACCCGGTGTCGCAACTACTATGTGAGCACCTCGTTCTAGTGCACGACGCTCGTCCCTCATATCCATTCCACCGACACAAGAAGCTAGGGTGGCGCCTGCTTTCGCAAATAGCCAAGCAAGTTCCCTTTTTACTTGAAGTGCTAACTCACGAGTCGGAACAATTACAAGAGCCAAAGGTGCTTTAGCAGATTCAAACTGCTCACTATCACCTAACAAGTTACTAGACATTGCTAAACCGAAGCCAACAGTTTTCCCAGACCCTGTTTGTGCAGATACTAATAAGTCCTTTTCAAGTAACTTAATATCGGACACTGCTTCTTGAACTGAAGTAAGGGTAGTATAGCCTTTTTCAGCCAAAGCATCTGATATGGTTTGGATCATACAAATTATCCATTCAAAGGCTATTATTTTTCGGATTACACGACCAGCCATATTGTCGTCTACCTAGCCACCAAAAAACGTCGTCTGACATCAAGCAGCGGTCACACGCTCCTAAGGCCTATTCCATAGGATGTATAGTCATTTCTGAAATCTAAAAGTATTAGATTTATACGAACCACACATGATCAAAAAAGAGGAGAGGCTAATACCAAATAATATACAAGCTAGTTATTTAATACTTTTTCTTTTACGACATTCATACCTTGGAACAGTTCTAAGCCTATATGGGCTTAACTACAAATAATTCACGTCGCAAAAGCCCTTTACTAAAAGCCTTTAACTTTAACTCCCAAGCCGCTTTGCCCTCTTCAAACTCAATATCACCTTTAAGAGCTCTCAAGCCCTCTTCCTGTTCCTGTTCAGCTAACATCATAAGTTGGCACGATCTTTGAAACTCTTCGGTAATATCTTCATAACTGATAGACCTCCAACCTGTATTCTCAAGCATAGTAGGATAATCTACTTCTGTTTCAACAAAGTCAGGACTAACTTGAAGAGCCTGTTTTTTCTCTCGATCAGAAAGATCAGTTTGAATACTTATAACCGTGAAAGCCATTAGCCCACTTGAATGAATAACACGACGACATTCTTTAAGAACTTCTTGTTTCTTAATCAAACAGCATAAAACGTCACTATGGCTCACCGCAGAAAAACTAGGGATCTGAAAAGGTAGGCTAGCAGCATCACCAGAAAGTGCACGCACTCTGTCAGACATAAGATCGTCCTTAGCACGCTTTTTTGCAATTTCTAATCCTGTTACTGGAATATCCAAAAGGGTTACATGGCATCCACTTTGTTTGGCTAGATACAGCCCAGGCCAACCAGCCCCCGCCCCAATTTCCAAAAGGGTATCATTCTCATCTAACTTAAGATATTTTAATAACTTTTCTGCTTCAGATTTAGTCGTCCAACTCGAGCCGATATACCCACAACCACAAACTTTATTAGTTATTTTTTGAATAACCGGCGATCGTGCCACTTCGTAGTCATTTTCTAAACGCTCAGTCTGAGCTCTTTCTTTATCAGTCTGTTCCATAAAAAAATAATAACAGAAATTAATCGAAATGTGTATGGTACTCTCTTAATAAAGATCAAGGGTTGAATATAATATATTAAGAATACAAATCTATATTAGAGATATTTATTTTTTAACATACTCTTGCTTATTATTGATTGTATTCTTAACGTCTGATGCAAAGCTGTATGAGCCAAAGGTTTTACTAGTGACAAAAACTAAGTCCAAACCACTTCCTTACATGGAACGTATCAAAAAGTATTATATTGGACTGGGTTATAGCACTCCTTACAGATGGGCTAAGCTTGACAGCATACCGTTTACTTCCCTTAAAAAGCCTTTATCAAAAGCAAGAATTGGAATAATCACCACTGCATCCTTATTTAATCCAGCCAATGGTGATCAAGGCCCAGGTGCACTTTATAATGGTAAAGCAAAGTTCTTTACTACTTATGCCAAGCCCATTTCACCTTTCCCCGATGTTCGCATATCGCACATAGCTATTGATCGTACTCATACGACCGCAAGTGACATGGCAAGTTATTTCCCGCTTTCAGCTTTATTTCGGCTTTATAAGGCTCAGTATATAGGTAGCATCTCTCCTAACTTTTATGGTTTACCCACAAATCGCTCGCATCGCGTTACAATAGAGCAAGATTGCCCAAGACTAGTTTCTCTGTGTAAGGAAGATCGTGTCGATGCAGTAGTTCTAGTACCAAATTGTCCAATATGCCATCAATCAACGGCATTGGCAGCCTCCCAACTAGAAACAGCTGGAATTCCCTCAGTCCTGATGGGCTCCGCATTAGATATTGTTGAACATGTTGGCGTTCCACGCTTACTGTTCAACGACTTTCCACTTGGAAATGCTGCTGGTCTACCACAAAACATAGTGTCACAAGATTTAATTGCTAAAATGGCTGTTGATCTTCTATGTTATGCGATCGAACCGCGTACCACCGTAAAATCTCCATTAACTTGGTCGGGAGAGTCAGATTGGAAGAAAGACTACTCCAATATTGATCAGCTATCAGCTAGTGAGGTTAAACGTCTTCGCGTAGAATTTGATAAAGTAAAAAAAGATGCGAAAGCCATTAAGGCTTTGTAGAATTATATGGTGCCCAGGGGCAGAATTGAACTGCCGACACGAGGATTTTCAGTCCACTGCTCTACCACTGAGCTACCCGGGCACCCTTTATAGTTCCCTGTAGGGAACCGGTGCGTTTTAGGACACACAACCAAAGCTGTCCAGAGGAGAATTTATAAATACGTTCCAAAAATTCGTTATTACGCTTATTCCAACGTATAAGGGTCAAAGAGTTCATCATCAAAAACATCAATTGGTTCACCTGGAACAACATAACTTTCATTCGCCCATCTATTTAAATCAATATCTGAACATCTTTTTGAACAAAAAGGTTTAAAATTTTCAACATAAACTTTTGAGCACGTGGGACACTTCATAATTTCAAACTAAGTCTTAAAGGAACACGCTCCCTTTTTCTTTGAATTTCAAAGTGTCCTAATGGCGTCCATCCTACTAAAGTAGACTCAACAGGATCTGTCTTAAAAGATTTTGTTATTGCTAATTCAAATTGTTTTCGATCTTTCTTCGCCATGGGAGCTAAATCTAAGGTAATTTGCCCCCCTAGGCCCCTTAACCTTAATTGCCTTGGTAAAACTCTTGCTAAATGCAGATTTGCTTTCAAACCTGAAGCAGGAGAAAAGTCACCTCCCGTATTGACATCAACAGCGACAAGCGCCCGGGTTGGCTCAATGAAAATTGAACCTAAACCCATTACCACTCTAGGATCCATTAACTCCACTAACTGATCCAATATTCCATTCTCTTCAAATCCTCTCATAAAAACCTGACTTTTTTTAAATACTGGCCACTCACGCAAGGCAAGCGCATGTGCATTGTCTCCTTGAACTAACAGTTCAATTTCAGTCCCTTTATCAGATAGAACTTTTTCAGATAAATGTATAAGCACCTTAATTTCTTCTAACAAAGTATGATCATCCAAATTTATTGCCATAGACCTTACAATCATTCCACTATTTAAATCTTCAGGAACAGTTTCATTAATGATATCTAGTATTCGTAACTTTTCTTCATCAGACTTTATCTGCCGGGAAACATTAATGCCCTTCGCATGAGGAGTAATTATAACACCTCGACCCTTGAATATAATCCTATCTGTAACTGGTATCGCCTTCCCTTCGTCTGGATAACTTGTTACTTGGATTAATATTTTTTCGCCTAATCTCAATCCTTTTGCATTACGTAAAAACCCTTTAAAACCATCAGGGAGTTTTATAAATACGCCTCCTTGTCCTTTAACAAATTGATCGATAACCCCTCGACAGATAGTACCAGGGACCAATCCAAAGGAATCAGGTGACGTTAGAAAAAAATCTTCCAACTGACCTGCTATTACAAAAGCCGCAGCTTTCCTTCCATCAATTTCATCAAGAATGATTGCAGTATCTGTCATTTATTTTAAAACTCTAATCCCTGCCACGCTAAGTAGAGCTGAAGTTTCTGCCAAGGGTAGCCCTATTATTGAAGAAAAAGACCCTTGAATCCAGGTTACAAATACAGCCGCATATCCCTGCAAACCGTAACCGCCAGCCTTATCTTTCCAATCTTCCAAACTCACATAAGCGTCTAATTCACTATTTGAAATATTTTTCATTTTTACGGTACTAATAACGCAGCGTTCCAAAAGCTTATCCTGATACTTAACAGCTACAGATGTAATCACTTTATGACGGCGCCCTGATAAAATCTTTAAAAATTCTCTAACTTGGTCTTCATTGGAGGGTTTTCCCAAAATTCTGCGTCCAACACATACAATAGTATCAGCTGTCAAAAGAACATCATCGTATTCCACATCAATAGCATTAGCTTTTTCTTTAGCCATTCGGATACAATAATCTCTTGGGAGTTCTAATTTTTTAGTAGCTTCATCAATATCAGGTGATTTTATTAAATCTGGTTTTATTCTAAGCTGTGATAATAACTCTAGCCTTCTCGGCGAACTAGAGCCCAAGATTAGTTTTTTGGGATTTTTGACCTGATTGAGTATCACTTGAACCTGTAGTTAATACGCCCTTTTGAAAGATCATACGGCGTCATTTCAACCTGAACCTTATCACCTGCGAGTACTCTGATACGGTTTTTACGCATTTTTCCTGCAGTATGAGCAATAATTTCATGACCATTCTCCAGTTCCACCCTAAATGTTGCGTTAGGTAAGAGTTCTTTTACAATCCCTGGAAATTCGAGAAGTTCTTCCTTAGCCATTTTAATTCCGTTCCTGTTTATAATATTAAAGCTGTTGGCTACTAAATGCTCTCTCTAGCATAATTATTCAAGGAATATTTTATATTTTATTAGTGATGAATTTTACAACCTTCTAGTATTATAATGTCAAATCTCCAAACATCTTTATAATTTGGTTCCGAATCTGATCTCGTGCCTGTCTATACGCTATAAGTTTTTCCTCTCTCCGGTCTCCAAGGCCAGTTGGATCCATAATAGGCCAATACTCTATTTCCAAGTCATAAATTGCTGTAAGCTCCAGTGCTCGGTGTTGACTTGCCGGACTAAGAGCAACAATTAAGTCAAAGCTAGAAATATCGTCTCCCAACTTACTCATTTCATCAAAAGACCGAGTTTTGTGCCGCGCCAACTCAACAGAAATTTCTTCACACACCGAGATAGCAAATCCATCAATTTCAAGGTCATTCTTTACACCTGCAGATTGAGCATAGATTGCTTTTCCATAAAATTTCTTAATCATTCCTTCAGCCATAGGAGATCGCACAGCATTATGATCACAACAAAACAAAATTGATTTTGGTAAATTTTTAACCCTCAAACCAATCTCCATAATGTAAGACACAAATTAGTGTAAAAAGTCTACGAGCGGTATCATTATCCAACTCAACTTTTCCTTCTAAACGTTCCTGCAAAACTCGTGCACCTTCGCCATGGATACCTCGCCTAGCCATATCAATTGTCTCAATTTTACTAGGCGATAACCTATTAACCGCTTCTAAGTAGCTTTTACAAATCTTAAAGTAATCCTTAACCACCTGCTGAAAGGGTACTAATGAAAGTTGAAACTCAACTATCCGTTCTCTATCACTATTAAAAACTTCAAAAACTAAGCGTCTCTCAAATATTCTAAGATTTAATCGATATGGGCCAACAAAATTTGTTTCTTTAGGGATCGCAAAAGCATTTTTTTCGAGTAGATCAAAAATAGCAACTTCTCTTTCTTGAATTATTTCAGGTGTTGCTTTATTTGGGTCGCCCCCCTCAAGCTTTATCTCAATTAAATAACTCATTTCAGGTTACTGAGCCAAAGTTATTGGTTTTATTTAATAGCTTATTATGCCAGAGGTTAATTTCCTCTCTAACAAGTGCAAGTTTATATATCATTATGGTTAGGCCTTTTTTTGGATGGTGCATGATATGGCCGTGTTACGTCTTGTAACAAAACATTAATACACTCTGCTTCTAGAGAAATCACACTTTTACCAGAAAAAACTAACTCAAACCTTCCAGACGCATCCTTTAAATCTTGCCAAAAAACTGTTAATAGAGAAAACACACCAGTCCCATTTTCTTGATTAATTCCTTTCGAGCTTACCTTCATAACATCATCGAATATTAAAAGAGATTGCACCCTTTCGGAATCTGTTAAATTTAAATTATCTTCCCAACGAAACCTATTAATTAATAAAGCAAATCTGTGCTCCTTAGATCTCCATGAAATTTCAGATTTTGGGACAACTGAATCTTGAACCAAGGATGAAATAACTTTTAAGTCACTGGAGTCTACTGCTTTCAACTTTATTGGACGATCTCTACCGTCTTCAAATCTAGCGTCAATACTCACCCAGAAACTCTTTCTATTAGTGCGCCACACGAACTCAACTTTTCTTCAACTCTCTCATAACCTCTGTCAAGATGGTACACACGGCTTAAAACAGTCTCTCCTTGTGCCGCTAAACCTGCCAAAATTAAAGAAACTGAGGCTCTCAGGTCAGTTGCCATGACCGGTGCACCTTTAAGCACCTCTACGCCCGTCACTTTAGCCACGCCTCCATGAACATCAATCTTAGCACCCATTCTAATAAGTTCTGGTGCATGCATAAATCTATTCTCAAAAATCCGTTCCTCTAAAACTGAAATGCCACTTGCAGTACAAAGAGCAGCCATTATTTGTGCTTGTAAATCAGTAGGAAACCCGGGGAATGGTTCAGTTAATATATTCAATGGTTTAATTCGATTTTGCAATCTTCGTACAATTAAACCTCTTTCACTTTCCTCAATTTCTACTCCAGAATCTTCTAACTTTTGACAAAAAGCACTAACTATTTGACGAGTTCCACCTAGTAACTCAACTTCTCCACCCGCTATTACCGGAGCAAGCATATATGTTCCCAATTCAATTCTATCAGCAATCACAGAATGTTCGGCTGATTTTAAACTGTCCACACCAATAATAGTTATTGTATCACTGCCGTGTCCACTTATTTGAGCTCCCATCTTTATTAGGCACTCCGCAAGATCTATAATCTCAGGCTCTTTAGCGACGTTACTCAATACACTTGTACCTTCTGCCAACGCGGCTGCCATCAGTGCATTTTCAGTCGCTCCTACAGAGACCATCGGAAATTTAAATTCTGCACCCCTTAACCTTCCAGAGCATTTTCCAAATATATATCCATCCTTAAGGTCAAAAGTTGCACCAAGGGCCTCTAATGCCTTTAAATGTAGATCTACAGGTCTAGCACCTATTGCACATCCCCCTGGAAGAGAAACTATAGCATTCCCCTCTCTTGCTAGCATTGGGCCTAAAACAAGAATCGAAGCTCTCATCTTTCGTACAATATCATAAGCTGCTGTATGGTTGGTTATATTCTTCGTGGTCAGATAAATTGTCTTACCTTCATTTTCAGAGATAACTTCACAGCCCAGTGAAGAGAGCAAACCTGACATCATTCTTATATCACTAAGCCTGGGCGCATTAGTTAATTTAAGCGTACCTTCACATAAAATAGATAAAGGCATTAATGTCAGACAAGCGTTCTTGGCTCCTGCTATCGGAATTCTTCCATGGAGAGGACCATTCCCTTTTACTACAATTTTATCCATAATTTATTGTTTTATACCGTTTTCTTGTGAAGTTTTAATAGTTTTTCTTGACCGAGTCTGTTCTTTTCGCCGACCCATATTTTCTTTTAAAGCCTTTTTCAAACGCTCTTTCTTATTTTTTTCAGATATAGATAATTCTCTATTCTTATTTATTTCATTTAAGTTACTCATAATAGGTACTTACAGTAGGCTTACCATTGCGTCTAGATTATCCTTGCGTAAAAAGATTTTTGATCGTATCCAACGCGTCAGTTAATTTTGTTTGCTGTGGTAGCTCAGTGGTAGAGCACACCCTTGGTAAGGGTGAGGTCGGGAGTTCGATCCTCCCTCACAGCACCAT
>ERZ651776.21-NODE-21-length-209132-cov-7.606745_pt1 | contig 209132 bp, 138 predicted proteins | sample MGYA00514761_ERZ651776 | MGnify/ENA metagenome assembly ERZ651776
TCATTTGCCACGCAATACTTTACCATTTCCAGATTACCTTGTCTTGCGGCCACATTAATCGTCCCTTCATCCCACTCACACTTTTTCTCCTCTCGCGCCCACTTGAGCAACTCGAGTTTATTCGTTTTAGCAACTCGAATGCAGAAATGTGATTCGTCGTACCACCAACTCGGCCACAACGATTTATTCTCCCACGCTAACTCCAAAGTCGATATCGACGACATCTCTTCAACTTTAAACCTCTTTTTCAAATCATCCGCACGAGACGATCTCTTCACCAACTTTCTCGTTTCACTGTTCACCTCGTACAAGAATTTCACATCATTCGAATTCAATCTCGGAAGAATGTGTTTGAAACTCACATCGTCGTTATTCACGATCAAATCCCACACATCACTCTGACCAATCCGTCTTTTCTGCCCTCGCGTCTGCACTCCCGACGACGCAGGAGGAGACGAAGAAGCGCCACGCATCGTCGTTTCTCTGCGTCTTTTCTTAAAGTTTTTATGGGGGAAAAACGGCTTCACAAAAAAGAGGCACGAGAGCGCTCTGCGACGTAACAACAACAACAACAACAAGTAAACAAGCATGGCCGTCGTCGTTGTCCCCGCGCGAGAAGCAGCTCGTCGTTTCGTCGTTTTTTCAGCCGAACGACGCGTGGGAGGCAAAGGAAAAGGAGGAAGAAGGAGGAGGAAAAGCAGAAGTCGTTCCAGACTGAATGCGAGGAGAAAAAGCGGCGACGACGATATAGATGATGATGATGATGATGAGAGTAGTGTTATTCACGAGGACAGGATAAACAGCAGCGACAGCAGTGAGACGTCTTTTTCTTGCGCTGCTGCTGCCGATGATGACGATAATAAGAATACAAAAGAACAGTTGAAAGAAGAAGATTCAGAAAGTTTCCTGTACGAAGAAGTGGAGGAAGAAATCGAAGTGGAATACACGGCGATGGACCACGTTTCAGATTTTATTGCGGAAGTGCGAGAGAAGCGGAATGAAATCAGTCGAGCGTGTTTCGGCAGTTTTGAGAGAGCGCCAGTAACGCCGGAGTATTTGAGAAGTTCGAGAGGACGGTTGGACGCGCCGACGGAACTGATATCGCTGGCGTTGGTATCGGTTGCGTTGGCGGTTTCCAAGACCGTGCGAACGAATAAAGAGAAGAAGGAGACGTTTATTCGAAACGAAAAGTGGACGGTAGGGAAAGCGTTTAAGGAGTTGAAAAGAATAGACGGTCAAGAGAACGACGCTTCGGTGGAAATGCGATTGTACGACGAGGGGGATTTACGACGCGACTTGGAAAAGAAACAGAAAAAATTGGACGAGAAACGCGCGAAGGAATTGGAGAGACGCGAGTTGAGAGACGAAAAAGAACGCTTAAGAGAGGAAGAGGAAGAGAAGGAGCGACAGAGATTACTCGAGATTGAGCGTAAAAAAGAAGAAGAGGAAGAACGAAAACGAGAACAAGTACGCGCCGAATTTCGATTGAAACAAGCCGAGGAGCAAGAGCGGTTGAAAAAACGCGAAGAAGAAGAAGCGGCGAGGAAGAGGAAAGAGTTGGAGGAGGATAGGAAACGGAGAGAGGAAAAGATGCGATTGGAACGAGAGGCTTTAGAAGCGGAACGATTGCGACGAAAGAAAATATCGGAAGAGCGCAAGGAAAAAACGTTTGACATTCAGGCGAACATTAAAGTCGAAGCGAGGAGGAAAAACGGCAAGTGCGAAGTGACGGCCTCGTGCAGAGTGGAGTTATCAAACACGTGCGAAGTCGCGGAAACGTACGAATCGACAGAATTGGCGAGATTGCAAATGTCCTGGGCCTCGAAGTTATCCGGCGAAGCCATGAAAGCGTATAAAAGCGACCAGATTTTGAAGAAAATGATGGGCGAAGGCATTTTGTCCAAGAGGCCTACTTTTTCAGACGTGGAATTTGAACACTGGATGAAACTCGTCAGAGTTCGATTGGACAGAGAATTACGAACGACTGGTTTACGCGCAGTTGCTGGACTCGAAGCGAACAAGTTGACCAAAAACGACAGCTTCGTTGAACGAGAAGTGACGTTTTCGAGAGCGCTGTTACCTGCAGAAGATCCAGAAAACGTCGAGACGCGAATACAAAACGCTATTCGGTTACTCATCGACCAAGTCGAATCCAAGAATAAAAATAAAGACGGCGATGCTAACGATGGTGGTGGTGGTGGTGGTGATAATGACGACGACGACCCGTACCTTCTCGGCGATGGAGACTCCCCGGCCCTTGTCGACGAGGCGATAGATCCCAGGAAAAGCCCGACGGCAATTTTAAATCGACTTTCCGAACACGAGCTCGCGCAAATGCACGGGTTAGATCCATCTCTGGTATTCCCCGCAGAAACAGACGGTTTGACCACTGAATTGAACGGTCGCGTTTTATCCGGAATCTTAACCGCGTCTCTTTTTGTCAAAATCCTTCGCAGCGTCACCAAAGACGCGAAACCGGAAGTTTTACGACGGGGCACGCAGATGGCTACCTCTTTAGTCGGTCGATGCGCCAACGACGAAGGAAACTGGCGTGCCATGTATTTAGACGGTTTTCGCGGCGATGCATTGGAAGCCGGCGCTTTGATGGCTCGAGAAGTTATTCCAGACGAAGAGAACGATATCGTTTTATTAAACATCTTCGCCGCTCTGGAGGCGATGGAAAAAGCGAAAAACCGACGCCCGGAGGAAGCGGGCGAAATGATCGATAAAGAAGTGCTGAGAAAAATGAAAGCGCAGCGACGAATGAATGCGGTGCCAATCACCGAAAGGTTATTCGCCACGCGAAACGCGGCGATTCAGTTAGCCGGAAGTGGTTCCGTCGAGCAAGGTCGGGCGATGTTGGAGGAAGCTTACGCGTTGCGAGTGAACCACGTGGATAAAAGACGCAAAGAGTTAGGGTTGACTGCAAACGACGAACGGTTTGGTATTCCAGAAACGTTGCCAGAGCTGAAAGCGCTGCTCTTTGTTTTAGAATACGGCGGCGGCGCGTGGGAAGCTGACAAGAAAGGCGTGCAGAAACAAGTCGTGAAAGCGGTGTACGAGGCGTGCGAAAACGGGGCGATGAAGAAAGACGCTGAGAAGGCGTTGGCGACGTTTGCAGCCGTTCGACGCTCGTTTATATTTGAAGAGAAGGATTCTGAATTCGGTCGAGAGTGGGAAGAGAAATTGTTCGAGAAATTCAATCAAACAGGAAACGAAGGCGAGGACGAAGAGGAAGGAGGAGAAGGAGGAAAACCTAGCGTGGAGGAGATCATCGAAAAATATTACCCGAGAGGCGTCTCGGACGCGCTCGAGTTTGCCGTGCAAACGTACGACGCCGAAATCGAGGCGCGCAGGAAAGTATAGAGAGTGTAGTCATAGAGAGATGAGTTAGCTACGTAGCACTTACGCGTTTTAGAAGCGTTTTACCTTTGGGTTAAAATTACAATAAATACAAAACATCGCAAACTCTTCTCTGCTTCTTACGCGGACGACGAAGTAGTATCACCGCCACCGCCGCCCGACATCATGCTCTCCAGCATTTCCGTTTGCAGCTTTTTATTCCCGTTCTCGATGTCTCTCTTCGCGAGCGTTTCTACGCTCTTCCACTCGAAATCCATGTTCGCGTACCCTTGCCTCGCAATCATAATACGGTTCGCCAAACTCTGGTCTGCTTTCGAAAGCTTGCTCATCCACTCTTCTGGGTTTCGAATCGGGTTTTTCTCCAGAAAATCCAACAAAAACTCGTGCTGATTGTTCACTCGGTTCACTTCGCCTTGACCGTCCAAGTTCTGCTCTTTGCTTTCTCCGTCTGGCGTTTGCACGTTCAGTCTGCAATTTATAGATTCCAACTGACCAATCACCACCCAGGTTGCTGTATACGTCAACAACTGGTGCATGACATCCGCCGCTTTCCTTTCCGGCGAGGACGCTCCGCCAAACGCACCGCACGGGACGTACACTTTCGGCGAATCATCGTTCTCGTTGCGAACGGAAAAACATCTTCTTCCTCTTCTGTTTCTGTTGTTGTTGCTTCGTTCTCCATTTTGAAGAGAGATTAAAGTCGCTACTCTGTGCCTCGACGAGAGCGTTTTCGTGGTAGCACTCGTCACACCAGTCGTCGCCGCAAACGAGGACACACAAAACAACATCACGTCTTCTTCGTAGATGCGCGCAATAACGCTGAGAAAACGAATACTATTAATAATAAATTAATGCCGATATGTAACCAACTGACTGAGCAAAAACCTCAAAAGTTCTTCTTAATTTCTTAAAAACGCTTAAAACGCGGTCAAACTTTGAGAAAAAAAAAGACATCAAAAGAAAATATCACAAAGCGACAAAGACAAACACTTATATAATAACAGAATGACAAAATGGTCGATGCGAACGTTACGAACGAACGAGTGTCGCGCGATGGTGGAAGGCCAGGAGGCGCACCGCTTGTTCGAGGCACCGGATTTGCACGAGATGGCGAGAACAGGAGATCTCGACGGAATGAGAAGATTGATTTTATCAAAGGATGACGACGACAAAGTGAACGCGTTGGACCCGGCGGGGAGGACGCCGTTACATTTCGCGGCTGGGTTTGGGCGAGTCGCGTGCGTGAAGTTTTTGTTAGAGAGAGGGGCGAAGTTAGAGGTGAGAGATTTGTGGTCCAAGGCGCCCGTGGATTGGGCGTTACAATCGAAACACGAGGAATGCGTAAAGTTGATGAGAATAAAAGCGATCGAGACCAATCTCGAGATTGGTGGAAGAGGGCAAGTCTCTCCGTTGAGGACATATCACGAGTATTGTTACGATTTGACGACGGAGGAAGTCGAGGAGAGGTTGGAGCAAGACAGGAAAACCGCGATGGAGCAATACGAAAAGATGAGCGAGGAAGAGAGGAAACAGTTTCGCGAATCAAACGGGGTGGATCCTGCCCAGCCGGTGCCATTTTAATGACAATGTGATAGTGTATAAATAAGAATGTTGTGAGCAGCTATTTTCAATGTAGTGGCTATCTCTATTTGCTTCTAAAATTACAGCTGAATTTCCGTCAGAGCTTCTTCTTGTTCTCTGTCCGATTCCGTGGCGTCGCCGTCGTTTTCTTTTTCTTCCTCCGCCTCGTCTCCCTTTGCGTCTTCAAAATTTAAGTGCTTCTTTTCTTCTCCCCCTTCCTGATCTCCGCTGTTTATATCTTCGTTTTCTTCCAGTTTGTTTGAGTCGGTAATGCCTTGCCCGCGCGGCGGCGTGGGAAGATGGAAATCGGCAAAGAACGCGGAAACGTCCGATTCCGAGACGCCCGCCGGCGCGTTTGGAATGACAAAAGCGCTGTCCTCGGCATCTTCCATCTCCTCTTCTTCTTCATCTTCCTTGGTTTTTTCGTTGTCGTCGTCGTCGTCGTTATCGTCGTCGTCTCTATCTTCCGTCGTGGAATCGGCACCAACGAAGGGAGAATCCGGCGCGTCTGGAAATTCGAGGTCGCCCAGAACGTTGTTCTTTTTCCTCGCAGAAGTAGGACTTTGCGGCGGTGTCGCTTGCTCTTCTTCCGCCGATACTTCCGCTTTCTCTTCCACACTTGCTGCTTGCGCAAACAATCTGTTCAACTCTTCGTCTTCTTCGGCTTCTAACTCTTCGAGTATCGCGTCGACATCGGCGCCCGTTTCGGCCAACTTTTCCTTCAAACGATCGCACGCCCTTTCGCTTTGACCCAAGCACATCAACAAGTCGTTCATCTCCTCCTCGAAGTGCTTGGTCGCTTCATCGTAGCCTCGCTTGTACCCTCGCTCCTCGGCTTCGGCCACCTGCTCTGCCGTCAACTCTGCGTCGCGCTGGTTCTGTAACTGCTCAACCTTTAACTTCAACTCTGCGACTTCTCTTTCCGCTTGCTCTAAATCCGTGGCCGCGTCAGCCTGCTTCAACTTGAGATTTTCGTTCTCGTTCTTTACCGCGTCGATTTCGACGTTTTTATCGCTAATTGTAACCTCTGCGTTTGCAAGTTTCGCGGCGACGTCGTCGTAGACTTCGCGTTCGATCCAACCCGTCGTGTCGTACTCGTATTCTTCGCCTTCGCCTTCGACGTATTCGCCTTCTTCCTCGCCATCGCCGGCATAATACCACGCGCCTGAGGCTTCGTCTAATACCCATCCCGGGTAATCGTCCGGGTTGAACGGCGGTTGATCTTCCCCCGCATTGTCGTGGTCTCCTTCATTTCCGTTGTCGTTGCCGTCGTTGTAGTCGACGTAGTCGTAGTCGTTCATGTTTTCATCGTTGCCTTTATTCTCGTCGTGTGGCGCCGACGGCATTATTTCGTTGCTGAAATCGTAGTCGTTTTGCGCGAAACCATCCGAAGAAGAAGGCGGCATGAATGCAGTATTCGCGCTATTGTTATTGGCGGCAGTAGTATTAACGGTACCGCCCTCGCTAATTCGAGGTGATGGCGGAGCAAAATCATACCCGTCGCTGTTTCGTCCAGGAGATTCCGAATAGTTTTGTTGGTGTTGTTGTTGTTGTTGTTGTTGTTGTTGTTCCATTTGTTGCGGAGGACGCAAGTAATCGTCGTCGTCCTCGTAATCGACGTGTTGTTGCTGCGTTTGTTCGTGAAGTGGTTGATCGTAACTCGACGGATACTGATTATTCTGATCGATGTATGCGTCGAACTGACTCGTCGATTCGTGCCCCTCGCTTCGCATAGATCCCGTGGCGGATGGAGGTTGCGGAGGCAGCTGTTGCTCTATGAGATTTCCCCACTGGTCATACATCGGTTGTTGTTGTTGTTGTTGTTGTTGTTGTTCGCTAGTATTCGATATCATTCCATTCTGATGGTGTTCTCCAGGCGGAGGATAATTCAAAACTTCATTCTCTGGAACCGCCGGCGAGCCCGGTTTAAAATGAGTGAGGTGTTGTTGCTGCTCCTGATGATGATGATGATGATGATGTTCACCATCGCTAGTAAAAGTATTGCTATCGTTGTTGTTGCTGCTACTGTGATGAGGACTTTCTCTTTTCGTCGGCGAGAGCACTTGCTGATTCTCTACGTAATGCGGCGATTCGCTTTCTAATTTACCTTCGTTCTTCGCTTCGTCCTCGTCCTTCGCGCTCGGCCCGGGAACGAAAAACTTTTGCGGCTTTGCCACGGCAATCGGCGGCGGTAAAAAAGACGCTACATCCGCCGCACTTCCCGATAAACTTTGAGCGCCACCACCACCACTACCACCATCGCTCGTATCCCCACCCGTCGGATTGAAAACATCCACGTATCGGCTGCGAACGTCGCTTTGCCTCGCCACGAAACTACTCGCTCGCGGCATCGGCGGCGGTTCATTCGAATTCAACGCAGACGACGTCCCAGCAGGCTCCTCGTCCTCGCGCGAATGTTGCTGCTGCTGCTGCATCGCATCATTGTTATTACTGCTACTAAAGTTTTGGTGGTAGTTTTGGTGGTAGTTTTGGTGTTGCAGCTGCTGATTCGGATTCCGCGGGTCGCTTTCTCGCGAAAACGCATCCACTCGTTCGTGTTGCTGATTTCCCTTCTCAAAAGACACGTGTTGCTGCTGTGCTTGCTGTCCTCCTCCTACGCTTGCATTCGTCGCATTCCCACCACCATTGATATTACTGCTACTATGCATCGTCATCATCGGTGGCGGTCCTCCGATACTCCCGACGGCTTGTCTCGCCACATCTTTCCCGTTCGGATCGGAGCCGTCCACCCACGCTTTGAGCGTCTCGTCGTAGTAAAATTCAGAGTCGTTCCCCAGTTTCGCTTTGGTCACTTTCTTCCTCGGTTCGTTCTGTTTGAGTTAAAGTTGTTGTTCGAGAAAAAGAGAGAGAGCGGTCAGACGCGTCCCGATGTGAAGAGAACGACCACCATCTCGCGCTGTTTTGCGCGTCGCGAGAATGCATCAACGCGGGGGGAAAAAAGCGGATTTCGAATCAAAACGTTTACGAACGAAACCACAAAGAAGAGTTTGAAAAGAAGACAAAAACGATACAAAGAACGCACCCCTGCGTTGCCACCGCCGAACGAGGTCAGTCGGCCGAAGAATCCTCCGCCCGATCCTCCTTTGCTCGCGTTTTCTGCCATTTTAGTATAACGTATAAAGCGCAATTTTTTATGGCGAATTTTGGCTTCTCGTGTTGCCTTCTTGAGAACAAAAAACGTCTGAGACTTCGTTGTCGTCGTCGAGCGCTTACGCAGAAGTCAGAAGTGTTTCATTATCGGTTCAGTGCTTGGTATATACGTTGTGTGTAATAATATGTATTAATAAAATCCCTTCTCTGTCTTCTTCTTCTTTATAAAGCTAAATAAAAATCTCTCTCTGACTCTCTTCATCTCTCTCTCTCGCTGCAACAATCAATTAATCTCTATTTATTATTATTAATCCATGTAGCCGTCGATTTCGCGTTGCTTTTGCAACATTTCGTCCTCCTCTCTCATAGCTTCGGCTTCGGCGCACATTCTTTCGATTTCTTCCGGCGTCAAACGTCCTCTGTCGTGTTGCAAAGACACGTTCGCTTCGGAGCCGGTGACGCGATCTCTCGCGGTTACCGTCAACAAACCGTTGGTGTTGACTTCGAAAGTAACGTCGATTTTGGGGACGCCTTGTTCGGCTTTTTCGATGCCGGTGATTTGGAACTCGCCCAATAAGTGGTTGCCGTCCGTGGACATGCGTTCACCCTCGAAGATTCTGACGTCGATTTCCGTTTGGTTGTCGTACACCGTGGTGAACTCGGACTTCTTTTTGCACGGGATGGAGGTGTTTCTGTTGACGACTTTCGCAAAGTGTCTGCCTTCGCACTCGACGCCCAAAGATAACGGGACAACGTCCATCAACAAAACCTTGGAGGTTTGCTTGTCGCGGACGCCGGCCAAGATGGCACCTTGCACGGCGGCGCCGTACGCGACGGCTTCGTCCGGGTGCACGGATTTGTTCAACGGCTTGCCGTCGAAGTATTCCGTCAAAATCTCTTGGACTCTCGGGACGCGAGTGGAACCGCCAACCAAAACAATTTCGTTCACCAATGATTTGTCTCTGCCAGCATCGGCCAAGACTCTCTTGACTGCTTCCAAGCATCTTTGGAAAGTCGCCTCGTTCACCTTGTTGAATTCGTCTCTTGAGATGGTCATGTTCACCTCGTGTTCGCCGACGAAGCATTCCAACTTGGCGGATTGCGTGATGGACAACTCTCTCTTGGCTTTTTCGCACGCGGTTCTCAACTTGCGTTTGGACTTGTCGTCGTTGAAGATGGAGTCCGCGTTCGGGTACGTCTTTTGGACGTGCGCCATCAAGGATTCGTCGAAATCTTCGCCGCCCAAGTGGGTGTCGCCAGCCGTCGCCAACACTTCAAAGACGCCGTCTTGCAAGTGCAACAAGGAAACGTCAAAGGTACCACCACCCAAATCAAAGACCAAAATAGTTTGATCTTTAATGATTTCACCATCGTCGCCTTCTCTCTTATCCAAACCGTACGCCAACGCCGCCGCGGTCGGCTCGTTGATGATTCTCAAAACTTCCAAGCCGGCGATTTGGCCGGCGTCCTTGGTTTGTCTTCTTTGCGCGTCGGAAAAGTACGCCGGGACGGTGATGACCGCCTTGTTGATGACGCAACCCAACTGGCCTTCGGCCGTGGCTTTCATCTTTTGCAAAACCATCGCGGAGATTTGCTCCGGGGCAAATTCCTTCTTTTCGTTGTTTTGGGTCGGGTCTTCGACGACGATGATCGGCTTACCTCCCGGACCTTCCTTGATCTCAAACGGCATGTGCTTAATATCCTCGCCAATCTCCGAGAACTGTCTCCCGATAATTCTCTTGATGTTGAACAAAGTGTTCTTCGGGTTTTGCGCGGCTTGCCTTTTGGCGGATTCACCGACAACTCTGCCGGCTTCGGTGAAGGAAACCCACGACGCGGTCGTTCTGTCGCCTTCGGCGTTGGACAAGACGTGCGCCTCGCCATCCTTCCACACGGAAACGCACGAGTACGTCGTACCTAAATCGATACCGATGACGTATTCGTCCAAAGTCGCGTTGTTCATCTTCGATGCCAACTTGGCTTCTTCAATCTTCTTCTTTTGCGCCAACTTGGCTTCGCCCATGCCTTCCATCAACGCCAAGTTCTTCGGGTCCAACGTGAGCCCTTGCGTATACGCGTGGATAGAATCGTGGAAGAATCCTGACTTGTACAAGGCAAAACCTAATCGAGAGTACCCTTTCACAAAGTCTGGTTTCAATTCCACGCATCTTCGCGCGTCCGCGCACGCTTTCGAGTGTTGGTCCAACGCGGCGTAACACGCGGATCTGTTCGAGTAAAACACGTGGTCGTACGGGTCTTGATCGATGGCTTTGGTAAATTCCGAAGCCGCTTCGTAAAACTTTTTCTTCGTGAACGCGGCGTTCCCGTTCGATTTGTGTTCCAAAGCGAGTTTGCGTTGTTCCGGTGAAACCTGATATTTTAAAGAGTGCGTACATTGGTGGTGGTGGTGAGTGCACGAATACTAATGCTTTCAAGAATGACGATGAGGATAAAAACACATCGCATCACGCCGCCGCAAAAAGAAAGAAAAAAGGGCCGTCGAAAAAAAAATCATCATCATCTCATCGCTCTCGGATCGACGAAGAAGAAGAAAAACAACTTATAATAACAACAACAACAGTACCTGAATCTTATCCTCCTCGTCGTCGTCCAAAACGCGCACGGCGGCGCCCGTTTTCGATTCTTTCTTGCCTCCTTTTTTAGATGGTGCCATGATGCGATGATGATGTGCGTTCTAGTATGTGTGAGGGGCTTTTCGCGCCTTTCTCTCTCTAGTGGTCTTCTTTTTCGAGCGTTTGTGGCTCTCCTTCTTGTGTTTTTTTAAGCAAGCGCTTCTTTTCGCCTGAAAAAGCTCTTCTCTTTCAAATTTTTCGATTTTTTGTCGTTTTTTCTTTCCCTCACAGAAAAGATGCATGGGGTGATGAAGATATCGTCTTTCTCGTCATCATCATCATCATTCAGACGCGTATACTGCGACTACTCTCATTACCACTACTACTCGAGAAAAAACGCGTTCCTCCTCTCGAGGAAGAGGACGCTTTTACCGCGAAGCGTTTCAGCGGCACAAAATATATCCGAAAACAACGCGGTGATGACCACCAAAACCACTTTTAATGAGAAGAGTGACGACGATGTGAACAACGGGAAGAAGGAGAAAAAGAATGCTACGAAAAGTAAAACGTTTACGTTGCGACCGAAAGAAAAGCACGGCATGAATAGAAAGGCGAGATACGTGACTTTACATTTCTTACGCCACGCGGAAGGGACGCACAACGTTTCCAGAGAATACAACGATCCGAAACATAAGGACGCGAGATTGACGGATTTTGGTATACAGCAGTGCGAGAAGTTGGCGAAAGCGCAGCCTTTGTTGTTGGAATCAAAGTCATCAAAGAAGAAGATGACGGTGGCGACGTCACCGATGACGAGGTGCGTGCAAACCGCGCGTTTATGTTTCGATAAAGAGTCGCACATGATTACGGAAAAATACGTCGCTTTAGAGGAGTTGCGGGAAACGGTCAACTATCAGTGCGATATTCGGAGGACGACGTCAGAGTTGAAGGAAGAGTTTGGCGCGAGCGTGGATTTCTCTCGGTTGGAAAACGACGAGGAAGATCCTTTGTGGCAGTATTGGATCGAGAGGTGCGGATCCGAGGAAGAGCACACGATGCACAGAGAGAGCGCTTCCTTGTATAAGTGCGCGGATAGGGCGAGGAAATTCTTCGAATGGGTGGTCGAGAAAAAAGCAGATACAGAAGAAGAGATTATCGTCAGTTCGCACTCGGCGTTTCTTCGCTGCGTGTTTAATTACGGTCACACGCAAGAAAAGTTCGAGTATCACATGGGAGGGTCGGAGCAAGTATTCGACGATCGAGAAGACAAAACAAACAACGTAAAAGTTGTCCAGTATTTGCCGGAAGACGGCGACGCGTTCGAGGAGTACATGCGGAGAGATTACGAGAATTGCGAGTTACGGTCAGCCGTGTTGGAAATTCTTTGATGATATGATGTTTTTTTAGTAGTACCTAGTAGTAGAAGTAACCGAGTAGTAGTAGTAGTAGTAGATAGTAAATGCGGTAACAAATGATGCGGTATCGGTTCGTTTTTTATTATCAATGGATTCCTTTAGCCGCGATGTTCCCTAACTCGTCTTCTTCGTCCCACGTCATGCTGTAATCGGAGAAATCACCTTTCGCGTCTGCCTCGTCTTTCGACTCGAACACTTGACCGGCGTTATCGAAATACCTCCAACTATCGTTCAACACGTGCGACATCCTTCTCTCTTTCGCCTCTAAATACTTCTCCGAAAACAAATTCGCTTTCGTCACGCACGGAATTCTCGACGTCACGTTTACCCCTTCCTTTTCTAATTCGTTAATCTTTCTCGGGTTATTCGTCATCAGCGCCACGCTCTTGATGTTCAAATCATCCACAATATTCCTGACCGCGCTGTACTCCCGTATATCGTCCGGTAATCCCAACTTTCTATTCGCGTCCACGGTATCGGCGCCGCTCTCTTGCACTTTATACGCCGCAATCTTATTCGCCAATCCAATCCCTCTCCCTTCCTGCTCTAAGTAAATCACCACCCCTAACTCGTTATCCCGTATGTATTCCAACGCCATATCTAACTGTTGTTTGCAATCGCACTTTAACGACCCTAAAACTTCGCTCGTAAAGCACGCGTCGTGTACTCTCACCGGCACGTTTTCCAAGCCTTCCACGTTCCCGTAAATCATGCACGTGGGTTCGGTAATCACGTGCGTTTTCGGCCCGCGATGGCGGTAGCCTCGCAAGCGGTAAAAGCCTTTATCCGTCGGCAGTTTTGTTTCGGCGATGAATTGCGTTTGTGACTCCGCCACCCAGTACGATTGCGGGATGAATTCATCGTTCGTTGTTCCCGATTGCGATGATGATGATGAGGATGCGGAGTCAGCAGAGAGGGATGACGACGGGGAAATCGTAACATCTCTTCTTCTCCGTCTTTGTCTTCTTTCTCTGAGTCGTGTTCCTCTCGCGAGCAGTTTTCGTCCTCCTCCTCCGTTGGTGTTGTTGTTCATAACAACGGTATCGTTATGAGAAGAAGAAGCGAGCGAGGCCGTGCGGGCCAGAGCAGCAGCAGTCGTCATCTTTGTATGAAGACGAAGCGGCTGCTGAGTTTGGATAACACTTGGGTTTAGGGTTACTTTAACAAAAACTTGATTTTTATAAATGTATTACTAAACCCTAAGCTAGATACACTCAAAACGATATTCGATGAAGAACGCGAATGAGCAAACGATCACAGGTTCGACCCCTGTAATCAGCATTAATATAGCATTGCTGATTTGGCCAAGTGGTAAGGCATTTGTTTTGTACACTCTTTTTTTTACTCTAAACTACTACTATTACTACTACTATGACTACTACAGCACAGGATAAAGTCAGAGTATATCATCATCATTTTCAACGATTTCAAACCTCGGCGCGTCTCCGGTTTGTATTACGTCCACGCGAAATCCGGTCTCTTTCAGTTGGAGTTCAAACGATTCGACGTTTGCCTTGGCGAACAAAAGCGCGTCTTTGAGCAACGACATAACGTTATTTTGTTGTTGTTGTTTCATCGTCATCATCAGTTTGGAGACAACCAAAGACGCGCTCAAAACGTCTCGCACGCCCGCGTCGTTGGTGAGCATGCACGCGACGATGATATCATCATCAGTATTATTGTTATCTTCTTTCGTCGTCCTCGTTAGGTCTCGAACGACGTTGGCGACAAAGTTTTCGTTCGCGAAAACATTCTCTCTCACTCTTTCAAACGCCTCCCAATCGTTGCCGGAAACGACGTCCGGCGCGACTCCTAATTTACACGCTTTTAAGTACTTTTCCTCTTTGCTCCACCAGACCCCTTCGACGTCGCTGACTTCTTCGACGGACAAAACGTTTTTACCGTTCGATTCCACAAACGTTTTGGCTTGAATCAACGCGCGTTTACGACTCAACGTCTCAAAATTCAAGCTTTTCGCCGCCATGTAGCAACAAAACGAGTGCGCGAAGAGCATGGAACCGTACGTGGCTACGCCCACCGTCACGCCTTTCATCTCTTGGCCTAAACTGTTCGTCGCAAAATCCAACTCTAACCCGTTCGTGACGGCTCTGAAAAGCGCGATGCCAACCGGCAACGCGGCGATTTGTAACCATCGTCCTTGTACTTCTAATTTCGTCCGTATATCTCCGGCGTTTTCGTTTCGAGAGAAATGCGTCATGAACGTCCCGTTGATGAGCGACGATCTCCCCGTCAACGCGGCACTTCTCACAAACGTCGCGGTTCCTGCAATCAACAAAAAATGCGACGGAAACAGCGGCGTCAACAACTCCATCGCCCGAGACACGTCTTCCAATGAATTCGCCGTCGACCAAAAGAATTTTGGATTCTCGTCAAACTTTTTCGTATTCAGCGCCCCCAACGCTAACGTCGCTAAACCGCCGGTCCCGTCTTTCAACACCCACTTCGCCGCCCCTGCCACGGGTGCCGCCGCGTTCGCTTGATTCACGTCCATCCCGACTGCAACCAATAACGACTGCGCCGAGAGCACTTCCAAAACGTCGCGAAAAAATAACGAAAGCATTTGCCATTTCAGCCAAGGCAAATAGTCTCTCGAAACCGTGTTCGGGAACCCGTCCGGAAGGAATATTCGCTTAAACTGCGCTCGAAACTGCGACGTAAACGACGAGGAAGAAGAAGAAGAAGAACTGTTATCGATGTTCTCATCGTCATTATTCAAACTCGGTTGTCGTTTCGCCATTTTCACTTTTCTCGTCGTCGTCGTCGTCGCAGGTGTTGTTGTTGTTTCCGCCTCGTTAAAAACATTCCTCATCTCTTCTTCTTCTTCTTCTGATGAGAAGAACGCGGGAACGAATTCATCGTTCCTCGCGTTCCCGCTGAAATCCACCTCTCTTATTTTCTTTATTTTCTTTGTTTTCTTCTTCTTCGGCTGTTCTCTCGTCGGAGGCGGAGGAGGAGACTTTGTCGTTTCTTTTCCCATTCGTACAATCCGACAAAGATGTCGTCGTCTGCGATGCACAAAATCATCATCATCATCTCGAAGACGACGTAATAAACGACGACTGAATCGACAACACGAAGACGAAGAGGATCCGGGCGACGACGATAAAAAAGAATTCGTCGTAAAGGACATCTCTTTTTCCTCTCTCGATTTCTTCTCTTCTTCTTATTCTCTCTTATTAAAAGTAGTAGTGCATCTCACAGAGAGAGGAGAAACTTTTTTTTGCGCTCAATTAAATTTTTTTTTATGTCGTTGTTTTTGGTCTTCTGTTTTTGCAAAAAAAAAAATTTGTGATTCGTCCTCGAAATGCGTTCAAGTCTCTCTCTTGACAAAATATTTTGACAACAATTTCGGATAAACCATCACACAACATCCCACCTCTCGCTAGCTCTCGTTTATACTCTACTCCGCAGAGAGACGAGACGAGAAAAACGAAGATATAAGAAAACTGAGCATAAGTGAGAGAGATCGAGAGAACAAAGACAGAGATACGCAGAGAGGGTTACAAAAAATGTCCTCGTCGTCTTTGCGTGCAGCGCTGATGACACCAACAACGTCGTCGTCGTCGTTTCATCTTTTTAATCTGCGTCATCAAAAAGATTATTATTATTCGAAGAGAAGCGCGCGTTGTTTTAGGAGCAGCAGTAGTCGTAGTCGTAGCGTGATAAAGAAGACAACAAAGATGCTTAAAGTGTTTTCGAGCAGCAGCGATAGCAGTTCTTCTCGGGGAGAAGATGGAGGAGAAAAGAAAGCGGAAGATATCCCTCCGGAAGATTACGCCATCGTGGTGGAACTTTTGGATTGCGAAACGGGTGACGAGATTCAAGAAAAAGCAGATTTGATGGCAAAGAACGGGTTAATCACAGCCGGGGTGGTGGAAGCGGCGAGAGTTATACTAGACGGGAACATTCAGCAAGGCCAAGACGAGGAGATTATTTTGATTTTACGAGCGATATACGACGTGCTTTTGAAAGAGTTGCAAAAAATTCGAGCGCCGTACGCGAAGAAGGTGCTCGAATTCGCGCAGGAAGTCATGGGGATGTTCACGGCGGAGGATTTGGAATGCAACAATGAAATGGCGTTATCGAAAGTGAGGTTGGTGTTGCAAGAGGAATTCGATAAGGACGAAGAGATTGGCGTGACAAGAGAAGCGTTGGAGAAATATCTAGGCGACGTGTTGCCGGTGATGGACATGCAAGACGACCGATTGAAAGAACAGCTCGCCGCGTGCGAGGATCCGAAAGTACAAGTCCAAATGGTTGCGCAGATGATGCAACGGACGAAAGAGAGAATGCAAATCGACCATTTAAGAGAAGTTGCGAGAACATTTAGAAGCGAATGATGAGAATAGAAAAGAAGAGTTTTTCGCGTTTTGTATTTGATATTCACAAAAAAAATGTTTGACCACCTTTATTTATGTTTATTCGCGATGATGAAATTTGAGAAAGAACGAGATGCGCGTCTCGCGATGAACTCGCTGTTGTGTTTTTATTATTAACCTCTGAGACCTGAAAAGCCCGGTTGCGCGAACGCGACGTGGTGCGCGGTACCACTTTGAAACAGAGGATCTTGCGCGACGATGTTGTTGATGCCACCGAGTGAGCTCACACCGAGACCACCAACGCCGAAACGATTGAGGCCGCCGATGCCGCCACCGAAGCCGATACCGCCGCCCAAACCTTGGAGCAATTTTCTCGCCGGCGTTTGTTTTTGGTCTTCTTCGGGCGTCGGCGGCAATCTCACGAGCGCGATGTGTAACAGCAACGGTGGTTCTTTGCTTCCTTCGCTGTCGTCGTCGCCTTCCAAAGAAGTCTCGTTCCCTCGAATCTCTTGCAACGAGACCAGATTCGGCGTTCCGATGAATACGATTTCTCCGTCCTCGTTCGTATCGCCTTCGGCGATTAATTCGCAAAAGTGCGACGTTTCCGCCACGTCGATATCCGCTCTCCCGCAAGTGTACTCGTCGTAATCGTACGCTCCGCCCATCATCGGAGACCCCATGCACTTCTCCGGGTGCGCAAAACCACACACGACTGCCCCGTACGAGGCGTTCGGCGTCAACTGTTCGCTCACCGCGACGAACTTCATCGAGTAGTTATTCTCGGACGTGGGCAAAGTTGTCGCCACGAAACTCTCGGTGACGACTCTCAACCCATCCGCCTCGACGTCCGCGAACGTTTGCACGTCAAACGCGTCCGCATCGGTCACGTTCAACTCCTCTTGAATCTCTCCTGCCAAGAAAGTCGCTCTTTCCAAGTCATCCGCAGACGGGAACGTCTCCCGCAAAGCTTTTCGTATCGCGTCGTTGTTCACTCCCAAAACAACTTCTTCATCTTCTTCCATCTCTCGTCGTTGTTGTTCTTCATCTCGTTGCTGCTGTCCCGAGACGAGGACGACAAAGAAACAGAGGAGCAGCAAACAACGAGGCGCGAAAGAAAGAAAACCTCCACGCCTTCTGCTTACTCCTCCCATGATGCAAACGACGACGATAAAGACGACGAGGAAGAAGACAATCTGTTTTTGCTTTTTGCGTCTATAAGCGGCGCGTGTGGTGGGTTTATCTTTGCGCGCGCGGTGTATAAGTGGGTGTACTTTTATGTATCTTGGGAACAGTTGTTAGATACAAAATAATGTGGATGATCAGAGATTTGGTCAAATTCTTTTTCTCGGATTTTTAAAAAAAGACGTTACTATAAACTCGATTTTGACAAATAATCGAGATAGCGGGGAGAAAAAAGAAGCGTTTAGATGAGGATGACACAGAAGAAGGCTTTGAAGAAAAAGCAGCAGAGAGGAAGAAGAAATGAGAGAAAGCTATATTATTTGGAAATAGATGATTAATTACATGCGCAAACCAAATCGACTTGGCGCGGATGCGTTTTGTCCGCGAATATCCGCTCTCCCCGATCCTTGGCCTATGATCGTCTCAATCTTTGACTCGACCTGAGTCCCGCTCGCGGCGAACCCGGTCCCTCCTCTTTGCAAATGAATCACGTCCTTCTTCGGATCTACTTTCTTCCCTTCGTACGCGCCTTCTTTCTTAATCACCAGATCGTACGCCTCTTTCGAAATCGCGTCGCCGGTTGGTTTTAAAATAACAATCGGCGTGCTATTCGTAAACGTCTTCATGGTCACCGGACAAATGAAAACGGATTCGTCGTCCGTCGCTTTCGTCCACTTCACTTTCGTCAAGTCTTTCGCTCTTAACTTCTTCCCAGTTTGAGGACATTTCGTGTATAAACTATTCTTCTTCGCGCTAATTCCGCTACTACTACTTTCCGCGACGTTCTCCTTCGTCCTCACCGTGTTCGTCCAGAACTCGTTCAAACTCTCCGCGCGTTCCTTATCGAACTTTGACCCAAACTCGGATCTTTTTGCGATTTGTTTTCCATCTCCATCGTCGAAGACGTCGTCCATCTCTTGGTACTTCCCTCCGCCGTGATTTTGCGCGTGAAACTTCTTAATCTCTTTCGCTTTCGCGTGCTCTTCCTTTTCCTTTTCCTCCTCGCTTCTTTGCATCTTCAAACGCTCCACACTCAGTTTCATCTTTTCGATCGATTTCTTCTGTTCGATTAAGTTCCTCACTATAAACTCTCGCTCGTATAAAACGCCTTCGTCGGTCGCGTACGGGTCTGCGCACACGTGTAATCCCAAGGCGCAACAGTTGAAATCTTTCACGGTGTCTTTCCCTAAGCGTTCTTTGATGGTGCCAAAACCTAACGCTTTGCGTTCGGCGTAGTTGAGGTTTTCCGAACCCATGTTCCCGGCATTTTTGGAGTGTTTTCTCCCCGAACCTCGAGGCATATTTAGAGCGTTTAATGTGAGAGTAGTGGTGTGCTAAAACGCGCGCGAATGTGTTCGATGGAATGAAGAATTTCATCTAAAGCGTTTGCTTTTCCCCACAACAAAGAGTACTACAAACAAACAATAAACATGGCCGTCATCATCGACGACGACGAACGAGAAGACAAAGACGACGCAGAAGAATCGATGGACCACCCAACGACAGGAAATCGCCAATTGGAAGAGTTAGCGCACCACTTAGAGGAGACGAAAATCGAGATGCAGAGAAAAGGGGAGACCTTCGTTCCCATGCGCTCGAGCAACAACAACAACGCAAACGAGATTGGTTTAGACGCGTTGGCACCGTCGCTGGCGAAACCAGTGTCCGCATCTAGGGAGATGTTTGAACGCGCGAAAGAGACGCTCGTTTTGAGCGGGAAAACGAAGATTACGACCGTGTGTTTCAGCAACAAAAGCGGCGTGGTAGGGGTACGCGCGGAAGGGAAAATCGAAGCGAACGAGCGCATTTTTGAACACTCGTGGAGAGAACAACGCGCGCCGTTCGGCGGGATGTGCATGGTTGCGATTGAAAAGTTAAAGTTTGAATACAACGTGAAAGAGGTGTATTTGGAACTGTTAAAGGAGCGGTTTTATAGCGACGGGCGGAAGCAAGCGGTGCCGACGAGCGCGCAGACGTTTCTGAAGTTGGCGCCGGAACAGTTCGTGAGAGGAGGAGAAGAGGATTTGGCGAACGCGAAGTACGATTGCATCTCGGATACGTATTACGCGTTGAGAGATATTCAACCGGGGGAGGAAATTTTAATCGCGAAGAAAGACGCGCTCGCCGCGAAACCGGGATCCGTGGCGATTACGTGCGATTCCGAGTCCGTGGAGAACGAACTGTTGAGTTGGCTGGTGGAAGAGGAGTGCGCGCCGTTGCGTTTGCAGCCGTCGCAAATTCACGATGTGGGCGTTTTTCTCGCCGCCGATTATTCGAAGCCAATCGAAATACCGGTGTCGCAACTGAGCGAGTTGTTGCAAGGCCACTTTCGAATGGCGCAGTGCCCGCACGGATGGTTAACGAAGGAAGCTCCCAAGAAAAGTAAGAATGGTAGTGGCGATTTGGATGAAGCGATGCGAAATAGAATCAGAGAACGCTTTGGGTTTACCACGGCAAATCAGACGTTTCCATTGCAAGGTGGGTTTCATCGCGTCACGTTTGCGCAGTTTCTGAATCACGACGGCGATGACGCAAACGTCGCGAGAGATAGGAAGAAACCAGTCGCGACGTACAAATTTACGAATAATCGAAAGGTTGGCAAAAAAGGCGACGAGATTACCATCGACTACCGCGTGGATTCGCCCACAGAAGACGCTCGCGATTTACCCGCGAATAAAGTGTATTACAAATGGGCGATTGAAAAGAAAGGCGGCCCGTGGGATGAGATTGGTAAAGGAGCGAAGGAACGGAAAGGCGCGGTGGATTATTCCAAATGGGACAACATCGATACGGATTCAGATTAGCAATATAGCAGTAGTAGTACCTGGAAGTAGAAGTAAAATCAGTTGTAATAGTAGCAGTAGTAGCAGCAGCAGCAGCAGCGGTGCAATCACGTCAACGCTTATCGACGAAATCGTTAATTTCACCAGCCACGAAATCTAACTCTACCGGTTTTAAGCCGCGTCCAAACTTATACGACTTCGCGCCAACTTCCATGGAAATGATTGAATTTGGAATCCCGTTGGTGATGCTCTCGACGATGACCTCCGCGCCGGAAACGTCCTCAATACTCCCCGAATCATTCACGTATTCTTTTTTACCGATCGTCCTCGTGACGATGTTAAAGTCGGTATCCGTCAAGGAAATTTCCGCAGATTCAAAGGTTTCGTCGATGAAGCTCTTCCCCATTTGACCGCCTGCGAGCCAGAACGGGATGGAAAATAACGCGAAGAACGCTCCGCCAGATGCCAAGGCACCAACCGTCCACGTGGCTACGAACGCGTTCCACGCTATCGCAAAGCCCCCTGACATGGCGCTATTCCCGGTGAACCCCGCGGGAGGGATTAAAATTGCCAGTTCTTTCGTGTCTTCGTTTCGATACACTTGCACTTTCGTGTTTGCCGGTTTCTTCCTTCGATTCGGTCGTTTCGATTCTAGTTCCGAGGATATCGTCGTGCTAAACCCCGGAGCGCCGAAGGTTGTTCGACCGTAATACGGATCGTACGGGTCGTAATATTGTCCTCTGTTGTCGTAGTACCCGTCGTCTTCCTGGTAGTACTCGTCGTCGTAATACCTATCTTGTTGTCTGCTAGTGCTACCGTTTCTAGTGCTATTATTCTTCATCTCTTCTCTTCTTTGCGCGCCTCTTTCTAACAACTCTAACGCCTCCTTGGCGTTTCGAAACCTGTCCTCCGGCAACGGTTCTAATAGAATATCGAGACACCTTTCGATGTCTCGATCGTCGATAGTCACTCTCCCTCTGAATGCAATTTTTAATCTCTCGCTCGGGAACGCGCTCGGCGGGCACCCGCTCATGGCAAACAAAATCGTCGACCCAACTCCGTATTGATCACTCTTCTTTCCTACTCTTCCTTGTAACTGTTCAGGCGCGGCATACCCAAACGTCCCGACCGAAGTACCGACTCTCGTCATCTCCATTCCGCCGGACACGGCGCTCTCCGCGACCGCACCAAAATCCACCAAACTTATCGTCTCGTTCTCCATATCTACGATGACGTTATTCGGCGTAATATCTCTGTGCCACACCGGCGGCCTGAGCGTCTCTAAATACGATACCGTTTCTAACAGTTGTACCAACATCTTCTTCACGAACGGCTCGGACGGGCGCCACGTTCCGCTTTCCACCAACTCCGTCAACGATTTGCCTTTCGCCACTTTTTGCACCAACACAAACTCCAAATCTCCACTCTTCGTCCCTTTCTCAATCTCAAAGTGCTCCACGTATTTCGGTATCGTCTCATAATCGATGGATTGTAAAACTTTCGATTCGCGCTCGAACGAATCTAACGCTTTCCAAGGCGACGCGTCATTATTCGCGCCTCCGCCAGCACTCATTTTCTTCAAACTTTCCCAAGGTAAAACTTTCAAAGCCACCTCTTCTCTAACGTTTCCCACCAAGTGCTCGCACAACAACGTTTCCCCGTACGAACCGGTCCCGAGTAAGTCTTTCACCACGTACTCTTCTTTGATAACATCGCCCGTTTGGTAATACGTGCCAACTCCTCCTCCTCCGGTGCTCGTCCTCAAAAGATTACTTCCCGGGGAAAAAGAAGAAGTCTCGTCGTTTACGTCGTCATCCTTTGCGGCCGCTTTCGTTGCGCCTCGTGGTGGTCTCCCTGAAGAAGTACCTTTACGACGAGAATACGGGAGCGACAAAAACGGATGCTTGGAAAGCAAAAGTCTTTGAGTCATACTCGTACGCATTGGTGTCTTCTCGTAAATTATTCGTGGATAAAGTTATGACGCAAGTTGATTACACAAGTGACGTAAAAAGACTTTGCGAAGAGCGGATGATGTACATGTACATGTATATATTTAATTACAAAACGCGTCGTCGCACGACACAGAAGAACAAAGCCCCCTTCCCTCCTTCTTCTCCTTCTAGTATTATCTGGCACTAAACCCGGGGCCAACACCAAAGTCGTCCGAATTACTCTCGTACTCTTTCGCGCACTCGGCGTATCTGCCGCCTCTCAACATTTGAAAATTGTGTTCTCGCTCCATGATATTGGGGACGTTCCCGGTTGGGACGCCGGTGGTTAAAGAAGTCCCCGCGTCGTCGACTAAAACAAACCTCGAAAAGTCCCCCAATTCCCCTGGAACCCAAACGAGTTTCCACGCGATTTTAGACTGGAATTGCACGTGCGCGACGTCGTGCGGAGGTTCTTGATTGGCGCCGAGCGAACACGTGCACCACGTCCCGCCGGGCCCGGCGTCGGGTAAACTCGCCGCTCGAATCCCCTCGCCCAGTTGATTTCCAACCGCTATGCCTCTCACCGACCCGTCGTGTTCGTTATCCGCCGTTTGCATCAACATTGTCGTCGCGTCCACGTGGTTGAAATCGTTAAAGCAGTGGCCCGTGTTGCCCTTTCCCGGTGCCACGTTCGTGAGGTCTCTCAACCCGGCCGCCCATAAGAGCTTTGGGCGAACAATCGCCTCCCAATCTTGGGACAGTTCATTCGAAGTGAGCGATTTCGCTCGGTTTTTGCACGTCTCCAATCGTTCATCCGCCGTCCCCGGGTACTCGCTGTCACCCATGATGGAAAACTCCGATATCGACGACGACTTCACGCTCGACGGAAACGCACTGCACAGGAATAAGAAGGAAAAGGATTTGCGCAAGAAGGAAGATCTCTTGGCAGTACTCGTAATAATGGTGCGAGTCGCGATGCGTTTAGATGATGATGATGATGATGTCGTCGTTCTCGTGGCAATTGTTCTCGCCCCCGCAAACATTATACGCGTGTGTTTAGCGCGTTTACTTTCCGGGAGAAGTGACGTCTGCAAAGTCTCCATTTCTCCCCTAATAAACACGAACACAACGCCGGAACAGAAGACATACGAATACACAAATGTTGTTTTCTCTTCCCTCATTCATGAACCGAAAACCGTTCCGGAGATTTCTGATACTCTTCCTCGTTTTCGTCTTGATTCCGTTCAGCGGGAGGATGTTTTATATGCAGAAGTTGGATTTTCTGCGACACCGACAACAACGGAATGTTTCTTTGGTGTTGCATCACCTCAACAAATCATCATCATCGAACAACGCGACGACGAATCATCATCATCCGCAGGTGGAGCAAGAACAACAGCATCAAAAGCACGAGGAAGAGGAGAAGAGGTTGTTGGAAGGGAACCCTTTGGCGGACGGGTGAGTTGTTGTTGTTGTTGTTGGCCAACGAAATCCCCTAACGAAGGAGCAAGTTAGAGAGAAAAAAATAAGCGGATTCCTCATTTTCCGCTTAGCGCGCGCGTTCACGTATACACACAACGCGAGCGAGAAAACGAACAAAATGGCCGCGAATCGTCCGGAGGAGACCAACGAGGACGCGAATTCTAATACTTGCGATCACGAGGCGTTGTTGTTGAGAACAACAAGGCTTCCGGAGTGTCCTTCGGAGGAGCGAGAAGAGGAAACAGCAGCGGCGCTGAATAAAAAACAACAACCAAAGAAGCAAATTTTAACGCATGTTTTGCCAAAGACTTTGGTGGAAAAGACTTTACCTATTCTGCGCCTGTCTGGATTGACGCAATTTATCGTCGGTTCCGGAGCGGTCGGGTTAGCGGTTGGTCTCGTCGTCGGTGGGTGCATTAAAGACGTGGTGGATTCGTTCACGTCGGCGTTTATATCGCCTTTGATTGCGTTAATCGGAGGGAAAAGAGAGATTGAGGATTTGTACTTTTCAACCGGGGGGACTCGATTTGAGTACGGCGCGTTCCTCGGCGTCATGTTGGAGACGTTTTGTACGTTGTTTTTCGTGTATTATTTGATCGTGGTACCGATGAACGCGTTGACGAGCTTTAAGTACGGGCCTTTGGTGAAGTGCGACGAGTGCGCGTCTTGGATTAAAGAGAGCGCGAAAAAGTGCCCGCAATGTTGTTCGTATTTGGACGAGAGACGCAAACAGAATTTGGCGAATCCCGCGAAAGAAGAATCGAGACCTCCTCGGATGCGTCACTCGCGAAGTTTGAGCGACGAATTGATGCGATGGTAAAGAAAAGAGGAAGAAGAAGTTTTAATGCGATACGAGTACCTTTGAGTTAACATATAATACGTTATTCGCGTGTATATTCTTCGTGTTTGTTGCCACCGCTGCTGCCGCTAAGTAGTATTTACCTGTCTATTTCTGCCCGCGCTTGCGCTTCCTCTCTCTCTCGCAATCGAGCTTGGGCCAGTTCTTTCCGCTCTCGCTCTCTTCTCCCTCCTCTAATTCCGCCTCCTTTTCTCTTGAATCGCTTTGGCGAGGAAGTAGTCTTTGTTTTATCGTCAATTTGCTGTAAAGGCGTGGACGGCGACTGAGGTTGCGACGACATCGATCTATCCTCGGACGCTCCAGCGCCTTCCTCGAACGCCGTCGCGTGCGACGACATATTTTCTGATTTACGCTTCGGGAACTTTCGCGACGCGTCTCTCGTCGCGTTTCTTCTCTTGTCTCTTCTTCCACCTTCGATATCTTCTCTTCTTCTGTTAGCGTTGTTGTGGTTAGTGTTGTGTTGGATGCTTACTTTCGAGAAACTTTGTTCCGCCTCTCTGAGCTCGCGCGAGGAAACCCCTAATAATCCAACCTCCTCCTTCATCCCTTCTTCTTTTTCTTCATCGCCTTCCTCTTCGTCTTCGTCTTCTTTGGATGACGTCTCGGAGGATTCTGAAAGTTCTGTCGGTGCCATGGCCATGATGATATCCATGACATCTCGCGCGCGTTCGATTGCGTCCATCTCTTCTCTCGTTACTTTTGCGCTCTGTTGTTGGTTGTGGTGGTGATGGTGATGCTCTCCTCCCGACGAAACGACGGCGTTGGTTGCGACCACCGCGCCGCTGGATGATCCCATATTCAGCATACGTTCGAAAAAATTACCCTCGTCTCTGGATGACGTGCTCATCCTTTCCACGGACGAGCCGTCACCTTGCTGTTGCTTTACCAACACCAAATCCGCACCAGACGTTGCCTTTCTTTCCTTCTTCCGCAAGAACAGTTTCGCCGCTTTCGTGTTCATCGCGATGCAAGCGCCGTGTTGCATAACGTCGCGCCTTTGACACACCACCGCTCGTCCAGCGATAACGACTGCGTCCAAATCTTCACCAGTTAACGGTCGCGATCCAGGGGCGCCCGTGTACGACGACATGTGTTTTGCAATGCACGCGTCTCGTTGAATCACTCTCGCGTGCTCGATTTCCACCGACGACGCGTCTTTTACGTCAAATAGTCTCGCAAAGTACAGTAACGATACCAATCTCTTCAAATCTTCGGAATCGTATTTCTTACCATCTCTTTTCATCCTCGCGGCGGCGGCTACAATCGACGCCGAAGGCGGCGTCGGCGGTAAAGGCGGCGACAACATCACCCCTTCCTCCGTCCTCCCAAACTTCAACGGCAAACGCGGCGGCGACTTTGGCGATGCGCTGCTTGCCATCACCGGCGATCTCCCCGTCTTCTCCTCTCCACCTCCTCCTCCAACACCGACACCGCCGCCGCCGCCGTCGTCGTTGTCCTTCATCCTCTTTTCTTCCATCGCATTTGCCACGGCGACTGCTATCTCTCTCTCCATCGCGTCTAAAAGCCTCGGTCCGATGTGTTCCAGCTCTTGTAAAGCGCCTTCGTACATGACGCGTTTGCGAACGAAGGATTCCTGTTGTCGTTTGTTTAAAGCGTTGTTTATAAAGAGGTAAGAGTAAAACGTTTCATCATCACGATCAGTTGAATTCAAAAAAAAAAAAAAAAAAAAAAAAAAAAAAAAAAAAAAAAATTCTCGCTTTTCGTACCTGCGCCTCCGTCAACTGACTCCCGCTCGCGCGCGCGACGGATGCAATCTTCTCCATTTCTCTCAGAGAGGATTTATAGTGTCTTTTCCTTTGTTTCAAGATGAGTTCGGTGGTTTCTGGTTGGATGAATGCATCGAGATGATGATGATGATGATGCGCTTCGTCGCTTTCGTCGTCTGAATCGTAAACCTCATGGTTTCGATGCGTCGTCGCATTCGAAATGGAAGACGATCGAGGAGGTCGTCCTCCTCCTCTTCCTCTTCCTCCTCCGAAACCACCAAAACCAGACGACCCGCCGCCGCGAGATCCACGAGATCCACCACTTCGGGGACCGCTGCTTCGCATGATGAATGTGGTTTTAGAAGAAGATGTAATACCGAGACAAACGCGCGCGAATGTTTTTTTTTAATGAGGAATTCTCTCATCTCGCATGTGATTGACTTTCGTTTTTTGTGCTTTTTTTTTTGACCTCCAAGATGAATAAAAGCATGATGGAGCTTATTAGATTTTTTATACTACGTAGTGTTGTTATAAAACGGCGCGGCAATACCGTCGTGTATTTCAATTTTATCATCGGTATCTCTCTCCTCCTCTCTCTCTCTCTCTATAGAAGAGAGTGTATTCAATCTATTTGCATGCTACTCGCCGCGGCGGCTTGTTGTCTTCTCGAACGAAGCGAGGCTGGGCCGCCGCCGCCGGTACCTTCCCCTCCTCTTCGCGAAGCGCCCGGTATCGTAGGTATGCGGTGATCGAAGCGTTCCATTAATCCGACACCACCGAAAAACTTCTCGTCTATACCACCAATGTGGCCGATTCCACCATTAGAGGAGGAATCGATGTCCTCTTTCTTATACGCCGCGTTGAACCTTCTCGCGAAACTTTCCGTATCCGCGCACGCCTTGGTCAATTTGGTTAACGTTTCAATCAAAGCCGCGTCGCTCTTCTCGCGAGTGGCTTTATCTGTGTTTGGAAGTTGGGTATCTTTTTGCGCGCATATGGCGTTTAAGCGACGCAAAATTTCAAATCTCAACGCGTCGTCTTCCTCCTCATTCTCGCCGGCTACTTCCTTCTCTAAAAACTCCAACATCGTCCCGATTCGATCTCGCAAAGCTTTTACGCTGACTCTCTGCTCCGTCAAATACGCCAACACTCTCGACTCTTTCGTTTCCAACTCTGTCTTTTCCGTCGCTTTGGACGCGTGGTCTGACGCGACTCTTTCCGCCGAGCTCGCGTCAATCCCGTACGCGATAGGTTTGAACGTTTCGTCCGTCTCTTCATAACGGTACAGTTTCGCCGGTAACGCCGCGCGCTTTTTTTCAGCGTTTTTTTCATCCTCCTCGTTCTCTTTCCCACGTCCGTCTCCTCCGCGCACGACTACTTTCGCGTTTACGGTCAACAAAACCATCGGACAATCTATCACGTCTTTCACGCACTCTCCTATTTGTTCGTGCACTCTTCGCTGAAACGTCTTCTTCTCTTCTTCGTCTTTTTCGTTCTCCTCCTCCTCGAAAACCGAGCAGAAATACCACCCGACGACTTCTAAATCTTGAAACGTTTGTTTGTAATTGTTTCGCATTCTTTGGAGGAATTCCGCGTCGACGACGTAGTCTTTGTCTTTGTCTTCTTCTTTGCCGTAGTACTCAATCTCGAAACAGTTCGTGATTGAAACACAAAACTCTTCCCCAGCGCCTGTTGTTGCTGTTGCGCTCTTCTTTTCCTCTAACGCGTCTCCTCCTCTTCCTTGTCCTCCTTCTTCACCACCACCTCTGTGCCCTAAGAGTAAACCCGCCGCGCCGAGCGCGTTTTTCTTCCTCGTCTTTTCATCGTCAGTCTTCTCTCTCGTCGTTCGTTTGCGATGGTCCGTGCAAGAGAGCAACACCGTCGGGTGGACTTTGAACGAGGACAAAAGTAACGATTCAGACGACGATGCGTTTTCTGCGGTAGGAGTAGTAGTTGTAGTAGTAGTTCTGCTTCTCGTCGTCATCTTTCTTTGCGAACGCGTCGAAGAACTTCTCTTAAACAAGAGCGCGTTTATATGATGATGATGATGATGATGAGAAGTCCAAACTTTTCTTTTGTAGCTCTCTCTTGCGTAAAAACGGCTTAATTTCTTCTCTGCGAAAAAAAACAACTTCAGATCTAAAAAATACGAGATATGAATAACGTGCAAACAGCAATCGCGGCAATCCGCAACATGACGAACGATGAGATCAACCAAGTCATGGAAGCAATCAAAATGCAACGCACATTCAACGCTCAAAAGGTTACTCAACAACTCACAGTGGGCGACACGGTAAGTTTTGACGCGAAGACGCGAGGGGTGATCACTGGCACGGTCACAAAAATCAACCCTAAGACGGTCCAAGTCCGTGCGCATCGGACTTGGACGTTATGGAAGGTCGCCGCCAGCGTGCTCACAATACGAGAGAAAAACCCGTTCATCGGCTGTGTGGATGATGACGGTACGAAGAAGAAACCACGATTGGAGGAGGACTAAAGAGAGGAGAGAGAGCGAGAAAAACAGAGAGAGAAAAACAGCATCCCCTACTTATTTTACATTTTCACCAAAAAATCGCACCGTTTTCTTCTCTGTTTTTTCTGTCTTTTCTGCGCTTCGAATTCTCCATAAATTTCTTAGAAAACCCATCGTGTATCGCGCGCAAAGAAACGCAATTCAGAAGAAGAAACAGAAGAGATCTGCTTGATCTCGAGGCGTAAAATCATCTCATGTCGGCGGCAGAAACTCCAGGAGGAATCGAGGCTTCGAACGACGGAGGAGGAGGAGGAGGAGGCGCGATAAAAACGACGACGAGTGCGGGTGGTGGTTTCGAAGCCAATCACGAGCGAGCGCATCATCATCATCAGAAAAGCAACAACAACGTCGAGAGTGCAGACGACGATGACGACGAAGACGACGACGACGACGACGACGAGTCGTCGTACACCGAAGAGACGCCGCGCTCGACGGATTCTCGTCGCAGTCATCATCACCGGAACAACAACAACAACAACAACACGAATAACAGAAGAACGACCAGCAACAACAACTACCACCATCATCAACAACGCTCGCACTCATCGAACACGAGTAATAACAGCACGCAACACCACCAGTACAACCACCAACACCAACAATTTCAACATCAACAACAACAACAACCGATATTCTTCGCGGAATCGAGGCACGAGTTCGCGGAAGTTACGAGAGACGTCTACGAGAATCGAGAATCGGTGAGGCGGATGAAGATGAGAGCTTTACGACGCGCGAGGAAAGAAGCGATGGAGAATTATTTGATGCGGTTGAGCGACGATACTTCGTCGTCTTTTTTGAAGAAAAAGAATACTGCTTTTGGGGTTGTTGGCGGGGGCGCCGCTTTCGCGAAAAATCAGCAGAGACGAAGCGTCGGGCAAGAGAATCAGCAACAACAACTGCTACGACAACAGGAACAAATGGCCGCGCAACAGAAATACGGAGAGATGTTGTTAAACGGAGAGCGGTCGAATTACTTGCAAAAGTTAACCATCGAGGATGATTTTAGCTACGACGGCGAGGAGGACGAGTTGGATTTCGGAGGAGGCGAAGGAGGAAGCGAAGACGAGGGCGGATTGACGATGACCTCGACTTCGACGATTTATGCGAATTTTTTGGAAGATGATTTTGAAGCGGCGTTGAGGAGTGCGAGGGAACGAAGACAACAGCAACAGCAGCAAGCGGAAACGAGTAGTAGTCGTGAAGCGATGCCTTCGCTTTTGAATAGTAGTAGAGATAACAGTAACGGCGATCTTAGAACGGCGACGCCGCCGAATTTAGGTAATGGGACAATGTCGACTAATTATAACAGTAACATCGTCTCGACGTGGAGGATGAAGGATCGCATGAAGACGACATCAGTCGCATTGGTGCTTTGCTTGAACATTGGAGTTGATCCTCCAGACTGTTTGAAAGTATCGCCGTGCGCGCGAGCGCAGTGTTGGATCAACCCGTTAGCGACGCCGCCGCAAAAGGCGCTCGACGCCATCGGGAAAGCTTTGCAAGCGCAATACGAACGATGGCAACCTCGGGCGAAATATAGATTGCAGCTCGATCCAACCGTAGAAGACGTGAAAAAATTGTGTCTCTCGTGTCGAAGAAGTGCAAAGAACGAGAGAGTTTTGTTCCACTATAACGGCCACGGCGTCCCTCGCCCGACGCAAAACGGCGAAGTGTGGGTGTTCAATAAAAATTACACGCAATACATTCCGCTCTCTTTGTACGACGTGCAACAGTGGACGGGAGCGCCGGCAATTTATTTATTCGATTGTTCGAGCGCAGGTACAATCGTCAAGTCGTTTTTATGGATCAACGAAGAACGAAAACGGCGGCGGATGGAAGAAGAGAAGAGTAAAATGCAACAGGAACGACGCTCGGCTTCCGGGGAAAACCTAGCAGCGGTGAGCGAAAACTACGACGGCACCATGGATGACTTGACAAACACCAATAAAGATAACAACAGCAATTACGGTCACAACGAAAAGAATAGCAACGACATCAATAATAGAGAAAACATCGAGACTGAAGGGAGAGTGCGAAGCGCGAAGCCGTCTGGCGCGTTCAACGCTTCTAACTTCCCACCGTTGCCGACGCGTCCGCCGACGCCGGCTCCACCAATTAGAGAGGAACGTATCGTTCTTGCCGCTTGCTCGGAAGACGAAAGCTTACCACAAAGTGTAGAGCTTCCCGCGGATGTTTTCACGGCGTGTTTGACGACACCAATTAAAATCGCGTTGCAATGGTTCGTGAGTCGGTCTGTTTTGAAAGGCGAAAGCGGCGTGAGCGAAGATATCATCGATAAAATTCCAGGCTTACAAAATAATAGGAAAACACCACTGGGTGAACTCAACTGGATTTTTACAGCGATTACGGATACAATTGCGTGGAACGTGTTGCCTCGTCCGCTCTTTCAGCAACTCTTTCGACAGGATTTATTGCTGGCAAGTTTGTTCCGCAACTTCTTATTGGCGGAGCGAATAATGCGCGCGAACGATTGTACTCCAGTTTCCATTCCTGAGTTGCCACCAACGCACCAGCATCCGATGTGGCTTGCCTGGGATATGGCGGTTGAGAATTGTTTGCTCCAAATTCCCGATTTGATTGAGGCGGAGAAGAGAATGGCAGCTTCGCAAAGCGCCTCCGCCGGGACGAACGGCGCGCAACAACAAGATCCCTCCCAGCAAGCCTTTCCAAACTTTACGCCCAGTTCGTTCTTTTCGGAGCAGCTCACAGCCTTCGAAGTGTGGCTTGAACGCGGTGATAATTCCAAAGATCCACCTGAACAACTTCCGATTGTTTTGCAAGTTTTGCTTTCGCAATCTCACCGTCTTCGGGCGCTCGTTTTGTTAGGTCGATTTCTCGACATGGGTCCCTGGGCGGTCGATCTTGCGTTATCCGTCGGTATTTTTCCGTACGTCTTGAAGCTTCTGCAAACGACTGCGCCTGATTTGCGACAGATTTTGGTATTCATTTGGACCAAGATTCTTGCGTTTGATCGCAGTTGTCAAGTCGATTTGGTCAAAGATTCCGGACACACGTATTTCATTCGATTTCTCGACGCGCCAAACATTCCAGCCGAGGAAAGAGCAATGGCGGCGTTCGTCTTAGCATCCGTTTGCGACAATCACCCGAAAGGCCAGAGCGCGTGCTTAAAAGGTAGTCTTGTCGATGTTGTGCTCGCGCATATCTCGAGAGCGTGCGATCCTCGAGGTACGAGAGAGGCGACGAGTCCGTTACTCGCAAAATGGTTGTGTTTGTGTCTTGCAAAATTGTGTGAAGATAACGTCGAGGCAAGGCGAATTGCGTTTAGAGCTGGCGCTGTAAAAGTACTATCGAATGCATTTTCGCATCAGAGTCCGGACGCGCGATCGGCGGCTGCGTACGCGCTCGGTGTGATGATTGATGTCCCGGAAGAAAGAGAAGCAAAGGAAAAGAGACGAAAAGAAATGGAAGATTTGAAAATGGCATCCATGGGGTTTCCACAAACGCAACATCAGCAAGGCGGTAGCAACGATAGCATGTTGCGGCCGTCTTCGAGGGGTTCTAGAGTGCAATCGAGATCGTTATCGAGAGTCGAGAAGATTGAATCAGAAGCCGAGTTGCTCGGAAGAAAGCTAAGCGGCATCGCGGGCGAGGGCTCCGACGAAGGTAAGCAACATCACGGGCACTCGGGATCTACCGGGGTAGGCATTGGCAGTGTCGAACAACAAAACGGTGAAAGCGTGTACGATGGCACAGGAGTAATCTCGGCGAATGACGTGGATGAAGAACAACAGAGACGACACGAAGAACACGAACGCGAACTTGGGTTGCGCCGACAACAACACAGCGACGAGCGCGAGGCTATCGGAGCGATACTTTCGAAACTTTCTTCGGATTCGTGCACGAGTACTAGGTGTGAAATGGCTATTGCGATTGGACGATTTGCGAGAGGACATTCAGAGACTTTCCAAGCAACTGCGCAAAAATGGAGGAAACGCCGCGAATCGAAGCAACAGGAGAGACGATTATTGAGAGGCGGTTCGGTTGGAAACAGCGGTGGTAATATCGTCGGCCTCGACAATGAATTAATGAGCGTTTCAGCGCGACCGATGGGAAACTCTGGAGCAGCAGGTTTGCAAAAACCGTCTGCACGTCATCAGAGGCGATATTCTGCGGTTGATGATCACAGAGATCTCAAAGCGGCAACACCTATCGAAATGCAGCGAACAAAAGGTGCGGCACAGGAAAGACATCGAAGTTTAAGTAATTTAGGAGGTTTTGCGGAGAGATACTCGTTTTCGTCAGGTGGCGGATCGCACGATGGGGTTACACACTTTCCACACATGCGACGAGTTGCGGAAAGTGATTCAGACGATCCGGATGATTCATCTTCTACATCGAACTCTGACGTTGAAGAATCGGAAGACGACGACGACGTATTTGAATCGAACGTCGTTCTGCGGGACAAAGAAGATAATAATAATGCTCAAGGAAGCGATAATGATGACGACGATGATGATGATGATAACGATGAGGAGGAGGACGAGCTCGACGGAAACCATCCGGATTCTCAGAAGGGGAGCAGCGGCGATACTCTCACGGACGAGCAGCCTATGCACCCACGAAAACGTTTTCCACACCGAAGCAATTCGTCATCGTTTTTGACGAAAAATCTGTACGACCAACGAGACGAGGAGATAACCAGTCACGCGGTTTTGGTTGCATTGGCTGATTTAGCCGTCGATCCTTCACCACGAGTCGCGAGTTGCGGGCAATCCGCGCTCTTGTGCTCAAAATTGCATTCGAAACACCCGATCTCGTTAGCGGCGACTCGAGCGGAGACGTTTGGTGCAAAACCTGGGAGGCAAGCGAGAATTCAACGCGAGCGAATGCGAAAACGCGAAGATTTACAGAGGAAGACGCATGAACTCCTTTTTGGTAGCAAATTTGGCCCGAACAGCGGTGGAATTAGTAAAGATAGCAAGGGTCGCATTGTAGAAGCCTCTAAAAGTCTGAAGCGCGCAGATTCTTGGTCAAGTCGTTTGTTTGAAAGGGGTCGAAAATTGCTCGGTTCATCGCCGCAAGGTTCGCACGGCTCTCTCGATATTCATAACATCGATAATAAAAGCGACGATGGCAGTGGGAACAAAGTCTCCTCGAGGTCCCCCGAGTACAACATGTTGCAGCGAACGACATCAGAGCGAGCCGCCGGCGACCCGCGAAGCCTTGGACGACTCTCCATCACGTCTCGAAGCTCTATTTCAATCAATACGACGGTTCAAGCGTTTTCTGGCGGCGATAGACCTGAAAATTCGCCGCCGGCGCCGAGTGTTTTGGCTCGATCATCGGTGATGTTGCAATCACCGCCGCAATCGCCCCTCAGGCGCGTCGCCAGTTCTCTGTTCAACTCTTTCAAATCCTCTGGATCGAATCCAGACATCGCTCGGGGAGACTCCGAAACACTTGCGAGAAGTGTGAGCGGCAGAGTTGCTCGTATGTCTTTGAACGACGAAGAGATGCATATCAGCAGTTCTCCCAGATCGAGAAGATCTTTGTCAATGATCGGAGGTCACAGCGATAGCAGCGACAAGCTCATGCTCGCGAGACAAGACTCGAACGATTCAGCAAACGAGAACAAGCAAAACAACCCGAAGGCTCCGACTTCAAGTAATGACGATTTATTCAACTTAGCCGAAGACGAAGCGTCGCTTCAGGGACGACCGGCGAAACCTCCACTTTCTAGACTGTTCGAGGCTTCGCGAGAGCATTTTTCGAAATCGCTGTTGGAACCAGAGGAAGATAATACGACAGATTTCGACGACGACGATCGAGATTCGGAGGATAGCGACAGCGACCAAGGAACTTTTAGCGATGCCGATCGAGATTCGTACGACGATGATTACAGCGATGGAGGGTCATCAGTTGAGGAGGAGTACATGTACGCGTACGGAAGCTCTTTTGCGCAGGCGAGACGAGACGCGAACGCGACTTTCAACGCTTTCAATGGCAACAACAACAATGCCGGAGCAAAGAACAACGAGGAATTTTTCGACGGCGATTACGTGGACACATCGAGCGAAAAATACTATAACATTGATAATTACTTCTATGAAGGCGCGACGCTCTCGCAACGTCAACAACGTCAAGAAATTATTCTCGAACCGTTTCGTCGCCGCAAGCGTCGACAAACTGCATCGGACAGAAGTTATCGAGGTAAAGAACGCGCCACGCAAAATTTGGTTGATTTTACGAACGTCATAGCGTCCCATGAAAATGTTCAGAACTCAAGACACAACGCGCCAACTGCTGTTGTGATGCATCCTTTGTTACCTCACATTGCATCTTCGGGCGGAAAAGGATTGATACGTGTCTTTGATTACGCTTCGAAAACGATTACGAATGCCTTTGATGCTCAACTCCCGACGAGATCGGCGACCCAAATATCACTCGTAAATCAGCTCGATGATGCCATGTTGCTTTGCGCCGGCTCGGATGGAAGCGTCAAGTTATGGCGAGACTACTTTCGAAGAGGTGAAGAGACTCTGGTTGCCGCTTGGCGAACGCTAAAGTCTCGCCCGAGAGCGTACAAAACTCACGGAACGTACAATGCGGAAGATACGGCCGATTGGCGACATCACCATTCGAGTCACCATCCAAAGAATTCGAAAACGAATGCCGTTGTTCTTTGGCAGCAAGCTGCGGGATGTCTTTATTCAGCCGGAAATACGCTCCCAAACCCTATTTTGAACGTTTGGGACGCGTCGCGTGAGTTATGTCTGGAGTCTCTGGTTACGCCATCGGCGGCGACTTCGTTAGCCGCCGAAGGCGCACTTTTAATGGTTGGTGCAAACGATGGGAGCGTATTATCTTACGATTTACGAACTCCTGCTCGCTTGTTGAGCGCTATTAAAACGCACGGAGACTCTGTAGTTTCTATTTTGCTCCAACCTGGAAGCGTTGGGAATCTAGTCGCCACCGGGTCCTCCAGCGGTGACGTGCACTTTTGTGATTTGCGCAACGCTGCGAAGCCGTTCTTCATGGTGAACGTATCTGGAAAACCAGTCGCGAGACAGGATTATGACGAAGGGACGACGTTGGATGGGAACGCGATTGATTCTGTTGTTGGGGGAGTCAGCGGTGCAGCAAAGACGAATCAGCCGTCGCCTTTGGGTGGAGGAGGTGGTCGACACAGCTCTCAATTGCCGGCAAAGAAGAGATTGCTCACTACGCTCATCTCCACGCCAGTGGCTCCATGCATCGTAGGCGGTACCACAAAAGACGCCATTAAAATTTGGGATGTCGAAGGGAACGAAATTGGTGAAGTTTTGTACACGAATAAGACGACGAAAGCGCGCCTCGGTGCCATCTCTGCCATGGCGTTTCATCCAAACCAAATGTGCTATACGGCCGGTGACATTCGGGGCGCGACGACTGTCTTTGGTATGTCGGAAGATGTGCTCTAAATTTAGCAAAAACTTGAGATTTCTAATATTAAATTATCTATACTATTACAGCTTGCGCGCAGAATCATTTGTGCATGTGCTTCGAGGAAAGCACGTTTTCGTTTTTAGCGAGAAGTACTTTTTCAAAGACAGCGGGACGGGGGACGGTGACAGGCACCCCTAGCATTTCGCTCAACACGGTTTGCGCTTTCGATACCGTCTCTTTATCGAATTTAGTCGCACTCTCGAATCTGTCACCATCTCCTTCGCTACCACCAGTCTCTATGTTATCAACGGCAATTCGAATTGCCTCGAGAGCGTGAGACGAATGTTCTCTCACGATTCTCGTGCATCCTCTTTCAGACACGACGCCAATCGACAGTAAATGAACAAAAGTCGAAATCGCTTGGGCTTTGAGCTCCTCTCGATACTTCTCTGCAGCGCGCTTTGATGTTACGTTACCATCGTCGTCTTCGAACTCTCCGACGAGTTTACTACACTGTTTCTCGCTTTGGACGAGCGCTTCAACGACGACTCGGATGCAATCGACGTAGGAAAGATGGTCCAAAAACGTACGCGACGCTCGCGAAATAGCCGCGAGAGATTCTCTACGAATTTTGAAATTCTCGCTCGTTTTAATCAGAGTGAGTAATAGTCGAGTGAGAATGACACCGGCGTTGCTGACGCCTCTGACTGCTGAGAACGCTTCGTTAGAGATCGCATCCTGGTTTTCGAATAAGTTTTTTATGGCAACGCAAGAGTTCCATTGCGTTTTTGCGGAACCCGTAGAGGCGCAAGAAAAGAGCGCCTCGCAAATCAGTTGAAGCGTCTCATCCTCCAAGTCACGAAATTTCGCAATGTGTCCGAGCCCTCGCGCCACGTTCGCCCGCACTTTGTCTGCTTTCGAAATAGTCCACTCGTGGAACAAATGCGTCAATTCTTTATTAATCGATACATCATCACTATCATCCGCAGAAGGCGTCGGCAACCTTGTAGCGCACAAGGCGATGTTTGCAGCGCACAAAGACGCGTTCATTTCCAGCGTCTTTGAAAAATCTTGATGCGTCCTTTCTTGATTCATAGCGTTCTTGACGCTTTCTAACGCGCCCAAGAGAACCTCATCCATTTCGAAATATTTCGGATCTAAGATGAGAAGTGATGCGAGCGTTCTCATGGCTTCCGCGCGAGTTGCGCTCGGATATCGACGATGTTTTTCTCGCAAAATATCGAGAGGAGCCTCAAACACTGCTTTGATTCGAGAAATCTCCGCGGTACCGTTACTACTCGATCGTATATCGCTGATGACACAATCTGTCGTTTCGCTCAAACACCGCAAAGCGGCGATTTTTACGAGTTGCGTGACTTCATCCGATCGCGTGTTCGAAAGGCACGACGGAAGCGCGTTGTCGATAAAATTGCACCACAGCTCGCGGCGAATTTCCGCGCAGAAGAGAAAACTGCTGTTCTTCCTCCTGCTCTTTTGAAGGACAGCGGAGAGCATCGCGCACTGCAATTTTACGCTCGCGTGCATGACCTTCTCGAAAGCGACTTTATTTGCCCTGGAGGAAGATTTTGCCACAAAAATTGCCATCAAGACGTCCGGCGAGAGTTTGCAAACGCACTCTCGATTGGGAAACAAAATTTTTGACGCGTTTTCAGAGGACGCCAACTTTTGCAGCGCTTTAAAAGCCTCGCACGATTCCTGAACTTCTTTGTCTATCAAGGAATCGCGCGTAGTCGATGCGGCTGCTTTTTTCCACAAAGCTTCGCACGCTTGCAAAAACAGCGTCATTTCATCCGCGGTGTATTTTCTGGCGTTTAAGCTGGATTTGAACACCACAGAAGACGCGTTGCTTTCCAAACTTTCAAAGCCGATTTTCGCACTCAACGTGATTCCAAGACATCGAATAATTGGTGCTTCTTTGAAAAACGCGCTCACTACCGCGCTGCTTGGAAACGAGGAATACTCAATCAAAAGTGCGCATTTGATCGAGTTCGCGAGCTGCGGTACCAACCGCTTCGGCAATCTCAAAAACGGCAAGGAATCGACCGCTTTCTCCGTCAAGATGCTCAGCCAGCTTATCCATTTGTCCGCGCTTCCTATGTTGTCTTTACTCGGCGTGGGTGCACCAGGAAAACGTTTTCGAAAATGGTGCTCTGAAATTCTGGTCCACGCGTACGAAATCGTTTCGCACAGCGCCACTGCGTTTTCCCCTAAGTTCATCGATACCGTAGAGAATCCCGACGAAGCTCGACGCGACGATGACGAAGACATAGCACTCACAGCGCTACCGCCGCTTACACCCTTATCCTCTTTCATCTCTGCCATTGCTAAATACTTCTTCGCTTCGCTTGAATCTAATAACGAAATAATCGCAAAGCACGCCGCCGAACGAACCGATGCGCTTCGTTCGAAAACCATCAACTTTTCGAGCGTTTTCTGCGACGCGAGAAGAACGCTGCTCTTCTTCTTTTTCGGCGCAGGAGAAAACTCTCGAGGGAAGACTATTTGCCATCGCGAACACATTCCCGATGGGTTTCTTTTGGCCATGTACCCCAACGCCGCGAGCGCCTCAGTTTTCAAAAGTTCCACCGGGCTCACCTCTGTTATTGTTGTCTTTGCTTTCCCCGCTTTCTCGAACGCGCTCGACGGTGGTAAGCACCAATCGCTCTCCTCCGCAAACCCGCCGATATATGAATCCTCACTCACCTTCGTCTCTCCATTGCCGTCGTCCACTTCGCCTCTCCTCGCACAACCTTCGTACTTATAAAACGCGCATTCTCTCAACAAGGCATTCACCAGAGCGTCCATTTCCCGTTCCGGCCAACTCGTGAGCGTCGCGCACGCCTTAATCGCTCTCACTACACACGCCGCGTACCACTGCTTCTCTTCGAGTCTTTTCCCACCACCGTCGCTCTCATCAATGCTGCTCTCCTCCTCACCGCCGTGCTTTTTGAGCGTTGCTACCGCGTCTGCTAAAACCTCCTTCGCCAGTAACGTCGATACGCTCTCGATGTCGGCGACGACGACGATATCTTCGTCCTCCTCCTCTCCTCGATGATTGCTATTCGTCTTTATCGTCGTCGTCGTTTGCGTCTGAATCAGAACACTCGAAAAGTTCGCGTTCGTGCTCGACACCACGCGTCCTACGTTCAAAACCACGCTCCCAATAGCGTGCGCGATGAGCGTCATTTCTCGCGTTCGAATTCGACTTCGGTGCTTTTGTACTTGGTTGTCTTCTTGGTCTTCTTTCATCAAGAATTTTAAAAATCTCAACTGTACGTTCACCAATCGCAAAGAGCTTTCCACGAACACATCGACGACCAAAACATTTTCCTCCTCCTCTTTCGAGTTTGAAGAAGACAAAGAAGAAGAAGAAGAAGAAGAAGAAGAGGTAACACCGCTAAAGCTGATGAAAGCTGATTCTTCTTGTTCTCGTCGTTGTCTCTCTAAAAACTCCAGCGAGATAAACTCGTCTGTATCGTCCTCGTCTTTCTCGTCGTCGGTTCGTTTTCTTCTCGTCAAGATTTCAGACATCTTTTTCTCCAACTGCGCGTTTCTTTCGACGATTTTTGAAAGTAGAACTCGTCGACGTGAGGAAGAAGAAGAAGTCTCCTCTTCCTCTTCCTCTTCCTCCTTCTCGGAAGCCCGCGATACTTTGCCCATGATGGATGATGACTTTTCTTCTCTTCTTCTGAGGAAAAGAAAGAGAGAGAAAATCGAACGCTCGTTATTTAGGGTATTCAACCCTATCGTCTTCGAGACGAAGGAGGAGCGCTCTCTCTCTCTGGCGCATTTTTTCACATCGATGAGTTCGTTATAAAGTCGCGCATTTTAGGGGAGTTGAGAGAGCATATCATCATCACTTTTTTTGTGCGCTCGAGAGAAAAGAGACCTCTCTTCTGAGGAAGATGGAGATACCGCGAGCGAGAAGAAGAAGAAGAATAAAAAGAAGATGACGATGAAGCGGAGGAGCAACGAGAGCAAATCAAAAGAGCATAATATCAGGGGAAAGTGGAAATCCGTTTTGCTCGTGGCTTTCATCGCGTTTGTCGCGGAAAAAGCGACGAGCAAAGCGAGAGTGCACTTCGCGATGAGAGGAAAAGGAGAAGTGGTGTTTCGAAGTTCTGGCGCGGGTTTTTTGGAGATATTTCCTTCTTCTTCTTCTTCTTCTTTGACGACGACGACGACGACGACGACGACGGAGATTCTCGCCGTGGTGACAGTTGGTTGGCAGATATCGTCCTCGTCGAACGAAAGGAAAAGGCACTTACGGCGAATCATCGAAAATTATCGGGAGATGTGCGCCGCTACGGATGACGGTGACGCGCCTCGATTCAAGCGCGTCACGGTAGCCGTAGCGGCGTACGATTTCGACGCGGAGTCGATGACGTCGTTTCTATCGTCTTCCTCTGAACATTTTTTTCGTTCGTCGCGAAGAAACGGCGACTGGCAAATATCTCTCGAGGAGGAGAAGAGTAGCGATGGTCGTCGAGTAACAATTGAACGAGCAGAACGCGCGCTGAAGATGAATTATGTGAAAGAGAACCGGTCGTCGTCGCTGCCGTGCGAGTTTGCCTTGGATTTAGAGTTGTTCGGTTTCAGAGAGATCGACGGGACGAAATCGCATTTGACTCCCGGAGACTTGGCGCTTCGTCACAGGGATATTTTTTTGCGCAGAATACTTTCCGATTGCGAAGACTGCGATGACGAGAGCAGCGATAAAGTCTTATTCATCGTTCAAGAAGACGACGTGTATTTGGATAAGAAACATATTTCTTCATTTCTGGAAACTTCGAAACTTACCGAAAGTGCAAATAAGTTTGCAGAGGAAGGGAAGGGAAGCTTATTCTATCATCCGTTCTTTTTCGATTACGAGAAGGATAGCGACGGCGTCGTGTACGCCGACTGGAGAGTAAACGCTGGCTTCGTTCAAAAATGGAACAACAATCAAACAATTTTTACGAGCACGAAAGCTTCTGGCGGAGGGAGGAGTTTAATGATCCGAGGTCGCTCTCGCCTTCAAGATTTACTTTTTTCATCGGAAAGCAGTAGCAGTGTCGGTGAAACTCGCGTTGCGGAACTAAGAGAATGGCTCGACCCACTCTCTGTGCATCCCGGTGAGTTCAACGTCGAAGTAGCCACGAACAGGTGGATTGAAAGAAAGGTACACGCTCGCGTCCATAAAACCAAAGCTAGAAGGCAAGTTCGCTTTCTCTTGCCACTCTCTTCAGGCGTTGTCGACGCCAAACATCGCGCCGGATCGTTGGAGACTTTGCTCGACAGCGCCGGCATCTGGCACGCTTCGAACACGTACGTGGAAAGGAGGAAAGAGCTTTCACCACTCGATCCAACTTCTCCGTCGAAAAACAAAAAGAATCAAGAAACTTTGGAGCGTTTGCGATGGCGCGAGCTTCAACAAATCTTTCGCTCGTGTCTCGAGGAAGGACAAAAAAGCGAAGAAGAAGAAGAAGGAGGTGAGAACGAATGTTTTCGATGTTTATCGGTCTCGTCTGAAAAAAAGGCGGAATACCGCGCTCGCGTTGTCGTCGACGACGACGACGAAAAGAGAAGAACGAGGAGAAGAAGAAGAAGAATCGATGTTGTCTTTTCGTGCGCGTAGAGAGAGACGGGCGCGGCGCCAGCGCCCGAAAAAGTGTCAGTTAGTTATTTTAGTTCATTCTCAATATAGTTCTACGACATAGTCCTTTCGGCGTGTTTTACAGGGCGCGGGGTGCACACAAAAAAAAAACTACTTGATGCCTCTGCTTACTGCAACAGTTCCTCGCACGCAAAACACAACACGCGCGCGAGATTATTAAAAATAAACGAACGAAATTAACATGCAAACCCACTTGAAGAGTCGTCAGCAGCAGCGTCAAAGCTACCGCGACGACTTCCCCGTGGCGGCGAGAGTCGACGACTCGGTGGCAGCAGATTTTGACGATTCGAAATCGAAAAAGCGCGTTAACACTCCGCGCCTTTTTTTCTGGTGGAGAAAAGCGAAAAAGTCGCGCGATGTGGTCGCGCTTTCGATCGTGTTCCTCCTGACTTTTTTTCTCTCCTACTCTTTGACGTCGTCGTCCTCGTCGTCGTCTTTTGAGTCGAACAGCTTTGGACCAGCGGTGCAACGCGGTCTCGCGCTGCGAAAGAAATTCGCCGAACAATCAGCCGCTTCTTCTAACCACGCGTACAGATACTCGAACAGCCATCACGCGTTGGAGTACTCGACTCGCAGACAATTGTTGGCGACTGCATATCCTGAAATCGATGAAATTTCACCTCCAGTGACGACGTGCAGCGTGACTGGAGAATCTTACGTCGTGCAAGGTGCCGATACCGCGGGAGACTTTGGCTCTCGAATGTGTTGTTCTTCGTATTATGCGACGGAGGTGACCTTTTGCGGGTACACGACGACGGCGCCCAGTTTCGAGTATGCAATGCACGTGACGTCGGGTAGAACGTCGACGACGAGTATAAGCTCGGGAGCGACGGAAACGGGAGAGGGTGACTGTAAAACGTACGATACTTCCGCGGCGCCCGCGAAGATTTGCGTGTACACGGAGTGCCAGACCACCGATATGGCTGACTGCACGTTTTCCAAGCATTCGGTTACATTTACTCACGCGCCTTGGCCGAGTCCACCGCCAACGCCGAGCCCACCTCCAGCGCAAGCTGCAGTCGATGCCACGATGGAGCTAACGGGATACAGCGCGGCCGAGTTTGGTGAAGCGCAAAAGACGGCGTTTAAGAAAGGCATGGCGGCGTATTTGAACGTTGGCGCCGATGCTATTACGGTGAAGAGTGTTATCGACGTCGTCGACGCAAGTCGTCGTAAACTTCAAGCGGCTACGGACAAAGTAAAAATCGAATTTACGGTGGAAACAACCACTTATGCCGATATTTCAGACGTGGAGGAAAAACTCGTCACTGAAGATTCGACGAAGTTGAACGAAATGGTAACTACTCTCAGTGCGCAAGCGGATTTGACCGTTACCGCCGTTACCGCTCCGGTGTCGCTGACGAAACTCGCGCCGCCTCCTTCGCCTCCTCCGGAAGCTCAGGCAATCACATCTGGTGCAATTCCTCGTTTAACTCGACTTTTATCGATCGTATCGCTCTTGTGTGCGGTTTCGATGACCTATGTTTTGTAATAACTGAAAATGTACGATGAAGAAATATTATCACGGCGTTCTTGCTTTTAAACAAATCTATATTCTATTTCATTTCTAGAAAGTACCGCACAACTACACTTTAAGGAGTAAAGAGAGAAAGTCATGACCAACGCTAAAAGCAACGAAACCCTCGCGAAAGAACAACAAAATAAGAAGAAGCAAAAAGAGCTCGTAGATTTAGAGTGCGACGACGAGTTCGAGGAGTTCAACGAAGAAGGTATTCTATATAGAACGTATTTAAAATCGTAACGCGTGAAGATTTGAGATCTCTTCTTCTCTCTCGTTTCTTTTCTGATCTTTGTTTTGCGCGTAAAAACTGACGATCTCTCTCTCTCTCTCTCTTTACTTCAACGCGAACGAAAACAGAGTGGACGAGAGAAAACGAGGAGAAAGAAGACGTGGCGCAGTGGGAAAACGATTGGGACGACACCGAAGAAACGGACGATTTCAAGACGCATTTGAGAGAGGAATTGAAGAAGAACGCCCACAGGAAATAAATACTAATAATGAACGCTACTACGACGACTTCTTCTCCGTACGCGGCGATTGCAAAGATGCGACGCGAATTTCCGCAATCGTACGTCATTCAATTAGCCACGGTGAATAGTCAAGGGAAACCGAAAGTGAGAAGCGTGTTGTTTGAAGATTTGAAGACGAGCGAGAAAGAGCAAGTGCTCGTATCGATGAAGTGTTCGAAGAAATCGAATAAGTTTGCGAAAGCTCTCGAAGATGGGTCAGCGACGGCTGATGGGGAAGTGTGTTGGTGGGTAGAAGATTCGAATTGCCAGTGGCGCTTCAGTGGGAGTGTGGATCTCGTCTCCGACGGAGACGAAAGACGCCGTCTTTGGGATCACATGAACGCGGGCGGCAAAGGTCAATTCTTATTACCCCAGGACGCGGGAGAGATGCAACGAAATACGGAAGAGTTGAGAGAGAAACAAATAGAAAAGTTAAAATCGTTCGGAGAAGACCAGAGCGCAGCGTTTGACGCGCCGATGGAAGATTTTTTAGTTTGCGTTCTCAGATGCGAGGAGATAGATTACTTAAATTTAGGAACTTTAGAGAGGAGAAATTGGATTTACGACGACGAAAAGGCATCTTACGATTTAAGAAAAGACGGCGTGTGCGTTCCGGTGGTGTCGTCCGTCAAGAATGCATAGTACAGTAGGTAGTACAGCTGACATTTAGATTTTTTAATATACTACAACTATGCTTGGTTACTACTAAATAAATCAATCAATCAGTACGAGAGATCGACATACGAGTGCGCGTTGTGCAATACGTACGAAGGAACAAACCTTTCTAAAACTTCTCTATCGACGTTCGCGAAATACGACAAAGTTTCCAAGTACGCGACCAATTTGCGCACGTCGTCCGGATACGAGTACGTTCGCTCCAAGTTTCCTTGGGCGATGTTTTTGCGAGTGCTCACAATACTACCTCCCGGCTTCGGAGGTTTGACGTTTGCGTATTTCGAAAGTTTGTCCTCTCTTCTCTTCATGGCAATCGCCGCGATTCTTGATTTGATTTCGAGGCCGACGGAGGCGATGTGCTGCGTGAGCGTTTCGGTCCCGTTGAACTGCGCGCATAAGCTCGCGATGCCTACGATGATGGCAGACACGTCGTATCTGAAAAGGCTCCTTCCGCTCACCTCGCTCGCGATTAGAATTTTCAATTCTTCCGAGTATTCAACGTTTGGAAAGACGTATTTCTCAAGAAATACGAAAAGAACGTCCGCGACGTTGATTTTTTGTGCGTCGGATTCGTCAATTTTCACGTACGTTTGCAATAAAGGCGTTTGGAATCCAATACTTTTTAACTTATCGCTGAGTTCCTCGTAAAATCTCGATTGCGAGGGCAAGAGTTTGGCGCTCAAAACGTGTTGAGTTTCGTCACACAGCATCGCGTCGTTCACGTTTTCAATTGCTTTTACCAAATTTCCAGAATCGATTTTCGCGCTCGAACTCAATTCTGTATTCACGAACGTTCGCAAGAGTAAACACGCGCCGATACCGTGTAAATCTTTGCAAAAGTTCTTCACGAATGCCTCGTCCAGATTTGGTAAGCGATAGTCCCTTACTCCTTCACCAACGCGTGTTAACGTCTTCGCAACGATCGCGCCAGCGACGCACTCCCTCAAACTTTGAGCGATAATATTCGTCAATAACTCATCCATCGAGCGTAAACCGGAAACTCCAATCGCTTTATTCACGATTTTAAACGTACTCGAACTCAATTTCTGTCTATCGGTTTTCACGAAATCGACCCAGGCGAATCGATTGGGAAGAAAAATCATAGTTTCGTCGATATATTTCGGTTCAGACGTCAATTTAATCAGTTTTCGAACGATTCTACCCATGTACGTCTGCGAATCCGGTTCATTTTTGGTGGGAGGAAAGATCGGTATTCCCAACGCAACCGCGCGCGGCGTCGAAGAGGTACCAACGTTTCTGCTCGCCGAAGGACTTCCCAAAGCGCGTTTTTCGCGCTCGACGCAAAATTGGTTCACTCGTGCCAACTCTTCTCGCCACGCTTTCAATCCTCGCACGTTGACGTAATCCTGAATGTATTCGAACGAGCTTTTGAAAGCTTCGAGCCTTTCGACGCACGAGATGAGTTTCTCTTTGAATACTCGCGCGGAATCTCGATCGTGCCCTTCGAATCTACACTCCTCGTCGAATAGTTTTGCCAATCGTCGCGCCAATTGCTCGCGAATGCCATCCTCTAATAGTTTTCTCGGGTCGAGTTCAATAACGCCAACGAACGTTTTCTCCATCGCTAAAATACCTCGCGCGAACGCGGCTATGTTATGAGTCGTTTGCGCCAGTTCCTCTCTCGTTTCTAATTTTGCGTACTCGGTGAGTTCTCGCTTTTCAATCGTTGCCGGTAAGTTTGTAAGCTCTGATGTTCGTAGACTCACCACTTTCTCGTCGAGTATTTTAAAGACGGATTCAGGAATGACGGTCAATATCGTGCTCGCGTAAGATGCAATTTCTTTGCTGTAAAATTTTGAACACGCGTCTACGTCTTCGCTGCGCTCGTCGCTCGAGATGCGCATGAGCGGCATCTCGAGCACTGAACGCAGCTTGAGCAGCAAAGAACGCACTTTAGAACACGCGAAGGGATCTTGTTGCACGCGACTACGCAAAGCTTCGCGTATTGAATCTTTAACCGACCACGCATACGAGGCGTCCGAAACAGCAGTGATGGTATTCAACGCTTTTTCACCGACGCTCGCTGTTTTCAACATGACTTCTAAAAACTGTCGAGCCTCTGCAATGTACGTTTTCGCTTGAAGGTTGGTGTTGATGGAATGAAAGTTATCGACTTCAAGCAACGCGGAGGAAAGTTGCTGAATCGTTTTCGAAGGCTGCGTGTGCTCCAACTGTTCTATTTGCTCGGCGATGTGCGCGAACCAGTGCGTCAAATTCTCGTCCTTCTTCACGGAAAACTTAGTCAAAGTCTCCGAACCAGCAAAGTAGCGCGACAGTTCGGAAATTCTCGACGTTGCTTCTTCTCGCGCGTTTTCCCACCGCGTGTTTTTATCTTTTAACAACTTTGCGTACGTGAGTTTCGTAACGCGTTCGATTTCGGCGACGTCGAGCAAAAGTTCCATTTGTCGTTCCATTTTCGGCGCGTAATACGCAAACGAGGATGATAAGTCTGTATTTTGAGAAACGTTATGCAGCAAACACCAGCGCAACCAATTATTGGCATCTCGCAAACTATCGAGAATCAAACTTTCGTTATCGAGAACGAACTTCTCGTCGACGATTTTCCTCTTTGCGAAAAACGAGCGAAAGACTTTCGAGATCTCGTTGAATTTTCTATCGCACCGTACGCATAATTTCTGCACATTCTTTGCGTTTAACGCGATGTTCAAAGCCTCGTTCGCTGCCTCGCATCGTTTCCATGCCATTCGCAGATCTATCGTTTTACCGAACGTCCAATTGACGATCCAGTTATCGGCAAAATGTTTCTCCACAATCTCTCGCATCACTTCTGGTTTATCCATCAACGTTTCCGGGGAGAACCACAAGATGGACACCAACAAAGACGCTTGTTGCGACAACGCTATCGACCGATGATCGGGGTCTGGATAATATTCCGAGCAACAGTTATAAATATCGTCCGAACGAAGTTTTCCAATCGCGAGCGATAACGCTCGTTTCGGCATCGGAAACCTCGAGAAGTACGCGTCGTGCGGGTACCCGCTCGGGAAATTGCTCTCTAAGCTGTTTTCACTATTGCTATCGTTGTTTTTGCTATCGCCGCCACTGTTGCTACTGCTACTTGTAAGAGTACTACTTCCCAACCACGACGACGATGACAACGACGACGACATCGAGGACGACAAAGAAGCGCCGTATTTCGTCCTCTCTGTCAACTTCACCACGTCTTCAAACTGCGCAAGAGTCGCGTCGTAGGAATACGCGGTTCCATCGCCGGCATCGTACGCGTTCCTCTTACACCGATAATATGCCACCACTATGCGTTCTTTCACTTCGTAATCGAACGTCGTATCTATGGATAACAAAATCTGCCCAAACAACGCCACCGCTTCCGGTAAAAGCTGTTTCCCCTCTCGATTCGTCAAAAGCGTCTCAATCGTCTCGCTTCCGTATACACCAATCTCCACGTCCTCGGTAAACTTTACGAACGCTTTGTACCAAGTTGTAACCGCATTAAACGCCAAATAATACCTCTCTAAAAGCTTTTCGTACTTCCTCCTAAACTCCGCGTCCAACCGTCTCGACGTCGCCGATTTCGAAATCGAATGTTCAATCTTCTCCGGCGTTTCTAAATACTTGAAATCGAACAAGATTGGTTTGTATTTATTATTACTGCTATTATTGTTGCTCTTTCTGTTATTTTTCCACTCGTCTGGTACGACGCGCGATAACAATCGTAACTCGCATATCAGCGCGTGCGCTTTCGAAACCAAGTGCGAGATATCTTCGATGCCACTTTTCGTGTTCGTTTTCGTTTTTAGCAAATTAGAATTCATCGTCGTCGTTTCGGTGGTCGTTTTATTAGTAGTAGTATTGTCAACAGCAGTGGCAGAGACGCTTCCCTCTTCTTCTTCTTGGTCGTCTTCTTCTTCGTCTTCGTCTTCGTCTTCTGCTGTCGTTCGAGGCGCTACATCATCATCATCATCATCCTTCAAATCCTTCTTGGATTCATCAATTTTCTCAATTCGCCCAAATCTCGGTGGAGGAGGAGGCGGAGGCGGAGGAGGCGGAGGAGGAGGAGGAGGAGGAATAGGAATAGGAATAGGCATCGCGTCGTCATCGACGTTGTTTGTGTTCATCCTCTCTCTCTTCTCCCTTCTTCTTTAACTTCTTTTTTTTTTCGTTCACTTAAGAGGACACATCATCATCCGTAATAATAAAAACTGTTGCTCTCCGCCTTTGAAAGTGTTGTTCATAACGAGAGCAAAAACAAAGAAAAGAACAGGAGTTCAAAAAAAAGTCAAACAAAAAAAAATTTTGAAAATTTTCTTTTTTCTCTCTTTTTTCTCTCTTCTTGTTTTGCGATCATCATCATCATCATCGTCGTCGAGATCTCGTCATACTTTTAGCTCTTATTATATATATACACATACACTTAAAGAGAAGAGAAGAAGTGGGATAATACGAATAAGATACGTGAGATACACACTCACACGCGCGATCATCCAAAGACAGATACGCAGAGAAAGATGGCGGTGCAACAAACACAAAAACAATCAACAGTCGGGGAACGGTACACCGACGACAAACTGAAACACGACATTCGCATTTCAAACATGACGGCGGCGAAGAAGCTCGCGGATGCGATACGAACGTCCTTAGGGCCGAGAGGTATGGATAAGATGATGGTCTCGGAGAAAAACGACGTGACGATTACCAACGATGGGGCGACTATTTTGTCCAAGATGAAAGCCACGCATCCGGCGGCGAAGATGTTGGTGGAACTGTCGAAATCCCAAGACATCGTCGCCGGAGACGGGACGACGTCTGTGGCGGTGTTGTGTGGAGCGTTGTTGAATAAATGCATCGCTTTACTCGCGAGAGGCGTGCATCCGACGATTATTTCGGATTCGTTGGCGTTGGCGTGCGACGAGGCGTGCAAGTTGACGGAAACGTTTGCGATTCCGGTCAACATCAACGACCGAGAACAGTTGATAAACGCGGCGACGACGAGTTTAGGGAGTAAAGTCGTCGCGCAGTATTCGGACGTGTTGGCACCGATCGCGGTGGATTGTGTGAGTAGGATTTTGGACGATAAGAGACCGGATTTAGTGGATTTGAGAGACGTGAGGTGCGTGAGAAAGCAAGGCGGGACGATCGACGATACCGAGTTGACGGAAGGCATCGTGTTTGACCAGAAAACGGCCAAAGGCTCCGGGTCGGGGATTCATACCGTAGAGGACGCGAAAATAGCGTTGATTCAGTTTTGTATCAGTCCACCAAAAACGGACATGGAGAATAACGTGATTGTGAGCGATTACACGCAAATGGACAGGATTTTAAAAGAGGAGAGGAATTACGTCATCGGTTTGATCAAGAAAATCAAAGCGACTGGGTGCAACGTTTTGTTGATTCAAAAATCAATCTTGAGAGACGCGGTGACCGAGTTGGGGATGCATTATTTACAAAAAGCGAAGATTATGGTCATTAAAGACGTGGAGAGAGACGAGATTGAGTTTATCGCGAAGACGTTGAAGTTGCAACCGGTGGCGCATCCGGAGCAATTGACGCCGGAAAAGTTGGGAAGAGCCAAGTTGGCGAAGGAAGTCGTGTGCGGTAAATCGAAGGTGGTGAAAGTGACTGGAATTGAAAACATGGGGAAAACGGTTTCAGTCATCGTTCGAGGCTCAAATCAGTTGGTTTTAGACGAAGCAGATCGATCGTTACACGACGCTTTGTGCGTCATCAGATGTTTGGCGCACAAGCAGTTTTTAATCACCGGCGGAGGGTCGGCGGAGATTGAGTTATCGGTGAGATTAGGACAGTGGGCGCGAACGTTATCTGGGATGGAATCGGTCTGCGTGAAAGCGTTCGCGGAAGCGTTGGAGGTTATTCCGTACACTTTAGCTGAAAATGCCGGGTTGAATCCGATTGAAATCGTCACGGAGTTGAGAAACAAACACGCCATGTTGGGCAACGTCCACGAAGGCATCAACGTGAAGAAAGGGACGGTGAGCGACATGAGAAAGGAGAACGTTTTGCAGCCGCTTTTAGTAACGACTTCGGCTTTGAGCTTGGCCACAGAGTGCGCGAGAATGATTTTGAAGATTGATGATATCTGTCCGGTTCGATAATAATAAAACTTGTAAGAATGGGGTTATGGAGAAGAAGGAGATTTTGAAGGATGTTGGATAAAGATTTGAGGCGGGAGAAAGCGCGAATAGGATATAACGCACATAGAAACGAATAACAAATTGTAGTAGAAGTATAAGAGAACGACGCGTCATAAATATAAGAGAGAATGCGCGTAGTATGGATATATATATATAGATATAGATATACGTATGTGTATCAATGATATATATATAATAAACAAAAGCTAAGGACAATATAGTAGATTTTAATTTGCTAACCTCTCTCAAAAGAAGAAAAGAATTCTACTTTCTCTCTTCCAGGTTGACTACGCAGGCTGCTCCGCCGCACTTTTCCAACAAATCCTTGGTGATATCCGTCGGGTTTTGCGCCGCGTGCGGATGTTCCGACCCTTTGTACACTTTCAAGTGTCTAAACACTTCTCGACCCATTCTGTTTTTCGGCAACATGCCTTTGATTGCTTTTTCGACGATGCGTTCCGGTAATCTCTCTTGCAAGTGACGGAACGTCTCAATCTTCATGGACCCGGGTCTCCCGGTCGTGGAGAAGTTTCTGTATAACTTATCCTCGAATTTCTTCCCCGAAACGACCACTTTTTCCGCGTTGATGACGACCAAGTTCACCCCAGTGGTAAACGACGGGTGGTACGTCGCCACGTTCCCACCTCTCAAATACGTCGCCGCGACGGACGCCATTCGCCCGAGTCTCAAATCCGTCGCATCGACGACCACCCACGGCTTGCGCGAATTATCCACGTCCTCGGCTTTCGGGTAATACGTTTTGTTGAAAAAGTCTGCGCCCTTTTTATCCACGGAAACTCCCTCCGGAGTGTTTTGCAACGACCTACCGCGCAAAGCAGACATAGGCGTCATTCTCAAAACCTCTTTTTTCGAGGGAACGGCGGATTTACGGAACGCGCTCGCGTTGCCCACGAAGGACGACGTGGAAGCTAAAGCAGACATTGTTGATGTATAAAATTAAGTTTTCTTTATTCGAATTTGCGACGTGATTCCAAATGCTCGTTTCGCGTGGTGATGATGACACAGTACGCGCGCGTCTAAGAATGAGGTTAATTTAATTCTCCCTCGGGATAAGCTTTGAGCCGTTTTTTTCCTTTTTTTTTTGGCTGCTCCTCAACAAATACGACAAACACACAAACAAACAAACAAAGAGAGAGTGTGTGTTTCTGCGCTCTGCGCTACGAGTGGTATCGTTGTGTATCATCCGTTTCTGCATATTTTTATTCTAAATACTCTAAATACTAAAGCTAAAGCGAGAGCAACCAATCATCTTTGGAGGAAAACGGAAGCGGCGGCACGAGATTTCCTGGATTGAGTGGAAACAAGGAGGTGTAATACTGTTCTCGAATCCCGACCATATCGGTGGTTTCTCGAAACGCGTGCAAGGCGTATAAAGTTTTCAAGTACCGGGATAAGTTGGGATAATCGCATATCCGCTTGCGAGTGCAACGAAAGAGATGGTTATAAACCGCATCGAAACGGATTAGGGTGGTGTAGAAGCAGATATCGCAGAGAGTCAGAGAGTCGTCGCCGAGCAAAAACTTCGACCCCTCTAACTTCTGGTCCAAGACGTCCAACGCCTGGAAGAGTTTATCGACGGCATCGTCTAACGTAGCTTGAGATTGCGCAAAACCAGCTTTATACACGCCATTGTTTACGTTTTCGAACAAGTAAGCGCACATTTCATCGATTTCTTTCCTATTCTCTTTTGGATATAGTTTTTCATCGTTCTCTCCGTTTAAACAATCGAAGAGACGAATGATATCGGCCGATTCGTTGCAGACAATCTCAAAAGCTCCACCATTACTGACACTAATTAATAACGGTGCAGTGGCTCGACCTTCGAATCTTGTTCCAGAAACGTACGAGTACACGTCTCTTAACGTTTCAATCATCGGTTGTTGTTCTTGTTGTCGTTGTCGTTCGCCGGTATCGCCGTCGTCGCGAAAGAAGATTCGCTCGACGGCCTCTTTCGGCACCGTCCACAAACCCGTATTCTTGTTCGGTTCCAGATATATTATTTCCACCTGTTCTTCTTCTTCTTCGTTTCTTCTTTGCTTTGAGCTCTTTTTAATCAGCTCGTTCACTATTAACGTTCGATGCGCCCAAGGGCACGTTTTTCCCGCGAAAAGATACAATTTTTTACCTTCGGAATGAAAACCATCATCGTCGAAATCTTTGACGCGAAACTGCGATTCTGGTCTCGAATACTCCCCGGAGACTTTATCCTTCGGAGCGAGTTGACTCATCATTACGTTCCATCCAAGATTCCACGCGGTTTTTGCGACTCGAACGAGTATTCCGGGCGGTAAAGACGATGATGTTTTCGACGAAGCACTTTTACATTCTGTTTTCTTCTTCAACTGTTTTCCTGCTCTTGCTCTCTTTCTTCTCGACAAAGACGACGAAGGAGAGGAGAAAAGATGAACTCCTCGCTTTTGTGCGGTGAACATGACGATGAATGTTATATGTTACAAATAAATACACAAGAGCTGCTTTTACTATGTTGGTATATTTGCGCGTAAAGCAAACTTTATTATGGAGCTTTTTCTTTCTCACGATGTAAGACTTCCATGTGGATCAAGAGACTGTTAATATCAGCCGGCGTGACGCCTCCGACGCGACTGGCTTGGCCAATCGTCGACGGACGCACTTTTTCGAGCTTTTCTCTCGCTTCTAACCTCATCGGGATGTCCTTGTAATCGATTTCCGATGGAATTTCTTTCCCGTGTTTGCTCAAGTCTCGGTCGATTTGTACTTTTTGTCTTTGGATGAAACCGGCGAATTTGACGCGAATTTCCACGCACTCGGCTTCCCATTTTGTCAGAGGTCTCGGAATCTCGTCGATTCCAGCGTCTCGTTTGTATTCGACAAACTTGTCGTACGTGACGCCTGGTCTTCTCAAAAGCTCTTCCAACGTGAACGACTGCTTCCCGCCCGCGCCGAGATTTTTGGATTGTTCCAACGCAGCGGCGACGAGCGGAGAGGACTCTTTCAATCGAAATTTTTTCAATCTCGCCAACTCGTTTTCAATCGTATCCCTTTTATCTTCGAACATTTTGAAGCGCTCGTCGTCGATTAAGTTACACTCTTTTCCTATGGGTGTTAATCGCGCGTCCGCATTATCGCTTCGTAAGGCTAATCTGTATTCCGATCTGGACGTTAACATTCTGTACGGTTCGCGCAAATCTTTCGTCACTAAATCGTCAATCAATGTCCCGAGATAACTGCCTTCTCTTTCCAAAATTAATGGTTTCGTTCCCAACGCTTTCGCCGCTGCATTTGCACCCGCGACTAAACCTTGCCCGGCGGCTTCTTCGTACCCGGTCGTGCCGTTGATTTGTCCAGAGAAGAACAGGTTGGCGATTTTTTTCGTCTGTAAATCTCTCGTGCATTGATGCGCCGGTAAGTAATCGTACTCCACCGCGTATGCCGGACGCATCATCGTTGCGTTCTCTAATCCTGGTAACGTTCTCAATAATTCCAACTGTAATCGCTCCGGTAACCCAGTGGAAAACCCCTGAACGTAAATTTCAGGCGCTTTCCTACCTTCCGGTTCGAGGAAAATTTGGTGCGACTCCTTCTCCGCAAACTTTACAATTTTATCTTCAATGGAAGGACAATACCTCGGTCCTTTCGAGCTTGCCCACCCGCCGTATGTCGGCGTCTCGTGTAAATTTTGGCGAATAATTTCGTGCGTTTTCAGCGTCGTTCTGGTTAGATAACAGGACATTTGCGGAATGACCAAATGATTCCTCGGATCGAAGGAAAAAAACTTGGCGTCCTCGTCGCCTTTTTGTTCCTCGCACTTGCTGTAATCAATCGTCCTCGCGTCCACTCTCGCCGGCGTCCCGGTTTTCAATCGATCAGTTTCAAATCCCAGATTAATCAAGTGCTCGGTCAATCCAACCGAACTGCCTTCCCCGGCTCGTCCGGCGTCGATCGTTTTCCTCCCGACCCAAATCTTACCGTTCATAAACGTTCCAGTCGTCAACACCACCGCTTTCGAGTGAAACTGCATCCCAAAGTGCGTCTCAACGCCAACGCACTCGTCGTTAGAGTTCACCATCAATTCAGTCACCATCCCTTCCCGAATGAACACTCTCTCGTTGCTCTCCACTTCTTCGCGCATGGCGTTGCTGTATTCCCACTTATCCGTCTGCGCTCGAAGCGCCCACACAGCTGGGCCTCGACTGGAATTCAACACTCGCTTTTGCAAGTACGTCTTATCTGCAATCTTCCCCATGCTCCCACCTAACGCGTCTATCTCGTGCACGACTTGCGATTTCGCCGGTCCGCCTATCGCCGGGTTACACGGTTGCCACGCTATTTTATCGAGCGACAACGTCAACAGAAGTGTTCGCGCGCCAACGCGTGCGCTCGCCAGCGCGGCTTCGCACCCGGCGTGCCCGGCGCCAACGACGATGACGTCGTAGTTCTCCGCGTCCGAAGTATCCACGAAACTACTCGAGGATACGGACGAAGAGGGATACGACGCTTTCAAAGTCGTCGTGATGTTGTTGTTGGTTTTGCGCCGTCGGCTCCCATCAGATAAAAAAAGACGACGACGGAAGCCGCCAGAAGAAGAAGAAGAAGAAGAAGAGGAAGATAACGAGGATGAAAGCAGTCGAGTGGTGTGCTGCTGATGCTTTTGAGTCGTCGACGATGATATTGAGGATGACATCATCATCGTCGCGTAAAGATGATGATGCGTTTGATTGTGGCGCTCAATTTCTGAAGGAAGTCAATTCTTCCTCTTTTGCTGAGAACAAACTATCGCACTGCGTTTAATGGTATAGAAGTATTTTTATCTAGTTACAATGTCTTTTGATGTCTTTTTCGTGTGAGTATAAAGTTACTTCTCTTGCGCCTCGATAGTTTTGCTCGTGAACGCGAAATCGATGTCCTTGCCGTTCTTGAACGCGCTCGTGTCGTACCATTTGTGACCGAATTTGGTGCCGTGCTCCATCGGTTCGCCGTTTCTCTTAAACTTTCTCAAGTTGCTGACTTCACCGTTGACCAAACCTAAGTTGACGGCCATTTGGATCGGGTTTAACGTGCCAGTCACGAACGGCAAGAAGATGGCGGAGACGCCGGAGACGCCGATGAACAAACCGCCGATCCATACCTTGATGGCGCCGGAGTTTTCCGCCGAGAACAAGTCGTAAGCGAACGCCGGAGAGGTCACCGCGAGCGTCGCCAAGGAGGTGGACGCAATCAAGGCTTTCTCCTTGACAGATTCCTATTAAATGAGGAGAAATTCATGCGTGAGTTGAGTGTGCGTAATTCACAGAGAGAGAATATAGGGAAAGAAAGAGGATTTGAAAAGATACGCGCTTCGAGGAGTAAAACTCGTTTTACCAACACGCTCGAAACCGCTTTCTCACACAAATCATTCAGAGGAAAATCAAGGCGAAAAAAGGAGAAGAAAATGATGATCGTACCATGGTTTCCTTAGAGACCCCTAAGGCGTTGACTTGAACCTGTTGCGATGATGATGATGATATCATACATAATAAATGAACAACGGAAAGAAGAGCGATGTAAGGTATTAGTAAAGCGTGACGAGCAAAAGCACGAATACATCTTGATCTACTGGGGAGAAAATTTGCTTTCTTTTCTCTCTCTCTCAGAAGGGAGGAGGACACGACGACGAGCGCGCATATACACACAAAACAAAACAAAACAAAACAAACGCACCGCTGAATGGTGGCATCTTTGAACTCTCTTCGAACTGGTGGTCTTTTGCGTTTTTAATTGGCACGACGAACTGCTGCGCGCGCAGATGGACGACGACTGGACGGCAAACATAGTGTGTGTGTGTGTTGTTCGCGTGTTATCTTTCTTTGGAGGAGCGATTACCAAAACAAAAACCAAAACCAAAACAGTCCACCCGAGCCAAAAAGAGAGATTTTTCGATGACGCTCGTCTTTGGTGCTCTTGGAACCGCCAAAAGAACACTGTTTTTGATACGGGGCAGGCTCACCAAAAGAGAGCCAAAAAGTATAATAAGATTCGTCCAAAAACAAAGCAACACAAAAACACATCCATCGCGAGAGATACGATGAAAAGAGTTCTATCGATATCCCAGACGACGCCTTCTTCGAGCGAAAGACAACAGAGAAGAATGAGGAGGACGAGTTCGACGAGAGCGTCCACGAGTTGTTCTTCTTCGGCGTTAAAAAAGACGACGACAAGGATTAAGGGACAACAACAAAATACATTCTTCGCGGCGTCATCATCATCGAGTGGACGACGACCGCCGGAAAAACACGAACGAAAACACACCGTCGAGACGAGAAGAAGAAGAGATGATGCGAAGAAGAAGGTGGTAGTGCGCGCGATGCCACCACCTTCTTCATCAGGACATCCAGCGGAAACTCTTTTGGATGAATCCAGAGGGTTGTACGAGCAAGGCGAACGGATGCAAGGGTACAAAAAGCTCGAACAAGCGATGAAGCTCGACGAGGACGCTTCTCTTCCGGTGCGAAGAGAGATTCGATATCAGGCGATGTGTTGCGTGGCGGCGTTTGGAGACGTGGAAATGGCCAAACAGTATTTACGAGAGATGGAATTGTTGGGTTTACCGTACGATGTGGCGATTAACGATCCGTCGTTGATGAGGATGGAGTCGTCGGCGTTGATGCGAAACCAGTTGAAGAAGTTCGCGTCGGGAAGTGAGAAGAGTTTCGGGACGGTGCAAAGAGAAGTGTACGAGAGAACGAAGAAGACTTTGCCGGGTGGCCCAGGAGGAGACGCGCCGATTGTGAATAAAGGTTTGATGGAGTTGGAGATTGACGATAACACAGACGCGTCGGTAGGTGGGATCGCGAAGAGAGTCGGCGGGGTTGTATTGGCGAGCATCGGCGGCTTCGCGCTCTTGTTCTTCGCGGGGTTGAAATTGATCCAAGAGAGCGGATATTAGTTTAGTTTTTACTATGTTATTCGAATATTATTAATGCAGTTGTTAGTGGTGTTGTTATTACTTCTCGATGATATTGCACAAACGCGCTCAAAGCTATGATTATTACTTCTATTACAAATCGTGACTGACGTTTCAAGAATTTCTGTTGTTGTTCGTTATTTTACACTCATTAACGCGGCGAAGGTTGACGGTTCGACAACGAGGAGATGCGTTCGTCGCCTTCGTCGTCCTCGCTCGCTTCCAAACCTAATGAAGATGCGCTCGCGGGTGGGATATAATCTCGCAAGATGCCATTTCTGGACGGTTGCCTCAACTTTCTCAACGCCTTAGCTTCGATTTGTCGAATACGTTCACGAGTCACCGAGAACACGTTGCCAATCTCTTCCAACGTTTTCACTCTACCGTCGTCTAAGCCGTATCGCAAACGCAACACGTCTCGTTCTCTCGGGTTTAGAGTGTTCAAAACGTTTTCCAAGTCTTCCTTAAGAAGCACTTTACCGGAAGATTCTTCCGGGTGTTCCGTGATGTTATCAACCAACGTGTCTTCAACCGTTCGCTTATCGTCATCCGCGCCAACCGCTTGCGCCAAGGATACTGGAGCCATGGCAGCTTTCTTTATCTGCGTGATTTTCACTTGAGGCATTTCCATCATCGCCGAAATTTCCTCCAACGTAGCTTCTCGTCCGTTCTGGACGATGAACTTTTGTTCGAGTTTGTTCATTCGCGAAATGATTTCAAACAAGTGCACGGGCAAACGAATCGTTCTCGATTGATCCGAGATGGATCTCGTCACGGCTTGGCGGATCCACCAGTGCGCGTACGTAGAAAACTTATAGCCACGCTCGAAATCAAACTTCTCGGCGCCTCTGATTAAACCAACGCATCCTTCTTGAATTAAATCTTGGAAAGACATGTTGCGATTCGCATATCGCTTGGCGATGGAAACGACCAATCGAAGGTTCGCTTGAATCATATGATTCTTCGCGTTCTTCCCTTCCGTTAATCTCATTTCGAGTTCGAATTCGGTTAAACCTAATTCTCTGGCCCACATGCTCTTGGTGACTTTATCTCCATGCGTTTGCGCGATAGGGTCGTTACCTTCGGCGACTTTGGCGACCAACTCTTTATACGTCGTCTCTAAGTTCATCAAGTCTTGAATTTTCCTCGCCAACTGCACTTCTTCGTTCGCATTCAACAGAGATACCGATCCAATTTCTTTTAAATACACTTTCATGGAATCTACTTGTTGCGCACTGTGCTGGTTTGCTTGAAGAATTCCTCTGGGATTCAAAACGCGAGTTCGTCCTTTTTTGAGCGACGGTTTTGTCTTTCGCTTGGCCAGTCTCGCCTCTTGCATCTTGCCGACAATCTTGTCCGAGGCTCGCACCCTTTCCGAGACTTCATCCAACTCAGCCGCTTTTTGATTTTCATTCTTGATCGCTTTCTTCGTCGAAGACGAGTTCCTCTGCGAACGGACGCCTCTGGCAATGCGCATCGCGCGCTCTGTTCGAACATTCGCCGCAGACTTGATAACTCTTCGCGTCTTTGGTAAAACTATCTCCTCTCCTTTTCCTTTCTTCCCTTTTATCGTTTCCTTTGTAATTTTCTTTTCTAACTCCGCTTCAATCGACGCAATTTCAATGCCGAGAGATCCATTCCCTTCGATGATATCGCTGTCCAAAACTTCCTCGTCGTCATCTAAGTCCAGATCTTCGTCGTCGTCCTCGTCGTCGCCCATGAGAAGTAACTCTTCGTCGTCTCTTTTTTTCTTCATCGCCGCCGCGCTCGCCTCCGCTTTGCTTCTCGTCGTCGTGCTCTTTGGCTTCTTTAATCCACGCATCGTTTCTTTCTCCGAAATAGACTCCTTCTCTAAAGTATTTTCCAGCTGATCCAACTCCCTTTGCGTAGGCAACACGTTCATCGCTTCGCTCGCCGCGTGCAACTCGTTCACTCTCGATAAGAGCGCATCGATGTCTAGGTCAGCCACATCTCCGCCAATATCCAAATCCATGCTCGCGCCGGCGCTCTCACCTCTCGGTATGCTGATCGCCCTCCCTAACACCCTCGTCGATGCTCCTTTGTTTTTAAACGCCGCCGTCGACGAGTGCGATATTTTTTTCGTATTCACTTTTCCACTTCCCGAAGAATTGAACGAATTATCCCGAGAACTGCTTCCAGCCGGCAAACGCGAAGAAGAGGACGATTTCGTCGATTTTGAGGACGTTCGGAAATCGTCCGCTGCGTTGGTCACGCGAAGCGTTCGTGATGGTCTCGCTTGCGGTTTAGCGTTGTATGATGTCGATGCTATTTGATTCGACGCTATTCTCGTCCTCGCGTGAGCGCAGCAGAGGTGCGACGCAGAGGCAGACATCTTAATTTTTAGTGCGCCGCTTAAATTATCACCACTCTTTCTCAAATACGTCAACAAGTACGGTTACGCGCGAGTAGTTTTATTTCTCGCTAAATAAACTCTCTGTCTCCTCTCTCTGTCTCTCTCTCTCTCTTCTGAGATCGATTTCAGAAAAAAGGAACGCTCTGTTCTGTAATTCCTAGAGGAAACGAGAGGGTAAAGGTTCGCGCGTCGTCGTCGTCGTGAACGTCGTCGTGAACGTCGTACAATATTTTTAATGGAGAGAAAACGAGAGCAGGAGAGCTACGACGACGCTCAAAATCTCAAAAACTCTTCCGCATGCTCTCTCTCTCTCCTCCATAAAATTTTGGCAATCAAATTTTTTTTTCACCAAAGTGCCCACAAAAAAGCTTCCACCTAGAAAATGTCTCGACACGGTACGTACGTTTGTCTTCCTTCTTGCTTTCATCTCTCTCTCTTCTTTTATTAAAGACAGTTCAGAGATGATGATCTCAGTATTCTCTCTCTAAACTCGCTTTTTTTTAACGAATCGCGTTTTGTTGTTTCCATTTGTCCGATCGGTGGCGGTGTGTGTGCGTGTGTGCGTCTGTCTCTCTTAATCTCTCCGTCTCGCTTTGGATGTGTTGTTTTAGAGGAGTGGAATGCGTGCTCCAAAGGTCGCACCCGAAATTGATTATTTCTAACGACCTCTCTTCTACCTCTGTATCATCCTTCGCGTACTGATGAAAATAATACTATGAAACGCGCGAGAACAGGCGATATCTCCTCCTCTCCAGACACGGTTGGCGTGTGCGTGTACCAATACCCGATGCCACGTCTTCACAACTGCGAAGAAGTGATGGAAAACGTTGGAAAAATATGCGAGCTCGTCAAAGGTATGAAACAAGGTTTGCCGGGAATGGATATGATTGTCTTTCCGGAATATTCCACGCAAGGCATCATGTACGATAAAGACGAGTGCTTCGCAACCGCGGTGTCAATACCGGGGCCAGAAACGGACGCGTTTTCAAAAGTGTGTAAAGAAACGAAGGTCTGGGGGGTGTTTTCGCTCACCGGGGAACGACACGAAGAGCACCCGAAGAAGCAGCCGTACAACACGTTAGTTCTCATCAACGATGAAGGTGAGATTGTCCAGAAATACAGAAAAATTTTACCGTGGTGCCCAATCGAAGGGTGGTACCCAGGCGATGAGGTCCACGTGTGCGAAGGCCCGAAGGGAATGAAAGTATCCCTGATTATTTGTGACGACGGCAACTATCCAGAAATCTGTGAGTTTTCTTCTTTGGTTTCCACATTTTGGATGACGACTAATATTTTTTTTTCTATTATAGGGAGAGAGTGCGCGATGAAAGGCGCCGAGCTCGTCGTTCGTTGTCAAGGGTACATGTATCCGGCCAAGGAGCAACAAGTGATGGTGGCGAAAACGATGGCGTGGATGAATAACGTCTACGTCGCGGTCGCAAACGCGTCTGGAAGCGACGGCGTGTACACGTACTTCGGGCACTCCGCGATTGTGGGCAACGACGGACGAACGTTAGGCGAATGCGGCACTGAAACAAACGGCGTGAACTACGCGCAGCTCTCCATCTCCGGCATACGCGACGCCCGTAAAAACGATCAATCTCAAAATCACTTATTCAAACTTCTTCACCGAGGGTACACCGGCGTGTACAATTCCGGCGACGGCGATAAAGGCGTCGCCAAGTGCCCGTTTTCGTTTTACGAAACGTGGGTGAACAATCCCGAACTCGCGCAAAAACAAGTCGAAGATATGACGAGAAGTACCATCGGCGTGCACTGCTGCCCGGTGTATAATCTGCCAACGCAAGATAGAGAGACGCACACGCACTCCATGGAGGAAGATCTGGCGTGAAGAAGACATCTTTAGTGGCGTGTGTTACGATGAATTTTATATAAAAAGTGTATTAATCCAAAATCTTCTTCCTTTTTTCGTTTGCGTGTCCCCTCACAAAAACCAAAACAACAATGCCGGTCGTCGCTCGCAAAGTTTCCGATGGGAAGAAGCGCGCGATAATCGTCAAAGAAGTGTTAAAAGAAGGAGAAGAAGAAGAGAAGGAGAACGAGTTTGAGGCGACAAATATTCTTCCTTCTTCTTCCTGCTTTTTTGACGCTTTGCCGGACCATCTCAAAGAGGAAATCTTACTTCGCGTTCCCGGGAAAAGCAACAACGTTGGAAATATCCAACGCGTGTCCAAATCCTTCCACGACGTCGTCAACTCTTCGGAACGATTGTGGAAAACGATGTGCGAAAAAGAAGTCGGAGAAGAAGGCGCGATCGTCTTTCGAGAATTCGGAAGAAGAGAAGAGAGGTGAGACGTTTTGATTTGATGAGAGAAAGTTTTGTACCTTTTTTATTCGCGTTCGTGTTCGTTAGTAGAAAAAGCGCGCTTTTTGTATTTACGTTTTGCTTTTTACGCGCGCGCGTGTGTCTGCGCAGGATGCTGACAAAATTCATTCATTATTATTATTATTACTATTGTTAGGAACATATCTACCCGCGAGAGCACGGAAACAGAGCTCGTCTGGAAGAAGAAGTATCGAATGTGGTGTAAAGGAGAAGACGGCATCATGCGCTGGGGCGGAAGAAGCGAGTCGAGCGAGACGACGGTGTCGGATGAACCGAACTGGTTTCCGCACGAAAACGACGGGTCGACGGAAGAAGGAGGAAGAGGAGGAGAGAACGACGAAGACGATGACTACGATAGATTTTCTCCGAGGTATTTACACCGCGCGACGCAATGTGGGAAGGATTTGACGAAAGTAATCCTGTTCGGTGGACAAAGTACTTCTGGATTCCATAACGACGTCTTCTTCTTAGATATGAACGAGAGGAAGAATCCGACGCACGCCTTTGAAAAGTTGCACGTGTCTGGGGAGCCACCGCTTCCTAGATGCAGTGGGTCGATACAAACGTTGAGAGTGTTTGGTAACAAACCTGGATTAGGACGCGAAGTTATCGCGTTATTTGGAGGGTCGCAAGGCTACATAAGTGGATTCCAGGACGATCTTTTGGTCCTAGCTCCATCCGATAAAAAATCAAACGAGGATATATCCATGGCTTTAGAAAGAAAGAGCTCGTTGACGTGGTACGAACCGACAATCATCGAGAAGAATCCGGTGCACGGAAGACCAGCGCCACGATGGGGACACGCCACGTTCGCTCGGAATGGAAAATTGCTCGTTTTTGGCGGGTCAAACACGAACGCGTGTTTCAACGATTTCTGGGAGTGCACGTTGGAGAGCACGGACGACGCGTGTCCGTTCGCAATCACGGCGACGTGGAAGTTACTTTGTCCAGAAAACCGTCGAGCTTACGAATCGATACCATGTCCAAGGGCTGGGGCGACTTTGTGCGTCGTCAATGACGTCGCGTACTTATTCGGCGGGTGTCGCGTTTCGACTACGTTTAACGACTTGTGGAAATTCGACTTGAGCGAGACTGGCGATATCCTCTGGCAGCAAGTCACAACGACTGGCTTAGCACCGACACCTCGCGTCGGCCATTCTATGTTGACAATCGGAAACCGACTCATCATTCAAGGCGGCCGAGGGATGCAAGCAAACTCAACAGTTCCTGGTAAGATGAGCACGAGAGGCTTAGCCGCTTTGCAAGGTCTCGTTTTCTACGAATCCGGGTTCTCCGTGCTCGACCTTTCGAAGATGAACTGGTTGCCGAGGCAATACCCGAAAGCCGCGGAGGAGGAGGAAGAAGAAGAGGAGGAGGAAAAGAAGGAATCTCTCACTACGAATACCGAACAAAATAGGGACGACGTCAACGTCCGAGAACACCGAACTGGACACGTGATGATGCTTGCGCCGCAAGGTATCATTCTCGTCGGTGGATTGGGCTACAATGCCCGATTTCAGTCCGACGTCCAAACAGTCAAACTTTTTTAAATCGATCGAAGAGATCGAAGGACGTGTAGATTAATATACTTTTGTAGGAAATCGACTGAGAAAAATGTCGAGCAGGCCTTTAAAAGCAAATAGAATCGCAAGAGAAAGAGATTTAAAAGACAGCCGCAAATAGGATCTATGTAACAAATTTCTAATCACACCACCGCTACTACTACTACTACTTCTATTACTACTGGTACTAAAACTACGCATCGCTAAAACCGGCTGGTCTTTGTAAATTTTTGCTCACCATGCACAACGCTTTGTATCTTAAGCCCATGCCCGGTGTTTCGCCTTCCTCAACTTTATCGTCGCCGACTAATCTCTGACAGCCATCCGCTAAAACTTCCAACTGTTCTTCAGAGCACGTCTCCGCTAATTTTTGAAGTCTCTGTACGATACCAAGTTCTAAGAGAAGCTTCTGTTGCGTCGTTGGACCGAAACATTTCACCTCGCTCGTGTTTTCCTCGTTTCGCTCTTCCACGACGCCTCGTAGCGCGCCAAAATCGACATGTGCCGATAAATCGCACTCGCCTGGACTTTCCAACAGATTTTCTACGAATTTATGATCTTTAATCGCTTCTAAAGTATCTGCCAAAGGTCCTTCGTCGCCGTAATCGATGGCGATAGCCGCGCCGCCTCTCCCGCCGTTCTTCCCCTCGTCGTTGATTCTGTCCATCATTTTTTCCCAATGGACGATACTTTTCGGCGAAACTTCTAATGATACAATAGTTTCGTTGTTCATATCGCTATCACTGCTACTGTTGACATCGGATGATGACGATGATGATGATGATGATGATGATGACGATGTCTTTCTCAAACGTCTCTTGACGAGTTGAGAAGAGCTCAACGTCGCGCCCGGTGAAAGTACAAACTCTAAGCTGTTGTTCTCCTCGTTCATCGCGACAAGTTTCTCCACCCATCCACGTTCGGTGCGTCGAAACTGGTGCACGGGTAAAGCGTCGAAGAACTCATGCGCGATGATACACGTTGGACCAGAAGGAACGTCGTCTAATGAGTTGTGCCAATACACCTTCGTGCCGTGCGCGGTTATTCCAGAAACGTTCCCTTTCGTCGATAACTTTTCATCTTCTTCCTCGCTATCATCATCATCATCATCATCATCATCAGTGTTTTTGGCGGCAAACGGATTCGGTTTTATCTCTGCCAATAACGGGTTATTCAAGCTTTCAAACGTCTCCAAATTTCCTTGACATTTCAGCGTCTCGAACTGTTTCTTCCTCAACGCCGGCGAGATTTCAATCAAGTGCACTCGTAAAGCCTCGCTAAACTTTTTAAAGTTACTCGTTCCTCTCAATAAATCCATCATCAACGTCCCTCTCCCGGGACCAAACTCAATCAAGTGTAACTCTTCTGGTTTCCCCAACTGTTCCCAAATCGTCGCGCACCAGACGCCCAACAATTCGCCGAATATCTGCGATATCTCCGGCGACGTCGTAAAGTCGCCGCTCTTCCCGAATACTTTATCTTTCGAAGACGTTTTCGTGTAATACCCGTACGTTGGGTTCGTCAGCGCTTCGGACATGAACTCGTGGACGGTGATTGGACCTCCTCGGAATTTAATCAGCGATTCGATGTGCCCGAGTAAACCTTCATTTTTTTTCGTTTCTATATTCTTGTCGTTATTATTCAAACTCCCTTTCGCATTCTGTTGTTGAACGGTTTCGTACAATCCAGTTCGGTCGATGGCAATCGCAATCATCTCGCGGCGCATTTTGCCTTGCATTTCCCTCTGCCTTTCAAATTCTTCCTTCATTTCCGTCTTCTTTGTCGTCGTCTTCGTCGTCTTGGAATCATCATCGCTTTTATCAGAAGAAGAAGAAGAAGAAGAAGAAGAAGAAGCGCTCGAAGAGGAAACCATTCTGTCGATGTTATTCTTCAACATCATCATCATCGTCGTCGTCCTCATTCGCATCGAAGACAAAGAAGACAAAGAAGAAGAAGAAGAAGAAGAAGACAAAGAAGAAGAGAGAAGCCGAGACGTTGACATTCCTCCTCCTCCTCCTCCGAAAAGTCTTTTCCTCCTCCTCGTCGTCGTCGTCGCGAGAACATCGGTAGTGGTATTAAAAAGCGCAAAAAAAGCGCTTTTGCTCCTCCTCCGAACAAAGCTTTTGCTCATGTTTTTTTTTGCAGCAGTTTTTTCTTTCTTTCTTGTGTGGTCGGTTTTTTTTTTCTCCTTTGGAAGAAATTAACCCTTGAATGCCTGGAGCTCCTTTTGGGAGGGTTTTTGCTCTTTTTTGCTCGTTTCGTTCTCTTTGTCTCTCTCTGAAGAAAAGAAAAGAGACTGTCGTCTTGCGCCTCATAATTACTTATCTCTCTCTCTCTGTCTTTTCAGAAGAGAGAGATGTTGACGACGACGAGGAGCGCATCATCCGGGGCCGTGGCGTCCACTTCTGCTTCGTCCAGAGGAGTGAACCGCCGAACCGCGAGATTTTTATCTTCTTCGTCTTCGAGTGTATTCATGAGAAAAGAATTTTCTCAGCTCCTCGTACTCAAAAGCGGCGGCAGAGCGGAAGAGAATTATCCACTCCCTTCGTGTTCGAGGCGAGGACACTTCTCCGTTACGCCGCGTTCTGCTTCCGCTTCCTCTCATCAAAGTTTCGAAAACGAAGAGAAAGACACCAACAATAAAGGTGAGATCTTCTTCCCGATCGCCCCGGGACGAAGAAGCGATGGTAAAAGGCACAAAAAGACCGAGATCCACGCGATAAGTGAACCTTCGAGAAAACCGAGCAGCAGCGCGAACGAGGGCAAGACCGGATCTGCGACCTCGAGGGCAAAATCATCGTCTCACAAGGGAGGAAAGAAAAAGCCCTCCTCTTCCTCTTCTTCCAACAAGAGATCGCCTTTACCGAACGGAGGACAGTCTCTTTCACCGAACGGAGGAGACAGATCTTCTTCTCACTATAAACCGTTCACGCCGACGTCGTCGAAAGTCAGCAACGTGAGGAGAAAAAAATTTGCGCCCTTAATCGCGGGCGTGGCCGATAACGTCCCTCTGGACGAGTTGTTGGAAAAATATCCAAACTTTGCAGATTGTTTAGGACCGAAGAAGTACGATTCTGGACATTTTATTCGATTATACAGCGATTTAGTTCGGTGCGATCGATTGGGAGACGCGATTGATTTGCTGCAACGACTGAGCGACGCCAAGGTTCCGTGCTTGAACGATACGAGAATAAGGAAACACGGGACGGTGGATTTCTTGGTGTCGTGCGAGCGATCGAACAAGTTGAGCAACTCGCCGGTGACGCACGCGTTTACGTTTACGAATTTGGTTTTGGGAGCTGCGAGAGAGGAGTTATCGAACGCAGAAGTTGCGACGATATATAACAAGCTCTTGGCGGTGTGCTCTGCGCACGGAGACTGCGAGGCGGCGGCAAAGGCGTTTGAGCAAATGAAGCAAGATCCAAAAGGGTTAACCATTGACGTCATCACGCACACGAGCTTGATTGTGGCCTACGGGAAGGCTGGGAAAGTCGATTTGGCGTTCGATCAGTTCAATACGATGACGAAAAAAGACAAAATCGAACCGACTATCGTTACGTACGGGGCGTTAATGGACGCGTTGTCTCGAGAGGTTGGAAGGCGTTCGGGCAACGGCGGTTTCAAATCGAACAACAAGAAGGATATTTCGTACGTGAAAGATGCGTTGGATCGCGTGTTTAACTTGCGCTCGGATTTGCAAGCGAGTGGGTTGCAAATGGACGTGAGAGTGTTGAATTGCTTGGTCTCCGCGTGCGGACGAGCGGCGGCTTTTGAAGAGTTGAGAACGGACGCGCTCGATCGCGCTTTTGACATTGTCGCCGAATCTCGTCGAAACGGGTTGTTTCCAGACGCTATCACGTACTCTTCGCTGATGAGCGGGTGTGTCAATGCCGGCGAGCCGCAGAGAGCGTTAGCGTTGTACGATGAAATGGAGACGAAGGGCGTCGCGAGAACGGCGTCGGTGTACGCCACCGCCATTCACGCGTGCGCGACGGAGTACGACTACGACAACTCTGCACCAAACTATCGTAAGGCGTTCAAGATTTGGGAAGAGGTGCAACAAAACAAACCGAGAGTGGTGGTGGATCCAGTTTTATACGCGACGATTTTGACCGTCGCGAGTCGAGCCGGGAACGTTGAAATGTGCGCCAATTTAATCAGAGAGATGGAAATGAACGGATCGATGATGTCGCCTGCGGTTGTTTCGAACATGTGCGGATCGTTTGCGCGAGCCGGTGATGCTGGAGCGGTAGATCGCATCTTATCTGACGCTGAAAAGTCCAATGAAATTGTCCCGCGCGCTTGTTACAACGCGTTGATCAATTCGTTTGCGAGAGATGCTGATCTTGAAGGAGCGACGAAAGCTTACGATCGATTGATTGAATCCGGGCAATCGCCGGATGAGATTACATTCGAAGGACTCATTTTAGCCGCCGCGAAGAAAACAGAAACGCTCGCAGAAGCCAAGAAATTGTTACAAGAGGCGTTGGATTTGGGTTTGCGACCGACTTTACCGACGTACAACGCGTTGGTCAGAGGTTTCGGTCGAGCCGGGGACTTGAACAAAACGTACGCCACGGTCAAGGCGATGAAGTACGCCGGGTACACGCCGGACGAGATGACGTGGAGAGAACTCTTATTCTCGTGCGCTCGTCATGGAAACTGCTTGCTCGCGTGGGATGCGTATAAAAGTTCTCGCGCGGCTGGAATTGCGCCATGTGAGGTGACTTTGAATACCATTCTCGGTGCTATTCTCGCGCACATTCGCACGTTGACAGATCCGACCAGATTAGCTTCGGATAAACCCGGTCACGGATTGACGGATACGACTACGAGTGGTGAAATCGCCAGCTCAGTGGCGCAACCGGCTTGGAAGGAATGGGCTGATCGAGCGACGGCAGTGTTCCACGAAGCGACCACGCACGGTGTGAAACCGAGAGTTGAAACGTTTTCTTCCATGCTCGCGTGTTTGCGACCGCCGACAGATCAAGAAGTGCAGTTAGCGTCGAAGTACGGGGGCGAATCGCTCGCAAGATTGGTCACTCACCAATCAAACGTTCACGAAGATGCGGCGACATACTACCCAACCAAGGCGTTGATATTGTTTGAAGAAGCGCAGGCGATTGGTATCGTTCCCCAATTCGAGATGAGCGAAGACTCAGAGTACGACATGCGAAATTTTCCTCCGGCGGCTGCGGAAGTTGCGCTCTTGACGTTGATTCGAAAGATCAAAAGACACGTAGAAGCGCACGGCGAGAAAGATCTGAAGAACAGATTACCAACATTTACACTTCTCGTTCGCGAGAAGCCGGAAATGTTGGTCGACGAAGATGGATACCTCGTTTCGTCTAGCGCGGATGAGTCCCTCGCCGATCGTGGCGCGACGAGACGCTTGGAAAGAACGGGCGAACGTCTCGTCGTGCTTCTGAGAAGATTGCGAATTAACTATGCCGGATCGCTTGAAAGAGGAAAGATTGAGCTCTCTTCCCACATCATGTATCGCTGGATCCACGGTAAATCGTCCGCTCCCCACGCGTTGCCAGGCATGGAGGCGAGATTAGCCGACGACATCACCATGCAGGCGATGCGCATTCGTTCGAGAGATATGATGAGCGGCAGAGGAACTATTGATCATTACGGAAATGACGCGGACGAAGACAGTTCATTCATTCCTGGATACAGAGCCCCGGTGTTTAGAAACCCGAACGCGAATTACGGCCGATCTGATGGCGGATACGGGGCCGGTGGTAGATGGTCTCGAACCGGATGGTCCCAGAGTTCCTACGACGACATTCCTTCGGATCAACATTTGAGCATGGATGACTTGGACGATTTGATCAAGAATAGGACATAAAAATGGGGAAACATGATAATAAGTTGTAAATACAAATAATAAGCAGCGAAAAACACACGCCGCAGCAGTATTGAATTAAATGAATACAGACTACATCTCGTCGTAAAATATTCTCGCTTCAAATTTATTCTCGTGCTCTTTGGATTTCACCACGCCTCTATAACGGCTCTGTCTTCTCTCTATTTTCGCCGAACTTTCAACCAACGCTTCCACGAAGTCTTCGTTCGTGCTAGTGGCTGAGATATTCATATCTTTCAGCTCTTTCAATGTATTTTCGTATTCGCTCATCGGAAAGTTCATCATCTCCCTCGTCTCTTTGGAGTCTCCTCGCATGAAGAGTAAAGCCGCGTCGTGCGCTCTCGCCGCGCTCTCTTTCGTCGTCCAAGTTCCGAGCTCGTATCTTTTATTCACCCCAATATCTACGAACGACGACCACCGCGTTACAAAAGCAGGGCGAAACACGCCGTTATACTCTCGCGTGTGTTGCATCATCGCATCCTCCGCGGCGGCGACGTTACACGCGTTCACAGGGGCTGTCACAGAGCGTCGAAGAACAGGATTAGCATTATTCAGCATCTCTTTTTCTTCTTCATCTTCTCCTCCTTTTTCTTCGAGAACTGTCGATGGAAGAGAGGAAATGAAATGCGATAGGAACGACGGTTGATGATGATGATGATGACGATGGTGTTGGTGATGATGTTGGTTGTTGTTGTTGTTTCTGTACTCGCTGTTTGTTCGTCGAAGAAGAGGAGGAGACTGGAACGAAAACGCGCCGGCGCGATTAATGTCGTCGTCGTCGTTCTCGTCGTCCTCGCCCGCTTCTTCCTCGCCGTCCTCGATAATCTCATCGTCGACGTCGATGTACTGTTGTAACATGTTCGCGGCGGCGATGTCGTCGATGAGACTCGCCGCCGGCGCGACCATTTTTTCTGAAGAGGTCTCTCCCTCGTATTTTTTCGATTTGTAAATACGAACCCCCCAAACAAAAAGAATAAGAGAAGAAGGGAAAAAGGAGGAAAAGAAAACGAGGAGCAGTCGTACCAAGGCACGAGAGTTACGAATACTCACAACACTGTGTATTTAAAACGAAGAACACGCTCTCTCTCATCTCATCGTCCTATTCACGAATTATTTATGAATTCCAAATAGCTCGGAACTCCTCCTCTTCTTTCAAAATCTGGTCCTCCGTGACCCACACTTCCGTATCTACTACGTCTCTCTCGGTCGCCGCGAGTTGTCTCATAAACTCAGCGTGTAACTCGTGCGAAGCTTTGTGACACAAGACGTGCCCGATGGGAACGCCAGCCATGCCGGGTTCTGCGAATAAGCTCATGTCGCCAATTAAGTCCAAAACTTTGTGCCTCGCGCACTCGTTTTCCCAGCCGTTTCGCATGGGCGGATTTAAAAATTCAGTCCCGTTGGCGATTAAACTACACGAGGCGGTCCCACCTTTGATAATGTCGTGTCTGTAAAACGCCATGTAATCTTGAATGGTACCAAAAGTTCTCGCCGGCGCGATGACGACGTCGTACTTCGCATCTTCTAAAGGCGTCCATGAAAACCATTGCTTCCCGATGGCGGTCGACTTGTACGTCAAATCGATGCCGTAGGAAATTTTTGACTGATCTTGCGGCGTGAACATGATGAACGCGTCCTTATCTCTCACAATGACCGGTTCTCTCGGTTTATACTGTTTCTTTGGAACTTTCTCTCCGCCTTTATCGTTTGCGTCCCTCGCCGGCGTCACTCCGGCTTTGCAAATTTCGTGCGCCCAGTGCCCGGCGCCGCCGTCTAAAATAGGCAATTCACCCGTTCCTCCGATCTCTATTCTGCAGTTATCTACACCGAGCGCTTCTAAAGCCGATAAAAGGTGTTCTGGTTTCGTCACCGCCGCTTCATCTGTCCCGGGCGCGTTCAACACGCTCGAGATTTGTAAACCTTTCGCCAAGTTTGCCAAATTCGCCTGCACTCTCGTCTCCGATCCTTGGTTCCTTAAAAAGTCCCCGGGAGAGTCAATCTTTTCCTTATCCTCTCTTTTCAATATCGACTGGTTTCTCAAAATTTCTTTCCTATCGTTCGGGTCGTTCGAAAGCATCGCTCTCGCGCGTTCCAACAATAACTTATTCACCTGCGCGTCCGACAGCGCACCTCCGTCCTCGTCTTCGCCCGTCTCCTTTTCGATCGAGTCGTCCGAAACGCGAACAAAATACCGTCCTTCGTTCGCGTACGCCGGGCACACTCTCACAATTTCGTCTTCACCGGAGTGTAAACCAAACCCGGAAACCACGAACGCCTTCTTGACTGTTTGTTGATACGAGCGGTTCGGCGGGTACGCTTTCGGTTCCGCCCGAATCGCCTCGTTCAAGAACGCCGAGGGAAGGTCTTCTTCGACTGCGGATGATGATTCTTTCGTGGCAAACGTGGTCGTCATTTCGCCTCGTCTTCTTCTTCTCTGTTCTTGTCGTTGTTTATTATCATCCTTCGACGATGGAGTGGTTGCACGAGAAGAAGAAGAAGAAGAAGAAGAAGAAGAATTAGGTCGTTGCCCCCTTTTTGGGGTGGCGGCGAAATTGGACGACGACGACGCGTAGGAAGTCGACGCCATCATCTTTTGTTTTCTTTCTTCTTCTTCTTCTCAAACGATCAGATTTCAGCAGCGGCACGAGTAAAAACGCTCTCCTTTTCGATCGTCCTCGTCTTCGTCGCGAGAGAGAGAGAAGCACGCGCACTAATGTGTTGTTTTGTGTCAAAGTTCGTCGTTTCAAAGTGAGAGAAAGAGGAGGTTTTTTGGGCTGTTTTTTTTCTCGATTTTTCTTTTTTTTGCTCTTTTTTTGCTCTGGGGGTTTGCTCTCCTTTTCCTCTTGTCGTCTCTCTCTGACTGTAACTGTTTTTGTCAAAACATCATCAATCATGAGAGAACCTTTAACAAAGACAAAGACGAAGAAGAAAGAAGCTTTGAGAAGAGCGACTTTGGAGAAAGACGACGGAAAGCAAACAGATTTTTCTGTGAAAGAACGAATAGAAACGGCGACGATGGAAGTGCTCGGAAAGAGAGGCTTGGAGAAGACGTGCTGACCGTCGGAGATTCCCAGATTACATGTGTTCAAGGGAAATCCAAACTGGCGGGGATTCATGGACGCGACTCGAGACGTCGCGGTGAAACTGATGAAGGAAAGTAAGGTTCAAATCGAACAGAACGGAGAGGTTTTGAGAGGCATTCAGAGCGCGAAAGATTTGAAAGGAAGGATTCGGTTGCGGTTGGTAAAGGAAAAGAAGATGTAAAACAAAAAGAGAGTTCGTTGTTTGTGTCTCGGCGTTGAAGAAGAAGAAAAAATGACAGCGCTCGCGGAAAAGAAGCAGAAACACGCGAGCGCTCGATAATACATTTGCTGAGATACATACATTAGACGAATGTGAATTGAAAATACATTTACATAGATGCGCGCGCTCGCGGATGAAAAACGCCCGACGACTTTTAAAAAGGAGGGACGACGAAAGCCGGTCCGACTTTTTGGCGATATTCGTGCCACCACCACCACGAAGCGTACGCGCGTTTTTCCCTCCACTGTCTTTGAATTTCCTCGAAATCTTCCTCGTCGTCCTCGTCCTCGTCGTCGTCGTATTCTCCTTCACTATCCTCACCTTCGCTGCTACTACTACTACCACTACTACTGCTACCACTACTACTACTTTCCTCTTCTTCTTCGCTAGATGTTTCTAAAAGCGCTAATTTTTCCTCCTCTAAATGTAAAGCCTGAAGCCGTTTCTCGTCGTTTTCTTCGAGATCGTACGCGTACCAACTCTCTGGAACTGTATCGGGAAGTTTTTCGAGATTGCAAAACGCGGCTCGCGTGGATTTTTCTCCGCTTCGATACTCGTCGTCGATTTCATCACCTTCTTCGATATTCCAGCGTTCAGATTCTTCCTTGGATGTTTTATCGAGCATATCTTTCAGCGTTTTCAACTCTTTCTCGTCTTCGAGAACGGCGACGGCGACACCGGAAGTACCAAATCTCCCCGTTCGTCCACATCTGTGCATAAACGTTTGACCATCTCTCGGTAAATCGACGTTGATGACTAAATTCACCCGTTCGCAATCGACGCCTCTGGAGATTAAATCGGTCGATACGATGGCGCGAAGCTCAAAGTCGCGAAAGCGTTGCATGACATTCATTCGTTCGCGCTGTGGAAGCTTTCCCGAGGTGAAAGCCGTTTTAAAGCCTCCTTTCTTGATCATTATTGCGGAGAGTTTCTCGCCTCGGTCTCGACTTTCAACAAAGATAACAGCTTGGTGAAAACGAACAGAGTTGAAAATGTCAATGCACGTCTCCGCCTTTTCTTCGAGAAGGCGCATGCCGTCATCGTCGTCATCACCGTCGTAATCGTCGCCTTCTTTTTCCTTCTCATCTTCCTCTTTTGCCTCTTCGCGACGACATATGAACCGATAACACATCTTCACTCCTCTCAACGCCACCGTCTCTTCGCACAAGCTCACTTTCTCAATCGCGCTCGGTTTACCGTCTCTCGTCGTCAAACTCTCCATTCTTTTCCTCGCGTTTTTCGAGAACGTCGCCGAACACGCGATCAATTGTCTCTGCTTGTGACTCGCCGCATGTATCAAAAACAAAACGTCCTGGCAAAACCCAGTTTTCGTCAACAACTGATCTGCTTCGTCTAAAACTACCGTTCGTATTTGATCGGTTCTCAAAATGTCCATCTCTACGAGCTGCTTCATTCTCCCGGGCGTTCCGACGACGCACGCCGGCCGTCTTTTCATCGCGCGTCCGTCGTCTGCGACTGGTAAACCGCCTAGAAAACACGCCAGCCGTTCTTGTTTAAATCGACCTTTCGAGCTTCCCGCACACGCCGTCGCCAGCGTTCGTAACACGTCCGCCGTCTGTAACGCAATCTCTCTCGTCGGCGCGATACACATCGCTTTCACGGACGAAGATACATCTACTCTTTTTCCTCCCCTCTCATCGATCGCAAAAGTATCGACATCTGCTTCTACTTTCGTCAGTAAAACTGAATCTAAAAGTCGACAGGCGAACGCGACTGTTTTCCCAGTCCCCGATTTCGCTTGCACTAAAACGTCTCTCCCTAACCGTTCCAAAGGAATCGCCGAGACTTGCACCGGGGACGGATATATAAATCCACACTTTTGGAGACCTAAAACGATGTGTTCTGGTAGCGCTAAATCGTTGAACGTTAATCGAATATCGTCGTCGTCGTCTTCCTCCTTTTCCTCCTTCTCGTTCTCGTGAGAATTTTCATCGATTCGATTCCACTTCTGTTGTCCTTGTTGTTGCTGTTGTTGTTCGCTCCTTTTAAGAGAAAAGAAAACGTCGGAGGAGCGCGAACGAGTCGAGCTCGAGTTGGCCAGTATTCTCGGCATTTTCAGCGCAACGACAGCTTCTTCTTAGTCATCATTTTCTCTTCCGTGTGCTTCGTTCGTGTTTTTTTTGTGCCGCCGAATTGGAAAAGCAAAGACGACACAACTGTTTACTCGTTCTAACGAACCACACTCTGTCTGCTCCACGGAGAGAGAGAGAGAGAGAAATTAAAATGGGTTTATTTGACGCTTTGCCTCCGTTGGCGTCCGCCTCCTTAAAGGCGAAGGTAAACGTAAAAGAAGAAGACGACGAGACGAGGCACACCGAGAAGAAGAGGAAGTTTGATGATGATGATGACGACGAAGAAGAAAAACTGAAGGGAGTGGGAGTAAAGTCGTCGGTATCATCGATGGACGACCGTTTGGAGAAACTCTCGAAACACGTGGAGAAAAAGTTTTCGACGTGCTCTCGAGCGTTTTTGGAACTGGTTTCAAAACCGGAACACGCGAGCGCGTTGGAACGGAAACACGGGAAGAAGATTTTACTCGTGATGAGACGAGCGATGGCAACGCATTTTCCACAGTCCTCCGAAGAGTATCTCCTCTCTTTCTCGTCGAAGAAAGAGACGGCGACGATTTTTTGTAATCTCTTCGACGCGATAGAAGAGTTGAGAGAAAATGGAATCGTAGGGAAGAACGTGAAAGTGACCGCGGAGATGATCGCGTGGGAGTTGTATTGTCGAACGATGCGAGAGATTGCCGCGAGCGAAGATTCGTTTACGCTGAACGCGTCGACGAAACGTCTGAGGAAGGCGTTCGAGGAGGCGCCGAAAAGGAAAAAAGAAGAAGACTCGGAAGGAGATTCGGAGGAAGTAATGAAACGAAAATTAGAAACGGAAATAGAGGAAAACGAACACATTCCAAAAGAAGAGAAAGAGGAGGCTTTGAAGTGCGCTCTGCAAGCTTTGGAGGCGGAAACAGCCTCGGCGAGAGAATTGGAAGAAATGCACTCGAAAATCCGCGAAGCTTTAATCGACTGTTTAGCGGTCGCCGAAAGCTCGATGCGGACGAAAATGTGGGCGAAATCGATCGTCGATCAACTCTTTGATTTTGTCGAAAAGTTATTGGTATCGCACGATTACGACGTATTCAACCAGACGCAAAAAGAAAGGATTGTTTCGTTGCTGCAAAAAGTGAAAGCCAACGCGAATAAAACGAGTTCCTCTTCGAAAGCCGGCGTCGATTGGGTGAGCGATTTCGATAAGCACAGCAAAAATTTCTCGAAAAGCGAAAGCGTGAGCGTTCGAGGAAGCGTTGGAGGTGAAAGGACGAAAGATGGTCGCGGAGACGGAAAGTTTGGCGAACGATAGTTTACGCTACCAGTAGTTTTTTTAGAGTAGAAGTAGTAGTAATAGTGTTGCACACTCTAACAGGAACTTTGCAACTGTCACTGTACGCGTCATAAAAAAGCAAATCTATTCACATGAGCAAAGAAGATCCGTTATTCTCGGTTTCTGGGAAGACAGTATTAATCACCGGAGGCGCTAAAGGCGTCGGATTGATGCTCACGGAGACGTTTTTGGAGCGAGGCTCGCGCGTGTGCATCGCGTCCAGAAACAAAAACGACGGGGAAAAGATATCGAAACGATTGAAATGTGACTTCATCCAGGCCGATTTATCCACGGAGGATGGATGTAAGAATCTCGCGAACGAGTTCAAACGTCGATACGAGTATTTAGACGTGTTGATAAATAACAGTGGTGTCGCGTGGGGTGAGCCGTTCGAGTCGCATTCGGAGAAAGGTTTTTACAAAACGCACGCTTTAAACGTGGTTGCCCCGTTCCTGTTGTCCCGCGAGTTTGCAGATTTGATGGAAAATTCGTCAAGGAAGAGAGGAACCCCGTCTAGGATTATTAATATCGGTTCAATTGCAGGTCTAAAGCCCCAAAAATTTCCAACGTTCAGCTACGACGCGTCTAAGGCGGCGTTGCATCATTTGAGTAGAAAGTTAGCGGACGAGTTATCGTCGCGGAATATAACCGTGAACGTGATTGCGCTCGGGTTCTTTCCGACGAAAATGACGGATAGTTTAGATGTGTATGGAAAAGACGTGAAAGATAACATCATGGCGAACGGCTTATTAATTAAAAGAGTAGGGAGGGCATCCGATGTGGGTGGTGCGGCTGTGTATTTAGCCTCATCTGCTGGGAGCTGGGTGACAGGCACCACCTTAACTTGCGATGGCGGTTTCCTCTCAAAGTTGTGAACGTGAAAGCGTGTTTAGATTAGTAATAAAAAGAAAAGTAGCGGCAATAGCTTTTAGGAGTAGCAGTTTATGCAGATATAGAGAGTAAAATCGATGATTCATCATGTATAAGGATAAGGTTTTGTAAATAACAACGTATCTAACAAACGCCTTTCGCATTCGCTTCGGGCTATCCCACGTACACTCCGCTTTGAGGAAAAAGACGTGCGAAATTAAGCAGTCTTCAAGAATTCTTGCAAGACGCCGAGTGCCGGCGTTTCCTCCCCGTAATCGGAGACGACAACGCACGAGCACTTGACAACCTTTCTCGCTTGGCCTTCGGCGTCGAGCTTGCACAAGCCCGCCCACTCGCCGAGAGACACCGCGGACGGCACTCTCACCAAGTGCACGTTCGCTTCGTTGCACAACGCTTGGATCAACTTGGTGTAATCCGCTTGGTCGCAGTCTTGCGCCAAAACGCACAACAACGCCTTTCTGGATTCAATCGTCTTGCACGCCTCTCTGAGACCTCTGTGCAAGCCGTCTTCGGCCAAGGACTTCTTGAGCACGATTTGCAACGCGCTCATGAGGTCCATCGGTTCATCTCCAGCCGGTTCTTCGACCGCGACTTCTTCGACAATTTCTTCGGCTTCATCGCTATAAAGCATTCATTAAAGAGAGAGAGAAAGAAAGAAAGAAAGATGATAACAGTCAGCGTTGTTGTTCGGCGTAAAGACATTTAAAAGGAAAAAGGAAAGAAAGATCAGATTCCAAATCGTGCGGAAAGCGCAAAGACCTAGACAGAGAGAGAGAGAAGGAGGATGACAGAAATCTCCTCTCTCTCTCGGAAAAGAAACGCGCATGAGAGAGAGAGAGAGAGAACAAGAGAAGCAAAACGAAGAGAACGACTACTCACTCAGACATGATTGCTTTCTTTCTTTCTTCTTTGTTGGGGTTTTATAACACGTCCTTATGTCCTTATGTGTTTATATCACACTCGACTCGATGTTATGACGTTCGAGTCGGAAATTTTTCATGCAAAAATTTGAGCATCAGCCTCCTTTCTCTCTCTCTCTCTCTGACCTGCTGACTCACAAAAATTCGTCTCTCTGCCTGCCTCTCTGCAAAAAAAAAAAAAACGCATTGTTTGTGATCTTTTCTCTGTTGTTTACTGTTTTCCTTTGAATAATGAATACACACGACGACGCACGTATTCAAAAGAGTTTTTGAAGAGAATGAACGATGATCGCGAGGAGGAGGAAGAGAACGGTGGTGAGAATTGCGCCGCGCTCGTAATAGAAGAGATCGAGCGAGAAATCGAACGGGCGAAAAAACAAACGTTTTCTTCTTCGCATGTCGTTCATTCTGTAACTCCGCGTTTCGGATCAGATCAGGAAGAAGAGGATACCACCAACAAAAAGAAGAAGAAGGAGGAGGACGAGAACAACAACGAGAATAAGAGCAGAGAAGAAAGGAACAGAGCGAGAAGAGAGGCGGTCGAATGGAGGCGGAAGAAGATTGAGGAGAAGACGTTCGATCCGAGAGCGGCTTTTCGAGAGAGAGTGAAGAAGAAGAAGAATAAAAACGATGAGAACGATGAGACTATAGGAGGTGATGAGAACGATAAATGGCAGTCGCCAAGCGTGGTGATGCGGAGACGAAGAGAAAAGAATGTTACGGTTTCAACCAGAAAGAAGAGCTGGACGGAATTGGAAACCGAATGGAAACTGTTTGAAGAGAAATGGAAAGACTCTCGCGGCGACGACGAGAATGAAAACGAAAACGAGAAACAACAAAGACGCGTTTTACGTTTTCAGGACGTCCCATTTCCATCCTCCGGAGCCGGTTTACTCACGTTCTTGATTTCTAACCGTGGTCCGTTTTCTGAGGATGAAAACGGGAGGAAAAAAGCGAAGCGGGAACTCGCAAAGAGATGGCATCCGGATAAGTTTGCGCAAAAATTTTCGAGACTTCTCAAAGACGAAGACAAAGAAGACGTGATGGAGATGGTGAAGGAAATTTACCAATCTGGAACGGCGTTGATGAATACGCTTTCCTGGGACGGCTGAGATTACCATGAATAATAACTAAATTCTATTTCGCTTGCACTGCTTAATTTTCAATCTACTCTATTCGCTACATCTAAATCTCTCGTTCGCAAGGCTTCTCGCCTCTTCTATTCGTGACCGTCGTCGCTTCCGGATAATTCGCGACGAGCGCTTTCACAATCTTCTCAAATTTCATTTCCGCTCGTTTTCTTCGTTCCTCCTCAAAATCTTCATTTCGTCGTTTTTCCTGTCGAATAAACGTGTACACTTTATGCAACGCGGTCTCTCCATCGTCATCTCTCAAGCTCGCGTCCGCCCCCGCTTTCAACAACATCTCGACTATTTCAGCCTCCCCAGTTGCACTCGCTCGCATCAACGCCGTCGAGTTCCCCGATGTCGTCCTCGCGTTCACCTTGCATGCATACTTTTTCTCCAGCAATAACTTCACGCACTCCGAGTGGCCGTTCCTGGACGCGTAGTGTAACGGCGTCAATCCGCTCAGTTGAGTGTCGATGGAGTTTGTCCATCGCTCGAAATCGTTCTCCAATAACTGTTTCAGTTTCTCGACGTTTCCAATCTGCGCGAAATGACACGCGGACTTTTGGAACTTGAGTTCCTCTAAAGATTGATCGTAGGACGATAAAATTCGTGAGTAGCACTTGCACTCGGGCGGGTGATTTCCCCCGTTTGCGATCGTCGTCGACGTAAATTGACAATAGATGTTGTTGTTGTTGTTGTTGTTGTTTCTATTCATCATCTGCATTCTCGTGGTGGTTTCAAGGAGTGCGGAGAAAAATTCAGCAAAAAAAATGCAAAAAACACACGAAATTTGATGAAAAAGGAGGAATCCTTTTGATGAGGATATTCGATTTAACGACACTTCACACAATTAGTAATTATATTCGGCAGAAGACGAGAAAAGAGAGAGAGTGTTTTTGTGCGCGTGAAGAATATATCTTTCGCGCTTCTCTCATCTCTGCTCGATGATGAAGATGGCGTCGTCCTCTTCTTCGTCGTCGTCGTCGATGATGATGATGATGATAAAAACGACGACGTCGTCGAAAAGAGATTCAAAAAATGTGTTTACCACTCATCATCATCAAAAGCAAAGAGGAAGACATCATCATCATCATCGAGTAGCGGCGATATCCTCCTCTTCTTCTAATAAGAATAACGATAACGGAGGAGGAGAGTACGATTACAAGCAGTTCATGCCGATGAAAGAAGGAGAGCAAAACGAAGAAGTGTTACAATCCACGGACGAGGAGAAAATGGGCAGAGCTGCGCAATACATGAGAGAGTTAATAAAGAGACAAGTGAGATCGAACGACTTACCACGAGCTGGATCGCTCACGGACTCGACCGTTTTGAGAAGGAAAGGTAGATTAAAAGAGCAAGACGCTTTGATTGAGTTCATGGTCGAAATGCACAAGACGCACACGACGGAAGAGGTTATGCTAAAAGTAGAAGGATGGATCGATGAAACGCTGCAACTCCCGAAAGAACGCAGACAGTTCACGAGATTGCACAAAATGGTCCCACAGGTTGGATACTTTTTCCACTCGTTACCGCTTACGAAAGCGTTGAAAGAGTACGACGAGTTTTCGCATTTGACGAAGAGACAGTACGTTTTGCCGAACTTTGCGGAGATCAGACATATTTTGAACATAGCGCAGGTGCACGTCTCGGCGAAGGACGTGAGGCTGGTTACTTTCGACGCTGACGGGACCTTGTATCAAGACGGGAAACATTTCGAAGACGACAATAAAATGATTGATAAGATTATTCAGCTGATGGAGTTAGGAATTCACGTCGCTATTGTTACCGCGGCGGGATATCCAGGGCAGCCGGAGAAGTTTGAGGAAAGAACCAGAGGTTTGTTGGACCAGTTCAAAAAGCAAAAGTTACCGCCAAACATCACGAAGTATTTCCACGTCATGGGTGGCGAATGCAACTATTTGTTGAACGTGAACGAAACTTATGGGCTTCAATTCGTGCCAAACGAGGAATGGGCGACCGTAGAGCAGTACGGATGGAGAGAAGGGAAGGATTTGCAAGCTTTTTTGGACAGAGCGGAGATTTTCTTGACGAGATACTCGAGATATTTAGGCGTAGACTGCGACGTTATGCGTAAAGAATACGCGGTCGGTGTCATCCCAACCACGGATACTATCTACGAAAATCTCGAAGAGTTGGCGTTAGCTGCGCAAGCGGAGTTGTCGACATCGGATATTCCGTTTTGTGCGTTCAACGGAGGTAACGACGTGTTTGTAGACGTAGGAAACAAGCACATCGGTTTGCAAGCGCTCATGAAACACTTGAAGGTGAAAGGATCACAAACTTTACACGTAGGGGATAGATTTACGCTAACCGGTAACGACAGTAAAGTGAGAGAATCGGCGTCGATTTTATGGGTGGCGAACCCGGACGAGACGACTTTTTTCATGCGTTTGTTATACCGAGACATCTTGAACGCCCGCGTGCTTTGAAGCCTTAGTTGTTTTTTTATGGGGATGCTGCTGATTGTAGAAATGCGCGATACATATTTCATACACAAATAATGACTGCTACATAGATGCTTTTCTATTATATAGCTATGTTTGTTTACGAGCCCGAGGCTTCTTTCAAGCTTTGCTTCGCGAACGTTATTTCTTTGCTTACTAACTGAACTTTTCGTTCGAGAGCGCCGAGCTCTTGCGTCAAAATTGTAATTCGACGTTTCCAATATTTTTCCAAGTTTGCGTCGCTATCTCCAAACACAACAACGAACGGATACTTCGCGACGTACCAGAGCTTTTGTGCACAACTCGCGCACATCGCTAAGAGCGTCCACGCTACGACTACAAAGAGCACAAACATCAACAAATTCTGAAACGTAAACAACCCGAAGAATTTCATCGCCAGTTCCTTCGTGCGCCGCGCGCCGGATACGAGCTTATCCTTTGTATTTTTCTGCGTGGACAAAGAAGTAGTGGTCTGGTGCGTAGTTGTTGAAGCTGGTTGCATGGTATCGTCCGAATCTTTTCCTACTGACGGATAGAGCATGCTAAAAACGGCATCGCGCGAACCTTCTGGGATTTTCACCTTGGTCACGTCGATCGAAAATCGTTTCGACAACCTTTCCAAGAACGTCGCGCTTTTCTCTTCGGACATTGCACTACTTTTACTATTCGAACTGTTGTTTAATACGTCTTTAGCGGCGTTCAAGAACACTTCGGCACTTTCTTTGGTCTCCGAGAGTACCGACGATTGAATCACAGACTGTAAATACGTATATTTTTCAAACAAAACGTGGACGTGAAACGTAACTTCGCATCCGTTCATTTTACGATCGCCCTCGGTGAAAAGCGGAACGCAATTCCATTTGGATTCCACGGAGAAGTAATCTCCGTACGGGATATCGAGTTGAACTTGCGAGTAACCAATAATTAAATTATCGTCCGGGTAGAGTTTATACGTTTGCGTCTGCACGCATCGCGTCTCTTTAGGACCGAAAGTTGAATTTACCGGTGCGACAAATTTAACGTCCCGCGAAAACCCATAATGAGAGTGTTTTGCCCACTCCGTGCACGAGAAATTCGTCTGACCAGACGCTTTTGATTGCGCGAGAAAGAACGTGTTCGTCGCCGAGTTTGAAAAGCACGCTTTGAAGAATTCTTTGGGGGTGCAATCGAATTTTGCGCTCACCAATGCTTTACCGTATTCATCGGGTATTCTCGCGCTCTCGTCTTTCCCATCAACTTCAGGCAACGTTTGGATACTCGGTATCTCGCCAAAGTCATCGGATTCAATTTCGTTCTCAACTTCTTCTCTATTCTCTCCTCCTTTTTCTGTTTCTTCTTCCTCTTTATCAGTGATGGAATCTGACGTTCTCGCGCGTCTCTTCTCGGAAGTGGCTTCGTTTTCCTCAACAGTATTCTCTCCGGTAGTCGCGGTATTGTTTGAACTCAGATCATCGGTGTTATCTTCCACAGATTCGCGACGTTCGCCCGTTCTTCTTCGTATCCTGAGTGATTTCATTTGTTCGTGCGTGAGCTCTGAATCCAGAACTGGCGTATTCGTCAAGCTTTGATTGCCGAGCATGTTGATTATTTTCCTCTCCTCGGAGTTATCCTCCGTATCGGATTGATCGGAATCTCCGAGTTGCGCGAGCATTTGTTGTTCCTCCCTCCGTCTCAACGTCGCGTCAAAGTCCATGGAATGGTGCCCTCGATGTCCTCTGAAGAGTCTACCGTAATCACTACTCGTTCTCCACTGCTGTTCGAGAAACTTGAACACTTTTTCCGGGAAAATAAAACTCGTGAAAAATTCTCTCTTCCCGCCTTTGTGCACAATATAAAGCGCGTTGTTGAAAATACCCGCCGTTTTCGCTTTTTCCATGAGCGTCACATCTTTGAACGGAATGCGTTTCCGCTTTTGATATCCGAACACGCTCGAATAGAAACACACGAAATTGTTGAAGACGTACATCCGTCCTTGCAACAAAATTTTCTTGTGCAACGCGCAAAGGAATTCGTCCAGCAGCTCCTCGTCCGACGGAAGCTTGAAATACTCTCGCAGCCTCTCCACGCGAGTCATCTTCTTCTTCTTCTTGCTTTCGCTCTTCTTTTCTTTTTCTTTACTCTCTTCTACTTCTACTTCTACTGTTTCCTCTTCTTCTTCTTCTTCTTCTTCTTCTTCTTCTTCTTCTTCATCTTCTTCCACGAGCGTGTGATCTGGATTTTCGTAGAGTATCGAGGAGCGCATCCCTTCCTCGTCGTCGCGCAATATTCCCGCATCATCATCATCATCATCATCATCATCATCATCATCAGAGATGACATAGCTTTCTTTCTTGAGCATATATTTTTCTGTCGATAATCTTCTGTTCAATTTTCCTCCTCCTCCTCCTTGGTTATCGTCGTCGTCGTTCTTCTTCTTCTTCGACAAAAACTCGCTCGAAGAAGTCGTCTCCTCTGGGCTCGAATTGTATGAATAACTCGTCGTCGAGGTCGTCGTCGTCGGCGACAAAACGCTCCGGCGATGAAGACGATGTTCTTCTTCTTGTTCTTCTTCCGCTTCTTCACCTCTCTTCTTCTCCTCTCGCACAGGCGGAGACGGTTTTATCGGCGACTGGAAATCTACATCTGATAAAGAATTTTCTTCCGTCTTCTCATTCTCCAAATCCTCCTCCTCGTTGTTTATGTTGCTGTTGTTGTTAAACCAGAAATCCATTTTTATCTCTCAATAATTGTGAGTATTCGAATCTCCTCGTTCTTCTTCTTCCGCGATGAATGAATGATGCCACTAAATCAGTAGTCTCTGTTGCTTCTCTTCCTCATCCTGTTCATCATCTTCAAATTGATTTGATTGCGGGTGTGGGGTAAAGAGTTTGTATGCTTTTTTTGTGCTGCCGCTCCTTTTTCAGCTTTTTTTTTCTTCTCTCATCACACCGCAGTTCCACTTTCCTCATCATATCCAGGACACGTGTGCATTCTATTCTCTGCGAGAGACAATACCATCCCACACGTATACTAATACTATAAATATAAATATAAATAATGTTTGCATTGCGAGGCGTCCCGGTCTTGAGGGTCGTGCGAGCATCTTCTTCCTCTTCTTCCTCTTCTTCTTCAAAACCTGCGAATAGAAAAGAAAGAAGAAAGATGGAAAGAGAGATGACGACGACGACTTTGAACACGGTGGAAAAGAGTGAGATGAATTTATCGTCGGAGAACGACGAAAAGGAAGAGGAGACGACGATGGAGAGCAGCAATAATAATAACAACAACAACAACGTCAATTTCAAATTACAGAAACCAAAGAAACGAAAAGTGAACAAAGAGACGTACAACGACGTGGTAGAAAAGAGACGAAGAGAGTCTCAAGAAGCGAGAACGATGAACGAAGCTTCGACGAGCTCGTCGTCTTTGGTGATTCCGAGCAGAGATGACGTGGTGGCTTCGTGCACGTCGACGTCGACGTTGATTTTAATGCTCGGGTTAGGAGCACGATTTGTCGTTCCGAAACTCGCGGAGATGAATCCACTGACGCTCGGTTTGATTAAAGACGGCGTGGATTGGAAGCACGCGTGTTTAGCGTCCGCGTTGGCGGTTGGCGTGACGGCGGGGAGAGTCGCTTTTATGTCCGCGTCGGAGGATTTCAGGAAGGAGACGAATGATTCGAATAAACAAGTTTTGACGAATTTAGAGTTTCCAGACGTTTTGTTTTGCGCGGCGTACCCCGCTTTGGCGGAGGAAATGCTCTTTCGCGGGGCTTTAATGCCCGCGTTGGGCGGAGGGGCGGTGGGCGTCTTGGTCGCGGGCACGGTTTTCGGCGCTTTGCACATCAGCGGCGAAAGAAAAGTCTCCTTCGCGGTGTGGGCGGCTACGGTTGGGATTTTATACGGGGCGACGTGTGAATATCTCGCCGACGGGGACTTGTTCGTGCCAATTTGTGGACACGCTTTAGCGAACATATACTCGGCGTTGTTGTGGAGAGCGAGCGAGTCGGAAAGAGGCTTCGAGTATAAGTAGCCACAAATAGCGTACCCAGTAATAGAGAAAAATAATTATTTATACTGTGTAAAGTTGAAAATGATAATGTGCGTTGATGCATTAAACTGCTATGAATACGTTTTCTTCTACTCCGCGTGCGGGTGAGCTGCGGCTTGCGCTGCGCGTCTCCTTATCAATTCTTGTTCGGCGACGTACCGTCTAGATCTAGAAACTGTTCTTCGCACCGTAATCGCATCCGCCACCCAAATCAACAACATTCCGCTCACCACGGGTACTGACAACGCCATGAACAAAATCTGCGTGTCCGAGTAATCCTTTGAGAATTGCGAATACATGCCTTTCAATACGCCGGGCACTTTGTGCACCAACCCAAAAATCTGTCCGAACCAGTTATTCGCCGTCTTGTGCCACGGTTCTGGTTTCACCTCTCTCCAACCTTTTCGGCAAAAGTGCGTCAACTTCTCCACGCTTCGCTCGCCTGAATAAAAGCGCATTTTATTCTGGTGCAGCAAGATAATCGTCGGAAACCCTTTGTTCGCGCTCAATCGATTCGCTAACGCGCGCTCTTTCTCCCCGTCGATTTTCCCCACGTACACTTCCGATTGTAACTCTCGCGCGAGTTCTCGCCAGACCGGCTCTAACTGTTTGCAGTGAACGCACCACGTCGCGTAGACGTCTATTATCACCGGCAACTGCTCGGCAGTTCCTTTGTTGACGTACTTATCAAAATTACTATCGTTGAGTTCGATGACTTCACCGTTCGGTAATCCTAGTTTCGGTTGTTGTTGTTGTTGTTGGGATTTTGATTGTGGTTCTTCTCCAAACGCGAAAGTGGTCGCGAAACAGAAACACAGAAGAAACGCGAGAAGAAGAAAACGCATTGTCTTCTTCGTCGTCGTCGTCGTCGTCGTCCTGTTCCTCGTCATTGTCATCATCATCTGATGCTTCTGGTGCTGTTTGTTGCTCTCCAATGAGTCCCGCGATTGTGACTGACGACGATGGTGTCGTGTAAAGTTTTCTTTTCCTCTCTCTCCTCTCTCTCGTCTCTTCATTCTCGGTCGGTTGATTTTTTCCCGCCACAAACAACAAAACCAAGACAACACAACAACAAAGAAAAAATGAAGCGTCGCGCGATCGATCCAAAAATGGATGAGTTTTACCTTTTTTTCCTCTGAAAAAGAGGAAAAAGTGGACCAAATGTCGAAGATATTTTCTTTTTTCCTTCTTTTTTGGTTGGACTCTGGAATATCTTTTTTTTTCCTCTCTCGCGCCATTTTCCACCGTGTCCTCATAACTTGACTGCATCAAAACACGCGCTCGCGAACACATACAATCAAAAACGAGCGAAGAGTTTGAGAGTGAGAGTATATTCTCGCATAAATTTTACATCGCACGCGTCGCGATCAGGTTCTTTGTACTTGAAGAAGCGCGCGCGGTGAAAATTCACAAAGACGAATAAAAAGAGTTTTCGTTCTCACGTTAAGACGACCAAGAAGTAATTTTACTCATAAAGGGGAGATCGATTGTTCTCGGTCGAAGGCGCGTGAGGATACGTAATGGCTGCTAAACGCCCGGACGGGTTTAAAAAGTCCTCCTCGAGCGAGGAGTTCAACAAGAACAAGTTAAACGCGCAAGCGAGCTTGCACAAACCGAACACGTTGGGGTACGAATCCGACACTAACGTGGTGCCTTCTCCAGCGCTTCAAGCGAACAATGCGAATTTAAAAACAACAACCGAAAGAAAGAAAGGTACGTACTTTTATGCGTAGCCTCGCGCGCGCGGATCGAGACGCTCGTTTTCCCGCGCACGAGAAACAAAGACGGTTCGAGAACAGATCTGTCCTCGTTTTTGCCGTTCGCGTCGCGCGCGTCCCGCCCGCGCGCGTTAATTCTTTATCTATTTTTTCCTCCACCCACGTCTGTTCGTATCCGTCGCTCGTTTTAGATTTTTTCTCGCTGGAAAAAGTTGACTTTTCGGCGTGTCGTTTCGACTTTTTCCAGCGAGCGAGTGGCTTACGATGACTGAGAGGCAAACCGACTGAACGAGAGGCTCACGACGAAGAGGAATTTTTTTTCAAACTGAAACTCACCAACACGAAAATTTCTCACATCATTTCTCATCATCAGGCGTTTCCTGGACGGAAGAAGAACACAGATCGTTTCTGATGGGCTTGAACTCGTTAGGCAAAGGCGATTGGCGCGGGATATCGAGACACTTTGTGCAAACGAGGACGCCGACGCAAGTAGCTTCGCACGCGCAGAAATATTTCATACGACAACAAAATACGCAAAAAAGGAAACGAAGAGCGAGTTTGTTTGATATTCAGCAAGGGCATGGAGATGGAACGACGACGTTTGTGGCGCAACAAATGTCCGGAGGATCGCAAAATGGTGGATCCGATGCAACTATCGCGACTGCAGCTTTGGCCAAGGGGAGTAAGGGGAGCAACAACAACGCGACGTCGTCGTCGTTGACGAAGATGTTGAAGAATAACGGGAACACCAAAGGATCACAGAACGATAAACTCAATTTGCGCGAGGAGGAGTCAATGCGAACGTTAGCGGACATGGTTTTGACGCACGACGCGAGACAACAGAAAAATGACACGACAAAGCAACAGAGACAACAAAAACAAAACGATTCGGCGATTTTGCAACAGCAGCAGCAACAACAACAACATCAAAGGTTTCTTCAGGAACAAAAGGAGTATGCGAACGGCCATCCGATTGCGGGCCAATTTTACGGCGCTCAGTCGCCGCCGCAGACGATTCCAATGACGAGTCCGTACTACTACAATCCAATGTTTGCGCCGACGCAATCGTTCGTGCCTCCGCACGCCGCTTCGCCGACAGAAATGTCAATGTTTCCACCCATGGATCCCTCTCAACAACAACAAAACATGAATGATTGGATGGCACAAATGCAGCGCAATTCGGTTGCGTATCAACAACAGCAGCAAATGGCAATGGCGTCGGCGATGGCTGCCGGGATTCATCCTTCCATGTGGACCGCGCAATACAACATGCTGTTGTCGGGCCAAAATCCAGCGGTGATGGGGATTCTGCGACCGAGTTCGCAATCCGCGGAAACGCAATCTACGGCAGAAACGAAGGAAAAGATCAAAGGTGGAGGACCCGATGCTGCTCGGATGAAGGTGTCGGATTCGTTTACTTCGTACCAAGGCCGGGATTCTCCAGTCGACGCGGCTGGTTTATACCGACCGGTTGCTGGGTACCCGTCGAGAACGGAATGGCTGGGAGCAACATCTTTGCCGCAAAAGAGTATTCCAGTGCCTGCATCGACCAATGCAGCGGTGGAACCTTGAAGAGTACAACATGATAATAGTACTCGTAGTACCAATGGTACTGAAATTAATAATATAAATGTGTATAAGTTTGAGAGAGAGAGAGAGAGTATGAGAGAGAAGTGAGAGAGTTTTTGTGATGAGCGAGAGGTGAAACGATTGTATAAAAATCGAAATTTATTTTGTATATTAGAAAGATACGGCTATCGCGTCTGAGAAGAGAGAGTGAGTGAGAGAGAGTGAGAGAGAGAGAGTGAGAGAGAGAGAGAGAGAGAGAGAGAGAGAGATTTTAAGTGAGAGAAAGAGTGAGAGAGAAGAAGCGAGAAGAGAGTGTATGATTTTGTGTAAATGAGCAAATATTATGGAAGCGAAAAAAAAGGAAACATAGTTTGAAAACCAACGCCCACATGTTGTAATATTAATTTGCGTGCAACCCTGTGTTCCTATTCATTGATTTATCTAGTATTTGTGTTTTTCTCTGAAGTCTTTATGCTCCAAATATCACCATCCATTCTCTTGGTGGTGCGCTATCGCTCGACGAAGACTCGACTCTGCCGATGTGCGCGAATACTCTCTCAGTGGACTTCCTAGATGATCTCGGCCGTTAAGGTCCACTCGCAACGGCCCCGCTCTTCCTCCGGGGCCAAATTGTGTGGTAACGACCACTTTTGGGGCGGTGAGCATGTTCAATCGAACCATTCGCATTATTTCAGATATTTCGAAGTCGGGATCGTACTTTCCCCCTGCAAGAAGAAACTCCGAGCATACAGCTCCTCCGATCGTGACGTTCCCGGTATATTGCAACATCCTTGGCGAAACGACGCGAATCATCGGTGGCTCGATCGGGTATCTCGAGCTGAAATTCAATTCCATGTGTATTTTGCCGTCTCCTCCAAAGCGTCTCTTCAGTTCTGCCAGGTCTTCTCTTAAGAGTTGCGCATCTGATGTGTCTTCTACAAAGTCTCTCATTTTCATCCTCCAACAGCACACGTTATCGTGCGGAAATAAGCAAACTTCATCGACCACGCTCGTCTCATCTCTCTGCAGCTTCTTGAACTCTTGAAGGAGGCGCGAACTCATGCTTTTAAAGAAGATGTGCGCGAGCGTGTGCGTTTATTGAAGACGACGTGCGAGTATTTTTTGGAAAGATACGAAAGAGAGAGACGTATTATTAAAACATCAACTGTTCGTACGAACTATTAACAGTCATGGAAATTTCTTCCACTCTCGCTAAGATGGCGACTCGATCGCTTTCGTCCAGATATTTACCGTATTTTGCGGTGAATTTATCCGGGTGCCATCGTAAATTAGCGCGTCTGAACGCTTTCTTATAAATCTTCTCAGCCGCGGCTACTTTTCTTTGGGCGCCCTTACCCGGCTCCAACTCTTCTTCTCCTTCTTCCTGTTTTTGGCGCATCTCAAACGCAGCCATGTGCTGCAAAATATCTTCCGATGGTGGCCACGGAACGTTGCTTATTGTAATCGCCTTTTGTTCTTCTCCTGCCTTTCCTCCTCCTCTGTAAGTACTCGCAGTATCAAACTCTGTCCATTTTCGTTCGTGATCGTCCCAGTCGATATCCTGTCTGGTAAAACATTCCGCGTCGTCTAAATATTTACACAACGTTTCAGCCGCCATCTCCGCGTTTCTTATTCTCTCCTCGTCTTCTTCTTCGTTCAAAGCGCTCTCTATCGTTAATTTCTTCTTCATTTCAACCATTTCTTGGTCCAAATACGCTCTCATTTCCTTCTCTCGTTGGATTCGTATCAGCGTATCTCGCTCTCGCTCGACTTGCGTGAATAACTCTCGCTTTCGTCGAATGTCGTTGAACCGCATGCGTCTGGAATTTTCTAAGAGTATATCATCAGCCGCTTTATTTTTATCGGTGTCATCATCGTCATCATCACTCGTATCATCATCGTCGTCAGAGGAGGAAGACGAAGATGAAGTGCTCGTTTGTCTGCCTCTCTGTGCATCATCAATATCGTCGTCATAAGGTCGAGATCGCGCTCTCTCTCGTCCTCTTCTTCTCAGAGGATTGATGCGTTCAAACTCCTCCTCCTCCTGCTCGACATCATTTTTCTTCTTCTTCTTCTTCTTCTCTGTTTTCGTCGTTGCTGTCTTCATGCCTATTATTTATCTAGCTATTATCGATCGATCGATCGATCGATCGCGATCGATGATGCCTTCCTTCCTTTCTCGCTGTGTCGTCGTCGTCGTTCGTTGATGATTTGTCTTTTTTTCTCTCCCGTAAAAGCGAGCGTTTTTTTGTAAAAGTAATTTTTCTTCTTTTTTGTTTCCGGAATCTCTTCCACACAACAACACAACATAAAGGAAAAGCTTTTAGAGCAACGACACAACAACAACAACGCGCACAAACACTCTGCGCGATTCAAAGCAGCGCGGGGCGAAAAAAGAGCGAGCGAGACTAGAGTACTACTGGTAAAAGTAGCGCACACCACGCCGTAATACTAATAATAACAAAAGAAGCACAGAGAGAGAGAGAGAGTGAAGAGCATTAAAATAAGATGTCGTTGTATAAAGTGGACTTCAAACCGAGCGCTTTAGCGCGATCGATATCGAAAGATACGACCAATCAACACGCCAATCCTCCCGGATTTAATAGCAATAACGGAACGAAGACGACGAGCGAAGGCAGCGGCGGTAGTGGTAGTGGTGGCACGAACGATGGTAAGAAAGGAAAACCTCCAATCGTTCCAAAAAGAGATGAAGAGAAGATGCGACAGTTTAGAATACGAAACGCGTATAAATTCGCGCAGAGTTCGTTTTCGGGGGTGATGATGACGGGAGTGATGATGTGGTTCACCGGAAACGGGATTCAAATTTTTAGCATTATGGTCACTTTCAACGGCTTATTCCAACCGATTAAAGCTATATTAACGAGTGGGAAAACTTTTGAACGTTTCGGCGATAAGAACACCGACGTGACGACGCCGCGGTTGATGTATTGCGTGATACAGTTGATGGGTTTAGCGTTAGCGTTGAGAAAGTTGAACGCGATGGGTTTGTTGCCAACCCATGCGAGCGATTGGTTGAGTGGATTGAAACCTCCCGTGTTTTACGAGAGAGCCTACGGTGGCACGGAAATGTAATATCATCAATATATATTTTTCTTAAAAAGATCTCTTCTTCTTCTTCTTCTTCTTCCTCTTGAAGTATCTTCTTCCTTAATTTTCAAAACATTGCACACGCTCTCTCTCTCTCTCTCTCTTTCTCTTTCTCCTTCTCTCTCTTTGGTAAGAGCAGCGTCCTTAATACAGTAATACTAATAACAATAACAATAATAATAATAATAATATGAGTAACTTAGCCACCACTCGTTTAGCGCAAGAGAGAAAAAACTGGCGGAGAGACCATCCGTACGGTTTCGTCGCAAAACCAGAAACAAGGAACGGAACGGTCGACCTCATGCAGTGGAAGTGCGTGGTGCCTGGAAAGGCAAACACGCCTTGGGAAGGCGGAGAATTCCCGATTACGATGACGTTTCCGAAAGAGTATCCCGTGAAACCACCGAGAGTGATGTTACCGAGAGGGTTTTTCCATCCGAACGTGTATCCAACGGGATTGATTTGTTTATCGATTTTGAACGAGGAGAAAGGGTGGAAGGCGTCGATTTCGGTGAAACAAATATTAGTCGGGGTGCAAGATTTGTTGGATAACCCGAACAACGACGACGCGGCGAACTCAGCGGCGTATTCAGCGTTGAAGAAGAGCAAGGTGCAGTACGAGAAAAGAGTTATAGAAGAAGTTAAGAAGTATTCGAAGAATTACGTGATGGACGACAACGACGTCATCGTGATGTAACTCACGCACACGCGTAAAAGCACGTGTGTTATATCTGCAAACACACGACTGAATTCAATTTTTCTCTTCATAATAGCTATAGCCTTGTATTACAATGAACGACTTTCTAAAATATAGACTAATTCTAAGAATGATTGTGCCTAGGTACAAAAACTAATGCTCGATGAATCGTCTTTGCGGTCTTTCTGGTTCCGCGTCGCCTCTTTCCGTTCTCGTAAACTCAAACAAGACCGTAGGACTTCTATAGATTCTAATCAAGAGCCAATACAGACGCTCTTCCAATAAGTGTTCTCCTGCGTTACGCATGACGTATATATCTTCACACAAGGCGGTCAAACGCCTAGTACACGGCAAATCTTGGTGTGGAATTTTCGTGACTAAATTTGAAGTCATCCCTCGAATGAACGTGCCGATGGCTAAAATGTACGCAACATACATGCCGGTAAGACCACCTACGATTTTGGAAAACTGCGCAAACGCACCGGTAGCGACCTCACTTGAGATTAAGATAATCTCCGGTCCCGAACCGGTATCTTTACACTGCTCCCAAAATATGTTATCGCCTGAATTTAATTTGACATTGACGCCACATCCTACGCTCCACCAAGGTTGAGAAGTGTTCAATGCGTTCAATTTAAACGAGCAATCGACGAATTGATTGGTGGAAATTTCTCGCACTGGATCTCCTTTGCCAAGGACTCTCCAAACGCGAGGATATAAACCTTTAATGAGGACCGCATCATCATCTTCACCGCTGATCATTTTCCTCAATTTCTCCGCTTCTCTTTCTTGTAAAACGACCGATCTTCCACCAGCCGTTACTAATCGATTATCCAAAGGTAACGCGCGGCGGAAATTCCAATAGGTTAGAATTTCAGTCCCAGCAACGATAGAATTCGAAAAGTCTTTCATTGCTGGAGGCGGAAGAGCCCAAATTTTATCTGAGTCGGGCGATAAGCACGCGTCCTGAATTTGATTCGGGTGGCGCACGGGAGGCGGGGTAACAGAATCGGTATTCAAGCTCATCCACTCCTCGGATTGAATGGTTCTTCGATTACCGCCGGCGAACACTTCAAATGCGGACGAACCACTCGGTGATACGAACGTGATGTTCATCCGAGTCTCTAAAACTGGGTTTGGTCCCACTTGCGGATTTGAAGTTGAAAACACAAAAAACGGCACGACCAAAGCCGCGAACAAAAGAACGAAAAGACCGCCGCCTTCCAAGTATACTTTTTTCCACGTTGGTTGAGGCTTCCCGAACGGATACCGCTTGTAATACGTCTTATTCCGAATATCAATTTCGAATAAGCTTCGGTTGATGTCTTCGAGTTTCAACCAATCGAATATATCTAAACTCGAGGCTGTGCACGCAAAGTCTAACAAAACTTTGAGCTCGTATAAAAACGGTATCGAGTAATAAATTCCAAACAGAATCGAGGCAAACTCCTCATTGCGCCTTTTTAACCATCGTAAACTTTCGTTCACAACTACTGGAAATCCACACCGTAGCTGCCGAGCGCTCGTTGCGAACGATAGGCATTTGATGAGGAAGAATACTCGCAACGCTTCATGGTTCGACGTCGTGGACTTGTGATATAAAATGAGCAGCCCGGTGGTGTAAAACGCAAAAGTGGTGTAATGATAAAACACTTTCGCTGCTTTCGCTCTCTTCAGATATATCACCGCATCGACGAGTAATAAGACCAGAATAAAGAACATCGTGAAGACATAATCTTGCGGAAATAATCCTTGACTGACAGTTTCAATCAATGCTTGCGGATCAGCCTCGATGCTGGATTGATAAAAGAACAATGCGAATAACGCCGCGATGATATCCACCGTGGCAGTTATTCCGTAAAAATTCTCCGGTTCGCGATGAAATGCCCGCACGGAAGTGATTCCGGGTAAATCGGGCATTACATTTTCTCCTTTATCCTGTAAACCAGCCGATGCTTCCCTGAGTTGCAATTTCTTCACTCCATTGGCTGCATCGGCGGCGGGAGTCAAAATAGTCAGTGGAGCGACAACTTGGAACACAGCCGTACGGTGCCCTTTTTGATGTAAAGTACCCTTCACATCGGTCTCGACGAGATCGAGCGAGTAGTAGTCAGCGTTGTTTGCGTTCTCGAAGTCTTGCAACTGTAAAAGAGCAAAGTTCAAATCGTTCCCTATTTTTGTCCAATCGTCCTCGGTATGATCTTCCGTATCCAAAATTGAAATTGATAAGAAGGAAGGCCCAAATTCAGTTTCATCCGTGAGCAAGCGCTGGAAGAACGTGTCCAGATTTCTCGAGATATTTTGGAATGAGTCTCTGGAGTACATGTAATCATTTCCGCTACGTCTCAAGTTTTCAAAATCAGGTAACGTTCCTCTTCTTCCTATTCCATATCGACTTCGAGGCGACATTTCTTCCATTACTGCTTCGTCCAAAATATTTTCAGAATTTTCGACAATCTCATCTTCAGTAGGCACATATGTGCTACTCAGCCATGTATCGTAACGTGGCTTTAGCTCGTACACTCCACCTTGGCCAAATGAATGCAGTAACGTTGCGAAGTATGCCAAAAACAATGGTAAAGTAGACACCACGAATGGTTGAGAGAAATCCGGCACGCCTATGATGTTGCTCTGGCCGCAAAGCTTCCACGAAAAGCACGCTTTCGAGCATGGAATGCTTAGAATATAGCTCAATACGATGACAGTTTCGGAGTATCGGAGCATAAATCTCCAAAACTTCGGACCCGGTTTCGGTGATGCTATCAAAGCTGCGCAAACCAAAGAAGTTGGATAGACCACTGTAATTAAAGAAAAATTCATCGCGAATGCGAGAAAATAGAAAAAGTACACCAGAGAACTTTCTGGTGCGCTTACCCAAGGCCAAATATCAATTATTCCTGCGACTATGAAGCCAAAGACAGATCTTCTATCGCCTCTGATGAATTCATCAACCAAGTCTTCGAGTTTTTCCTCATCTTCGTTATTTGCATCTTCCTTCACATCACTCGCCACGCTTTCACCGCCACCGCCGGCATACGTCTCAGAATCTTGAATAGTGTCTGAGCCTGCGAATGATCTATCGATGCCTTCCCACGGCGTTTCTCGAGGCGGTGTTTTGGCTTGTTCTTCAACCCAGTCATCAATCTTAGGTCTGGCACCGGCAACTTTGCGATGACGAAGCTTTGATTCAGAGATACTCGGTGTTTTTACAGATCTGTCATCCTCGCCGTCACCGTTGTCTTCATCTTTGCTTTGTTTAACGGCTTCTGACGATCTATCCTTTTGCTGCATATTTTCTAGACGTACAACTTCAAGCGAAAGGTTCTGAATGTCATTGCGAATCTCTTCGACGCGTTTATGTCTATCTTCTCGCTCTCGCATAGCCTTAAGACACTGTAAATAATACTTTCTTACCCGTTTCCACGTTTCCGCCTTATCACCTGTTTTAGTTCTCGAACGTGCCTGACGATCCATCTCTAACACGGCAGCATACTCGTGAGAACTGATAAGATATCGCAAACAGGACATGGTCGCGAAAATGAATAGATCTGGTCCAAGCTGTCCGGCGTCAAAACCAAGAACAGAATCTACGCGATAAAATCCAATCAGGTGCAACAAAGAGCACAGAGTGTTTTCACGATTAGCAAACCAAACACCCACAAGACTCTCAAATGGAGCTTGATATGCCAGGACAGATCCCATTATCAGTAAATTGTATCTTTTCATCCAAACGAGCAGCTCATCTACTCTATCCCACGTTCGATTTTTAAGTATACTGACGGAGAGAATCAGGTACCCGGCGTGGATGACGTCATTCATACACGTGCCAGCTACGATGACGAGGATAAAAGCAGCCTCTCTAGAGTAACGCACAATGTAATATCTCGTCCAATCTAGTATCGTCCAATTCGATGTTGCTTCCCACGTCAGAGCTGAGAATATTTTTAGAGTGGGATCACCGGGGCGTCTCGGAAGTAACGCCAACTGCGTTGGCGTTCTTCTTGGAAGCATCAAAGTTGCCGCTTCTGTAATCTGATCTTCTTCAAGATCTGGATTTTCCGCAATGACAGCAGTTCTTGCGCGTTCTTCCATAGAAGCTAATACAGAGTCCATTCTGAGTTGACACGCAGCTACAAAGAAGGCAAGAAAATGTCCGAGCAACATGTATTTAGAGCGTTTCACCAGACCAAACCAAACAAGTAACTCATCTGTTTCATACTCGCGCTCAGATTTTCCGAGAGCAGCATCATCGCTGCTGCTATTATTACCACTTGGAGATGGAGGGGTTTGTGGCATTTCAGAGAAGTCGTCTTTTCTGTTATCTTTGGGATATTCTCCCATGGATGCTATGTACTGCCAGAATAGCGCTACGCCACAGACGAAGGATACTAATTTCCATACTTTCAATCGATTGCTCGGTGCGGTGAATACTTGCTCTTTCTCCATCATTTGGAGCATTAAGCCCAAGTAAACGAGTGAAAGAACATTACCAGACGCAATACCGACGGTACCAAAAACTACATACGCTAGACCAGGCATCAATAACGCCAATGCCCCTTCCACGAACTCAGGTAAAATGAAGAAGAGAGAATTCAACTGGTCGATCGATGTTCTCGCTTTCTGAAACAACAGCCGCTTAGCTCTTGCTCTTAACGACTCTGATCTATCGCCCGATAAGTAAGTTTCTGAATAAGTCGTAGTGGATGTTCCATCTTCTGAATTTACATCTTCAGATACGAGCTCGTGGTCGTCGGGAATAGAGTCCATCCTTCGAAAAGGGGTCCTCTTAGTTATGGTGGATCGCTTCAGAGCTGCACTTCTCGCCTCTGGATTCCGCGGTGGCCAAAACAAATGGCACGGTTCTGGTGCACAACCTGATTTCAAGGCTGGTGGTAACTTAACAAGCCAATTTCTAGAAATTCGGCAAAATTCTACAGCAACCAAAACAAAAACGGGCCAAAGTAGCATTCTTTCGTTTCGCGGCCATATTGCTTCTTCTTTCATTGGATCAACTTCTCGTAGTGGATAATATTGCGCTCCAATCCAAGACATTGTATCTTCATTATCGCTGAGCGCTCTGTGTATCCAATCAATGTTGTAAGTGTATTCCAAAAGGGCCGAAAGTATTGCAACAGCACCCAAAATTTCACTCGTTCTTGCCAATTTCGGCGAGAATAAAGTACACATCAAAGCAAAAAGCATCAAGCCCCCAATGATATCAACTCCACGCTGAAAGGAGAACCCTAAAGCAACTAGCGTCAAAAATTTATCGCAGTGTAAAATACATATGCGTTTTATCATCGGAATGCGGCCTTTTTGAGTACCGGCGATGACCAATCGAATCGGCTGATCACTTTCCCGTCCCGCCGATAATAGACTCGTTGGCTCATTGCGCAACAATCCGATCCTGTGGAAATGCGTAGCGATTAGTAACAAGCTAGGCCCTAATAAGGACGTCATTAATTTGTTTCTGGGTAAGTTTGGTTCTAATCCAACATTATTTGCCAAGAAGTCTTGCGCCTCAGAATTCATCCCGACCCATCGTGCTAATGGAAATGCTCCATATGCATATCTCACGGCTAAATTAGCTAAAGCAAAAGTGAACAATGCGCCCCACCGCACGGATCTTCTATTTCTATCTTCAATTGTGTCAAAAGGTACTACGAGCGCTCCTCCGAGAAATAAAAGAAGGGCTAAATTCAAAAGCGAGCATTCATTCGTAAGCACAGTGAATAAACCAATAATCAAAACCGAGTACGCTCCAGTAAAATTCAAGACTCTCTTCGACGATATCCAGAATTCTGAGAGGATTGCACTAATTAATAATTTGATTTTTGGGAGTGCTTGTACCCTTTTACGACGACTGTTCATACTGCTTTCATCATCTATATTAGCGGGAGCGCTCGGATTAATCGATGACGGGTCCATTTCTCCATCCTCAGCGCCCGGGAATAAATGCGACAAAGCACGAATAATTCCCGGCATGTGAATCACAGCTACATCTACAAACAACACTAACGCCATTGGCCACATCGATCTAACAACATCTTCATTCCAAAGTCCAATAATTTTCAGGAAATCTTCAAATTTTGAAAACCTGCGTCTACCCAGAAGCGCCGGTAAGGTGTCTAGAGACCACAAATACATGCACGCGATGAGCATTGCCATAATTCTCGAAGTAAATATCAAAATGCTCGTTTTACCAGGTTTAGCTATTGTAAGTAAGAATAAGCAAAATAAACCAGCGTGGATGATATCGTCCCTGGATAATGCCACGAGCCAAAGAAGGAGCGGGATGAGGAGCTTCGAAGCGAAACTGGCTGCAACACCAGCCCATCCGCTCTCTGAAGGCGTGAACCCATCTTCATCAAAGTCGTAATCGACGTTATCGTACTCTGCATTCACAAAAACAAAAGAAGATGGAAGCGATTCCTCTTGCATGCTCGCCGCTGCTTGCAACGCAGTTTCGTTAGGGGTTCCTCTCGCCAATCGGCTGAAATACGCTAAAATTGTCATCCCGGTAAAGACAGAAGCCATCCTTAAAGACCCAATCCAATCATTTTCTTGTCTCGATAGTCCTAAAACGAGGAAGAAACTGTTGTTATCGGTTTCTGGAATCGCTTGCACAATGAATTCGACGAAGGACCACAATGCGACGTAAATCAGAGCCGAAGGCGCGAGCAACTTTGAAAACTCTCTGTGCGTGGGCGGATATAACACGGACATCAGAGAGAAGAGCAGTATCGGAAACGCTAATGCAGAGGGAGCTGTTATGGCAGAAAGTATGATCGCACATGCAGAGATGACCCCGGAAAACTTTGCCAAGAGCCGAACTTGTACGCCGGGATCTTCCAGAGTCGCCTCGCTCGTTTCTCGATCAGAACTTCGCATGTGCGAAATTAGAGGCTCGTCAATATCGTCCAAGCCTTCGGTAATGGACCCATCCTGATTATACTGTACCTCGTCCACGATATCTTCATTCGCGGATGCTTCGCACACGGAAGAAAAGAAACCTGCGATTGTAAATAACTGTAACAATCGCATACCTCGAATAACTGGCCCATCACTACCATCCATGATATACAAACCTATCCAAGAAGCGAAAGTTTTATTTGCACTATCGTGCAATTGAGGGAGCTGATAACACACGATGAGCATAAAGTGCACGCAAGCGTATGCCATCGCTACAACCAAAATAAACGCCGGCGGTCGTACCAGCTTTCGCTTGTCCAAAAGTCCCCAGCTCGTAAGAAATATAGCTGCGAAGAGAAAGTAAGGTATTCCAGTTATAGATGGTACTGCCGCTGCAGCAATACCAGCGGTAAATGCGCATCGAATTAATGCTCTATCACGCAGAAAAAAAGGGTCGACCAAAACCACCCCGTCTTCCTCCGCGTCGATGCCATCGAGTAAGGCCAATTCTCGCTCCCGACTCAAGTGTAATTTCCCCGCAGCTGATATGGCCACGAGGAAGAGAGGCACGAATTCCATCACGTACTCTAAAACCGAACGCAGTTTCACAAAACCGAGCACTCGCATGAGCTCTTCGTGCCATTTTGAATTGGTTTTAAATGCTATGAAGGAAGTCTGTACGACGAGCTCGCCTAGCATTCCAAAAATGGCCAGTCCCAACGCTGCCCACCATATTATCTGTCGCCTCGTGCGGACGATTTCTTGCGTTAGCACTCTGTTCTGGGACCCGGTGATCCTTTCTGCCGCGAATACAAACAGAAACAATATCGACTGTCGTTGATGATCGTTGGAAGGGAGGAAAGAGAGAATATTAAATACAGGTGATGAGTTGGTTTGGATTTTGAGAAGGAGAGAAATTGTTAAGGCGCTTCTCAATTCGTGTGAATCAGCACACACACACACACGCGCGCACAGACGAGAAAACAAAGTAAAAACTACGGATAAATGACGAACGTACCAGTATTGATGGTCTCTGCAGTATCGCGTGCGAAGTTCCCGCGAAGAGCAACGCCGATGACGCTGCCACATTGAACCCGGTCTCAACGAGAGGAAAATTCCCACCCATGACAAAAGAGGGAGAGTTTCTTCTCTTCTGTTCTCCTTCCTTCTCTTCTACTCCTCTGGGGCGCGTTGTTGTTTTTGAACGCCGCTCGATTGGTTATGGTGGTTCATCTTCTTTGTCTTCTTCTTCTGCGATGCGCGTGTGAGAAAGTGTTGTTTGGTTTACTTTTGGCAGTTTGAAATTTTCTCGAAAAACTTTTGGAATTGGGATTGGGGGAATTTTGCATTGCAATCAAAGAAACTTCTTTCTCTCTTCAGTTTGTTTGCGCGTGGGCAAATAAGACTCACCACTTTGAATATAAAATAACTATTACACGCATGAAAAAGGAATGACAACGGGTATTGCACCGAAGCAACATTTCCTCCTGGGGCGTACTCTGTCGTTGGAGGAGGAGAAGAGGAAAACGAATTCCCCTATTTGCTTTGGGAAGAAGAAAACAACAACGACAACAACTCAAGCTTCTGCGTTGTCGCATAATGCACTCGCATCTGTATCCGTTGCTGTGATGAACAAAGAAAGCATCGCGCTGTTTTGTAATAGTGCGACTGTTCTCGCCGCTCTCGTTTCGTGCGCGTTCGCTGGTAAGATCATGGAAAAGAAAACAAAGTTTGGAGGAGGTATTAGTAATGCGCTGTGTGCCTTAGTATTCGCGTGTTTCTTGGCTTCGTTTACGCGCGTGTTTTCGTTTTCGACAAACGCGACAACGGTTGTTTTTGATTTCATATGGGATATATTGATGCCTCTGGGAGTGACTTTAGCGTTATTAAACGTGAAAGTAAGCGAATTGGCAACAAAATCCAAGGAAGTGTTACTCGGTTTCTCGTTCGCCTCTGTGGGTTCAATTTTAGGCACCGCTTTATCGTTCGCTCTGTTTTCAAAATCTCTTGGCGTCGGCGCGCTCGGATATAAAATTGCAGCGTGCTTGTGCGCTAGCTATATTGGCGGTTCTTTAAACTTTGCGGCGACGGCAAAAGCGCTCGAGCTGACGAATTCCGCAGAGTCCTCGAGTCTTTTAGCGGCGTCGATGGCAGCAGATAACATGTTGATGGCTGTTTTCTTAGGTATCTTGATGGTTCTACCGTGCAAACCTCCTTCTCCTCTGGCAGTCGACGATGAGGAAGATCAGAGGACTATGAAAGTAAAAGGAATAACTGAGGCAACGCTAGGGACGATCGTTAGTCTCATGGTTGCAACAGGAACTCTGCTCCTTTCTTCACTCCTCGCCAAACTTGCTAGTCTCGGAAACTTCTCGCTCGCGATAACATGCATAATCGCCCCTTTACTAGGCGTTATTCTGAACTCGAAGTTGGATTTTTCTGGTCCCCCGCAGTTTATATCACGCAACATTATGTTGCTATTTTTTGCGTGCATAGGTGCAGGTTGCAACATATTCACCGCTTCTGCCGTCGGGGTACCGCTCTTTGGTTTCATCGCGGTCCTCTTACTTGCGCAGCTTTTCTTCGCACTTCTTTTCGGCAAAGCTTTTCGCGTGCCTCTTTGGGCAACTTTGATTGGATTGAATGCTAGCGCTGGCGGGCCTGCAACTGCTTTTGCTATGGCAGCATCAAAAGGATGGAATCGAGCTCTGCAGCCTGCCGTGCTCGCCGGTACAATTGGATACGCAATCGGAACTTTGGTTGGATGTTTAATGAGTGAGTTTCTGCGTGTTTTTGCGCCATTGTAAAATGACCGAGAAATATCGGAGTAAGACTAGTGCATAGTTTTGTAGTTTCATAGTAATATGTAGAATCAAATCGCTAAATAGATGTATATTATTATTAGAGTTTAAAGTTATGGTACAAGAGAAACGTTCTTATTTCTTCTTTTCGTTCTTATTTCGCGGTGGCCGCATTCGAGCCCAAGACTGCCTTCGGCGCAGCGTCATTGGCTTGCTCCTTTGAACCCACCGTAAATGCTCCAGGATTGATAGCGACTGTCTTAGTGTGATTCTCAGTTTTGTAAATACCAACCAGACGATCTGCAAGCTCGAACATGTTGTTCCGTAACGAAATAATGATGAACTGAGCATCTTTTGTTCTCTCCTTGATGTAGTGCCCAACGATGGAAACATTCTTAAAGTCCAGGGCTGCATCAATCTCATCCATAACGTACAAAGGTGTGGGCTTATAGTGATGTAACGCAAACACTAGCGCGAGAGATGAGAGCGTCTTCTCTCCGCCAGATAAGTTTGCAATATTCTTCCAACTCTTCTTCGGCGGACGAACGGAAAAGACGATACCTTCAGAGAACGGATCGAGCGAATCGACCAACTCGAGCTCTGCATCACCACCTAAAGTAATCATCTGGTACATTTCTTTTAATTTGATGGAAATTATAGAGAATCCGGCCATGAACTCTTCTAATCTCTTCTTACGTAGCTCATCAAACGTCTGTCGGAACGTGTCTCGCTCCTCCGTGACGGTTTTCAAATCTCCAACTCTCTCTTCGTACTCAGCCAACTTCGCGGCGAACTGCTCGATAGAAGTCATGTCAGGTTTCATTTCTTTTAACTCAGTTTCGATGGCGTTGATCGTTTCGTCGTTACTTTCTGCATTGATGTCACTGAGTTGTTCGTCCGAGACGTTCAAGAGAATCTCGCTCTCATCAACACCCGGCGAGAGGGTATTTCTCTCGTTTTGCAACTTTTCCATCTCCTTCAAGCAACCTTTTTCCACCTTGCCGTGTTCTCTTAACTTGTTATCAATATCATCAATCTTGCCTTGAAGGTCAACTTCAACAGATCTCAACTCGTTAACAATCTTCATGATTTCTTCGAGCTCGGCTTGCGACGCAGCGCACTCGCCGGCCTTGGTTTCCGCGAGAGCCTTCAACTGGCTCTGAGACTCCAAAACCTTCATCGCGCCTTCTTCCAAACCTTTGAACTCTTCTTTAATAGTATCCATTTCGCTCTTAATCTTCTCTCTCTCCGTTTCTGCTTCGCATACGGATTTCGTCAATCGCTCCATCGTTTTCTCGTGCGACTTTGCTGCGGCTCTCTTTTCGGTCACCTTCTTAGAGGCCATCTCGATACCGAAGCGGACTTCCTTGACGATAGACTTTTGTCTTCGCAACTCTTCACCACCAACGTTTTCCAAGGCATCTTGCCACTTCTTAAGTTCGGCTTTAAGCTTCGAAGCGCCGTCGAGGACGGATTTCAACGCGGCGTCGGCTTGCGCAACCTTTTCATCGAGCTCTCGCAACTCGGACGCATCGTTCTTGGACGCCTCGTGCGCAGCTTTGAGTTCATCTAATCGACCGTCTAAGTCGACAATCTTTCCTTCAGCAGCTTCCAATTCGGCTTTCAACTTCGGTAACGATCGTTCGTATTGCGCACATTTCGCTTCTGCGTCTCTCGCTTCTCTCAATGCCTCAAACGCGGCTTTTTTTGCTCTTTCCAAATCTGCCGTAGCTTTTTGTAACTCTTTCTCAGACTCCGCAACTTCTCTCGCCGCTGCTTTTTCGTCAACGACAACTGGTTTCTCTTTACCGACGCGCATGCGTCCAGAGATTGGTTTCGAACCACCACCGGACATCGTACCTGAGGTCTCGATGACTTGGCCTTTCAACGTCACCACGCGATGGCGTTTGGCCCCGTATGCAATTCTGCCCGCTTGATCCAAATCTTCAGCAACAGCAGTTTCACGAACGGCAAAGTAAAACGCCGGTAATAATCGTTCTTGCGCTGGCTTAATTAAATCAATCAATCTTGGCGCATTTTCTGGAATGTTATTTTGATTTTCCTTTAACTTTTGCGCCAAGTGCGCTTGTTTCTCCAAAATCAAAAAAGTCGCGACACCCAAGTTGTTTCTTCGCAAATACTGCACGCAGTTCTGCGCGTCCGCGGTTGTTTCAACGACAACGTAGTCCAAAGCACCAACCGCGGTCGATACTGCGACGTCGTACTTCTTATCAATCGCACCCAAATCTCCGAGACGACCAATGACACCTTTAACGCCGCCGGCGCTTTGGGCATCCAACAACGCCTGCACGATGGCACCTTTTTGACTTTCCTGCGAAGCGGTCGTCTTTCGTTGTTCAAGTTTACCTCTTGCATCTCTCGTAATTTCGAGCAAACCGGCTTCTTTCGCCTTCGCCGCAGTTTCAGCCTTTCTCGCTTTTTCCACCTTCTCGAGCTCAATCGCGAGTTGCGCTTCATCATCCGCAATCTGTTTCGTCAACGATTTCACCTTCACTTCCGCGGAAGCTTTACCATCAATGGCAGCCTTTAAGTTCTTCTCGACTTCGGCATGTTTTTCGAGCACCAACTTTCGCTCTGCGTTGGCAACGTCGAATTCGCCTCTAGCGTCGGCGATTTTACCTTCCCACGGCTGCAGTTCTTTTTCGACGCCATCGATCTTCGCGCCAATTTCCGCCATTTCGCCTTTCAACCCGTCCAACATTTCGTCGAGTTTGCTTTCTTCGCCTTGAACTTTCGCCTCGAGATCAGCTTTTCTCGTTTCCAACGCCGGAACGTCTTTTTCGATATTCTCGCACTCAACGACGATTTTTTCCTTTTGCGCGATTTCCTTGGCCAACTTCTCGTCGAGTTTCTTCACTTGCTGCTTCATGTGCTTCAAATCTTCGCGAAACTTTACGTCTTTCTTTTCAAACTCGGCGAACTCTTTCGTGGAATTGTCGAGATTTTGCTGAATTTCATTCATCTCCGTCGCTTGAGCTTTAAATTTCGCTTCGATACCTTTCAGCGACTCTTTGTGTTCGCTTTGCTTGGACTTCTCTTCCTCGAGATTGGTTTGCAAACCGACGCGGTTCTCGGACATTTCTGCCATCACTTTTCGAGTTTCCATGACTTCCAACTGTAAAGAAATCGACTTTGCTTGCAACAAATCTTTCTCTTTTTGCAAAAATAACTCAGCTTCGTTCTTCACGATTTCCAACGCGTCCTTCTCCTTCTCGACGAGCGTCAATCGCGAGACCATTCCCCCTCTCTTCTCGTTCAACTCTTCGAGCTTCTTACCCGCCTCTTCGATCGGTTCCACGTACTGGTTCGTTCCAATGATATCTTCCATATATTCTAACAACCCTTCGTCTCCAGGATTCACTCCTTTCGGCTTCATCATTGAAATTTGCTCGACTTCGCCTTGCAAAATCAAAAACCGGTTGTTGTTCAAGTCCACCCCTTTACCTTTCAACAAGTTTGTCACCTCGGTAAAGTTGGAAGTTTTCTTGTTCACGAAATATTTCGAAGTGTTGTTAATGTACGCCTCTCTGGCAATGGTAAACTCAGAATTCGGTACAGAGGTGAACCCTTCTGGATCTGTGTCCGAATCTACAATTTCGTGAAAGTGCACTTCGACGCGTGCGTATTCCAAGTTTCTAAAATTGGTGGATTTATGAATCAACTCGGAGACTTTGTTCAATCTCAGCTGTTTCGCGCGTTTACCAAACACAAACATCATCGCATCGATGACGTTCGATTTCCCAGACCCATTAGGACCGACTACAGATGAGAACGACTGTTGTTGTTTTAAAGTTGTGAGTGTTGTCGTGAGTTGATGAAAATATCGAAGAGATTTTGAGAGATGCGCGATGAGGGGAACAAAGAAGACGAAATTCGTACGTTTACATTTTTCTCTCCTCTTCTCGAAGAGAAAACGAAACGCGCGCTTTTCGAGAAACACATCTAACGAGAGAGAGAACCTTCAAAACGACGATTGACCGACAAAAGAAGACTCTAGAAAAGATGTGCTCACCTTATGGAACGGACCGACGTGTTGTGCCCCCGCGTAGGACTTGAAATTCTCCAAGACCATGGATTTTATAACCAGTCTCGGTTTTGGTTGTTCTTTCCCGGCTTTTGTCGTCGTCGTCGAGGGAGAAGGAAGAGGAGGAGTATTCGAAGAGAGCGGCGTTGGCGTTGGTGCCATCGTCTCTTCTTCTTCTTCTTCAACCTCCGTCATCTCTCTTCTTGCTCTCTCTTTCTTCAACAACGCGCAATAAATGTATATCTCTTATTTTTATTCTTTGAGGAATGAATCAAAAATTTGTGAGAGAAGAGGAAACAAAAAAAATTTTGCGCTTGTGTTTGTTTAGGGTTACAATTTTCAAAATTTTCAAAACTCTCTCTCTCGTCTCTCTCTCTTCATTCATCTCTCTTCATTTTTGAACTTGCGCGCGCGCTTAAGAAGAGATACTAAAATGGTGGCAGAAACGCAACAACAACCTAATCAAGAGAACATCATCGTCGGTGGGAAAGATGTTTCTTCGGCAGCAGTCAAAACAATTTCAAAAAAGAAGAGCGTTGTTGTTCCAAAGAATCCTCCTCCCGCATCGACATCATCATCGACTCGCCCGAAACGCAAAGCGTCGCAAAACGTCCGCAACTCCTCTCGCCCGAAATCGAAGGTGAAACCGAGTTCGTCCATGTACGTCGGGTACGTGGAAGAAGACGAAACGCCGGAGATGATCATGGCGAAGTTCGCAGAGTTGGAGAGGATTCAACAGATGCACAAAGAGAAGCAAGAGCAAATGAAGTTGGAGAAGAAGATGAAAATCGAAGAACAACAACAACAACGAGAGGAAGGAGAAGGAGGAGAGATTTTGAAAGACATCACGGAGAAGGATAAAAATATTCAAAAAGACAATCTCGAAGAGAAGGAAGAAGAAGACCAAGAAGAAATGTGTAACGACGAAGAAGGTTTGACGGAAGAGCAGTTGAGGGAGGTGTTCAAAGCGACGTCGGCGTTTACCATGCGCAAAGCGATGAAAGCCGAAGACGCCGCCGTGTTTGGTTTCGACGAGTTTGAACGAGACTTTTACAAGGAATACGACGACGAAGATATGGAACAGTACGACGACGAAGACGCGGAGTTTTGGGAAATGATGACTGGGAAACGCCGATGGCCAAAACCGTTGAAAGCGAAGAGAGGACCGAGAGAACCGAAAGAGCCAAAGGCGCCGAGAGAGCCGAAACCGCAAAAGTCGCACATGATTACGGCGTACAACAGCGATACCGGGTTTATGATTCGAAAGAAGAAATTCTTCGACCCGCGCGAGTTGAATATTTTCAAATTACCGAAACACGATTTACCGAGCGATCCGTTACCGATCACGTGGGGGAGAGCAGTAAAACCTTTCGTGCCAAAGGACGTGAGAGCGAAAGAACTCGCCACGGTTCCAGATTGCACGCAATTGAAGATGAAGATTGACAAAAACATGGACTTTTCGAAGCTCTCGAAGGATTATTTGGGCGTCTTGATGAACCCGCCGTGGAACATCGATCAAGCTCCGGATAAAGGGAACGTGACTGTGGAAGATATCGCGCAGTTACCGTTAGAAACGTTAACTCCGCTCGGTTTTATTTTCATTTGGGTCGAAAAGGAAAACTTATCGTTGGTCTGCGACGTCATGCACGAGAAGAACTTCAACTACGTGGAAAACTTGACGTGGGTGCAAATGCAACCGAACAACGTCGTCGTCGGCACGGAGTCTCGCTACTTGGCGCGTTCCCACAGAACGTTGCTCATCTTCAGGCGATCGGTGACGATGTTTCCGGATGGTAAAGCGATCGAGTTGAGACATCAGCGTAACTCGGACGTGACTTTAGACGTCGTAGAAACGACCAAAGCGGGTAGAAGAAAAATCCCAGAGCACGTTTACAACTCCATCGAAACGTTGTTACCGACCGCGTATAACAAGAAGAATCCGGGTACTCCGGGGAAGCTCTTAGAGCTTTGGGCGGAAGAAGGGAACAAGAGAGCGGGCTGGACGAGCATCGTGGATACTCCTTAAGTTTAATATAAAATGAACATTTTATCACACGTTTAAAAATTTTGATTTTCGTAAAACCTGAAATTTGCCTCTCTTTGCCTCTCCCTTCCTTTTTCGACATGATGGTATAAAATTAAATAAACGGAAGTAATAAGTACTCAGAGTAGAACAATTTCCAGACGTCTTGGTAATACGTTTGCACGGCACTCTGAGTAAAACCAGCCTTCTCCAACTTTCTCGTCTTGGCGATTAAATACGTCGCTAAGATTGCGTGCACGGTGATCATAATCTTTTGGTTGAACCACGTCGGGTTGAAGACGGACAAACCAATCGCAAACACGTAGTTCATCAACAACAAACCACTTCCAATGTAACTCACGTTCTTGACTCCCATCTTTGTCGTAAACGTCTCTATCCCAAACTGCTTATCGCCATCGATATCTGCTAAATCTTTCGTGACGGCAATTGCAGTCGCAAATACCGTCACGAAAATGGTGATGAACAAAACCGGCGGGGACCAGACAAACGGCAAGCGCAACGCCGCTCTGGTCGCGTGAAAGACGCCAAAGTTCAACAAGAACCCTCTCACAGTGGCAATAATCATAAACGCCGGCAACGCGAATCGTTTTAATCGTAACGGTGGTACTGAATAAATTGTTCCCAAGAACAAGCCAAAGGTGTACAAAGAGGTGATCAATGGGCCGAAATTCATCGCGACGATTGTCGCGCCTCCAATCGCCGTCGCCAAGCAAAACGCCCAAGCCATCGGTAACGACAACTCACCCGCCGCAATCGGTAAATACGGTTTGTTTACTTTATCAATTTCGACGTCGTAGATTTGGTTAATCCCTACGATAAACCCGTTCCCGCACAGCAACGCGAGTAATCCAAGCAACGCTCGCGGGAACAACGAGAGTTGAATGAGTTCTGGATTTTCAATCAAAACTTTAGAGACCAAGGCGGTTGTGCCTAATAAAGTCCCACGAATCGTGTGTGGACGGACAAATTTCCAAATCGCTCCGATTAACGCTTCCATCTTATCCAGCGGTGAAGCTGCCGATGATGAAGCAGCTGCCACTCGCGCGTTGTTGTTGTTTGACGCGCCAGAAAATGCGTTCGTTCTTATCTTTCGTCTTCTTTGGTTATCCTTACTGTTATTCTTTTGCATCATCAATCGCGACGATGACGACGACGACGACAAAGACGACGAGGATATCTTTCGTCGTTGTTGTTGTTGTTGTTCTTGATGTTGCGTGAAGACATTCTTTCTCGAAGAAGAAGAAGAAGAAGAAGAAGTGGAGGAAGAGTGGGAGGAGGAGACGCGAGCGGCGGATGAAGGAAGAGTCGCTCTGTTCAGCATGATGGTTTGTTGTTTATCTTCTCTTTTGTGTGTGCGTATGCGCTCTTTTTCTGTGGAAAGTGGATAAACAAACAACAACTCCATTCTCCATTCTCCAAAAGACATCATATCACACTTCAACGAGAACAAAACAGACACACGCGCGACTTATTAGATGCATCTAGGAGGAGCAATACGAGCGATGAAACCTTCCGCCACGACGACGACGACGACGACGACGAGTGCTACATCCAGTCGCTTCCAAAATCTCCAACAACATCAACGTTATCAATATCAAAGAAGAAGCAGAACAACAACAACAACGAGGAGGAAAAGAAACGCGCACGTAATCACTCGCGCCGCTAAGAACGACGACGAGAACGACAAAGAAGAAAATCTCTTCTCAAAAGCGGAAAAGATGTTGGAAAAAGCTGGCGTTTCCATGGGGCCCATCGCCATGTCTTTACAAGAAGACGGGAAGAATATCAAAGAAAAGAGTTTCGACTCGAGAGAAGCCATCGAAGAAGCGGTCAAGGCGAGGAAGTCCATCGCGAATTTAACCACGGAGGAGTGGAAGAAGAAATACGTCAACAAAGACGGGACGGTGGATTTGTTCATGGAGGATGACTTTAACGTCGCCTCTCGCAAAGCAGGAGCGGGTGACTATGATACTTTAATCAACGTGGAAAACGTTGCGTGGCAAAACAAAGGCTCGAGCGAAGTAGACGCACCTATAAGGAACGTGAAAATTACCGATCACGAAACGGGAGAAGTCTTGGAGTTGGACGTTCCGGAAGGTAGGTATATTTTATTTGAAGCCGAGCAGCAAGGATGGGAGTTGCCGAATGCGTGTAGAATGGGATGTTGCACAAAGTGCGCGGTGAAAGTGACGAAAGGAAGTTTAGAACAAATCGAAGCATTGGGTGTTTCGAAAGAAATGAGAGACGAGGGATACGCTCTACTTTGCGTCGCGCACGCGACGTCGGATATAGAATGCATCACGCAAGACGAGGAGGAAGTTTATATGAAACAGTTTGGCGAAGTGTTCGGGAAATTAGCTACGGATAAAAACGCAAAGAGCGTCGTTCGCGACGATTTTGCATTAGAGATAGCAGATATGGATGAATAGACTACTACTGCTGCTACTAAACTTTTGTAAATAAATATATACACGCGCGTGCTTTAAAAATACATAATGCCAATGTTCACTTTGTTTGGCTAGTCTAAGTAAAAAATCCACCTGGCGGAGGAGGAGGAGGAGGTGGAGGAGGCGCCGACGTTGCATGCCCCTTTGTTGCTTGTTGAAAGCCTGGAGGAGGAGGCGGTGGAGGTGGTGCTGGGGGCAACACGACTTTAGCCATTTCGGATGAAGCTGAAGCACTCGATGGTTGCGATGAGGAAGATGGAATATCAAAAAAATGACCAACCGGTGGTGGGGGCGGAGGCGCAGCTTTTGTATTTGCCTGAACAAAACCGATTGGTGCCGGTGGAGGAGGAGGTGGTGGAGGGAGCACGACTGACACCTTTGTTTCAACACGCGGAGGAAGTGGTGGCAAAGGCACATCAGATGCAGCTGGATTTTTGCTTTGCTTCTTTTTATGCCTTCCGAGTCTATCTGCGAGGCTCGCGCGAGAGTGTGGAACCAGGTGATGAGAGTCCGATCCGTCTGAAGCTTGTTTTTTCTTCGGCGACCGCGGTTGTTTTCGCGGAGAGAGACTCGTATCTTTCTTTCCAACACCACCGACTTTTATAGGAGCCACGAGCTTCGTTTTGCTCCTCAGCTCACTCAGCATTGCATCTCTTGCATCTAATTCGCGGACGGGTGCTTGTTTTTTCTTCCCGTCTCCGAATTTCTGCTTTTTATTATTCATAAACTCTTCCATGCGCACCTTTCTCTTTTCTTCAGCCTCGCTCGCCTTTACGTCTGCTCTCATCTTCTCAAAGACTTGTAAAAAGTTCTTGACGATTCCAAATAATCGCGCAGAATTTTCTGCTTTAAATGGTTCGCCAAAGAACTCGCTCGTCTTCTTCAACAAGTCGTGCGCGTCCCGAACCAAACTGTCGACTTCGTTCACTTTATCTTCGGTTTCAGAAACAAACGGTTCCATATTATCGACGTACTTTTGGAACATATCACCACCATCTCCTTCTAGGTGCTTAGATGCATAATCAAGTTCCTGAGCGATCAAAGTCATCCCACTTTTAACTTGCTTTAACATGTCGAACGTTCCGTCCAAGTAAAGAGTCGCCGCCGCTGTTACCGATTCCAATTCTTTGTTCAAATCTTCGATTCCTGGCACCGTTTTGCGCATTTCTCGATACACAAAGTGCAGAAGCGATGTTTTCTTGTCAATCGCTTTTACATCAGCCAATTTTAAGAGCACTTCAAGTCTGAAGCCGACTGCCGAACCACTGCGGGATCCAACATTCAAATGGTTACCCACCGCGAGAATACCTTCCAATAGCTTCACCATCGTTTTGGAGTTTTTCAAATCATCGCCCGCACGTTTCACGAGATTGATATCTTGCGCTATTGAATTTATCATGGTTGAGCTTTGCTCTTTAAAAATCATGGACTGAATTCGTTGTTCAAGGCGCTTGATCCCCATCACTTGCAGAAAGTATTGCTCAGACGTTCCAAGTTCTTCCAACTCCCCATTGTATTTGGTAATTTTTTCAATTTCTTTCCGATCCGGAACTGCCGTTACGAGCGTCAGCAAATTCTCCAATGTCAATTTTTTCGGGCTATTCATGTCAATGAAGCATTGCTTAATTGATGCAAATGGCATTCGCACTCCAGCTAATTGAATGGAGATGTTCAAAGCTCGTTTTGCATCGAGCAACGAAACAGACTTTGGCTTTGCGCTGCTCGCTTTTTTCATCGGAACAGCATCTTGTAACGCAAATAATGTCTCCAACTCTTCAATATTCAGCTTCGAGATGGCATCGTCTGTATTCGCATTTTCCCAAATCGTTCCTTCAATGGCTTGCAACTTTTCCCAGTGGAGCATTTTGACTTTCTTGCGAGCAATTTTTGCAAACTTTGCCGCAGCCGCGACAGCGGCGATGGACATTCCAGGTGGTATCGGAGGTGCGGGAATTTTTGGACCGGCAGGCGGAGGTGGTGGTGCTCCTTTCGAATTCGCTTGAACGAAACCAGGCGGTGCTGGGGGAGGAGGGGGGGGCAGAGCCGCTTTTGGTACTTTTTGTAGCGGTTTCGCTCCACCTGGAGGGGGCGGCGGAGGTGGAGGCGCCGATCCTTTTTCTGCTTTCTTGAAGCCTGGCGGTGCTGGTGGAGGAGGTGGAGGAGGAGCTAGCGCTGATGATGATTTCTTCCCGCCACCCATTCCCGGCGGAGGAGGAGGCGGAGGCGGAGGAGGCGCTGCACCACTTTTTTCTGGCTTCTTTACCGGTGCTCCTCCGGGTGGAGGGGGTAGAGGCGGCGGTGGAGGAGGAGCAGGAGGTGGAGGTGCAGGTCCAGATGGGGGCGTTTTTGCTTCTTTTAGAGGCGATTTTCTCGGCGGAGGAGGGGGCGGAGGAGGGGGAACAGATGAAAACTTCCGCGGCGGAGGCGAAGGAGCCGGAGGCGGTGTCGCGCTAATACCACTTTGCTTTGCTTTATTTATACCAGAATCGCCATCTGCTGGCGATAAAGTTTCCTCCAATCTCAGCTTGTCTTGCATTTTTTTGATTTCTTCCCCGCCAATGGTCTTTTGCTCTCTCGGAGAAGCAACGGGAGATAGTATCATTTCAGCTTCGATATCGTGAACACCTTCTCCGACCAAGTTCTTATGCAGATTTGAACTTTTGGAAAAGCCTCCTGTTTTCATTTCCTCTTCTTCGGCGCTACCGGACTTGTCTAATCCAACAAGTAATAATTCCGCAATATCTCCTTTCTTCAAGTTCTTTCGGCGCATCTTCTCGGCTTTTCCTTGGATTGCTCTCGCGAGTTTACCCTTCAAAATAGTCTCGATATCTGCCTGGAAAGACTGTAATGAGAACTTTTCTTTCGATTTACCTTCTACACCGTCTGCGATCAAAGCATCATCGTCGTCATCGTCATCTTTGATTTCGTGGAGATCTCTCAAGAGTTCAGTCAATTTCCCGCTTCTCGCCATTTGTATCAAAGCTTCTTCGGTTTCTTTCGATAACGGAACATCGCTAGAATACTGGGACGACTCAAGCTCGGTCGGTAATATCGAAGCATCAATCAATGGTCCACTTTTCTTACTTCTTGGCGAGAGACTTTTTTCCAGGGCGTCGTAAAAGCCTTCGGAACCGCTACTGTCCATGTCTTGCGCACCACCAACTTGTTCGCTACGCACGGCTTCGTCAAGAGTTGTAATTGTAGCGTCGGTAGGAGAAGTTGGTAGCGACGAGAACAGCTCAGCTCGTGGTGAAAAATCTCTTTCTCCGTGCACTTCGCTTCGCAATCCCTCTTTCGGCGATGTCATCGTAGTGTTGGGATCTATTCGAAGCGGTGTTGTCACCTCTGTACCATCCTCTTTATTCGCTTCAATTTTAGCCTCAACTGAAGACGGTCGCTCATCCTCTATCACTTTTACACTCTTATTCGATTTTGGCGTCACATCGACGCCAACCTCACCCATTGCTGCTACTTTAATGGGTGTTTTTATCGGTGATTCTTTTCTCGAAGGCGAAAGTGGCACCTTCTGAGCCGACTTTTGTTGTTGCGCATCCAATTCTCGAGGAGCTTCTTTCTCGATAGAATCCTGCGTCGTCGACGTTTTCGTTGCTCTCCGTCGAATAGCTTCCGCCACAGCGGATACTTCAACTCCTTTCATTTTTCTTTGAGACTTCAACTTTCGATTTTTGGATGATGCAATTCGTAATCGAGCGATTGCTGGCACAGACGCGGCAGTTCCCGATTTAGGTGATTTTACCATCCTCCTACCCGTCGCATCCAAAATTGGTGCCGCAGTCGGTACCACAATGGCCGAAATTGGCGCAGAGACGCTCATCTCACCACTTTCAATTGTATTAGTAGGTATTTCTTCCGCATCATGTCTGTTCTGATCAGGCAATTCGTATATGTCGTCGTCGTCATACTCTTCATCTTCTTGACTAGCGTCTTCCCAAATCGAACCTTCTTCGTCGTCGTAATCATCGTCGTCGTCGTCTGAAGCTTCCTCGACATCAACATCTTCGTAGATTTTGAGCTCATTCCCTTTAGTAATATCCTCACGCGGCGGAAGTTGTGGTGCGGTAATTGTCGTTACTACTTCACCTTCTCTTTTCAGAGTTATATCTTTACGTTTACGTCGTCGACGACGAGACTTGGAAGGCTCAAAGTTTTCCGGTGGCGGTAACGCTTCAACTTTTTGAGCAGTATCGTCGGCATCGTCGTCGTCATCTTCAAAGCTTTCACCGTCTGTGTACTCGTACTCTTCTTCATCTTCCTTAGTATCTGTTGCAAGTAATAAATCGGTATCTATCAGTGCATCCTTTTGAACTCTTTCCTTTTCTCGCCTCGTACCCCTTCGACGAACCTTTCTCTCCGTCAATTCTTCTTCTTCTTCTTCCGACACAAAAGAATGGTCGATAACATATTCCTCTTCGTTTTCACTACTGCTAAGTTCGTTAGAATCTTTCTGAATGGGTTGTTTGCGCTGTTGCTTTGCTCGGTGCTTCTCCCAATCCTCGGCTTCAGAGTCGCATCGTTCCGCTTCCTCGTCGTCGTATATTTTATCGAATCGACTTGGATCAAATTCGCGCTTTAGACTTTCACCAAACGCACTATTTCTTTCATCGTAGTTCCCAAACGCTGAGTTCAAATCCCATTTTCCGCCAGTAGCGACTATTTCTTTAATCCACCGTGGGGTTGGAGAAAGAGATGCGTAAGCAGAAAGGCCTCGTTCATTCATCCAAGGCGGCAGCGCATCGTCGATGTCTTCGCTCTCGTCGTCACCTTCCACTTCAAACTCGGACGGTGGAGATATACCAAAAGCAGCGCGCCTGTGTTTTCCACCTTTCCTGTCCGCTATTGCTTCGTTCATCCATGAGGGCAAGCTGCTGTCGTCGATCAAACCTTCCCGGATATCGTCCTCGTCGTACTCTCCATCGTCGGAATAGATTTCAAATTTTCTACTGCTTTTAAAATCGTTCTTGTTACTACTATAGTACTCGCGACGAAACGAAAACGAGTCGCGGTTGTTGTCGTCGTCGTCATCGTCGACTTCAATATCATCCTCGTTGTTATTTCTGTGGTTGTTGTTGAAATCATAATCCGTTCGATTCTTCCTCACTTGGGGATCCCGTCTGTTCATCATCCCTACGCTGTTGAGATACATTTCCGCATACGAGGACGCTCTCACAGAAGTATCAAAATATATATTGTTCCCGAACTTCTCACTCCGCGTGTTCTCTATAAAAACTGGTTGGTTCTCGTTTTCGGCATCCGTGATGATTGAATAATAGTCTACGAAGATGAGTTCCATTAAAGAAACGACCAAAAATGCCTCGTCTTCTTCTCGCGTCCGGGACGTCGCGCGCTTCTCTCGCGATGGCTTTAATATTCTCGGCCCAATAGCGCTCGCCATAGATCGCAACGCAGTTTTATCCTTAACAAATACACTCCCGGTTTTAGCGTTGAATCCACACGTCGTCGAGTGGACAAACTCGCAAATCTCTTTCAAAACGTCAAAACGTTCTTTCGGCACAAACTGTTTCAACAGGACGGTCACTATATATATCTGACTTTTTCTGTGGTCCGTGGACTCTATGGCCGTGATGAACTGCTCGTATAACTTTGTCGTCAGCAGACAATCCGTTAACAAATCTAATCCTTCCAGCAAGAGCTTCGCGTGCTCTTTTCCCCCCCTTCTTCTCTCTCTTTGCGTGTATTCATCTTCATCTTTTTCTTCTTCTTCTTCTTCTTCATCTACGAGTTCCAAAGCTTTCCGTTTCCAAGTGTACGAAGCATCGGTATCTCCGTGCAACACTTCCGCGTGGTGCTTGAACAACGCATTGTTTTTACCACTCGTACCACTCGTACTCGTCACTTCTTCGTTCACTCGCAATCGGTGCGCGATGATTTGGAGTATCTTCACGATAGTCTTGTCCTCTAACTTCTTTGTTGTGGTCGTTGTTGTTTCATTTTTTCTGCCTTTACCTCCTCCTCGTTTGGATTTCAACGCGCGATAGGAGGACATCTTTCTCACGTGTAGATGTATACAAGAAGAAGTTAAAGAAGTTAAAAGTCAAATATATCTTCTTCTTCTCCGCCCTTTCTCTTCTCTTCTACAAAACGTGTTGGTTGTAATAACTTCTATCTCTTCTCATAATCATCATCATGTTTATATTGTGTTATTTTTTTCGTCGCAGTGAAGTTTTTTTTTTGGCTGAAAAGAAGAAGAAATCTGTTCCCCTCCTTTTTTTGCGCCTCTATTATTTTCCTTCATCCAAAAAAAAGTTGGTTGGTTGCCTTCATTTCCAAAGAACCAACGAACACCAAAAGAGTATACTACTAATATAATAAACACTCTTTTTCCTCGGTCGCACAAACATGTTTCGCTCTCTCACCATGGGCCGAACGCCGGATGTATTCAACTTATCGTTCGGATACAGAGAAGAAGAAGAAGAAGTCATCACGACGACGACGACTGATAAACAACCTACTAAACAACAACAACAACAACAACAACATTCGAAAGAAGTAAAGATACAATCCCACGAAGTGAACGTGGAATATAATTCAGACCGAGACCACGAGGAGATTTTGGACAAAATAGCCGACGGGCAGATGAGCTTACCGTTTAAAGAACAAGGAGACGTGGTGAAAGCGCAATTGTTGTGCTTACAAGGCGGTTACGACGTCGTCAAAGTGAAAGTTCGATTGACGATTGAACCGTATAAACCGACGCCAAAAGTCTTTCGCTTGACGAGACAGAACAACACGGGAACGACGACGCTGTGTGAAGGATTGTATTCTCTGTTGAAAGGGTGCGATTTAGATTCCATCGAGGAGTTAGTTTTAGGCGAAGGTGTGGTTAGAATATTAGGCGACATTCGAGAAAGGTTCAAGAACGTCGTTTCGATCGATCTCTCCAACGCGCAGTTGACAGAGTTGCCGGTGGAAATCACCCAGTTCTTCCCTCGCTTGGAAGTGTTGAAGCTGAACGAAAATAAACTGATCGATTTACCGAGTCTAGTAAACTTGAAAAGTCTGAGAGAGTTGCACTGCGACAACAACCAACTGACGAAAATACGAACGGATTTAAGAGAGAACAAAATGCTCCGAGTGATTTCTTTAAAAGGAAACAAACTGACGAAACCGGTGATGGATATGAAAGCGTTGTCGAAAGTGCACACGTTTCATTTATACGGCAATCCAGTTGAGTATTTACCGGAAATGCATCACTGTAAATCTTTGAGGTGTTTGTCCTTAGTAAACGTCGTTGTAAGCGCGAACGACGACTTAACCGACGTGGACGTGCAAATCGGAGACACGACGTCGAGTTACATTCCCCAGGCGATTTCGGGGAAAGCTGCGCAGAAAGGCAAAGCGTTTTCGGCTTTTTTTACTCTCGTGTTCAGACACTCGAGTTGTCAACATTTGCTTATCGCCACCGCTTTGGCGAAGATTGCGCAAGAAGATCCCTCGAACTGTGTCGAAATTGGCGCCACGGAAGGCGCTCTGCAGCAAATGCTCACGATGCTCTTGACTTCGGACGTGAACGTCATTCGCGAAGCGACGCACATCATCGCCGCTACAAGTCAACTTCCCGATATCGCGCAAAAACTCATCGATTCAAAAGTATCGCAAAGAATACAAAGTTTGATGGCGGTAAGTCGTGGTTTCTTCTCTTCATTGCTCCTCATCGTTTCCTCTCCTTTTCACCTTCACTTTTGAGGAAAAGTACTACTTTTATTGAAGGAACAAAAATTAACTTTTAATTCTTTCTTTCCCTATTCACATCAACAGGATTCTAATTCTGCCGTTCAAATATGCGGTTGTAATATTCTGGCATCTCTAGCATTTTCTTCGGGAAAATTGTCAAAGGTGTGCATTTTTTATTCATTTTTTAAATTTTTGTTTTTAATTAATTACTTTGTGAACGTATATTCTAACCAAATCTATCTTTTCCCCACCAAAAAAACAGAGTATTTACGATGAAACATTAATTAATTTACTCATCGATATAATTAAGGTACAGTTCTTCTATAAATATGACTTCCCCGAAAATAATTTGAAATTTTATTTATTTTTTTAGAGCGATAATTCCGAATTAAAATCTTCTGGACTACTAGCCCTGGGAAATTTGGGCTTTGAATCAATTAATAGACGCGCAATGTTAAAGATGAGAGGCATACGGAGTTTGCTTGCAGAATTAGCCCTGAGCTTCCCAGAAAATGAAAATACAGAATTAATTAAAAAATATGCAACTCGAGCTTTGGCTATTTTCGGTGAGAATGAAATCGTCAGACAAGCTATCAATCGGCGTCCGATTGTTTGTAAAGGCGTGAGAATCTTGTGTATGGATGGAGGAGGCATGCGCGGTATTTCAACGGTGCAAATGTTACAACGTATCGAGGTACGAATAATTTTTCTTTATCATCATCACGTTTTCGGTCAAAGCACCGCTGTATGAAACCATTCTGACAATTTTGCAATCGGTCTCAGGAGGGCACGGGTAAACCAATTCATGAGCTATTTGACTTGATCTGCGGTACGAGTACGGGAGGTATACTGGTAAGTGATGCTAAATTAGGCAAAATATCGCGCGTACACGCGCGTTTGATGAAAATAATTTTTTTTCTTGGTTTTCTATTTTTGTATTTTTCTTCCTTTTCGTCCGTTCCTGTTCTGTTCTTTTCACCGACGAGTCCTTTTTGGAAAACTGTGACTAACTTTTCTTCTGAAACACAAGGCATGCGCTGTGGGAGTTCGGAAACACGACTTAAAACGATGCGATGAAATCTACACAGAATTAGGAACCAGAATATTCTCAAAGCCGAAAGATAGACAAGATGGAGAGACTTCGTGGAAAGACCGGTTCGATAACTTATATCGGGACGGGCAGCAGAAATGGAGAGTCGCGGTGCACGGTTCGAAGCACGACGCGAACGTGTTCGAAAGTTTACTCCAACAAGAATCTGAAATGGACGGTAAACAAGAGTCATTCATCGAATCGTCTTTAAGAGGCGGTCCAAAAGTTTTCGTTGTCGGTACCATCGTGTCTAAATATCCTTCGTCTCCATACATCTTCCGAAACTACCAGTACCCGGAAACCGCCGAGGATGAAAACCATGGGAGATATGCGATGCCAGGTTCGTGCAAACACTTGATGTGGCACTGTTTGAGGGCTTCGAGCGCTGCCCCGTATTATTTAGCCGATTTTTCGTTAGGTGATGAGAAATGGCAAGACGGCGCCGTCACCTGTAACAACCCAGCGATGATGGGCATCATGGAGGCGAGACGCTTGTGGCCAGACCGACAGATTGAGTGCGTGGTTTCCGTCGGAACTGGAGAGGTTCCGCGGGTTAAACGAAAAGATGCTTCATCTTTCCACAGACTAATCGACGCTTCTGAAGTTATGCTCGAATCCTCTTGTAATGTAGAGAGAGTAGATGAGGCGTTGGGAACGCTTTTACCTTTGATTCCAGAGACGAAATACTTCCGTTTCAACCCTGTCGATTCGAGGTGTGATATAGATTTAGACGAAATCGATAAGCAAGCGCTGAAGCGACTGAGAGAAGCAACGGATGAGTACGTGAAATCTGAAAACGAGCGATTCGGGGAACTGTGTCAGTTGTTGCAGCCGGACGCTTTGGACGAAGAAATAGCAGCTGTGATCGCTACTGGACTCGGCTCTAAGAAAGGAGTTTTAGTCATCGAGGCGCAGAGATACGAGAACGAATTCGCTGCGAAAACTGATATCGTGGAAGAGTTTTGCGCTTTGCGGTCCATTCCATTCGCTCGTATTGATACATCTTCGAGTTACAATCCTGATAATACCGGATTCTCTTTTGGGAAAAACGGAGCCACGAGTAAGAAAAGTAACAACAACGATAACAGTCACGCCCACGCGGAGGACAATAATACTATTAGAAGCAGAAACGGTAGTAGCGGTAGTAACAGAAACAAGACGGGAGGAGAGGAAGAACTTTTGGACGATGCCAACGTAGCAATTGAGAATCTCAACGCGCAGTTTAGAAGGATTGGCGCAAACGCAGGTGTCATTCACTTGAACTGCGTTTCAGATTTGGAGGGCATCGTGTTGCGTTGGCAACACGATATTACGGCCATAGCAGAGCCTTCAGCTGTGGCAAATTTGTTCATAGAGTGTGCGAAATATCCATCAAAGCAATCGCAAAAGTTCACCTCTCTGTATGAAATGTGTTCCTCTGTACCTTCAGTCGAGGTGGAAGGTGTTTTGCACACGTTCATAGGAAAGCACTTGCAGGCAGATTCCAACGACGGGCAACTTGGCGCGTATCTCTTCAAAAGAACTATTCCTCTGGAGTATTTGTCAGATTACACGGCGAGTAAACTTATTGGCATGTGGAAGGATAAAATTATCGTCAGTCAAGCTTCTATTGGCGCAGACTTGCTGGAAGCTTTGTTAGATGCCGGAGCGAAAGCAATCGTGGCTCCTTCAAACGAAGATCCAGACAACTTCATATCGGCCGGCGCAGACGGGGACGATATCCTTCAGTTCTTCGCGGCGTTTTATCATGCATTGTACGTTGTTGGCGCGGATGCACCCGCGGCAAGTTCTGCAGCGTGTATGATTCAACCTTCTTGTAGTTACTTTCGATGTCACGTGCGTGTGCGAGGGAGTACGGTCGAGTTGAAACCAGGCGAAGAAGTAAGAAAAGTGGCCACGCCGAAGAAAGCTGCGCAAGAACAACAAAATTAGATTTGTAATAGAAAATAAGCTGATGACACGGTTTATAAATAATAATTGTATAACAATATCCTCTCTCCCTCTAATTCTACTATGCATGATGAATAAATATGGTAATATATGAATTGTCCATCCATTCTTTCCCTTATAGCGCGCCGAGAACTGCATCTCTCCCTCTCTTCAAAGCCTTCTCATCAATCACCTTGACGGACTCAACCCATCCAATAGATTGCAACACCTTGTATGTCACAACCTTAGCGGCATCTTGAATAAATGCCCACATGATTACGTACAACCAACAGTACACGGCTAAATCCCACTCGATGCCTTGCATCCCATTTCCGAATGGCCAATAGACGGCCAAAAACGTAGAACACGTAGTAGCGAGAATAAACGCGCCAACTAAAACGATCGATGGCATTCTCGACCACATCCAACCTTTCGTTCTCGAGTTGAACACGGAGAAGTAATCCGAAAGCGAGATTTTCAAGTACATGAGCGTTTGGATCTCTCCGTATGTCATGACTGGTAATCCCATGGATCGCCACAGGCCATCCGGCGATTGCGAATCCAATGATAACTCCAACAATACGATCGAACCAATCAAAGCAACCATGCCAATAGCGGAAGAGACAATATATAAAATATTCAGATCCCACTTCTCTGGCTTTATGGAAGCATCGACGTGATCGTACGCGACCGAAATAATGGTGCCGTCATTCAAGATGGTGATGGTAACCAAAGCGATAACTGGGATCGCAAAGTACGACGGCCAATCCGCGTTGTACTCGTTCGGATGATAGAAGATGCACGAGATGAAAAAGAAGAACAACAGCTGTTCAGTACACGCGACGCGGTAAATCACAAAGTTCTTCATTCTCTGGAAGATCTTCCTTGAGGTCACGATGGCGGTGACGATAGTGCTCAAACCCGGTTGCGTCAAGACAATATCGGCGGCAGCTTGCGCTGCAGAAGTCGCCCCTTGAACGGCGATACCGACATCAGACCGTTTTAACGCCGGCGCATCGTTCACACCATCACCAGTCATGCCAACCAAGTAACCTTGTTGACGTAACGCCTCAACGATGAGATATTTGTGCTCCGGGAAGACTTGGGCGAAACCATCTGCTTGGCGGCACATCTCCCCGTAGTCTCTGCCCAACGTCGTCGACGCCTCGAGATCCTGAGCCGTAAGCAAAGGAAGCTTCTCAGCACCTAAAACATTCGTTCCCATACCTAACGTGCGGCACGTCTCAACCGCAATCGCACGGTGATCTCCAGTGATCATTTTCACCGTGACACCAAAGTCATTCGCGCAATCGATGGTATGTTTGGTATCCGGACGAGGCGGGTCCAAAAAGGTAAGAATACCGATGAATTCAAATTTCCGTTCAGTGATGTCGCCATTTTTCGTTCTTGCAACGGCCAAGGATCGAATACCTCTGTGCGCGAGCTCTAATACTTTTTCTTCAACTTCTTTACCGATTTTATCTTTGTTTACACTCATCTCCAAAAGCACGTGAGGAGCACCTTTAGTGACGACAAACTTCTCACCGGTGGTTTCATTCTTCACAGTCGCTTCGGTTCTCTTGATGATTGGATCAAACGGAACGTAATCGGTGTGCTCGTACGGGTCCAACTCGACGCGATCGACCGAGTTCAACACCAAAGTATCCAACGCATCCTTCGCCGGCTCCCACCATTTCGCCGCCAAAGCGGCCAATTTCAACACTTCTTCTCTCGTAACATCCGGCACGAACGTTGGCAAATACTCTTGCAGCATCATCTTGTTCAACGTCAAAGTTCCAGTCTTGTCCGAGCACAAGATGGTCATACCCGCGAGTTCTTCCACGGAGGAAAGGCGAGCTACGATTGCCTTCTCCGCGGCTAGTTCATGGCATCCCAACGCCAACGTCGTCGTACAGACTACTCTCAACGCGATTGGAATCGAAGCGACTAAAAGAACGACGTTGAACGCGAGCGTTTGCCAGAAATCGACACCGATCATGTTCAAGTAAATAAACACCAATGCGCAAATAAACACGCCCAACGCAACCAAGATGTACATGATTTCTCTCAACACTTTTTCAAAGTGCCCGAGCTCGTCCACACCTTGGACTAAATCCGCAGTTTTACCGAAGAACGTTTGCGACCCGGTCGCGGTAACCGTAGCTTCGATTTCACCGCGCGTGACCGTTGACCCCATCTTCGCTTCGGAGCCTTCAAACATAGCCACCGGTAAACTTTCCCCGGTCAAAGCGGCTTGGTCGACTTGAATCGGTTTACCTTCTCGTAATTTGCAGTCAGCTGGAATAGCTCCACCGGCACCTAACGCGATCACATCCCCCGGGACTAACAAAGTCGCGTTGATGGTGTATATTTTATTTTCTCTCTTAACGATCGCTTCTGGTTTCAACGAATCTCTCAGAGCTGCGATGGAATCACCAGCCTTTAACTCCTCGATAAAGCCGACCAAAACGTTCAGTAACTGCAAAACAACCAGCACAAGGACGTCGACCACGTCGTCGGGCGAACTGTGCACGTACGCTTCTAAACTTTCGATAAGAATCGCGGCCCAAATCATCAACGGCATCGGCTGGACAAATTCCAGAGCCAGTTTCACCCAGACGTTTTCTTCTTTCCTGGAGAGTTCGTTCAAACCGAACAACTGCAAGCGTCTCTCCGCTTCGAGTTCGGTTAAACCGTCCTCGGGAGTGTTGAACAGAGTCTCTCTGTCCACACCCATGTAATACTGATCGTTCGTCGTCATACTACTCATATTGTTATTATTCTCCTCGCCAGAATCGCTTCCGGTGTCCGACTTATTGGTGCCGTATTGCGACTCTGGACCTGATTTTCCCGCGGTTAACAACGGTTTCGTTCCATCACCAGAGCTGCCGGACTCGATGTCGTTGTACGGCTTCTTCGTCGGCGACATGTTTGTTCTCCTTTTCTTCTTCTTCTTTTAAAGTATTACTCTCGATCGGAAAGAAAGAAAGAAAGAAATTCTCGAAGAGTCGGGGAAACACCCACACGCGGCCTTTTGAGGATGATGATTACGCCCCAAAGACGGAGAGAAAGAAGAGAGAAGAGAGTCGTAGACACGCGTTTCGAGCGAGATCAATTCTCTGTACTATCGGTGGTATGAGACGTGCGCAATTCGAATAATACTATATATTATATAATACGTTACGCGAAAAGGCAGCACGCGCAATAAATATAATATGTGATATAGTCGCGTGGCCAACTAATGCAGATTGTTCGTGTGTTTAAGCCACAAACGGAAAGAAAGAATTTTTTGGTGTTGTGGTGTTCGAAATTCAGGTCACAGAGCGGCTCCTCAAAAAATTTTGAGAGAGAAGAGGCAAGGAAGCACGAAAACAGAGAAAGAGGACTCCTCCTGTCCTCAGTAGTTCTAGTTCAAGTCGTTTTGTATACGAAGAAGAAGCATGGGAGGAGGACTTCGACGAACACTCTCAGCAATAGCAACATCATCATCATCATCGAGTAGTCACATCATCACAGACTCGTTGTTCATTCGATCGCTCGTTTCTGCTGTCCCTTTCGATGGTGGTGGTCGCACGACGAGTTCTTCTTCTTCTTCTTCTTTCGGAGGAGGAGGAGGCGAAGGAGGAGGAGACCAAATGCGGCGTCGTCTTTTCTCATCATCATCAATAAACGAAGAAGTGGTGAGAGAAGAGGTAAGCAGACGATATCAACACCAACGACAGAGAATAGTACAACGACGACAACACAACAACAGTAGCTTTAATAACAAAAACAGATTTATGAATAGAAGTGGCAGCACGAGAACATCCTCCTCCTTGTTGACGAGTCAAGTGCGTGGATATGCGTTTTGGAGTAACAACAAGAACGAAAGTCCTTCTTCTTCTTCTTCGGCAACGAATGAGCTCGAAGACGGCACGAGTAGTAATAGTAGTGGCGATGAAGGAGGAGACTCTGTGTCATCAATAGTAACAGATCTTAGCAGCAATACTACTCTTCCTCCAGGAACAGAACTTGTCGGCGAAGTCGCGCAAATAGCGGGGGAGTCGTGGTACACCACCGCCGGTTTGATGTACGTCATGGAATACTTTCATCTCGTGAGTGGATTAGAGTGGTACCAAGCGATTGCCGCTGCGACTGTAGTTATGAGAACATTAACACTACCATTTACCGTGATGCAAATGCGAAATACGGCGCGGATGCAGTTGGCGCGACCGGAAATGGAGCGACTTCAAGAACGCGCGAAGCAAACGCAAGCGCAAAACGACCCCGAGGCGGCGCAGAGACATTTGAGCGAGGTGACGGCTATATGGAAAAAATACGAGTGTCATCCGGTGAAATCGTTAGCACCTTTGTTAGTTTCAGCACCGTTGTTCGTGTCCTTCTACTTTGCCATCTCGAGAATGGCGGACGGGATTGGATCCTTCAAAGACGGGGGTGCGTTTTGGTTCACCGATTTATCCGCCGCGGATCCAACCATGATGATGCCTCTGTTGACGTCCGCTTTATTTTTAGCCTCGGTCGAGTTAGGTGCCGTAGAAGGTATGAACAACAATCAACAAGGCCTGACCATGAAGTGGGCACTCCGAGGATTAGCCTTAGCTTTAGTGCCGATGACGTGGAACTTTACTCAAGGCGTGTTTTGTTACTGGATCACGAGCAACTCGTATTCGCTCTTCCAGGCGACTTTGTTCAAGTCTACGATGATGAAAAGATTAGCCGGCATTCCAGATACCTCTCACTTGGCGAACCTAGATTCCAACTTGTTGAACCAAAAAGTCAACTTGGATAAAATTCACGAAAAGTGGGGCGAGAAGCCGACGTTACATTCGCAGCGACCGCCGAAAAAGATTAAAGCGGGGAAGCGAACATATTCATCCTCGGGACAACAAGAACGACACGAAGAACACGTCGCGGTAAAATACTTACCGTCAAATGCACTTTTTAAGGAGAGAGGAGATATGTTTTGAATAAAGTAGTAGTTGTCATGATTAGGACGAGAGAAAGAAAAACTTATTATTTTCCCTTTCGTGGGCTCGTTTTCCGCTCGGGTGTCCATCAAAATAAGTACTTTTACGTTTGAATCTTCCCTCATAAAATCCAAATGTCAGCCTTTACAGCGTTGTTAAACGCTCATGCGCTTCGCATGCGATCGTCGTCGTTCTCCGAATCCTCCTCGTGCTCCTCTTCGTTGAGAGGAGGAGGACGAGGAGCAACGACGAGGACGCGCGTGTTCTCCACCAGACGTGATGATACTAGTAGTACTAAAATCTTTCGTCGTCGTTGCGTATCTCTCTCCTCCTTCTCCCGTTCAAAGAGAGAAAGTGGACGACAACAACAACAACAACAACAACAACAACAACTGGTAGAAGCGTTGCAGCAACAACATCAAAGGAGAAATAATAATACTACTACGAAGAGCAGAGGATCAGGGGTCATCGTTGGCGTCCGCAACGATAATAGTAGCAGCAGTAGTCTTAATTATTATTCGTTGAACAGTAGTAACGAGAACGATCAAACGTCCAGCAACAGAGAAGAAAGAAAGAAGACAGCAGCAGCACAAAGGTACGGCAAGAAGAACTGGTGGGGCACCGGGTCCTACACGAATTCCGTGTTTAGCAAGAAAGTTGTCACGAGAGCGACGACGAATAACTTCTCCGCGTACGCAGCTTCGGACGAGAACAACAACAACAACAACAACGACATTTTTAAAGGGAATGCAGCTTTCAATCTCTTCCTCGGACCGCCGATGAAGATTTTTGGGGCTTTATGGAACAGATTGGCAAAGCCGTTGCAAGATTTTGGCTTTGGTAGAACGCGAATTATGGAAGGTGGTGTAGGTTTGTTCATCGTTGGAGGGGCACTGTTGGGTGCTTTGATCGCCGGATGGATTGTCGGCATCTTTAACAACGCCAGGAAGAACTCTTACCAAGCCTTTATTGAATTCCCACTCGCGTGTGGGATTCAATGCGGGACGAACGTAAGAATTAGAGGCGTGAAAGCGGGAACGGTGTTATCTGTGCAACCAGCTTTGGATAAAGTGACGGTTTTGGTGGAAATGGACGATAAGAAAGTGCCGATTCCAAGAAATTCGACGATTGATGCGAATCAGTCAGGATTAATCGCAGAGACTATTATTGATATTACCCCGAAATTACCCATCCCGCAAGCGCAATGGGGTCCGTTAGATGCCGGGTGTGAAGGGGAAGGTGTTATCGTGTGCGATCGAGGACGAATTGAAGGGAGACCGGGGGTTTCTATGGATGATTTAGTTGGCATTTGCACGCGCTTAGCGAAAGAGATGGAACAACAGGATGGAATTCGAAAGATGTTTCAAGTCACGGATGGGGCTCAAGATTTGATGCAGGTTTTAGAACCGTTATTAACCGAAGCTGCTTTGATTGCCAGAGAGCTTCGACCGATGATGCAAGGTGTCAAAGACCAGGGTACATTGGAAACGATCGAGCTATTAGCGGGACATGCGTCGGCTACGGTGCAAGATATTCGAGAGTTGCGACAAACGATTTTAACCGAGGAAAATCAAGACATGTTGAGACAATCTATCTCGACTTTGACAAAGACTTTGCAACACGTAGAAAAAGTATCCGGAGACATTTCGAGCGTCTCTGGTGACCCGAGCACTCGAGCTAACTTGCGACACTTGATACAGTCGCTTTCGCGTTTGGTAGACGCTTAGACAAGTTTTTATACCATCGACTCTGATGACAAACGTGTTGTACAAACAAGTGCTATTCTATATTCTAATTCTAAAGCTTTACATTTTCTTCCTCTAGCAATCGCTTCTTCAGCGTCTCTAGAGCTTCACGCGTTAACATTGGATGCACCTCCACATTTTCTTCTTCGTCGTCCTCGCTTTTCGTCCTGTGTGCGAATAGTAACCTTCTCGCTTCTGTGCTGGACAATCCAACTATCCCGTGCTTTGATATTAACGAATCATCATCTTTCGTCGTTTTTCCACTGTTGAATATCTTTAGCGATCTTATTGCGCCTCTGACTCGTCCAAACTCGAACCCTTCTTTGAAACCAGTTTTATATCCTTCGTTGAATCCTTTTTGCACCGTGGCGGTTCTCCCGACGTCTAAACCGTCTCGATAACCGGCGTTGAAAAACCTCTCTCGTCGAGTCTCTGACTCTTGCTGGAGAAGATTGAACTTATTGTTCGCTTTCTCTTCTTCTCCAATATTATTATCGTCGTCGTCGTTGTCGTCGTCGTCGCCCCAGACGTCTGCCGTTCCGCCTCCCGCGATGGGCATAATAACAACGGGAGGACGAATTATTGAAGAAAATTTTTCCTGCATTTACGTTTTTTGCATGGCACATAATATCATTCAGTTTCGTTTACAAATCATTTACACTAAATACGGACTATCTAAAACGGCGTAGCCAGCCGCAACGCCACCTTCGTCGCTCGAAGCCGCTTTCGTTCTCAACAAGCTCCCGCCATGTTCGTTCATGACTCGTGCGGTATTACTATTCACGTCGCCTTTGCGCAAATACGAACCGTAAATTCCCAACTCGCTCAAGCTTTCGATTTCGTGCGCTAAACCTTTCCTCAACATGGTCACTTGATGACTGGGAGGAAATATTCTTTGCATCAAGATGTACGCCGGTAAATCTTTCGTATCGTTTTCTAATTTTTCTTTCAGTTCTTTTCCGTACAAGTTGTTCCCGCCACCTTCGCGTTGTGGCTTTAACACGTAATCCGCCGGGTTAGATAATCCTAGTTGGATTGTTTTTTGCATGTTTTTTTCGCCTTCGAAAGAATACAAACCGGCAAACACTTTTCGCATCTCGGTCGCATCGTTTGGCATAAACTTTTCGAGCACGCCTTCTTCCGCTAAAGCTTGTTGAATCTTCTTCGAACCGGCCAGGTGCATGGCCACCGAAGGCGACTTCAAAGAGCTCGATTTCTCCAACAACATCTTCGCTTCCCATTGCGCTTCACTTGGAAAATCGCTCGGTGAGTAGCCAGCGCGAAAGTATATGACGCTACATAACTGACCATCGATGGAGAAGAGGTTTGTTTTCAGATCTAATCTACCGCTTTCGTTGATTTCCCGAAGCGTCTTACGAATCGTCTTCACCCCGATTGTTTCGAATACTTTCTGAGATATCAATCTTTGATCGAATATGTTCGTTTCCCCTTCCTGAACGACCATTAAAATACTAGCGTTCTCGCATTCCATGCACTTCCAACCTTCGCAAAGGGTTTTCGCCGCTTGATTGAGCGAGTCGTTCGTCGGCATGTTTTCTTTCTTCAACTTCATATCGTCATCGATGTTCCCTTTCGTATACTCCGCTAAATGCTGATGCAACAGCGTCACTTTCGAGCCTAACCCCATAAAAGACGTGCTCACTGTGTTCACTTCGACTTGTAAAGGCATTCCCGATCGCGTGTCGAGCATATAATCCGTCCGTAAAATACCTAGCTCTTTATCTAATCTCCCATTCCCGCGTTTCCCGCATGCCTCGTAAATTTTCCAGAGTCTCCCGGTAAACTCCGGGTCGCTCAGCGCGGCTTCTCTCAAAGTCTCTCGCATGAATGCGTCGTCCTCGGAGACTTTATCGTACAACTCCGCAAATTTTGGCGTTATTTCTTTCGCAAACTCAAACACATCTTTCGGAAACGGAGTCGGATACAGCGCGACTGGCGCGTGAAACACTTGTCCAGCCGTCTCCTTCCCAGAGGCGACGACTAAACCGTGTTGAAACGCCCACGAGATGGCTTCTTCAGCGGTTGGGCGGATGGTCGGATCGTCCACATCATCGTTCACGAGCATACTGCTGTTGGTGCTACTGCTACTACTACTGTCGTTTTGACTCCCTCGCCTCGTTTTATTGCTCCGTCGAAAACGAAAAGAAGAAGACAAAGAAGAGGAGGAGGAGGCGTTGGTTGCCGCCGTTTGCGATGGTCGTCTGCGATAACGATGATGATGTCCTCTTCCTCGGAGAAAAGCAGCAAAAACGACGAGCGCACAAGAACACTGGTGATACGTACGAGATGATGACGATGACTTTGAAGAAGAAGAAGAGGAGGAGGAGGCGAGAGAGGGAAGGAGCGTCGTCTTCATTTAGGATAATGAGACATTCTACACGAGTTTCTTTTCTTCTGTTTTTTCGCCTTGCCGGTTCCACCCGTTTTTTTGAAATCAATTTATTTTTCGATTCTTCAAAAGAGATTCAACAGAAACATCAAGCCTCCTTCCTCTCGTTTTGGTGAAGGCAAAGAGGACAAAGAGAGCACAAAAAAACACCCACGCGCACCCACGCTGCTGCTCACGACGCGCGAATTATTATAATACTTGTCTGCGCTTATCTATATATATATATTTGAAAGTACAGATACTACAGGCGAGAGAAAGAGACGTTGTATTGCTTTTTGGAAAATTCAAAAAAAAAAGTCAAAATGAATTTCGACGATGTTCCCGTCGTCCGGAACGAGAAGAAGTTCGACGACATCGTCCAAGAGGCTTTGAAAGGAGGGGATCCGCAGTTGCTCGTGCCGCCTAAGTCTATCGCCAAAGACGTTTTGAAGGAGACGACTGGAAACGTGTACGCGATGAGTGGGGGACAAAATTTTGCGACGACTGGTGGCACGACCACTGCGACTGTTGACAGTCCGATGGCGGCGAAGACTATTCCTGCTTCGATATCACCGGTGAATGCGAACAACGCGAGCACGGATTCACCTAAGAGGACTTTTTTGAAGAAGGGGACGGGCGTGAAACGTATTTATACTCCTCCGAAAGAACGCACGTCGCCGTCGCCGTTGGCGTCTTCTTCACGAAAAGCCGAACAACAAGTGGCAGTAAAAGACAAGACAAAAATGACGGCGTGGGAAGTGGAGGAGTACGAAATGCAACAGGAAGTGGCGAATTTTGAATCTTTAGAGCATGCGATCAAAGGAAGAGCGTCGAAAGCGTCGATTGATCGCGCGGCTGAAGAGTTTGTGCAAAATAGAAGAAACGCCGAGGAGATGCTTTCCGAAGACCCGCTCTCGTATCCGTACGCTCTGAAGCAAGTCCTAGCGAGTGATGATGAAGCAGTAGCAGCGACAAGAACAACAAGAACAACAACAACAACGATGACGACGAGTAGTCCAGGTGTAGCGTCGTTTACGCAAACGAGTGGGGGTGAAGATGATAGAAAGCCTGTATCGACAAAACACCGAGCGACTTCGCCCGTGGCAACGAGCACTCCGCCTCCGTCCGCTTTCCGACGTTCCGTGCGAGGTTCACCTATGCCACCCTCCTCGTCCCAACGAATCAACGAGTTGGCGCGAAGCTCCATGTCGCCTGCCGCAGTCAACCGCTCTGCGATTAAAAGACAAGAAAACGCTCGAAAAACTCTGGATAAGGACCGAGCGGAACTCGAGAAAGATATGAAAAATTTCAAGAAGCAAATGATGGAGTTTAGAGAGCAAAAGGATGATTTCGCGAGTCACATGAAGCGAGAGAGATTGGCGCTGGAACAAAAAGAACGCTCAGTTTTAGGACAATCTCGAACAGAGCGCGAAGAGATTAAGCTTTTGAGAGGTGAAATAGAAAAAATGAAGGAAGATCAAAAGCATAGAGATCAAAAGTCAAAGTTGACTGTCGATCGTTTGCGGAAACAAGTTGAAAATTTATCTCAGGAAGCGGCCGCATTGAAGTTGGAGAAAGAGCGAATGTCAGAAGAAATGCGTCGCATGAAGATGTCTCAACGTCAGAATAGCTCGCAGACACCGGTTAAAACGGAACCAATCGTTTCAAAACCGGTGAAGTCGTCGCCCATGTTCGCAAAAGCGTCTCCGCCTCCGGTATACATCAACGCTGCTCCCGCGCAAGAAGCTAGGAATATGTGCGTGAAAGAAGAAGAAGAAGAAGTAGAAGAACATCATATTTACGAGGAAGAAAAGGTTCCGGATGAACTCTTACGCATTCCAAATATCGATCCAGCGCCAACTTGGAACGATGTCGCAGAAATTGGTGTTTCCGAGGACGTTCACGCGGATGGGAAAATCACCCGAAAATATGCGGACGGCACCCGAGTGACAAAATTTTACAACCAAAATTCCTTTCGCGTTGAAAGCGGTTCCTCATTGATCATGTATTACGACAACGGTGACATGAAAGAAACCCTTTCAGATGCGAGTATGCACATAGTGCGATACTGGTATTCCGGTGTCCGAACGTGGCAGTCGAACTATAAAATAGGAAAACTTTTGTCCGGACGGAGCGAGAAGGAGAGAGCGACCAAATTCGAGTACAGCATCTTTCACTACATGGACGTGAAAGAGGTGGAGGTTGAATACGTGAGCGAAATCAAAGACGTATATAAAGATAACGGAGAAATATGGAGAATATACCCGGGCGAAAACGGTAGGCAAGAAATGATAGGTTATAAATAATACTACAGGTAACTCGCACCAGCGAAAATTTCAAACCCACTGTTGTCCAAAAACACCTCGATCGTTGTCCCCTTTGACTTCAAAGAGGGAAAAAACAATATTCATCAGCACAAGCACTTTAGAAAAAAGGAAACGTGTAACACACGCACACAGTATTCGTAGTATCACATCATGTCCTCCGCGACGAGCATCGACATTCGAACTGCACCTACCGAACAACTCTCGGTGAGTACAGTGGGAGCTTCTTTCTCTCCTTCTTCTTCCTCTGTGTTCGATTCTAAAACGAAATTTATTCTCTCTCTCTCTCGCTTTCTCCGATCTGTTTTTCTTTTCACGAACAAAGATTGACCGACTTTTTCTTCCTCGTCTTCTCCATCTTTGAATATCAGGTATTGCAAGAGCAACTAAAACACGATTTAAACATGTGCGCGGAGAGTGTACAAAAATTACAGCAAGCGGTGGGAAAATATCACACCTCTGGAATGGCCTGCGAGGCTTTGAACGAAGAGGAAGTAGGGACGCCAATGTTAGTGCCTGTGACGGAGAGTTTATACGTTCCCGGGAAAGTAGGCGCGACGGATAAAGTTTTAGTAGACATAGGTACGGGGTATTTCGTAGAGAAAACACCGAAAGGGGCGGAGGAGTACTGTAAAAAGAAAGTGCAGGAGTTGCGAGTGAACATGGAGAGGATTATGAACGTAGTGCAACAGAAGCGAAAACAGTTGGTGATGGTCTCCGAGCAGCTTTCGAAGAGGGGACAATGAATAAAACGAAAGAAGTAAACAATAATAGCAGCAGTATAGTTTTTCTTATTATAGCAACAAACAAAAGACCACGAAGATGATGTATTACTACATATTTATTAAGCGAGTGCGCGTACACGTAACGCGTAAGTGACTTCAGTGTGTATTCATTCTTGATAGCGAAAGTGTCCTAAAAATTCCGTGTTCCCTTCTTTCGCGCCTTTAATCGGCGACACGGTGTGATTAATATACTCGTAACCTAACGTTTTCGCCCCTTCAATAACGTTTTGAATCACCTCTTCGTGCACTTTTGTGTCTCGAACAACTCCTTTACTCCCTATCTGTTCCCGTCTCGCTTCAAATTGCGGTTTAATCAAAACAATCAAATCGCCGTTTGGTTTCGACACTTTCGCCACGCTCGGTAAAACTTTCAACACCGATATAAAACTCAAATCCAAAGTCACCACCTCCACTAAATCCGGCAAAGCCTCTAAATATCGCAAATTCTGTCGTTCCATGACTACAACTCGTTCGTCTGTTCTAATTTTCTCGTGCACTTGTCCGTATCCAACGTCCACGCCGTACACTTTCTTTGCGCCTTGTTGCAACAAACAGTCGGTAAACCCGCCGGTGCTCAACCCGGAGTCTAAACAAATCTTATCTCGAACGTCCACCTCGAAAAACTGCAGCGCCTTCTCTAACTTCAACCCTCCTCGACAGACGAATTTCGGTTCCTCCGCTAAGACTTCAATCTTTACGTTCGGTTTCAGCTTTGTCCCCGGTTTCGTTATTTTCTCTCCATCGACCAAGACTTTCCCTTGTTGAATCCAACTTTGAACGACGTTTCTGCTCAAATCTGGATTGGTGAGCAACGTCAGTTCGTCCAGTCTTTGTTTCGGGCCCGATTTCGCGTACGATATCGTCGTCGTTTTCTCTATTTCCTCCTCCTCCGATGAAGACGACGATGCTCTCGCCCTCGTCGTACCACTCCTATTATTACCACTCCTATTATTATTACTACTACAACTCCTAAAATTCGTACTTTTTCTGTTACGAGCCCCGAACAAACACAACATCAAAAACCGTGTCGTCGTGTGGTGGTGGCATCGTCCCCCGCGAGAGTAGTGTTTCGACGATGATGATGACATCAGCGAGGAGAAACATCTTCCCGTGGTAAAGGTCGCCGCCGCTCTCATTATTGATGAATACTACTCAATGCGCGCTCACAATTAATATTTGTGGAAAAGAGCTTTTTTTGGTTCCCTTTTCAGTTTTTTTTTTAGGCAGGCGGCGGCTGGTGGATTGGCGGAAATCAAATCATTCATTTCATCACTTCATAGTATTCGAAGCACACCACGCACACATAATCAACACATTCATCGAGAATACTATGCTCGCGTTTACGACGACGAGAAGCACCGCGCTACCCTTCCAAAAGACGATAAAAACTCTGAAGAAGACTATCAGGGAAAAGGCTGCTTATGCTAATAAATATAAATCGAAAACGACAACAACGACTTTTGCCCTCGCGGATGAGGATGAGGACGAGTTCAATGTTGACGACGGCAAAGAAGACGAGGACGACGATCAGGCGTTCATTGACTCGTTCGAAAGAGACGGTTCAGCGACGAGTTCTTCTTCTTCTTCCACCTACCCTTTACGGGTGAAATCGATCGATGCTTTGAGCAGTACGACGACCCCTCGGAAGAAGACGCAACGAGAAATTGAGGCGCAGACTATCGAAGACGCGAACGGTTTTCACGCGCCGTGGTCGCAATACGAGTTAAGAGTCGAGGAAGACGACGACGACGAAACGACTCCGTGGGAAGAACACATGAAAGAAGTCATGGGGAAGAAAGCAAACTGGCCGTGTTGGGATTTTTCGAAACCGGAGGAGGAGTACGAACCGGAACCAGAGTTTGTTTCGTTTCAGAAACCTCCGGAAAAATACGACGCCTTCGAGGAGAAGGCGCGGTTGTATAAAGAACGCGTGAAGAAAGAAAGAGCGCAAGCGATGAAAGAGAAGGAAGAGAAAATTCAACAGTTTCGATACTTGTCGCAAGATGGGGACATTCGATTGAGAGATAAGAAAACAGTAGACGAGAGCGAATGGGACCACGAGAAAATCGTCGAGTTGATAAACTTTGACCCGAAGGAGAGAAGGAGGATGATGCAGTCTTCAGTGGAGGTTTACGACCCTCGATTTCCGTACGATTTCGGAGAGTGCCCGGATCCGCCTGAAGACACCTTGGACTTCCTTTATAAAATCGGTAGATTGTGCGTAGATGACGAGTGGGAGGATCGAAAATGGATCGAAATGACTGGCGAACCAACGCCAAAGTTTGACGATTTGGACTTGGACAAGGAGGAGCAAAAAGAAGAGCTCGGCTTGGAAGAGATGCGAGAAGAGAAGTTGATGAAGGCGAAAGATATCGGTTTCGACGATGACGACGACGACGAGGAAGAGAAAGAAGAAGAAGAAGAATAAGAGAAGATTTTGATATTGTTGTTAATATATAGTAGCCGCGTACAAAAAAAATTGTCAATTAAAATATTCCAAGCGCCTTGCGACGTGCCTCCGCGTACGATTTGAAAGCTTCGTTGTCTGGAGAAAAAAACACCGCTTCGACGATAGATGAATTTTCTTTCTTTCTCAATTCAACGTGCCAACCTTCTTCTATCGTATCGAGCTCTTGGAACCGTTCCCTTCGCGATTTGTGTTCCTCGGGTAAATCTCTAATGAACCCTCTCGGAACGAGTATGAACTTCTCGTCCACGACCATCTCTGCTTTACCGCCCGCTCCGGCACCTTTCGCATTCCTTTTATTACTTTGCGATGTGTTTATCCTAGAAGGATCTGAGCGTTGCCCGAGCTGGAGTCTCGCTATTCCTCCTTCCAAGGAGTCTTCCATATCTTTTTGCTTTCTATGTTCCCCACTTTGGTTTTGTAACGAACTTTCGTCAAACGCCGAACGACTCTCCGCCTCTGCGGTCACCGAGAGCGATAACACGTCTAAGCGCACACTCCCTTTACTCGCTTTTGCGTACGCGTCGCACGGTCTATACATTGAAGATTCTATCGTACACACGATGGTTCGCGTGAACTTGCTATTATTACTATCATCACTTTTCTCCTCGCTCAAACTATTCGTCTCTACGTTCGCTTCGTGTTCTTTAAGAAAATTCAACATCTTCTCCTCCCTTATTTTCGCCTCTTCCTCGCTCTCTGCTGCCACGGTAAACTTAAATCGCATCGGCGCTCGTTTAATCGGGAACAGCTTAGCTAATTTCGGTATCATCGCCAGCGCTTGCTGCTTTGCCGACTTGGTCGGATCTACCGAAAAGTGACACTCCTTCAGCGCGCTTTCAATCATGCCGTGCGGGTACGGCCTATTCGTCTCTGGATTTATAGTCTTCTCGACCAATATGTTCACGCAATCTCTCGTCACCGACTCTTGCCCAACTTCTCTTTCTTTCTCTCCAACCTGTAACTCGCCTTTTTCTAAAATCACTCGACATATCTTCTCCTCGTCCGTCGTCCCGAACGCCTTCTTCAAATCCGCCTCTTTGGCGACGATGCCTTTGGAAACGTTCAAGTAAATAGCGGTCGTTTGTAACACGTTATCTACATCCTTCTCCGCGCCAGCTCGAAAAGAAACGACCGTGTTCTTATAGCACGCGATTTCAAACCGAATGCCGTGCGTTTTGTATCTCACCACCGCGACATTCGTCAGTTTCTTAATCCCGACTGGAATTGAAAGGCGTCCAGCCATTATTCTTTTATATCTTCTTCTTTGTTGTCTTCTTCTTCTTCTTCTTCTTCTTAATGTATTTTACTCCTACTCCAACATTTGAGGATGGCGGCGATGATATCCTTCTTCCAGAGTAGAGTGGTAAAAATAGAACAACAACTCTTTTTTATTGCGTATGTAGTATGCACTTTTCTCTTTCGCGGGCGGATTTTAATAACGAGAAAATTCTTGTTGTTGTTTGTTGTTTTTGTGGAAGAAGAAGGACGAATCACTGAATCGAAAAAAAAGAAAAAAAAAAGAAGGAAAATCGACTCTTTGCGATATAATAATTGTCGCGACAATAATATTAAGAACACACACGCACCATTATTGTGGTGAACAACACAACAAGTACATCAGACACATCGAAGAAGAGCGTTTTATTTGTTATTTGTTAGTATTAGTATCATTTTGAGTGTACACAAAGAAGAATAAGAGGGAAGAGATCGCGAATTTTTCGAGAAGAAGAATTAGAAGATTTAGACGAAGAAGAAGAGATCGTACGTGACATAGTACGACTACCACGAGAACAACAAGAATAGATTATTTATAACAACACAAAATGTTACCGCTCTCCTTGCTGAAAACCTCTCAAGGGCACTCCATGCTCGTTGAGTTGAAAAACGGTGAAACCTACAACGGAGTTTTAAACGCCTGCGACGCCTGGATGAACGTCCACTTAACGAAAGTGGTGTGCACGAACAAAGACGGCGACCGGTTTCACGAGCTGGAGACGTGCTTTATTCGAGGGAATACGATTAAATACATGTGCGTGCAAGAAGAGATCATTCAGTTAGCGAAAGAGGAGAACGAAAGGAGAGCGGCGCAAAGAGGACCGTATCAAGGCCGGGGCGGCGGCAGAGGCGACGGCGGCAGAGGGAGAGGTCGAGGCAGAGGAGGCAGAGGAGGCAGAGGAGGCGGCGACCAATAATAACAATAAACATCATCCCTAGTTTAATAAAAATAGTAGTTTGTTTGTGTGTACATATACGTACTCAGCATTGGTAATAATTAGCTCATTCGACTCGCTTCCTTCTTTGATGAAAGTACCCGCTCGCCTCCCTTTGCGTACTTTATTTGTCAGCAGCTGTTTAAAAGTAAAACCAAGAATTCAGGGCACAGACTCTACATAACATCGCCTCCAGAATAATACCAGTTACGACTCCTTTACTAATAATAGTTTATCATCGTAGGAGCGATACATGAAACCACGCACGTCATCATGCGCACCAAACTCCTCTGACCGCGAGAGCGCACGAAGAATAATTCGATTTTTGTCGTAAGTAGAGCGCGACGACGAAAGAATCACCTACTCGTACAACAATCGAGAAAGTCGTTACGCGTTGTTCGTACAAAATGGTCCGAGCGCACAGCGAAAGATCCGTGGACGCTTTAGTCTCCGATTTTATCCTCGAACAATCCTTAGAGAACATCGAATTAATACACGAACAACTTCGAGGCGCGTATGATGGAGAATCGAGAGAGGAAGGAGAAGGACAGTTGAACACACGAGAAGAGAGGAATGAGTTGCAACAAACGCCTCTTCTCGCGTCGTCGGCATCGCCTTCACTGCGAGCATTGGCATCTGTCGATGCTTCCACGGATGCTTTGCGGATATTCATAAAGCGATTGTGCGACGAAAACAGAGAACACTCGGAGTACGAGGATGCAATGTTGCTGGATATTATCGGAGTGTTTGCAAGCGCTTCGTGTTCGCCTCGAACGCTGCGCTTTTGGTTCGAGACGATTGCAAAGAACAGGAAAAGGAAGAAAGAAGGCGTGGAAGCGTTGTTACGATCGGTTCGAAATGCAAACGGAAGATCTGCTACGTCGTCGTTCTCGCCAAAATGTTGTTTTCATTTAGACGGCGAAAATGCGGGGATTTTAGGGAACGCGGAAGCTAAATGGCCGTTCGCAAAGGATGGTTTCTCGGTCGTCACGTACGTGTACGTAAATAGCTTTGAGAACTCCGAAACGAACCAGATTAACGCGGAAGCGTTAGCGCAAGCTGCGCAAATTTCAACGCCAAATATGAAGATCTCACCGACGGCGGCACAAGTTTTAGCATCCGCTGCGGCTGGAAGTAAGGTAGAGTACATGCCGCGACTTTTCTCGTTGCTTTCGAGCGAGGGGTCTTCGGGGTACGAGAGTTATTTTCATAAGAACTACTTAATATTCGAAGCTCAAGGAGAAAAAGGCGAAAGGATTACGCTCCCATTCTCGCACCAGTTTCAGTTGAAAACTTGGCTATGCGTTGGCGTGGAGTACTCCGTGAAAAGAGAGATGGCATCGTTGTACATCAACGGGAAGCTCGTCGAGACGCACTCGATGAAACTACCTAAAGTAACGAAACCGCTTGGTTTTTGTTGTCTGGGAACAAACCCTCCCGCAGCAATGGCTGGTATGCAAGATAAGAGAAGACAGTGCGCTTTATACGCTGAGCTTGGCCCCGTGTATATCTTTAGAGATGGACTTGGAACGCAGGCTTTCAAGAAACTATACGAACGCGGGGGGGATTACGTGCCATGTTACGTTGGTCAATATCGAGATTCACTTTTGACTACAGCTTTGAGTCAATCCATAATTGGTGGTCATAGTAGTGGTGGTGGTGAAAATAATAGTACTCATCATCATCACGAAAGCAGTACTGATCCATTTGCGCGAACGGCAAGTGGCAACGTCGCCACATCTACTGCTCCCACAACTACCGAGGGTGAAGAAGATGAAGCGGAGATATTCGACAAGTCGCTATCGCCAAAACTTTTGCAACTGTTCCATCCTTCCGTATCAAAGTTGAACATTAAATCTGTTACGAACCTTGCGCCCTCTGGGTCTAGCAATGCGGGCCGGAAAGGGATTTTGATCGGAAACACAAAGGTATTCAAAAGAGATTTGATTCGTGATTCGATGTGGGAGAATTTCCAACCGGGACCGTGTGAAATGTTAAGACTCTTGTTGGATGAAGAAGGAAAAGAGGATAATCGCATCGTTGATAAGTCAAACGCGTGCCTCATTCTTCAAGTCATGGTCGAGTTAGCTCGAAGTCATTCTCAAAACGTTCAAGCTATGGCAAGCATGAATTTGGGAAGACTCCTTTCTCAAATACTTCCCAGACTATTCCAGGAGACACCAAACGAGGATAGTTTGCACGTCGAAATATGTAAGTTACTCGGTAAGCTTCTCGTCATCTCCAGAGAACACGACGGCTTGTACGATGAAATGCTCGCGTCTCTTTATTTGACGCTCAAACCATACGCTCAAACTGGTTGTTCTTCAAATGGTATCGTTGAAGTGTTGCGCTCGTTAAATGCGGAAGCGCACGCAAACGCAAGCGCACTTGTGAAATTAAACGGTTTACAGATGCTCCTAGATACTGGCTGGGACAACATTGAGATGCTTAGATCCAATGAAGATATCGCAGAAGAGCTTACTCTTTCGCTCTTTGTGATTGTTTCCGCGGGAGATGCGATTGAAGCGTCAAAAATTCTTCTCGAATTCATCAGTGCTTTCGATGGTACTCAAGGGTACTCACTCATCATCTCGAAAGGATTGAAAGCTTTAAATAGAGCTGTTCACGCGTTGAATCATTCTTTTAGGAGTGCATTCACCGAGAATTTCATTGGTCAAGGTGGCATTGAAATTTTAATGCGGTTGCTCCGAAAAGTTGCCATGAAAAATGAAGAAGATGGAACATCTCGCGACGAAGAGAAATACGGCACTGAATCTGAGATAATCGCCGATGTCATTTTGATCACCGGTCATTTAATGAATGGTGGCTTCCTAAATATTAACGATTTGACTTCTGCGAAAGCAATAAATGAAGAAGGTAGCGTCACGGCTTCACAGGTAGTTCGTTCAATCAGACATACTCTTCGATCAAATCCTTGTATGCTTTTGAACGAATCCGTATTTGACGCTTTACTTTCGATTTCGTTGGCGACGAAGATTAATCATCTCGAGGACATAATGGCGGCCAACGTACCCTCGGTAAAGAACGAATTGATGTTTGACGCCCTTCTTGAATCGTTACCGTACTCGAAACCAAGTGTTCGTAAGAGAGCTTTGGATGCTTTCATTCTTTTGGCGTGTACAAAGGCAGAAAACAGAGACACTTTAGTTTCTACGCTGGAATTCCCGGAATGGATCGTCCTGCTACTTATTCGCACGAAAATTAACAGTGATAATGAAGACGATACCATCAAAGTTGGTATTGATTTACTTGACATTCTTTTACATCACGCGTTGAGAGCCTCGCGTGATGGTGCTTTTGTTCTCGAAATTTTGTCGAAATCTTTCAAGACGACCGGTGAAGCTAATGCGAAATCGATCGAGCAGAAAGTACTGACGAATCTGCTTTCGTTTGTTTTTAAAGAACTCAGAGGCTTTAATAAGCTCGGCATTTCGGAAAATTCCCTCGTCATGCGCGATAACGGCTTGAAATTATTATCAGTCGTGGATACACATTTGCAGCGCATTGGGACTGATTCAGAAGCGAGTGATGAAGATTCCAAGAAAATGGCCGATATGTACGCAGAAATTCGTAACATTCTCGGTACCGCAACAGATGTATCAAAAAATAGTGACTCAAGTGGTCATGTTTCTGCGGAAGAGCGATGGAATGCGTACAAATCTTTGCGAAGCACGAAAGAGAAGGCGTATTTAGCGTTTGTCCAGGACTGGGTAGAAAACGATTTCGAAAATCTTCCGTTGTCCAAACGATGTCTCGAAATTGAGCGGAGAGAACTAGCCCGTCGCGAATTTGTGCGTTCGATGCGCATCAAGTACGAACGAGAAAGCTTGAAGATTCTCAGTGAGTTTGAAGGCGGAGATTTTGCAAATTTCCCGTGGGAGGTTGACCCGATTGAGACTGGAAAGAGAAGACGTTACATTTTAAGAAGAATGAAAGAACCTCCGAAACGAGAACAAAACAAAAAAGCCATGGAAGAACTTCCTTCGATAACGTTACCAAAAGCAGTGAACAGAAGAGAGAGTTTAGACTTTGACAGCGAAGAAAAGATGATTCAGGAGGTACAGGAGGAAGAAAAAAAATTGGAAAAGAAGAACGCGAGGGAACAAAAAGGAGCTCACACTGATGCGACGCGCCTCGCATATAAACTCACCAACTCGATGGTTCTCAGCGACGAACCAGTTTTCAAAAACGATGAAGCTACGATGGTGACGCCGTTAAAAACGTTTCGCGGTTCGTTAATTCTCACTGAAGATTGCATATCGTTTACAGGAAAAGATACCGAAACCGGTATCGAACACTCATGGATTCAGAAACTCGATGAACTTCATCAGGTACAATCGAGGCGATATTTGTTACAGAGAAGCGCTCTGGAGTTTTTCTTTTTATCTCGAGAGACGTACTTTATCGATTTCGGGTCCTCCGAAGAAAGGAAGAACATCTACAAATGTTTGATTCGAATGAAACCGAAAAACTTCGTTCCTCTCTACCTCGAAGCTTCAAACCCGGAGGTTTTGATGCGGAAGAGCGACATCACTTCGCGATGGATTCGACGCGAACTATCAAATTTTGATTATATCTTAGCTTTGAATACGCTTGCTGGGCGCAGTTATCTAGATATCACTCAGTATCCTGTCTTTCCTCACGTCATCGCGGATTATGAATCGGACGTGTTGGACTTGAACGATCCAAAGACTTTCCGAGATTTATCAAAACCCATCGGAGCGCTGAATCCGAAAAGACTCAACCAAGTCAAAGAGAGGTACGATGCGCTGAAAGATGATCCGGAAATCCCACCGTTTCATTACGGTTCCCACTATTCGTCCGCTGGAGTCGTGATGTTCTATCTCCTAAGACTTGAGCCATTTACAACTTTGGCATACAATTTGCAAGGCGGGAAATTTGATCACGCGGATAGACTTTTCACTGGCGTCGAATCCATGTGGAAGTCTGTTTTAAATGATATCTCAGATGTGAAGGAACTCACGCCTGAATTTTTCACCATGCCTGAGATGTTCTTAAACTTGAACAATTGCGATTTTGGCACCACGCAAAAAGGTGAAAAAGTCGGAGATGTCAAACTTCCAAAATGGGCAAGCAACGCGGTTGATTTTGTTGCAAAGCAAAGAGCCGCTTTAGAATCTGAACACGTGTCTAAGAATTTGCACACCTGGATTGATCTCATATTTGGATTTAAGCAGCGCGGTGCAGAAGCAGTCAAAGCAACGAATGTTTTCTATTATACGACGTATGAAGGAAACGTAGACGTTTCAAAAATCACAAACGCGACCATGCGACGCGCTTTGCGAGACCAAATTGAGAACTTTGGGCAAACACCGAGTCAACTACTGAACGTGCCACATCCTGCACGACAGCGAGCACACGATACGTTGAGCGGATCTCATTGGTTATTCGAACGACCCGGCGTCGTTGGAAAGTATCGATTGAAAACGAACGAAACGCAGGCTATTGCAAGCGTATCGAGTTTTGGGAACAATTTACTCGTAATCAACGCAAAGTTGGAAATTGCAAAACATCAGTTTAGTCCAAATATTCCAGATGGGACGTCGAACCCATTCACATTTGTCCCGTCTAAAAGAAGACCGGTAGCGTCGTCGAATTCTACGTCGTCTTCATCTGGCGGAGGATTGTTATCGTCGACGCTTCTTTCCAAGTCAACTTCGCTCATCGGTGGATTCTTTGGTTTTCCTCAAAAGGCTATGAATGTTTTAGAAACAATCTTAGATGAAAGCACGAGCGAAAGAAAACCAATGTGTGTAACAGCAGACGGAAAGAGAATATTCTTAGGAGGTAATATTGATAATTCGGTTCGCATATATTCCGGTGATCCAAACGGATGCCGATTAGAGTGCATGCGAAAAGTATACGGCGGGATTGTGACATCTTTGGCACTGGCGTGCGACGACCAAATATTAGTTGTTGGCTCCGTCGATTCCACAGTTTCGCTTTGGCTGGTTAAATACCCAAGCACCAAAACAAATTTGGATAACATTCGCGAAGGTTTACGCGATAACATCGCGATGATGCGTGTCGAAGCCAACAGCATATTCAACGAAGGATCGACAGTCTTGGAAGTCATTCATCGCAGAGAATTCGAGACGTTTGGAAATAACTTTGACGCGGCTTCAGGTAATGATGCCTATATCGTCGGTACACAACCGGTGCGATACTATCGCGGACACGGCGCAAGAATAGACGCAGTTTCGGTTTCCGCAGATTTGAATGTTATCGTGGCAACCTCGAAGACGAATGGGACATCCATTTTTCGTCTGATGACGAACGAAGTCCTCACGAACGTTTCAGCTCTCAGAGGAGAGATGAATGTCATCACTCCTGATGGCATCATTATAGCGTGGGAAAGAGAATCACACACTTTACGAGCGTGCACTCTGAACGGACGTATCGTCGCCGAGAGACCATTAAAAGATCTCATCCCGCTTGTAACTTCTTTAGCGTGGAGTCGATCGGGCGAATACGTAATCGTAGGAACTGAAAAGAAAACTGCATCAGTAGCACAAGCAGGAGGAGGAGGGAATGGTGGAGTTTGCTTGTTTGCCTTGCCGTGGCTCTCTTTGTATAACACGTGGGCGTTAGAGTTTGCAGTCACATCGCTAACGCTTACAAGCGACGAGACGAATATCATCGTCGGTCTCGAAAATGGAGAGATAGTCATCTTGGCGAACCCAAGTTTATCGCTTAGATTGGTGGACAACTTATTACAATCAGGTTGGGTTTCTGGATTGTAAAAGCACCACAATAATAGTTAGTACGGTAGCATTGTTAGACATAGAAAATTAATAAACATGCGCACGTCATTAGAAGTAGTAGTATGTATACAATATTGAAGCGGCTAAATCTAAGAATTCTTTCTGTTTGTGGCGTGACGCCTCGCGAAGGGAAGATGGCCAGGAATTTCGATCGACTGATGAGAACTCAGCGTGTACTCTTTCGCTATTGAAGGTTTCGAAAGTCTCAGATTAACAAATTCTTCTGATTGACTGACAGCTGCCCAATCACCTTGCGCGCATCTCACTGCGGCTTGCCACAAAGTCAAATCGCGAATTTCATACGCCAAACACGCTGCAGAAGCTGCCAAGTTTGGGTTCATCTCCGTCCGTAACCGGTGTAAGCAGTAGTTTGGTAAACCATCGATTCCGAACTTCATCGCAAGTCGATACACGTCCGCTAAAATCTCCTGGCTCGGTTGGACTGGAATTTCATAAATCCATCGCAACGTGGCAATCAAAACTGGAACTTGCGTATCTCTAAGAACGATAATTTTAACATTCATTCGCTCTTCGGGCGTCACGAATTTCTTCATTCCGTAGGAGAAAGCGACTATTATAAAATACAAAATTTGAATCATCGCGGCGATGATACCATTGAACACGGTTCCGTCTTTCTGGAGCTTCACAACTGCTTCCACCTCCCTGTTCAAAGCCATCCCAACCTCTGAAGCGTTTAAAACGCGTTTCAAATAGTCAGAGTGTTCGCTCAAAACGTCCGCGTGCGCGTGCACTTTAATATCATCGATGACAAACTCAACGTTACCAACTTCGTGATAGCCACACTTTGGAGCGTGTAAAGACTGACCGAAATGTCCTCCAGATCTGTTTGTGATACCTTTACTGTTGAGTTGCGCGAGGACCTTGGCTTCGAGCGCGGCATTTCGAGAGGCGGCAAAACTACCCCCTCGCTCGAAAGACTCGTCCAAATCCTCGCTAAACGAACCAGTCGTCTCATTTTCGTTGAAAGAGTAATTCATTTCGCTATTATCGCCTCCACCTAAACCACCTCCACCACTGTAAAGAGTTCCACCGAATTCAGATTTCCCCGAGTTTGCGACTTCTAAATTCCAATGTCCATAATTTTCTGCGTCGCGGTCGACGAGAAATTGTTCCTCTTCGTCTTCTCCGAGAGGAAACGGTAGCAAAGCTTCTAAATTAATCGCAATACACGCACTCACGTCTTTATTCGATACTTTCGTGGACGAACTTCTCGCGCCGTGAAACATGACTAAAGCGCCGTCTATGCACGTCCCGCAGTGTCCAAATCTCGGGTCTGTGTCTGCTATGGGATCGAGTCTCGCCCACTCGGCGGTTGGGAAATGGAAACAATACGCGTCACCGAGAACGACGACGTTACCGTCGTCGCTCAAGGATCGACCACCGTGGACGATCCAATTATTCCCAAACTTTGAGGCAACGTAAGAGGTTCTCGACGAAGGCACGTCGGATTCGTTGCTGTGCGCTACTTTTGTCCATCGAGGTACCTTCGCTTTACCATCCGATGATGTTTGCCCGCCTTCTAAAATCCAGACGGACATACCGGCGTCCATGTTCGAGGAAGCCAAAGATTCCGTGCTCGCCCGTCTCGAGAGTACCAGAGATTGTTCGATTTGCTGTTGAGAAGAAGACCCGATGAGTTGCGCCGCCGATTGCGTCTCATCCACCGCGATGAGTCCGCCCATCGACGACGAAGAGTGTATATTCTGCATGCTGCTGCTCATTTGAGAGCCACCGGCAGTCGCGGAAGACGGCATGGACGGACTCAACACGTGCAACACAGAATCTACCGCCGTTAAAGCGCACCCTTCTCCACCGCTCGGCCCTCCATGCCTGCTCTCGATGTGCAACCACTCTCTCTCGGCGATATCAAACCCATACAAATCTTCGAAACTTTCCACATTCAATCCGGGCCTGGCGTCTTTACCACCGAAAATAAACAAAACGTTCTCGGAAACGCACGCGCAGTGCCCAAACCTTTCTCTGGGCGCCTCCCCGATGGCATCCAACGGCGACCACGTCGCTCGAACAAAGTCAAACACCCAAAGGTCGTTCATCGCGCCGTATCTCCCTTGACCGCCGAAAACATACATGTAATCCCCGCTCATCGTCGCCGTGTGTCCGTATCTCCCCGGCGGCACGTCCGTTTTCATGTTTTTATTCTGCGGCGTCACCTCTCGGTTTTCGCCTCTGCCGGACCATCTCGTGATGGAATCGACAAACTCTCCGTATTCGCCGAGACCGCCGTAGGTATACAACTCGCCTTCCCAGACGACGCACGTGGACCCGTGCAAGAACGTCGTCTCCGCCGCGGGGTCCACAACAACCCCACTGCTGTTACTTTTTTTCTCTTTCATCGATCCTCCTCCTCCTCCTCCTCCTGTCGTGGTATTTGTGGTTGGTGAGAAATCGTCGATCTGCTCGGCCGCGTCGATGTTGGTGCTCGTCATCCCGCCTCTTCGCGGTGAAGATGACACGTTGTTGTTGTTGTTGTTGTTGTGTGATGGTACTACTACTACGAGTAGTCGTAATCAAAATCAATCCCAAAACCAAACACACGCAACGAAATTGTGAAATCAATCCGCTCTCTCTTTCTGTCGTGTTATTCCCGTCGTCTCGCGCTCCTCCTGCGCATCATCAGTATCGATCGTCGTCTGAATCGTCGTAAAGTCAAAAACAAGTAATAAGAGAGAGATGAGAAGCTCTTTACTCTCTTCCAACAACAACAAGAGAGAGAGAGAGAGAAGAAGAGAGATTTTTGTTTCTTTCCTTTTGTTGTGTTCTTGCGGTATTTTCATACGGCACGCGGGGTCTCATTTTTTTTTTCAAACGTTTTTTTCCTTTTTTCCGCAATTTCGCTCTTCATATCTTTTCCCTCTCTGCGCTGGATATCTACTGTACCTACAACGCGCGCTTTTATTGGTGCTTCTTTGCTGAGTACTCATTGTTTAGCAGACACACAGAGAGAGCGAAGAATCTGATTTTAATAACAACAACAGCACATCTTTTCTCGTTTTAGTAATAATATAATAAGAATGAAAGAGACGGACAGATTGTTGTCGAACGGGGAGGCGACCACCATTATTGACGAGGACGCGGGTGGAGAAGGGAAATCAAAAATGTACGGAAGAATGGTGAAGACCGCAGGTATCGCGTCGCTCTTCTTACTCGCTGTAGCGGGAAAGAGGAATTATTACGACGACGATAAAGATATCGGTGGTGGTTTTGTTTCTTCCATGCTCTCGAAAGAAGACCAAGGTTTAGTAGATTCATCGAATGCAATCTCGTCGTCGTCGTCGTTCAAGATTCTCAGCCAGTTGGGTGTTCAGCCGATTTCAAAGGTGAAATCTGGCGGTTTAATTGGAGGACAACAACAAGAACCGCAAATGATTTTAAAGTCCGAGTTCGCCTCCATGGACGACGACGAGCGATATTCGAAAGAATACATTCCGTACTCGATGATAACGCCGGAGCTTGGGAACTGGGGGCAAAGCACGAACACGGAGGAATACAAACGAGACATCAAAGCTTCGTTCGACCCGGAATCGTTGGGTTTGCCGAGACACTTTGACGCGAGGAAAGAATGGGCCGAATGTAAAGGGTTAATAGGTACCGTCAGAGACCAAGGAAAGTGTGGAAGTTGCTGGGCAGTCGCAGCGACGGAAGTCATGAACGATCGAGTGTGTATCGCGCACGGGAAAACAGAAGAGTTATCGCCGCAGTACGCGTTGTCGTGCTACAGCGCGGGCGCCGGATGCGAAGGCGGGAACGTCATCGATACTTTACAGGAAGCGATCGAGAAAGGCGTGCCGACTGGTGGTATGTTTGGTGATTCATCGAGCGCGTGTTTGCCGTACGAATTCGAGGCGTGCGACCACCCGTGTCAAGTGCCCGGGACGATAGCCGAAGAGTGCCCAACGACGTGCGCAGACGGGACGCCGATTTCAGAGACGGAAATGATGAGGCCGACTTCGGAGCCGTACGAGTGTCCACCGGGAGATTGGAAATGCATAACGCAGGAATTGCACAAGTATGGGTCCATGGCGGTGACTTTTGGCCCTGTGTGTGATGATTTTTACGGGCACAAACACGGCGTGTACGAACAACCGGAAGGCGGGAAACCTTTAGGCTTACACGCGACGAAAATCATCGGTTGGGGATTTGAAGGCGACGACGAAGAGACCGGGAAAGGTGGTAAACCGTATTGGATTATGATTAACTCCTGGCAAAACTGGGGCGAACACGGTGTCGGGAGAATTGGAATCGGCGAAATGTCCATCGAAAGTGAAGCAACCTCGATCAAAATGTAACACGCGAGAACAAAAAAGAAGAATTCACTCGTCATGAGACGATGTGACTCAAATAATATACTGAGTACAAGAAGTGAATTGAGTTGATATAATATAGAAAACGAATTGTGATTGTAATGACCAGTGTACCCATGCAGCCCATAATATCGATATAATAACAAGTAAAATCATAAATACTGGTACTGTAATACACATTTGGTACGCGTGCGATGTAAATATTAATCTAAGTGCGCTAAATCGACGTCGTCTGTGAGCGCTCGGCGATGTCTCGCCGCCTCTGGACCAAACGTCGTGGACATGAGTTCGATGAACATTCTCGCCGCAGTCATCAAACCACCCCCAGTGATGAATACCAACACCAATGCTCCTAAATCAAACCTCCCCAACTTACCTTTTTGGTACACAATCAAATGAATACCAGCTCTTTGTAGGTTGATTCTTTCCGCCGGCCAATTTTTGAAGACGTACTCTTGCGCTCTGACTTCCGTGTACCCGACTAAACGCACGTCCATTTGGCAGTGCCACGGAAAGTTCTCAGAGCCTTGCCCCGCCAAAGCCTTAAAAACATCAAATGGCGACGTATTTGAATACGTCAACTCCAAAGCTAAAGTCAAACCGTTTTGCCTCAACGTTTGCGTTTTCCCGTCGTATTCGTACAATTCGTCCGCTTCTAATAAGTATTCCAACCCTTTCTCCTGTAAACCTTTGACAATCACCGACAACTCTTTCTTTTTCAACTCGTTCGGATACAACTCCACGTTTTTCACGATGTCTCCAACTTTAATCACCACGTCTTTCGGCGTCTCCGAGAGAAAGTTTGGTCGAAAAATCTTCTTATTCGGTAAAGTCACTTGAAGAAATCCAGCGTGTACCGACCAAGACGTGGCCACGTATTCCGGTTTCACGTGGATCGCAAACTGTTCCGCCCCGGAGACTCTGAATATTTCTCTCTCCACTTCCTCCCACGACCCGCACTCGGGTTGGAGTTGATGGTCTCCTCTCGCGAGGCGACCACCTCGGCCCAAGTTCCCGCTCGTGTGAAAGTCTTTCATGATCAGATTCGTCTTCGAACTGCTGCTGCTATTATTGTTGTTGTTGTTATTGTTCTCTCTTCTATTTCTCTCGTCGTCGTTGTTCGTATTGGTTGATAAATTTTCTTCCAACTCTCCGGTGAATCCTTTCCGTTTCGCGCAATTTTTCGTCCGTCTCTCTTGATGAGATTCCACCCACTGCGTCGTGATAAACAGCGATTCTTTTCTCACCGGTTTCCCGTTGTTATGTTCGTCGTCCACGATGTTCCACTCTCTGCACGGCGGGCCTCCGTCGAAACAATAGGACATCAAATTCACGTCTAACACGTCTGGACGTTGCAACCACAAAGGAATCGGTTGATGAATCGGCCTTTCGTATTTCAAGTGCGAACTCTTGAATAAGATTTCGTAAAAGAACACGTACCCGATCAACAGAACGATTCGTAAGACGAAGTGCGAGTATCCCAACCAGTGCGGGTTACGGAGACGCACGTATTTGTACGTGACGAAAGTGGAAATGTAATCTTCCAAGGCGTTGCTGTTGCCAATTGCTCCTCCTCCGCCTCCTCCTCCTCCGCCTGAGAAGGTGGAGGATGCCACCATGGATGGGGGAATGAGAAGACGTCTACTCTTTAAAAACTGAAGAAGAAGAAAGAAGAGAGGGTGGTTGTCAATCGAGTAGTCAGACAGAAGTAGAGTCAGAGGAGAGTTTTTGTGTCGTGAAATAATGAGAATTCACTCGCTCGCTTGCTTGCGTGAAAGAGAGCAAATTTAGAAGGAACAAGACTAATATATTTCGTTCTTCTCTACTACACAGTCGTACTCAAAATCATCGTTATTACATCATAACAAACTATTATTCAAGCGCGAATAGCTAATTACCCTTATTATAAAATCTACTTTACCACTCTCCATGCAACGAACACATAGTTTAGTTCGCGACGAAACCTTTCCCGGAAGAGGCCCCAGCCGGGATGACTTTCAAGACGTTGAAACGAACAGTCTTGGACAACGGTCTGCACTGGCCGACGACAACCTTGTCGCCTTCCTTGCATCGAAACGCCGGGGAAATGTGCGCGGCAATGTTCGAGTGTCTCTTTTCGTATCTCTGGTACTTTTTGATAAAGTGCAAGTAATCCATGCGGAGGATGATGGTGCGGTTCATTTTCGTAGACTTGACGACGCCGGACAAGATTCTACCTCTGATGGAGACGTTACCGGTGAACGGGCACTTCTTGTCGATATAGTTGCCTTCGATGGCCTCTTTCGGAGTCTTAAAGCCCAAACCAACGTTCTTGTAGTAACGGGTACCCGCTTTACCCGGCGCTTTCTTTCTCGTAGACGCGGCGAAACTGTGAATAAAGAGAGAGGGAAAGAGGTGAGTAAATACACACGTAAAAAGAGAAAGAGGAGAGAGAGATCCAAGAGCAAACAAGTTTCTCTTTCACCCGAACCGAAACGAAAATTCTAGGTAGCCGATGATCCAAGTTGCTGCTCTCGAACGACGACACGAGCCAAAGCGCGTTCATCAGGGAAGAACACCCCGCGAGAAAGATGCGGGCGGAGACTCTCGTTAAAAAAGCATCACCAATCGCATCCCCCTAACGGAGGCCCTACTCTCCGCCTTCAAAATGAGGGCTTCCTTCGGCCAAACGCGCGCATCTTTACCGGCCCATATTTACATCTCGCGAACGCGTATCAGACACTCTTCGTGCACGCGTGCACGCAATAATATCTCTGATACGCGTTGAAGCGTAAACATGCACCGATACGCGCATCCTGGTGCCCTTAAACTCGCGTCGAAACTCAGCGCCCATTTTCCTCCTCCTTTCAAAGCGCCAAGAGAGAGAAATGCAGAGCGGAGGAGGACAAAAACACAAAATCCGGAATCCTCCCTATCTCTCAAACGCGCGAGAGAAGATCAAACCGTTCTAACTATTAAAACCGCGAAGATATACTTACCCAACGTTAACGCCGACTTGTTTTTGATAACCTCTCTCGTGCTGTACGTCAGCCATGGTTAATGAATGTACGCTATGTTTTTTTTTGTGAAGAAGGAGAAGAAAGAGCTTCTTTGGTTTTCTCTGTTTTTTGGCTTCGTTTGCCAAAAAACAGAAGAGAAAAGAGGAAAAGAGGAAGACGCTTTTTCGACCACGAAACGACGGAAACGTTTGATGACGGCACACTTTCTATTCACACAGACACACGGCACCAACATCATCATCATGGTTTTTACTACTGTTTTAAGTACCGTTCGCGTCGTGGCATCATCTGTGAGTCGTCATTCTCTCTCGTTTTCGATTCTTCCTCGTTTTTCTCTCTCTCTCTCTCTCTGCGCGCGCGAATGCGAGCCGTCCTTGCGAGCAGATTATTTACTCCGCTTTTTTATCCATTTCTGAAAAAATGTATTATCACACACAGGCGCAACAACAACAACCACAACAACAGCGAACCAAAGTTGTCTCTCGCGCGTCCGCACCGCCGACGTGCTCTCTCTCCATGAGGCCAGCGCACGCGCAAACGGCGATTACCGATGACGCGAACGCGGACGTCGGCTGTGACTCCAAAACCGAAATGGCCAAAACCAAGTGCGTGCATCCGGAAAGAAAAGACAAGTCGACGTGGTGCAAAGACTGCCCGAGACGCGGGTAAAAGAGAGAGATTTGAGAAGTAGAAACATTGGTAACACACGTGTAATAACAACAATAACAACAACAACATCGACGACAAATAATAGCTCAATGACGATTTCGAAACTTATTAACGCTTCTCGTGTCTCACGAACGTCACGCCCAAATAGAAGAACAGAAAACCAACCGGTATCCAAGCCGAAGCGTACGCGACGTTTTGATAACGTTTCCGTCCGTCTAACGCGAACGTTCTTAAAATGGAGAAACCTGTAATGGGTTCGCACTCCGTTCCATCAGTGCTTTGACTTCGTAACCAGAATCGGAACGCTCGCTCTTGGTTCGGTGGGATGTTTAATTGGACGAACATATCGTCCAACCCTTCGGGCGTGCAGTGTTCACGAAAGCTCACAGATCCACCGAATTCGTTCACCATGACCGCACTCCATCCCCACTGAATCCACGAAAAGTCGTAAAACCACTTCCAAATCACCGGTATCGTTTCAAAGCGTACGAAAAACCCGCTCACGAGCATATTCAACGTAGAAAAGACCGGCAGAACGACCCCTGGACCAATTTCGCCAGGAACCAAAGCACCGATCGAATAACCGATGAGCATACACACAATCATGTTGACAAAATTTGCCAAGACGACAAACCAAAAACTACCTTGAAGGCCGATGGAATAAAATATGATGCTTGTATACAATATCGCGTTGATGGCGCACGCGGGAATTTCCACGAAAATCTTCGCGGTGACGTACGAAAGCGAACGATAATACGAGTCGTGAAACTCTTTCGTGTAGACTTCGCGTTCAGTTTTTAGGTTGTCAATGAACCCTTGCGCCATAAACATCGGTAGAATGATCATTATGAACAAAATTCCGTTGGTATTTATGATTCCGCTCATCGTTCGGTCTTGACCATAAAAGAAAACGGAGAGCGTTGCGGCTAAGAGGGCATATATTATCACACGGGAGAACCAGAACAACGAATGGAACAAATGAACAAAAAATTTGTATCGAATCAAGCAAAGCAGCTCGCCAAAAAGCGTACGCTCGTATTGCTTGTCTTCTTCATCGGTTCCGTTGTTGACGTTGATTTCGTACGTTGTCGTTTCGTCTGAATCCTCGTGATTTTTCGCCGCCAAGTCGCTTTGCTCGTAAAATTTTTCAAAATCGACCGAGTCGTTGAACGAGAGCACTTCGAGTAAATACTCCGACACGGAACATCCGGAGACGCGCTGAGGAATACCCGAAAGCGTTTCGAAAAAACGAACTGGGTTCTGACCCGCAGCGCCGAAATATACGCACTCTCGATTTAATAGAATCAACCCGTCAAAAACATTGTATATGTCCGTAGACGGTTGGTGGATCGTAGTGACTATGGTCCTTCCTTCGCGCCTTTGTAAATCCGCCAAGCACATCATCACCTCTCTGGCCATCTGCGAATCTAAGCCTGACGTAGGTTCATCCAGAAACATGCATCTGGGCTGACTCAAAAGCGCCGAGGCGATCGACACTCTCTTCTTCTCACCGCCCGAGACGCCTCGGACTAAGGCGTTCCCAAGATACGTGTTGCGACATTTCTCCAGATCCATCGCCTGAATAACTTGCTCGACTTGCTCGTACACCGATTGCTTCTCCAACTTCTCCACTCCAGGAATCTTAATCATCGCGGCGAACAAAAGGGTTTCAAATACGGTACTTCCTCCGTAGAAGATGTCTTGCTGGGCGACGTAACTCGCGTATTTTTTAATCGCCAAGGTCGTAGACGGTTTTCCATCGAGCAATATCGAGCCAGAAATAATCCCTTCGGTTTTGCGGCGAGTGATGATGTCCAACAAAGTTGACTTCCCAGCTCCACTTGGGCCCATAATCGCCCATAAACCTGGAGATATAACACCAGTCACGTTCGCCAAAATTGTCTTCTCGAAATATTTCTTATTTTGATTTTGTTGTTGTTGTTGCTCTTGCTCTTGCTCTTGCTCTTCTTCTTCTTGTTCAGATGACACAGCGCCGGGGCCAATCTCCTCGTCCGGCTCGTCGAACGGAAACTCTCTCCTTTTCTTCTCTCCCATCTTCTTCTTCGTCGATTTACACGTAATTTTACACCCGATGTTCTTCAAAGTAATCGTACATCCCGGCCGTTGCGAAAGCCTTCGAGGTACGACGACAGAGTGGAGTGGCAACTTCGAAGAGGACGTTCTTCTTTGTATTGCCGACACGGCGGCGGCGGCGGCGATGGGAAGAACGCGAGCGTCTTCTTCTCCAATCTCGTCGTCGTTCACGTTACCCTCCGCGCTGTCCGATGATGATACCGCGTTCCCCATCGTCGCCGATGATGGTGTGCGGAAAGGAGTTCAAAAAGTGCGTATTTTTGAATTTTTTTTTTTCGATTTTTCTCTCTCGTGTGATTGACAAACTTTTCGCCTTTGTTTGTTGATGTTGATGTTGTTTTATTACTACTACTACTACTACTACACGTTACAGACGTGCACTCTAATAATATCTATTCTAATTCTAAACGTGCGCTGCTGTGCTGTATTAATTTATCGGTACGCATATCAACATTTCGCTGGATCATCGTTCGTTCATCTCTTTCGAATCTGTTTCCACACGAAATACGACTCCACCGTGCCGTCTTTATTCTTCTTCGTGATTTTCTTCTTCACGCCTTTCCCGTGCGAAATCTCTTTTTGCAGCGCCATTTTGACCGTCATCGATTTCAACTGTTCCGCTCTCTCTTCGTGTTCGTTCAACATCTTATACGCGCCTCGGTTTAGCTTGGCCACTTTCTTCAGTCGTCTCTCCTGCTGTTTCCGTAACTCTTCTTCGTCGTAGTCGATTTCGTTCGCGCCGACGCCGACGAGTTGATCCGCGTCTTCCAATTGGCTATTTTTCGGTCGGTTAAACGCTCTACCGATCAACTCTCTCGGCGTGTCGAAATACGTCTCCGGCTTAAACGTCTTCGCTTCCGAGTATTCGTCCACGAATATCGTGTGTTTCCTCTCCTCGCTCCCGGCGCCTAAACAGTGCAACGTTTCCTTCATCTTCTGAACTCGTTTCAACTCTGTTTGCGCTTTCAACGACACGTATCTCAAGTCTTGCGTTTTCATCAATTTCAGCTCCTCTTCGGTGTACTTATTCTGTTCCGTCGTCCTTTCCTCGTGCACGCCGTCTCGGGTCTTTTTCTTCTCCATGGCGAAATAAAACTCGTCCGGATTTCTCTCCGCCGCTTTTCGTTTCAGCACTTTTATCGCGTCTTCCTTCTTGTGGAAATCTTTCGCTCGCAAAACGTAATCTTTGTGTTTCTCGAGTAAACCGAGTCTCGTTCTGTCCGCGGGTTGCGAGCGCTCTTTGTGCGTCGTGCGCTTGATCGCGTTTCGCAAAGACGACGACATTGTGATTGTGATTGTTGTTGTTGTTGTTGTTGTTGTTGTTAGTAGTAGTATTGTGTGTGTGTAAAAATGAAGAATTTGTCTCAAAATGGAAAACAGCCGCCAGACAGACTGCACAAAAAAATGAGACGACGACGATGATTCTTCTGTTGACTTCTCGAGGAAGAACGAGATGATGAACAAAGAGCGAGCGTATAAAATATTAAACCTAGAGGACAAATCGAGAAACGATGGAAGCGTCATCACGTCCAGAGACGTGGAGAAGTCGTACAGAGAGCTGCTCCATTCCAAACATCCCGATAAAGGAGGGACGAAAGAAGAGTTTTTACAACTGCAAAGCGCGAGACGAACCGCGTTGGGTGAACGAGAACATTTAGGACCATCATCTCGGGGCAGAAGTGGTGAGAATCATCATCATCATCGACACTTTGTCTCTTCAAAGACGTTCCCGAAGCACTTGAAACTCATGCTCGGGAGTTTAGTCGTGGTCGTTTGCGGATTGAACGCGGCGAAGCTCAGCGCGAAAGAGAGGAAGAAGAAGCGGTCTCCCGGAGTGCGAGCGGCGTTAGGATTAGATGCGAATAAAGAGGAGAGCAAATGATATTAGTAATAGTAAGACATTGTATTATATTAGTTAAACTTCCGGGTGCTTCAACACGAGCAACTCCAACGCGCACTTTAACGCCTCCACTTCACTCTCGTCTTCGGAAGAATTCTTGGTGTTCAATTCAGTTTGAAGACGTACTTTTCGACTCTGCGCGCAGACTTTTTCAGCCTCGCGGAACTTTTCTCTGCACAATCCGACTTTGGTTTCGGATTCCGAGAATTGGAGTTGCAAGCTTTCGACCGTTCTTTTCTTTTGCACGAGCAAGGTGTTCAACTGTTCCAATTCGGGTAATATTTTAGCGTTGAGCTCGTTGACGCATTCCGAGGCTTCTTTGAAGCTTTTCGCAGCCGCGTGCGACTGTTTCAGAGCGAGGAGTTCGTTTTTACGACGCTCTAAAATGGTCAAGCGAGTTTGACAGTCGCGTTCTTGTGAAAGTGCGTTGGCGAGGTCGGCATTGATTCGCGCGTTGTCGCTTTCTTCTCGTTTCAATTCGCTTTGTGCCTCGCTGGAGAGTATCGTGTTCGTCGTTTCGTGAATGACCAACTGTTGCAACTCGTCACTGATGCTGGATTCTTCGGTCGTTTGTAAACGCTCAGAACCAGCGCGGCGATAGAGCTCCGATCGTTCTTTCATCTTACCAATGAGCTCCTCAGTTTCGGAAGATGTGCCGCCTTGCATTTGCTGCTTGTGTGCTTCTTTGCGCTCTTCTTCTCGAACTTTTTCATTGTACGACTCCAACGCGGCTTTGCTCGTTTCGTGCGTTTCTCTACACGAACTTACTAATCGATTCGCTTTTTCAGCGTTCGCGGATTCCAAAGCGGCTTTGTTTGCGAGATGTTCCAGCTCATTTTCTGCAATTTGCAACGCTTCTTTAAGTTCATTCACTTTTGTTTCCATTGCTTTCCTCTCGTCCTCGATTTCACTCGTCTTTGCTTCATTCTCACGGCTTTTCTCGACTGCGAGTTTCAGCGCGTCTTCAGTTTCAGTCGCGCGTAGAACGAGACGTTCGTGCTCCGACGAAGTGTTGTTTGAAGACGCTGCTGCTGCAGCTTCCGCAGCTGCGACTTTTTTTCTCGCTTCTTCTTCTTCTTCTTTCTCTCGAGCCCACTTCTCTTCTTTATCCGAAACGAATTTATCTATGTTGTTGGACGCTTCAATCTCGGCGTGTGCCCATTCGTTCAGCGCGCTTAAAGAGGCGCGCACGCGCTCGGCGTGCTGTAACTCTGCCGCATTCAGCGCGTCTTCTGTATCTTTAATCTGCTTTGAAAGTGAATTCAACTTCTCCTCGACATCTGCTGCAAGCTCGAAATCATCGTTTCGTATGGCGTCGTCTTGTTGTTTTTGCAATTCGGATTTGCGCTTGAGATGTTGGGTAGCATTCGTCGCCGAAGACAATCTTTTGTTGCTCGCTTCCATTTTCAATCGCTGCGCATTTTCCCACGACAGGCGACGCATGCGCACGTACGATTCTGCCGCTTCTACAACTTTGTCGACCTCATTCGCGACTTCCAAATCTAAAGCGACTCTTTGTATCCCAAAGTTTTGCAAAATAAAATCTTGGTCTTGCGAATTGAAGATCATCGGCGACCCAGGACTTATTGGTATCATCGCGTCTGGGGAAAGTTCTAAGGTTGGAGTCGTGACGCGCGAATACACCGGCGTAAACGGTTCGGACGTAGATTCTCTTGTTTGCAAAGAGCCACTGTCGCCACCACTACCACCACCACCACCGCCACCGTAGCTATGTGCGGGTGAAAGCACTGGAGTGCTCACTTTGGGACTTTCGTCCAGACTCCTACTCCCAGGAAAATGACCCTTTTCAACGATATCACTCACGACTCGTTCTGATTCCACCGCGTTTGCTATTGCTTCTACGCTATTAACTTTTGTCTTTTCTTCTCCTTCTTCTTCTCCTTTCGCTAGTGCTTCTGCTGATACTTTAGTTTCTCGTGCAAACTTCGTCTTCTGTTGAAATCTTTTAGCGCCGGGCGAGTTCCCGATCGGCACATCCTCGTTTGTAAACGAAGGGATGCGTAACATTGTAGTATTCGCCGAAGCCGATGCTTTGTTTATCGGCGGATTTATCGGATGAGTTTCTACTACGGCGGGTGGAGAAATAACAGCTTCGTGCATCAGCGTGGCGCTCGCGTAATCTTCTAGAAAATCGTCGCTTTCATCTAATGCGTCGTCTAATCCACTCGTCAATCCTCCCTGTTGTTGAAGTTCCTCCATAGATGGTATTTCTACCGCTTCCTCTTCTCTCGGAAAAAATCCATCTTCATCCTCATCATCTAGCGGTTGAACAGATGGCTCTACAACCGCAGAAGTCGGCAACGGAGGCACGTCCGCAGCAGACGACGCATCTCGGAAATCACCGAAAGCATCTTCGTCCAAAGGTAAAGCTTCTTGTTGTAATCCAAATCCAATAGAAGAGCTAGTTTTGTTTCTATCATCATCATCATCATGAGCTATCTTATTTCTATCGCTGTCTTCTACTGTTGTTTTTATGTTTGTTGTTGTCGTTGTCACCTCCATCGCTGAAGTTTGAACTGATGGCATCATTCCTTCAAAATCAATCTCTCGTTTCTCTTCTGCCACTTTTTCTTCTTCTTTTTCGGGATGAGGAGCAGGTGGTAGAGGAGAAGCCTCGGCGGCGGCAGGCGTTGGCGTCACGTTCAACCCGGCGAACAAATCCACCATCACCGGCGGAGCCGTCGTAGCTACCGGTGGTGGCGTTCTCAAGTCGTTCACCGGCGGTGAAAAAGCAAACTCCTCTGGCGCGTTGGACGCCACTACGTTCATCCCGGCAAACATCGGCGACGCGTTCGGCATCGTCGCACCACCACTCACTCTCATCGCCACTTCCACCGCGCTCTCTAAATCCTCCTCAAAGTATTTCACCTGTTGTTCCCACGCCATTTTTTCGTTCACATCTTCAAACATTGTGTTGCCTTGAGTCGTATGAACGCTCGTTTTCATCGCATTCGTTAGCCTTCGAATTTCATTCAGACGCGCAAATTGCCTCTTCTCGATATCCGGGTTATTCTCCTCGAACCCGAGTTGGTTTCTCTGTCTGGTTTTCTCCAGTAAATCTTTCGCTCGGTCGTAGACTTTCCCCAGATCTTGAATCGACGACGGGACGACGTTGTTATTGTTCGCAATCGGCGTTGTCGAAGATGAGTTGCGTTGTTGTTGTCTCGAATTTGCGTTCGAAGAATTCTGTTGTTGTTGTTGTTGTTGTTGTTGTTGTTGTCCTTGTTGCTGCTTGATCCCGAACAGCTCCCCGAGGCTCGATCCTTTCTTGAACATCTTTAATAAACGCTCTCTTCCTCTCTCTCTTCCTCTCTCTCTGATGAGGTCGACGATCAGATATATATATAGAATACTCTAATTGTGTGTTGTTAAACTTTATGACGAAAAGAATAATTAAATATCGCGGACTGGACTCTTTTCTGTGGACGATGTGAAACCTCCCCTCACATCTCTTCAACGCACTCTTCTGTTTGTCGTTAAAGAAGAGATAAAGAGATGAAAAGAATGACGACGACGAGCAAAACTTTTCTGTGCCATTCCTGCCGAGCAGCGTACCGAAGCTCTTCTTTTTCTTCGTCGTCGTCGAGCCTTCTTTTGCAACTCAGAAGAAGAGGACAACGACGGCGTAAAGATGATTTCATCACCCGCGCACACAACAACGGAGCTTCTTTCATCACCGCTGAACGACGACGACGACGAGAGGACGAGAAACTCTCATCTCCTCCTCGGTTTTTCATCCTCCGTTCTCCTCAAACTTCTTCTCGGACGAGAAAGATGACGAGTGGTGCGAGTGATGCTGCCACGTCGTCGTCGTCTGAAACCGCTCAAAACATCGGGGACGAGATGCCGTCCTACGAAGATTCTCCAAACGTACTCAGGAAAAGATTCCAGAGCCTGCGCAAACGCGCGGATTCCGCCATGGATATTTTGAACAAAACCAAGCTGGAAAAATCGAGAGAACTTTTAGAGACGAAACAGAACGACGCGGAGTTTTGGAGCAATCAAACCGAAGCGAAAAGAGTGACGAAAGAGTTGAGTTTTGTGCAGTCGCAGCTGCGAAGAGCAGAGTTGGTGGAAGCGACGAGAGACGACGTCGAGTTATCGCTGGAGATGTTGGAGGAGGAACAACAACAACAAGACGCGGACAATGGCGGCAACGATGAAAATAAAGGTGGAAACGAGGATTATGAACTCTTACGAACGGAAGCGATTCGATCGTCGATTAAGTTGAACGAGATGCTCTCGGAGTTTGAGACGGAGAAAATGCTCGGCGGGAAGTACGATAAATTAGGGAGCGAGTTGTTTATTTACGCAGGGGCTGGAGGAACGGACGCGCAGGATTGGGCGGAGATGTTAGAAAGAGCCTACTTGAATTGGGCGCAAAAAAGAGGGTTTAAAGCAACGATTACGAGCAGAAACAAAGGCGAAGAAGCGGGAATTAAATCTGTCACGATCGAAATTGAAGGCACGTACGCGTTTGGTTTCTTACGGTCGGAGAAAGGCACGCATCGGCTCGTTCGATTGTCGCCGTTTAAGAAGGGTGATTCGAGTCGCCAGACTTCGTTCGCAGCCGTAGATGTGTGCCCTTTGTTTGAAGACGAAAGCGAAGAGGCTGGGGAGATGAACATTCCGGAAAAGGATTTAGAGATTACGACGATGAGATCGGGCGGCGCTGGAGGACAAAACGTGAACAAAGTAGAAACGGCGGTGAGAATAAGACACATCCCAACAGATATTACCGTGCGATGCGACGAAGACCGTTCGCAAATGATGAATAAAGCGAAAGCGATGGTTAGATTAAAAGCAAAATTAGCGGCTGTTTTGGAGCAACAACGTTTGCAAGACGTGAAAGAGATACGAGGTGATGTGGTCAAAGCAGAGTTTGGCGAGCAAATTAGGAATTACGTGTTGCACCCATATAAAGTAGTAAAAGATGTTCGCTCGGGTTGGGAAACCGCTGACACGGAAGGCGTGTTGAATGGTAATTTTGACCCGTTCATGAAAGAATATTTACGGTTTAGAGCGACGGAAGAAGCAGCGCAATGATTATTTATAACTATAATTTACAACAGTGGAAGTTCGTTACCCCCAAAAAGGATCGACTTCTACTTTTTGCTTCTGTCCGCGCACGCCTCTTCTCCCACTCTTATCTTTTGTAAAGTTTCGCGTTTGCACGTGATTAGCACCTTTGAACGTCTTCTTAGCTTTTTCCGCTTTTAATTTGGCCCGAATAAGTTCCGGGTTATTCCCTAAATCTGCTCGACTTCGAATCGAGGACGCTGTCATCGCCGAAGGCGCCGGCTGCACCGGACGTCCATCTTTCGCAAGTTTATCTCTCTTTTTTCCAGCTTCACGAATTAAAGGACCAACTTCGTCGTCGTACTTCGGCACGACTGCGTTGGGATCGTTCAACATAGCTTCAACTTGCGAAGCTAACGCGCTAACTTCATCAGGATTCAGATTTAGTTCCTCGTCGTGGAATTCGTCTTCTTCTTCCTCCTCGTCCTCTTCTTCGAGTTCATCTGGTTCGGATACTATGTTTTCTTCGCCACCACTACTTTCTTCGTCTTCATCTGATTCATATTCATCATCCTCATCATCGAAACCTTCTTCGCTGCTGTATTCTCCGTCGCTATTTCTATGAAGCGCCCTCTCCTTCGCTCTTTCCTCTCTCTCTGCCATCACCTCGTCGATCATCTTTTGGTGTTCCGAAGTGAAACCACTGGCTTTGAGAAGCGAATCGACTGACTTCTCTCCATTCTTCTCCTTCTCCGCGACTTCCTTCAAAATTTCATCAAAATCAGGATCAGGTTCACCCATAACGTCCAATTCCGCGTCGTACCCGTATCGTCTCAAGAAAAACTTATGCAAACACTCCACGTCTCTGTCAAAAAGCATCCTGGCGTTTCGGTGATGAATCGATACCATCTGCGGAAAATCAATCACGGTCACTTTCAACGTTTCCAAATGCATCATTATATTAAACTCGTTGTAATCGCAATGAATCAATCCACATAATGCCAACTTTTTCAACTCTTGCATGCAACTGTTGTACACCTTCCCAGGGGACATCATCTTCTTCACTTGCGTGAGCGGAAACCCGTCCACCATCTCCATCAGCACGCAGTGTCGATTCAAATCAATCGCCTCGGGGACGTTGAAACCTCTCTCGTGCAACGCTTGCATGAACGCGTGCTCTTTCAACGCCGACAGCCTGCTTAAATATAACCAGTTAAAGCTCGTCCGTCTGTGTAAATAATCTCTCTTATTCTTCACCGCTTTAAAACTCGTTCTCCCGAGCCGGTGCAATTTCATCGCCATGTGCCTCCCCTCGTCGTTCACAACCTCGTACACGTCTGATTCTTTCCCGACACCGATTCTCCTCCCGACGCCACTTATCCGGTTTCTCATCGTGAACGCTTTTATGGCTAAGAAATCGTACCCTAAAGGCGTCAGTCTGTACCCGTCGTATTTCGAGTTATCGTGGTGGACTAATTTGTGTTTCAACAGTTCGCGAATGTGTTTGTAGCCACCGCCTTTTTTCAGACCCGCGATGGCGTTTATCAGTTGCACCGGGACAATCTCGTGGTTTTTCATGCCCATCTCCACCGCGACTAACGTTCGAAACGTGTCCTTCTCTATGTACCGAAGGATGTTCACGTCGAACTTCATCGTAAAAGTAGTGTGTGTGAAAAGGGGTGGCGGCTCCTCTCGAGTAAAAGATTGATTTTTTTTGTGAAGCAGCACCAAAAAAAAAAGGTGAAAATAAATGCAATGGGAAGTTGTTTTTCTCTGTATTACAGACGCGCTCTACTTTTGCTCGTTTTCACGAGCGTTGTTCGGATGCGTTTTCAAGCCTCCTTTGGGTGGACAACAAAATAAATACACATCTCTTCTTTCTCTCTTTCTCTCTTTTTTCTAACGTCTGGCGGCGATTTGTCGTCGACTGACGGCTTCGGCAAAAGTGGCGATGCGCTTCAAGTCTTCGCTGGCGCTGTTTCTATCGTTGCTTCTTTTTCGCAGCCCACTTTCGTCCAAGAGAAGAAAGAGAAGAAGCGTCTGCGCTTCGCCGTACGAATCCGTGGCCAAGTTGAAGTTACCGACGAGTTCTTCTACCGCGCCCGCGCGAGTGAGCTGTAAAGCACGATCGTGCGCGAGTTCTAAACCGTCGGGCAAAGACGATTTCGCGTCGATGCCGTAGTTGACTATACCTTTTGCCGCTTTGTCGCATCGAGCGTGCGTTTTCATGATTGCAGCTTCGATGCGTTTCTTAATCGCAGTCGCCTCGGCGTATTTCGCTTTGTTTGTATTATTTTTCGTAGGAGTATTCGTCATCATGACGCTACTATCCGCACTCTCAGCTGAGTTTGCCAATGAAATTTGCGAAAGATGCTCGTCTAAACTCGAGGGACTCATGGATATCGGAGCGCCTCCTTCGCTCACATCTGAAGACGTCGCGGAGTCTGAAGAAGCCTTCATCGAGAACTCTTCACAAGCCGCATTTATGAGACCGTGTGCCGCATCCAACGCGTTTAAGGAGATTAAACCAACACTCAAAGCATGTAATCTACTCCCTGCGTTCCAGTGCTCTGCACTCGCGTCTCTTAAACATGCCGCCGCGCGCTCTAAAAGTTTCGCTTTATCCATATTGCTCGTGATCCTCGCGAACGGTTCGGTACCGCGAGATGAAAACGATTGCGTGGAAGACGACGACATCGTTCCCGCCCCACTCGATAGTTTCCTCATCATTTGCTGATTCGTGGTTGATTTGCTGAGTAACTGTGAAGGCGACAGAACTGGTGAAGATGCTAACGGCGACGAGGCTAACATCGACGACGTTTTGAACGACGACGATTCGCTGTTCGGTGACGCGACGACAGTGTCGGCGTCTTTCTCCTTTTGTTGTTCGCGGTGAATTATTCCCGTCGGTGGAAATTCTTTTGGGCTCGTGCCTCTCGATAATGGCGACGCCCCGAGTCTTGGTGGCGTTTGGTGACGAGCGGATACGTTTCTTGAGGGGCTTCTTGGAACAAATCCAGTTCCTGGAGATGTCACCATGACGTAATCGTCGTCGTCAATTTCTTGAGAATCTGGAGCGCCTCCAAAGGCCATCGACGGCGGCGAACCAGGAGTAAATCTAGTGAATATATTTTGCTGCTGCTGAGGCGAAGAAGAATACCGCTTTATTGCTGTCGCTGCTGCTGTTGCCGCATTCTTACGACTTCCTCCGCGCAAATCTCTCGCTGCGAGCGCGATCTCATTCCTCACCACCTCCGAAGGAGAGGTTCCGAAGCACTTGTACGAAGACGACGCGGAATTTTCTCGCTGAAGAAAATTATTATTATTCAGTTGGATGGGAACGCTCCTGGTCGGCGCAATTTCTTCCTCTATAATCGTCTGTCTCATCGAAGTGTTGCTGTTGTTGATGTTGTTGTTGTTGTTGTTGTTACTATTGCTGCTCAGTTGCGCTTCGTTCATCGAGTCCATTTGAAATTGCATGCCTTCCCCATCTTCATTGCTGCTTCGTCCAGACGAAATTTTCTTATTATTATTGTTAGCATTGCTGCTGCTATTATTAATGTTAGTATCTACGCTCATTGCTGCCGCTAACTCTGCCGCTGTTGTCGCCGCTGCCGCTGAATCCGTCTTCACAGCAATACTCGCACTACCACTGCTACTGCTTATAAAAAATGGATGATTAAAAAACGCGTCAAAACCGAGGCGTTCTCTCGGATCTCTACGTAAAAGCGACCGCAACAAAGCGACGCACTCCGGCGAAAGCGTCTCGGCAATCCTCGTTGGAATTCTCGCATCCGACCGTTCGATGTTGTGCAACAACTGCACTTGGTTTTGTCCCGTGAAAGGTACTTTTCCAACAACCATCTCGAACAAAATCGCTCCAACGCTCCACAAATCCGCCTTCGCGTCGTACTTTCGATATTTCAATATTTCCGGCGCCATGTATAACGGGCTCCCGCACACGGTGTCAGCCATCCCTCCGTGCGGTTGAATGTACCTCGCGAACCCAAAATCGGCAATTTTCAACGTCGCCTTTGCGGTTCTCTCGCTCAACAACAAATTATCCGGCTTTAAGTCTCTGTGCACTAACGATTGTAAACGCATAGCCGATAAACCGTTCGCCAACTGCGTCATGAAATGTTTCGCCACGGCTTCACTCACGCGTCCTCGTTTCCGTATAAACTCGGACAAATTCCCACCAGCGCAATACTCTAATATTAAATACACCCTCTCCGTTCGCAAATCGTCCACCACGTCTACCAACTTCATTATGTTCCTATGCTTCGCGTTCCTCAACACGGTAATCTCCAACTCCAACGCCTCTCTCAGTTTCGGTTGTAAACCCCGCGTGGACATTTCTTTAATCGCCACGGTTTCTTTCGATTGCTCGTCGAACCCTTTCCAAACCGTGGCAAAAGAGCCTCTTCCGATGGGTTGGTTCTCCTCCGAGGAGAAAATCGCGTATTCGTTCCCGGATTTCATGTTTCTGATTATTTTTTTACCACTGTTATTCGATGAAGTTGAAGTCGGTTGCTTTCTCAAACCGTCTCCTTTTGAGGAGGGGGCAGACATTATTCCTATAAAATTATTTATCTCTCTTTTACTCTCTCTGTCCTCTGTCCTCCTCCTCGCTTTTGTCTGTTTTCGTCGCGCGTCTCGTTTTATTATTATTACTACGCAGATGGACTTTGAGACCACGCCAAAAGCGACTCTCTTCTTCTTCTTTTCTTCTTCTTTTCTTCTTCTTCTTTTTGCCGCGCTTTGATGATGGGGAGAGCACGAGGAAATCTCTTTTCGAACGTTTTATTTAAAGCAAGCGGATAAATCTCGTCTCACCAAACAAACAAAATGCTTTCTCTCTCCTTCTCTTCGACGACGCGAAAGAGGTGGTGAGACTGTTGCTCGAGAGCGAGAAGACTCTCTCTCACTCTTTGTTCTCGCACCCTTCCTTACCCGCGCGCGCGTTTCGTCGGTGTCTCGTTTTAAGTGAAACGACGACAGAGACAGCAGAGATGCGCGAGAGCGCCTTTTGAACAAAAAATTTCTGTCGACGCGACAATCGATAAATCCCAACTGTTTTATTTAAAACGGAAATTTAGCCCCCTTGTCTTTTTCTGTTCGAAAAAGAAAGTTGGAGGAAAGCAGAGAAAAGAGAGGAAGTATTTGGAGGAACGCACTCTCTGTCTGCGAGAGAAAACTTACTTCGTCTTTTTGTGCTCTTTTCTGTCCTTTTTCTCTCTTTCGCTTCCTCATCATATTCTTTTTTCCCTTCAGATTAACAGATACATATACATATAGATGATGATGAAGACGACGACGACGACGATTTCGCAAAAGTCGATTTTGTCCCCGTCTCGTCGTTCTCGTTCTTCTTTCAAAGGAAGGAGAAGCGCTTTTGGTGAGCAAAGGAGGGGGAGGATTTTTTGTTCCCGCCAAGATGATGATGACTTTGGTCATCATCATCATCATCGGATGACGACGACGAAAAGGAAAAGGGAGAAAAAGAAGAAAGGTGGAGTGGTGTGCTTTTCGTGCGCAGACGAGGAGGAGGAGGCTTTACTAACAACAGCAGGAGCAGAAGCATCGACTTTGACGTCGTCGTTATCGTCGTCGTTTGAAGACGAAGAGCTCGAAACCCGTCGCGCTTCGTCGTCCTCAAAAGTGTGCTCGTCGTCGTCGTCTTTTCGTCTCCCCAAGACAAAAGCGACGACGACGACGACATCATCATTCATGGATCGCGTTGAAATGAACGCGCCACTCGCGCTGAGCTCGTTTATGCTCATACCAATGGGTGTTATGGTTGCCCCGAACTTTGATTTAGAAGGACCTGGGTCGGTTATTCAAGCGTTATCGGTGCTCGCGACGATCATTTTTGTACACGAATCTGGTCACTTTCTCGCCGCGAGGACGCAAGGCATACACGTGAACAAATTCGCAGTCGGGTTTGGACCGAACGTGCTTTCGTATCAAGGGGAAGAGGTAGAATACTCTCTAAAAGCGATACCGTTGGGTGGATTTGTCGCGTTTCCGGACGACGACGTGGACTGTCCGTACCCGCCGGACGATCCAGATTTGTTACGAAACAGACCGGTGAAAGACCGAGCGATTGTCGTTTCGGCTGGGATTGTCGCCAATTGCGTGTTTGCGTTTGCTATTTTACTCGCGCAGGTGAACACTATTGGTTTGACGTACGCGAAATACGCGCCAGGAGTGATTGTCAAAGGATTCGTCTCGCCCTCGGCGGCAGAGTCGGCTGGATTCAAAAGAGGCGACATCATTTTGCGCATCGACGGCGAAGATTTGGAGGCGGATGCAAAAACGGTCAATCAAGTCGTGAACAAGATCAAAGCTTCGGCGAATAAAAAACTGGACGTCGTCGTCAGTCGAAAAGGTGAAATGGTAAAGTTGAACTTGATTCCAGATGAGACGCCAAAGACTTTAGAAGGGAGAGTAGGCACGAGACTGGAGGCAAATTCGGTGTTGTATAAGAAAATGGCAAAAGGTCCCGTGGATTCCATCAAGTTAGCCTCGAAAGAGTTTGGCAGATTGTTCACTCTCGTCGGTAAATCGTTGACTGGATTAGTCACCAATTTCAGCCAGTCGAAAGACCAAGTTTCTGGTCCGTTAGCCATCGTTGCCGTCGGCGCGGAGGTTGTCAGGAAAGACATCTCCGGCTTGTTCCAGTTTGGCGCGGTTATAAACATCAACTTAGCCATCGTCAACTTGCTCCCGTTGCCGGCTTTAGACGGTGGATTTTTGTTGTTGTTAATCATCGAAGCTATTCGAGGTAAGAAAATGCAAAAGGAGACGGAGCAATCCATCACCGGTGCCGGCGTACTTTTCTTATTGATCAGCGGCGGAGTTTTAATCACGAGAGACTTGACTGATTTCGCCGTCAAAGCGTTTGGCTTAGATTTGTAAGTAGAGCGTGGCAGAAATAAAGATTTAATAGACTACTGTGTAATAATTAATTTTGATACCAAAACAAATATAAAGCTACCTAATAGATATACCAAGTATGGCAGGAACTCTCTTTTAAATGTACATGTTCGTTTTCCTCTCTTGTCTCATAATTTCTCTAGAGTCTCTCTTGGAAACGCCTTCCGCCACCTCTCTTTGTCGTCGAACCGTGTACAACTGCGCAACCTTCTTTCTCAAAATGTCAAAGTGATGTCCTTTAAACGCCTTTCTCGTCGATTGTTTCACTCTCAACGAGTACAACATTTTCTTCGTCGCCGCAACTTCCGCCAAGATTTGTTCGTTGGACATGTTCGCAAACTCAGACGCTTTCGTATACTTCAAACCGGTAAATTCGTCCGCCGCAGCTTCTTCTTTTTTGTCGTCCCCATCGGCAGCGCGAACCGTAAAGGCAACGCGTTTCGGTTGTTGGGATTGTCGTCTAAACGAAGTCGTGGTGCTCAATCGCGCGGCCTGTTTTGTGATGATACAATAAGTGAGGGAGAAGAAGGGATAAGTTTGACGAAATTCGCAAAGGAGGAGAGAGTCCCCGAGAGAGACCCAAACACGGATAAAACGCCGTCATCATCCATCGCCGGCCTTTAACGCGTGTTTTACGACGAGGTCGGCTTTAAACGAAACGATCGAGTTCGAATCCGCACGAAAACATATTTTCCGCGCGCGTTCTGCACGCCACGTCTTTTCGAAACCCATCGCATCATCGAGCACAGAACTCCGCCGCCCTTTTTTTTTTCTCTCTTTAATGCGCGCGCGTAAAAAATCCTCTTCAGGTTTTAAAGAGAGAAGAGGGAAATCCGCCCGCTCGAATTTGAGAGAAGAAGGCAAAAAAAAATGAAAGACGCGAAAGACGTACCGATGAAACCGTCGCGGAAGTGGATAAAGTAAACATGTTCGCGCGTTAATTTTGTGTTCGTGAATTCTAATAAGAGCTCGCTGTCTTCTTCTACGCGTAAAACAAAGTTTCTAGTGAGGAGGAATTCCGCTAAAAAAATCACCTCGAGAAAAAAGGGCAAAAAAAACAAAAGAGCAGCCAGAAAACGTTTTTTAGCCAACAAGCAGCCTTATCTGGTTATTCTCGTTATTCTCTTCTTTACTTTTTATACACGAACCTATTACTCTACGTTTAATACTACTCTAATAATGTTCTCCGTTACCAGCACTACTACTACTACTACTCAAGCCGCCTTGCGCGTTACTGCGAAGCCGACGACGTCGTCCAAGAGAGGCGCGTTGCAAGTCGTCGCCAACGCCAAAGTCGACGCGTGCGACAAGAATTCCATCATCGTTTCCCCGTCCATCTTGTCGGCGAACTTTGCGACTTTAGGTGCGGAAGTGCAAGCGGTGGACAAAGCCGGCGCGGAATGGATTCACATCGATGTTATGGATGGTCGATTTGTGCCGAACATCACCATTGGCCCGTTGGTTGTTGATGCTTTGAGACCAGTCACGGACAAGGTTTTGGATACGCACTTGATGATCGTGGAACCGGAGTTGAGAGTGGCGGACTTTGCGAAAGCGGGGTCGGACATCATCTCCGTCCACGCCGAAGGCGCGAGTACCATTCACTTGCACAGAACTATCGGTCAAATCAAGGACTTGGGTTGCAAAGCGGGCGTCGTGTTGAACCCGGGAACCCCGATTACGTGCTTGGAGTACATCATCGACTTCGTCGACTTGATTTTGGTCATGTCCGTCAACCCGGGCTTCGGCGGTCAATCGTTTATTGAATCGCAAGTGCAAAAGATCAAAGAGATTAAGGCGTTGTGCAACAAGCACAACGTCAACCCGTGGATTGAAGTCGACGGGGGCGTCTCTCCGGCCAACGCGTACAAGGTCATCGATGCCGGGGCGAACGCCTTGGTCGCCGGTTCCGCCGTCTTCAACTCTCCGGATTACGCCGCCGCCATCGCCGGCATCAAGGCGTCCAAGAAGCCGTAAGTCTTCACGTAATATCATAGATTATATATATATGCATACTTTTTTGTATAACTATTTATAACGACTGTATATTCAGGGAAGGAGAAATGGAACAACGGCGCTGGTCCTCGTATCTGCAAGATTACGTTTAGAAAAAAACGGAGAGAAAGAGATATGAACTCTCTTCTGGGAGAGAGCAAAGAGAGGAATTTAGAACAAAAATGTAATTCACACTTCGGCACTAATAGTACGCCCACCAAACACTATCACCCCTCGTATTTATACACGAATGAGAAGAAGAGCGGCGGCGGCGGCTGCTGCTGCTGCTGCGCGTGTTCGTGGTCATCTCACCTCGGGAAGAAGTAAACGAGAAGACCAACTCACGGGGAACTTTCATCGCCTTTTTTTCAACAGTAACAAACGAAGATTCCTGAACAACTTGCGTCCACTCGCGAGGGAAGGCGAGAACAGTAATAATGAATTCGACGTCGTCGTCGTCGGTGGTGGTCACGCCGGCACCGAAGCCGCGGCTGCGGCGAACCGTCGAGGCAGTCGAGTCGCGCTGATAACTCCACAACCCGTGAAATCCATCGGGGAAATGTCCTGCAACCCATCCATTGGTGGTTTAGGCAAAGGCACTCTGGTGAGAGAAATCGACGCGTTGGACGGATTAATGGCAAAGGCGGCAGATCTGTCCGGAATTCAATTTCGAGTGTTGAATTCGAGCAAAGGTAAAGCGGTCCGAGGTGTCCGCGCGCAGATGGATCGAGAGTTGTATAAGAAACACATGCAAAAGTTAGTGGGCGAGTTGCCGAACGTGACCGTGGTGGACGCCTGCGTGAGCGGGCTGTTGATTGACGAGAGAGGAGAGGAAAAGAGTAGTAGTAGTAGTAGTAGTAGTAGAAATAGTAGTAATAATACTAGTGATAGGAGTGATGTAAGTAAAACGTGCAAAGGAGTTCGATTGGAAGATGGGACGTCGGTGTTTGCCAAAGCGGTCGTGATAACGACCGGGACGTTTCTGAGAGGCGTGCTTCACTTGGGAGGCGGCGAGAAAGTATTTAACGCCGGGAGGATATCTTCCAACGTCACGGAACGGGCGGATAATTTAGCTTCGACGGCCTCGTCCTCGTTGGCGGATTCGTTGTACGGGTTGAATTTGAGAATGGGAAGATTACGAACCGGGACGCCGCCGAGGTTGAGAAAATCCACCATTGACTTTACTCGGTGCGAAGAGCAAAAAGGAGACGATGTTCCGGAACCTTTTTCCTTTTATAACTTATCGTTATCGTCTACAAAAAGACCTTGGATGCCGTCGCAAGAGCAAGTATCGTGCCACAGCACGAGCACGAATGCGGAGACGGAAAAAATGATAATGTCACATCCAAACTACGCGGATGAAAATCTCGCGACTGGTCCGCGCTATTGTCCATCGATCGAATCAAAAGTCAGACGGTTTCCGAATCGCGACCACGTTGTGTGGCTCGAACCCGAAGGATTGACGAGTGATATCATATACCCAGCTGGTATTTCGAATTCACTTCCAAAAGGAACGCAGTTGGATATGCTCCGTTCGATACCCGGTTTAGAAAACGTCGAAATGCTTCGTCCGGGATACGCTGTTGAATACGATTACGTCGATCCGAGAGAACTCAGACGAACTTTAGAGGTTCAAAAAGTGAAAGGTTTATATCTCGCTGGGCAAATTAACGGAACAACAGGGTACGAAGAAGCCGCCGCGCAAGGCGTCTTGGCTGGCGCCAACGCCGCCGACCGCGACTCTCCGCTCGAATTGTCTCGAGACTCGAGTTACCTCGGCGTCTTAGCGGACGATTTAACAACTCGAGGTGCAACAGAACCGTATAGAATGTTTTCGAGTCGAGTGGAGCGCCGATTATCAATTCGTGGCGATAACGCGGACATTCGGTTAACGAAAATCGGTCACAAATGTGGACTCGTTTCGGATGAGCGATATCAGTTCGCCACGGAGAGAGAAAATCTGAGTAAAAGAGCGATTCATCTTTTGAAAAATACAAATGGATTCCGGCAACAGGCAAAGCAGTGGATACATTTGGGGTGCATGAGATGTCCAGACGCTCGACACGGGCGTTTGATTTCTCCGGCAGAGGTTATTCAAAGCGGTGAGGAGATTGGGAACATCATAAACGCGCTTTCGCAAATGGTGTCCAACACGAAAGCGGAGAAAGAGAACAGCATTTACGACGAAGAGAAAGAGACCGAAACTGCTTTACGCGAGCTTTTGGACATAAGAGAAAGAGATATCTCGGCTTTAGAACTCGCCTCGACGGATTTGTATTACGAAAATTACATCAGGCGTCAATCCAAAGACGTCTCGGACATGAAGAAGGACGAAACGTTGATCATTCCAGAGGATATAAACTACGACGACGTGTTTGGATTATCCGCGGAGGACAAAGAGAAACTCGCGAGCGTTCGACCGGAAACGCTCGGTCACGCCGGTAGAATTCAAGGCGTCTCGCAAAGCGCGATGTTAAGTTTACTGCGATATTGCCAAAAGAAGGATCGTTACGACGAACGCCAGAAGGAGAAGAAAGTGTTTATCAATAAATAAAAACGCGCGTCATAATTTCGTATTAAAATATCACAGCTGACTAACGAAAACGCCATCTACAACGTTCAGCGCTGTAAGCGCTTTATCTCTAGACTCCCCAGCTAATCCACTGGATACCTCTTTTCTCACGATATCCAACTCTTTTCGAGCGTTTTCCACCTGATCTTTCGTTAAAACTTTATCCAAAGCTTTCTCCGGACCGGCGGCGAAGCCTAATTTCGCTTTCGAGACTCCAGCGTACTTCAACGCCGTTTGCATATCTATCAACCCAGTCTTCGCTCCAACTGGTTTCCCAGCCTCAAATAACATCAACGTCGGAAAACCGCTCACCCCGTACGCTCTCGCGTAATCCGTGTACTTATCCACGTTCATTCTCGCGATGGTTGTCTCGTTCCCGTACTTCCTCAACTCGTTCGGCAACTCGTTCCAAATCGGTTCCAACTTTTGGCAGAAAGGGCACCACGGCGCATAAAACTCAACGAAAACGTTCGGGGTTGGGTTCTCCGCGTCCGCGGAAACGTATTCTTTGAAATTTTCCGGCGTCAACTCGACGACGTTTTGCAACGACGTCTTCGCTCTCGTGGCTGTTTTCGGCACGAAAGACGTCACGGCTGCTTCAGCATTTTCTGTAAAAGGCGTCATCGTTATTACCGCCGCTGCTGCTGCTGCTGCTGCTCCAAGAACCGCCGTTCGTCTTCTCGTCGTCGCATATCTGTTTTCATTACCACCGTCGTCGTCGTCTATTTCCTCGTCCTCGCTCACGAAGCAGAGAGAGGAGGAGGAAGAATTTGATGACATCGAAGATGAACAACAAGAGGCACCCGAGCGCTGCCTCATACAGGAAGAGGAATAAAGTTCCTTCTTTTCATTCTTCTTCTTCTTCTTCATCGAAGGATGATTCAAAGAAGAAGAAGAAGAAGGATGACGACGACGACGATCAGAGATGGCGTCGTAATGCTGCTGCTGGTACTGGTTAAGAAGAGCGCTGCTAAAACTCATATTTATTATAGTATATATATATCGTTGTTGTTCTCTTCACACGAAGTTTTAGAGACGAATGTGAGGGAGAGAGGCGTTTTCGTTCTGTTCTGTCTTCTGCGCCTTCTCGTTGTTTTTTTCTACCTTTTTTTCACGAAATTTCAGAAATGAAATTTTTTTCCTCTTTCCCGCGAAAACGAGAAAAAATTTATCAATGCGAAAAGGGGAAGAGAAAGAAAATTTCCTCCTTTTTTTTGACGCATACGACGAGTATATCATCATCGCACAGACGCGCGCATATACAAAAAATCATCTCTAAAAAAGAGTGCATCATCGTTGCCTAACAAACAGAGTTAAACTGTTGTTGTGTTGTTCTCTCTCACCGTTTCTCTCTCTCAAATACTTTCCTTAAAGCTTTGAAAGAAGATAATTTAGTAAAAGGTGAACATTATTAAATTGGGGGGGTTATTAAAAAAAAGAGAGAGAAAAAGCGCTTTAATTCTCTCTCTCTCTCTCTTCTTCGCTCGCTTGAAAAATGATGGCAACAACACTCTCATCATCATCATCATCGTCGTCGTCAATGCTTTTAACGCGACAAAAGCGCGTTGAGAATACTCTTCTCCCCGTTGGTCCTGGTGGTGTAAAGAAGAGTCGTCGTGGTAAAATCATCATCGTCGCGCATCAAAATCGGCGACAGGTCAGCAGGCATCCAGGAAGATTAGTGAAAGCCGCCGCGACATCATCATCATCGTTCGAGTCGTCAAAAAATGACGACCCCCCTTTTGATGAAGAAAACGACGAGAGAAACTTCACGGCGTCTGCGTTCCAACTGTCCCCCATGCAACCGTCCAGCGCGGTTGGGACGCACTTGAGAAACGTTTTAGAGCGAGACCCGAACGCGTTCGAGGACGCGTTGGAAAAGCAGTTACGACTGTGGGCGGAGGCTTTAGGGGAAGAAGAAGAAGAAAAAGAAGAAAAAGAAAAGACGACGGCTTTGGTAAAAGAAGAAGAAGACAAAGAAGAAGACGTAAACGCGACGAATACTGTGAGCGTGTTTTCGGATCGAGCGTTTTCCAAGTTGAGAAAGAAACGGGAAGTCGAGGATGCTTTATATTTGTGCGTCGCTGAGAAGAAAGCGCAGAGAGGCGTCGAGCTGACGATTGATTTCGAAAACGTGCGATTGCGACGATCCGGGTTGGTGAAAAGATGTCAAGTGTTGTCGTCGGAGTTTTTACCAGCTGGTTCGGAGGATATTTTGAACAAACATTTGATTGGCGTTTTGAGTAACGTTTCCACGAACGGGGGGTTGAATCCCGAAAATTTCGAAAAGTATATCCCGAAAGTCGTGTTGGCGCACGTGTACCAAAGGTCGGCGGCGTACGGGTACTTTTTACGCCGAGTGGAGAAGAGATACAACGTCGAGCGATTGTTTTCGGAAAAGACGACAGCTTTTATAGAAGAAGAGAAAGAAGAAGAAGAAAAACGCGGAAAGAGCGCAGAATCGATCGCACCACCGTCTAATAACAACAACGGTTTGAAGAGAACGCTCAATTTTCGCGCGCGGCCTCGATTACGCAAACGCGAAAACGACATCGCGCACGGGAAAGTTGAAGCGGGCAACAGAAACGACGAATTTTGCATCGTCGATGAAGCAGCGGGAACTCGAACGTGTGTTGAGCCGCAATTACACTCGTTTAAAGCGTACATTGAATCGTTGGATCCGGAAGTTCGTGCGCGTGCAGCGCGTATTGAATCCGCCGAAGCCAGAGGCGCTTTGGAGAGACACGTGGAGGCGTTGTTCGGAGCGCAAGCGTCAAACTCAAACGAACTTTCTGAACGCATGCGTGAACTCGAGTTGTTAATCACTAAAACGAGCACAAGACGAGCGTTATCCAAAAATGAATACGGCAGAAATCGAGAAAGCGACGACGACGACGACGAAGAAGAAACAGACGCTCGATTACGAACGTCCTATTTCGAAATTGAAACGATGGAGATGACGTTGGATAATTTGAAGCATTTAGTCATAGAAGCGTGCGCGTTCGGTGGTGAGTTGGCCGTCGCGGAAGACCGCTTCGATGGCATCGATGGTGGCGTGTTAAATCGATAAAAAAAGAATGTGAAAGCATACTTCGTCGTCGTTTAAAAAAGAGTTGTAGTACAAAAGTTGTTGTTTCATTATATTAATATTATTATACGCGATCGATGACGGGGATGTTGTATTTTCAACGTCTGCCGCCGAGACTACTCTTTTGTCTCGGCTTCACCTCCGTTTCCGCCACCGAGTGCAAATATATATTATTCGGCTGGTTAGCCATTGGATTATCACCACCTTTACTCCACTCGTAACTCGCAGCGTAGGCATAAATCGTCCCGTCTCTGTTGAAATCGCCGCAGGAAATCGGACAACTTACTTTTTGCATCGCCTTCAACCTTTGCTTGGAATCTTTATCCCAAAAGTTGTAATTCCCATCCGCACCGGCAGTGACAAACGTTCCAAACGTCGGATGGAACGAAATCGAGTTCACCGCGTATATATCGTTCTGTTCTCGATGGCATTTAAACGTAAAATTCGCCGATTTCATGTTATCCTCAACGTGTTGCACCGCTACTCTCCCTTCGATCGACCCAACCAAATACCCGCTCTGATCCGGAAAAGCCGCGATACACCTCGTCTGATATTTCAACGGCGAATACAACTGCTTATACGGTTGCGTTGGATTCTGCATGTTATACACCAATATGTGCCTCTCCGCTGTCCCGCACACCAATAAATTCTGTTTCACGTCTAAAGCGTAACACCTCTCCGGCAATTGCGCCACGCTCACCGGATTCGGTTGTCTCGCGTCCCAATACTTCAACGTCTTATCCCAACTCCCCGTGCACAAAATGTTATGTTGCTGAATCCACGCCATGTGCCTAATCGGTCCATCGTGCTGTGCCACTTGCGTCGTTTGATTCGACCCTAAATCCCACTTCTTCGCCTGGTTATCGCACCCGCCGCTAAACACCGCGCTTCCGTCCGGACTCCACACGGACGCCATCACCGGCGCCTCGTGCGCCTCCATCGCCGCTTTCGGCAACGCCTGTCCGTTCGGTTGCACGTCGTAACACAAAACTTTATTATCCCACCCGGTGGCGACCAAGAAATTCCCCGTCGGTGACCATTTCAACGAAGTGATGCCGTCTTGAGGCGAGGACTGCACGAGCATGTCGTTGTTCGGATTCGTTTGCGGTGCGGTTTGATTTTGCGGTTGATTTTGTTGTTGTTGTTGTCCCGCAATGTTCGGTGGACTGGGCTGACCAAACCCTCCTCCTCCTCCTAACCCGGGGCCGCCGCCCATTTGTGGCGTTTGTTGTTGTTGTTGTTGTTGTTGCAACCCGCCGAAACCGCCTCCGCCGAAACTCATCTTGGTTTTGTATCTCTCTAATCTCAATTTTTAAGGTGCCTGCCCGTGAATTCGAACGATTGAATCCCCCTTCTTGCGCTCTTCTTTTATTCTTTTATTCGTGTTCGAGTCACACACAGCAGCTCAAAGCTCACGACTTTCGGTGCTTATTATTAATCGTTTCTAAAATCTCCTCCTGGAAAAAACACCTCTGATCTCTTCTCGAACGAAGAAGAAGAGAACAAGAGTATTCGCTTTTCTTGCGAATGAATGAATCCTCCAAAATGGGTGTAAAGTGTGTTTCCGTCTTACGAAGAAGAAGTCAGTCGTCTGTTTGTTTTGTCGTTTTTTTTCTTTTTCTTTTTCGCTTGTTGTTTGTTGTGTTTTCTCTTCACGTGAAAGCGGAATTTTTTTTTCGCACGAGAAAGACGACTGAAACGACAAGTCATCTATCTCCTCGTTTTGTTTCTCTCTCTCTCTCTTTTTTTGTAGAGGTACGACCCCCGAGAAAGAACTCGTCGTGTGTTTTGGATATCGTTTGTTTTTGGATATAATTCTTTCTCTCTATTTTTAAACAGCAACAGAAGAGCAACAAACTTTGATGTCTTCTTCTTCTTCTTTATCCGTTTTGATGTCATCGCACCTAATTACTAAGCGCGGCGCGATGATGACGACGACGTCGTCGTCGTCTGAATCGTCGTCGTCGTCTTCGAGAAAATTAGTAGGAGCACATCAGCATCATCGGAAATTTTCATCATCATCATCATCATCATCAAGCAGACAAAAGAGAACAACAACAACTGCTTCGAGTAGTATTCGAACGCACTCAGTACACGCGGCGAAACAGGAAATAAACTTACAAAAAGTTATCGAAAATTTGTGCGAAGGGAAGGATTTATCCGAAAACGAGGCGTTTGAAGCCATGGAAGCGTTGTTGGATGCGTCGGAAAATCAGATCGCTGCTTTTTTGGTCCTGTTGCGAGCGAAAGGGGAGACGAGCTCAGAAATGGCCGGGTTAGCGCGAGCTATGCAATCGAGAGCGGTACAAGTGAACGCCGGGGACGATGTTTTGGATATCGTTGGTACCGGTGGGGATTCTGCGGGGACGGTGAACATTTCAACCGGGTCGTGCGTGTTAGCCGCGGCGGCGGGCGCGAAGGTGGCGAAACACGGAAGCCGCTCCGTGTCTTCTCTCTGCGGCTCCGCGGACGTTTTGGAAGCGCTCGGTGTGGCCGTGGAGATTGGCCCAGAGGCTATCGAAAAGTGCGTGAAAGAAGTCGGCATGGGTTTTATGTTTGCCCCGAGATTCCACCCGGCGATGGCGAAAGTTTCGCCGGTGAGAAAATCGTTAAAAGTGAGAACGGCGTTTAACTTGTTAGGACCGATGTTAAACCCGGCGCATTCCAAGTACGCGCTCGTTGGCGTCTACTCCACGGATATTCAGAGGTTAATGGCAGATTCATTCATGCGTTTGGGAATGAAGAAAGCGTTAATCGTCCACTCGATGGGTTTGGACGAGTTGACTCCGTGCGGCCCGGCGGACGTCATGGAAGTCTCCAAAGACGGCGTCAAAACGTACACCTTTGAACCGTCTAAAGTGGGAATAAAAAAATGCGAATTAAAAGACTTAGCCGGTGGTGACGCTAAACTCAACGCCAAAATTTTGCGCGAAGCTTTGGGAGGTGAAACCGGTCCAGTGGCGGAAACTTTGATTTTGAACGCCGGCGTCGCCATGGCGGCGGCGGAGCAAGCCGCGTCCGTCGAGGAAGGCATCGCCATGTGCAGAGAGGCGCACAAAACCGGTAAAGGCGGGGAAAAGTTGGACAGGTGGATTCAGTTGACCCAGGAGTGTAAAAAGGCTGGTTTGTAAGTACACAACAATTGTTGATGTTGTGACGATAAAAATTTTTACTCTTTGTGTTTATTCAAAAAAACATTTTTCTCTTCTTAAAAAATTGTGAAAAAATCGTCGTCGTCATCTCGTCACTTCTTTCGTTCTCCACCACGAAACACAAAACACACAACAAAGACTCTAGATATCTACTCCTACTCCTACTCGTAATGGTTGTGCACGCGAGGGTAAAACCATCATCATCAGTGACACGTTTTAACGTCGTCGCGAGAAGAACCACGACTTTCACGCGCTGTTATCATCATCATCATCAGTCGCACGTCTCTTCTTCCTCCTCCCGCGCATCATCAAAATGCAAAATCCGGGAAACGTCGTTTCGATTCACGACGAAGCGGGGAAAAGATGACGACGTTTCGATGACGACGAAGAGCAGCGCGATGGAAGAAACGACGACACTTTCCGCGTCATCATCGTTATCGTCATCGGAAACGAGAAGAGACGCGGAAGCAGTCGTGCGAGGAATGTACGACGCCATCAATAAAAGAGACGTGACGAAAGCGCTGACGTTTGTCGACGACGACATCGTGTACGAAGATTTCAACTTCCCAGAACCATTCCGAGGGAAAGCGCGGGTGAAAAAATTATTCGAGGAGAGTTGCACGGGGATACCGGACGATTTAGATTTTATCATCGAGAGAAGCACGACGTCTTCGTCCTCGGAGGCGGGAGGATTAGGGGAGAGTTTGACGTTTGGGTGCACGTGGCACGTTGAAATCGCAGGCGAGCCGTTTCCAAACGCGCGAGGCGCTTCGTTTTACGAGATTTCAAAGGAGAGCGGGAAGCTGATTTACGCCAGAGACGTGGTCGAGTCGCCGATGAAGCTAGGGGAGGCGTCGTTTTCAATCATACGGGTCGTAGCGCCGCTGGTGAAGGAACAGATTTTAGCCGAGAAGCAGAAGAAGGAGAACAACAAGAAAAATGATAACGAGAGTAGTGACGAAGGGAGCGCGAAGGGAGAGATGACGACATCTTCTTCCGACAATAATAACGCGTTGGAGATCGCCGGGTTGTGGGCTGCCGCGGCTGCGTATTGGTACGTGTTACTCCTCTCGCCGCCGTTTTCGCCAGTTCCGGGATACCCGGGATGGGCCATTACTCCCGAAAGTTTGCAAGACGTCATAAACTCTTCCGTTCAATTCTTCTTCATCTTACAAGGCATGAACGAAGCCGGCATCACGTTTGCCGGACTAGCGACGGATTTCCCAGTCCAGCCGGAAACGTTGGGCGTGTTCAACTTTGCCGAGGCGTTCGTGTTTATGTTGTTTCCGGTTCTGTTGATGGATAAAACGAAATTAGGCAAAGAGAAAGGTGGGGATTTGAAAACGACCACGTTTTGGTCCATCTCCATGTTTCTCACGAACGCGACTTTGCTTCCGTATTTCGCCACGAGGGCGAAGAGTATCGGCGAGAATAGGAAAGAAAACGAAACGTCCGCGTACGTATCCGATGATGCAGGTGTGATCAACGAAGATGCGAAAACGAGAGAAGGGAGAGAAGGTAAAAAAGGCTTGCTGAGCAAAGGTTTTGGCGTGTACGGTTTATTAGTCGGCGTCTACTCGCTGTGGTACTTTGCGAACGGATACGTTCCGTCCGGCGAAGAGCGAGACTTAGCCGAGCGATGGACGTACTACGTGCAAACTCTACACGAAGACAGAGTCTCGGTCGCGTTTACGTGCGACATCGTCCTCTTCTATTTGTGGCAAATTTATTTCACGAAGAAAGTCGATCCTACGTGTTCCGCCATCGATCGATTCTTACCCTTCTTTGGCCTCGCCGGGTGGTTGATTAAATAAGCTCTCTCTCTTTCTACTTCCGGTTGTTGTATTAAAATAGTATTATTACACGCACACACGTGCTGCTATAGAAACAAAACTGTACTTTTACTTCGCCGCGGCGCCCATCGCGTTCGCGTCCATACTCGCGTATTTCTTCTTCGCGCCTCCAGTCGGTAACGGCATCTGTTCTAGTTTTTCTACGTCTGTTAAATTCTCCTTCTTTTTTTCTTTGCCTTCCTCTCCACCTGCTTGCTTTTTCTTCTTACTCTCGCTTTTTGACTTTCCCCACATGCACTTCATTTTCACGCCGTTGATTTCAAATCCGAGCGCGCCGCATTTTTGCTTCGCCGCTTCCTCGGCCTCTTCTCTCTCCGCGAACGTCACAAACGCGCACTTCTTTTCTTTCATCACGTGTACTTTCTTCAAAGCCCCATACGTACAAAACGCGGCTCTCAAATCTCCCTCTTGCACGTTCTCCCCGTCTACACCGCTGATATAAAACGTCTTGATCGTTTGATCCTCCGGCGCTTGCCAACTCGGTTTCTTCTCTCGGTCTCTTTCCAACATCGCCTCGGCGACTGGATCGTTCGTCCCGTAATACCGATCCTTAATATTCTGCTTCCTAAACTTTGCATTCGCGGATAACTCTGGCATGTGCGTGTCCCCGTTGCACGGTCGAAACGGACAATCCGCTCGCGTGCACGCGTCTTTCAACCAAAACGTACAAATCGGCGCCTTATTCTTTTGATAATACGGCTTCTTCCTCGCCATCCGCGTCAACTGTTCCATCGCGTCCTTCACGATCGCCGCTTTCCCTCCCACCGAATCGTCCTCCGCGTTCCCGGCGACTCCACCTAACATCCCAGTCACGTCTGCGGTAGCATCTTCCTCCAGTTTCTCCTCGATCTGTTTCGTCACGTATTCCACGTTCACCGCGCTTTTCGGCACCGCCATATCTGAAATCGCCCCCAACGCCGCATCTCTCGCTTGCACTGGAATCCCAAATTCCAAATCTAACAAGCACACTTGGCAGACGTTCTTCGCCAACGCGATTTCTTTGCACACGACTGTTTTCTTATACCTCGCGTCGTGTCCTGGTCGCCATCGGAACACCGTGAACGGTCTTCCCGAGATGGCGCACTCCGCGCCGTAATTTTCTTTCTGCATTCTCACGTACGGGTTCGGGCCGAGACAATCGTCGCACACGACTGGGAAGTCGCTTTTTTCCCACCCGTCTTCCTCGGGGTTTGATATATGTCTGTTCGACATTTTTATTTGTCAAAAAGCGTGAAGTCTCGTCTGTATTCTTTCTTTTAAAAGCGTATCCAGTGAAAAGATTTTAATACAGAGAGAGTCGTCGTCGTCGTAGAGTAGTTTGAGTCGTGCTCCTCTGATGTTGATGTGTACGAGCTAATTGTCTCCAGTGTCACTTAAAGGAAAATGAAGAAAAAAATTTCTTTTCGAAAAAAGAGCTGCCACGCTTCAGAAAATTTTCTCTCTCTTCCCGCTCGTTCTTCTCTTTCTCTTCACCTCTCTTCATCTCTTCATCTCTTCATCTCTCTCTCGTGCTTTTAAAGAAGATAAAGATGGAAGCGAGGACTTCGAAAAACGAAGAAGAAGAAGAGAAGAAGAAGAAGAAAGAGTTTAATAACGATTCTTTTTTGAAGAACTTCTACGAGGAAGACAAAGAAGAGGAGCGACGAAGAATCGCGTCTTTAATCGCGGAGACGTCGTATTTAACGAGCGTTTTGAATGCGCCTTCAGGAGAAGCGACGACGACGGCGTCTTCTTCTTCTTCAAACGACTTTTATGATTACTACGATTTTGGGTTCACTTCGGCGGTGTACTCGTTGTTCGGATACGCGAGCGAAGATGGGAATACTGGGAGTGCTACGAACAACAACAACAACATTAACAACAACAAGATGATGATGATGATGGAAAAAGAGAGCAACCTCTTACTGGACGAGAAACGCATCGAACAGACTTTGTTGAAGAACCACGGAGTGATTAAGAAGACGTTACCGGAGGTATCGCCGACGGACTTTGAGAAGTATTTGAGAGCGATACGGACGTCGTACGCGAGGTTCGTGGCGACGAGAGCGATGGCGAAGAAGAAGAATAAGAGCGCGGGAACGGCGTCGAAGTCGTCGTCCGCGGGGTCGGCGTTGGCGGACGGGTTCGCCGCGACCAACAACATGAACGCGGACGACTTCGAGGAGCAAATGCACAGACAAAATCAGCTTTTGAGTTCAGTGCCGTCCATTTTTTTCCGAGAAGAGTTTGATTTAACGTCGAGGGAGGCATTCGAGGAGATTTTGCCGTGTTTAGTGAGCGATTTAGTAGGAGAGAGCAATAATAATAATAATAATAATAATAATAAGACGTCGTTAGACGACGACAACGTGGCGAATAGCGCGGTGCTAGCGCAAGAGCAGCTCGGACAGTACTTAGATTTGGTGGAGAGCGTGATTATGAAACGCGTCGGGGATCGCGCCGAGGCGTTTTTAGAAGCGATGGCGAAAACGAAAAAGTTACAAGAGACGATAGAGGAGACGAAGAAAGCAGTCGTCGATTTAAGAACGAATAATCGGAGGAGTTTTAGAAGAGCTGCGCACGCCACGGCAAAAGTGAAAGAGACGTCGAGAAGGAGGGACAACATTTTACGATTGGCGGAAACTTTGAAAGATATCGAGAATATTCGGCAGACGAAGTTAGACGTGGACGTGCTGTTAGAATCCGGGGAGTATTCGGAGTGTTTAGAAGCGATCGACGAGTGCGAGAGAAGTTTGAGAGCGGCGATTGAAAGGGCGACGAAAAACAACAGCGAAGAGGGGGAAGTAGAGGAAGAGAAAGGATCGTCATCAATGTCTTCTGCAAGCAATAAACACATGAATATTAGTAATAGTAGCGGTGGTAAAAGTAACGCGGCAACGACGACGACGAAAAACGTCTTTTCGTGTTTCAGTCATCTTCCGAAAGATTTGGAGATTGCAAAGAGAAAATGCACGGGTGCAATTACGGCAGAGTTGTGCTCTCGAGCTCGCGTCGAATCGAACATCGTAGACGATGGAATCGCGAACATAGTAAAGTATGGTGTCGACGATCAAATCAAAGACGATGAGGGAAGCTTCGATAAAGACGAGTACGATCGAGTATCTGAGTCCATCTTACCGGCGCTTCGTGGCTTGTTGAGATCGAGCACAGTCATGCCAACGGTTGACGCGATTCACGCGGTTTCGCGTGAAATTTTGCGTGATTTGAAAAGAGATGTCGAACGCGTGTGCGAAAAAGTTTTCGCGAGTGTTGGTGGTAAAACAAACACTCCTTCAAAGGTCAGCGCCGCTGTCGCTGAAAATAAAAACGCAGAAGACGGTAACATGGAGAATATTTATTTAGCGCTTCAAAATTGTTCCTCTGAGAATTACATCCGAACGCTCGATGCCGTGAGCAAAATCATGTCACGCTTACATTTCAAGCGCGGTGAAATTATTCGAGACGTTTTGATGTCCGTGTTCACCTCTTCCAGTGATGAATTCGATGAGAATGCGAGCGAAAGCGCTGGCGCCGTGGAAACGCCCAAGAGTTTGCCCTCGCCAAAATTCTCTATGGATTTCGTCCTGAAAGAAGCTCGCGATGAAGCCAACGAGCGGTTTTCGAGAGATGGTATTTCCAAAGCAGTTTTTGCCATCCGCGAATCGTCGAATTCAATCATCGACGGAGGCTCGATGCTTTTCGCCAGACTCCTGAGTTGCCGCAAGCACGTCAACGCAAAACTCGACGCGACTTCGTTCACGAGAATAACGAAAGCTTCGGATGCGTTCATTCGTCTCGCGGAGAATGCTAATAAGAAAAACGGGAAGCGGTGCGTGGCGTTAAGGTCGCAAGTGCATTCTCAGGCGCGCTTGTTCTTGAACGTGAAACACGCCGCCGAGTTGGATAAGTTGAAGACGCTGCTCGAGCAAGAGAGTTGGTCGCAAGCGACGGTCCCGGCACATTTTCAAGAGCTTTTGGATCGCTTATCTGCGGTGGCATCTTCAACAGAAAAGGATGAAAAGAAAGAAAGCAACGCCGCTACTAATGCTGAAAACGATAAGAACCAACCGCTACCGACGAAAATTATCGATAAAAACACGAAAGTTGAACACGTCGCCACGACGACGGCGTTGATGCTCATTCGCACGCTGAACGATTACAGCGATATCGCGGAAAGTATTCCAGATTTATCGGCAGACGTAGCTCGTCGCGTCGCTGAATTACTCGGTGCGTTCAACGATGGTGCTTGCGTGTTAGTTCTCGGCGCACAAGCCATGCAAGGCGCAAACTTGAGATCCATCACCGCGAAGCATCTGTCGGTGACTCAACAATCGCTCCGATTGTTCCAATCCCTCGCGCCGGTTTTGAAAGCGAAACTTTCAGACATTACGACGACAAAGTTTGGCAGCAGTAGCGATAACGTCGCGGCCGCAACAGGTGAAGGCAAACTACCATCGATCGGCAACGAAGACGCGAGGCGTAAACTAGCCTTTGCGAACCTCGATAAAGTTGGACGCGATTTCGAAACGCACTGCGAACGCATCCATCTGAAGCTCATTGAAATCATTCGAGAACGCTTGCGATTCCATCGCGGCACGTTACCGCAACTCGCCAAAGCCTGGGAAAACGAACCGCTCGAAGATTTCGACAAAGAAGCCTCTCAATTCAGTAAAGGATTAATGAAAGAACTCGGAACGCTTTCCAAAGTCGTCCGTGGCATGTTTGAAGAGAACGATCAAAACAACGTCCTCGGCGTAGTCGCTTTAGAGTTTGACGCCAAGTTAGCCTCCTCCTTGAGAACGGTTTGGGAGGAAAGGAAATCTGTCGGCGGTACCATCGAAAGACACGTCAAAGCCGATTGCGAAGCGTTGCGAGAGTGCTTACACGGCTTAGCTGGTAAATTCGACTCGGACATTATCGGTCGCGAGTTGAAAGAGTTGGCTGAAGTCGTCGCGGAGTCGATTAAACACAACGACGCTCGTCTGGCCGACGAAGCGAAATTATTGAAAGCGAAAATGAAAGCAATGGCGGCTGAAGCCGAAACGAAAACGCCGACAAAATCGCCCACGCCAAAAAAGAGTACCACGAATGAAGAAAATATGGACTCAGCTCCAGCTTCTACTTCTTCTCCTCCCGCGAAAGGAGAGGAAGCGAAAGACCCCGTCGCGGCGGCTTCGCCCGACGAAGACGAACGCAAAGACGAGAACGCCAAAAGCGACGACGAATAATAATAATAGCCTCTAGGAACAGTAATAATAATAGTAACAATAGCACACCACTATAACGCGCAATGAATGCTCTCTCTGCTACATCTCGTCCACGAGCTTCTTCAGCTCTCCTTTAACTTCCCTCTGCCTTCGTCTGTTCCCCCACGTGTCCTCGCCTTCTTTCAACGCGTTCAGTTCCTCCAACAGAATTTCCCTTTTCCCTTTCGTTTTCTCTTTCTTCTCGCCGCCGTCTCTGATGAATTGTTTGGACACGTTCGCGGCAAACGAGGCGACGCCTATGACCCCGACCGCGCCGACACCAAAAACCGCGATCCCTCCCGTGGAGGCTTTGAGTAATCCACCGATTGCATCGAACGCGGTGAGTTCCGGCATCTCTTCGATGTTAACATTGTTCGTTTTTGGATTCGTTTTGTTTCCCAACGGGGAAGAGGAATTACTGTTGTGTCTTCTCACTCCAAAAGAAGAAGAAGAAGAAGACGACGAAGCGCATCTCTTCGACGTGGAGGCGACGGCAATACTCGCAGCTCTTCGCAACACCATGATGACGTTCCTTTTCCTTCTTTCTTTTTTGTCGTTTGAGGCGGAGAGAGGAACACTTTTAGTGTGAGTGGATTGAGTGTGGACTTTGTTGTGTGGAACAACTGTGTAAAACGCGCTTCTATTAAAACTAAACTTCTCACTCTCTCTCTCTCTCTCTGATGATGGTTTAAGCGGCATCCACGGCTTGCCTCAACACATCAATCGCACCTTTCACATCCTTTGCGCCAAACACGGAACTTCCAGCGACGATGACGTTCGCTCCAGCTTCGCTCGCCATGCCGATCGTCGACGCGCTCAAACCGCCGTCGACTTGAATATCCATCGCGGGATACTTCTCGCGCAACTCTTTCACTTTTGGCATCATATCCGGGTTGAACTTTTGCCCTCCAAACCCAGGTTCCACGGTCATCACTAAGAGCATGTCCACGAAATTCTCGTCCGCTAAGGCGAAAATAGATTCCGCGTTCGTTTTCGGTTTCATCGCCACGCCGACTTTCATGCCTCCTTTTTTGATGCTTTCGCACAGACCAATCGCTTCGTCGATGTTCGCGCAGGTTTCGATGTGAAACGTGAACATGTCGCACCCAGCTTTTTTCATCGGTTCTACGTAATCTCTCGGGTTCGTCACCATCAAGTGGACGTCGAAATATGCCTCCGGGAAGTGTTTGTGTAAGCTTTCAATGACCGGAGCGCCAAAGGACAAGTTCGGGACGAAGTGGCCATCCATGACGTCCAAGTGAAGCCAATCGGCGCCGAACGAGAGGACTTTCTCGGATTCCGATTGCATGTTGGCGAAATCGCACGCGAGTAACGACGGGGAGATGATCGCTTTTGGCTTTTTTGATTCTGTTCCGGTCGTCATTTGAATCTGATTGTATTGATGTTTTTGATGATGATTATGAAGTTTGAAAAGGGACAGACACCTACGAGACGACGAGAAAATTCACCTATTCGTCGCGGTAAACGCTACGCGCTCAAAACTAACTTTACACGTCTGTTCTATAGTACTACTCTTCTAACTGGGTTGATATCTTTAGTCTCATCTCAAACGACGTTGACATTCCGGGTTAAAAAATCCGGATCCCGTCGAAACTTTGTCGTAAACTTTTGATACCAACTATCGAAAACGTTCCTCGGAACGACTAAATGTTCCGTCTCGTTTCCGCTGGTGAAACTCTTCAAAAAGTTCCACAAATCTAACGCGACTCGCTGCGCGAACAACTCTTTACTGCCACTAATTTTGGCGTCTTTTTGTAAACACTCCTCGAGTGGTTCTAAAGAAACGCCTATCGAAGCGTCCTCGTAAAATTGAGAAGTGCCCGGGTCGATCGGCCACGTCAAGTTGAACGTGTTCGACGGTTCCGATAACGTCACGCAACCTCGGTATTCCCATAAGTTATTATTATTCAGTTCGTTTTCTGCTGTTCGCCCGCGGCTTCCTTTCACGTACAAAGCGAGCGCAGTCGAGTGATCCAGCACTGTGTAATGCGTGTTTTGTGCGCGTATGTGTGTGAGAGAGAGAGATGAAAATGTCAGCGCTCGCGTATTTTTGAGTAAAATCCAAGACAGAAATCGAAGCCATTCGAAACCACTTTCGATGGATGATTTCCCCTAACGCGCGCAATACTAATACTAATACTAATACTAATACTAATACTAATACTTCTTTCACTCCGGGATGACGATACTATTATAAAAGAATGAATTCGTACCGTTCGCTCCGTTGACGCACAATGCGCACTCTTTAATCTCCGCGTACCCTCGTCCAACAAAGCTCGATAAGTTTAACGTCCAATTGGTAACTCCGACGCGTTCGAACTGAGAGGAAAGGATTGGGAACGAGCGCTTTATGAACACGACGCAAAACGGTTCCGGTGGGACGTAGCGTTCTATTTGACCACCACCAGAAAATGCTTCTCCCCCTGGTTCTTGGATGATTGGTTGGTTCATTCTTTTGATGAAAGCCCCGGGGAACGCGCGCGTACAATTTGTGTTGATGTAAAAAGCTGCTTTTCCCTTTGAGAGAAAGATATTCAACTCGTCGTATTCAACGCGTTTTATTACACTACATACACGCTAGAGAGCAGATGCGACACACAAAATCAAAACGACGGACTCTCCGCGTCGCACCCCCCCCTTCTACTATTGAATCCTATCGAAAAACAACGCGCTCAAATCCAACTCGCCGCAATCTTTCGCCTCGCAGACGTCCCTCCGCTCGTTTACCTCGTCCGCGAGAGGCGTCACCGCGCTCTTCTCGAACGTCATCCTATCCGTCATCAGTCGCATCTGGCCTCTGATCATTTCTATTTTCCCGCTTTTTAAAAGGTACGCTTCGTTTTGTTTTAAAGCTTCGGCTGAGGATGATTTGTGATGTGATGTGGTATTGAAAGAGAAAGAGAGAGAGAGAACAGGTGTCAGTTGAGAAGAAAAATATCTTTCGGAGGATTCAAAATCGCGGATCAACTCTCTCTTTCGGTTGGTGTCTGTCTGCCCGTCTGCCCGTCTCAAAATCCAAAACAAGAGGACGACGACGACGACGAGAGATGATGACGAGATGACAGAATAAAGACGAGATGATGACTCACCTTCTCTCTTCTCGCTACATCTAAACTTAATCTTCCCGGAGACATCCCCGACGAGAAATTCTCTAAAACGACGAGAATTCTGATGTTGCTTGGAGGAGGACGAGGCGTTCGGGTGTTGTTGCGTTTGTTTGCGTCGCTTTTCGTCCTCATCCTCCTCTCCCTCTTCTTCTTTCGATTCTTCAATCGCTCTAAAACAGCAGTCTCCGATCCACCCGGGCCGCAAGTCCGCTATTTTCGTCAAAGGAGAAGGGACGATGATGTCGTCCCCGTTGGACGTCAAAGCAGCCTCTTTCAAAGCCTCCTTCTTCGTCTGGTTGTTGTTGGTGTTTTTGTTGTTCTTTTTTGCTGCCATCCGCCTCGAAATGTGAGGAAGCGAAATAAATCAAACATTGTCAAACATTTTTGTGTACGTAGGTGTTTCCATAAAAAAATCGCTCTCTTCTCCATTATATCTGAACGCGTTATTCTTAAGAAGAGATGAGCATGATGAGACACGCACTTCTCGGCCGAATGGCAACAACAACGATGAAGAGCAGCGCGAGGAGTACTTTTTCTTCCTCCTCTTCTTCTTCGAGAAGACCGGTGTTTTTCTCGTCCTCGTTCAAGAACACGAACGCGTGCAGAAGAAGATTACCAAAAACGTCGTCGTCGTTCTCTTTCGCGACCACGTCGACATCATTTTCATCGTCGTCGTCGTCGCAACGGGAGGAGGAGTTTAAGAAACGGAAGCAAATAAAATACGACCTGAAACTCTTATTCGACGGCGAGTGCCCTTTGTGCGTGAAAGAGGTGAACTTTTTAAAGTCTCGGAACGAGAAAGGATTAATCGCGTTTGTCGATTTAGCGGACCCTTTGTATTCACCAGAGGAGAACTCTGGAATAAGTTACGAAACCGGCATGGCGACGATACACGGCGTGTATAAAGGAAACGTCATGACGGGCGTGGAGGTGTTCGAGAAAGCGTATTCATGCGTTGGGTTAGGGTGGGTGTATTCGTTTACGAAAGTTCCGGCGTTATTGACCGCGGCGAATAAAGTGTACGACGTTTGGGCGAAGTATCGATTGGAAATCACCGGACGGCCGAGTTTAGGCGACGTGTTGAAGGCGAGGCGGATGCGAACGGAAGAGAAGACGTGCGCGGAGGCGACGGAAGGCGAGTGTAACATTTGAGCAGCGAAGTAGTCGTTTTTCTTCTTGTGTATATGTATCTAAGAAAGAGCTGTATATTATTAGTAATGAGCATAAAATCACATCTATCTATCTATCTATCCGTGTTATCAATTCTTATTTCACGTCGCCGCTTCTCCTCTGGCGGCGGCTTTCGCCGCCTTTTCGGCTGCTTTCTTCTCCGCCGCCGCTTTGATTTTCGCCGCTTTCTTCAGCGCCGATTTCGAACCTTCCGTCGGGGCGTCTCGTTGCATTCTCTCTTTGCGTATTCGCAACCAATCTTCGCTCTTCGGCGCGCCAATTGCGCATCCTTCCTCGTTTTCAGTCGCGCCTTCCAGTTTCATTTTTTCTTCCAACGCCGCGCACAAGTCGTCGTTTTCGGAATCCCCACCTCCTTTTTTCTTTTCCCACTTACCGAACTCCTTCTCCTCGTACTCTCGAAACAAATCTAAAAACACTTTCGGTGTTTTTGTAGGGTTGAAATAGACATCTAATACCTCGTCGGTCACTAACGCTCTCCTTTTCTGATGCTCTTCCACCATCGGCGTTAACACGTCGACTAAAATCTGTTTAATCTCTCCGGTTAACATTTCTCCGCTTCCGTACTTCTCTCCAATCTCTTTTAATTTCTCGTCGTCTTCTAAAAAGAAGTTCAACCACTTCCACGGCACGTCTACCTCTAAATTCGCTCCGTTTTCTCTCTGCTCCTCGATCGTCGCGCCTCCACCACTAAACGCGTGCTTGTTAATCTTATTCTTAATCTCTTTGGCGGTATCGGTGACGTAAATGGCGCTCGTCGGATCGCTCGCGGACATCTTCCCGCTCTCACCTTTTAACGCCGGGAAAAATCGACTCTCCACGAGCGCTGGCTTATACCCGCCAATCCTATGCGACACGTCTCGAGTCATTCTAAAATACGGATCCTGGTCAATCGCGCACGGAATCAAACACTTCAACGATTTCTTGTTCATCCCGAACATGTGCGGAAAGCAATCCGGAAAACTCGGCGCCGCTTGCACCGGAGGAAACCCAATCTGCCCGATATTCGAATCTCCGGTGAACCCAAATATCCCTTTCGCTTGATTAAACGTCACGCACTTGGCAATCTTCACCATATTCACGTAAAAACTCGAACACATGTAACTCGCGTCCGCGAATATAAACGTCGTCTCCGGATTGAACCCGCACGCCGCGATATCCTTCGCGTTCTCCCTCGCCAGCCTTCTGCAATCTTCCAGCTGTAAATCCTTCCACAAAAACTTCTCGTCGTCCGTTAACTGAATCACTAAGGGGACTTTAAACGCGTCTTGCAGCCACTTGGTGAATTGAAACGGCACCAGATGCCCCAGGTGTAAACTTTCGCTCGACGGTCCTCGTCCGGTGTAGAGATAAAACTTCTCTCCTTTCTCGTACGCGGAGACGATTTCATCGAGCTCTCTGTGGGCGAAGAATAAGCCTCTGCGTAAAAACGGGTGCGCTTTTGTTTTCGTGCACCTTTCGATGCGTTCGATTAAGTTCTCGTCGATTTCCGAGCACCCAAACTCTCGCACCAGTTTCGCGTAATCGATTTTCCCATCGGCGCCGGCGGACACGTCCCACGGGGTTACCACTTGCTCTGATGATTCTTCTTCCTCTTCTCCTTTTGTAGTCGTCGTCATCGGTGGATGAATTACGACGACGTTAAATCGACGATCAAAATGAGACTTTTTAACTCTTTTAACGCCGAGAAGCCTTCTTTTAAAGCGCGTAAAGAGAGACCGGATGAGAGGAGTACAAAGTTTGTCTTATCTGAGAGAAAAGACACCACGGGTGTAAAAACTGACGAACTTTTCCATTAAAAACACACTTCATCAGAAGCGTACCTTTCACGGGAGGAGGAGGACGCGCACGACGACGACGAGTGTACGAGTCTCTCGGTCTACTCGTCGCACTACGTTTGCTATCGCTACTGTATACCTTTATAGAAGCGGAGCAAAGTTTCGTAGCATTGATACTACTGCGAATATGACGTCGTTACAGTTCAAACGCCTCATGGGTTCCATCGTGACGAAAGTCTCCGGAAGGACACCACCGCCTCTGGTGAAACCGCCGTCGAAATCACAAACCAGAATCGGCGTCGTCCACTCGACGAAGATGGAACGAACCGTCTCCGTGATCGTGGAGAGATTGGTGAAACACCCGAAATGGAAGAAATACGTCAGAAAGAGGAAGAAGTATAAGATGCACCACGAGGCGAACTATTCCGGGAACGAGAGGAATTGGTTGAAACCCGGGGACGTGGTGAAAATGGTCAGCACGAAACCGAAAGCGAAGACGGTGTTTTGGGAGTTATACGCCAGCGCCGGTGGATTGCTGAGAGCAGGGAGAGAGAGGAAGTTAGAGGACATCGAGAGGAAGATAGCAGAGAAGGTGAAGTCAGGGGAGATTATTACGGAGGACGAGAAGAGTTTCGCGCTCTCGCGATCGAAGATGAAGTCGGGGAGAGGGTTCGCCGCCGGCGGCGGAGAGGTGGAGGAGTGAGAATGTGTGTTATTGCTTGTTTGTTCTTCAAGCAAATACCGCCGCGTCTCGTCTTTATGTAGTCGAGGAGTAGAGAGAGAGATTAGTTCTTTCACGTTAACAATAGCACAGTTAGTAGTTTCAATCGTACGTAAATGCTGCACATGTCAATAATGCGACACATACTTTTCGTTGTTGTTGTTGTTATTACATCTTTTCTTTATATGTGTGAGTATTTACACTCTCTACAATTGTAATCATCGCGCGGAGAACGAGGACACCCAAGAAGAGTAGTACCCCACCACGTCGGCTCTTTCGCTCATGGAAATCGGTACTAACGCGACAATTAAAGCGTTCTCTTCGTCCCACTCTTCGCGTTCGACGACGCCAACTTTACGGAATTCTCCAATGAGTTTACCGCTCTCGCTGAAAGGAACGCGCAGTTCGACTCTTCGTAACGTTTTCTCTGCCAAGACGGATTCTAAGCCTTTGCGCAATTCGTCCAAGCCTTCGCCGGTTCGAGCGGAGACGATGAAGACTTTGTTACTTTTATTCTTCGAGTTGATTCTCTTCGCGGCTTCTTCGACATCTTGACGTTGATATTCGGATAAGTTGTCGAGTTTGTTCCAAACGGAAATCTGGGTTGGCATTTCAAACACAGAAGATCCATCTTTCTCGTTTCGTTCGCGAAGCAAAACCTCCAAGGTTTCATCCACCGCCGCCATTTGCGCCGTGGCTAACTCTGAGGAAATATCGATGACGTGCAAGACTAAATTCGCCTCTGCGACTTCCTCTAACGTTGCTCGAAACGCAGCCACGAGTTGTGTCGGTAGCTTTTGAATAAATCCAACCGTATCGACGACTCGACAGTTCCCTCCAGACGGCAAGTTCAATCGACGCGTGAGCGGGTCGAGCGTGTGAAAGAGTTCATCTTGAACCCGCGCGTGGTCGTCACCGCATAACGCATTCATCAAGCTTGACTTTCCAGCGTTGGTATAACCAGCTAAAGCAATGGTTGGTGCGATCGGCGCTCCGTTCTTATCTCTGTTTTGGTCTCTCCTCTGGTCGCGAGAGGTTTTCACCGAGCGCAATTTTTTTCTCAACTGCGAGATTTTGTCCTTTAACAAACGCTTATCGATTTCAATTTGCTTCTCGCCCATACCTTTTACGTTACCACTCCCGGATTGACGCTCCAAATGCGTCCATAACTTGGTAATTCTCGGTAACTGGTACTCCAATTGGCCGATTTCTACTTGCATGGCGCCTTCCGCCGTTCTCGCGCGTTGAGAGAAGATATCCAAAATCAAAGCCGTTCGATCGCACACGCGAAGCTTATCGCCCAAGGCTTTCTCTATGTTTACGCCTTGCTTCGGGGTTAACTCGTCGTCAAAAACGACTAAATCTGCAAACTGCTTGCGTTTAAACGCAAAGATTTCGTCGTCGTCGTCGTCGTCGCCGCCGCCATAATCATCATCGTCGCCGTAGTCCTTGTAATACATTTCAAACGAACTCCCGGAGCTGTCGTCTTCCTCCTCCTCCTCCTCCTCCCATTCCTCGTCTTCGTCCTCGCTTTCGTCCCAATCAAAACTCCCACCTTCGTCCTCGTTATTATCACCGTATTCTTCTTTCTCATTCAACTTCATCTTCTTCCCTTCAGCGACGACATTCGGACTCTCCACGCCGCAAACCTCTCGTAACTCGCTAATTTTCCCTCTTCCTAAAAACGTTCTCGCGTTTGGCGTTCGTAAATTCTGCGTCACCCTCCCCACCACAACCAACCCAGCCGCATCGCACAACCTCTCCAACTCGCTCAAAGAATCGTCCACGGAGAATGTCGCGTCTGCGTTCTTCTTCTCGTTCTTCTTAAACTCGGGGCGCCCTTTCTTCCCGACGCCAACGACCACGCAGCGCAGCGGTTGCATCCGCGTCTCCCAGTAATCCTTCGAGTCGTCGTCGTCGTCGTTGCGCGAACCATCGCGACCACCTAAATCGTATCTGCGAGAGGTAGAGCGAGACGCTAACGGAGACACCATCGACGATTTTTGCGTCCCTCCTCCGTATTCTCTCTCGATGATTTCCTCCCACGTTAAATTTTCGTACTCGTCTTTCGCCTCTTCTTTCACCTCCTCAACCGCTTCCGTTAGTGTTGTTGTTGTTGTTGTTGTTCTTCCTCGAGTAGTGCTCCTCTTCGTTTTCGTCGCATCATCACCACCGATACTACCGCTCTCTTCTCCTCGATCTTCTTTTTTATCGTTCACATCTTCTTTCGTCCACTCGTCCTCGTCCTCTAAAAACACGTCCACGTCGTTTACGTCGCAGTTCTTCTTCGTCGCCGACGACACCACTTTTGCGCCGAGCACACGCCCCACTTTGGCGCGTTTCGGTGGTCCTTTTTGCCCTTTTCGTCGTCTGAAATCATCGTTCAACGAATAACGATGATACCTCTTCGTCGTCGTCGTGACCGTCGTCGTCGATGCCATCTCGCCGCAGGAGAGCAGCCGCGCGAGACGACGCGAACGAAGAAGAAGATGTTGATGACGACGAATTAAGTGTGGAGTTGGAAACGAAATTCGCCGCCACGTGTCTTTTCTCCATTTTAAGGGCTTGCGCTCTTCTTAAGACGCGGTGGTGCATTACGACGACGAAAACGACCCGAGATGACGACGACGACGACGACGACGAAAACGACGACGACGAGAGCGCTCTCTTTTTCTCTCCTCTTCTTCTTTTTTTTGGGAAGTTTGCGCTTTGAGGAGGCGAACGCGTACTCGCATTCAACGACATCATCGGATGCGTCTTCAACGGACCCGGAGTATTACTGCGTCGGCGTCTGCGAAAACTCCGTGGCGGATGCAGCCTGCGGCGGAGACGCGGCGAATCAACGCACCACGGAGTGCAACGCGTACGACAGCACGAGCGCGGACAAGATAACGTTGAGCCAAGTCGACGGGAGCGCATTGACTGATGTGAAAGGGTTCGTTGGGTGCAAGGAAACGTCCTGCGCGAGTTATTGCGCGATGTCCGGGGTCACTTCGGAAAATCCGTTCAAGTTAATGAATCTCGATGGAAGGAACGTCATCTGCGTGGTCAGTGGGAAAACGATGTTCATGACCGAATCTCAAGCGGTGATGCACGCGTACTCGAAAGGGTGCACGGGAGCGCACGCGATGGACGATCCCGCGATGTACATGGCCGGGGCGACGCACACGGCGTGCGATCACAGCGATGCTACGACGACGACGAGTGGTGCTGCGTATTCTTCGACGATGATGTCGCAAAATGCGTTGGCGGTTTCTTCGGCGTGCGTCGCCTCGCTCCTCGCGCTGCTCCTGCTGGCGTGTTGAGACCGCGAGAGCGAAAAGGCGAGCGAGCGAAAAGGCGAGCGAGCGAAAACAGCGCCAATGTTGCAATCAACTCTCTATATCACAGTCGTTTCTTTCAGAAAGTTCCATCTCCCACCCTTTACCACCCGTATACGCGCTTCTTCCGTTGTTTCTCAAAGAGTCTTTTGAGAGGATTTTTGCTTCTTTTCCTTTGCTGCTTTTCCCCCCATCGCGTCACACCATTTCCACGCGGCCTACGGCCCTTAAAACGACGCGTTTGTGTATACACACACATCACACATTTTCACCGATGATGATGAGGAATCTTTTCCTTTTCTTTTCGGCGATGATGATGATGACTTTAATGGTCGTCGTCGAAGCCTCTTGGTTCCGCAAAAGCAACACCTTTAACGGCGGGGGAAAATCCAATTCCGAAACGCCTTCTTCGTCCTCGTCGTCGGTATCATCCTCGTCACCAAAATCTCACCCACTGAAAGACGAAACAGAGCTTCAGTTCTCTCACGTAAACGCGACGAAGTTACTCTTGGAAGAGTTATCGTGCGATGCCTGCGTCGCCGCGAACGTGCAGATCTTTCAGCAGATACGGAACCGAGCGGAATTGTACGAGAGAGCTATTTCCGGTGCGGATTCGATCGACGCGACGACGTTGACGTGGACGACGCAAAAGAAGCTCGAGACGTCGAAGAAATGGTTACAACCGGACGTGGCGTGCGGGACGAGATTTCGGAACCGGAATTTGTACAGTTTGAAACCGGTTTTCGAAGGAAGAGATAACTTGTACATGGCTGGACCTGGGTTTGATCACATGAGGAAAAATCCGAGAAATACCATGTTTCGGCGAGAAGTGGAATCCGTTTTGTACCAGACGTGCGCGAAGAGTTTACGAGAACACGACGCGATTGACGTGTATAAGAAAGCGATCGACGAAGTCGCCTCGCAATCACCAGGAGGAAGATCCGGAGTGACATACAACGGCGTTTTGATATCGTTCGTGACGCGAATGTGTTTGTTCCCCGGGCCGAACAATTTAGACGACGTCGTGAACGCCTCGAGGGAGGAGAAAAAGCAAGCGAAAGAGTTGCTGAAGAGACAGACGCAGTATTGTAAAGGCGAGAGAAGAGAGGAGCGGGCGCAAAATTATCACGACGAAAGTCAGCGCGTGTCGAAACTTTTAGACGAGATCAAAACGAAAGCGTTGACGGACGCGTCACAGAATGCCATCGACGAAACGACTGGGAAATCGAATTTGCAAGTCGCCAAGAGAATGTGCTTGTCCGGAAAGTTGGAAGAGACGACGTGTTTGTTCATTCGTTTGGAATTCGCAAACGCGGTGCCGAAATTGGTCGCGCAGTTACAAAATATCACCGAAAATCAAAAGAAGTTAGAGCACGAGATATCACAAACGGACGAGGACGAAAATTTCGATTACGATGACGAGGATTACGACGGCGACGGCGACTTCGAGGAACGGTTTTTAGAGGCGAAGAAAACGAGATTGGACGCGAATTTCAATTACACGTTGAAAATGGCAACGACGGCGTGCGCGTCGCTGTTAGAGATGAAGCCAAACTCAGCGTCCGGGACGCACAACAGCGCCGCCGTTCGCCGGTACGCGAAGGATGAAAACGCTATGGAAGATGCCATCGCGTTTGCGAAGAAGGCAATCGATTTGCACGTGAAAAACGAGGACAAGATGGAAGGGTACAAGTTCATAAGCGAGGCGAATTACGCGTTGGAAAAATACGACGAGGCGATGAAGTACGCGCAAATGGCGAAAGATTCGATCGATGCCCTGTCACCAGGAAGAGTACACGCGTACCGCTTATTAGCGAGCTTACACGTAGCCAGAACCTTTCGCGAGATGGCCAGTGGCAAAATCTTGACCAACGCCGCACGCATCGAGAAAGAGGAATTCGATCACCAAGAGAAAGAAAGCGGTTCGTCCAAAGCTTTGTCGAACGAGGAAATGGACTTGAAAAGACGAGCTGTGAAACTGCACGACGAATTGAAAGAAAACTTGGAAGCTGCTGCCAAAATGCTCGACGACGTCATCTGGGAAGACCCGCGACGCGAACATCTCATCAACATGGGCATCGTCTTGTACCTCATCGAAGCCGCCAACGACAACGCGTTGGGTCGGTTTACCAAAATACAACACGACGCGTTAACCGAAGCGAAACAGCTCTGCCTCTTAAAACCCGAGCACATGGAAGACCACGAGAAAGCGTTGTGTCGAGACGTCCTCTCGCTCACCGGTCGAAAACTTGTAAAAGAACATTTCTTCGCCTTGGCCGGCGACGCTTTGCACATGTCGTTGATGTACGACGAAGAAAGTTCCATCTTGTGGGCCGACGTCGGGTTCACCCAGTATTCCATCGGGAAACTCGAAATTGCCAAGATGTGTTTCGACAACGCGAAAAAGTACGACCCGGAAAACTTCGTCTTGCCGGAAGACATTCGCGCGGCGTTGGAAGACGTCGGCGAGAACGTGTTGTTGCAACAACACGACGAAATAAAACAGGCGAAAAAGAAGCGAAAGGAGGAGGAGGAGGATGAAGAGGAGGAAGGCGATATCGGCGAAAGTATACGCATAAAAAGTAGTAGTAGTAGTAGTAGTCATAGTAGTTCCGAGCACCGCCCGGAGTTGTAGTCGTACCACCATCGAACAAAATCGAACCCCCAACGATAATATCATCATCATCATCATCATCATCAGTATCATTATCGTCGTCGTCGGACAACACCTTTTGCGTTCGTGGTTGTCTCGTTTGTTTTGTTGTGTGCTCACATTTTCTCCCAATTTTCCGTTGTCTCTCCATTCAAATCCCTCACAACGAAAAGGTATATAAAGAATTCTCTCTCTCTCTTTCCGAACGACGACGATCGTAATCTCTCGTCCACTTTTCGGTCGCCCAGCAGTAAGAGAAGAGCTTTTTCATTTTGTGCATAGTATCGTTAGTTTATTCGTATTCTTTAGAGAAAGAGGAAGCTTTTGAAGAGTGTTCGTTGGGGAGATTTGATCCATCCTCATCAAAATGGTGAAAGCAACGGCTTCGGTCTCGTCGCCGAAACCGAACAAGAATACCAAGAACGCGCAAAAACAAAAGGCGTCTAAGAAGACCACCACTAAAGACGACGCCACGAACACTGCGTCTATAAAAAGCGAGGAGAGTGGTTTTCCTTTAAACGGTGGTCCGATAACCGTGGCCGTGTTGTTATTGCTCAACGGGGATCTGGAATCGCCAACTTTGCCGAGAGAGATGCGGTTGCAAGATTTACTCATCGAGGGAAAGAAAGGAAAAAATTTAGGCACCCGCGCGCAAAGTCAGAATAGAAAAGAAGACAACAGACAACGAAAAGAAGACGACGATGAGGAGGATTCGAAGCTCGAGGAAGAGTTAGACAACGTCCCGGAGGAACAAACGATCGTCATTGGACGAAACAACACGAACACGTACGTTTTAGACGTGCCGGATTTGCCGTATCTTTTGTCGCGAACGCACGCCAAGTGCGTGAGCGCGGGAGACGAACATTTCATTTACGATTTTAAGACGACCAATGGGACGTACGTGAACGGGAAGATGATCGAGAAGCAAAAGTACGTGAAGTTGATGCACGGGGATATCGTTTCGTTTGGCGGGCCGGCGAATGTTTTGAGGAACGAGAAATCGATGAAGAATCCGTTTCGATTTCGGTATTTGAGGACGAAAGTGGCGAGAGAGAGCGGCGCGGTTTTGAGAGCGTCGCAGCAACAGAAACAGCACGAATTATCACGACAGAATGCGGCAAACAACGATGCAAGTGGAACGTCAGGAGCAGTTTCTGGAAAGAGAGATCACGGAGTGGTCGGAAACGCCGCCGTCGCCGGCGCGAGAGGAGGGAACGTTGGGAAAAAGTTGAAAATGAGTACGTTTCCTCTCGTCGGCAAAGGCGTCGACGCGCAGCCGTTGACTTTAGGTGGCGGGTACGACGACGAGTTTGTCCCAATTTTCTCGCAAGGTCCGAGTCAAGAGATTGATGATTACGTAACGAACGTGCACAGTCAAAACCACGATGGCACTGGCGACCACGAGAAGATACGAGAGATGTTCGAGGAAGGTTTGCTGCAACTATTTCAAGCGCGAGGCGGAGAGTTTACGCGGAAGTTTAACAGCGCTTTCATGAACTTTCCGATTAAAGAAGATGAGAAAGGAGTAGTAGGAAAAGACGTGGTAGAGGGTAATGGCAACGGTGGTGGCGATGCGGGCGTGGTAGGAGAGAAAAGAGAAGGTGAAGACGCGAAGATGGAATCGGCGGACGAGTCACCAGAGGACGAATCGCGAAGGAAGAAGAACAAGAAGGGCGCAAAAATGGCCGCAGCTGCGGCGAACGACGACGATTTCACGCAACCAGTTGGCGGAGGAGGTGATAACATCAGCGACGGGAGCAACGGAGACCACGATATGGAAACGGGAGACCACGAGAAGAAGAGTAATCTTGACGTACAGTTGATCGCGAAACTTTCGCAGGCGTGCGCGAACCGCATTGTACCAACCGAGGATGCGCAGCATGAAATGCCGCCATGGATTGAGCACGAGTTGCGCTGTCCAGTCTGTCGCGAATTTCTCGTGCGTCCACATTGCGTGCAAGGCTGCGGTCACGTTTTTTGCTTCGGATGCATTCATCCGTGGTTGGCGAAGAGTAAACCGTGCCCGCTCTGTCGCCATAAACCGGCGGTGTGCTTACCTCCAAAAATAGACCACATCGAAGCGGCGCGTTCGTTCGAGATGATTGGTCCTAGAGCGTACGCGGTAAAACAACAACTCACGCCGTGTCACGTGCACGAAAAATTGCTCAAAATGTACGTCTTGAAGTGGCTCACGCCGGCGCAAAAGTTGAAACGCTTGAACTTTGAAGAGGAAGGTAAACGCGTCGAAAAATTGATGGAAGAGCGCGAGTTAAAACGCATGAAGCAAGAACAAGAATATGAAGCCAGTGAAGTCCCGGACGGGGCAGTGGGAAGAAGCACCGATGCGATGACTGAATTAGGTTTACGCGCGGCTTTTCTGCGCGCGTACCACAGGGAACGTGCGGAGCAACATCTTGATTTCGAGCGAAGAAACAGCATCGCCGCATCTCTAGAAAACGCCGCCGCCGCCAATATCAACGACGCCTCGCAAGAGCGCAGCGCCGTTCGCATGCAATTTGAAGCCGCGCACTTACCTTCGGAAGAACACGTTCGTGACGGCGACTTGAACAACTCGCAGCAGCAACATCATCAGCAAGAAGAAGAAGAAGAAGTTAAAGAAGAAGAAGGAGAGGAAGAAGACGCGCGAATGCTCCAGAGCGCGCAAGAAACGGCGGCTCAGGCCAGAGAGGCGGCTCGCAAGACCCAAGAAGCAGGAGATAATAAATAGATTTTAGGGAACAAGATAATAGCAGAAAAGCATATAAAGAGTAGTAATAACGCGGAGATGATGGAGAGAAGAAGTTTAATAATAAAAAGTCTATCTCTCTTTCTTCGTCCTTGTCTGTTGTTGTTGTGTTGTATTTTCCCTCTTGATCTTTTTTGTTTTTTTGGGACTTTTGCCTTTTCCTTCTTTTCTCTTCTCTCTTAGACCCGAACTCGTCGTCAAATCGTCACTAAAAAAGCACTCTAAAACAATGGGTACGTCTCTTTTCTAGTAATTCTCTTTCATCGATAAAGGCGATCTCTTCTCTTATTCGAGCGAATCGATGTGCACATCGCGCGCGGATCGATCGTCGAGGACGAATTTCCATCCGCCTCGTCGCCCTTTGCGCGCGAATCCGATTAGACAATTTTTCTTCCCTTATACGGCCCGCTCGGTTTTAAGCCCTGCTGCATCAAAATTTTCCGCGGAAATGAGTGGCGGTTTGGTTAGCTTTGCACGCGAGAAATGTGAAATGTATCGGTCGAAAGGAGTGCGCACGCGTTTCTTTCGCGCGTTTACGTCGTCGCGGGGTTGCGCGCGCGTTCGCGTGCGTGCACTTCGAGCCGTGATTGCATCATCTTCTCTTTCGGCGGTGTTTGTGTTTTTCTCCTCCCTGGTGGGAACCTCTCTCTCTCTTTCTTTCTCTGAAAAATACTTACCTTTGTCCACTTTTCTCTTCTTCTTTCCTCATCGAATAAACAGGTAAAACGAGAGGTTTAGGGGCCGGCCGTAAGCTCAAGACGCACCGTCGCGAGCAAAGATGGGCGGACAAAGATTTTAACAAAGCCAACTTGGGTTCCGAATGGAAAAAGCCATTCGCCGGTTGCTCGCACTCCAAAGGCATCGTTTTGGAAAAGATTGGTATCGAAGCGAAACAGCCGAACTCGGCTATTCGTAAGTGCGTTCGCGTGCAGCTCATCAAGAACGGTAAGAAGGTTGCGTGCTTCGTCCCGAGAGATGGTTGCTTGAACTTTGTCGACGAAAACGACGAAGTTTTGGTGTCTGGTTTTGGCAGAAAGGGTCACGCCGTCGGGGATATCCCGGGCGTTCGATTCAAGGTCGTGAAGGTTGCCGGCGTTGCTTTGAGCGCGTTGTTCCGCGAGAAGAAGGAAAAACCGCGTTCTTAATTTTGTAGAGAGATATAATCAGATATAGATAATATGTTTAATTGATAAACTTAATATAATTTAGTAGCTTTATTAAAATAAAAACAAACATCGCGTTCTCGGCTTGATGTGTTTTGTGATGTAATAGTACGTACTACGTTTTTTGTTTTACAAGTTCTTATATTCTCCTGCTGCTTATTTTATATTCTATGTATATATATATGTATATATATCAATCAATCAGTCGATCATGAGATCCTCTGTGTCTCCTTCTTGCGCACCTCTCTCCCTCGCCTTGTTCAGGATCTCCGTGATTGTTTCAACCTGTTCGTTGTTCATTTTCACCGAACGGTCTTTGTTCACCTCTATGAGCATCGCGCTCCTACTATCTTCTAATCTCTTACTCTCTACTTTATCGTGCAGATTCTGCAAACATGCGTCGTACGTGGGTGCAAATCTGTCGACAAAATCTCTCACTTGCGCATCTGTCAACCCGCCGTTGTTTTTTCTCTCTTGCTCTTGGCGCCACTCGTACGCCCACCTCCAATCGCCGGCTTTAATAATCATCCACGAATCAATCACGTTGTTGAACACCGATTCGTATTCCATCAAATACTCGTTAATAGGCGCAAAATACACTCTCGCGTCTACGCTGGAAATCAGCGATTCAAACTCTCTCGGCCGTTCAAATCCTAAACACCACCCTTCCAAAAACACGATATCCGTAGGCCCGCTCACGCTCGGCCAATCCTCTCGGGGTAATCGATCGCCTCTCCCATTGCACGCCTTCTTGTTATACCTGGGCAAAGCCACGGTCGTTTGCCCATCACCTAACCCTTCGTTGATGCTCTTCAACTTCTTAATCGTCTCCCGAGCTAACGGTAAATCGTGCGTCCCCGGATTCCCTCGAAACGTCAACAGAGGGTTCCCCGGGTGCTTCTTCTGCCCGAGGTCTTGCTGCTCCTCGCGCGGTAAATATAAATCATCTAAAGATAACACCACCGAGTTATCAATTAACGTTTGCAACACGTCCACTAACGTCGATTTCCCGAGTCCTTGAGGCGCTTCGATCCCAATAAACAACGGTTTCGGATAAAACTCTTTTTTCTTACTCTCGCCTTTTTCTTCTTTTTTCTTCTCTTGCGATAAAAGGAAAGAGTCCATATCCTCCTTTTGTTTCTTCTTGTGTTCTTCCAACAAAAACATCACCCGAAATAAAATCGGGAGGTAGAAGTGGTACACTCGACTGGCGATCGCGTCCGAGTGAACGGATAAATTGCTCATCACTTCCGTGTTGTGGAGTAACTCTATGCTGTTGTATAAAACGTGCAACTCGGCGTTTTTCCTCCACTCTTGGATTGGAATTTTCTCGTGAATGGCGGAATCGTACAGAGGTCCGGCTCGGATTAACTTCTCGAGCTCGTCGTCTTTGAGGAACTGTAAAGTCGCGTCGTACGCCATTATATATTCTTTTCTCTCTCTCTCTTATTCTCCTCCTTCTTTTATGCAAAAATGGAGAGAGAAAGGAAACAAGAGTATGGGTATAGAGTGTGTGTATGTCTGGGGAGTGTTGATGTGGAAAAACCTTTATCTGTTTTTCTGTTTTCTTGAGTCAGCAAATAACGTGAGAGAACCAAACAACAGTCCAGCCAGAGACAAAAAGCGAGAGAAGTTAGGAGAACCATTTCGCGACCAGAAAAACATACAAAATCAAAAATGTTTTTTCCCGCCATTTTTGACCATTTTTGAGCCACATTTTCCTTTCTCTCTCGGGGCCTCGAGTTTGAAGATATTTAAAATCATCGCCACATACTACTAAACAGCATCACCGACAGTACGAACGTACTGATCTCATCGTCGTTTTAGTCATCATCATGGCCTCGACCGCTACGTCTGTTTCGATGATCGCGTGTTCTTCGTCTTCTTTTTCTTCCTCTTCTTCGAAACGTTTCGAGAAATCGAAATCGCAGCCGAAGAAGGTTTCCATCGTCCGACAAAAATCATCGTCGTCGTCGTCCTCGAAGTCGTCTTCGTCTGTGTCCTCGTTCGCGCTGAACGCTCGACGCAAAAAAGACGAGGACGCATCCGTGGACGCGGAGATTTTAGACGCCGTCGATGACAAGAAGAGTAGCGGTAAAAATAATAACGGCGTCTCGATCGCGAAAGTAATAAACGGATCCTCATCATCATCGTCCGAAGCGACGTTTCGCTCCTTACGAGACGGCGCGTTGGACGACGACAACATGATCGACACCGTGCAAGTGGTCACGGTGAGATTTCAGATCAAAATGGAAGTCGGTTTTGGGGACGTGATGCGAATCTGCGGCTCGCACGAATCCATGGGCGAGTGGGACGTCGCCAACGCGTTACTCTTGAACTGGTCGGAAGGGAACGTTTGGACGAGCGAAGAGATCGAGTTACCGGTGGATGGTATTTATATTTACAAGTACTGCGTGGCGCCGGCGTCCAATCCGAACGCGCCGTCCAGTTGGCAGTCTGGGAATAACCAGGTGTTGTCGTTATCCCCGGAGGATGGACCAATTTTATACGTGAAAGATTCGTGGAGCGGGAACCCGAACGAAACCGCGGTGTTCAGCGCCGAAGGCGTGAAGCAAAGCAAAGACGAACGCTTAGTCGAACGAGTGAGGAAGCAAGACGAAACGGTGAAGAGGCAAACGGGGGAGATCAAGGTTTTGAGAACGGAATTGAAAACGTCGAAGATGCAAGTGAAAGCGCTGAGAGAAGAGGCGAGGTTGAGCGCGAACGTGAGAATCGCGTTGAAGGATCAGTTAAACGCGGAGAAGAAGAGAAATTTGGTGTTTGAAGAACAAGTCGGCGCGTGGAAGAAACGATTCATGCAAATCACCGGAAACGGCGATAAAGAAGATAAAAAGTCGAGCAAGCAAGAGAGTCGTTAGTGATACATTATGTATGATAGAAGAGAGGAAGAGAGAGAGAGAGAAAGAGAGAACGACTATCATATATATATTATCTATTGATTTTTTAAGATGTAATGAAAACAACCATCTTACTCATATTGCACGCGCTAAACTATAAATTAAACGTCCATCGCCTCAGTACTACGGTTTTCGACTTTATATACTACTTTGACTATTTCTACTGTATGTCTTTTTCATAACAACAACGAATGTTGCAACATCACAACAACTGTTTCAACATCCCCATCGCTTGCGAGCGGTATCCACCGCCGAACATGTTGTAATGATTCAAGATGTGATACAACTGATACATAATTTTTCTCTCTTCGAACCCGCCTTCGTCTTTTTCAATCACCGACCAATACGCTTCGAAAAACGCAGGGCTAAAACCAGCGCACCAGGACATGCCAAAATCAGCCTCGTGATGCCCGTAATACACCGCCGGGTCAAAAATACTCGGCTTCTCGTCCACCGTACTTATGTTTCCGCTCCACAAATCGCCGTGCAAAATACTCGGTTTAATATTCAACCCTTTAAACATCTCCGGAACTCTCTTCTCGATAACTTCGTCTCCTAACCGTTGCAACTCGTTATCCCGACTCATTTTCAACTGCGGCAACAATCGACTCTCCACCCAAAACGTTTCCCAATCCTTCGTCATCGGCACGTTCTTTTGCGGCGTTTCGCCAATCGTATTGTTCACTTCGAAACCAAACTCCTCCGCGCCGTCGATTTTCGCCGCGTGCATCTTCGCTAAAGCCGTACCAAATTCGCCTTGATCGCCTCTCGCGCCAAAGTTGAGATGTTCCATGATAATCATCGAGTTCCCGTCGCGAAATCCGTCCGGAACACCGCCCGCGTAGAACACTTTCGGTACGACCATCAACGGACTTCCCGCTTCGCGCAACGCCTCCAAACCTGCTTTTTCGCCTCGAAACATCGAATCGTCTTTTCTCGAGAGTTTCACGAAGAATTTTTTTCCCTCGTCCGCGGTTTCGTACCTCCGAAACGACGCCCACTGCGAAGAGCCGCAGGATGTTTGCTTGGTTACGTCGCAGTTTTCTCGTTCGGAGATGAACCGAGCGATTTCATCCATCTTTTGACTCGTCGCGACTTTGCCACCAAAAATTCGATTCCGATGATGATTCCGATGACGGGGACAAAGAAGATGATGAAGAAGCGCGTTATTCGTAGTATTTTTCTCCAGCAAAGGCCTTCTTTGGGAGAAAGCGTGGTGGTGAGTAAACATTGTTGTCAGTTACGTACGCTCAGATATCCTTAATCCTTTTATATTGCTTTAAATATGAGTACAGTAAGTGCGCGTCTAAACTCTGCAGAAATGCGCCACTTCTGCAACGCACATCACCCCTAAAGACGCTTAAGTTCTTGTCGTCTCGTTGTCGTCGCCTCATCTTCTCTCGATACGAACGACGACGACGATGCTCTCCCGCACAAAAACCACCATCTCTTCTTCTTTGCCTTCTTCATCGTCATCGTCGACTTTTAGGACGAGGAGGAAAAGGAGACACACGAGGACGGAGAGAAATGCAATCATCATCCTTTCCGCTCCCAACGGCTTTTCTCCCCAAAGTCGACGAGAACGACGAAGAACGAGACAACGACGACGACGCGTCGTCGTCCGGAACGATTTAGGCGGCGGCACGATGCCACCACCACCACCTTTACCGCCGCTTTCCACCACAAAACCTCGGGTCATCGATGTTCTCCTCGGCGTCCACCCGGCGAAAGCAGAGGGAAGCGTGCGAGACGCAACCGCAGAGCACTTGATCGAAGCGTTCGAGGAGTTGCCGAAAAAAGAGCAAATTGTGATGGTGAA